>Ga0116193_1000001_pt1 | contig 482360 bp, 439 predicted proteins | sample AD_UKC115_MetaG_FD_89892 | JGI IMG/M metagenome (GOLD analysis project Ga0116193, IMG submission 89892) | Active sludge microbial communities of municipal wastewater-treating anaerobic digesters from Hong Kong - AD_UKC115_MetaG | ecosystem: Engineered > Bioreactor > Anaerobic > Digestate...
CTCCCATATCTTCCAGGTGCGATCGGGGTATTTTTCTCTGGCTTAGTGATATTTCCTCGCCATGGTAATGCAGCACAATTTGGAGTAGGTACTGAAAAAGAAGGCAATTGTTCTGTTAATTTTTGGGGATATGGAGAAACATATCCAGACCCATTAATAATCAGATCCGAAGTATAGTTATTCCCAAAATCGGCATCTGCGATAACATTTACACCGCCATTGGTAAGAAAACAACCCGCTGAATACACTCCTCCATTAAAAATTGTGACATCATTACTACCATCAAATTCCAGCCCATCACATTCTTTACGAATTGCAGCAATGGCGTATCCAAAGGTTAAAGATGTACGAGGACGGATACGTACTACTGCTTCAACAGTATTGCGAATCGGTCCCTTGTAGAAAAGATGGGCAAAACCTGTTTTTACCTCTGAAGAGATCATTACAGTTACGTCCAGGTATTTCTCGTCGTACGCGCCATTCCATTCGTCGTCAACACAATTAACGACTACACCATGCTGAGAATCCAGTGTTTCATCGAGTATAAAATTATTCGCAAGAGCGCGTTCCTTTGTTTTCATAACTGCTACGTCCATTGCATTCTGTACATCTGTGGAAGTGCAGGAAAAATTCACATAATTCACACCATCATTTTCCATTTTTTGTGCGGCAACCCCAGCACCTGCCAGGGCGGATGCATCTGCGGCATTCTGGTCATAACGCCTGTCGGAATAGATCATACCGCCATCTACTGCAACCGCAACAAATCCCAGTAATCCGACAAATGCCAGAACCAGAATAATGATTATTTGTCCCTTTTCATGCTTTTTTATCTTCGGTTTCATGTAAATACCTCTTTATTTACAGGCTGGTCGCAGAACAGTACCTTCGACAGTGGTTTCCAAAGTAATCGACTGTTTGCCTAGAAAGGTACCTAAAAATGGCATTGTGATCGGAAAATCCTCGTCGACCAGAGTTATAAGCAAATTTTGTCCTGTGCAGGCATCCTTGGTGGGACTGGCTGAACCGCATGGTTTGCCATTCATTGTTATGGTGATGGTTACAGCGTAGGGATCATCCAGAGTACTGCGGATCCTTTCAACTATTTGAGTGCAATGGGTAGGCATAACTGAGGCATATACCAGCCCTTCTTGTGCTGCATCACGCATGGCGATATAGTAAAACGCGATCCTTCCAATATCCACAATCCCAGCCAGCATGATCAACAGAACGGTAATTGTAAAAGCCAATTCAACCAGGCTCTGCCCTTTTTCGTGAGTTTTGATTCGATCATTCATTTTCTTTGCCATACTGCCCGGTCCTAAGGTGTATAAACAATTGTGCACATCATATTATCCAATCGCACAGTAATGGAAGGTTTCACAGCGACGTTATTGGTAAATGTCAATTGTAGGTTCTTTAAAGAAGCTGGAGGTATTTGAACATCTGCGCTGGGTGAAACATCTAATGTAAATGAAGGACTGACGCCAGTGTAATTCGTCCATAATGTAGCACTTCCTAATTGGATCATTGTAAGTTTATTCGAAGTGCCCCAACTGATCTCGATCGAGTCGATTGAAATAGTCCATTCGTTATCTGAGTTCCACAAATCAATGTTAAATTTCTTGCCCGAAATTTTTGCTCCGGCTGCATAGAATTTGTAGCAGTTTGGCGTTCTTGTTGGAGTCATCGTCTTGGTTGGTGTCGGTGTTCGTGTTGGAGTAATCGTTCGAGTATTGGTAACTGTAACCGTATAAGTAGGCGTGCAAATTTCTGGAGGGCAGTCAGTAGATGTGGGTGTACGAGTATTGGTAGGTGTTCTGGTTAATGTGACTGTATATGTTAATGTAGGCGTAAACGTTTCAGTTACGGTAGGAGTATCAGTTGGTGTTGGACTTGGGCCAGGGGTAATGGTGCTGGTCTCAGTGGGTGTAATGGTTGGCGTGGGTGTACGAGTTGGACGGGGGGTAGGACTTGGAAGGGGAGTACCCATAACATCAACATCGATTACAATCGTGCGGGCTGCAGTTGAAACGATCGGAAATGATGGAATTCCAAGGAAAGGAATGATAGGTGCATAATCTGCGGTTACCCTTACCACGATGCGATCACTTAGCACCACAGTAGAAGGGCATGTGTCCAGCGTATCCCAGGGAATATCGTCATTGGGACCGTTATCGTAACGAATATCAACCTGGCTTGCTTCAATCCCTGCAAAGAAACCAACCCGAAGGGCAGCAGCCTTGATACCATCGCAATCCTGATAATAGGGAACTCCAGATTCACTAATACCAATAGCGGAACCGTAGCGCGCAGCCTCTCGACTTGCTGTATAAACCGAGCTATAGATTGCCAGCAGGTGTCCAAATTCGATGACACCTAACACAAGCAATAAGAATATAGGCAGAGCTAACGCAAATTCCACAAGACTTTGCGCACGAGAACGAGGTTTACGATAGAGTTTTTGAAGCCAGTTTTTCACAATGATCTCCAGGGCAGCTTCTTTTACAGGGGTTACCCCCTGGAAAAATCTATTTGTGCTGCTTAGATATTATCACATCTGAAAGGTTTCTGTGCCTTTCAAATACGCAAAGGGAATGTTTTTGCTTTCTTTGACTTTATTCTTCTCATGTACTTTCATGATACAATCTCGCTTGATTTTATGCAACTAAACGAGGTTATTCCATGAGTGATCCTATCTTAATTGCTGTTGCCTGGCCTTATGCAAACGCAGAGATTCATGTTGGAAATATTACCGGGGCATACTTGCCAGCAGATATTTTTGCCCGATATCAGAGGTTAAAAGGTCGTAAGGTTTTAATGGTCTCAGGTTCAGATTCTCATGGAACACCTATCACAGTCAGGGCTGATGCAGAAAACACAACTCCGCTGGAAGTATATAAACGTTATCATGAGACATTTCTCGATCTATTTCAACAACTTGGATTAACATACGATCTCTTTACATGTACACATACCAGCAATCATTTTAAAGTTTCACAGGCGATGTTTTTAGCCTTAAAACAAAATGGATATTTGTATAAAGCCAGTGAACTACAGTGGTATGCTCCCAGTCAGGGACGTTTCTTACCCGACCGTTATGTAGAAGGTACCTGTTATATCTGCGGTTATGAAAATGCTCGCAGTGATCAATGCGACAAGTGCGGAAATATGCTGGATGCAGAAAAGTTGATCGATCCGCGTTCCAAGATAGATGGTAGTACACCTGAATTGCGGAAAACTGAGCATTATTACCTGGATCTGGCAAAACTTCAAAACGAAGTAACTGATTTCATGGAAAAACGCAAGGATTACTGGCGACCAAATGTGGTGCGCCAAAGCCTGGGACAAATACAGGCTGAAAACCTGCATGGTAGACCAATCACCCGAGACCTTGATTGGGGTATTCCCGTTCCATTGAATGACATGCAAGGGAAATGTCTATATGTGTGGTTTGAAGCAGTCATTGGGTATCTTTCAGCTTCGTTGGAATGGAGCCAATTGGCAAATACTCCTGATGCATGGCGAAGCTGGTGGCATAATAATGCGACAAAAGCTTATTATTTTATTGGCAAGGATAATATACCATTCCATGCGATCATCTGGCCTGCTGAGTTGATCGGAGTTGGTACAAAATTTGATGAGTTGATCAATAGTAAGCCAGCTGAAGCATTAGTTTTGCCGTATGATGTACCTGCAAATGAATTCATGAACCTCGAAGAACAGAAGATCTCGGGCAGCAGAAATTGGGCTGTATGGGGGCGTGATTTCCTAAGCCGGTATGACCCTGATCCATTAAGGTATTATCTTACAGTGAACATGCCAGAAAGCAAGGACACTGATTGGGATTGGGAAGACTTTTATAAACGAAATAACGACGAACTGGTTGCGACCTGGGGGAATTTAGTGAATAGAGTTTTATCATTCACTTACAAACATTGGGAAGGGCAGGTACCTGAACCTGGAATATTGACCGATCTGGATAGAACCCTTCTGGATACTGTTGAAGCCGGTTTTCAAAAGGTCAGTGATGAAATGGAGAGTGTCCATTTGCGATCAGCTCTTGGTGAAGCGATGGCATTGGCCACTGAGGTCAACCGTTATCTGGATATCACTGCCCCTTGGCAAGCTGTAAAAACTGATAAAGCTGGTGCCGGTCGATCCATTTTTGTCGCAATCAATGCAATTAATATGATAAAGATCATGCTTGCCCCATTTTTACCTTTCACCAGCCAAAAAGTGCACGAATTTCTTGGTTTTGATGGAACCCTTTTTGGCAGCCAAAGCGTTGAAACTGTAACTGATGGATTGGGAGAACATAATGTCTTGAAGTATCATCCTGAAAACGCTGTTGGCACCTGGGCTCGTATTCAGGTTGAACCGGGCAAGAAATTACGCCAGCCCCAACCGCTATTCAGAAAACTGGAATCAAAGATCATCGAAGAAGAACGGGCAAAACTCGGAAAATCTCTCTCTTCTTGATCACCTTGTCTCTTAAATTTAGTTAACTAAATTAGCTTTTTACCGAATAAGTGAAAAGCTAATTTTGTTACTGCCACGGTTTTCATGACACACAGAAAATCTACATATAATTTCTTTTTTTTCCATTACAATAGAATTATTGGAGGAGAAATCTCGATGGAAATTATTTTGTCAGCGATTGCTGCCGGTGGTCTTGTCGGAGCTTCAGACCAGTATTTGTGTCTTCTCATCGTCGCAATTGCATCGAAAACAGGGCTGATCCAATTGGCAGGGCCAATGGGGTTCTTGTCATCCTGGTGGTTTATCACCTTTTCAGCCATATTCTGGTTAATATCCATTGCCCCTGCTTATGCTTCATTACTCACCCCTGGTGTTATGAATGTGATCAACGCCATTCATAAATTCTTATCCGGTTTTTTGGTACCATTTTCTTCAGCTCTTGTCGCTTTAGCATCAGTGGGAGTGATCACATCTCTCAACCCTGAACTCCAAACGATGCTCGACTCACTTCGTATTTTTAATCCCGATGGAGGGATTGGAGCTGTAGGTTGGGCGGTATCGGGGGCAAGTGCTCTGGTGGCTCTCTCTGTGACTGGAATAAAAGCATTAACTAAACCTATGTTGAGCGCTGCTACAGGCACCACAGGTCATCTATCAGCACCTATATCTATTACGATCGAGAATTTATTGTCGATCCTTCTTATGGCGGGTGCATACCTTCTCACTAAAGTGGATCCATGGTTACTGATCGTTCTACTGGCGGTGGTCATCATTCTTTCGATCATCCTCTTTATCTATGCAATTTACCAGATGGTTCGACTTAAAAGAGGAATTGGTAAAGTACTTTATCTGGCTCAAACGAATCCAAAAGCTGGTCTGGCAGTTGTGGCAGAATTTTTTGTATGGGGTGTTGGCTGGCTGGCATGGAAAGGTTGGGGGCGTGGTGTTCTGATGATCTTGCTTTGGGTATTATGGGTGGCTTTCTTTATATCCATTCAAGGCATCGTGATTATGATATTCTCTTTTATTGCACCCGCAATACCTTTTATCTCTTTTGCAGCTGGTGCCATCATGGTGATCATTTTCCTCGCCATTGGATTTGGGACATCAGGTGCTTTATTGAAGTTTGTGGAGAGCCAACTGAAAGCGTCTGTTCCTGTTGTAACAAAGTAAAAATCGAATGAATAAATTCTCTCCTGTATAAACGACAAATATTTCTTATTGTCTATAGGTAAAATAAAGTCCCCTGGACTGGGGACTTTATTTTACCTATTAGTTATTTGAGATTTGGGTGCTGGATTGTTCTAATTTTTTCTGTTTTGCCTTTTTTACTTTTTTTACTCGGTTCGCTTCATCTTGCTTTGATAATTCGCTTGCCTGCATCAGCATGACCACAACAAAACCACAGGAAAGTAGTGCAGCAATAAAACCAGCTACCATATCATATAGTGTAAAGGTTCCGAAAGGCAGAGTAAATTGTGGGTTTCCAGAGAAAAACACAATTGCATTTGCAATAATAGCAATTAAGCGCATTTCGGTAGGGCCTAATTTAAGGTAAGAAATGCGAAAAATACCTTTTACATAGGTCAAGATATATACCAGAATTGAAAATAACAAATAACCGATCAATGCTAAACAGGCAATATCAAATCTTACGTATGGAGATAATCCAATGCCCAAAAATACCAGAACTTCGCTTAGGGCATCAACCGTATGATCGACAAAGAAACCATATCGGGGCCTTTCAATATGACGATGTCGAGCAAGTGTGCCATCAAGGCTATCTCCAAACCAGTTTAATATGAAGCCAAAACTAGCCAGCCAGAGAAATGCTGGATTCTGGTTTGTTAGGATATAACTAACGAAAATTATTACCGTAGCAAAAAAACCGATCGTAGTTAGAGTATCTGGTGTGACCCATTCGGGCATTTTCTTTGCCATCCACGCAAGAGCAGGCCTTTCAAGTGGACCAAGCATGATGTTATTGACGCGCTCTGCGTCTTTTTCGACAGGTTTCTTAGAAAGTTCTGGTTGTGTCATTTTCGTTATCCATTTCCTATATATTTATTTTACCAAGAAATTGAGGCCAAACAGGGTAAAACATCGCCCATTGTTCGGGATATTGGCGAATAAATTCTTCTGCTATCTGTAAAGCACATTCGGTGTTTTTAATCAATTCTAAAGAAAGATTAGGGTTTCTCTCTAATTCAATGGCTGGTGAAGAATAAATAGTGTACATTCCACTTTTTTGATGAATACATGCACATACAGCAACCTGTGCATTATATTTTAAAGCCAGGCGAATTGGGGTTACAGGCAACATGGTAGGGTGAGAGAAAAAATTGACAGGATAATTTGTTGATTCCATTGGTCTATCCAGACCTGTTATAACAATTCCTCCGGATTTTAGGCGGTCTCCTGCCAATCGCAAATTCACCTGGGACATTGGTAGGACTTCCATGCCCGATATTTCGCGTATCTTGTTTTGCCAATGATATCCTGATGGTGGATTGGGATAAGAAAGCACAGAAAATTTCACCAGGTTCCTTACCATACACATTCCGACCAGATCAAAATTGCTCAGGTGTGGAGCTAATATTAATAACCCTCTATTTGTTCCTTCGTGTTGCTTAATAAGATTAATTAATTCTGGTGAGAATGTCACTTTTTTTGTTATTCGGCTATAGTGATTTACATTATGATATAAGTCGTATAAGCAAATTAAATGCGATTTAAATACTGCGTATACACATTTATCCAGCTGTTCTGCATCCAAATTTTGATCATGGACCACCCACTGATTGCAGCGTACTGTGTTTACGATCTCCAGATTTTTCTGTTTACTTACAATTCTTGCCATTAGACTGGTCAATGGATAAGCAATCACAGGGGGCAGAAGTTTGCTCAGGAAAAGTGCAGTCGCTATTCCGAAGGTGCTATTGGTAAGTGTAGTAAGGTTCATTGTTTTTTAATGAAGAAACGGTCTTCTGGAATTTTTATCTTATATCGATTCAGTAACTCTAGCAGGTTCTGTTGAAATTCTGGCCGTAAAGAGGTGTTTTTTTCATATTTTACTTGTGCTGCAGAGTATAAAGTATTCGCAATGTGAATTGCTGAATCTGGTTTGCCAATAAACTTAGCATTTTGCGATTTTTCGATAAGGATTTTTCTATCATTGCTCAACCAGTGATAGAGAGTTTCAAGCACTTCAATTGGCTCCAGGGTAATTTGCCCTGCACCATGATGTACAACATACTCTGCATTTCCTGTCTCCTGACCCGGAATAATATCTATCAGCATCATTGGAAGCCCTGCAGCCAATGACTCTGTAACTATCAAACCTCCAGCTTTTGTAATAATAAAATCAGATGCCATCATGAAATGTGGCATATTTGATACATATTCATAAATATGAGTGGGAATATGCCAATCCATTTCCATGAGTTGTTGATAAAGGACGGAATCTTTCCCCGCAACTCCAATCAATTGAAGCTTTTCGCCAAAATGGTTAATTACATTCATGGAGGCTTCGAGTTGTTCAACTCTCCTGCTGCCCACTGCCAGAATGGTGGTAAGGTCTGGATCCCAGCCCAACTCACTTCGTAATGTTTTCTTATCTTTCGATATTTGGTTGTATGCGGGAGAAACTGGAATACCGGTTATTTCGATTCGGTTCTCAGGAATCTTTGCATCCATCGCCAATTGCTTTACTTCTTCTGTTGGTACAAATAAACCATCAATATGACGATTGAACCAGATATGATGGACAGTCGCCAGATCGGTGATAACGGTATACAAGGGGATATTGATTCGGTGAATGAATCGGACTGCAGTGAAAGGTGCCTGATAAAGCGGGTAAGTGGTCAAGATTACATCAGGTTGGTATTCCTGAATAATTTCAAACATTACATCAAACAGAAGAACAGTTAAAGCACGTTCGAATACAGATGCTGAAAAAGTGCTATCGCTGGCTTCATATCCAACCTTATAAAGCTCAGGGATACTGCGTATTATCTTGTCATAATCTGATTGGCTTTCCCGTAAGAAGAATGGGGCTTTTCTATTATCCAGAGGATTAATGATATCGACTTGAAGTTGATTGTTATAGGTCTGTTTTAATGCATCAGACACTGCAGTGGCAGCACTTCGATGGCCAAAACCTGCGTCAGCAGTCAAAATAAGAATTTTCTTTTTATCAGAAGATTTCATGATCGCTACCTGTTGTGATTTATTGAAATAATGTCACAATGCTATATCATTTTTCTGCGAAGAAAATCCTGTTTGATAGACCATTGTTTTGAAGTGTTGTCGAAAAATAGTTCAACAACATCACCTTCATCAAGTTGGGCAAGGATAGAAAATCCTGCAATGGTTTGACTGGTACGTCCAAAATTGATGACCTGACACTCCCTTGTATCAACAAGAAATTTCCAAGGGAGATCTTTTCCATCTAAATATCGGGTACTTAGAATATTAATCGTTTGGCTTTTCATAGCCTTCTAAATATTTTACAAGCAGTAACAATGCTTTTCTAGCTGAATATCGTTTATTTTGAATTCTATTTCCGGTACCAATAAATTGATATGCCCAATTTCCAGTAGGCGTGCTGAGCCCTATCCAGACAAGGCCAACCGGTTTTTCTGGCATACCTCCACCTGGGCCAGCAATTCCGCTTACAGATACACCCACTAACTGGTCTAAAGCAAAGAATGGTATCATGCTATTTCGCGCACCAGCAGCCATTTCCAGAACAGTCTCTCTACTTACTGCACCATGATCCATCAGGGTTTGTTTCTTAACCCCTAATAGTTTTTCTTTTGCCTCATAAGAGTATGCAACAATACCGCTAACGAAGTATTCAGATGACCCCGGAATATTTGTGATCTTGTTGGCTATAAGCCCTCCAGTGCATGATTCAGCCAGGCAGAGCTTCAATCCTTTTTTTTGCAGTAAATTCCCGATTTTTTGCTCGATACTTATTGCCATGTTCTCTCCGATAAAATTATTATATCTCGTCCACGTTCAATTGTTCTTTTCTAAAAAAAATTCATATATTGTTCTAATGAAATGATCGATCATCACAATGCTTACTTTCTTGACCGGCATTTTTTGCTGTGTTATGATGCAAACCAAGGTAATATATATGGAAGATATAAAAAAGGAAGCTATAGATAAGTCGAAGGATAATACTTCAGAAATTAAAAATCTTGCAGATACTCCTGCGCCTTCCTCAAAATTCTTGACGTTGTGGGAAAACATAATTCGTTTTGGTCTTAGTGGAACTTTTTTACGTGCATCAACGGGAATAATTTCATTACTACTTATCATATTTTTTGTGATTATCATACGTAAGCTAAATCTAGGAAGTAAAGCTGCAGACATTGCTGAGCCTACTGCAACATCTACAGTCCCTCTCATCATTCCGACCTACCAAACTTCTGGTGGTGCAGGTGGTCCAATAGTAGCAGAAGAATACCCGGGTATTACTCGAGATGCATTACTGCACACCATGTTTCCTGTAAGACCACGTACTGAAGTGATCACCTACACTGTACAAGAGGGAGACACAGTATTTGGAATCGCAGAAAAATTTAACCTTAAACCTGAAACAATATTATGGGGAAACTATTACACTCTTGCTGATGATCCACATAACCTCTCTCCAGGGCAGGAATTGAATATCCTGCCTGCTGATGGTGTATATTATGAATGGCATGCTGGAGATGGTTTAAATGGGGTTTCAGCAGCTTATGGCGTAACGCCTGAAGATATTATAAATTGGGGAAGCAATAACCTCTCCATGGAAACAATTGGAGATTACGCAAATCCAAACATTGAACCTGGCACCTGGATATTCGTTCCCGGCGGTTCACGTGGTTTCGTCACCTGGAGCGCACCTCGAATTTCCAGGGATAACCCGGCAGTTGCAAAGAATTTTGGCCCTGGAGCCTGTGGTGAGATCATGGATGGTCCGGTTGGCTCTGGAACTTATATTTGGCCTACTACTGCGAGATACATTTCTGGATATAACTATTCTGTTGAATCCAACCATCCTGCCATTGATATTGGTGGTCAGGAGGGAAACGCCATTTATGCAGTGGATAATGGTGTGGTAGTGTACGCTGGGTGGAATGATTATGGGTATGGGAACATGATCGTTATCGATCACGGTTATGGTTGGCAATCACTGTATGCCCACCTGAGTGCATTAAATGTCGCTTGTGGTTCTTACGTATATCAAGGCAATGTGATCGGGTATATGGGTACTACCGGTAATTCAAGCGGCCCACATCTGCACTTTGAATTAATGAGTGAAACCTATGGGAAGGTCAATCCATTGAATTTCTTACAATAGAAACTATTTTGCTCCTGAGAAAAGATGAAATCTATCAACCTGATTACTTTATCATTCCTGTTGGCAGTTTTGGTATTATCTGGTTGTACGTCCGATAATCAGACAACGATAACAACAAATCTCTCGCCTGATGTACTGGTAGCAGAATCTTTTTTAGCTGACATTACACAGCAAGTTGCAGGAGATCGTTTATCGGTGGATGTATTGGTTCCTGCTGGAACAGATCCCCATGCATTTCAAGCTACTCCTCAGGACGTAGCCCGTTTGGAGAATGCAAAGGTGTTAGTGCTCAATGGCGGTGGATTAGAACAATGGCTTGATCCACTGATGATAAAGAATGACAAACAAATTCGTATCATTGCTTCTGATGGACTCGAACCAGTGATCAGAGACCTGCCAGGAGAAACCAGACATGGTGAAGAAGGCGACCCTCATTTCTGGCTTGATCCAAATCTTGTGATCACGTATGTGAATAATATTCGAGATGGTTTATCTGTATTTGATCCTCGAGGTAAATCCATTTATGAAGCAAACGCGAATGCGTATATCCAGCAGTTGAGAGATCTTGATACATGGATTACTGAGCAGGTTACATTGATCCCACCTGAAAACCGAATTATTGTGACAAACCATGAAAGTTTAGGTTATTTTGCAGACCGATATGGTTTCAAAGTGGCAGGTACGATTATTCCATCTGTCAGCAGTGAAGCGGCACCATCGGCGGCTGATCTTGCAGACCTGATCAGTGTAATCCAAAAGGAGCATGTAAGGGCAATTTTTATTGAAACAGGCGCTAACACAGGTCTGGCTGATCAAATTGCAGGCGAAACGGGTGTTACGGTTGTTTCAGATATTTATACCCATTCCATTACTACATCAGATGGATTGGCTGGATCATACATCGATATGATGAAGTATGATACTTTGCGAATTGTGGATGCTTTGAAAGAAAATAAAAAATGAAACGAGATATTGATCTTAATTCAAAGAATCCTGCAGAATTGAAACTTATAGATGTAACTGTGCATTTTGGGAAAGTATCAGCTCTTGAAGATTTGACTTTAACCATTCCTCATGGCATCTGCCTGGCTGTAGTAGGGCCAAATGGAGCTGGAAAATCCACCTTCTTTAAAGCGCTGGTTGGCTTGCTTCCGCTTGCCAGCGGTGAAATCTTCATACATGGGCTTCCTTTAGGGCATCACAAGGATTGTGTGGCGTTTGTTCCACAACGTGAAGATGTAGATTGGAAATTTCCTATCACTGTAAAAGATGTTGTAATGATGGGGCGTTATTTACATACTGGTTGGTTGAAAAAACCTTCTGAAAAGGATGAAGAATCTGTGCAGAGGGCTATGAAGCAACTGGGGATTGCTGACCTGGCAAAACGATCGATTCATGACCTTTCTGGTGGGCAGCAGCAAAGAGTATTCTTAGCCAGAGCAATTGCCCAGGAACCACACATTTTGCTACTGGATGAACCATTTACAGGTGTAGACATTCCAACCCAAGAAACTACTATGAGTCTCTTAGAGGAAATGCATCGACAGAACGTTACTGTAATGGTATCCACTCATGATCTCAATATGGCAAGCAAGCGGTTTGAAAAGGTATTGATGATCAACCGAAGATTGATAGCATATGGTACTCCTGATGAAGTTTTCACCCCTGAACTGGTAAAGGCTGCGTTTGGTGAAAGAATATTAATGTTAAACGGAGCTATGATTGTCGATGAATGTTGCCCTCATGATGAAGCGGAGAAAGAACATGACCTTCATTAACTGGCTCATAACTCCATTGCAGTATGCTTTCATGCAGCGAGCATTGGTGGCTGCACTGGTAGTGGGTGTTCTCTGTGCGATTTTAGGCTGCTATGTTGTCCTCAAATCCATGGCATTTATTGGAGATGCTATGGCACACGCCGTACTACCCGGAATAGCGATTGCTTACCTCCTGGGTGGAAATCTGACCCTGGGTGCTTTAATTGCTGCAGTGATAATTTCTTTGGGCATAGGGTTATTGTCACGGCAAGGAACGATCCGGGAGGATACAGCTATCGGTATCCTGTTTTCTGCAGCTCTTTCGCTGGGAATTGTGCTTATCAGTAGCATTCGATCGTATGCAGTTGACTTATCGCATATTCTATTTGGCAACGTGTTGGGAGTAAGTACACAGGATCTGATCGTCACCATTGGATCAGCTATTGTCATTCTATTATCGGTTGCTTTTCTATATCGCAGATTTCTTGTAGTATTATTCGATCCAATCCTGGCTGTGACTCAACGATTAAAGGTTGGGCTGCTGCGGAATGTTTTATTGATTATTCTGGCAGTGACGATTGTGGTTTCTCTTCAAACTGTGGGTGTGGGATTGGTAGCTGCTTTGCTCGTCACACCTCCAGCAACAGCATATCTATTGACTCGCAGATTACCATCGATGATGGCATTATCTGCAGTATTTGGAGCTTTCTCAAGTCTGGTAGGTTTATATGCCAGTTTTTATGGCAATGTTTCTTCAGGTGCTGCGATCGTATTTACCGCTACAATGTTATTCTTATTTGTTTTCTTATTTTCGCCACGTAAAGGAGTGGTCATCGGGCTACTCAAACAATGGGTAGGAAAAAGGAAAATAACTGAATAAATGGATACGAAAAGTGTTTTATATATTGTTGCTACACCCATTGGCAATCTACAGGATATTACTTTACGAGCGATAGATGTCCTTCGGAATGTAGATGTTATCATTTGCGAGGAACGAAGAGAAGGCACGACGCTCCTGAAAAAGCTGGAAATCCCGATCAAGGAAATCCTTCTAGTTAATGAACACAATGAGGCACAGATGCAAGAAGCGGTGTTAATGGAACTTGCTACTGGCAAGAACATTGCTATGATCTCGGATTGTGGGACACCAGTTTTTGCAGATCCTGGAGCTGATATTATAGCGGTTGTTAATCAGGCTGGATTCAGTATTGTGCCTGTACCTGGTCCCTCCTCTTTGATGACAGCTTTATCCATTTTGGATTTTCAAGCTGAACCTTTCTATTACGTGGGATTCTTACCGAGAGATGATGCAGAACGTTCACGAACTCTTCTGCGGTTAAAATCAATGAATGTGACTCTGGTAATTATGGAAACCCCTTACAGGCTAAGACGTTTGTTGCAGGATATATCAAAGGTGTTTGGAGATACTAAGCGAATTACATTGGCGTTTAACCTGACGTTACCAGATGAAAGAATTTATCGGGGTAATATTAAAGAGGTTTTGAACCAGGTTGGCGATAAAAAAGGGGAGTTTGTTCTGATAATTCATCCGCCCAACAAATAGACTATTTATCTACTACAACCAATAAAGAATTCATTCCTGCTTTAATACATTCGTCATTTTCACAAACTATATCCAATTGGATGGGTGATTTTGGCGATAAAAAACTGGTATTTATTATTCTTCCAGCAGGTACTTCGACTTCGAAATAAACAGTTGGAGGACCTTGAAGGTATGGGTTAACGTACGAATCTGCCAGGATGACCCAATTATGGTCTTCTTGTGTTGAATTTGTCAGGGTGACATAAATTTCTTTCCCCGTGGGAACATAGAGAACATCTGGGATGAACCCTTTATCCGAGATTTGAACATCTATTGATGTTTCAGGAAGAATTTCTGGTGGGTTACAACCGGCAATTAAAAATAGTGTAAGAAGCGCAAATATAAAAAAGATGTATTTCACTTTGACCATGGATAAATACTATCATAATTTAATCTATTGCAAAAATAGAACAAAAGTGCTATATTATATTAAGAATGAATACTCCGGTTAGATTTTTAATCCCCTCTCTGTTGATCGCGTTCCTGGTTGTCATTATGACTACAGCTCATCTGGCTTCAGCAGATTTTGTGATTGGATTTGAGCAAAATGAACAAGAAATAATCGAACCAGAAGAAAATACTGAAAATACGATGGTTCAGCAAAATTTGTCTAACTGCAGTATATCCAACAAGTATCCCGAGTCTGTAAAGCAGTGGTGTCAATGGATCACGATCAGCGCGCAGGAGGCGGGTGTGGATGCAAATTTAATCGCTGCGGTGATCCAGGTAGAAAGTGCTGGAGTTGCGGACGCATATTCAAATAATGGTGCAGTGGGCTTAATGCAAATTATGCCAAGCGATGGGTTGGCAGCTAATTTTCTCTGTATCAATGGCCCCTGTTTTGCGACAAGACCTACCATGGATGAATTATTCGATCCTGAATTCAATATTTATTATGGGTCACAATTATTAAAGGGATACATTGTTAAAAATGAAAACCTGCGGGACGGGCTGCTAGCCTACGGTCCCACAGGTGTTGGATATTCTTATGCAGACGAAGTATTACGAGTCTATAACGAAGCGCTCAATAACTAGATGCGTTCCATACTGACAACCTGGTGTTCCCAGCGATGCCAACCACCAAACTTTTCTTCAATGATCCGTTTTCCTTCACCTGGGCTTTCTAAACCCATCAATTCCAGATCAGCATCCACCATGATCCGAACCAGCTCATGGAAGTGAACTTTCGGTTTCCAGCTTAAAATAGTTTCTGCACGTGAGGAATCAGCCTGCAGGTAATCGACTTCTGTGGGACGATAGTAACGAGGATCGATCTTGACGTACTTGTTCCAATCCAAACCTACATACCCGAATGCTTCATCCAGGAACTGCCGGACTGTATGGGCTTCTCCTGTGCCAAGAACAAAATCGCCGGGTTGGTCTTGTTGCAAGATCTTCCACATCGCTTCTACATATTCAGGAGCATATCCCCAGTCTCGTTTTGAATCGAGGTTGCCCAGGTATAGAGTGTTCTGTTTCTTCGCCATGATGGATGCCAGGGCGCGAGTGATTTTTCGTGTGACAAATGTTTCCCCTCTACGTGGGCTTTCGTGATTGAAAAGAATTCCATTGCTTGCGAAAAGTTTGTATCCTTCGCGATAATTACGGGTGATCCAGTAAGCATATACTTTTGCAGCAGCGTATGGCGAACGGGGTTCGAAAGCTGTCATTTCATTTTGTGGAGGTTTTGCACCACCGAACATTTCACTGGAAGATGCCTGGTAAAAACGGGTAGTCACACCACTTTTCCGGATCGCTTCAAGGATGCGAGTTGTTCCCAACCCGGTAACATCACCAGTATATTCAGGCATGTCAAAGCTTACCCTTACATGGCTTTGAGCGGATAAATTATAAATTTCCTCGGGGCGAATGTTGTAAATAACATCCAGAATAGTTTCAGATGATGTGGAATCCCCGTAATGTAAATATAAATGAACCGTTTCACCATTATTATGTGGATCATGGTAAATGTGGTCTATACGGCGGGTATTAAAGGTGCTGGCACGGCGGATGAGACCATGTACTTCGTATCCTTTTGCTAGTAACAGCTCAGCCAGGTATGAACCATCCTGACCAGTAATGCCTGTGATAAGTGCTTTTTTCAATCGTACCTCCATGTGCCAATATTGCGCAAGGCAAGTATAACCAGTGAAGGGGTGTATGTCAATTCAAACAAATTTATACTGCAGATCGTTGAAAGATAACAAACCAGAAAATAGGTTAGAAAATGGATTTAAATTTTTGTTAAAGAATAATTGGTTTAAGTGAGAGAGGATAATCTACATTTTATAGCAAAAAATTTCACCATCTGTGAAATTTTTTGCAGTTCTGGAATGAACAGGTGGAGATGGCGGGATTCGAACCCGCGTCCGAAAGATTCGACCCTCGAATATACTACGAGCATATCTGGCTTTCAGGTATCGCCCCGGCTGGCACAACCAGCGAAATCCAGAAAGGGCTATCCGCTCAGGCCCGAAAGCCCTCTTTCACCTGGTTCACGGATCACCAGATGGCACTCCGGCTTTGTGACGCCCAATCTCGCGACCGGCAGGAGTTCGGTGTGAGTGGACGTGACCTTACTTGAAGGTCAGCTGCGCTCTTCGCTTATGCAGCTAAGGGCATTGCAGCGTATGAAGTGCGGTTGGCACTTGTGTTTTGTACTGATTTTACGAGGTCGGTACCTCTCGGCTCGCAATTCGGGACCAGCCTCCTCCGTCGATGCCTGTCATCCCCATTGCAACCCTATTATACCTTAAGGCGTGCTGTGTATGTGTGATCAAGATTCATAGTTTGTTCATTATTTAGGGTTTAAAAATCACGATCAATTATTTGCTATTTGTCTCAATTTCTTGTTCTCTCTCAGACACATAATAAGGAGGAATGAAAGGGAGAGAATACTACAGATTGCTCCGGCAATTAGTGTAGAAGAATAAAGTGGATCTGTATGATTACCAACAACCTGTAAAAGCAAATTCAAATCTACGACCGGAAAGATTTGTTGAACTTCTTCTACATCCCATTGAAATGACCAATGGATCAGATCGTAGGCGAGATAACATCCAGACAACCAGATCACAATTGAAGTAATGACCTTGCCAATCTTTGGAAGTTTTTCCTTAATTCTTTCAAGGGCAACTATTCCGACTATGGCAACAATGATCAAAGGAACAATGATCAGCCGTGTATATACCCGAATCCCTGAGAATAGAGGTATCCACGCTAAATATTCTGCGAAGTTATTTCTGATTGAAAGGTAAAAGAGCCCCAAAATTGGCAACCAGAAAGCAGATATTTGTTTTTCGATAAACTGCTGTAATATCCAAAACCCACCGAGGGCTATTAAAAGAAAAATTCCAATTCTGCCAAGATAAATATTAAATTCCCACCAACCTAGAGGACTCTGAAAATTACTATAGGGAAGCCAGTTATCCACTGTTCTTGTAGAAGTAACAGAACTCCATATGAACCTTAAAAGTGGATAACCACCAAGAGGTGCGCTATCTGCAATTCCAAAGATTAAAATTGACGGGAGAATTCTTCCAAGAGAAAGCAAAATGCTGAAAAGAACAGAAATAAGAACTATACCTGCTTTTCGCCATGAAAGTAAACTAAAGAAAAGAAGCATAATGAGACTAATTAGATACTGTTGAAAAGAACCCAAAAACCACATTAATAACAATAAAACCGCAACTACAGAAATCCACACCCAAATTCGCTTTATTGTTCTGAGTTCCATGCAAAGTATGATCAGCCAGGGAAACAGGAAATACCCTCCCCAGGTAAAGTGACCTACACTGAGATGGCTGATAATATGTCCATTAAAGTTAATTAGAATAAACAATAGGAATAATGAACCAGTCTGAATATTGTGTTGTTTGTAAAGCCATATCAGAGAGAAAAATCCCAGGGTATAACAAATTAACCAGTGAATGAGGATAAATATTTTAATATTCAGGAAATTGAGAAGAATTATATCTGGCGATAGGATGACATCCGGTATGGATAAAAAGCGATCAGTTAATCCGCGTAAAGCTCCGGTACCTACCATATGCAGAGGTAATGATAGTGAACGAACTGCATTTTGTAAGAAAGCCAATCTGGGAAGATTTATTTCTGCCCAATCATGAACAGCTGAAACATTCCCCCAATTCAGAAGCAGACCCCAGATAATTACGCCACAAAAATATAAACCAACAAGGAAGAAAACCTTAAACCATTTGGATTTCACAATTACTTCCTGGTAACAACTAAGATATCTTTTATAAAACTGTTTTAGAAAAACATTGTTAAAAGTGATCGTTGAACTGCCCAGGATCCTCTCAAAAACCTATCATCTTTCAGTTTGAAATTCTTCGGGATCAGATGAACCTGGTTTTCTTGGAAGAACCATTGCGAATATTGATGTTTTGACTGTGGAAATTGCGGTGATGAATTGTGATGAGTGATCTTTTTATTTTTGTTTCTTTAATTTGTACACAATCCTGATAGTGTTTACAACGTCCTGTCTTGTCAGTTCCAATAGTCAGGCTCATCATAACTTGGTCTGATTTAGAAATTATGTAGTTTTCAAGTATATTGGGTAAAAATACTTAAAAAATCCTAACAAAAACACTATGAATAATTATAGAAAGGGAGTAAAATAGCATACCAACAAGACGTAAAGCCTTGCGAAGGTTAGTTTTTATCCCAGTTCCGGGTTTGTTTTCGGGCAACTCGGGCAATTATCTGGCAAAGGAATGATTTTCCTGCAATATGGAGCCTTTGAGACCTTCGCGAGGTTTTTTTGTTGCAAACCATTTTACGGAGGAACCCATGCTGACTATTTATAAAAGCACTGAAAATGGGCTACAGATTCTGAGCCAACCCGTAGATGGTTGCTGGATCAACCTGGTTGACCCGACAACCGAGGAAATCGAAGAAGTTGTAGGTCTGGGAATTCCACAAGATTTTGTTACTTACCCTCTTGACCTCGATGAAAGATCGCGTACGGAGCGCGAAGATGACGGCACCCTGTTTATATTAATGAGAATGCCTTATTATCAAGGTGAAGTTGTGGATATTCCCTATAACACAATTCCGCTTGGTATGGTGATCCACGAGAATTACTTTGTGACGATCAGTAAACTTCCTACAGACATTCTCAACGACTTTACCATTGGTAAAGTAAAGAACTGGTCCACAGGAAAGAGGATCAGGTTCGTTTTGCGGATTCTTCTGATTGCAGCGAATAAATACCTGGCTTACCTGCGTGAAATCAATAAGAATGTCGATGTGTTGGAAGACCAGCTTACCCTGTCTTCGAGAAATAAAGAGATATTAGAAATATTGAAATATCAAAAAAGCCTGGTGTATTTCACTACTGCACTGAAATCAAACGAATTGGTGTTAAATCGGTTGCAAAATACCCGGCTATTTCGGATGTATCCTGAAGATGAGGATCTGTTGGAGGATGTCATTACTGAAAATCAGCAAGCGATCGAAATGATCAATATTGCCAATAACATTCTCAGTTCTATGATGGATGCATTTGCTTCGATTATTTCAAATAATCTTAACGTAGTCATGAAATTCCTGACTTCCATAACGATCGTGTTTAGCATCCCTACAATCGTAACCAGTTTCTTTGGAATGAATGTAACTCTGCCTTTTGCTGATCTTCCCTGGGCATATCTCATCATTATTGCGATTTTCACCGGCTTAGCTGGGTTGGTGATCGGCATCTTTATCAAACGTGATTGGTTCTAATGAAACCCTATACGAGAATAGTTTGAAGATAAACATATTTGGTAATGTGATATTTCAGGGGTATTATTAAAATAATTGTGAAAACTTCTCAAAAAGAGAAGTTTTCACTTTGAAAGAGTGGGCGGAACAGGACTCGAACCTGCGACATCTTCTGTGTAAGAGAAGCTCTCTAACCAACTGAGATACCCGCCCGCAGGCAGATATTATACCTTAAACTTGGGAAAATACCATGAAATTTATTCGATATCAATGGAAAGATCAGCCAGCTTCTTATGGCTGGGTATTTAATAAAATGGTAGGTGAGGTGGAGGGGGATATTTTTGGTGAATTTCGTCGGCATGAAGCACACCTTCAAATCAACCAGGTAAAGCTGTTACCTCCTGTTACCCCCTCAAAAATTATTTGTGTTGGCAGAAATTATGTTGCACATGCTTTGGAACATGGGGCTGAAATTCCTGAAATACCAATCTTATTTCTCAAGCCTTTGAGTTCATTGATTGGACATCAAGATGCTATCAAGTTACCACTACAATCCAGCCAGGTTGAGCATGAGGGTGAGCTAGTGGTTGTGATGGGAAAACGTGGGCATGGGATCACAACAGAAAAAGCTTCGGAATACATCTTAGGTTATACGATAGCCAATGATGTGACTGCGCGTGATCTGCAGCGTTTGGATGGGCAATGGACGCGTGGAAAAGGATTTGATACATTCTGCCCGATTGGTCCCTGGATAGAAACAAATTTCGATCCTGCAGATGCAATGCTGACCTGCCGTGTAAATAATGAGATCCGACAAATGGTTTCCACCCGAGAAATGATTTTTAGCATTAACCAACTGATCGCATTTGTTTCATCGATCATGACATTGGAGCCTGGCGATATCATTTTAACCGGAACACCGGCAGGAGTGGGTCCGCTCCATACCGGTGATATCGTCGAAGTAGAAATCGAAGGGATTGGTGTGTTGACCAACCCGGTTGTCAGTGAATAAGATTATGGCTGAAATTCCTGGATTGGTTCAGCCAGGATGAACATTCTACCCCACGAAGCCTGATTGCCATTAGCGATGCAGGTTTGCAGTACCAGGGTCCCTGCATTTGCGTAAACATGCATAAATAGATCTTCAGCGCTCATCACAGCACCATTCGTATCAAGATTGACAAATTGTGAATATGGGCTGGTAGGGTTAAGAGCCTGATATTTTTCTATTGCTGTGATGTGATAATAATCTAGTGTGCCATCTCCATAAATAACCACAATAGTTTGCCCGGGAATGACTTTTTCGAATGTGGCACCTGCAAGATTATTATGCGCCATCAAACCAATCGAACCATAATTACTTGCCATAGAGAATTGGGTTATTACATCTTCTGCACTTGAAACGTATGCTGGATTACCCGCAGGTTGTTGAACTACATTGAATGCGAATGTATTTGGAATATATACACCCGTAACCTTTTCAGAGGAGCTCAATTGCAACGATTGGACAAAATGTGAAATGGTAGGGAGTGAAGAATTAACGATCGTTTCTTGATTTAATTCAGTTTCACCAGCAGTCTCCGGAATGAAAGAGGAAAATCCGGATGTCAAAAGAAGACAAAGGAGTGAAGTCAAAATCAAGAAAAAGCGAAAAGTTGATTTAAATCGTTTCATATTAGCTAATCACTAAGAAATAATAATATTAGATGTAATAAAATGGTAATAAATTGGTAATAATATAATGGAATTTTAGTATATATGGACGGACGATTCAATACTTTTTGGCGAAAAAAGGCGCCGCCTTGCAGAACTGTTAAGACGGCGCGTTATGGTATAATCTTGAAAAATTAGGCTATTCTAAAAAAGATGGAGAAAGAATATGTCTGGTCATAATAAATGGTCGACCATTAAAAGAAAAAAAGGTGCAGCAGACGCTAAACGAGGTCAGTTATTTACCCGGCTGACTCGAGAAATTGTGATGGCAGCACGTGAAGGTGGTGGTGATCCTGAAATGAATTTCAGGCTGCGATTGGCAGTGGATAAAGCTCGAGCACAGAACATGCCAAAAGACAATATCGAACGGTCAATCAAGCGTGGTACTGGTGATCTAAAAGATGGATTTGCATTTGAACAAGTGATGTATGAGGGTTACGCCCCGCATGGTATTGCAGTGCTCATTGATTGCATGACAGAAAATCGTAACCGAACTGTTGCTGAAGTACGCCACATTCTAACTCGCTCTGGGGGTAACCTGGGTGAAGCTGGTTCTGTCGCGTGGCAATTTAACCGCCAGGCATATTTTTCAATTCCATCCAAGGGAAACGACTTCGATAAAATATTTGAGATTGCTCTGGATGGCGGTGCAGATGATGTGACCGATGACGGAACATCTATTGAGATCGTAGCTCCTGTAGACAAGTTCAAAATCTTGAGCGACAAACTACGCTCTGCTGGTATTCCAATCGAAGATGCCTCTATACGTATGGAAGCCAACCAGGAAATAAATCTGGGAGTAGATGAAACTCTTCAGGTTTTAAAGACATTGGAGGCACTGGAAGAGCTGGATGATGTACAGAATGTGTATTCCAACCTCAATATTTCTGAGGAGGCTCTTGCTGTCCTGGAAGAGGGTTAATGCTTGTTTTGGGTATTGATCCGGGAGTTGCGACTACTGGATATGGTTTCATCACTCAAAAGCCAGATGGAAGCATCTATGCAGTCAACTATGGAATCATTCAAACAAAACCAGGCATATGCCTTAGCGATCGTTTATTAATCCTTCATTCTGAATTAAAACAATTGCTTCTTCTCCACCATCCTGCCTCTGCAGCGGTGGAGAAGTTATTTTTTCAGCGGAATGTATCTACTGCCATTTCGGTAGGCGAGGCTCGTGGAATTTGTTTACTGGCTCTTGCACAGGAGAAAATCCCAATCGGTGAATATACACCTTTGGAAGTCAAGCAAGCGGTCACAGGTTATGGAATGGCGGATAAACATCAAGTTCAAAGTATGGTGAAGACGTTATTACAGCTTGACAAGATTCCCCAGCCTGATGATGCAGCAGACGCCCTGGCAATTGCCATCTGTCATTTGAATCATAATAATTACTACCAGGCAACATTATGATTACAAGTACAGCTAATGCAAAGATTAAAGCTATTCGAAAATTACGTGAGAAGAAAGAGCGTCAGACCAGTGGTCTTTTCTACTGTGAAGGATTACGTATTGTTGGAGATGCATTCGATCATCAGGCTGTATTTGATAGTCTTCTTATTGCTCCAGGACTTCTCCATAGTGACTATGGATACTCATTAGTCGAAAAAGCCAATATGTTAAATATCTCTGTTTTGGAGCTTGATGATGTAGTTTTTCGTTCCATCTCACAAAAGGAGAATCCACAGGGAATCGCTGCGGTTTGTGAACAAAAATGGATGTGTCTCGATGAGTTGAAACCAAACGCAGGTGATCTGGTAGTCGCATTGGATTCTGTGGCAGATCCTGGTAATCTTGGCACAATCATGCGTGCTTTGGATGGAGTTGGTGGAAAAGGACTAATCCTATTGGATCAATCCACCGATCCGTATGATCCAGCTGCTATGCGTGCCAGTATGGGCACACTTTTCAGCTTGCAATTCATTAAAGCCAGTCTGGAGCAGTTTGCTGCCTGGAAGCAATCAAGAGGAATTAAAGTTATTGGTACTTCTGATAAAGCTCAGGTAGATTATTATGGTTATCCTTATCCCGATCCTATGGTTTTGCTCATGGGGAGCGAGCGACAAGGACTGACTGAATCGCACTATGTTCTTTGTGATGATGTGGTTGCTATTCCTATGGCAGGATCTGCCGATTCGTTGAATCTGGCGGTTGCAACTGCTGTGGTAATGTATGAGATCTTCAATCAACACCGAAAAAGAATGAAGGAGAGTGAGAGATGATCGCATTTCTGGAAGGCACAGTGCTAACAGTTGAAGATGGATCACTGGTGATCATGCAGAGTGGAATTGGCTTACGGGTCTATACAGTACCAGGACTTCTTCATCAGACATATGCTGGACAGAAGATTGCATTGTATACTCATCTAATAGTTCGTGAAGACCTTTTAGCACTATATGGTTTTGAAAGAGTCGATGAACGCGAATTATTCACACAATTGCTTGGAGTCAATGGAGTTGGTCCGCGACTTGCTCTGGCAATCCTGGGAACGCTATCTACAGATATGATCAAAAGAGCTGTGTTATCTGAACAGGCAGATGTTTTTGGGAGAGTGCCAGGGGTTGGGAAGACGACAGCACAAAAGATTTTGCTGTATCTGAAGGGAAAGATCAAAGGGGATCTGGAAACACTGGGTGGTGCGATCCTGGATGTGGATACTGAAATATTGGAAGCGCTTACTAGCCTGGGATATAGTGTGATCGAAGCACAGGCAGTTATCCAGTCTTTACCGAAGGATGCACCAAAAGAAGTAGAATCTCGCCTGCGAATGGCATTGCAATACTTTCAGAAGCCATGAATAATTGCCTATGCACGATGTGCGAATGTCAATTCCTTTAAATAAACATACGATTAAAAATCCAGCGGGTATTCCCGCTGGATTTCTTCATATTCTAACAAAATAGGGCGCTGGTTATAGGTTAACCAACCTGAGCGTCCGACATCCGCGCTTCTTCTTCCAGAGCAGCTTCCATGCCGCGTTCAACATTCACACGGGTTAGCAGGATCAAGCCGACGATAAAGAAAATGATGAGAGATACAATGCTCAATCGGCTTTCACCCATGATGGTAGAAACCACACCAAAAAGTAGTGGGCCCAAGACGGAGGCAAATTTTTCAAACACACTGAAGAAACCGTAAAACTCTGCTGATTTGCTTTTTGGCATTAATTTACCAATCAATGAACGGCTGAGTGCCTGACTTCCACCCTGAACGGTAGCAACTGCAGCACCTAAAACCCAGAACTGCCACTCATGATACAGGAAATATCCAGCAATGGAAATGAAGGTATAAATGATCAGGCTAATGTAAATGGATTTTATTGTGCCTAGTTTTCGTGACAACCAGCCAAAAAGAAAAGCAAAGGGAGCAGCCAGGAATTGCACCATAAGCAAAGTTCCAATGGTTGTTGTCGAACTAAAACCAAGCTCGGTGGCATACGCTGTAGCCATTACAATGATGGTACCAATTCCATTAGCATATATCCAAAAAGCTAGCATTGCCATTGCCAGATCTCGATAATGGCGAATTTCTTTAAAGGTCTTCTTGAGCCGAGAAAAACTGGCTTGTATTGGTTTGAAATTCTCTTCCCCCTTTTCTATACGCCGGCGAGGTTCTTTAACATGTCTCAATAATGGAAGGGTGAAAACGAACCACCAAACGGCTACTGTGACGAATGAAAGCCGGCTCATTAGAGCGGTATCAATTCCTTCAATAAACTTGGGAGCAATCATAATCATGACAAGGTTAACTGCCAGTAAAATACCACCACCGATATACCCCATGGCATAGCCACGCGAGGAGACCTGGTCAATTTCATCTGGTGTGGCTACATGTGGAAGTAATCCATCATAATATACCAGGCTGCCAGCAAAACCGATATTGGCAAAAATAAAAAATAAAGAAGCCAGAAGGTAATCACCTGTCTGAACGAAATATAACAAGGCGGTTGCTGTCACTCCCAGGATCATAAAGGCGGTCAGATAGCGTTTCTTTTTTCCACTAAAGTCTGCTGCAGCTCCCAATACGGGACTGATCAATGCAGCGATAAGCGCGCTAAAGGAGGTTGTAAATCCCCAATAGGCGGTTGCCATATGTTTTGGGAGATTAGAAGCAGCCACAGATGAATAATACACTGGCAAAACTGCAGCCATGATTGTGGTTGCGAACGCTGAATTTGCCCAGTCATACATTGTCCAGGCTCGAATTGCTCGTTTATGTTCTATAGTTTCCATTGAGACCTCAGTATGGAAGAATGAATTCATTCCTCATTATACATGCTTTAGAAAATTCAAAGAATTTGTAATATTTTTGGCTATGTTATAATGCAAAGTTGCACAGTTGATGTATAATAAGAATAAATGTTCTATTTAGGATTAAAATGGGTTCTTCTTCTAACATCAGGGTCGTAGGTGCCCGCCAGCATAATTTAAAAAACATAACAGTTGAAATACCTCGTGATAAGCTGGTTGTCATTACCGGTCTTTCGGGATCAGGAAAGTCTTCGCTAGCTTTTGACACTATTTTTGCAGAAGGACAAAGACGTTACGTTGAGTCGCTTTCTGCATATGCGCGCCAATTTCTGGGGCAAATGGATAAGCCAGATGTCGATTATATTGAAGGACTTTCTCCTGCAGTTTCGATTGATCAGAAGGCAACATCTCATAATCCACGTTCCACTGTAGGTACAGTGACTGAAATTTATGATTACTTGCGTTTACTTTTCGCCAGAATTGGGGTACCCCATTGCCCGATTTGTGATAGAGAAGTTGTTAAGCAGTCAGCCCAAGAGATTGTTGATACCATTGAAAAGATCCCTGAGGAAAGCAAACTATTGATCCTGGCACCCATTGTACGAGCCAGAAAAGGTACTTATCAAGCAGTGCTTGATGAAATTCGAAAGGCTGGGTTTGCAAGGGTGAGGGTGGATGGTGTAGTGCATGATCTTTCGGATGAACAGATTAACCTTGACCGCTATAAGATCCATACCATCGAAGCTGTTGTGGATCGTCTGGTGACTCGAAAAGCTCAAAATGAGGAGGATGAAAAGGCTGCACGGACACGGCTTACAGATTCTGTTGAAACTGCTTTAAAAGTAGGCGAGGGTTTTGTCACCGTTCAAAATCTAAGTCTTGAACCACCTGTTGATTATTTTTATTCAGAGCATCTTGCTTGCCCTGAACACGGGGTAAGCCTGACAGAAATCGAACCACGTACTTTTTCTTTTAATACTCCACATGGAGCTTGCCCGGAATGTCAGGGATTGGGTTCAAAGTTGGAAATCGATCCTGAGCTGTTGATACCAGATAGAGAGCGCTCGCTTGCTGAAGGTGCAATAGCCGCAATGGAATGGAGCAATGGGGGTAAAGAAAACGGAAAGTACTACTGGCAAATGCTGGAATCGGTAGCCAGGCATTATCATATCGATATGAATGCACCGATTGAGACATTCACTCCGGAACAACTCAATGTGATTTTATATGGAACCAGCGATAAAGCTATCACTGTCCACTTCCAACGAGAAGAACGTGAAACCTCATTCCAAACCAGTTTTGAAGGGGTGGTTAACAATCTGCAGAGGCGATACCACGAAACGCAATCGGAATATATTCGTAGCAAAATTTCCGAATTTATGTCCAAACGCCCATGCCCTGTATGTAACGGGGCTCGCCTTCGCAAAGAGGCTCAGGCTGTCAGAGTAGATGGTAAAAATATCATCGAAGTTACCACCTGGCCAGTGAATAAAACTCTTGAATGGGTTCAGTATTTACTCGGAGATCATAGTCCTCTTTCTCAAAGGGATAGAACGATTTCTGACCGGATCATTCGAGAAATTATCGCAAGATTGGGTTTTTTGGTAAATGTAGGCCTAGATTACCTGACATTAAACCGGTCAGCAGGTTCTTTATCGGGTGGAGAAGCACAACGAATCCGGCTAGCTACTCAGATTGGTTCTCACCTGATGGGTGTTCTATATGTACTCGATGAGCCTTCGATAGGGCTACATCCCAGGGATAATGATCGATTATTAAAAACATTGAAAGACCTGAGAGATATTGGAAATACCGTTCTGGTCGTGGAACATGATGAAGAAACAATCCTTTCTGCTGACTGGATCGTTGACCTGGGTCCTGGTGCAGGAGAACATGGAGGATACCTTATTGCAGAAGGCACCAGCCAACAAATCATGGATAATCCTAATTCGATCACTGGGGCTTACCTCTCCCGAAGGTTACAGGTACCCATGCCTGAAAAACGACGTGAAGGGAACGGAAAATTTCTTACTATCGTTGGTGCAAAAGCAAATAACCTGAAGAATTTGACAATACCTATCCCTCTGGGAAAGTTTACCTGTATCACAGGTGTGTCTGGTTCGGGTAAATCTACTTTGATGGTTGATATCCTCTACCAGGCATTGGCTCGTGAATTACATGGTGCACATACGAATCCTGGTGAGTTTGAACGAATAGACGGAATTGAACATATCGATAAGGTCATCAATATCGATCAATCCCCTATTGGCAGGACTCCACGGTCAAATCCAGGGACCTATACCGGTGTGTTTGATGAAATCCGTAAATTATTTGGTGAACTACCTGAAAGTAAAATGCGTGGTTACAAGGCTAATCGTTTTTCCTTCAATGTTCATGGTGGAAGATGCGAAGCCTGTCAAGGGCATGGTCAATTGCGCATAGAAATGCAGTTTTTGCCGGATGTTTATGTACCTTGTGACGTTTGCCACGGATCACGATTCAATCGAGAAACCCTGCAGGTACATTTCAAAGGGAAGACTATCGCTGATGTGTTAGATTCTACAGTTGAAGAAGGATTGGAATTATTCTCTGCTTTTCCTGCAATCGTCACTCGATTAAGAACCCTCAATGAAGTTGGGTTAGGATACATACGAATTGGTCAATCCGCAACAACCCTCTCGGGTGGTGAAGCACAACGGGTAAAACTGGCAAAAGAATTGTCAAGGCGTGCCACTGGACGTACTCTTTATGTGCTTGATGAACCCTCTGTCGGGTTACATGCGGCGGATGTTCATAAGTTAATTGAGGTACTTCAACAATTGGTCGATTTGGGCAACACAGTATTGATCATTGAGCATAACATGGATATTATAAAAGTTTCAGATGAAATAATTGACCTTGGCCCTGAAGGTGGAGACAGGGGAGGTGAATTGATCGCAATCGGCACACCGGAAGAAATTTGCGAAGTACCCCAGAGCTATACTGGACAATTCCTTAGAAGCTATATTCATAACAATCATTGATTTGGCAAGGAAGGTTTCTCCATCTTGTCATATTGCCTTTTTTCAGGTAATATCCTGTTAGCGGGCACAACTGGTTGTTCAATCTAGAGAAAACACAGGAAACCCTATGAGCGAAGATAAAGAAAATCCACAAGAAGTAATCGATTCTTACCGACGTAAACAAAAGCTTATGCCGTTCATTTTGGGCGGGTTAGCAGCATTGCTTGTGATTGTTGGCATTGTGATTCTTGTAGTATGGTTGATCGGACCGGGAAAAGGTCAGATAGCGCTTTTTAAAACAAAAACACCTACTCCCACGATCACCTATACCCCAACGGAAATACCACCAACGGCAACGATCACTTTGACGCCAACTGAAACTCAAACACCCACGGTAGAAGCCACATTGACCCCCTCTGGACCTTTTGAATATACAGTAAAAGAAGGGGATAATTGTTATGATATTGCTGTACAATTTGAAGTTGATCTGAACCTGCTTCTGTTAATCAACAATTTTGGTAATAGTTGCCCTATTATACCTGGTGACAAGATCCTTATACCTGCGCCCGACCAGGAAATGCCCACTGAAACACCTATTCCAACAGATCTTGCCCGTGGAACGAAAATCGAATATACCGTTAAATTGGGTGACAGCCTTGATGCAATTGCTTCGAAATTTGGGAGTACGGTTGATGAAATATTGAAGTATACGAATGAGTATCGGAAAAAGAACAACCTGGATGCGATCACTGATAAAAACTCAATTCAAGCAGGTGATTTGTTGATCATACCGGTTTATATTGTTACTCCGACGAAAACGGTTGTACCCTCCAGTACTCCACGTCCTGGGACTCAAACTACATCAACAACACCCGCTGCTCCATCGGCTACTGCAACACAATGATTTCGCCAAACATATCATTCATAGAAACATTCAAAAAAGAAAAGCTGCTTATAGCAGCTTTTCTTTTTTCTTACTCGTGTGGCTTGATAAAATAGCGTAAAAAAGGGGCTTGATTTTCATATTTACTATTTTTTCATATAATATATTGGGTGTTGAATAAAGAAATCCAAAATAAGTAAAATTCATTTGGATAATAAAATCAAATCCATTTGTTTATTGTTCAATAGAGTTGCCACATCTTTCGTTAAAAAAGCGGAATTATGGAGACAATTATGAAAAGATACGCAATCGGAATAATTCTATTAACCTGTTGCTTTTTAAGCTCATGTACCAAAACCACCAGTACAGAAACAGAAGAAGCATCTTTGAATGCTTTACATACAGAGGTAGCAGCCACTCTGACCAAACAGGTAACCATCGTTCAAGCTACTGCAACTATTACACCCAGTATGACCGCTACTATTTTTCAAACTTCAACCCTTTTCCCAACGATGACACCCATGGAGATCACCTACACACCTGTGCCCAGGGTAAACAGTACTCCAATTTTATGCGACAACGCAGCCTATGTCAGTGATGTTACTATTCCTGATGGTTCTATCCTCAAACCAGGTGAAAAATTTACAAAAACATGGAAAATACAAAATACTGGTACATGTGATTGGACAACCGCTTATTCCATCATCTTTTCCTACGGGAATGAATTGGATGGTGGAACAACAAAGATACCAAGTCCAGTCAGATCTGGAAATGTTGGTGAAATATCTGTAGACATGATAGCTCCAACGAATCCTGGCACATATGTAGGTTACTGGCTGATGAGAAACGAGAAGGGGGATACCTTTGGTGAGTATGTATTTGTTAAAATCATTGTTCCTGGAGAAACATCAACACCTGATGATTAAGTAGTAAATATGACTAATCATCAATCTGGTGTTGGTGTCGTTGTTTCAGTCGGAGTAGGTGTACTTGTATTCCCTGACACTACTTTAATAGTGAGCGAAAGGTCGTAAAAATTCACCCCTTCTGAATTGGTTAGTTTCCAATTGGTTTTATAAGTAGCGGGATCGGGGGGTGCAATTGCATCCATCACTAGAGTGATTTCTTCTCCAGGTTTTACTTCCTTGTCAAATGAAATGAAATATACCTCTGCAAAAGCACGTCCGCTATGATAACGCAATTGATAATCTGGTTGCCAGGTGGTTACGCCTACATTTTTAACAACAAAAATAATATCGAATTTCTGATTTACCCCTAATTCAGCTCCATCAATTGGACTCTGGGAAATATATTCAGCCTTATCACCTGTTGAAGTAACCAAAGTTGATGAAGGTATGATTGGAGTTAACGTCAGCGCAGGAATTTCTGTTTTTAAGATTTCTGGTGTATTGGTTGTACTGGGGGTAATGATAGCAGATTGGGTGAGGGTGAGTTGGGCTTGAAAAGTCGCAACTGCCTGGGTAGCTATCAGATCAGTATCAGGTGTAGAAGTCTCTGTAACCTTGCCACACGCGGTAACCAGGATCACAAAACACACAATGATAGAAAATAATTTAGCATTCATTCTTTCATTATATAACAAATGGTTTATGAGATTTTGCCTAGTATTTCTTGTATTGATTTGTATACATTTTCATCTTTTTCAAGATCCAATGCTTGCTGCAAAATGAATACAGAAGACTTTCCTGCTAACCTATACACAGCCCTAGCTGCATGAGAGCGTACCAATGGTGATGTGTCATTATTAAGAATATCTCTGAGTAGTGGGAGTAAAGTCTGGTCACCAGAATTTGCTGAAGCTACCAGTACATTTCTCAACCACCTTTCTCTATTCAATCGTTCTATTGGTGTACCAGCAAATAAACTGGAAAATTTCTCGTCATTCATTTCTAAAGCTTGCTGCCATGTTTCCGGGAAAGCATTTAACAAAGATTGCTGAAGCAAACTCTCAGGTTTCGATTTGGATGTTCTGTTCCATGGGCAGACACTCTGGCACACATCACAACCAAAGATTTTGTTCTGCAAAACAGGTTGAAATTTCCCGGGTATCTCGTTACGATGCTCGATGGTAAGGTAAGAGATACATTTCCGGGCATCCAAAGTGCGGTTGGGAAGGATACACTGAGTAGGGCAGGCAGTAATACAGCGGGTACATTTTCCACAGAATTCCTTTTCCGTGGGCGGATCAGGATCGATGAATGCATTGGTAAAAACTTCAGCAAGCAGCAACCAGGAACCAAAATCTTTATTGATTAGACATCCATTCTTACCAATCCAGCCTAATCCTGCTTTTTGCGCAAATGCTTTTTCAAGAATGGGAGCTGTATCTACAAAGGATCTGATAAGTAATTTATCCCCATTTATTTCAAGCTGATTGTTTTCATAAAACCTTTGCAAAATCAACTCAACCTGATGGCATGCTCCCTTAAGTGAAATATGATAATCTTCACCCAGTTGTGCATAAGCAGCAATGGCTGGAAAATCAGGATTATCAATTATTGAGTTATCAGGCGGAGGATATGAAGCAGCCAATACAATAATCGAACGCACACCAGGCATCAATAAAGCCGGATCAGCTCGCTTACAAATCGTATCCGCCCGGGCGAGATAATCCATTTCTCCACAGAATCCTGCATCAACCCAATTCTGAAAAATGGAAAAACTGGAGATAGGCTCGGATGAAGTAAAACCTACTAATGAAAAGCCGAGGTTTTTTACCTCGGCTCTGATGGTTTCTTTTTGATCGGCCATTACGGAATGGTTATTGCTACAAATATATAGCAGAATGGCATTCCTACATTATTGACGACTGCCCAGTTGGAAGTATATGTTCCTGAAGTGGTTGGTGCGGTCATGTCTGCCCTTACTTCTACAGAATCATTGACTGCGACATCACCTTTGATGTAATACACATCCTTTTCAACTGGAATTGTTCCCGATACATTGGTGATGTAATATTGCCCATCTGTCCAGGTTACTTTTCCAGTGTTTTTCAAAACCCAAACCCCGTCGAAATCCTGGCCGGGAGTCATTACCTGATAATCCTTAGGGGTTGTGGAAACAACACTGCAGTTATCGGTATAGGGTGTTTTTGTGATGGTTGGAACAGTAACTGAGGGTGGATTCGTTTTTACTGTCACGGGGGTGTTGATCACAACCGTTGTAGATGATATGGCTGTGGTAGGTTCAAGGGTGGGTAAAGCAACCGTTGGACTTGGATTGAGTTTTGCTTCTTCTGTAATGGCTGCAATTGCGGTAGCCACTGCCTCTGTTTTCGCAGTATTCACTTGTTCATCAAGGTTTGCATTAGCAGTAGCCACTGCGGCAGTTTGAACTGCACCCAGGTCTTCTGTTGGAGCAGAAGTGGGTTGATTAAGAGCACTGCAACCTGCTGCAGCAAGAAAAACCATGATAACACTGGTGCAAAAGACCAATCTCGTAAAAGCTTTCATGATATAGTCTCCTTTTGCTGCTGGCTATTTAACACCCGCAGGACAAGTGTTTCCAGTTCCAGGTTCTGGGGTGCCGCTTTTATCTGCATTCCAGTAAGTTGCACAGGTAGCATCATTCTTGCGTGCGGGATCTGGTACACCTTCACCAGAACAGCAGTAAGCATCCAAGTCAAAGGGGGTTGATGTGATTGATCCAACTTTGATGGTTAAAGTAAATGCATAAAAGTTAGTGCCTGCTTCGTTGGTGATTACCCAGGTGGTTGTGTATTCACCAGCTGTCATTGGTGCAACGCCATCCACTATAAGCAATGTTTCATCGTTGGGTGCAACGGCAGATTTAAGGTTATAGCTATTCTTATTCTCGTGCAGTTTGGCACCAGAGTAATAGCGATAGACATAATTTGTTGTCCAGGTGGTTGTTCCAGTGTTTTTCAGCTTCCATACAATGTCAAATGTCTGACCAGGATTCATCTGAAAGCCATCAGCAGGGGTTTGTTCTACCCATGTAGCGGCATCTGGTGATTTTGGTGCTGCCAAAGTAGCGGTTGCAACACCTGCGAGAGTAACCACCGGTTGGACGGTTCCCAAAGGCAGTGTGGCAGCTAATGTTGCGGTAGGTGCCTGGGTTTCAGTGGGAGATGCAGTGAATGTTGCAGTTGGCATGGCAGCTGCGGTACCAGTTAGCTGAACGGCAAGTGTTTCAGCAGCCTGCGTATAAATCATATTCACATCTGGGGTTGGTGAAGCTGCGGTTCGGTTCAAACAGGCGCTTAAAACAACTACACATAACAGCAAAGCCAGCACAATTCTGAGTTTGCCTTTTTTTAACATTGATTCCTCCATAAGTGGGCATTTCTGTACAGCCCAAAAAATTTCTCTTAACATAAAGAGACTTCAGGTTTTGCTCAGAACCTGATTTGGGAATAATACCATAGAATAAGAAATTTATGTCAAGGTGATACAGGGTTGGGTAGTTCGCTTGAAAAGCTATCTGAGCCAGCAAATTGAAAATATGTGATCGCACCCGGATTGATGGTGACCTCGTACCTGTATAGCTCTTCATCGTACTTGATCTTTATTTGATACTTGCCAGAGGGTAAATCACTCAACACCAGGTTCTCTTGATAGTAATCATCACTGTTCGCAGGTTGCCCACCATATGTAAATACTGTCCATTGTTTCCCAGTTTCTGCAGAAACAACTGTGACTTCTTGCCCATACAGTAACGTTCTATCGCGTTTCATGACTCTTCCCGCTAATACTCCCCAGCCTTGTGGGGGTACAAGCCACAGTTCAGGATTACGGGTTGAGTAAAAGCTATTAGTTTCGATCCTGACCTCAAAGTGAAGATGTGGGCCTGTGGTAGCACCTGTAGTACCGACAATCCCCAACTGGTCACCAACATTCACTTTTTGACCAACGGATACATCAACCCGATCCATGTGAGCATATACTGTGCTCAGGTTGTGTCCTTCGTAACCAAAATCATGACGAATAACTACTGCCAACCCATAAGGATCGTCACTTGATTTCGGATCGTTCTGGTAAAGACCATTACCTGCCCAAATGACTTTACCGCCAGCGGCTGCAATGACAGGTGTTCCCTTTGGGTTGGGAAGATCGATCCCTGTATGAATTATGTCCATGCCAAAAAAGACACCCCCATAACGATAATCTGCAAGTGGCCAATTCACATCATCTGTTGCAATCGGTCGAGTGAAATAGAAATGATCAAAAGGGTTTAATGCCCAGGGTACCTCATAAAGTGGAGGGCGCCATAGAGATACTGGGGGCGCAGCAGAAGTGGGAAACGTAAAATGAAGGGGTTCCTCGGTTACTTTGGTGGTAGGTTGCTGTATGATGGTTTGAGTATCGACTAGGTTTTGAGTTCCTGCAAGCGGTAGAGTTGGGGTTCCTTGAGAGACTGTATCCATCTCCGTTTTACATGAGCTCAAAAGGAGAATGCATACTATCAAGAAATAGAAAAGAAAGTGTTTCTTCTCCCAAGATTTCTTATTATTAGAATGGGATAGAGCTGAATTCTTCATGGTTTTGGGGTGATAGAAATAAATGGGGCAAAATCCGATGAGGTTAAAACTTCGGGGGGATAAATCTGTACCATCGCTTCATACCAGCTTAACCCCCCAGTAAAAACAAGCTGGTTGAACCGTGTGCCTTCGAAATACGTACGCCAATTGCCCTCTGCTGGCAGGCGCGACCATCCATACCGGTTTGCCAGAGAAGTGAAATCAATCCAGTATCCGGTGGGCGGGTTTAAATATTGTCCTCCCTGTTCATAACCAACGGTATCTCCACTATATCGGGCAGTAAAATCCCAGACTGATTGTGTAACAGGTTCACCCTGTGAACCATCCTGATATCGAGCTTTAAGATAAATTCTCCAATAAGTGGCGCCAAAATAATCTTCTCTACTGACTGCCATCCACCCTGCGTAATAACTTGCTGGATTTACAGCAATTCCGCGTCCCGTAATCAACCAATCTTGTTGGATACCTGGTTGAACTGGCTGTGTGATCGGAGTATACATATTTTCAAGACTTGCGAGAAAATCCCATCCAGTTTTCGCTGCGGTTGCTTCTTTTAGGGCAGTAAATGCCTCATCCACCTGGTCATCAAGAAATGCATAAGGGGCTTCGACATCTTGTACTGGTACGATCGAATCGCGTCCTGCAGGTGCTGTTACAGTGGCATCCACTTCAACATGCCATAATTCAACTTGGGTTGCTGAAGAATTGGTCTTGTACTGATCTACTGCAATTTGGACAAGGAGACCCTTTGCCCACACTATACCGCGTACTTCACCCCATAAGTGTATGGGTTGAATGGATATGCTGGTATCTTGGACATGGTAGCCTAGAAGATAGGTGTCATTGGGACTTTGTAAGATACCACCAAGTTGGTCAGATTGTGGATTCCACACTGCGAGAGTTCCATCTCCCATCTCGCGGGGTGGATGAACCAGGTCAGAAATCCACATAGTAGAAATATTTCCATCAGATTTTGACCAAGCCAGTTGGTTACCATCAGGCGACCAAGTAGGATTTGCTTCAATCGCATCAGGGGTTTGAGATACGTTCTTGAAGCGATTATTCGTCTCATCCAGAGATGCCAGCCAGATATCTTCATTACCTGTTCGATTGGATACAAAAGCTATGATTCTACCCGATGGTGACCATGAAGGGGCATAATCCGCTACTGGATCGTCTGTCAATTGCAGAACAGGTAGCGTCGGGTCTGTGGTAGATTGGACAACAATCTCAAGATTATCATTGATATAGCTTTCATACGCGATCCATTGACCATCTGGTGACCAGGAAGGGCGACTATCATATGCAAGAGTGTTGGTTAAGCGCGTAATGGTTCCATCGTTCAAATTTAGTATATAAATATCCCAGGCTCCATCTCGATTGGAAGCAAATGCCAGTTGTGTTCCATCAGGGCTAATAGCTGGATAGCAATCATCCCAAATGCCATTCGTCATTCGTGTAAGGGGTAGATAAGCAGGATGGTAAGCAAAAAGATGAAAATTATTGCCATCTGCCATAGAGAAAACAAATACACCTTCAGAAGTAAGATTCTTCAAAATACTCTCTATGGTTTCTGAAGGGATTTCTGTGTTTTGAACGGTTGACTGCAGTGTGGGATTTGCCTGTATTTCAGTAGGTAAGGTAGTTTGAACTTGGGTATTGCCAGTTGGGTTTTGGGATGCCATACCTATCAGGTAACCCAGCAGCAAAACGACAACAATTGCTATCAAATTTTTCAATGAAAAGGCTTTTTGCAGCTTCATGTACATTCCATTTTATGGAAGGCCTGCAGTTAAAACTTCCATAGGATCGAAAAGTTGAAAAATTCCACTCACTCTCCAGGTGCAATAGTTATACCGCTCGGTTTCTGTGAGGTCATTTAGATAATGTGCCATTTCTGTGAAACGAAAACCAGATGGTCCGATGCGTACCTCAAAATGCAGATGCGCATTACTGGAATCACCTGTGTTACCTACCTGACCAAGATTTTCACCGCAAACAATGACATCACCAGATTGATAAATAGAGGGTCTTAACATATGTGCATACAGCAGATATAAAGATTTTTGCTGGTTTGGGAAATCGGAAGATGAAATGGCTGGGCATGTTAGGGGAGAATGAGCCAGATCGGGCATAGAGGATTCTGGCAGGGAATTTAATTCTTTCTGCAAAGCAACTGGAAGCTGCTCCAACGGTGTTTCTATCATGATCATATTCCCATAAGGGAAACGATCATTTACTGTACCAGCAACAATACCATCCAATACACTTGAAATTTCCAACCCCTCGATGGTTTTCCATTTTCCATAAGACCAGAAGGAAAAATCAACCCCTTGATGACCATCATCCTTCCCAGGCGAAGGGGTTTTCATCGAATTGGTCAAAATATTTGAGATATCTGAAAGTGAAAAATCTGGTAGAGGAGAACATACCTCGCTGGTATAGATGGGTGTATTCGTCAGAGTTGGTGTTATGGTTGGGATTTCGGGAGTGAAGGTTATTTCTGGAGTGAAAGTTATGGAGGGAATAAGTGTCGCCACTATGGCGACACTTTCTGGTTTACTCTGACAAGAAACAATCGTCAGGGCGAAAAGGCTACATAAAAATAAGCGTCTAAGAAGAATTGCTTTTTGCTTTGACGATGTATTGATGATTTTTTTCATTTCCTTTCGCAGCAACATTAAGCTATCCGTTTGCATTCCATATAGAACCGTTTCTCTTTTGCTTCGCCCATGGAGAAGGTTTTTCGAGGTAAAACCCCATCAACAATTACTGTTTTAAAAAGTTCAGATTTTTGTATAGCAGGAACATAAAAACCTGCACAATTTTCCTGGCAACCCAGATCTCTCAACACATCTGAACCATGAACGTAGTCAATTTTTTCAGCACCACCCTGTTTGATCCATTTGTCAAGGAAAGCCTGCAATGTTCCAACAGCAAGGTTATGAGTTGGCTGTTGAATAGAAAGGAGGTAATTTCCGGATTTTTCAACCAGACCTAACTTCTGAGTCTGGCTGGCTTGTTTTTGCACCAGAGCGGTTAATTCGTCATAATTTGGGAGTATTTCCACTGTAAGATTGTTTCCAAATTCCTGTTTCATCGATTCAATGACAGGCTGCTTAATTTCAAATAGAACGCGATGAATAGGCTCGAACTCAAGTGCTTCATCGTGAAGATTTTCGATTTCTACCAATGCAAAACGGGCAGGGTGGTTCATGCCAACCTGATTTTTAATCTTTTCCCAGATGGATTTAGCTGTAGCCAGAGAATGGTTACCATCTCCGACAGCAAAGAGGAGTATCCCTTTATCCTTATCAACACCATATCGCTGATAAAAAGTGTTGGGATCAGTCAATTTTTCAAGAGCACGAACAACATTGTGTTCCATGGCAGGATCGCTAATACCATATCCGGTGAGATGTCCACTACCCATCATCAGTTCGAAATCATAAAGTCGTTTCAAACGTGGGCGATATTCTAACAAAGGTTCAATTACCGTGCAATTTGGGTCATCGATTAGTACAAGGATATGAGGAATTTCAACAGGTGCACCTTCGCGAATCCGCATACGGGGTGGTAAGCGGTCCAGGATGGTGCCTTCTGTAGCACGGATCAGAGATTGGGATCCTGCGTTGAAATCGTAACGTTCCAAATCCAGTGCCATCATTAAACCCCGACGAATGCGGCCATTGATATTTCGCTCTACGAGAATGAAACCATCATGAGAGGTAAAAATATCATTGTCAAGATAATTCTGCATGGTTTGTTGAGTTCGTAAAATTCGAGCAGGTTCATCTGGTTTTCCCAAATACACTTCGGGCAGGATCATGTGAAGAGTGGATGGCTTATCACCAACCAACCCTTCAACTTGTTTCCAGTAATCGGGTTGGGAAGTAAACTGGTCGCAGGCAATGACTGCCCAGGTCTGAGGATTGATTCCTTGCCTTGGAAGAAGAATTTTTGTACTTTGAACACCAATCGAATGATATGATTTCATGCCACATTGTCCTTTGATGTAAATTATGCCTTCATTGTACCAAAAAGAAAATAGGGTGCAGTAATGAACTGCACCCTGATTAAAATTTGGATCAATTTAGATACCAAAAAAGTATGCTAAACCTAGAGTGCCAGGGCCAGTATGAGCACCAATGACAGGACTGATATCAACATACACTATTTTTGCTATACGATCAGGATTACTAATACGCGACAAGATCTTCTGATTTAAGAATTGTGCTTTTTCATACGTTTTGGCAAGTAAATATGCAATATGGATCTCTTGATGATTTCCAACACGCTCAATAAAGATATCAGCAAGTCGGTCAAGAGCTTTTGAGAAGGTTCGTACTCTTCCCATGGCTTCAATTTTGCCTTCCCGTAATTCAAGTAGAGGCTTCATGTCCATTAAGGTGCCCATGAACGTTGCGGCTGTATTGATCCTTCCACCAAGGAAAAGATATTTTAAGGTATTTACCGTAAATATTGCCCCGGCGTTTTGAAGGAGTTGTTCCGCTAATTGTTTACATTCTTGGAGATTAGCTCCTTGATTTGCTGCCTGTGCAACTTTAATTATCGGATATCCCATTCCCATACTGGTAAGGCGTGAATCGATTACTTCAATATTCTCGTTTTTCAATGATTCTCGAGCCTGGCAGGCAGAATGGTAGGTGCCAGAAATCCCAGAAGAAATGACGATACAGAGAATATCATACCCATCTTGTAAAAGCTTTTTAAATTGGCTGATGAATTCTTCTGGAGATGGTTGTGATGTAGTTGGAATTATCTTGCTTTCTTGCTGCAATGTATAAAATTCATCTGGCTGGATATCCACCCCATCTAAATAAGCCGTTCTCCCAATAATCAAATGAAGCGGAACAATGAAGATTGGCAGGTCTTTAGCAAGATCTGCGGGAAGGTAAGCAGTACTATCTGTCACTACTGCGACTTTTCTCAATTTCAACCTCCAGAATCAGTTGTTGTGAAAACGGATTTCGTCGATTATTTTATCGTATGTATTAATAGATTACCACAAAATGCCTGCATTAACCCATCCCAAGCATATAGGCAATCCCAAGTGTACCAGGACCTGTATGGGTTCCTATGACGGGGCTCACTTCAGATAATATTCCTGTGGTAATTTTTCCTTTTGGAAAACGCGCTGTTACTTTTTCTAGCAGATTTGCAGCTTCTTCAGGAGCTTTTGCATGCACACAGGCGATTTGTAGATTTCGGCAATCCTCTGCACGCTTCACAAACAGATCTACAAGCTGATCTATCGCTTTTGATAGGGTACGAACGCGATCGATGGGCTCGATCCTTCCTTCTTTTAATTCAAGAATTGGTTTTAAATCGAGAGCAGTACCAAGAAAGGCAGAAGCTCCCCCGATACGTCCACCACGATGCAAATACTCTAATGTGCTGACAGTGAATAATGCGCCAGTTTTTTCTAAAGCCATTTCAGCCAGAGCTTTGCATTCATTAAGGGTTGCACCTTTTGCAGCAGCTTTCGCAACGGTTAAAACCTGAAAGCCAAGTGCCATACTGGTGGAAAGGGAATCTACTAATTCAATAGGGGCACCTGGAAATTCGCGCATTGCCTGTTGCGCAGAATCGAAGGTTCCAGATAGTTTGGAAGAAATGACAATATTTAAAATATCAAACCCTTCATCCAATAAATGAAGATATAAATTTTTAAAGGAAGCAGGTGTTGCCTGCGAGGTTGAAGGGTTTAATTTGTTCATCTGCAGACGAGTATAGAATTCTTCTGGGTGAATAGTAATACCGTCTTCGTAAACCTTTTCTCCAAATATTACCTGTAAAGGCACAGTATAAATCGATAGCCCATTCAGAATTGAATCTGGAATATTAGCAGTGCTATCGGTAATAATTGCTACTTTGCTCATATGATTACTCCTTCTATTGCCTAAAACCCAATAATGAGAAAATAGTTACCAAAGCATCTTTTATTTTGATAATAACGCTCAGTTCCATCTTGACCTTAAGAACCATGTCGGCTAAAATGAACTGCTATCAAACCTTAAGGCGGATAGATCTTCTTTCTTTGGTAACAAATTATCATGTTTGAAAATCTTTCAGGACGATTAAACACCATCTTTCAGAACTTGCGACGTCGGGGTAAACTGACTGAAGCTGATGTTGATGCTTCTTTGCGTGAAGTACGCCTTGCACTCCTCGAAGCTGATGTGCATTACAGCGTGGTGAAGGATTTTTTAACCAGAGTACGTGAACGTGCAGTGGGGTATGAAGTTTCAAAGGCCTTGAACCCGGCTCAACAAGTGATAAAAATTGTTCATGAAGAGTTGATTACCACACTTGGCGAACCTGGAAGGCTGAACCTGGCTGGCCAGAAGCCTCGGTTAATTATTCTTGTGGGTTTACAGGGTTCTGGTAAAACAACTGCAGTTGCGAAACTTGCACGGTTACTTCGTTCTCAGGGAGAGCGTGTTTTATTGGTTGCAGCAGACCCATATCGACCTGCTGCAGTCAAACAATTACAGACTTTAGGTGAGCGGATTGGTGTACCTGTAGTCTATGAACAAGGAGTAAAACCCCCTGATCTAGTGAAACGAGCTTATGAGCAAGGACAAAAAGGTGGATACACCATTGTTATTGCAGATACTGCCGGACGTTCGCAGCTCGATCAGGAATTAATGGATGAACTTTCTGCCATCGCTAAAAAAACTCCTGTTGCAGAGACTTTATTAGTGGTAGATGCAATGATCGGTCAAACTGCTTTACAGGTAGCTGAAGGGTTCAAACAAGCAATCTCGATCAATGGATTAGTTTTTACCAAGATGGATGGTGATGCACGCGGAGGCGCAGCAATTTCTGTCCGACATGTAACTGGTGTTCCAATTAAGTTTCTGGGTACAGGAGAAGGTATTGATGCTATTGAGGTTTATGAGCCTTCTCGCCTGGCTTCTCGCATATTAGGAATGGGTGATGTACTGGGGTTGATCGAAAAAGCTGAAGCTGCATTTGATGAAGAGGAAGCAAAAAAGCAAGCTGGTAAAATGATGAGTGGCAAATTCACCCTGGAAGATTTTGCCAGTCAGATTAAACAAGTAAAAAAAATGGGTTCCTTTTCGCAAATCATGGAATTGCTACCTGGAAGTTTGGGGCAGGCAGCAAAAATGGTAGATCCTAAGGATGCTGAGAACCAATTCAAGAAAACCGAAGCAATCATTAATTCTATGACTATGCAAGAAAGGCGAAATCCGGATATACTTAATGCCAGCCGCAGAAGGCGTATTGCACGTGGCTGCGGATTGGAAGTCCAGGATGTCAACCGCTTGATGAAGCAGTTTCGAGATACACAACGGTTGATGAAAACTTTACAATCATCAGGTGGAAAAGGTTTATCCCGCCTGTTTGGATGAGTTTCTTCAAACAGACAGATGCGCACCCTTCGCGCTCTCTCAACTGACTGTAGAAGAAGCAAAAATATAAAAATAATCATAATTTTATGAGGAGATAGTTCGATGGTTCGTATTCGTTTGCGAAGAACTGGTTTGAAGAATCAACCAACATACCGGATTATGGTAGCTGATAAAGAAGCGCCACGAGATGGTCGTTTTTTAGAGATCTTAGGCTCTTACAATCCCCGCACTGAACCCTTTACACTTGAAGTCAATGAAGAAAGAGTCTATCACTGGATGAGCAATGGTGCTCAACCGAGCGAATCTGTGGCAAAGTTATTCAAAATTGTTGGCTTAACTGATCGTTATGCACGATATAAAGCGGGTGAAAAACTCGAAACCCTTATGGAAGAAAGTCGCCAGGCTTTCGAAGCTCGTAAAGTAGATAATCGTACCCGACGAGATTAGTTCCTTCATTCCAAGTATAAATACATCAGGGAGTATTTTCGTTGTTCCTGGTGGAAAGGATGGTGCGATATGAAAGAACTCATTGAATATATTGCCACAGCTTTGGTAGATGATCCTGCTCGTGTCAGTGTCAAGCAGGGCAAAGCTATTGGGAATAAAGTCAACCTCGAATTGCATGTGGCAAAAGATGATATGGGTAGAATAATCGGAAAAGCAGGCAGAGTAGCTAATGCAATGCGTATTTTATTACGTGTGGCTGCTGCCCGTGACAGCAAGCAGGTGACACTGGATGTTATTGAGGCCCGATGAGCCCTAACGGAAATATCCTGCCTGATAATTCGAAAGATCAAAGCAGAACAGGCTCGCTCAAACCGGGCGAGCCTGAATTTTTGGAAGTGGGACGGATTAGACGCTCGCATGGTGTAAAAGGGGAAATGATCCTTGAAATATTTTCCGAAAGCATGGACTATTTTAAAAAAGGAAAAAAATTATTCATTGGACATCAACACCAACCTTTGACAATCGAGAATACCCGATCACATGATGATCTACTGCTGATTAAATTTGAAGGTATCGATACCCCAGAAGCTTTAGCCAGTTATCGAAACAAGCTGGTTTACGTACCAGTATCGCAATTGCTACCTTTGCCAGAAGGAAAGCATTATTTTTATCAATTAATAGGACTCGAAGCGGTAGATCAACAAGGCAGGTCTCTTGGATTAATTACTGAGGTCATACAAACTGGTTCAGCACCTGTTTATGTGGTTACATCGACTGATGGCGATGAGCAATTATTCCCCGCTATACCAGATGTTGTGAAGAAAATTGACATTGAAGCACGAAAGATCATTATCCACCCTCAGGAATGGGAATAAGCCAGAAACATGGATCAAAAGAAATTCTGGGTAGCATTCAGCCTGGTCAAAGGCATTGGTGCAGTCAGATTTCGAGCACTATTAAACTATTTTGGTGATCTTGAATCTGCATGGTTGGCTTCACCTGATACCTTGATGAAGGCAGGTTTGAGCGAGAGGATTGTCGAAAAACTCGTTGAAGTGCGTGAAACAAAAGACCCAGATAAGATGATCCGATGGATCGACCAGCAAAACATACAAGTATTAACCTGGGAAGATGAGACTTACCCTACTTTATTGAAGGAAATTGATCAACCACCACCAGTACTCTATGTAAAAGGGAACATCCAGCCAGAAAATAATCAAACTGTTGCCATTGTGGGAACAAGAAAAATCACTCCTTATGGAAGGCAAGTGACCGAGGAAATTGCAGATTATCTGGCAAGAATCGGTTTTACGATTGTCAGTGGTCTGGCGCGCGGGGTTGATGGTATTGCTCATCAAACAGCAATACATGCAGGAGGAAAGACATATGCAGTATTGGGTTGTGGGGTAGAGCAGGTCTATCCCCCTGAGCATAAAAAACTGGCTGAGCAAATTATAGAGAATGGTGCATTGATCAGTGACTATCCTCCTGGAACCAGGCCAGACGCAGCAAATTTTCCTCCCCGTAATCGGATCATATCGGGCTTGTCACAAATTACCGTAGTTGTCGAGGCGGGTGAAACCAGTGGTGCTTTGATCACTGCGACATTCGCAGCTGACCAAGGTAGGGATGTATTGGCGGTGCCGGGAAATGTTTATGCTCCGCAAAGCAAGGGCACCAATCGTTTGATCGCACAAGGTGCCTATCCGTATACAGGTATCAGTAGCCTGGAAGCTTTGCTCAAAGTAACCAAACATAAAGAGGTAAATGAACCGGCTATTCTTCCCGAAAACGAAATTGAAGCCAGTTTATTAAGGATCATGCAAAATTCAGACGGGATGCATATTGATGAAATTGTTGCTATAAGTAGTTTAAGTATTGATATAATTTCGGCAACCCTTACTATAATGGAATTAAAAGGAATGGTCAAAAGTGTAGGTGGTATGACCTATTCATTGCGTGAGGCGGGAGTATCTTATGTTGCAGACCCAGATGAATGAAAATTTTTACGCAGTGATCATGGCTGGCGGAGGTGGCACGAGGTTATGGCCACTTTCTCGTATTCAGAAACCCAAGCAAATGCTGAAATTAACCGATGAAGGCACGTTGTTTCAACTAGCAGTATCTCGGTTAACTGGTTTGTTTGATCCTGACCATATTCTTGTCGTTACTGTGGCTGAACAGGCAAGCGCTTTACAGCAACAAACACCTCAAATACCTGTTGAGAATTACCTGATCGAACCTATGCCAAAGGGTACAGCATCCGTCGTTGGAATGGCTGCGGTGGCAATTCAATCCAGGAATCCAGAAGGTGTGATGGCAGTACTTACTGCAGATCATTTCATTGCTAATGTGAAGAAATTTCAACAATGCTTGAAAGCCGCATATCAACAGGCGAATGAAGGTTATTTATTAACATTAGGAATTAAACCGACTTTTCCAGCAACCGGATATGGATATGTTCAGAGGGGAAAATTCTTGAATGAAGTAGAAAACCTGCCTATTTTCCTTGTTGAAGAATTTAAGGAAAAACCTGATTTAGAGAAAGCGGAAGAATTTATCCATCGAGGTGATCACGACTGGAATTCAGGAATGTTTATCTGGAGGGTCGACAAAATCTTAGATGAATTTATGCGATTGATGCCTGAACTGGCAGCACAGTTAAGAAAGATTTCCGATGCGTGGAATACTCCCAGCCGAAGTGAAGTTGTAGGTGAGGAATGGCCAAAGATTCAGCCACAGACAATAGATTATGGAATCATGGAAAAAGCCAGATCTGTTGCTGTTATTCCCGCAACGGATCTGGAATGGAATGATGTGGGCAGTTGGGAATCACTTTATGATGTATTGCCTGCAGATGAAAATGGGAACATAGTTCTACAAGGCAACTTTATTAATGTAGATACGCAACAATCTGTGATATATTCAGACTCAAATGAACGCTTGTTGGTCACAATTGGATTGAAAGATATTATCGTGATTGATTCAGGAGATGCTCTTTTGGTTTGTAACCGAAAGGATGCACAGAAAGTTCGTTCTGTCGTGAAAATTCTTAAAGACCGCGGAGAAACCCGGTATTTATAGGAGAGAAACTGTGGAAATTCAATGTATGAAATGCAAAACAAAGAGAGAAATATCTGACGCCACGCCGGATTTTAATGCTCGGGGCACTCCCATTACACGTGGAACATGTCCGGTTTGTGGTTCGAAAGTCATCCGAATTGGAAAGACTGAGGCACATGAAGGATTAACTCCACCTGAAAAGAAGCACCAGACAAGAGAAGGCAAGCTAGTCATCGTAGAAAGCCCAGCGAAAGCCAAAACGGTTGGGCGATTCCTGGGAAAGGGTTATACTGTACGAGCATCAGTTGGGCATGTACGCGATCTACTCCGTTCAGAATTATCAATTGATGTAGAAAATAACTTTACACCACGATATCGGGTTCCCAATGAAAAACGTCCTGTAGTGAAAGAATTAAAACAGCTGGCGAAAGAAGCAGAAAGCATTTACCTGGCAACAGACCCTGATCGTGAAGGTGAAGCTATTGCCTGGCATTTATTGGAAGCAGCCGAGATCAATCCTTCGATTTCACATCGAGTAGTTTTCCATGAGATCACCGAGCATGCTATACAGGATGCATTTTCTCATCCTCGAAATATTAATATGGATCTGGTAAATGCACAGCAGGCGCGTCGTCTTTTAGACCGGTTGGTTGGTTATAGCATCAGTCCAATTTTATGGGAGAAAGTTCGCAGCAGATTATCTGCTGGTCGTGTGCAATCAGTGGCTTTGCGGTTGATCGTAGAACGTGAACGCGAAATCGATGCATTCATTCCTGAAGAATATTGGTCGATCGAAGCTGAATTCCGACCAGAAGGATATAAATCCAACTATATTGCCAAACTGGCAAGAATTGATGATATAGAACCACAGCTTCCAACACAGGGTGTAGTGGATGGCATTCTAGCTGATATGCAGGAAGCTGCCTATAAAATCGAAAAGATTAAAAGAAGCGAACGCCGGCGAAAACCATCTGGTCCATTCATTACCAGTACTTTACAACAAGAAGCTTCTCGAAAATTAGGGTATACCGCTCGTAGAACGATGGCACTGGCTCAACAATTGTACGAGGGCATTGATGTGGGTGAAGGTGGTACCACCGGTTTAATTACCTATATGCGTACGGATTCCACTAATATCGCAGAAATTGCCCAGGATGAAGCCAGGAAATATATTCTGGACGTTCATGGGCAGAGTTTCTTACCAGAAATACCTCCTCAATACAAAACAAGAGCAGCGGTAGCTCAGGAGGCGCATGAAGCGATCCGACCTACGTCGGTATATCGTACCCCTGAAAAGGTGAAACCATTTCTGGCTCCTGACCAATTTAAGGTATATCAAATCATATGGCAACGCTTCGTTGCATGCCAGATGGAAGCAGCCGTTTTTGATACGATTTCTGTAGATGTTTTGGGTACAACCAAAGACCACAATTATTTACTGAGAACATCCGGTTCCTCTCTTAAATTCCCAGGATATCTGGTTGTCTATGAAGAAGCAAAGGATGAAGATATTAAAGGTGAGGACGCAGAGAATGTTCGTATCCCAGCTGAATTGGAAGAAGGTCAAAAACAAAAATTACTTCGTATTATCCCAGCCCAGCATTTTACCCAACCACCACCTCGCTATACCGAAGCATCCCTGGTACAGGCGTTAGAAGAGTATGGAATTGGGAGACCATCTACATATGCACCAATCCTTTCCATTATTCAAAATCGGGGCTATGTGACTCGGGATGGAAAACGTCTTACTCCAACTGACATTGGTATCCAGGTCTCTGATCTTGTGGTGGAATATTTTTCTGATGTGGTCAATGTGAATTTCACTGCCAAGATGGAAGATGATCTTGATCAGATCGCCAATGGGAATGAAGATTGGATTGAGACTATTCGGGTTTTTTACGACAAATTTGAGCCACAATTAAAACATGCACAGGCTGAAATGCCTGAACAAAAAGCTGAATTGGAGAAAATTGGAAAAATCTGCCCTGAATGTGGGCAGGAACTGGTGATACGTTGGGGAAGATACGGTAAATTTGTTTCATGTAGCGGATTCCCGGCCTGTCGCCATACAGAAGCCTTCCTTGAGAAGATTGGCGTAACCTGCCCCAAAGATGGTGGTGAAATTGTTCTACGCAAGACTCGACGTGGTCGTGTTTTCTATGGATGTGAGAATTATCCCAATTGCGACTTCACTTCCTGGAAAGAACCGGTGAAGCATGAATGCCCCAATTGCCAGGGTATGCTTGTGGTGGCAAATAAGCGGGAATATCAATGCCTTGATTGTGAGAACACGTTCTTGCAAAGTGAGTTCAGTGAACTGGTAGAAGAGACGGCATAAACCTTGCAACAGACTCCCTTATAGTATTTGCGTCTTTTGTTGCGCCGGGTAGATTTCTCATCTACAATAACAATAATCTGGTGCACCTGTCGACAACAAACTGATGCGCTGATGGAGGAATGCGATGAATAAAATTCTCGATTACCTAAAGAATCCGCTTTTTTCTGGGATTGCAGGTCTGATAGTTGGAATTGTCATTGGATTATTCGCTCTAGGATGGGGTTTGTTTCCTGTAGAGTGGACCAATGCAAAGCCATCAGATATGTACATCGATTTTCAAAAGGATTACCTTAAAGGTGCAATTTATTCTTACTCCGCTGATGGAAACAGAGAAGAAGCAATTCGGAAATATGACGCTTTAGGCCCAAATGCGGGTTCAGTTCTTGATCAGCTTATGATGGATTCAAGCATTGATGCTCAGGTGATCGCAAAATTCACGGATCTAATTGGCACTGGCACTGGGACTATCTCTACCGTTGAACCAGGTGTAACCCAACCACCTGTTGCGGTTGTCACACCAGAAACTGAAAAGAAGGGAATTTCTTCTGCCGTATTACTGGCAATTCTTTGTATCGTCTTGCTGGCAATCGGTGGTGCGCTGGTTTATATTCTATTTATTCGCAAGAAAGGGACTATTGCACAGGAATATATTCCCCCTCAAAAAGCCGAACGACCAGTTAGGCAACAGCCACAACCAGTTGTTCCAACGAAAGTGGTTACCAGCAAACCTGCACCAGTCGAGATGGAACCCGAAGAACAAGATATACCTGTAGCTCAATTCATGACAACCTATATGATTGGTGATGATCTTTATGATGACTCCTTCAGTATTGATTCGCCCACTGGTGAATTCCTGGGTGAATGCGGGGTGGGCATTTCTGAAACAATTGGAGTTGGTGACCCAAAGAAAGTCACTGCTTTCGAAGTATGGTTATTTGATAAAAACGATATCCAAACCGTCACAAAGGTAGTAATGAGCGAACATGCCTGGAATGATGTTGCAATCAGCCAACGGTTGGCTGCAAAAGGTGAACCTGTCTTAATGGAAGCGGGAAAACAAATCGTTTTGGAAACTGCCAGTTTGATCCTGGAAGCCCGTGTGGTGGATGTGGCTTACGGGCAGGGAGCGTTGCCTGCTCACAGTTTCTTTGACAGAATGACTTTGGAACTCGCAATCTGGCCCAAATTATAGAACACTAATTAGTTATTTGAGAATTATTGAAATGCCTCTCAACTGCAACAGTGAGAGGCATTTCTTATTCATATCCATAATACAAATGTTTATTCGATTTTCAAAATGCGAAAATAGAGATCACCACCAGGAGTTGATACAGCAACTGTTTCACCAATTTTATGACCTATGAGTGCTTTTCCAATGGGTGATTCATGGGAAATGCGACCATTTGCCGGGTCAGCTTCTTTTGGTCCTACAACAAAGTATGTTTCTTCTGGAAAGTCTTCTTCTTGAATGGTAACCCGGTTTCCCACTCCAACATGATCGGTGGAAATTTCGAGATCATCAATCAGCGTTGCATTGTTCAAAATACTTTCAAGTTCCAAAATCCGACCTTCCAGGAATGATTGATCTTCTTTAGCTTTGGAATAATCAGCATTTTCTGAAAGATCGCCCTGTTGAATTGCAGCCCGCAGCCGTTTTGAAAGTTCCAGGCGGGCTGGTCCTTTTAATTCTTCCAATTCTGCTTTAAGTTTTTCGGCACCTTCACGGGTTAAATAATGGACTTCACCTGACATAAAAAATTGATTCCTCTAGATACCATCTATGTTGATTTTGTATTTATTGCTACAAATAGCCACAAAATTGTACCATGTATCAGGGCAACAGGGTTGGGTCAAATAATTTTTGATGCTCTTCGATTGCGAATCGATCGGTCATTCCGGCAATGTAATCGCAAATAGTACGTTCGAGACCTCTTTCCTTTGATTGTTCTTGAATATGTGGCGGGAGGATTGTTGGTTCATTCTGGTATGCGTGAAATAGATCTGTAATGATCCCTTCTGCTTTAACTGCCATGCGTACCACACGATAATGGCGGTAGAGTTTGGCATATAAGAAATCTTTCAACTGCCTGTTGCGTGTATACATAGGCTCGCTAAAAGCGATCACATTGTGATCCATTTTTTGAAGATCCAGAGATGATTTAACCTTGCTCCGGCGTAAGTTTTCTGTTGTTTCTGCCACAAGGTCAGACACTTCCATCCCTATCAGTTCTCGGATCAATTCATGCCGTGGAAGATCAGCCAGATTGTTATCTTTTGTTCCCAGTTTACTGGTCAATATTTCCCATAGGTCAATCCCTTCAAGCATTTGTGGATTGATCATGCCAGATCGTAGTCCATCATCCAGGTCATGAGCAGTATATGCAAGTTCATCGGCTGCGTTTGAAATCTGAGCTTCAAGATGGCCGCGCAATTCGGGGTTGAAATTACTTGCATCAGCGAGATCATATTCGGTTTCATGTTTCACGATACCTTCAAGCACTTCCCAAGAGAGGTTCAATCCAGGGAAATTGGGATAACGTTCTTCCAATTCTGTGACAATTCGTAGTGATTGTTTATTATGGTCAAATCCACCGTAATCTTTCATCAGGCGGGCTAAAGTAATTTCTCCAGAATGCCCAAATGCAGGATGCCCCAGGTCATGCGCCAGGCAAATTGCTTCGGTTAAGTCCTCATTTGCCCCTAGAGCGCGGGCAATGGTACGCCCGATCTGGGTAACCTCTAGGGTATGAGTCAGACGGGTACGATAATAATCACCTTCATAAGTAATAAAGACCTGGGTTTTATGTTCCAGTCTGCGGAAAGCAGTAGTATGTAAGATTCGATCGCGATCTCGTTGAAAACAGGTACGATAATCAGGTTCTTTATCTGGGAATAATCTGCCGCGTGTATACTTGCAAAGGGTGGCATATTGTGCCAGGTTTTTCTCTTCCAATTCTTCTAGTTCTTGACGGGTATACATAGTGCCCTCCTAGGAGTGAATCTTTGTTCCTTTTACAGGTTCACAAGACAATGCCTGATAGAGTGAACCCTGTTCTATTCCAGAAAAAATCCATGCATGAGTTCCAGGCAGATCCTGAACCAATTTAACCAGATTCTCGACCTTGGTTGCCATTCCACCTGTTACATCAATGCCAGATGAGCCCTTGATGAGTCTACGTTGTGATGAATACATGGCAGGTGTTATATCAGAGATAAGGTGATGATTCTCTGGGTAATCAGAAAATACTCCCTGTTCAATTCCCGAAATAAAAATGCGTTGTGGGTGGAAAATTCTAGCAAGGTAGGCAAAAAGTTCCTCGGTGGAGAGGATTGTTCCGCCAAGATCCTGGTCAAAGATGACATCACCATAAATTACTGGAATGAGACCTGCCATTAATGCCTGCTCGAGGGTTGAGACATCCCAATGGATAATCTTTCCGTTTTTTGTAATTACAGCAGTAGATGGGGCAATCGAAATGATGGGTAAACCAGCCAGGGCAAGTTGTTCAGCAACAATCTGATTTAAAGTACGAGCTTCAAGCCAGACTTTGGAAAAACCTGCCCACTGATCGCGTGTGTGGACGCCCAACCGTGTACCATATTCCTTTGCTGGAATATGTCCGAAAGAACCTGATCCATGTCCGATGATCAGTTGAGATTGAGGATCATATTGGTGAAAACAGGAAATTTCTTGAGCCATCCGCTTAATCAGAGCAACATGCGCAGTGGAAGGTTTGCTTTTATCCGTTATGAGCGAACCGCCAAGTTTCAAGAATGTAAGCATCTCATCCTTCTTCGTTTGTTCTTCTTACAACAGTTGAAAATACCTGTGTCGCACCAGCTTGAATCAATGCCTGTTTAACAGGAAAAACTGTGCTGTTATCTACTAATGCAATGATATTGCCACCACCACCGCTTCCAGATAGCTTTGCACCCAACGCACCAGCCTGAAGTGCAGCATTAACCAGATTGTTTAATTTTGGGATGGATACACCCAATTCATTTAAGAGAAGATGATTCTGGTTGAGATTTCTACCCAGGTCTGTAATGTTCCCATTTTCCAAATAGTATTTAGCCTGTTGAACAAGATCGCCAATTTCCTGAAAAATGGTGTTAAATTTTTCCTGATCTTCATCATATCGCTGGCGGATTGCACTGACGGTTTCGATAGTTTTACTAGGAATGCCACTATTAGCGATTAGAAGGATGAATTCTTTTGGGATTTGAATGAAGGTTATGGGTTGTTCGCGAATAAAAAAAACTGGTGTTTCATAAGCAATTACAGTGTTGTCAATCCCAGATGGATTTCCGTGGTATGCTTTTTCTGCTTCAAAAGCAATGGCTGAAAGGTAGTCTGGTTTCATCTCCATACCAAAGAAATGGTAAAGTGCTTTTAGAATCGCCACTGATACGGCAGCACCTGAACCCATTCCTGAGGCAACAGGGATATCCGAAGAAATAAAGATCTGCACCGAAGGAAAGTGCTCTATTCCTGACGTATCAAGGAAATTTTGAAACAATCGCGAAAATGCATGGTCTGGAGGTAGGTTTGACAAAAGTGCATGAAAACCAATCTGTTTTGAGATGATCTCTACTTCGTTGGTTTTTCCCAATGGTTTCGCCACGATTGCAGCTCTGGCACGCACATCGGTGACAGGAACAGCAATAGCAGGTTGGTGATATACAACGGCATGTTCACCGAGTAGAATTATCTTTGCAGATGCGGTTGCACTTACGGCAGGCATTTTTACACCAAATAAAAGACTGATAATACTGCCAGACCAAATAGCAGAATAGTGATCTGTAAGGGACGATCCGTTAGCAGGAGATCTTCGGGAGCGCCACCTTCTCCTTTGATTTGGATTAAATACAAATACCGAAAAATACCATACATAACAAAAGGTATAGTTAACATCATTGCATGGTTTTCTGGCAGGTTTGGTGCTGAAAAAGTGTACAGGCTATACGTTATGATAGTACAACTGGAAACGATCGTTATTAATTGGTCAAGTAAAGGTATTGAATAGCCATCCAGCACTTTGCGATGACTGTTAGCTTCAGTCGTTAACAAATTGAGCTCAGCCCGACGTTTACCAAAGCCAATGTATAAAGCCAGCAATGTGGTTACAACATATAACCAGGGTGAAAATCGTTGGACATTGATCAAGGTAACACCTGCGCCAACTCTAAGCACAAACCCTGCAGCAATAATCAAAACATCGATCAGAGGTACATGTTTGAGGTATGCTGAATATAAAAGATTAATGACAAAGTATGCACCTGCAACAAGGGCAAAATGGGGTGTAAGCAAGTAAGCGCAAGGGAAGCTGATCACCAACAGAGCAATTGCAGCAATCACTGCGACTTTTATTGGTAATTTACCAGACGCTATAGGTCGGAATTTTTTAACCGGGTGATTGCGATCAAAATCAATATCCCGGATGTCATTGATCAAATACACACTGCTTGAGATTAAACAGAAAATAAAAACTCCAGCAAAAGAGATCATTAACGCATTAGTGTTAAATAATTTCCCGTCAAAAATCACCGCTGCCATTACGAACAGGTTCTTTGGCCATTGACGAAGTCGCATGGACTTGATGAGTGCTTTTAGCATAAATGCCCTTGCCCCTTTAATAAATTTGCCATAATGAATTAAATATATCATAGTTGTACTTTCATGAAAGCGTACAATAAAGCATAGGTCTCATTTCAAGAAATGATGGCGATCATTCTACTTAATAAATATGGTTGTATTGTAAAATGAAGACTATGCACAAAGAACGATTGGATGTACTGGTTACAGAACTCGGATTGGCTGAAAGTCGCAGCCTTGCGCAGCGATTAATCATGGCCGGACAGGTACTGGTAAATGGTGAAATGGTGGTAAAGCCATCGGAAAAAGTGCTGCCAGAATCCGAGATTCGGTTGAAAGAAAAAGCCCCATTTGTTTCACGAGGAGGAGAGAAACTGGAAGCAGCGATCCAGGCATTTGGTTTTGTAGACATTTTTGATTGGGTCTGTGCAGATGTGGGCTCTTCAACAGGTGGATTTACTGATTGTCTTCTTAAACATGGTGCAAGGAAGGTATTCGCGATTGATGTGGGGTATGGGCAGCTTCATTGGTCGCTGCGACAAAATCCAGCCGTGGTTGTGATGGAGCGTACCAATGCCAGATATGTTGAGAAGCTGGATGAACCAGTGCAATTGATCGTTATCGATGCATCTTTTATTTCACTAAAAATATTCTGGGATGTCTTTCCTAAATGGTTTAACGAAACACCCGGGCATGTTATTGCTCTGATCAAGCCTCAGTTCGAAGCTGGAAGAAAGCAGAGCGCAAAGGGAGAGGGCGTAATCAGGGATAAACAGGTGCACAAACAGGTATTGGAAGATGTATTACAAGGGGCGCAGGATCATGGGTATAGCATTCATGGATTAATTAATTCTCCCATTTTAGGGCCTAAAGGGAATCGTGAATTTCTTGTGCATTTGCAGTATCCACAGAGCGAAAGAATTGCTATCTCGAGCTTGATAGATGAACTCAATTTGGATGATGAAAAGCAAGAAATAAAATAAACCTATTGAATAATTCAGGAGGATCCATGACAAACCGCTATGTAAAAAATATGCTTGGTGAAAATGAAGAGATATTGCTGGTAACCCGGCAACATGGTCTGGTGTTATTCAAGAACATCGTGGCGGAGATCGTATTGATCCTCGTGATTTGTGCGGCAATAGCAGCAGTATCCATATTTCTGGTTCCGACTGGTTTTTTGAACATTCTTGTCTGGATCGTGGGTGGAGGCATTCTTCTATTTCCTCTCATTGGAATGATGCATGATATCCTTGTGTGGTCAAACAAGCAGTTCATTATTACCAATCGGAGGGTCATCCAGGTAGCAGGGATCATTAATAAGAATGTGACCGATTCTTCTCTGGAAAAAGTAAATGATGTAAAAATGGTGCAATCCTTTTGGGGAAGAATGTTAAATTATGGGGATATAGAAATTTTGACTGCCAGTGAATTGGGTGTGAACCTGTTCAGGAAAATTGGAAATCCTGTGAAAGTCAAAACAACCATGATAAATGCCAAGAACAGACTTGCCAATGATGATTTAACTGGTCAAAAAACAGGAGCGAAAGTAGTTCCTGCAGAAATTGCCATCCCTGATATGCTCACTGAACTGGATGAACTCAAGAAAAAGGGGATCATCACTGAAGAGGAATTTCAAGAAAAGAAAAAGGACCTGTTAGCCCGATACTGATCGCATTATTTACCAGCGCCTTCCGGTTTAACCTGATAATAAGGTATACTTTGCTGCGTCTATGATCACTTCACATGTGAGAAATTTCTGCATTATTGCTCATGTCGACCATGGCAAGTCAACCCTTGCTGATCGGATGCTTCAGCTTACCCATACCATTTCCGACCGTGAAATGGTCGATCAGATCCTGGATAGCATGGATCTGGAACGTGAAAAGGGAGTAACCATTAAGGCTTCAGCTGTGCGCATGAATTACACTGCGCAAGATGGGAATACCTATGAGTTGAACTTGATCGACACTCCTGGACATGTAGATTTTCATTATGAAGTAGATCGCGCATTGGCTGCCTGTGAGGGTGCAGTACTGGTTGTAGATGCAACCCAGGGTATTGAGGCGCAAACGCTGGCAAACCTGTACTTGGCTCTGGATTCAGATCTCACGATCATCCCTGTGATCAATAAGATTGATCTCATCTCTGCACAACCAGATGAGGTTGCACAGGATATTGGTAATTTATTGGGTATGCCTGCTGATGAGGTGACACGAATCTCTGCAAAAGAGGGGACGAACGTACCCGAAGTTCTGGAAGCTATTGTTAAACAGATTCCACCTCCACATGGAGAACCTGATCAGCCTCTTCGGGCACTTATTTTTGATTCGCATTATGACTCCTACAAAGGTGTTGTTGCGTATATTCGAATTGTGGATGGCAGTCTGAAACATGGAGAAACCGTCTGCATGATGGCTACGGGCGTGGAAGTAAAGCCAGTAGAAATTGGAATTTTTTCTCCTACATTCATTCCAGTTCAGAAATTGGATACAGGGGATGTCGGGTATATTGCTACTGGTTTGAAAACCGTTTCCGAGTGCAGAGTGGGAGACACTATCACACTGGCAACAAGGATTGCCAGTGAACCTTTACCTGGATACCGGAAAGCCAAACCAATGGTATATGCTGGGATTTATCCAGTGGATGGTGAAGATTACCCAGACCTGAAAGAAGCGCTGGAAAAACTTCAATTAAATGATGCATCGCTCATTTATGAGCCAGAGACTTCGCAAGCACTTAATTTTGGCTTTCGCTGTGGTTTCCTGGGTTTATTCCATATGGAGATTATCCAGGAAAGGCTTGAGCGTGAATATGACCTGGATATTGTTGTTACTGCTCCATCTGTTGAATACGAAGTAGCTCTAATTGATGGAGAAGTTATTAAAATTGATAGCCCAGCGCTGCTGCCAGCAGAAGATAGAATACTGGAAATTCGTGAACCCTGGATGCGATTGGAATTATTTACTCCAACAGAGTATTTTGGAACCTTGATGGAATTGGTAAAAAAACGTCGAGGAGTTTTCCAATCACAAGAATATCCAGCTCCTAATCGTGTACAACTCAATTTTGAAATCCCACTGGCTGAAATTCTCGTAAATTTTTTTGATCAAGTAAAAAGCAGGTCACGTGGTTATGCTTCGATGGATTATCATTTTTTAGAATATCGTCAAGGTAATTTGACTCGTCTTGAAGTACTGGTAGGCGGTGAACAGGTGGATGCGCTGGCGATGATCGTTCACAAAGAAGATGCGTATCATCAAGGGCAACGCCTGGTAACAAAGTTGAAAGAACTTATTCCGAGACAGTTATTTGATGTTGCAATTCAAGCATCTGCTAATGGGCGGATCATCTCCAGGGCGAATGTAAAAGCTACCCGCAAAGATGTACTGGCAAAATGTTATGGTGGAGATATCACACGAAAAAAGAAACTGCTTGAAAAACAGAAGAGGGGCAAGCGGCGGATGAAAATGGTCGGCAACGTAGAAATTCCACAAGAAGCGTTTATGGCGATGTTGAAGCTGGAGGAAGAATAGTGCAATCCCCTTCGACATTTTGGCACAAATCCATGCGTTGGATACCTGGTGTTTTGATCAGCCTTGTTGCCATTTTTATTCTGATAAAGGTCGCCTCCTGGCAGGATTTAAAGACAGCGCTGGCATCAATAAAGTTAATTAACCTTATTGGAGCGATTGTTTTAACGATCATATCGTTGATTTTCCGATCCATGGCATGGAAAATCATGTTGGGCGGAAAAACAACAACAGGAAAAGCCTTTCTTACTATTAATGAGGGTTATCTTCTGAACAACTTGCTGCCTTTCAAGTTGGGAGAAATCGGAAGAGCGGTATTGATGGGGCAGTCGACTGGTTTGGGAACCTTGCATGTGCTCTCGACCATTGTGATCGAGCGTGCTTTTGACGTGGGCATTGCAGCGGGTATTATCATCGCCACCTTGCCCTTTGTTATTGGTGTTGGGTGGGCAAAATCTGTTGCTTTGATCGCGCTGGCATTAGTTATTGTGGGGTTCTTTATTCTCTTCTTGATTGCTTCCAATCATCAGAAAGTAGAATTGTGGTTAGAGAAGGTTGGAAAAAGGCAACGCTGGGTAAACCGATGGGTAATGCCGAAAATCGGTTCGTTGTTGAATGGATTAAGTATTTTAACCTCCCCTCTTAAGTTTCTTAGCTGTTTTGGCCTTATTGCTTTATCCTGGGGGTTATGGACATTGCTTTATTTCGTAATGCTTCTGCCTCTGGTTCCCGGTGCTACTTTTTGGCAAGCAGCTTTTGTTGAAGGTGTGTTAGCATTAGGTGTTGCAGTACCTTCTGCACCCGCTGCTCTGGGTGTTTATGAAGGTGCTATGGTCGGTGGATTGGTGATTTTAGGCATATCCGAATCTGTAGGATTGGGGTATGCAATTGTGATGCACTTTATGCAGTTTTCTACTACAGGTATTTTGGGATTCTGGGGATTGATACGCGAAAAACAATCGTTGGGTAAATTATTTGCACAGTTACAACAACCTCAAGATACCCCGGTGGAACAATAGATTTGGAGAAAAGAGTATGGGAAAAAAATATCTAATAACCGGTGGAGCAGGTTTTATTGGCTCAAATTTTGTCAATCGTCTTCTACAGCGCGGAGAAGATGTGACCATATTTGATAACCTTAGCAGAGCAGGTGCCCAGAGGAATATACGCTGGTTGAAAGAAATTCACGGAGAGAAATCTTTCAATCTGATTCTTGGAGATGTGCGAAATGAAAAGCAGATCCTTGATGCAGCTAAAGATGCTGATGTGATTGTCCATCTGGCTGCTCAGGTTGCAGTTACCACTTCTGTAACGCATCCCCGCGAGGATTTTGAAATCAACGCTCAAGGTACTTTCAATACTCTGGAAGCTGCACGCCAATCTGGAAAAAATCCTGTTTTTATTTATTCTTCAACAAATAAAGTCTATGGTGGCATGGATGATGTGAAGATCGTTGAAGATGAGACACGATACCGGTATGAATCCTTGCCGGAGGGTGCGTCTGAACTTCAGCCATTAGATTTTCACTCACCATACGGATGCTCGAAAGGTGCTGGAGATCAATATGTACGGGATTATTCCCGCATCTATGACATTCCAACCGTAGTTTTTCGCCAGAGCTGTATTTATGGACCACGCCAGTTTGGTATCGAAGATCAGGGTTGGGTTGCATGGTTTATAATCGCTGCCATTACTGGAAGGAAGATTAATATTTATGGTGATGGCAAGCAAGTTCGCGATATTTTATTTGTGGAAGATCTGATAGACGCGTATGATGCTGCGATCAACAGACCAGAGGTAAGTACGGGTAAAGTGTATAACATTGGTGGTGGTTCGAAGAACACCATATCCATCTGGACTGAATTTAAGCCAATTTTAGAGAAACTATTAGGAAAGCCATTGGATATTTCAAAGGGGGATTGGCGTCCAGGCGATCAACGGGTATATGTTTCAGATATCCGGAAGATCAACAATGAACTTGGGTGGCAGCCGAAAATCTCAGTTGAAGAGGGGATCACCCGCTTATTCAATTGGGTTTACTCGAATAAGAATTTATTCTAGGAACCAGACTTTATGCGTATCCTGGTAGTATTAACCTATTATCGCCCGCATACCAGCGGGTTGACTATCTATGCAGAACGGCTTGCCAAAGCATTGGTAAAACGGGGCCATGATGTCACTGTATTAACATCGCAATATGATAAGAATTTACCACTAAAGGAAATTGTTGACGGGGTAAAAATCATCCGCGTTCCTGTACTCTTCCGCATCAGCAAGGGAGTTATCATGCCAAAATTTGGCAAGATGGCATCGGAGATGGTGAAGAGCCATGATGTGGTGCAATTACATTTGCCCCAATTCGATGCTGCTGGTGTAGCTCTACGGGGAAGGTTGTGGAAAAAGCCAACTATAATCACATATCATTGTGATGTACATATGCCAGCTGGAATAATCAGTTGGGCTGCAAACCAGGCGGTCAGGGTCATGAACAATCTGGCAGCTTTATTCACACATCAAATCGTGACATACACACAGGACTATGCAGACAATTCAGATTACCTGCGAAGATATTTAGATAAGTTGCATGTGATACTTCCACCAGTGGAACTTCCCCAGATTCCTGCCGAGCAGATAAATCAATTCGAAGAGAAAAATAATCCAGGGAGGAAGCACCCGGTAATTGGAATGGCTGCCCGATTTGCAACTGAAAAGGGCGTTGAAATCTTGTTGGATGCTTTGCCAGCTATTTTGTCAGAACACCCTGATGCACAAGTGTGGTTTGCAGGACCTTATGAAAACATCATCGGTGAAGAAGCCTATGCTGCCAGATTAATGCCTCGCATTGAGAAATACCAAAAATCCGGAACCTGGCATTTTCTAGGTACACTCAATCCCCCAAAAATGGCTGCTTATTACCCTAATCTGGATGTTTTAGTTCTACCCAGCCTCAATGCCACAGAGGCATTTGGGTTGGTACAGATCGAAGCTATGATGAATGGTGTGCCCTGTGTAGCTTCCAACTTGCCTGGAGTAAGGCGACCCGTACAGATGCACGGCATGGGAGAGGTAATTCCAATTGGTGATTCAAAAGCCCTGGGTGAAGCGGTAAATCGAATCCTGGCAAATCCGATCCAATACAAAAAAGATCCAGCAGAGATAGCCTCACATTATCTCCCTGATCAGATTGCGCAGGAATACGAAGAGTTATTCAATAATCTTCTAAGAACAGTCAGGCTTTCGAACAATGGATAACAATTCATCGGGAACACACAAGCCGCAAGCGCGTGATCCTTTGTGGCTGAATATTCGTGAGCTTCCTTACTTCCGTGGATTGCTGAGGGCGGTGGAAGCAAGAGAGTATCAGAATATTAATTTGCCAGGACCGATTCTTGACCTTGGATGTGGAGATGGGCAATTTATTACAACTGCTTTTGATCATCCTGTTGATGTGGGAATCGATCCCTGGAAAGGACCAGTTCGTGAAGCGGGGCGAAGAAAAGGCTATCGACTGACGGTACATGGTTCTGGCGATCGAATCCCATTTGCTGACCAGTATTTTGGCAGTGTTATGAGCAATTCCGTTCTAGAGCATATCCCAGCTTTAGACCCAGTTGTTGCAGAGGTAGCCAGAGTTTTACAACCAGGTGGTACCTTCGTTTTTTGTGTTCCGAATCACCGTTTTCTGGATAATTTATCTGTATCCAGATTCTTTCAGCGAATTGGTTTGAGGAAACTGGCAGAATGGTACCGTAATTTCTTTAATCGAATTTCACGACACCATCATTGTGATGATTATCAAACCTGGGAAGCACGTTTGAAGAAGGCTGGATTCACCATCGAGAAGCACTGGGATTATTTTTCTCCCGAAGCAACGAAAATATTGGAATGGGGTCATTATTTTGGATTACCATCTTTGATCACCCATTTTCTTTTTAGAAAATGGATTGTTGCTCCTGTCAGTTGGAATCTCTGGTTGACGGAAAAACTAGTTACTAGATATTATCGGGAATCACGAATCCAATCTGAAGGATCATATTCTTTTTATATTACCCGGAAGACGCAATAATAGTTTTAACCTGGATTAATACATGTAGGGCGTATAATTAAGCATTCATTGGAACAGGATAACAGCATGCCCGAACCAAGCATACTGGATTTCATAAAACAATACTTTACTCCCTGGCGAAAAAGAAGCATCATTTTATCGCAATTGCAGGAGCCCTGTGAGTCCCCCGAACCAAGTATCGAAGAAGAGGGTGTTACACCCACACCAGAATTGGTCGATAAAACGCAGCTAGGAAAAAAGCTGAGTCCGAGAGTTTTTACCTGGCCGTGGGAAGTCTTTTTATCGATCGTTATTGGGCTTATAGCACAATGGTCATTGGAACCCCCTAAACAGAAGCTGGTATTTTCTCTTCTTTTTTATGCTATTGCAGTTGGATTGCTGGTGTGGGGGTATACGAAAAAAAGCTGGATTATGCCAGAAAGAATGCATGAAAGTGCTGAATGGAAAGATACCCCGGTTCGTTGGCGAAGAATATTTTTAGCGTTACCCGTAATGGTATTGGCATTCATTTTATTTGGCAACAATCAATTTAGCCTGATCAATATCTCGGTCTGGCTGGTTGCAATTATATTAATTATGACAGGATTTTGGTCCAGTCTTGATCAAGAAAAACGAATTCAATGGCAGAAGGTAGGAGCATTTTTCAAGAATCCAACTATCCATTTAACCATTTCGCCAACATTCTGGATAATCGTCGTTTTGATCATTTTAGCTATATTCTTCCGATTTGGACAATTAAGTGAAATCCCTGGCGAAATGTTCAGCGATCACGCAGAGAAGCTCTTGGACGTGAATGATGTATTGAATGGCCAATATTCCATTTTCTTCCCACGCAATACAGGTCGTGAAGCCGTCCAGATGTATTTGACAGCTGTGATTTCCAAATTATTCGGAACAGGGTTGTCATTTATGAGCTTGAAGATAGGGACAACTCTGGCTGGATTTTTTACACTTCCATTTATATATTTGCTTGCAAAAGAAATTAGCGGGAAAAGATTGGGTTTGATCGCCTTTTTTTTGGCAGCAATAGCATATTGGCCTAATGTCATTAGCCGGGTAGGATTGCGTTTTCCATTGTATCCATTGTTTGTTGCGCCTATGTTGTACTTCCTTATTAAGGGATTGAAATACGGTGATCGAAACCAATTCATCTGGGCTGGGTTGGCACTTGGTTTGGGATTGCATGGATACAGCCCAATGCGGATTGTACCCATTGTGGTGGTAATACTCCTTGGTATTTATATGCTTTTTCCATCTGCAAAAGGTAAACGCCAACAAGTTCTAATGGGACTGGTAGTTCTGGCGGTGGTGGCTTTTGTAATATTCTTACCATTATTGCGCTATGCTTTCGATGACCCTCAGATGTTTGCTTTCCGCGCCTTTAGCAGACTGAGTACTACTGAACGAGCATTCCCTGCCTCTCCAGTTTTGATTTTCTTCCAGAATTTGTGGAAGTCAATGGTTATGTTCTTCTGGAATAATGGCAATATCTGGGTACATTCGGTCACAAACCGACCCGCATTGGATGTAGTTAGTGCAGTATTTCTATTATTTGGTATGGGAATTACTTTGTGGAGAAGCATTCGCCAACGGTCATGGGTAGATGCAATGCTGTTTGTATCAATTCCCTTGTTGATGTTGCCCTCCATCTTATCATTAGCATTTCCAGAAGAGAATCCATCTTTAAACAGGAGTGGGGGAGCAATCATTCCAGTTTTCATAACAGCAGCTATAGGTATAGATAGCTTGTTAAGCAATTTGATCAAAGGATTGAAAAGCTGGATAGGAAAGACCATGGGGTATGTATTTGCGGGAATACTAGTCTTCATGACGATTAGCCAGAATTATGACTTGGTTTTTCGACAATATAAAACACAGTTCAACGCAGGTGCCTGGAATACTTCAGAAATGGGAGCAGTGATCCGTGATTTCGCTGAATCCACGGGTACGTATGATACTGCTTATGTTGTGCCTGTTGCATATTGGGTGGATACCCGTCTCGTAGGAATCAATGCGGGTATTCCCACCAAAGATTATGCATTGTGGCCAGATAGTTTTGCTTCTACATTAGACGAACCTCGAGCAAAACTCTTTCTTGTAAAAGGTGACGATCAGACCGATCTGGATTTATTATTGCAATACTATCCTGATGCGGCGGTCTACCTTTATGATCAATCTCTGGAAGGAAAAGATTTCTTTATTGTATCTGTTCCACCAGCGCGATAAAATCAAAAATTGTTGCCAGTATTAAAACTATGAACGAGAAAAACACGGAACCAATCAAAATTAAAAACACTGATAAGAATTCTATTCCCTGGATAGCTTATGTCCTACTGCTTGGAATATTAATGCTGGGTGCGTATTTTCGATTTGTCGGGTTGGATTGGGATAATGATCAACATTTACATCCTGATGAACGATTTTTGACCATGGTTGAGACTGCTATCCAACCAGTTCATAGTTTGTCAGAATACTTTGATACAGAACATTCCACACTTAATCCTCACAACGTTGGGTATACCTTCTATGTGTACGGTACTTTACCCATTTTTATTGTGCGATACCTGGCTGCAGCCATTGGGAAAATTGGATATAGCCAGGTATACCTGGTTGGAAGGGCTGTTTCTGGGATATTTGACCTTTTGACGGTGATCCTTGTTTTTTTTGTTTCATACAAGATTTATCACAAATACCGCTTAAGTCTGGTTGCAGCAGCATTCATGGCGTTTGCTGTACTACCCATCCAGTTATCACATTATTTCACTGTTGATGTTATTGCGAATTTCTTCTCTTTTCTCACCATCGCCTGCGCAGTATTGATCATGACTGCCAATCAAGATGAAAAATCTGTTGCAGAAATTAGTAAGAAAGAAGATGAGCCTGATTTTTACGAAGTTCCAGTGCCCATTTCTACTTTCTGGAAGGGTGATAAAACCCTGGTGTTTTATGTGTTATTTGGGTTTGCCTTTGGCATGGCACTGGCTTCGAAAGTCAGCACAGCTCCATTGGTATTGACACTTTTTACAGCATGTGCAATTTATTATTCTCGTGTGCCACATGCGCAGCGAAGACTGGAAAGCACCATTATTCTTCGCAACCTGGTAGTGGCCGGGTTGTTTACCATCCTCATTTTCCGCATCTTTCAACCTTACGCATTTTCTGGTCCGGGTTTCTTTGGTGTACTTCCCAATGAAAAATGGATCGCGAACATGAAGGAATTGAGTGCTCAATCAGGTGGAGATGTGGATTTTCCACCTGCACTACAGTGGGCGCGCCGACCGATCACTTTTGCCTGGACAAACATGGTGAAATGGGGGCTTGGACTTCCATTAGGTTTGCTGGCGTGGGCTGGATTCTTGTATATGGGATGGAGGATAATCCGTAAGGATTGGCGGCATCATCTTCTTTTGTGGGGCTGGACTGGTGTGTACTTTATATGGCAGAGTCTTAACTTCACCAGAAGCATGAGATACCAGATACCGGTATACCCTACTTTGGTGATTATAGCAGCCTGGTTGATCTTTGAGTTGTGGCAAACGAGGGATAACTGGAAACCTGTTGTTAAGAAGATTTCCCGAATAATCTCAGTTGTGTTGGGTGCAGGTGTTTTGGTAGGAACTCTGGCATGGGCTTTTGCTTTTACGCGTATTTATACACGCCCGGTGACACGTATCGAAGCCAGCCAATGGATCTATCAAAATGTTTACAGCGCTATGAATTTCCAGGTGGAAACCCAACAGGGCATGCAAAACTTCCCTGTAGCAATGCGGAATGATATGCAGGCGACTGCTGACAAGCCCATTGTACAGGCGTTTCGATCGGATAAAACAGCGGCATTGATTTCAGTACAACTCAGCCACGTGGTTAATACCACCAAGCCTAATGAAATTGATAACCTTGTAGTGATCGTGTCAGAGAATGTTGATGGTAGTGACCGCATCGCAGCCGGGTTGGTTTCTGCAGCATTTGCCCCGGGTGATGATCCGCGAGGTTCTTCTTACCAAATTGAATTGAACGCGCCTGTAGTTGTGGAGAAGGATAAGCAATACTACATTCTTGTACAACCTGTGGCTTCTGACAGCATATTTTATCTTGCTGGGTCAATTGAATTGACACTGGTTGATGGAAATGGCACTTCTGTCCAATATTTACCAGAATTAGTTACAGGTATAAGGTCAGATCAAGAATACACGACTGTGATTTCTTTTCAGAAGAGCGGAACGTTGAATAAAATGTTCATTCCACGAGCTGTGGATTGGGAAGCATCCATGGGAGAAAAAGATCTCACGGTAGCCATAAAAGATACAGAGAGTGGTGAAATCCTAACTAAAGGAACTGTACAGAGCAAATTTGATGCAGGAGTAGATGCTCGTGGGGATGCCTACACTGTTCAATTTAACCCGGCTATTGAAATTACACAGGATAAAATGTATACCGTTTCAATATCGGTATCAGGTGGAACGATTGCTTTTTATGGTGACAAACAAGCTATAGAAAGTAGTTGGGATGATTCTCTGCCTTATCCGATGGATGGTTACAATCCATTTGATTATTACACAGGCATTTATCGAAGTGATCTTAATTTTGAAATGTATTGGGACGATAATGCTGATAAATTGCAGCGGATGGAATCCATTCTCAATCAGGCGGATTATTTATTCATTTCCTCCAACCGGCAGTATGCAACGACGGTTCGGGTCCCCGAGCGATATCCTCTCACGACAGAATATTATCGCCAATTGATGGGTTGTCCAGAGGATAGAGATATTGTCTGGTGTTATAACGTTGCAGAACCAGGCAAGTTTAAGGGAAATCTTGGTTTTGAACTGGTTGCAAGCTTTCAATCCAATCCAAACCTTGGTAGCATTGAGTTCAATACTCAATTTGCGGAAGAGGCTTTTACTGTATATGATGCGCCAAAAGTATTGATTTTTAAAAAAACGAGTGATTATAACGCTGAAAAGACAGCAGCAATTTTGGAAGCAGTTGATCTTACCCAGGTGGTTCATCTGACTCCCCGTAAAGCTTCACAGTACCCGGGTAATTTACTCTTGAAAAAGGATGATCTTACAGTTCAGCAAGAGGGCGGTACATTTTCCGAGATTTTCAATCGCGATTCAATACTGAATAAGGTCGAACCAGTCGGCGTGATTGTCTGGTATTTTGTGGTTATGTTGGTTGGTTGGTTGGTCACTCCCTGGTTGCGATTGGGATTGTGGGGTCTACCAGACAAAGGATACCCATTCGCGCGAATATTTGGGCTTTTACTGATTGCTTCTGTAGTCTGGCTGGCTGGTTCGCTTGGTATTCCATTTAACAGGCTAACAATCACCCTTGCTATTCTCTTTATTGCATTAATCAGCGCCATTCTATTGTTTATACAGAGAATTAGGATCAAACAAGATATCAAGCAGAATTGGCGTTATTACCTGACTGTAGAAATATTTTTCCTGATATTATTTGTAGCATTCCTTTTGGTAAGATTGGGAAATCCAGATCTTTGGCACCCGTATAAGGGTGGTGAAAAACCTATGGATCTGTCATATTTTACGGCAGTATTAAAGAGCACAATATTCCCTCCTTATGATCCATGGTTTGAGGGTGGATATCTGAATTATTACTACTACGGATTTGTGATTGTGGGAGTGTTGGTGAAATGGCTGGGATTACTTCCCACATTTGCCTACAACCTGATTCTACCAACCTTGTTTGCAATGACCGGTATAGGGGCATTCAGTATTGGATGGAACCTCCTTTATAAACAACGGGTGGATACTGCTCCTACAAACTTTCAAGAGTGGTGGCGAATCCGTCAACCTTCATTCATCGCAGGCATTTCTTCTACATGTGCCATTATTTTGCTAGGAAACCTGGGAACCATACGCCAAATCTGGCAAGGGATCATGCGTCTTGCTCCAGACGTTGACCTGGCTACTGGTACTTTTATTGATAGAGTGCGTTGGACGTTCCAGGGTTTTGTTCAATTTATTGGTGGTGCTACTTTACCATATGGCAGGGGAGATTGGTACTGGATCCCCAGCCGTGTATATCCTAATGAGCCAATCACAGAATTTCCACTCTTTACTTTCTTATATGCCGACCTGCATGCTCACTTGATCTCGCTCTCGATTACACTACTGGTTATAGTATGTTGTATTGCTTTCTTGAAGGGAAGATTGCAATCTGAAATGTCTGAGAAAGTATCAAGATGGCTGCAGTATGGGATGGCATTATTCATCAGTGCTCTAGCCCTTGGCGCATTAAAACCAACCAACACTTGGGATATGCCAACCTATATGCTTTTTGCTGGCATTGTGCTTCTCTATAGCGCCATCCGTTATTTGATTATTCCAATCTCCTTCATGAAAAGCGTCAATCCCTGGGTAAAGCGGATTGGTATTGCGATCTGTATGCTTGGCGCATTAATCGGGTTGAGTTTCGTGCTCTACCTGCCGTTTTCACAAAAATTTGGGGCAGGATATACTGCATTTGATCTTTGGAAAGGTGAGCATTCTCCCTTCTGGTCTTATTTCACCCATTGGGGATTGTTTCTGGTAGTGATCCTGACCTGGTTATACTGGGAAACACACCAATGGCTGGCAGATACTCCAGCCTCTGTATTGAAGAAATTCCTACCGTATCGTGATCTGATCTGGATGGGAGTTGCGGTATTCATCATCGCAGTTGTTGTACTTTTAGCTATCGGTATCAAAATTGCCTGGCTGGTAATCCCAATGATCTTATGGGCAGGAATACTCATCCTGCGTCCTGGCATTTCTGACAGTAAACGCCTGGTATTGTTCATGATCTTCACTGGATTGCTGTTAACTTTGGCGGTTGAATTAGTAGTTTTGCGCGGAGATATAGGCAGGATGAACTCCGTATTTAAGTTCTACTACCAAGCCTGGACAATGCTTTCTCTTTCCGCTGCAGCCAGTTTTACCTGGCTGATCCCGGAAATCACTCTTCGGTGGAAAGAAGGTTGGCGGGTCATCTGGCAGTTTGGGTTTGCCTGTCTGTTTGCAAGTGCATTTCTTTTCACTATTCTGGCAACCACCGATAAGATCACTGACCGTATCAGCGAGAACATCCCAACTAGTCTGGATGGAATGACTTACATGCAGGTATCTACCTATAATGACATGGGGAATGATCTTGATTTAAGTTCGGATTATCGCGCTATTCGGTGGATGCAAGATAATGTTCAAGGTTCACCGGTGATCGTTGAAGCAAACACTACAGAATATCGATGGGGCAGCCGGTTTACCATTTATACCGGATTGCCAGGTGTGGTGGGTTGGAACTGGCACCAACGACAACAACGCGCCATCACACCTCAAGAATGGGTGACTGATCGTGTGGCCGCAATAGATAGTTTTTATCTGACAGAAGATAGGCAATTAGTGACTCAATTCTTGCAAAGATACGAAGTGAAATTTATTATTGTAGGTAAACTTGAAAGAAGCCTGTACCCAACAAGCAGCCTGGCAAAATTCGAAACCTGGAATAATGACCTTTGGATTGATGTTTACCGTGATGGCGATACTGTCATCTATCAAGTAAAATGAAACGGATAATATGCTATCATTTTTCATCTGGTATTTTTTAATCATAATAGCCGGTTGGGTTGCTTTCCCGATCTCTTTCCAGTTTTTTAAACGACTACCAGATAGAGGATTTGCATTCAGCAAGGCATTGGGACTTTTACTCTGGGGGTACGGTTTTTGGTTACTGGCATCCCTTCACCTTCTACAAAATACTATCTCTTCAATTCTGGTAGCACTTTGTCTGGTTGCCATTGCAAGCGTTCTGGTTAATCGAAAAGAAGGGCTGCAACAAATCTTGGATTGGATCAAGTCCCATCGGAAGGCTGTACTTTCAACAGAATTAGTTTTCATCATTGCTTTTGGAATGTGGGCATATATTCGTGCTCTCAATCCTGAAATCATCGGTACAGAAAAACCAATGGAATTGGCATTTATCAACGCCATCCTTCAAAGCTCTACTTTTCCACCAGCAGACCCCTGGTTATCTGGTTATTCGATATCATATTACTATTTTGGATATGTCATGGTTGCCATGCTGGTGAAATTAAGTGGTGTGGGTTCGGGTATTGGATTCAATCTAGCGACAGCTCTGTGGTTTGGTTTAACAGCTGTATCAGCGTATGGATTGCTATTTAATTTAATCTGCCAGTGGCAAAAGAAGGAAAACGAACGAAAAGGATTAGATGAGAACACCTCGGCAAGGCAGCCATTTTTAGTTGCGCTCCTCGGACCTTTCTTTATTCTCATAGTCAGCAACCTGGAAGGTTTTCTTGAAATGCTTCACAGCCGAGGGTTGTTTTGGAAATATGCAGCGGATGGAACGTTGCAATCGAAATTCTGGACATGGCTGAATATCCTTGAAATAAACGAAGCACCTAAACAAGTATTCAGTTGGATACCTCAAAGGGCAGGCGGAATCTGGTGGTGGCGTGCTTCACGAGTATTGCAGGATTGGGACTTGGTAAATAATCGCCAGGAAGTCATTGATGAATTCCCATTCTTCTCATATCTGCTGGCAGATTTGCATCCGCATGTACTGGCAATGCCTTTCGTAATTCTTGCCATTGCTGTGGCATTTAATCTATGGCTACAAATTCAAGAAGGATGGAATGGCGAAGATAAATTGCCATTCTTTACCTGGGTTAAGAATTGGCTTGCTGGTGAGCAGGTTTCTTTAAAGGATTGTAAATTGATTGCAAGGTTTGGAGCAGACCGGTTTATTCTTCCTATTATTGTTTTAGGCGGTCTTGCATTTTTGAATACCTGGGATTTGCCCATCTATGTAGCTCTTTTTGTGGCAGTATGGATATTGGCGGATTATCGACAAAACGGATGGCGAGTGGGGCTCCTTTGGGATTTTATTGGGTTAATGATTGTTTATGTGATCCTGGCTGTAATATTCTACTTGCCTTTTTACATTGGGTTTGGTTCTCAAGCGGGAGGGATTCTTCCCAGTATGAGTTTTTATACAAGGGGTGTGCATTTCTGGATCATGTTTGCGCCTTTATTGATTCCGGTTTTCATCTTTTCATTTTGGCATATTTTTTCAGTAAAAAAGCCCGGAAAATTATCAGAAGGTTTCAAATTTGCAGCATATACGACCTTCGGGTTATGGATCTTTTCATTCTTCTTTGGGTGGCTGGCATCCAACCTATCGGGATGGGGAAGCAGTATTCTGGCAAATGTACAGGCGAGTGGGATAATGTCTGCAATTGGCAACAAGATGATTGAATTAGGAGGTCACTTTGCCAACCTGCAGGGAACTTCAGATAGTGGATCATTGATCGCAAATTCGTTACTAAGGAGATTAGCTGCGCCAGGAACCTGGATCACTCTGTTCATCTTGATCGTTCTTGTCTGGGGTGGATTAGGATTGTACAAGAAGTCCACTCCAAATAAAGAGAATGAGATTGATGTGCAGAAAGATAATTCTATTCATGCTTTTGTTTTGTTGTTAATCCTGGTTGGTGCTGGATTGACTTTGGTACCAGAATTCGTTTACTTGCGCGATCAATTTGGTACCAGAATGAATACTATTTTCAAGTTTTATTTTGAAACATGGATATTATGGGGTCTAGCAGCGGCTTATGCGTTGGTAGTGCTGAACCGTAGCTTGCCACGAATTGCATACCAGATTTTTACCGTTAGTATAAGTCTGTTGTTGGTACTTTCACTGGCTTACCCTTTTTGGGGGCTTTGGACTAAGACTAATCATTTCAATATGAAAGAAATGACACTTGATGGGAATGCCTATATTCAACAGTATAATCCGTCTGATTGGGAAGCAATGGAATGGTTGAAAAATGCTCCTAAAGGTGTCATTGCAGAAGCAGTAGGTGGAAGTTATTCAGCGTATGCAAGGTTCGCGACCCAAAGCGGCTTGCCTAATGTGATAGGTTGGCCAGGTCATGAAGGACAATGGCGAGGTGGTTGGTATGACATTCTTAGTCAACGAGAAAATGACATTGAAGCCTTATATAAAACTACTGATTGGACTGAAGCAGAGGTAATCATTCAAAAGTATCAAATTCGCTATATTGTGGTTAGCAGTTATGAGACCAGTGCTTATCATCCCAGTACAGTGAAGTTTGATAATTTCTTGAAAATTGCATTTAAAAATGACGCAGTGATAATTTATGAAGTACCAGAAATTACGGAAATGGGAATCCAATGATAAAGCGTAGTTTTACACTTGAGAAGGCATTATGGCTGGGAGCATTGATCATGATGATATTCATGCGTATTATGCTGCTAAACCAGCCAACTTTGAATGATTCTGAAGCTAGCCTTGCCTTGCAAGCAGTTCATTTAGCAAATGGAGAGAAATCGATCCTTTTGGATAACCCATTGTATGTTCTTGTCACAGGTGCGCTTTTTCGTTTCTTTGGCAGCACAACATTTCTCGCTCGTTTTCTTCCGATGCTCGCAGGAATTGGATTGTTGGGTGTGGTTTATCTATTACGAAACCGCCTGGGTCGAGAAACCACCCTGATCGCTGCATGGTTATTAGCAATCGACCCGGGTTTTGTGGCTGCCTCACGTCAGGTTGACTCTCCCATAATGGGTATGTTCTTCTTCTTGCTGTTATATGCGTTGCTGGAAAATAAAAAAGCAATTCTGGCTGGTTTTGTCTTTGGATTGGGTTTATTGACTGGGATTTCTTTCTGGCAGGGGATCATCTATTCCGTTATCGTAATTGGTGTCTGGAAGATCCTGCTTTGGAAAGATGGTGATGAACCCTGGAAATGGTTGAAACAGAAAGTTATTTTGTTCTGGCAAGATAAGGGCTGGATAGGATTCCTAGGTGGCGTGTTGGTAGCAGGAACGATGATATTTTGGGTTCCCACTGCAACTGGTGATATATTTTCAGGAATAGTTGATTATTTCGCGGGATGGGGAAATGGCTATCATAACAGTGTCTTGCAGTTGCTTGTTCTAATCCCTGTTTACGAGCTCATCCCATTAATCCTGGGATTGGTGTATGGAATTAGTGCTACCATTAGGAAAAACCGTACAGCACAATATCTACTTTTATTCTGGTTCATAGCAATCTTCATGACCCTTTCTTATCCAGGCAGAATTATCCTGGATATGATTTGGGTGATTCTGCCATTGATCTTATTGGCTGCCGAAGGATTATTTGAGCTTTTATCGATTATTCGTGAAGCATGGCTTCCAACAATGGGATTAGGGGTTGCAATAGCGTTGCTTATTACTTTCGCGATTTATAGCGGTTTACTTATTGTGACGTTGGGTGCGGGTGAGCGTGAACTTGAAGCTCGAATTGTAAGCCTGGTAGGTGCCCTGGTAATTGCTGGAGTGCTGGTAGGCATGATGGTATGGGCATGGTCAGGTATGGTAGGATTTTCTGGATTAACTGTTGGGTTATTAATAGTTGGGTCTTTCTTTACAGCATCTCAAGCCTGGAAAGCTGCCGGGTTGGGAGCTCATCCTGAAATGGAATTGTGGCGGAACAGCTCGCGCGTTAATGATGCGGATCTGCTGGTGAAAACGCTTGAATCCATTAGTTCATGGAATAATGGTGTTAAAACCGAAACTCCGATTGCCTTAGTCAATTTCACCTCTCCATCCATTCAATGGGAATTAAGGAATTTTTCTTTTGTCCAGCAATATTCTGCTTTCCCAGTGGGACAGAACCCGGAAATAGTGATAACTCCTATAGGAGAACAACCTTTATCGACTGAAAGTTATACCGGACAAGATTTTGTCTGGCAGAAGGATTCTGAATGGGGTTCACTTACTAATCAGGAATGGATGAAGTGGTTCATAAAACGTCAGGTAACACAAACAAAACAAACGATCATCCTTTGGGCTCGTACAGATATTCTTCCTGCGGGTAAAGCAGATTCGGGAGGTACCAAGTAGTTATGTCTGTTCCTCGTATTATTGCTATTGATGGTCCTGCCGCATCAGGAAAATCAACCCTGGCTGAAAAATTAGCTGAGCATCTTGGATATTTATTTTTTGATACAGGGGTGATGTACCGTGCTGTTACACTTGCAGCGCTTAATGTGCAAATGGATGTTCTGGATGAGGTTGCAGTTACTAAATTGGCTGAGACCGTTGCGATCGATGTTCGGCAACCTACCAAAAAGGATGGAAGAAAATGTGATGTTCTCTTGAACGGAGTGGATGTTACATGGGAAATTCGCTCTGCGGCAGTGAATGCGCAAGTTTCGGTGGTTTCATCGTATGCAGGTGTGCGAAAAGCAATGACAGCCCAACAGCGACGGATTGGTATGCAGGGTGATGTGGTCATGGTTGGGCGTGATATCGGAACAGTGGTACTGCCAGATGCTGACTTGAAAATCTATCTGGATGCATCTGCTGAAGAGAGAGCGCGACGAAGATTTTTGGAAGAGCAAGAGAGGGGAATCTCTTCCAATTATGATGAAATTTTGAAGAGCATTCAAAAAAGAGATCAGATTGACAGCAATCGTGAAGTTGCACCCTTGAAACCAGCCAAAGATGCAGTTATTCTATTATCAGATGGTAAAGATGCTCAAGAAGTACTTATGGAAGTACTTCAGCTAATCTATAAACACTAATCTTCATTCGTAACGAAAAAGGAGGGTTGGAATATGTGTGATACCATGGTAGCCCTATCAAATAGCACATATGATGGTAGTGTTTTATTTGCTAAGAACAGTGACAGAGAACCTAATGAAGCATCGATGCTGGTTATTATTCCAGCCTGTGACAATGCAACCAATAGCCGCGTGAAATGTACATACATTGAAATTCCACAAGTTACTCATACTAATCAGGTTTTATTAGCCAAACCTTTCTGGATGTGGGGAACCGAAATGGGAGCTAATGAATTTGGGGTTGTGATTGGCAATGAAGCTGTTTTCAGCAAAGAACCATATGGAAAAGAACCAGGCTTACTGGGGATGGATCTAATCAGGCTTGCATTGGAGAGGGCTTCATCTGCATACCAGGCTCTGGAGATAATCACTACATTGTTGGGAGCATATGGGCAAAGTGGAAATTGTGGTTTTACCCATAAAATGTATTATCACAATAGCTTTCTTATTGCTGATAAGAAAGACGCCTGGGTTCTAGAAACAGCTGGGAAAGAATGGGCTGCGGAGAGAGTACGTGATATCCGATCGATATCCAATGGATATACTATTCAAGATAAATGGGATTTGGCATCAAACCATCTGATTGAGCATGCCATTCAAAAAGGGTGGTGTCGAAATAAGACAGAGTTTAATATGGCGCGATGTTACTCTGACTTTCTGTATACCAGATTTAGCGATAGCAAAAAACGCCAGCAATGTTCAATTGATCTCTTAAAAAGAGATAAAGGGAAACTTTCTGTTCAATCGATGATGCGAGTGTTGCGATTTCATGGAAAACAAAAAGGGGATTTTGATCCTTCGTATGGAATATTGGGATCAGATGTGTGTATGCATGCCGGATTTGGACCAGCTCGAGGCAGCCAATCTGCAGGATCCATGATCACGAAGATTAATGATGATCATGTAATTCATTGGTTGACAGGGACTTCAGCTCCCTGTACAGGAGTTTTTAAACCCGTATGGATAGATTCTGGGCTGCCAGAAATTGGATATGACCCTAATGGAGAATTTAATTCAGATACTTTGTTCTGGAAACATGAGGTATTGCATCGTGCAATCATTCAGAATTATCCAGAGCGTATAGCTATTATTCAGAATGATCGAGACTTTATGGAAAGCGGTTTTCTTGAAAAGGCTGATTCCCTGAAGAATGCAGATGTTCAAGAAAGAAGAAGATTTACTATGCAATGTTTTACTGATGAAAGTATTGCAACAGACTCATGGATCATTCAAGTAAATAAGGTAAAAACAAAAAAATTACCCTGGCATTACCAGTCTGCATGGGCAAGAATCAACAAAACCGCTAAATTCATTTAAGGGCAGCAATGCTATAATATTAAAACTTACTCATCCAATATGGAAATTGTTCTCAGCTTACTTAATCCTTTCCCATACATTTCCATGCCATCCACACTTGTGGGCTGGTTGGGTTGGTTTATCAGTTTTGCACTTTTTATTCTACTGATCTGGCGTGGGTGGGAAGGTGCCAGCGCATATAAGTTAAAAACGTGGGTAATTTTTTTCATATTTGCTATTCTGACACCATTTACTACCTGGTTAATTGGAGTGCGTTTATTAACTGGTTCTGGTACTGTTGAAGCCACATTAAACAGTGCAGTTACTTCACCAGCATTGATGCTTTTTACTACACTTCCCTGGGTTTTAGCAGGAGGAATTCTTGGCCCCGGGTATGCAGCAATTTTGGGAGCCTTCAGCGGACTTTTATTAGGTCTTTACGAAACGCATAATCTCTTTTCATTAATTGAAATTGGAATAATTGCATTCCTGTTTAGTAAAGCAGTCCGCCAGTTATATCGTACGCGCATGTTTGGTTTCATCCGCCACCCCATTGGGGCAGCCGTGATGCTGATGGTATTACAGATACCTTTATTGATCCTGACATCCTTTTTTGCAGTGAATGGTCCACTTGCCAGCAGGCTTGACTTTTCGTTCACGCAAACCTGGCCAATGATTTTGACCAGATCGATTGAACTGTTAATTGGTGGAATGATTGGAGAAATTCTCTACCAAATGCGTAAAGACATTTGGGGAGTACAGGGAGAGCTTATCCCTTCACCCAGTGAAACGAATTTACAATTACGGTTTTTATATGGATCTGTTCCATACATCCTGGTTCTTGTTTTTGTTCTCATAATTACGGATTGGGTGGTAGCAGTTCGAGCTTCGCGTAATATGGTGGAAGAACAATTGGCGAATGCTTCACTGGTAGCATCCGACAGCCTTCCATTTTTCTTTGAAACAGGACAGGATTTGATCTTAACTTATGCTACTGAAGACCTGGTGCAAATGGCGCCGGAAGATCTTTCGCGAACACTGGCAACCCGATATAAATCAGTTAAGTTTTTCTCACAATTATTCGTATTTCGAGCTGATGGAACACCCATTCTGGGTTTTCCTTCTAATGATATCAATTTGCTAAACCTTTCCAGCCAGGAAAAAGCAGGAATGGCAATGGCACAACAAGGGAGATTGATCCAGGTATTTACGGTACCTCCTCGGTTGAATGGCCTACCCGCTGATGTTTCTTTCATGGCTGCTATCCGAGATAGTCAGGGGAATGTAAAAGGTATTTTGTTAGGACGGAGCGATCTTACTTCTAATCACTTTACAAACCCAGCGATCCGTTCTATGCAATCAGTAGCGCAACTTGGTGGTGAAGGAATGATCCTGGATGAAAATCAAACCATTCTTTACCACACCAACTCTGCTTTGATCATGCAGCCTTATTATGGTTCAGTTGAAGACAATGAAAAGCTCTACAACGATATTTCGTCAACTGGTGAGAATCTGCTCGCATTCTATCGAAAAGTACCAGATTCTACCTGGTCGATTTTACTGGCTGTACCGGCTGAACAGTCTCAAGAAGTCGCCATGAACATTGCGGTGCCTTTACTATTGATGATTATCGTTATTGGGGCAATTGCCTTCGTCGGATTACGGTTTGCTTTACGTGGAGTTCTATCTACAATCAATTCGCTGGGTGATGAGGCGTTGCGGATAGCCAACGGACAACTGGATCATGAGCTGGTATTTAGTCAGGAAGATGAAGTTGGGAAACTTGGCAAGACATTTGACCAGATGCGGGTTAGTTTAAAAGCCCGCCTTGAAGAGCTTAACCGGTTGCTTGTGGTCAGTCAGGGTGTAGCTGGTAACCTGCAGGTACAGGATGCAATGCGACCGATCCTTGAAGCTGCTTTATTAGACTCATCGGGAATGGTCCGTGTGGTATTAGTAAGTGAAACAACACTGGATAATCATGATGAAAAACGGATCTCCTTTGGATTAGGAGAGACAGCTCATAAATATGCATACCTGGATGGTCAGATTTTTGATCTGATGAGAAATCGGGAAGTTGTTAGTGTTCCTAATACCCAGAGATGGAAAGGTGTTCAATTTGATTATGATACCCGTCCTGGCGCAATTTATGCTTTTGCTCTACATCGTGAGAATCAATACTTTGGAGTATTGTGGGTGGGGTTCCGACAACCAAAGGTTATCACAGAACCAGAAATTCAATTTATTAGCACATTAGCTGGATTGGCTGCGATTGCTGCATCGAATGCAAGCCTATACGCGAATGCTGAAATTGGCCGCCAACGACTTGAAGCTGTGTTGACATCCACTCCCGAACCCGTTCTTGTTACTGATGAACAGAACCGGTTATTCCTCCTCAATCCTGCAGCTATTGAAGTAAGTGGGTTGTTGCGTTCTGCATTGCCAGGTTTATCTCTTGCTGATGTTTTAATGAATCAGGAGTTGTTAACTCTCTTCCATTCGGTACAAAATGGGAAAATATCTTCAAAAGAGATCATTTTCCCGAATGATAAGGTTTTTTATGCCAGCGTTGCACCAATCATGAGCGAAGATAAGCTTGTTGGGAAGATCTGCATCCTGCGGGATATCACAAGTTACAAAGTATTGGATAAATTAAAATCTGAACTTGTTGAGAATGTAAGCCATGATTTTCGATCACCTTTAACTCTCATGCGGGGATATGCAACTATGCTGCAAATGGTTGGACCGTTAAATGAGCAACAGACAAGTTATGTCAATAAAATCACAACAAGTGTGGATAAATTATCTGAGTTAGTTACCAACTTGCTCGATTTGAGCCGGATAGAAGCAGGTACCGCTTTGAAATTTGAAAAAGTGGTTGTCGAAGAAATCATTGAACAGGTAACAGCATCTCTTCAACCACAGGCAGCACAAAAGAAAATTACTCTGGATACCTCTACACTAAAGGATTCAAAGAATATCATAGAAGCAGATCGTTCATTATTGACTCAAGCGATTTATAACCTGGTTGATAATGGAATCAAATACACTAGCACGAATGGAACAGTAACTGCAAAGGTGGTTTCTGAACCTTCAAAGGTGATCATCGAGATATATGATACTGGTATTGGAATTTCACCCATTGATTTACCTCACATGTTCGAAAAATTCTATCGAAGTGACCGGCGCGAATCATTTTCACAGCGTGGGACAGGGTTGGGCTTGGCTATTGTAAGTACAATCGTTGAACGGCATGGGGGAAAACCAAAAGTAACCAGTAGCTTAGGGAAAGGCAGTTGTTTCTCAATCGAGCTTCCCAGATATCGAGTTGCCTCGAATGGTGAAAGCAAAACCGAATATTGAGGGTAAAATTCTTGCCGTACTATGCTGGGTATGATAAAATTTGTTTTCCATGGTGGCTGTAGCTCAATGGCAGAGCGCTTGACTGTGGATCAAGATGTTGTGGGTTCGACCCCCATCAGCCACCCCTGAAAAAAGCTGCAAATCAAGCAGCTTTTTTTATATCAAGAGTTGCACCCGAAAGGGTGTGTATGGGTTCGACCCCCATCAGCCACCCCTGAAAAAAGCTGCAAATCAAGCAGCTTTTTTTATTTCAAGAGTTGCACCCGAAAGGGTGTGTATGGGTTCGACCCCCATCAGCCACCCCTGAAAAAAGCTGCAAATCAAGCAGCTTTTTTTATTTCAAGAGTTGCACCCGGAAGGAAATTAGTCACTCCTAGAAGCAGAAACAAGAGATGCTGAATGAGCAGCTTCTTTTATTTTGCACCACCTGAAGAGAGTAAATGAAATCAATACTTTTTCATTACAAAATTACACTTTTCGCGCTACGATACCGATCCATTCCGAGGAATTGTTATAAGGTGATCCTGTTAGGTCTCCCCAGAGACTTTGAACTTGAAATCCACCCTCCTTCAATTCCTCGGTTATGGTATGGGGGGTATAATCCTGTCTCCAAACTCGATAGGTAGAAGTTGTTCCGTTTTCTTCAATAATGATGTATTGGTCAAGGTAAAGCGCATCTTCAATGTAGGAAAAAGTTTGCTCCAACACCAGATGAGTATTCGGACGCCAGAATCCATCAGTATCAACATACCAATCAGATCTGGAACGATCAGGTTTAGCAGTATTGAATTGGGTGACATCCAATATGAAAATTCCACCTGGTTTGAGAGCCTGGTATATATTTTCTAGAAGCTTCTTCCTCTGTGATGGTGAAAGAGGGCAAAAATCTCCATAGATCAATAAAGCAGTATCATATTTTGAAATTTCTTCAAATGTCAGGTAATCCTGGAGACGATAATCAATGTTTAACCCCTGTTCAAGAGCATATCGCCTGGCATAATTAATCGAATTGGGTGAAATATCAACTCCGGTGACCTTTAAACCCTTTTTTGCAAGACGGGATGCATAAAGTCCTGGACCGCAACCCAGATCTAAAATAGAATCTCCGGGTTTTATCCCCGCTATCTTCTCTATCCATAATACTATCTTATCAATAGTCTCTGGTCTACGGCTAGCAGCATCATTATTTGGATTTATATGTGCTTTGAGCATCTGTGCGGAAATATATGGGTCATTCCAAAATAATTTTTCTCCCGGTTCGTAAGGTTTTGGCTTCTTCTGCAATTCATGAAGGGTATCTAAATCCAGCAAGAAATTATTAAGAATTAGGTTTTGTGACACTATCTTTTCTCTTTTTTTCTCAAAATTTATCTTAAATCTTATGAATTCTTGATCAACTGGAAAAATTTGAATAAGCAGAACAATACTCCAGAAACAATAAAAAAAATTAATCCAAAGGGTATCGTTATTTGTAAAAGAAAGCTCGCTTCAGAAACGAATAAACCTGATCCAACAGAGATAGCAAGCATCTTTGTATGGTTATTTTCAAATGCCCAGGTTGTATGATCATCGGTTTTATTCTTCATAAAATGTTGTTGACGGCTCATATCCCAAATGAAAAACACACATGCAGCAGCAGCGATCATCAGAGCAGGCTGTGCTCCCATAAGAATACCTGAAATTGCTGTGCACAATAAAACAACCAGACTTGAATCCAAAATCCGAATGTTTTGGTAACGATCACCTATAAAGAACAACAATTGTGCAATCAGCAAAGCAAGTTCATTCCACCAATTATTACTTAATACAAACCCTAAAGTAAAAAAGCATGTGGAACAAAAAAACATACACCAAAAAATGATAGGCAGGAAAAGTGTCTTCATTATCTATCTTTTATGTCTTCCCATGAGAGAGTTTTCCAGAGGTTGATCAACATACCAATCGGTTATTTCCACACCAAGTTGTTTGATTTTTCGTAATAAAAGTTCATGCTCTAATCTGGCAGTACGAATAGCAAAGATGTTGGGGTCGGATTTCGATAATTGTTTCAAAAGAAAACGAAATGGATTGGGACTGATTACTTGTACCTGATAACCTTCAGCTCGAAACCGTCTGATCGAATCAAAGTCCTGAGGGCAAAGCGGGCTGATCAGGATGATAGAGGATTCACCAGGAAATAAACGCGTTGGGATATATTGGAGAGTATCTATTGTGTCTTTCTCTGCGGGGTTACATGCTGCAAGTTGATCAAGGATTTTTACAAGCTGGTGTTTTCCAAAACCCGGGAAAGTTTGGCGAAGGTGATCGCCAAAGGCAAGCAACGATACCCGATTTCCAACTTTAAGTTGATATTGCGCAATCGATGATGCTGCGATTATTGAGTATTCAAACAAACTTTCAGCAATGAAATGGTAATTTGTAACAGATCGGGCATCCAATAAAATGCCGATATCTGCCATTTCTTCACGTTCAAATTCCTTCGAAAAGAATTGTTGTGGGTGACGAGCTGTCAGTCGCCAGTTTATCTGGCGAAGAGGATCACCTTGATGATATTCCCGAACTCCCCAAAAATCAGTTCCGTGACCTGGTAATCTCGAAAGATTGGGACCAGGGGCTCGTAATGTCTTTCCTGGATGGATGGGAAACTTTTTTAAAAATATAGGTTCCGGATATACAGAAAGCATGGCAGGAGCAGATATTACAACTTCCTTTGTAAAAAGACCAAATGGATCCCCCACTTCAACTGTCAGCTTATCCCAGATATATCTGCCACGGGAAGCCTGAAAAGTATAATGTAATTCAGCGGTCTGATTTGCATCAAGATAACTGGATTGCTCAGTAATACCCTCGATAATCGTCTGGTTTTCAAATATTGGATCACAGACTGAGAGGTATGGAATAGCATTTCCAGAGTTCCAAATAGTAAGCACCATGATTACAGGTTCACCCTTTGTACATCTAAATGAACTCATTTTTCTGGTTGCATTTAATGAGATGTTTTTGGGTGATAACACAAAACCAGCAGCTATATAAAAAACAATAGGGATTGTCAAAAGAGCTACTGCACCATTTTGACTCATCAATGCAACGATGAGGAGCCCAAGAACTATCAGAAGTAGAAAGTTAATTTTAGAGGTCATCGTTCTTGAGAAATAACCGGTACAGCAACAGAATTGACAATTTCATTGATAATAGAGTTCTCTGCTTTTTTTGCACCCCATAAATTAGGATTCAAGATAATACGATGGCACAACGCTGGTTGAGCAAAGGTTTTTATATCATCCGGAATGACGAAATCTCTGCCATTGATCACAGCCCAGGCGCGAGATAGCTTTAGCAGAGCCAAAGAGCCACGGGGACTTGCGCCGAGATCGATCTGAGAATGCTGCCTGGTCTTTAAAATCAGTTGAGCGATATAGGCATGAATATCAGGGTCGACAAATACACCTTCAACCACATTTCGCATCACTAAGAATTCTTCTGAAGTAACGATGGGTTTCAATGAAACGGAATCATTTTTTCTGTCGCATCTCCTCATTAATATTTCTTTTTCCTCGTTCACATTAGGGTACCCTATTGAGAGGCGGATACAAAATCGATCAAGCTGTGCTTCTGGCAACGGGAAAGTCCCCTCATACTCGATTGGGTTTTGAGTTGCAATTACAATGAACGGATCCGGAAGTTTCATGACCTCTCCCTCGAGGGAGACTTGATTTTCTTGCATGGCTTCCAATAAGGCAGATTGCGTTTTTGGAGATGCCCGATTGATCTCATCAGCCAATAAGATTTGTGTAAAGAGTGGGCCTTTCCGTAAAATGAATTCATTATTCTTGCTGTTGTAGATGAATCCACCGGAAATATCGCCAGGTAGTAGATCAGGTGTGAATTGGATCCTTTTGAATTCCATGCCAAAAACTCTGGCAAAACTATTGGCTATTAGCGTTTTTGCCAGTCCGGGGTAATCTTCAAGAAGAATGTGTCCTCCTGAAATTAAAAAAGCTGCCATCATTTTTTGTAACACTTCGTGTTTACCAATCACTGCTTTTTCAACTTCAGCAATGATATTTGAACAGTTTAAGGAAACATCTTTTACTGTCATTGATTGGGAATGAAAATCAATCATGGTTAATCTCCAGATCCTTTTCCAGCGTATTGATTAATTCATTGACGCTTAATTCATATTTTTTCTTAAGTTTTTTTCTATAAAGATAAGAATACTTTAAAAATTTGTGAGCCTTTTTTGTTGAGGATGGAGCAATATCACTAAAATCATATTTAATTTCTTCACTTCCCTTATCTTGTTTTTCGTTGACCGATATCAAAATTGCGCGTAGATGGGATTCGATCTTTAATCTATATTCAAGATTATTTTCAGCAGATTTGAATAATTTGATCCAATAGGAAAGACGGTCATTGAGAAATGGATGTCTTTGATAAGCTGTTTGCGCACTTTTGTCTGAATTTTCAGGAACCAAGAAAAACACGATGATCGTAGCGAAAACTATCAAAAATCCCCAATATATTTTTTGATCAATAGCCTTTAGCACCTGAAAGAATAACCAGACAAGTTTTGTTATTGGCTCAAAGATATATTCATTGAGAAATGCCTGGTTGATGAACAGAATCGTTAATGCCGATGCTGATAGAAATAACAGAATCCAGGAAGGTCGCTTCTTCATCATTTCTTTCCCTGTTTTTTCAATGAATTACTATTTTGAATTGCTGTCAAGCACTCGATTGCAAGTATTTCATCACTAGGATCGATAGCTTTCTTCCCATAACGAACTTTTTCAAAAAGTTGAGTCAATTGATGAATTGGAATGGATGGGATCCCCAAAGAAGTTAGAAGTACCTCAAATTCTCTTGGAGTTACATGCTCTTCGCGATTAACTCCTCGCCTGTCTTGTGCTATCTTTAGTAAATTCAGATAACAAGTTATGATCACATTATCTAGTTCTCCCCCATGCTTAATGGCATGAAGTGCAGAATCAACTTCAGCTGTAATTGAGTAATCTGTTAGTTTTCTATGATGCCAAAAAGAAACCATAACAAACACTATTACAATTACGCCCAGGAAGAGGGCATTTTTTACTATCCAAAACAAACTATCTGGAGGGTCGCCAACAGGGGAAGACTCACTTATTGAAGGTAAGGGGGGCTGCACAGGTTCGTTGATTTCCGTTGGAATTACCTCTGGCGTTCCATCTGAGACTGTTCCTAAAATGAATACTAGCAACATAAAAGCAGCAATGATCGCACTTAATACCAGGAAAAGCCTAGTGTTTTCTTTGTTCTTTAAACCTAAATATATTAAGATCCCCAATATCAAGCTTCCCAATAACAATGTAGCAATAATGAAGGGCTTATTATCTGTCTGTCCATTAATCAGAATGTTTTCCCTTGCTGGTGGTTCGCTACCTTCGTTTCCTGCCTTATTGATCATCTGGGTTGATTCGATCCTGGGCAAAGGAACACCGGATTTCAACTCAATTGAGGAAAGGCTGGAACCCAGGATAATCAATCCAATGATAGCTATTGTCAGGTATAAGAATGCTTTTTGTTGATTCTGTTTGATAGTTAGAATCCTTCCTTGAGCGAGAAATTATTCTCATATTATCGAATATCGAATTACAAATATTTTCTCACAATTACCATAATCAAAGTGCTTATTGTTGTGATCGTGGTATAAAACGAAAGTACGTTGACTGAGAGAATTGACCTTATAAGTGTCTCGATCCAACTTCCAAAGAGAACCCAGAAACCATAACCCAAAATACTCATTAGAATTGACATGCAAACAAAAACAATCAATGCTAAAACTGCCTTCATTTCACTTTCTCCTTATTGGTTCTATTTCCACCAGGATAACAATAAGTTAATCTAAATTACCCGTTATCATTTCCTCCGCAATCCATTACATTCTTTTTGAAATTTTCATCACTTTCAATTTTTCTAACAGAAAGCAAGGTCAAATTAAGATCCCGAATTTTGTTTAGAACCCCATGTAATCCTGCCGGATCGATATTTGTGTTCTTAAGTAAAAACATTCCATTTTCCAGATTCTCAATAGTCCATCCTTCAAAAAAATGTGACCAATAGGCTTCAAGATGGTCTTTTATGAGGATTTCGTAAGAATTTCCGGATTCTTTTTGGTATATCGTCATTGTATTTCCCTTCAAATGAATGATGTTTTCAAGATGCGATTATCATAGATGATTCGGGTATATTTTTCTTCTATCAAAAGATCAGTTTTTAAGTTTGGTTTATTTCTATAAGCCTTTTTTGGGCATTTATGTATTCAAGGAAATTCCAAAGAACTGGATGAATATTCCAAGTAGAACCCCCATGATTACGCCCACCGGTAAGATGGTTAATATGCCAGCCAATACCCAATGATGCAACGCATTATCAAGGTTATTCATGGATAATGTTATTAGCCTGGATTTGAGATAGTAGTGTGAAAAAAAAAGGGAAAAACCTGTCAAACCTTCTTCAGTTCCTTTTAGCGAAGATTTATTTTCTATAATCCTAATGTAGATTTCAGGCATATTCTTCAATTGAAAAAATCAGTTATTGAGTTGATATATTAACTAAAAGCCACCCATACTCAAGAATTGGGTGGTTTTTAGTTTCAATGATTTGGAGAAGAAGAGAATATCTTTTCGGCAATATACTTTTATATTATCACCTGATCAATTAGTATCCTCTTTGTCGGATATAAGTACTCACATCCGTATTATAGATTAGTCTTTCTACTGTAAAATATGCCCAGGGCTTCCCCTGATCAAGCCACATCACTGAACCTGTTGAATTGATATTTGAACCATCAATTAGTTGTCCATGTTCGTTGCGGGCAATCCACAAAATTTTTGGTTTATCTTCACCAGATTCGCGATATCGCATGGCTTCCATGGTATCTAATAAACCAGTTTTGGGATCGAATCGAACAACAAAGTTTTCTTCCTTTTGCTCATAAGGAACAAATAGCAATGCTGAGTTCTCATCGATGGCTTCCCAATGTACCCTTGAGTCGGTTATCCACAATGAAGGGAACCAGGTTGCTTCAGCCCATAGAGCCAGATTTGCACCTTGATTTGAGTTTTCATCGTCGTATAAAGTTGCCATGGGGCTTTCAAAGAAGCTGGCACCATCAAGATACCCTTCATTTACTTTCAAAATTGGGATTCCATACAATGTAGCTTCAAAGTAATGGCGGTAATCCTTACCAGCATTATGCACAAAGATAAATCGAGCGGGAAGGGGGATGTCCATTGCTGGTTTCATAAGTCCACGTCCTTGTAGGATCACAGTCTCAATAACTGGAATTTGTTCACCATACACCGCACGATAAAACCGCTCTACAGGAGCAGGCAATCCGTCAGGCAATGGAATGGTTTTCATTTGAGGTATTTCACCAGAAAAATCGGGGAAAGATGCAGGTTTTATTTGCAAACCTATCCAGCCCAGAATAATGATTGCTACAACTACGCTGATTAAAATAAGTAAGATATTACGTACTATTATCATATTTCCTCTTTTTCTTACCTTGGCAGTTAAAAATACTTCAAAGTATTGAAGCCAAGTATGTTATCTTCCTTGTTTTCATTTTCCTTATCATAAAGGTTTACCGATACAAAAACGTTACAATAATCATTACATTAACCAACAGGTTCACTTCTCTTTCAATTTCGTCAATTTTTATACCCATATATAGAGATATCTACGTAAATCTCATAATTTGGTTTTGCTCGAATTCTTAAATTTCTCCTAACAATATTGTGAAACTTATTACTTAAAAATTTCTTTTATTTGACTTATTCAAACACATGATGGTAAACAGAATTATCCTCAAAGCATTTATAAAGAATGATATCTGCGATCAGCATTTTTTGAAAGAACCACTACTCATGCATATTGATTTGATTCAATTGATGGGTAAAGCCTAAACCAAACGCAGTTCTCTGGCTTTAGCAATTGCCTGGGTTCGATTTTTCACCTGAAGTTTATCTAGGATATGATGGACGTGGAATTTTACTGTTCCTTCGGATAGAACCAGTATCTGGGCAATTTCTTGATTGGTGAAGCCCATAGCAAGATATCGAAGCACTTCCATCTCACGTGATGTGATGGGTTCAATCAACCCTTTTTGGATTGAGTCTGAAGTAGATTGGTATTTAAATTCCTTAATCAACTTCAAGGCATATTCTTTGTGATTTGATCTAGATTGTTGAAGATAATCAGAAATTAAATTATATGCCAATTCGCCAGTTTTTAAGAAAATCCGTACATATTCACCTTCTTCCGCAAATTCAAGGCAATTATCTATGCCTTTTCTTGCATCCGAAACTTTTCCTTGCGAATAATGTACACACTCCTTAAGAAGCAATATTTCTACCAGAGAATTGATCCTTCCAGTATTCTGCGAACTTCCTTCAATCAGGGATAAAACGGATAAACAAGTATCATACCTCTCCGTTTGTTTATCAATTTTTGTTTTTTCCATCCAAACGCGTACCAACATAATCAACTGCATTTCCAGGTACTCATCAATAGCTTTCTCTTCTTTTTGAAGAGAATTAAGTTGTTTGGTCAGGTTAATAGACCACTGATCAATTTTTTCCCAATCCCCCTGAGAGAGCCAATAACTCACCCATGTTAGATCAACGAGGGTATGCACGTACGGGGTCATAAGACGGTTTTTTCGTGCTTGCTCTGCTTTTTCAATGGCTTGCAGGCAGCCTTCATGATCACCCTGCGCGAGAAGTATTTGGGCAAGGCTGGTATATGCAGTTGCAATAATGTTATAGCTTGGCCACCATCTTGTGTATGCAATAGCCTGATTTGCATGGACAGCAGCTAATTCCAGTTTGTTTTGTTCAAACAGAATTAAACTCAAAAAAGCTTCCCCTCTGGAAAGGTTCCCTTGATCTTGAGAACCATGACCTTTCGCTACTTGTGTTGATTGGGCAAAGATATCAACTGACTTCGGCAATTTCCCTACTAATCTTGTTGTTATTGCCAAATCTGACCAAATATCCCGTAGAATTGCTCCAGATTTAACCGCAAATTCAGTTGCTTTTGTCAAAAGCTCTATAGCATGGTGGAGATTTCCTAAATTCCGGTTTGCCCATCCTTCAACCCACAATAGAACAGCACGCTCTTTAAGCGCCATCTCTGGGATTTCTTTTAAAGCCTTCTGTGTGTGATGTAATGCGCCATCAGGATCGCCAACGCAAATCGATTTTAGCCCTCGTAGAATCTCTATCATGGATCTACTTACTGTTAGCTCTTCTTGAGATAAATTCAAGAATTGAGCCGCGTTTGCTTCTCCAACAGTTTCATAGGCAGAAGCAATAATCTCTTCAGCTTTATCAAGAAGTGGATCAACATGATCAATCAAGCCTGCTTGAGAATCGATTTCTGCAATTTGCACACATAGTTTTGGATATTTAAAAACCTCTTCTTGGGGAAGATGATCCAACCATTTTAAAACGGTTGCCATCTGTCCTTTATCCAGATATGTTTGCACATGAAGGCTGACAAGCCGGCAGGCATTTTGCCAATCTTTAGCAGTTATTGCATGGTTGATGGATTCTTCGACCCAACCATTTGCTTCAAACCAATTTGATGCACGCTTGTGAAGTGTGGGAATCAATTCTGGTGAAGTTTGCTCTAATCGAATTCGCAACAGATCTGAAAACAGATGATGGTAGCGATACCAGGTTCGATTGTCATCCAATGGGATAATGAATAGATTAGATTGCTCCAATTCTTTCAGAATACTTTTTTCTCTACCTTGATATGCAGAATATTCCAATATAGGAGAAGTGCTACCGAGTTCTTGTTTGCTTTCTTGCACTATGACAGCTTCACATAACGGATCACATAATCTTTCCAAAATGGAAGTCTGTAATAAGAAAGCTTTTATCTCGAAAGATTGACGATTGAGAGCTTCTTCAGTGAGATAATCCAAAATAAAACGATGGTTGCCAGAAAAAATATCAATGAACTGGGCAATATCTCCTCGGCCTTGCATAGAAATTGCAGCCATTTGTAATCCCGCTATCCAACCTTCTGTACGATTATCCAGTTTGGTGATTTGTTCGGTTGTAAGCGAAAGATGGAATACATTATTTAGAAATAAAGCAGATTCTTCATCTGTAAAACGCAGGTCTTTTGCTCTGAGTTCATTTAATTGATTGCGACCACGCAACAGTGCCAGAGGGAGTGGGGGATCAGATCGCGTAGCAATTACAAGATGCACATTATTTGGAATGTGCTCGAGAAAAAATATTATGCCTTCATGGATGATTGGATTATTAATAAATTGATAGTCATCCAATACCAAGATCACTGATTGATGAAGTTCTTGTAATTCATTGATCAATATGGATAATGGTCTGGTAGGCTGTAATGGTTGTGAGGATTCGAGCAGGTTACGTGTTTCTTCACCCAACTCAGGATGCACACTCTCGAAAGCTGCGGATAAATAGGTTAGAAAACGTGTCGGATCGTTATCATTTATATCCAAAGAAAGCCAACATACATTGCATGGAATTGACCTTTTCTCTTTTAGCCTTTTGTTGATCCATTCCGCAAGCAAGGTTGTTTTTCCATACCCTGCTGGTGCGCTTATTAATGTCAATGCACAATTGGAACCTTGATCAAGTCTATTAATTAAATGTGGTCGTGAAATTAAATCATTGCGCAATTGAGGAACAAAAAGTTTTAACTTGATAAGCGGTTCTCGAGAGATATTACCTGTAGGAAAAAATAGTTTAGACCCATTCTCGTCTTTGGATTTGTTAAATTCACCGGATTGGATTTTTTTCATCAAAGATACAGTTGCTGGTTCTGGGGATTGACCTAGCTCATCTTGTAACCAGCGTGAGCACTCATCAAATTGGTGTAAGGCTGCATTACGTTGACCGGCTTGCGTGTATATGTGCATAAGTAGTCGATGCGCAGTTTCATTCAAACGATCCAATATGACCCAGTGACGAGCTCTTTCAATTGCTTTATCCCATTCTCCCAATGCAGAATATGCCTGAGCAAGTTTTTGCAGTATTGATATGAAATCAGAAAGGTAACTTTCTCGTTGTATATATTGCCAATCATCGAATTCTGGACAATCTCGAAGGTTCAATCCTTCTAGAAAATCTCCCCTATAAAGTAGCATTGATTTTTCAAGATTGCTTAAACAATCAGGGCACAATTCAAGTTCAGTATGATTGTGTGCTTTTACATTTGTAATCAACGAATGAAATTCATTGATATCTTGCCAGATTAATGCGTTTAAGCCCAGGCTGACAGTTTCTCGACTTGATTCCAATATATCAGATCCTAAAGTTTGTTTGATCGAGGAGAGAGTGCGACGGAGATTACCTAAGGCATGATACTGGTCATACTCTGGCCAGAAAAGCATAGCCAGATTCTCACGGGAAGTTGGTGTGGGGGAGAGACTGATATAAGCCAGTAATGCAACAGCTTTGCGAGTCTCAAAATGGAGAGATTCATTGTTGCATTCGATTTTTGGCGAGCCAAACCAGAAAAATTTTGTTTGTTTCAACGAATTCATGGTTTGATAATCATTATACATGGAAAAGATTGTGCAAATATTATGTTGACAATGAAACGAGATATTGCTAGTGAATTGACATCAACATTTATTTGGAGGAATTGGACGAATTTGTTTATCTGGTAAATATTCAGGGAAACATCCTTAGCAAATTTTTGATTATCTCAGTAGATTTGCCATAGAATTCTAAATTATGGTACAGAAATTGTCATGAAAATGTAACGCCCTCGTTATAAGATAAAGATATTCAAAAAGCCTGATCTACAAAGGAGAAAAAGAAGATGAGTAAAAAAGGCAAAACGATCGTATTCTCAGTAACGGGAGCGCTTCTTTTTTGTTTAGCTTTTTTTCTACTCGCATCGCAATTTGGAAGTTTTACTATCAGGCTACCTGTTCGTCATAAATCTTATTTTTACGATAACAAAGTTACACAAATTCCATCAATGCTGAACGTAAGTGAAAATCACATCCTTAACGCAGATGGAAAGGAAATAATTTTGAAAGGTGTTATGACACCAGATCCAGCAGTTTTGATGGGACGAGACAAGTTCGATAAGGAATTTTTTCATGGGATACAAGAATTGAACGCCAATGTAATAAGGATCCCTGTTCATCCAGAGGAATGGGTCAAAGACAAAGATTATTTGTGGCGCTATCTTGCACCAATCGTTAACTGGGCAGGTGAAATGAACATGTACGTTATCATTGATTGGCATTATATAGGAAATGTTGCTACAGGTGCTGGATCGCAAATGCCAGATATTGATATAGAACCGAAAAAGTTGACTTTAGAATTCTGGCGATTGATCGCAACTTATTTCAGAGATGCTCCAAATGTCATTTTTGAGATATTCAATGAGCCACAAAGTATTGAAGCCATTGACTGGCATAAAAATGCATCTGAGATTGTTCAAGTCATTCGTGAGCAAGGTGCCGGGCAGATGATCATTGTTGGGGGTATCGATTTTGGTAAAGATCTGTCCTGGGTTATTGAGAGCCCAATAGTTGCGGAGAATATTGCATACGCATCACATATTTACCCTGCACATTCCAGTTATTCGTATGATCATTGGTTTGGAGATGTAGCAAAAGAATACCCGGTACTTATCACTGAATGGGGATTCATGGACGAAAATAGAAATGAAGGACCTTCATATTTGTCTGGTAATGAAGAAACATACGGGAAGCCTTTACTTGATTATCTGGAAGTTCGTGATATTGGTTGGATCGCATGCTGGTATGACGACGAATGGTTGCCCCCAATGTTCATGGAAGGGTGGGAAGGGTATACGAAAAGTGGAGAGTTTATAATTAAGGAGTTAAAAGAATAGGGTTCTACAACAAACACGTTTCAACATAATCTCTTCCTTCACAGTATTTCAGGCAGGTTCTTTTTGCAATAAAAATAAGATCCAGCCAGGTCATGGTTGGTGTGTATTGTATTTGAGGTTTTAGAACTATGGGTTATTAGCCTCAGCCTTTAAATTTTGTTTATTGTCGAAGGAGTATTGCTCTGCTTTTCGTGTTTTAGTTTCCGCTTCTCTTTAATGGTCAGCTTTGGCTTCTTTCTTTGCTCTTTCTTCTGTTTATCGTTTTTTCCATTGGTACCCATCTAGATAACTCCTAAGCTAATCATTTGTTGCATATTATTATATAAGATTATCAAAGACTTCATTGGATTCATTATTTCTTTGCGTTGATCTCAGCTAATACTTTCAACACCATTTCTTTGGTAATCCCGGCTTGTTTGGCTTGTGGCATATCCAAAAGAGTCTCCAATGTCATTCCCTTTGCCAGAGCGATCAAAGGATTCTTGGTGATACCAGGGACATGCTTTTCAAGAATTTCTATGGCGTTTTTGTCTTTTAATAGCGCACTAACCTTTGAATTTAAATTATAGGGCATTTTATTCTCCTTAAAACGATCCATGATTATTGTTATTAAAACCTATCATACTCATTATAATGAAACCAGGAAATAAGTACCCCCCCAATTTTTCGTCAAATAATTGGCTTGATCCTTTTTAAAAAATATTTGCTATTTAATATAGAGATTTAAATTTGTGTCATAATATTTGAATATCAAAGAAGAATTCACAAAACATTTCAGCAAACTTTCCAGTACTTCACTCAACTCTTCTCATAATAATTCAGTCCTTGATGCGGAGGTAACCAGTATGGTCAAAAATACGCATCCAACATTGCCTGAATTTGATTATGTAAAGCCTGTAACACTTTTTGAAACAAGCCAATTCTTATTTACTCACTCCAATGATTCCAGCCCATTTTTAGGGGGAACGGATCTCTTTATCCGAATGCGGGATGGGGTTATTAAACCTCACTATCTTGTGGATATAAAGCATCTAGCTGGAATGGACAAGCTCGATTTTGATCCGCAGAAGGGATTGACTATTGGGGCAGCGGTAAATATGAACCGGGTGATCAATTCTCCTGATGTGCAGGAGCATTATCCTCTCCTTGCTGATGCCTGTAAATCAGTTGCCAGTTATCAGTTGCGGAACCGCGCTACCATTATTGGAAATATCTGTAATGCTTCTCCTGCAGGGGATACCATTGGTGCATGCATAGCTTTGGATGGAGTACTTCATATTCATGGTATTGCTGGATCACGGTTTGAATCTCTTTCTGATTTCTTTCTGGGACCTGGGAAGACTAACTTGAAACCAGGCGATATTGTAACAGCTATCTCTTTTCCTTTACCACCACAAGGACATGCCAGTACTTATGTAAAGCTGGGTCGAAATAAGTTAAGTGATCTTTCCATTGTGGGCGTGACAGTATTGGGGAACATTGATACGAAAAAACAATCAGGATTTCGTTTTCGAGTAATTCTGGCATCTGTTGCACCTGTTCCTTTAATAGTCACACAAGCAGAAACTTACCTTTCTTCTCATGAAGTGAACCAGGAAACGATCCATCAGGCTGCATGTATTGCTTCAGAAGCAAGTCATCCAATTAATGACGTACGAGGAAGTGCTCGTTATCGAAGAGAAATGGTCAGGAACCTGACTGAAAATGCACTAATTAAAGTGTGGAAGAAGTTAAACCAATGAATCCCCACCAATAAGGGGATATCTCAAGGTGAGATCATCCTTTGGAGGAACATATGACCTTCCACGAAATTATTGTCACAATTAATCAGAATCAAGAGAAAATTACTGTACCATCGAATATGACGCTCATGCGAATGCTGCGTGAGGTATTAGCATTAACCGGCACCAAGAACGGATGCTCGGCTGGAGAGTGTGGAGCCTGTACTGTTCTCATGAATGGAGAACCGGTGAATAGCTGCATGGTGTTGGCAGTTGAATGTGATGGCGCAGAGATCATAACAGTAGAAGGGCTGGCAAGTGATAAACAGCTCGATCCTGTCCAAGATTCCATTATTCAGACGGGAGGTGTCCAATGTGGTTTCTGTACACCGGGAATCTTAATATCATCCAGGGCGCTTCTCAATCGTAATCCTGATCCGAGTGATGCTGAAATCAAGGAAGCTTTAGTTGGCAATTTATGCCGTTGTACCGGGTATACCCGCATAATCGATGCTATCAAAGAAGCTGCAATGAGGCAGAAAGCAAAAGAATAGCCCTTTATGTTCTTTAATAACGAAATTATTTCCTTAATGATGCACCCTTTAAAGAGGTGATCTATGGAAAAAAGTCTTGCACAAAAAGTAAACAGTCCGGTAGGTGAAAATAAACTCCGTATTGATGCCTATGAAAAAGTCATCGGAACAGCACAATATGCTGATGATATTCAATTTGGAAATAAATTGCTGCATGCACGGATTAAACGGAGCCCATATCCTCATGCAAAGATCAAGAAAATCGATGTTTCCAAGGCGCGTATACTTCCAGGTGTAAAAGCTGTAGTATGTGGAGAAGATTTTCCGGGTTTCATCGGTTTATATTTGAAAGACCGGCAAATTTTCTGTCGCGACAGGGTACGTTATGTAGGTGATCCTATTGCAGGGGTGGCTGCGATATCTGAAGAGATCGCTGAAAAGGCTATTGACCTGATCGAGGTGGAATATGAAATCCTTGAACCAGTGCTTGATCCAGAATTTGGTGCCAGTTCACGGGCTCCTCTCATTCATCCAGACCTGGGAAAGTATGTAGTAGCCAGCTTTATTTTCCCTCAAGCAGGTTCGAATATATCCAATCATTTTAAGATCCGAAAAGGGAACATTGAATCAACCTGGCAAAAGTGCAAAACGATCATCGAACGAAAGTATCACATTCCTCATATACAGCATGTTCCGCTTGAACCTCATGTGGCAATTGCCAGAGTTGACAAATCAGGAGAGGTTACCCTATGGGACAGCTCGCAGTCGCCATTTGCTCAACGTGACCTTATTGCCGAAGCGTTGGGCATAACACAAAGCAAAATGCGCGTAATTGCACCACTGGTGGGTGGAGGGTTTGGCAGCAAAGCTGGCGTAAGCATGGAATCATTGGCAGTTGCGATCGCATCGAAAGTAAAAGGGTATCCGGTCAAATTGCGATTGACCAGGGAAGAGGAATTTTATACTGCTTTTGTACGCCAGGGGTTAGTAGCTTATTTCAAAATGGGATGTGATGAGAATGGCAAAATCCTGGCGATGGAGAACACTTTTTATTGGGATGGAGGAGCATATACGGAATATGGAGTAAACATTACACGCGCTGCTGGATATAGTAGCACAGGACCGTATGAGGTACCTAATGTAAAAGCAGATAGCTATTGCGTATATACAAATCATCCAGTAGGTGGACCTATGCGTGGATTCGGTATGCCTGAAATGCATGCAGGTTTGGAACAATGCATCGATGAACTCGCTTTAGAAATGGGAATGGATCCGGTGGAATTCCGACAACTAAACTGCTTGAAAGAAGGTAGCATTTTACCAACAGGGGGCAAAATGCATCCTACCGGGCTTTCGCAATGCCTTGAAAAGACAGCAGAAGCAATTGATTGGGGAAAGAAAGCATTACCGAGTGCTCCGAACAAGCGACGAGGAAAGGGTATTGCGCTTATGTGGAAAGCACCAGCCATGCCTGGAAATGCTGGCTCTAGTGCTTTTATTGAGCTGGCTGAAGATGGAATGTTGACGTTGGGGGTAGGCTGCCAAGAAATCGGTCAGGGAGCTTTCACAGTGGTTGCCCAAATGGTTGCAGCTACTTTTGGTGTACCTTATGAAAGTGTGCGTCTGGCGACCCCTGTTGACACACGCTACAGCCCGTATGAATGGCAAACGGTTGCCAGCCGGATCACCTGGAGTACAGGAAACGCCATTATAAAAGCAGCGCAAGACGCCAGAAAACAGGTAATTAATCTTATCGCAGAAGCATGGAATGAAAATCCAGATGATCTAGATATTGTCAATGGAAATGTGATTTCGTATAAGAGCGAACGTGAGATTAAAGTAAAAGATTTCGCAGTGAAAGGGTTACCTAAGCCAGATGGAAGAGGTTGGATGGGAGGTCCAGTTATCGGACGAGGGAGTTTTATGCCAACTGATGTGACCGGGTTGGATGCTGAAACCGGACAGGGGGAACATGCAGTTGTCCACTTTACGACAGGGGCACAGGCAGTTGATCTGGAAGTAGACCTGGATACTGGTAGAGTTGAGATTCTAAAAGCAGTGGCAGCGTTCGATGTTGGAAAAGCGATCAATCCCGATCTGGTAAAAGCACAGATAGAAGGTGGTATGGTTCAGGGAATAAGCTCCGCGTTGTTTGAAAGCCTTATGCTGAAAGATGGGTACGTACAGAATCCTAGTTTTGTGGATTATCGGATAGCCACTTCTATGGATATTCCTAATTCTATGCAAGCGATCATTGTGGAGGTTCCACAAGACGATGGGCCCTGGGGGGCGCGTGGAATTGGTGAGCATTCGATGGTGCCCGCAATTCCAGCAATTGCGAATGCCATTTATGATGCAATTGGGATACGCTTTGAAGGACCCCCTTTCACTGCTGAGAAAATCTATCTGGCTATGATGGAAGCGGGGATCATTAAATAATGAACGCAACAGTAAAAGTATTGGTGAAACAGGGCGAATATCATGATTCAGTCAGCCTGATGCTCGTAGCGCGCGAGCTTAGCAATCAGGAAGGTGTTAATGATGCTGCAGTGGTTATGGCAACCGAAGCAAATAAATCCATCCTGCTTGACTCTGGCTTGTTAACCGAAGAAGTTCAAAAAGCAACTGCAAATGACCTGGTACTGGTGGTAAGTGCGATGGATGATAATATGGCAAAAAAAGCACTTGATAAAGCAGACCAAATACTCAAGAAGAAACCAACCTCAGGGATGACAGGTGAAACCAAACCAAAAACAGTTCGCAGCGCACTAAACATGACCCCTGGAGTTAACATGGTAATCATTTCAGTAGCTGGCCGGTATGCAGCTAATGAAGCCTGGGAGGCTTTACGACATGGCTTGCATGTTCTACTCTTCAGTGACAATGTAACATTGCAGGATGAAATTGCTTTAAAGAGATATGCCAGCGAGCATGGCTTATTCTTGATGGGGCCAGGTGCAGGAACTGCGATCATCAATGGTGTGGCTTTGGGTTTTGCCAATGTCCTTCCGCGTGGACCAATAGGAATTGTCTCTGCCGCGGGAACGGGACTACAGGAAGTCAGTACTCTGATTGCCCGTCGGGGAATTGGCATCAGCCAGGGAATAGGTACAGGTGGACGTGATCTAAAAAAGGAAGTTGGGGGATTAATGATGCTGATGGGGCTTCAAGCACTGCAAAAAGATGATGATACGAAGGTGATCGTGTTGATCAGTAAACCACCAGCTGAAGAAATAACAAAAGTTATCTTGGAGCAAACAAATCAATGCGATAAACCAACCATAGTATGTTTTCTCGGTGGTGAGTTTGAGTCAATTTCTAAACCAAAAAATGTTACCCTGGCACACACATTACAGGAATGTAGCCATCTGGCAGTTGCTGCTGTTCGACAGGATGTTATAGAGTCTCAGATAATGCTCGAAGCGGAAAGAAAATATCTGGAGGAAATTGCAAGGGAGCAACGAAAGACAATCTTACCGGGCCGGCAATATATTAGGGGTTTGTTCTCAGGGGGTACGTTATGTTATGAAGCCCAGATTATCTGTAAAGATATGCACATCAATCCAATTTATTCAAACGCACCCCTTCCAGATGGATTGCATTTAGCAGAATCAACAAAGAGCATTGGACACACCTTCATAGATCTGGGTGAGGAAGAGTTTACCGTTGGTCGTCCTCATCCAATGATTGATAATCACTTGCGTATCCGTCGCCTTTTACAGGAAGCGCGTGATCCTGAAACCGCGATTATTCTGCTTGATGTGGTGCTCGGATATGGAGCTCATCCTGATCCAGCTAGTGAGCTTGGTCCAGCGATTTTTCAAGCTCGTGAATTCGTGGAAAAATCGGGGCAAGGACTTATTGTTGTGGCATCTGTCACTGGTACAGAAGGTGATCCTCAAGGACTGCAGCATACAATTTCTACACTACAGAAGGCAGGTGCAATTGTGTGCGAAAGTAATGCTACTGCTGCCAGATTGGCAGGAATGATCGTTTCTGTTTGATTGGAACAGACCATGAAAAAATTGCCTGATATTTTTGGAAAAAAGCTTGTCGTATTGAATATTGGGTTGTCGAGTATGGCTGAGGCAGTCAAGGATCAGGGAGTGAAGGTAGTTGATTTAGATTGGTGTCCACCAAAGGATGGGATACCCCATTTATTTCAGACAAAAGATGGTATTGATATAGACACAGCTAATCAGGAAGTGGTAGATCGTATTCAACGAGGACAGGCGGTTCTGTGCGGGATGGGAATTGCCAGGGATGTCATTCCGGGTATGCATGACCATATGATCCTGCATGCCGGACCTCCGATCACGTGGGATCGTATGTGTGGCCCGCTACGGGGTGCTGTGATAGGAGCTTTAATCTATGAAGGTTATGCAATTGATGAGGTGGAAGCTACCCGGTTGATTACGTCTGGTGCATTCGAATTCGAACCCTGCCATCACCACCATGCAGTTGGACCAATGGCTGGTGTGATCTCTCCCTCAATGCCGGTTTTCGTCATTGAAAATAAGACATTTGGTAATCATGCTTATTGCACACAAAATGAGGGTTTAGGGAAAGTGCTGCGTTATGGAGGGATGGGGGAAGAAGTAAACGCCCGTTTAAAATGGATGGAAACTGACCTCTATCCGACACTTGATCGGGCTTTGCAAATGCTTAAGAATGGTATTGATATCAAGAGCATCATCGCTCAGGCTTTACACATGGGAGATGAGTGCCATAATCGAAACCGTGCAGCTACTTCATTGTTTCTGCGGGCAATTGGGCCTGCATTGGCACGTACCAACCTTGATAACGAGATTCTTGCAAAGGTCATCGAATTCATAGATAGAAATGATCATTTCTTTCTAAATTTAAGTATGCCAACCGGGAAAGCTCTTCTCGAACCAGCAGAAGGTGTAGCTGGGAGCACCATCGTAACTACAATGGCACGAAACGGGACGGATTTTGGTATCAGGTTGGCGTGTGCACCAGATCGATGGTTTACAGCACCTGCAGGGAAAGTACAGGGACTTTATTTTCCTCAATTCAGTGAAAAAGATGCCAATCCTGACATAGGAGATAGCACCATCACCGAAACAGCCGGTTATGGTGGAATGGCAATGGCAGCAGCTCCAGCAATCGTCCAATTTGTGGGGGGAAGTCCACAACTGGCAATCCAAACTACACTGGAAATGTATGAGATTACTTTTGGTGAACATATAAGTTTTTCCATTCCAGCTTTGAATTTCCGTGGAACACCTCTTGGTATTGATGTGCGAAGAGTAATGGAAACAGGTATCCTGCCACAGATCAACACAGGGATTGCACACAAGGATCCTGGAGTAGGCATGGTGGGTGCTGGTATCTTGCGCGCACCTGAAAAATGTTTCTCAGATGCTTTTGATTTTTTGATGAAGATGTAATTCTTATATTCTTATCAATGATCAATTTGCCTGAAAGGAGAAAAAATGAAATTCCTTGATCTAACCATTCCTCTGGGGATTGCAACTCCACCCTGGCCTACTTATGAACCCCTTCAAGTCAAATATTTTAAGCGATTGGCTCCGAATGGAGCCAATGGTCAGGTTGTTACTCATTCGAATCATCTGGGAACACACCTAGACGGTGAGATCCATTTTCACACTCCTGGAAAGGATATCGCATCATTGGATTTGGATTATTTGGTTCATGATGCTGCGGTTGTAGACCTAAGCGATATCTGTGGAGATTTTGACATCTATACCAGCAAGATGGTGGAAGAACGGGTTGAAGTGAGAGAGGGCGATATTCTCATCATTCATACCGGTTATCACCATTTCGGATGGGATATGCCAACTGCCAACGAGGTTCGGTACATGGTGATGCACCCGGGACCTGATCGCGAATTTGCAGAATGGGCTAAAAAGAAAAAACTTCGCTGGATTGGGGTGGACTGTGGAAGTGCTGATCATCCAATGAACACCATCATCCGGGATTGGATGCCGAGACAGGCTCGACAAGCTGATCGAGTGTTCAAAAAGAAATTCGGGAAACCATTAGTGGAATTCTTTGACGATAGTAAATATCAGCTCATGCATTTGGAAATGTTTCCTTATGGCATCATTCATGCGGAATGCCTGGGTGGAGATATCGATCTGATTCTTAACCAACGGATTCAGGTTGGATTCTTTCCCTGGCGATTTGTAGATGGTGAATCTTGTATTGGGCGGTGTGTAGCAATGGTAGAAGATGAAGAATATGCCCGTCTTATGGAAAAGAAATCTGACATGCAGAAAACAAAATTTGGTGATGCAATAGAACCTGCACATGTAGAAAGTATCAATAAACTGAGTCTGGAAAACCTCAAGGAGGAGTGATATGCCAATTGATATGGAGCTTGAAGCAGTCCTGCGACCTGTACAGATTCCTATGGTGCCATATCCGCCGAAAGTTATTACACTGGCTAATGGCAAAAAGATGGTTGTTCGCCAGGCAGTGCGTGAGGATGTGCCGGTTATCTTAAAATCTGTTCACCCCTGCTTATTCATTGAAAGAGATTACTATGATATCGTTAGTGCCCGATTGTATGGTGAATTACTGGCATGGTACAGGCATCGGGTAAAAAGTGAATATTGCCTGATCGGACAGGTGGATGGATACCTGGTTGGAGTGGTCAATGGTCGGCTGGAAACAGAAAAGGTTGGTGTGAGTTATCACACATTGGCAATTGATCGCGGATTGCGTATAGGCTCACACCTGTTTGCTGCAAAGATGGAATACCATATTGAATATCTGGGACAAGAAGAAGTTCTTATCGTTGCAGAAAGCCCAATCGGATTCCGAAGATGGATGATCGAATATCCGCTTGAGAAAACTAATATTCCTCATGAGCTAGGCGGGGTCGAATCATACCGCCTGACACGAGATATCTACTTTGCTGCCAAGCCCAGGTTGGTGGTTGGTGATCGACCAGTACCTAAAGCATTGCTTGATGAAGCTGAAGGTGAAATTAAGTTTGCGGATGATAATACCATCCGTGAACGGATCGCTGGTCTGAAAGGGAGGTGACATGATGAGAGAAGTTGCGATCATTGGGGTTGGTATGATCCCATTTGGAAGGCGTGACGAAGATAGCCTGATGGATTTGCTTGCCTACGCATCCATGAAAGCTCTGGATGACGCAGGGCTTGGCGATAAATCAGTCAATGCTGTTTATGTCGGAAATATGGGGGCTGGTATCATCCAGCATCAGACATCCATTGCCAGCTCTCTGGTAGACCGTTTAAGTTTACTTCCTGCTGCTGCAGATGTAGTGGAAAATGGACCTGCATCAGGTGGTTCAGCAGTTAAAAATGGTTTACTTGCAGTTGCTTCAGGATATTATGATACTGTTTTAGTAGTGGGTGGTGAAAAAATGCGAGAAATCACTGGCTGGCGTGCTACCGATTTTGTCGCTACCATGACGCATCCAGAGGTTGAATATCCTTACGGCATCACACTGCCGGGCATGGCAGGTATGTTCACACGATTGTATATGGAAAAGTATGGCGTAACACGTGAACATCTACTGGCAGTTACTCTGAAAAACCAGGAAATGGGTGCATTGAATCCCTATGCTCATGTAGAAATGACCCTGGATCGTGAAGGCATTTTTGACAGTTCACATGCTGTGGTCAATAATCCAATTGCAGCAGATCCATTACACCTTTATGATCTTTGCCCGGTGAGTGATGGTGCAGCTGCAGTTATTCTTTGTCCTTTAGAGATGGCAAAGAAAAAGGTGAAAACACCTGTATTGATCGCAGGCTTCGGGCAGGCTACGGATACGCATACTCTACAGGAACGTGACGATCCAACGGATTTAAAAGCTGTTACATTGGCATCAAAACAGGCATTAGAGATGGCGAAGCTTACTCCACAGGATATTGATGTGGCTGAACTGCACGATGCCTTCACGATCCTGGAGATCGCTGAGAGCGAACATGTCGGTTTCTTTAAAAAAGGTGAAGGTGGAAAAGCTGCTGTCACAGGGAAGACTCGCTTGGGTGGTCAAATTCCGATTAATATTTCTGGTGGATTAAAAGCACGAGGTCATCCAGTAGGCGCAACAGGGGTTGCCCAGGTTGTAGATATCGTATTTCAACTACGACATGAACTACCGGAGAACCGCCAGGTAAAGAATGCAAAAACCGGGTTGACGGTCAATTTTGGTGGGTTCGGGAATAATGTGGTTTCATTTGTTCTGAAGAGGGTAGAACCATGAAAAAAGAGATTCCCATCATTGCATACAAATGTAAAAAATGCGGGCGGATTCATTATCCATTTCATGACCGCTGCCTGGAATGTAAAAATAGAGAATTTGAGAAGATAAAACCACAAGGAAATGTCAAGTTGCTCACTTTCTCGGCAATTTATAATCTGCCCTGGGGTTTCGATCAGCGCTTCCTGATCTTGGGTGTGGTTGAATTTGAAAACAAGGTAAAGGCAATGGGGCAGATCAAATCCGATTCGATTGAAAACCTAAAAATTGGAATGAAAATGCAGCCTACTTGGGAACCTGTGAGAACGCAGGCGGGTGAAGATGTGTATGGGCTAAAATTTGTGCCTATTCATTAGGAATGTTACACCTGGAAGAAACAGTCTGGATCCTTTTTCCAGGCTGTTTAATAATGAATTATGAACCGGTTAAATGCTATCAGTCTGGGATATGCTGTACCCCGTGATGATTTCACAGCACAGGTGCATGGTGTGTTTACACATGCTGTCAATCTGAGTTTGTTGACAACCGGACAGCTCATCACGCTCGTCACAAGGGGTGAACCTGATTTACCCCAGGGTATCCGACTGGATACTCCTGAAAGTTTTACATTTGAAGGATTATCTACAGGCAAAAAGACTTTTTGCAGAAATGGTACCCTTAGTTTAACAGATGGTGAACTTCTAGTCGATCTGCATATCGCAAAGCTATGGAAGTGTAATCTTCAGGCTCTGGCAATAAATATTCATGATCCACTCGTAAATAAATCTTGGCAATGTGCGATGAACCTGATCAATCAAGAATATACAGGTACCCAAAATGGATCTTTAGGGTTCCAATTTACTATAGTATGTAAAATTAATGAGATTTCAAAAGAACTAATCACTTTTACCCAGCAAATGGATGAAATCTCTTTCGAAAGAACAATCAAAAAGCTCATTGGTCTTGGGCCAGGATTGACTCCCGCCGGAGATGATTTTCTTGTTGGTTTTCTGGCAGGATTATGGAGCACTGCTGGTAAGAATGCCAGACATGTTCATTTTTTACGCCAAATCAGGAATGCTGTGGAACGTAACTCCTACCGGACAAATGATATCAGTTTGATATACCTGTATCATGCAACTCATGGGCAGGTATCCAGTCGATTGAGAGATCTGGCTGGAGTAATCAGTTGTGGGAAAAGTAATGGAGATTTGGAAAAAGCTATAGAAGCCTCCATACATGTTGGGCATATTTCTGGATTTATGGCAACAAAGGGACTGCTAGAGGCAATGATGGTATGGAACAGGGATAAATTCTGATTCTTCGCTATAAACTGAAATTCTATCAATATATCTAAGAATAATATTTTTCCTGGTGAACAATTAAATACTGTTTTCTTCTCCTATTGCGTTTTTCGATCAACTTGTTGCTCTTCAGTAATGTCAAACATTGCCCAAGGAACATCTGGATAAACTAAATTTGGATCATGTTGATCAATTCGAATTGGGATACTAAGTATTGAACCTAATTTTCCATAATCCAACCATCGAACAATCCAATAAGTAAAAACAATGTTATGACGAAACCCGGTATCATAAACATCCAATTTTAACCAAACTTTAATCATTCCATTGCCAAATCGAGAAATTCCATTTGCCCGAAACCTGATAATAACTGCCTGTGCAGGTTTTGCAGAAATGAATCTCTTCTGGTAATCATCAAAAGCAAGCCTATCTTTTTTCTGGTATTTATAAAAATCGCAAATATTCCGAATTGCAAAATAAACCATAATTCCCCCAAGAATCAAGAAGAAAATAATCAGGCTTACGCTTTGATGGATTTCCATTAATAAAAAGGTGATAAAGATTAGTGGATAATCAACCTATTTTGCAAAAAAATTTTTCAAGAAAGTGGTTCTGTAAAGAAACTGACAGCCAGGATACCTGGACCACCATGCACGATCAATGCAGAGGAAATGCCATAAATGGGTATTTCCTTTACTGAGAATTTTCCTGTAAGTAATTCAGCAAGCTGTTTGGCTTCATCTTCAGCTTCACATTGCATAACACAAAGACCCGTGTCACCATCTGCTGGGCATTCCTCAACTACCAATTCAAACAATTTCTCTACTGCCTTTTTCCGTGTGCGAACTTTTACGTATGGCTCAATACGATCTTTACCCATCGTTAAAATTGGCTTTATCTGAAGGAGGCTTCCTACCATACTAGCCGCACCTCCGATCCTGCCACCTCTTCGCAGGTATTCCAGGGTATTGAGAGTAGCATAAGCTCTATAATTTCGTTTCAAGATTTCAAGGAGGAGCATGATTTCATCCAATGATCTTCCTTCTTTAATCCACTTGGCAGCTTTCAAAGTCATTGTAGCCATAGGCGCTGCAATGATCCCTGTATCAAAGATACGTATGTCTTTTTCGGGAAATTCCTTTTTCGCTGTAAGCACACTATTTATCGTGCCACTTAAAACGGATGATGGTCCAATAATTAATATTTGATCACCATTATTAGTGTATTCTTGAAAAATGGGGAGGTAATGTGAAGGAGACGGAGCAGCGGTTTGAGGGTAACGATTTCCATTTTTCATGAATTGTAGAAGTTGACTTGTTGAGATTTCTGTATCATCGCGATAGGATCGATCTCCAATAACTACGTATTGTGGGATTATCGTGATTTCCAGCTCTCTTGCAATGTTGGGGGGAATTCCTGCCAATGTATCTGAGATAAGGCGTATCATTGAATAGCTCCAGTATAGTAGGTAGTATAGAATAAAAATCCGCTTTCTACAACAGCAATCAGAAGGAATTTTTTTAGCAAAGAAAATCAAGATTCTGGAGTGCTGAAGGAAAAGATCTATTTCATTTGACCATGATGAATACCGGGTCAGGAATTTCTCAAATTATTAGCAATGATGCTTAATGAGTTATAATTCATGCATAAGCTCATCAAAAATCAATAGATTAAAAGGTTTATATTTGTGGTATAATTCAGGTTTGCATGTTAGGTACCTGTCTTACCAACAATTTTTACAGCGCCTGAGAAAATGCCAGAGCGCTTATTTGTGTTATTAAACAGGCACACGGCTCAGGAGGTTTTCCGTGGAAACAAAGGATTTAGTTGCTCTACGTATCAGTCTTGCGTCACCAGAAACTATTCGTAGCTGGTCATATGGCGAAGTTCTCAAGCCAGAGACAATCAATTATCGAAGATTAAGACCTGAAAAAGATGGACTATTTTGTGAAGCGATTTTTGGTCCTACTCGCGATTGGCAATGCTATTGCGGAAAATACAAAAATCCACGTTATAAAGGTATTGTTTGTGACAAATGCGGTGTAGAAGTAACCCGATCGCAGGTACGTCGTGAACGTATGGGGCATATTGACCTGGCGACACCTGTAGCACATATCTGGTATACTCGCCGAATTCCTTCATACCTTGGTTTACTTTTGGATATTTCAAGGCGTAATCTGGATCGTGTATTGTATTTTGCGCAATACATTGTGACATATGTGGATGAAGACGCACGTCAGAAAGCCCTTCGTAGATTGGAGGACGAAATCAGTGTGTCTGAACGAGAAAAAGCCACACAGGTAAATGCCAGAATCCTGGAAATCAAACAAAACCGTGATAAACGAATTGCCGAGTTGATGAAACAGCGGCAAGATATGCAAGCAAGAGCTGATGATGAAATTGCTTCGAAGATTGAACCGATCATCCAAGAAGGTCAAACTCTTGAGGCAACACTTCAGCCAATGATTGGCGAACCTACTCGAAAGGCAATCACCTTTGGCCTTGAAAAGGAAATTATTGCTGAAGCAAATACTGTAATTTCAAACCAGCATATTTCTCATGTGCAGAGGATTGTCAAGCAGCATCTGGAAGAAATCGAATCAGAAATTCGCAATCGATTGCAGCGCGAAATTGATATGCTTGAAACCCAAAAACTAGAGATCAAAGCTGAAGCAGATCTTCAAATGGAAGCTGAAAGGAATAAGCTCGAAGAACAGACTTCTGATGCACATGATAGATCGTCTAAAGAACGCGATGAATTGCTTGATCTTAAAATGTTCAAGTTCCTCAATGAAAGCCAATATCGTGATTTAAAGACACGTTGGGGTCAGGCTTTTCGTGCAGATATGGGAGCTGAAGCTTTCTATGACATTCTGCGCCGATTAGACCTGGATAAGCTATCTGAAGAACTCTGGACCGAATTACGGACAACCAAATCCAAACAGAAACGAAAGAAAGCTACAACCCGTCTGAAAGTTGTGGAAGCTTTCCGTCGATCTGGTAATCGACCAGAATGGATGATCTTGACGGTATTGCCAGTAATTCCACCTGATCTACGCCCGATGGTGCAGCTTGATGGTGGACGTTTTGCTACTTCCGATTTAAATGATCTTTATCGAAGAGTGATCAATCGCAACAATCGATTAAAGAGGTTGCTGGAACTTGGTGCCCCAGATGTGATTGTTCGTAATGAAAAACGCATGCTTCAGGAAGCTGTTGATTCACTGATTGATAATTCGCAACGCGGCAAAGCACTATCACGGCGTGGTCGTCGTGAGTTGAAATCCTTAAGTGATATGCTGAAGGGCAAGAAAGGCCGCTTCCGCCGCAACCTGCTGGGTAAACGTGTAGACTATTCTGGACGTTCGGTGATTGTTGTTGGTCCAACGCTGAAACTTTACCAGTGTGGCCTGCCTAAGACTATGGCACTGGAACTATACCGTCCATTTGTTATTTCAAGGCTGGTATCACGCTCATACGCAGCAAATGTCAAAGGAGCAAGACGATTTATCGAACGCAATCGCCCAGAAGTATGGGAAGTACTTGAAGAGGTGATCAAGGAACGACCAGTATTGTTAAACCGAGCTCCTACGCTACACCGTTTGGGTATCCAGGCTTTTGAGCCAGTGTTGATCGAAGGAAGCGCTATTCAATTGCATCCTCTGGTAACTACAGCTTTCAACGCTGACTTCGATGGTGACCAGATGGCTGTTCATGTGCCATTATCCGAGAAAGCAGTCTGGGAAGTCCGCAATATGATGTTGGCTTCAAAGAACCTTTTGAAACCTGCAGATGGAGAGCCAATTATCAGCCCATCAAAGGATATGGTACTGGGTGTGTATTATTTGACCGTGAAAGATGATGCTCCCCATAAAGGTGACGGTCGATCCTTCATCGATATTGATGATGTTGAACTAGCTTATCAACTGGATCAAGTTGAAGTTCATACAAAGATAAAAATTCATACCAAGAGCTGGTATGACGATAATAATAACCGTTTGGAAGAACCCAAAGAAAGAATTATCGATACAACGGTCGGTAGAGCTATTTTCAACCGAATACTCCCTCCGCAAATGCAGTTTGTGAATGAAGTATTGGATAAAGGTGGAGTCAAAGACCTGATTGCAGATGTTTATGAAATCTGTGGGGCAGATGCTACCACCGAGTTGGCAGACAGAATCAAAGATATTGGTTTTGAATATGCGATGCGCTCAGGCTCTACGATTGCAGTAGCTGATATTTCTATTCCAGCTGAAAAAGCATCCATCCTTTCAGAAGCTCAGACAGAAGTTGAAAAATTGAACCGTAACTGGCGACGTGGTTTATTAACTGAGCAAGAACGTAATGAAAAGATTGTTGATGTCTGGCAGGAAACAACCAAGAAAGTTGCAGACGCAGTTCGAAAATCATTGGATCCAAGTGGAAACCTGGCGACAATGGCAAATTCTGGTGCAACAAAAGGTGGATTTGGACCAATTTCTCAGCTTTCAGGTATGCGCGGTTTGATGGCTGACCCTGCGGGACGCATCATTAGACTACCGATCCAATCGAACTTCCGTGAAGGTTTAACTGCCCTGGAATACTTCATTTCTACACATGGTGCTCGTAAGGGTCTGGCTGATACCGCTCTTCGTACAGCAGATGCTGGTTATCTGACACGACGTCTGGTGGATATTGCACAAGACATTATTGTAAACGAAGAAGATTGCGGCACACATGAAGGAATAATCATTCGCAGAAAAGATGATGTTGCTGGTCAATCATTTGCAACGCGTCTATACAGTCGTCTTTTAGCTGAAAGGGTTGTCGACCCAGAGACAGGTGAAATTCTGGGCGAATATAATGATGTATTGGATCATGAATTGGCTCGCAAGATATCCAGCTCAAAGGTAGCTGAGGTGAAGGTTCGCTCTCCATTAACATGTGAACTCATTCATGGTATTTGTGCTTCTTGTTACGGTACCGATCTGGGACGAGGAGAACGTGTTACCCTTGGTTCTGCAGTAGGTATTGTTGCTGCTCAATCCATTGGTGAGCCTGGTACTCAATTAACCCTTCGTACTTTCCATACTGGTGGTGTTGCTGCCGGTGGTGATATTACAACTGGTCTTCCACGTGTAGAAGAACTTTTCGAAGCCCGACGTACACCGAAGGGTGAGGCGGTCATTTCGCAAATCGATGGTACTGCTCGCATTGTTGTACACGATATCAACAGTGAACAACGATCAGTACGGATTGAACACAGTGAAATGGTCAGTGAAGAATATGAGGTTCCTGAAGATTGGACCATTGTTGCAGTCGATGAAGTAGATGTCACTAAAGGTGAAACACTAGCTACACTGGATGACGCTACTATCACTGCACAAAATGGTGGAAAAGTCCGCATTGAAGGAAGAAAAGTCATTGTTTCTCACCAAACAAATGAGTCTGAAGATTATGACATCCCAACCACAGCAAGGCTTTTGATCAAGGATGGAGACCATGTAGAAGCAGGACAACCATTGACAGAAGGTTCATTAAACCCACATACAATTCTAAAGATCAATGGCCGAGATAATTGTCAGATGTACCTGCTCACTGAAATTCAGAAGGTTTATCGTGCGCAAGGACAGAATATTCATGATAAACACTTTGAAGTGATTATTCGAAAGATGTTGGGCAAAGTTCAGGTAATTCGCTCTGGTGATTCTCCTTACTTACCACTGGATTATGTCGACCGCCTGGAAATTCGAAAGGTAAATGAGCAGTTGGTGGCTGAAGGAAAAACTCCTGCACGATTTGGCGAGGTTTTATTAGGAGTAACACGTGCATCATTGAGCACAGATTCTTTCTTATCTGCAGCCTCTTTCCAACATACGATCAAGGTTATGGCTGGTGCTGCAATTGCTTCCACCGAAGACCCATTATACGGACTGAAAGAAAACGTTATCATTGGCAAGCTGATCCCTGCAGGAACAGGCTTTGTGGAAGGAAAATTTGATCGTGCTGTCGCAACTGAAATGCCCGTCGCAACAACAGCAGAAATTCCTCAATCCGAATAAATTTATCAAAGCTTCAAAACCGCTCATCGATTTCGATGAGCGGTTTTTCTTTTTTTAACCATTTCACAAATGCATGTAAAATCAAGTTAACTTCTTTGGAGGACAGGGATATGGATTTGGGTCTCGTTCGAAAAGTTGACATTGAAGAGGAAATGCAACAATCGTATCTAGATTATGCCATGAGTACGATCGTGGCTCGAGCTCTTCCTGATGCTCGCGATGGGTTAAAGCCAGTACAACGGCGTATCCTATATGCCATGTATGACATGGGAATACGTGCAGACTCACCTTACAAAAAATCAGCTCGTATTGTTGGTGAAGTGCTTGGAAAGTATCATCCTCATGGTGATACAGCGGTATATGAAGCTATGGCGCGCATGGCACAAGATTTCAGTATGAGGAACATGCTGATAGATGGGCAGGGGAATTTTGGTAGTGTTGATGGCGATGAGCCCGCAGCCATGAGATATACAGAAGCACGCCTGAAACAAGTAGCTATTGAAATGTTGGGACAAATTGATCGAAATACGGTAGATTTTGTTCCCAACTTTGATGGATCTTTAGAGGAACCATTGGTTTTACCTGCTGCCATCCCAAACATGTTAGTGAACGGTGGAACTGGTATTGCGGTGGGAATGGCTACCAATATTCCTCCGCATAACCTGGGAGAGGTTGTCGATGCGTTGATTTATACGTTGAAGGAATGGACTCGTCTGGATGACATTACCATTTCAGATCTGATGAAGTTCATCAAAGGTCCAGATTTTCCTACAGGTGGCATCATAATTTTGGAAGGAGAAGAAAATGCCCTTCTCACAGCATATGCCACTGGCAGGGGAAAACTTAATGTTCGTGGCAAAGTCATGATGGAAGAAATGGTAAAGGGGAGATCGAGACTTATCATAACTGAACTGCCTTACATGACTAACAAATCTGCACTGATTGAACGTATTGCAGAATTAGTTCGCGAAGGGACATTAGAGGGGATAGCAGACCTACGAGACGAATCTGATAAACAGGGAATGCGCATAGTAATTGAGTTGAACAAGGCTGCTGATGGGGAAAAGATATTACGAGATCTATACCAGCGAACGCCATTACAATCCACATTTGGGATCAATATGGTAGCCCTGGTAGATGGTGAACCCCGTTTGCTTACGTTGAAGCAGGCGCTTAAAGTTTATTTGGAGCACCGGTTGGTAGTAGTTAAAAGACGTAGTGAGTACGATCTTGAGCGCGCAAAACAAAGATTACATATCCTGGAAGGGCTTCGGGTGGCATTGAACCATCTGGATGAAATTATTACATTAATTCGGAACTCTCCCGACACTGAACAGGCTCGAACACGATTAATGAAACGATACCGCTTGAGTGAAATCCAGGCGCAAGCTATTTTGGATATGGCGTTAAAACGACTTGCTGCTTTAGAGAGGAAAAAAATCGAGCTTGAATATAAAGAGACAGTTGCAATGATCAAAGAACTAGAAAGTCTGCTTAAGTCTCCTAAAAAAATGAGGCAAGTGGTGGAAGATGAGCTGAATGAGATAAAACTCAAATATGCTGACCGCCGAAGAACCCAGATTGTGGCATTAAAAAAGGGAAAATCTGCCAAGGAATTGCTTGTCGTATCGGAATTGACACCTGAAAAACCTTTATGGGTGGGATTAATGCCGAATGGAGTTATCGCACGCACGATGAATGAAGATCTACCACGAATAAGTGGGCGAGCTGCTCCTTCAATGGTTGTGAAAACGAGTACACACCAGACTCTCTATTTGGTTCAAGGTGATGGAATGGCAGCAGCGGTTGCAGTAGAAAGTATTCCAGAAGCAGAATCATTTAGCGAAGGTATTTCTGTAGAGAAAGTTGCGCCGTTGCCTAATCCGGATTCGGTTGTAGCAATGTTCACTGTTCCTCAAACCGGAAGGAAAAATGGTGATGCATTTATAGCCAGTGCTACAAGAAATGGTATGGTGAAAAAATCAGCATTGAGCGAGTTGCCTGGTCCGGCTGCTCATGCTTTCACTTTGATGAGAGTGAATTCTGGTGATGAGCTCGGCTTTATTGTTTTTAGCAATGGCAATGAAGAATGGATGCTTTTCACTGCAATGGGCATGGCGATACGTTTCAAAGAAGATGATGTTCGGCCGATGGGGTTAATTGCAGGAGGGGTAAATGCGATTAAACTGGCTGAAAAAGATCTTGTCATTGGTATGGAAGTATATAACGAAAAAGGTGAAGTGCTATTGATCGCGGAAGATGGAAATGCATGGCGTTTGAAAATGAACGATTTTCCTTTGCAGGGCAGGTATGGACAGGGAGTGATTGCCTGTCGATTACGCAAGCAAAACGCTCTTTCCGTTTGTTTAGCTGGATCTGGCAGCAGTACAGGAATCATTCAATTTCGAAATGCAGCAGCAAAAATCGTTAAAATAAGCGACATTCCCCAGGGGAAAAGGCCATATTCAGGAAAGCCAGTTGTAGAAGTAAAAAAGGACGATGAAGTGATCGATCAGACGAAGATAAGAGATTGTTTTCCGGTTCCCTTTTCTCGAACACGAAGCAAGAAGAAGATAGAATGAACAAGAGTAATAACGGAGGAGAAAAGCTTTCGGGGTAAAATTGTGGAGGGGGAAAATCGAATATTTTATAAAAATTGATACCAAAAATGGTTTCGATTCGTATTTAAAAAGAGCCTTGACAAAAAATGCTTTTCTGTTTTAAAATCTATTTAGATAGTTATCTAAATAGATTGGCAGGTTAAATGGGTTACGCTGAAACATTAAAAGCTTTAAGTGATCCGGTGAGACGAGAAATTCTTGTCTTATTGAAGTCTGGAAAAATGACAGCGGGTGAAATTGGCAGCCATTTTGACATAAGAGGAGCTACGATTTCATATCATCTTTCCTTGCTTAAGAGCGCAGATCTGGTATTTGAGAGCAAATATAAAAACTTTGTCTATTATGAGCTCAATACATCTGTTTTTGAAGAGATAATTCTTTGGTTGTCCCAGTTTGGAGGTAACAAGAATGAAATTGAAAAATAATTCAACAATAATAATTACAACAATTATGTGCTTAATTCCGGTAATTTTTGGTATTCTGGTTTTCAATAAATTACCGCTGCAGATACCTATTCATTTTGACAGTAGGGGAAATCCGGATAGTTATTTACCAAAAACGCTTGCAGTTTTTGGGTTACCAATTTTCATGGCAGCAGTAAATCTTTATGCACATTTCAGAGTGAACAATGAGCCAAAAGCGTATAACTTTTCTTCTGTGCTTAAACAAGCTGTAAAATGGATGCCTTCGATCATCGCAATTGTATTCATTCCGCTTTCTCTGATCATTGCAATGGATGCAGAAATCCCGGTTGTTATGATTGGCACTGCTCTCGCAGGTATTGTGATTGTAATTTGTGGAAACTACCTGCCCAAGAACAGGCAAAACTACACATTGGGAATAAAGTTGCCCTGGACTCTTCATAGCGAAAATAACTGGAATAAAACAAATCGTTTTACGGGTTTTGTTTGGGTGATAGGCGGGTTGATGATAATCACGAATTCATTTATTTTAAAGTGGTACATCTCGATAACAGTCATTGTTTTGCTTGTTGTGTTGCCATTCTTCTACTCCTATATGACGTTCAAATTGGAGACTAAAGAGGGCACAGAATAATAATTTGGGTTGGTTGCCTTTTACGAAAGTAGTATTACGTAAGTTGTAGAAAATAAGAATAAGCAAACTTTAAGGAGTTTTCTAAAATGAAAAAAATCGTGTCAATTTTTCTTGTCTCACTTTTTCTTCTCATGCTTTCTGCATGTGGATCGATCAAACTTGCAGATATTTATGATGAAAATGAAGTAATCGATCGCGCGAAAGAGGTCGTTAATGTAATTAATACCCATGATTATGATGCTATTCAAGCTGAACTGCGAGATGATCTTGAAGATAAAGTAACCCCTGATCAACTAAAATCTGCCTGGGAAAAAACCTTATCTGATGCTGGTGATTTTCAGGATTACAAATCAATAACTACTGTAGGTCAGAAAAGCAAGTCGACCGGTGAAGATTATGCACAGGTAGTCTTAGTATGCAATTATGAAAATAGCACCCTAATCTATACGATTGTTATGGATGCAAACCTTGATATTGTTGGTATGTATCTGAAATAGGAAACAGGCTGCAAATCAAAAGAGAGTAATCAAGATATTCTAATACGTTAAAGCCGGACCGAAAAAGATAACCAATCTAATTCTCATGCTTTTTGCTTCAAAAGAAGGGCCACCCACAAGAATTCTGGGTGGCCCTTTTGTCATTAAGACCATTCAATTTATTTTTTAAGTACTTCAAAAATTACTTTTAAAAATTTTGTTGAATTATTAATTAATTACCAAAAGTATAAAATGAGTAGTGATAACCAATCTTTCCATCTACTAATCCGATGGTATCATTTCCATTATTGACTTTTCCTGTTGGTCCTACCGCTGTCCAGGTGAAGTGTCTGTTATTTCCTGTTCCAGTAAAACTTGTAAGTTTAAATACAGCACTGGGAAGTCCAATCGTAAAGAAATTATTGAACCATGTACGGATCAGATCGTATCCCTGAACTGTGCGTGAAGCCGTTACGCGGATAGCATTGGCTGTGTACATGCTGGCACAAAGGTCTGGATTATGCGAATTCATATTGGCAATATATTTTTCTACTATATCCTGTTCTCCAACCCCGGCCCAATCATAACTAGCAATTGCATTCCATTGCGCGGGTAATTTTGTCTTGTAATCCCAAGTGAAGTAATTCACAGCGGGGATGTTCAGGCTTTTACAAGTATCCATAAAGAGGATAAGTTCTGATGCTGAAGGGCTCCAATCACTGACGGGATATAAGGGGCCGGTAGCCAGATAAGGACGATATGGCGTTAGGGATTGAAATTCTTTAAAAGATTTTGTTACTTGAACATCTGGATTATGTGATGCCTGCCAGTAAACCTGGGGCATATTGTAATCACATTTATCTAAAAAAGCTGTCCAGGGAAATTGCATATGATATGATGGATACCGGTAAGAGCATAATGCAATCGGTGTGGAAGGAAGGCCTTTTCGAAGGGCAGTCATGAAGGTAGTTGCAGCAGACGCCCCGCCTGATACCTTGAATTCACTTTCGGCGTCGATTACATAACCATCTAATCCCAGCGCTTTTGTCCGATTTATAGCTATGGTGGCTTCACCTGTCGGATTTGCCCCGTATATGTAATGCCATCCCCAAACCTGCAATCCTTTTGCCTTAAGAGCTTTTACAACCGGAGGAACCAGATCAACATTGGTAGTGCGATTGACATTATAGGAACTCACACCGTCTGCAATCTTTATCAAAACGTGTGTGAATCCGGCAGAATATGCAGTATTGGCAATGGTAGTAGCATTGCCACTTTCGCACGATGGGATTTTCCATATCATCATTCCTTTACCATATAATGTCATATCGTAGACTCCTTGTTGAATTGCAAATCAGCAATGATGATCAGCTTTGCACTGTTAAATTTCCTTCCAAACCTAATTCAGAGGCAACTTTACGCATAGCCAAGATTACTTCATCGACATGCTGCCATAGTTCTACACCAAATTCCTGAGCTGCTGCAGCAATTTCCTCACGATTTGCACCAGCAGCAAACGCTTTATCCTTCCATTTCTTTTTTACAGAAGAGGAGGTGAGATCATACAATGAGCGAGAAGGGCGTACGAGAGCGACTGCAGTGATCAAACCGGTTACTTCATCACAAGCATATAATGCTTTTTCCATGGTTGTCAGACGTGGTAAACCTGAGTGATCAGCATGGCTGAGAACCGCCCTGATGATCTCTTCTGGGACATTATTCTCTCTTAAAATAGGTTCGCCAGCCATTGGATGTTCATCAAGTGTTGGATGAATTTCCCAATCGAAGTCGTGAAGTAAACCAGTAATCGCCCAGGTTTCTTCATCCTCGCCCAGTTTCTGTGCATAATGCCGCATGGCTGCCTCGACTGCCAGCATGTGATTTACCAGATTTCGGTTTTTTACATAATGATTTACCAGTAATAATGCTTCATCTCTTTTCATTTTTGCTCCATGTTTAATGTCCGGATATTTTTATCTGGTATTCCAGGTAGGGTGCAAGAATGGTGCCTGTCAACCAGAAACCATAAATAGTCATCAATATTAAGTTATTCAATTGGTTCGATTGGGCCCATTACGGGAAGGGGATGCCTGATCCATACATCATATAAAGCTACAATTTGAGCGGGAATTTCACGTAAGCGCCAATAATTTAATGCATAAGAACGGTACACTCTCCTATCTGCAATCACGCCAATAGAATCAATCCCTAATGACTGGCATATGAATACAGTTCTGGGTAGGTGAAATTTCTGCGTGACAAGTAAGGCGTCATGAACTCCAAAAATTGCCTTTGCTCGATAACAAGTGTCGTAGGTTCTACGTCCAGCATAATCAAGAATAATTGCTTCTTCAGGGACTCCCAATTCAATGGCATATGCACGCATTGCACCGGGTTCGTTGTAATCTACATACCGATTATCACCACTCATGAGAAGTTTTTCAACTTTTCCTGCAAAGTATAATTCAGTAGCTGCTGCTACTCTGTCTTGTAAAACTGCTGTTGGTTTTCCATCATGTTGCAAACCGGCACCAAAAACAATAGCTACCTTTTTAGAAGGTGCTTCGCTTGCATGAATAATTTTTCCCGCAGCTGAAATATTTGTGATAAATAATGCAGATCCAATCAATAACGTGGCTATAAGGAATATGACTAATATAGTGATCATGAGAATTCTACCAAGTTTTCTAACCATCTTGAAATTCTACCATGTGATGATGCAAATATTTTCCATTATCTATCTATCAATGGCTGAATATCCACGCCTGCAGCACCTAAATAATGTCGAAGGGGTTCGTAGGCAGCATCATTGATCGGTTTAACAGCTTCAACAGAAGTATTTATCGCCTGGCTGAGGATATCTCTTCCTTCCTTTTTATGAGAAAAATCTGTTAGTATTTCTGCTACTTGTTGGACCAATCGAGAATCCAGATCTGGATAAGCGGAAAGGTTCATCATTGGAATGATAGGATCGCTTTTCCAGATGATAACAATTCTTTCTTGAACATCCGGCAGGTCAGCAAGAGAAGATGCAGTTCGTGGGTCTCCTGTATGAGCGTAAGTAACGCCAAAATCGCATATACCCTTGATATAAAGAGAGCGAATTACCGCTGAAGCGCTATGAGCAAAGACTCCTTCTGATAAATCAATTCCTTGATCGTTGAGCAGTCCAATGGGCACAAGATATCCTGAAAGAGAATCGGGATCGACCCAACAGGGTGTTTGGTTAGCAAATTGAGCTAATGCTTCTTCAGCAGAGGCAGTGCTTTCACCTGAATTTTGGTCATAGTAGATTTCAAAGTCACTGTCTCTATCAGCAAAAAACTGGACACCATAAAAGTAGATTCCATATGAATTTATCAAAACTACTGGAATAGCGGAATTGTTTCGATTTGCAACAATATACGGTATCGGAGGGAGCCAGGCAAACTGGATTTTTTTCTTTTGCAGGTCAAAAAGAAGGGAATGGTAGTCTGAATAAATTTTTCCAGTAAAAACCTGCCCACTTTGATCGGAAAGATAAGTAGCAATTTCTTCTAATGCCAATTCCGCTTCTTCGCCATCATCTACAGAGGCAGTTGATGCAATGATATATGGATTTTCCTTTGAACCAAGTGGAAAAGGGGTATACGTAGGTTTTATTGTAACCGTTTGTGTTGGAGGTACAGGTGTTTGAGTGGGTCCCTTTTTTACTACATTTGTTAATTGACAGGAGAGGCTAATAAAGATAATAAAAAAAATTAAAAGAAAATTGCGAAAGGATTCAAGTGTGGTTTTCATATTCGGAAAGTCCACTTGTCATTTGCATATTTTTTTGTCACCAGAGAAGCAGCAAGTCTTTTTTCTTCATGAGTCAATTCATTCAATTCGAATCGCACACCTATCATGGAAAAACCCTTCTGAATTGCTGATGCACATGCTTCCCATGTAACACGTTTAGAAAGAATTTCTTCAAGAGTAGTGGCATGGCTTGCAATACGAGTGCGTATTGTAGCTTCATTTTCTGGTGTTGTCGAAGAAAGTACCAGTGCAATTCGGGTGATATCGCCAAGTAATGGAATAGCGCCATGTTGTAAAACCAGTTCATCACGGCGTAACTGTGCACTGCCTATCAGTTTCTTTCCATTACAAATAATTTCATATGATGATGGTACTTCAAAACAAACGGGTTTTGAGAGGTCATTTATCTGAATTGATGGGTTATTTTGTGATGCAAGCGCGGGAACACCCATTATGCGCATGGCAAAAATCAAAGCATCTGAGATTCTTTGGTAGCTTTCCAGAAGAGTTCCTGATACCAATGGGTTACTGGTTGGTGCGATCACAGAATAGGTCAGCTCGTCTGTATGTAGAATGGCTCGTCCCCCTGTTGGGCGTCTGACGATATCCCATTTCAGTTGTTTCAACTTCGCAATATTCACATCAGAAATGGGTTGAGATTGTCCCAGAGAAAAACAAGGTGGATACCACCGGTATAAGCGGATAGTAGGAGGAGAATTGTGGGCTTTAACCTGATCCATAATTGCTTCATCAATAGCCATATTCCAGGCTCCTGGTTTTTCTGGTGAAAGGATTAGGCGAAAATTATTTTCTCCCATGGTAGTAATTATTATACATTGGCAATTCTTTTCTTATTTGGAATTTCAATATTTTCTTCGTCATTGGCAATCGTGATAGAATGAATATCAAAATTCATTATAAATTGGTTAAATTATGAGCAATGGTTTGATCCATGAAGTAAAGCCTAATCCGCTGGTTGAAATTCACTTGCCAGATGGCAGGGTTTTTTCTGGTCCAAGAGGTACACCTGTAGGGACTTTCCTTAAGGCATTGCCCGAATGGGAAAAAAAACCGCTGATGGGGGCGGTTGTTAATGGTGAATTGCGAGAGTTAACTTTTCCAATTGATATCGAATCTCGCGTGCAGCCCTTAACAATGGTTGATGATGATGGCGCTCGTATTTATCGACGTTCCTTGACATTCATTCTTGAAGCTGCATTTGAAGACCTCTTTCCAGATCATTACCTATCTGTTGATCATGCTGTATCTTCTGGGGGATTTTTCTGTGAAGTACAGAATCATGAGCCCCTGACGGCAGAAGAAATCCAAAAATTAGAATCTCATATGCGTGAGATCGTTAAGGCAGATAAAAAACTTATACGAAAGAAGGTTCCTCTTCAAGAAGCGATTGAATATTTTACTAAAAAAGGTCAAACCGATAAGACCGGCTTGTTGAAATATCGAATGAAGGATTATCTCATCTTATATGCATTGGATGATCATTTCGATTATTTTCATGGATACATGGTACCTTCGACAGGGTACTTACGTTGGTTCGAGTTGATCCCTGTAGAAGGAGGATTCATCCTTCATTTTACACGTCGGCATCGTCCAACTGAATTACAGCCGATCACGTATTCTCATCGCTTGTTATCCACTTTTCGGCAATATGGAAATTGGCTATCTCGATTGGGGATAGAAAATGTTGGTGCCCTGAATGATTCCATAGCAAATGGCAAAATCAGGGAAGTGGTTCTAGTTTCTGAAGCGTTACATGAACAAAGGATCTCTGACATTGCGCATCAGATTTTAAATCGTGATCCGAGACCTCAGGTAGTATTGATATCCGGCCCTTCATCTTCTGGCAAGACGACATTCTCAAAACGATTGAGCGTTCAATTACTTGCTCAAGGTATTTCGCCATTTCCACTTGAGATGGATAACTATTTTGTTGATCGTGAAGAGACTCCTCGCGATGAAAACGGGCTGTATGATTTTGAAGCATTGAATGCATTAAACATTCCCTTATTGACCGATCATCTGAAACGTTTAATAAGTAATGAAGAAGTAGAGCTACGAAGATACAATTTTCGAGCGGGAAGAAATGAGCCTGGTGATGTTGTTCAGCTAAAAAAAGATCAAATGATCATCATAGAGGGGATTCATGGATTAAATCCTGCTTTGTTACCCAAATTCCCAATGGAATTAACATATAGAATTTACGTTTCATGCCTAACACAATTGAATCTTGACCGTTACAATCGTATTGCGACAACTGATACCAGGTTGTTGCGCAGGACAGTACGTGATGCCCGCGAAAGGGGGTATAGTGCGCAGCAAACATTCCAGCAATGGGGTTCTGTACGTTTAGGTGAGATGCGACACATATTCCCCTATCAAGATAATGCTGATGAAATATTTAATTCAGCTCTGGCATATGATCTATCTGCGCTCAAATCTTTTGCAGAACCTTTATTACGACAGGTACCTTTTGGGACACCTGAATATATCGAAGCAAAAAGGTTGCTTGCTTTTCTTGAATGGTTTTTACCTCTGGATATAGAACTGATCCCAGATAATTCGATATTACGTGAGTTTTTGGGAAAATCCATTCTACAAGATTTTAAATTATGGTAACTTCAAAAATAAAAAAGGTTGGCATAAAATGCCAACCTTTTTGTAAATATCCTCACTATTTACTAAAGCGCTTTATTACATGACTCAACCTTGCAATCCCTTCGTTGATTCGATCAGGAGGCATCATCGAGAAATTGAGCCTCATCGTGTTCTGACCACCGCCATTAGCAAAAAACGATTCGCCAGGTACAAATGCAACGTTTTCTTCCAGCGCTTTGGGGAACATTTCTGTTGTAGACATTGTCTCAGGTAATGTTACCCAGAGGAAGAGACCACCTTTAGGATGTGTCCATTGAACACCATCGGGCATATTTTCTTCCAATGATTCCAGCATAACATCCCTGCGTTCGCGATATACTTTAACAATTTTCTTGACATGCTCGTCGATAAAACCATGCCGGCTGACTTCGTAAGCCACAATTTGATTGAAGGTAGCTGTATGCAGGTCAGCACCTTGTTTGGCGAGTACTAATTTCGAAATTACTTCTTTGGGTGCGATTACCCATGCTAACCGCAGACCAGGTGCCAAGATTTTTGAAAAAGTGCTTAGATAAATCACATTTCCGGTATACCCACCATTTTGCGCTTGCATTTTGCTATCGAGGGTAACAACTGAGGGAATATTTTCACCCTCAAATCGAAGTTGTCCATATGGATCATCTTCAATGATGGGAACACCAAAATGATCGGCAATTTCAATTAGCTTAAGTCGACGTGAAAGAGGAATGGTAGTTCCTGTTGGATTTTGGAAATTTGGGAGGATATATATGAATTTAGGGCCATATCGCATAGCCTCATACAGATTATCGGTCTGTATACCATCTTCATCAGAAGGAACCGTAATATATTCTGCACCATATGCATTCCAAGCTTGTAATGCCCCTAGATACGTTGGTGTTTCAACAAGAAGGCGGTCACCTCTATTAATAAACACTTTTCCCAGCAAATCTAGTGCTTGCTGAGATCCTGATGTGATCATGATGTTATCAGCGGATACTTGAATTCCATATCTGGCTGTATGCCGGGCGATCATCTCACGTAATGGCATGTAGCCTTCAGATGCTCCATATTGTAAAGCTGAGCCACTATTTTCTTTCAAAACCTTAGTACATGCTTCCAAGATTTCATCTGCAGGAAACAACTCGGGAGCTGGCATTCCGCCAGCAAATGAGATCACTTCTTTTCGTTCTGAAACTTTCAGGAGTTCCCTAATAGCGGAACTTTTCATTCTTTGAGTTCTTTGAGCGTACCGATGATCCCAGGGGGTTTGCATTCTTTCTCCTTTTCAAGTGAAATTTGTGTTTCAAAAATCTTGCGGGAGGTACTATCCTCCCGCATAAACTTCTAGAAAATTATTTTGTTTTAGGAAACCGGCTAACTATTATTGCGCTTGTAGGAAGTGTAACTTTATCTCCCAAAATCAGTTCTGCAGGGGCTTTACTGGTCGTTTTAGGAGATCCTTGATAGATGAAGATCGGTGTACCCTCTGCCGAGGATTTCTTTTCAATTGATGCCTGACCTGTCAGGAAACCTTCACTATCGACAGCGCAACTTGTGACAACACCTATCACCCGACCTTTCTGATCTACTACTGGGTCACCATGATGTGCCATACGAACTCCAGTTTCGGTAAATCGGAAACGAATGACTATGGTTCTGCGTCCTTTTTCTCTTTCAATGAATGCATCTCGACCAATAAACCAGGGTTTATAAGTTTTTACATAACTACCAAATCCGGCTTCTGCCACACCCAGGTTAAGATCACCTCCCATTTCGTGCCCATATAACGGAAGTCCTGCTTCAGTGCGAAGGGAATCTCGTGCACCCAGACCGCATGGTTTCATACCAAGGGGAGTCCCAACAGCCATTAAAGCATTCCAGAAGTCAACAGATCTTTCAGGATGGATGAATAATTCAAATGCCATCTTCTCACCCGTGTAACCAGTGCGAGAAACCACCAGGTCAAAGCCGCCTATAACAGCTTCACATAGTTCGGTGCGTTTCAATGACATAACGCGCTTTTTTGTTTGCGAATCACAACCCAATGCCAGAAGAATATCGCGGGATTTTGGACCCTGCAACGCGATATCCACTCTCATATCATTACCTTCCTTTGGATTGCGTAAATTTCTGAGGATCACATTCTTTCCAAAGGCTCTGGCCGCGGGGAACTTCTTATCAACCATCACTTCACCATGTAAAACGCTGTTTAACCAAGTCCAATCTTTATCATCATTAGATGCATTGACAACAACGAGATATTTTTCTTCTGACCTGCGATAAACCAACAGGTCATCAATCACGTTGGAATCTGGATCAAGGAAATGGGTATAGCAAGATTCGCCAACAGCCAGGGCTGTAATGTCATTCCCACAAACACTATCAAGGAATATTGGGGCTTCTTTCCCTTCGACTTGATAAACTCCCATGTGAGATACATCAAACAAACCTGCAGCCGTGCGTGTCGCCAGATGTTCTTCAACTACTGATGAATACCATACTGGCATATCCCAACCTGCGAATGGGACCATTTTTGCACCCAATTTGCGATGAGTTTCATGTAAAGCTGTTTCCTTTATAGGAGCTTCGGAAGGTTCTTGCCACTCAAATCGAGGGAATGCTGTGCCAGCAACAGCGCTAATACCCATATAATAGGGTTTTTTACTTTCCACTTTACCAGAAAGAACAATGGGTTCTTCTTCTGAAGCAAATACCAGAATTGGGCCAGGCAAGCGGCGGGTTTCATCTTCATCGAAGATGACAAAGCCATCTGAAAGATCACGCAGCCATGTTGCGGTAAGACTTGCTTTATTGGCAGGAATTGTCAAGCGGAAGAATCCTTGCTTGATGTATGTCAAAGTACCATCTATCCATTCTTTTGGTGTATAAAGACGCGTAGGTTGGCTTTCACCCGGTTTCAATGCTTCGACATCACTTGCAAGTGCATAATTCAGGAAATGGATGATGTGATCGGATTTCAACTCGAGAACACTCCACCCATTCTTTGAGGGGAAGGTATCATCAATTGCAAAGAAATGCGGATAGCCATGAATGCTGATGGTATGGTCAGAATATGCCATTTCAGCAAGCTTGCGAACTCGAAGTTTGGCATTCTCCAGCACTTCAAAATCAACCTTGGCTCTCTGAACCGTTCCCTGACGAGTTTCTTGTGAGTATGGCTTTGTGGCTAATAAAACGTCAGCAATGATATCAGCAACCTCAACCATTTCCTTTTCACCTAAACCACGTTGTGTCATCCAGGGAGTTCCATAACGAATTCCGCTCGCATACAGGGCGGTTTTATCAAAAGGAATAGTATTACGGTTGAGAACAATACCTGCCAGATCAAGGATGCGGGCTGCCATATCACCCGAAAGAGGAGTACCATCTTTACCAACAATAGTCTTGCAATCGACGTTTCCTAGATGTGTATCAGTGCCGCCGTAGGAGATCCGTAATCCACGTTCTGCTAACCGATTGGTGAGAACTGCACAATTCGCCTTGATTTGGTGTTGCAATTTTTTAAATTGCTCAGTTTTTGCTAACTTAAATGTAGTTGCAAGAGCTGCAAATACATGTACATGAGGACCACCCTGTTCTCCAGGGAAAACGCCTTTGTCGATCTTTTTAGCGATGGTGGCATCGTGTGTGAGGATGACCGCACCACGAGGACCGCACATGGTTTTATGCGTGGTGAAGGTGATCACCTGGGCAATTCCTACTGGTGAGGGAATTGCGCCACCAGCAATCAGGCCGGCAATATGTGAAACATCTGCCATTAAGATGGCACCAACTTCATCGGCAACAGCCCTGAATTTCTTCCAATCAGGAACCCAGGGGTAGGAAGAATATCCTGCAATGATGATCTTTGGCTTGCACTCACGCGCTTTATTCGCTAACGCATCGTAGTCGATTTGTTCATTATCAGGATTTACGTTGTAGTGAACAACATTATAAAGTTTACCCGACCGGTTGACTGAGGAACCATGTGAAAGGTGACCGCCATGGAGTAAATTCATTCCCATGATCGTATCACCCGGATTGATCAATGCTGTATACACTGCATTATTGGCTGGTGCACCAGAGAGGGGTTGCACATTGACAAATAATTGATCAGCGCTAAAACCAGGCACGGCAAATACTTCTGCGCATCGGCGGCGAGCTAATTCTTCAATAATATCAGCGTATTCAACCCCTTTATAATATCGTGGATCGGAATAACGACGGTAATGTGCCAATTGTGCAGGGTAATCTAAAATTTCGGCTTCGGTGTAGCCATGAGTATCTTCTTCTGGGTACCCTTCAGCATAAACATTTTGAAAAGTTGATCCCAGACATTCTCGAACAGATTCAGGAGCAGAACTTTCACTTGGGATCAAGATAAGTTTTCGTACTTGTCGTTCAGTCTCTAATTGAATCAATTCTTCGACATCTTTATCTACATCAATGAGTTTTCCTCGAAAAAGAAAGTCAACCATAGAAATCTCCTAAAAGGAACTTTACAAGCAAAATTATTGTAGCCCGGCGAATTCTCCGGGTCAAGTGACAGGTGACTAGGTTAACTTGCTTTTAATCCAATTAATTGCATAGTCGTATACCTGTTCTTTTTCTGGTTCGTTATGTATTTCATGATAAAAACCATCCCATTCTTTAACAAATAATGATGGTTTTGCATGCTTGATAAATTCACGGATCTTTGATAGGTCAACTAAATGGTCATCAGTCCCGTACATAAATAAAGTAGGAATTTCCAAGGAAGCAGCATTTTGCACCATCCATAAACCTTTTGTTACGAGATCGTTTCCCAGGCTGGTAGAAACCTGATCATGTACCAGTGGGTCACTGCTATATTTCATTTCAACTTCTGCATCCCTTGAAAGATATTTTCTTTCAAGTCCATTTGAAATCGTGAATGATGGTGCTATTTTTGCCAGAAACTTTGCTATAAACATTACTATTGGTGGGAAGGGGGTTCCGGGAGCTAATCCAGGTGCAGAAATCACTGCGCCATTAATGTCAGGCTTATGAGAAAGGCAGTAATAAAGCGCCATGGCACCGCCTAGAGAATGCCCATATAAAAATTGCGGTGTCCTTGGATGCCTTGTTTTGTTTTCTTGAATAAAATGCTCGATATCATTACCTGCAATATCATACGATCGAATATAACCGCGTTTCCCCTCTGTTTTTCCATGACCACGTTGATCGTAAGATAGAATTGAAATGCCTTTGCCGCAGTAATACTCTGCCATGGATTGATACCTGCCACTATGTTCGCCAATTCCATGAACGAGGGTTATTGAAGCAACAATTTCTCCATCAGGCAACCATTCCTGCATATAGAACTTCACCTGATCATTTGATATCCATTGTGATTCTAAATGTTTCATTTTTTTCCCTTCCTTAAGATATTAATTTGCGGTTCTGATTATGAGCTTAAAAATAATTGACATGATTAGTTTATGCCAATTGATTGAATTTCACAATAAAAAAGCTCTCAAATCAATAGCTTTCATATAGTATATGATTGATTGATAAATAAGCAGGTAAAATTAAGGCGAATTTAGAGATAGAATTGGAAGGAAAGCTAGTCTTTTGATACGTTATGCTTTTATGAGTGTTTACAATGACAGATACTCAATTTGATTACTCTAATCTGGAAAGCTTATCCGATGAAGTAGTTATTCAACTGGCTTCAGAAGGGAATAATGAAGCGTTTGGAGTGATCTATCAAAGGTATATTACCGCAATTTATAACTATATTTACTATCGAACTGGTAACCAACATGATGCAGAAGATTTAACCGCAAGAGTATTTCATCGAGCGTATGGGCATATATCTTCGTATAAGTATATGGGATTGCCAATTTCTGCTTGGCTATATCGAATTGCTCATAATCTTGTGGCAAACTATCATCGTGATAGTAAGAGAAAAAATGAAGTAAACCTTGAAGACCATATTGATATTCATGCTCCTGGCGATCTACCTGAGACCGCATTGATCGTAACACAAGAAAATGATGAACTTTTATCAGCAATTCATAAACTCACACCCGATAGACAACAACTTATCATTCTCAAGTTTGTCGAACATCTTTCCAATGTAGAAATTGCCGTGATCATGGGACGTAGTGAAGGAGCAATCAAAAGCTTATACCACCGAACGCTTATATCATTAAAAAACTATTTGGATATACAGAAAAATGAAAGTGAAAATCTATAATCATTCGATAAATAATCACTCTCACCAAATTTCTTTCGAGAAGTGTTTTAATAGCGAAATTGCCAATAGGGGTGAAAAATGACTACTGGATCTATTGATAATGAAATGTATCTAGAATCAAAACTTGCCACAACATTAAACCAAATCCAACCAGACCCTGGTTTTGTCGACTATGTTTATGAAAAAATCATGCACCCAACTCATTCACGGGTTGAAAAAGTGAAATCAGGAATTGGGTTGATCACTATTGGTTTTGGTTTATTTTTAGGAGCACTCGTAATTTGGGTGGCAAAAAAAGTACGGAAAAGTAGAGATTAAATTCGTGCTAGTGTATCCCAAATTTTCCTGCCAGTTCTTGATTACTTGGTTCAGTAAGAATAGAACCATCAGGAAAAACAAGTGTAGGAACACTGCAATTCCCCCTATTGATCTTTTGCACTAATTTTTGTGCTTCCAAATCTTCTTCAATATCGATCCATATATAATCGATCTTGTTTTCGTCAAGAAATGCGTGTGTCCTACGGCAATCTCCGCACCATTGTGTACCATAAACAATCACTTTCTTTGTTTTAATTTCTTCCATAAATTCTCCTGGAATCAATTTTACCTGATGTTTGAAAAATCACTATAAAAAAATAGAAAATTGCATAAATAAAAAAGCGACCACCTGATATCTTGGTGATCGCTTTTAAGTCTGCTACAGATTCATCTCGAAGAGATGGAATTATTAGTGTACCCAACCCTGCTTTTTTACAAAATCTGAAACAAAAGGAATAGTCATTTGTTTATCTTGATATGCATTCACACCAACAACGATACCCCAAATGTAAAGTACAGGACTCAAGCATGCACCTATAACCGTAATGCTAACAATGAGAGAAATAACGGTTAATGTCAGGCTTTGCACAGCATGTAATCGTTGAATTGGTCGATTTTTTCGATTTTCGCTAAGTAGAATGATAAGCGGAACAATAAGTGGGAAGATGTAACTTAATAATGCCATTGTTTTGTCGTCTTGGGTTACATCAGTTGGCGGTGTGTACATTTGTTCAGACATAGGAGACCTCCGATACGTAGTTTTTCCTCATAAATTGATAATTCATTTTACATTATTTTCATAACATAGCAAGTATGAAAAAAAATTGGCGAAAGAGTGTTAAAATTTAAAGATGGAATTTAACATCGTTTTCATGGGTTCTCCTGAATTCTCTATTCCCATATTAGAAAAGCTGCATGAACATTATCCCATTAAAGGTGTAGTAACACAGCCAAACAAACCTGCTGGAAGAGGGAAAATACTTACTCCACCTCCGATAAAAACTCTAGCTGACTCCCTGGGAATAACAGTAATTCAACCTATCAAGTTGCGTGATCCACAAGTTTTTGAGGTTTTGTCTTCGTGGAAACCAGATTTGATCGTTGTTGCTGCATATGGGCAAATCCTTAAGCAGAATGTGTTGGATTTACCCAGGTATGGATGTATTAATGTTCATCCCTCTTTACTTCCGCGCTGGCGTGGGGCTTCGCCTATCCCATTTACATTATTAGCTGGGGATAGAATCACAGGGGTAACGATCATGAAAATGGATGCAGGAATGGATACTGGCCCCATCCTTGGTCAGATTGAAGAAGAAATTCGCCCTGAGGATAATACACAAACGCTTCACGATAGGCTTTCTGTAAAAGGAGCAAATTTACTCCTCGATGTTATTCCCAGGTATATAGCAGGTGAAATCACCCCTATTGCTCAGAATGATAGTCTGGCTACATATTCGCGATTGATTAAAAAAGATGATGGTTTATTAGATTATTCTGTTTCTTTTTATACAGCAATAAATCAAATTCGGGCTTTTACACCATGGCCAGGTGTTCGAATGGTCTGGAAAGATACCCCACTGAAAATTATCCGGGCACATGGGAAAATAGCTCAAAATACTTGCCCAGGGAAAAGAAGCATTGTTGATTCGCTGCCCGCAGTAGCGATGAAAGATGGTTGGTTGATTTTGGACCAGATCCAACCAGCAGGTAAACGATCAATGACTGGTAGTGAGTTCATCAGGGGAGCGAGAGATTGGGAATGAGGGTAATCGTTTTTGGTTCTGGGGCAGTAGGCACCTATATTGGTTGCAGCCTAAAAAAAGCTGGAGCGGATGTGGTTTTTTATGATCACCCAGAAACCTGTGCATTCATCAGACAAAATGGATTGCATGTAAAACTTAGTAGAGATGAAATCCATATCCATCATCCGGAATGCATTTCTTCTGAAAATGAAATCTGCACCGCAAAGCCATTTGACCTGGGTATCATGGCTGTGAAATCTTTTGATACTGCTGGGCTATTGCAGCAATTGAAAAATGTCGTTGCCTTACTACCACCCATCTTGAGCCTTCAAAATGGTGTGGAAAACGAAACCCTTATTCAAAATCTGGTTGGGATTGATAGAACCCTCTATGGAAGTATCGCAACAGCTATTTTTCGCAGCAAAGCAGGTGAAGTTGTTGTTGAACGTTTACGAGGGATTGGGCTTGCAGGGAGATCTCCAATATTATCAGAGGTCATTACTTTATTTAACGTTGGTAATTTGCACGCAAGGCAGTTTGCTTATGAAGATGCATTAAGCATGAAGTGGTCGAAAATGATCTCAATTCTACTTACTAATGCTCAGGCTGCAATTTTGCAGATGCATCCGACAGTTATTATGGGTGACCGGCGATTATTTACTGTTGAAGCACAACAGATGATAGAAGTTACCCATGTTATGCAGGCATTAGGTTTACGAGTGGTTGATATACCTGGTACACCAGTAAAGATCATGACACATTTATTTACGCATTTTCCAGATTCGATTGCCCGACCCATCATGGCGAGATCTGCAAGTAAAGCCAGAGGTGAAAAGCTGCCTTCCTTGTTATTAGATATCAAAGCAAGAAGAAAACAAAGTGAAGTATATTATCTGAATGGAGCGGTTGTTCGATTTGGTGAACAAACTGGGGTGAAAACACCTGTCAATAAGTTCTTGAATGATACATTACTTGGAATTGCATCTGGAGAAATTGATGAACAAAAATACGTTGGAAACCCTGAACAATTCCTTGCAGACCTGGCAACCATACATTAGTTTTTCAGATATTTTTTCTTCCATTCGTATAGTAAATTTAGTGCTTCGATGGGTGACATACTGTTCATGTCCAGACCTTTTAACTCATCTACTAATGGGTTAGTTTCAGGGAATAAAGTCAGTTGCTGAGATAGATCTGGTGTGTATTGCTTTGCTTTTCCAGATGATATTTCCAATTCGTGAAGAATTTCACTGGCACGTTGGATAACGGGTTTGGGTAATCCTGCCAATTGAGCCACATGAATACCATAAGAACGATCAGCACCACCAGGGACGATTCGGTGTAAAAATACTACTTTCCCATCAGCCTCAGAGACCGCAACATTATAATTCCGGACTCCTGGCAGCAACTCTGCCAATTGGGTGAGCTCGTGGTAATGGGTAGCGAATAACGTTCTTGCGCGCAGATGCGGATGATTGTGAATGTATTCTATAACAGCCCAGGCAATCGAAACACCATCATAGGTACTGGTGCCACGTCCTATTTCATCCAGAATTAGCAAGCTGCGTTCAGTGGCATGATGTAGAATGTTTGCGGTTTCGATCATCTCTACCATAAAGGTTGATTGTCCTGAATGGATTTCATCCTGTGCGCCTATGCGAGTGAAAATTCGATCAACCAGTCCGAGTCTGGCATATGATGCAGGAACGAAGCAACCCATTTGTGCCATTAAGGTAATCAATGCAACCTGACGTAAGAAAGTGCTTTTACCACTCATATTTGGTCCGGTGATAATCCGAACAATTTCTCCCGCTTCAAAAATAGCATCATTTGGAATAAACCGGGTACCTTCCAGAGCCTGCTCAACAACCGGATGCCTTCCGTTTTGAATTTCCAAAATATTGTCATCTAATATTTCTGGGCGGGTATAGCTATTCAACACGCTGACTTCTGCAAGAGATGCAATAACATCAATTTCTGCCAGTGCGCGAGAGGTTTCCAAAAGCTTGGAGCTGAATTTTGCTAGAGTGGCACACATGTCTTTAAAGAGCTTTACTTCAAGATCGTGAATTCTTTCTTCAGCATTCAGAACAACCGATTCATATTCTTTCATTTCTGGTGTAATGAATCGTTCACCGTTGACAAGAGTCTGCTTGCGAATATATTCAGGAGGTGCCTGATCAGCAAAAGAACGGGAAATCTCGATGTAATAACCAAAAACCTTGTTGAATCCTACTTTTAAGGTTCTGATACCAGTACGTTCGCGTTCTACTTGTTCGAGGTTCGAAATCCAAATGCGAGCGTTTTGCGATGCTGCAATGATATTATCAAGTTCTTCTGAATAACCTGGACGGATGATGCCGGTGTTTTGCAGAGTAGCTGGTGGTTCATCAGAAATGGCATTTTGTAATAACTGCAGCTCTTCATCGTGGGATCGAATACGGGATAATATCGTTTGCAGAGGACTATCAGCAGCAGGTTCAACAATATTTAAGAAAGATTGCAAAGCTTCGAGGGTTGACCGTAAAGCACTTGCTTCTCGTGGGATGGCATTTCCTGAAATGATACGGTTTGTCAGACGTTCCATATCATGAATGGATTTGAGAGATGATCGAATCTCTGCACGTAACATACCCTGTTGGGTGAGAAATTCCACACAATCCAGCCGGTTGTTGATGGCAGAAATATCCAACAATGGTTTGCTGACCCATTGCCGGATTAGTCTCTTCCCCATCATGGTTATCGTATGATCCAGCATTCCTAAAAGAGAACCCTGCACGCTTCCAGTTCGGATAGTTTGTTCTAATTCCAGATTTCTTCGTGTGGCGGCATCAAGAGTCATGAATTCATGTAAGTCATAAGTTGAAATGCTGGTGAGCAAGGGTAAAGCCTGTGGTTGTGTTTCCTGAAGATACTGAATGATGGCTCCTGCTGCACGAATTGCAACGGATAGTCCATGTAGACCAAAGCCATCCAATGTTGAAACGTTAAATTGCGCTTTCAAGACTTCAACACAGCGACCAAATTCAAATTTATACACAGGAAGTTGTGTAATATGAAAAGAATCACCGTTTGGCAGTGTGGTTTCCTGGGGGATGAGAATTTCCGCTGGGTCAAGACGGATTAATTCAGACCTAACCTGGTTCATGAAACCTGATTCGGATAATTCACAAGTGTAAAAATCACCTGTGGTAATGTCTACATAAGCAATACCAGCTTTATCTTCCAATATGCACAAGGATGCGAGGTAATTATTGCGACCAGCCTGTAATAAACCTGGTTCGATGATGGTACCAGGCGTAACAACTCGCACTACCTCACGGTTAAAAAGACCTCTGGTAGGTTGGTCACCTACCTGTTCGCATATCGCAACATGATATCCTTTTTCAATCAGGCGTGCCAGATAATTCTCCACTGCATGGTATGGGATACCTGCCATTGGGATACGTGTGCCTTTTGCTACTCCACGTGACGTCAGAACGATATCCAATTCGCGCGAAGTGATCTCTGCATCATGGTCGAAAGTCTCATAAAAATCACCCAGACGGAAAAAAACGATAGCATCTGGATATTGGCGTTTAATTTGTAAATATTGTTGTCGAATTGGGGTTACATCGTCGCTCATAAGATTTCCAGGAATCAATTTGCTTTATTATATCCGGGATAGGCACATAAGCAAAAATTGAAACCGCATTCATGGTAATGGTATAATCCGGAACATGACACAAAAACAAATACAATTTCTTCCTTTTCATGCAATCAACGAATTCATGCTGGATGATTACCGGCAACAAGTGATCAATTATGTTTTTCATGAATTTGAGAATCTTTCTGGTACTTCCCGAGGGAAGTTAAATTCACTTGTCAAGCAACATATGCAGGTTCCTGGTTTTCGAAATGCCGCGCAGGCTCCTTCTGGCTTAAAAGCAAGATATGCAGTTAAGGCATTCGAAAAATCACCTACTTTTACTGCTCAGGTTCTTCAATGCTGGTCAGAACTCCACTCTGACCTTGCTCAAGATGTTCTTTTACTCCTTCAAGAGAATGGTTGGGAGGTCCTTCCAGTTGATGCTAACCGCACAGTAATTCCTGGCTTCATCCCTTCATGGCCTGAAGGCGAAACTTACGAATTGCTCGATGAAAAATTTGCCAGGAAATATCCTGAAAAACAAGTGGATTCGAACGATCTACGTTTAATGGCAGTCTGGTTAAGTGGGCGATTGCCTTTGAACAATTATGTTGAAAAAGAAGAATAGCATCTTTTCATTTTTTTCAATGAATAAAATAAAATGCTATTCAACGAGATCTAATTCCTCGTCTGAAATTTCATTCCAATTAGCCACAGTTTCAAATTCGATTTCTCCAAATATTTGTTCCTGGCTCGCATTGATGTAATGCCTCTTAACCAATTCTAGCAAAGCCAAAAATGTGACTACTATTTCTATCCTATTTGTTGAAGTCAATAGTTTACTGAACTTGCCATGTGATTGTTGCATCAGGAAATTGCGAATGATGTGTATTTTATCTCGGATAGTTATTCGGGGTAGACTTACTACTGTAGAAAGATCTTCCTGAGTCTGACGGGAATTAAAAACATCTCGTGCCGCCTGAAGAAGATCTTCAAGGGTTAACCCTGTCAGATCGACGTGAGGTTCAATTTTTACAGATGTAGGAGCAACACGTAAATAACTACGCAGGTTTTGTTGTTCTCTTTGCTCTAAATACTGAGCAATTTGTTTAAATCTGCGATATTGGATCAACTGCCTGGCTAACTCTTCGCCTGCATCGATTTCATCTTCACCATAACCGGGGATAATTGAAGGGCGAGGTAATAACGCAGCAGATTTAATCTGCAATAATTTTGCAGCCACCACAAGAAACGATGAAACTTCAGATGGATTTCGTTCTTCAAGGTTGTGCAGATAATCAAGATATTGATCGGTAACCTGAGCTAAAGCTAACTTGGTAATATCCAACTGGGCTTTTTCTATTAAATCCAACAAGAGGTCAAGAGGACCCTCGTAAACTTCTGTGACAATTCGATAACCTTCATCAGTAACAGGTGAACAGTTAGCCATAGCACCAAAATTATACATTATCCTGGAATAATAAATGGGAACTAGATGACATTGATAATGGACTGAAAGTGTATAATTCAAACATGGCTGATAAACAACTTTCTCATGTAGATGAAAATGGCGTTGCAAAAATGGTAGATGTTTCAGAAAAACCTGAGACAATCCGTACTGCTAAAGCAGTAGGATACATCATCATGAAATCCGAGACGCTCCAAATGATAATTAAAGGGCAAATGAAAAAAGGCGCAGTATTAATGACTGCCCAATTAGCTGGGATCCAGGCTGCAAAGAGAACATCAGAATTAATCCCTTTATGTCATCCAATCCCAATTCATCAAGTGGATGTGAAGCTTACCCCACTGCCTGATCTGCCTGGAGTGGAGATTGTTTCAATGGTAAAAACGCAGGGAAAAACTGGTGTAGAAATGGAGGCTCTAACGGCTGTCAGTGTAGCTGCATTAACGGTCTATGATATGATCAAGGCAGTAGAGAAAACTGCAGTAATCTCTAATATTCACCTTTTGGAAAAACATGGGGGACAAAGCGGGGATGTTATTTGGAATGAGAGTAAATAGACATGCATATTCGAGTACTTTTTTTTGCTGTAATCAAACAAACGCTGGGGGTCTCCAACATTAAGCTTGAAATTGATGAACAAACCAACGTTTCAGGTTTGCGGAGAATAATGGAAGAAAAATACCCTGACCACCAGGGATTATTTCAGCATACTTTAGTTGCAGTAAATCAAAATTTTGTCACAGAAGATGATTTCATCCCGCCAAATGCAGAAGTAGCTTTTTTCCCTCCAGTAAGTGGTGGGTCTGAATTGCCGACAATATATAAAATAACCAGGCGACCGCTAAATATCGATAATCTGGTAGAAAAGATCACTTTGCCAACTACTGGTGCGGTTGTGATTTTTACGGGGGTGATCAGAGGGATCACCACACGCGGATGTGCCCATGATACAGAAGCTTTGACCTATGAATCTTATAAACCTATGGCATTAAAAAAGATGCAACAAATTGCTGATGAAATTCGTGAACGCTGGCCTGCAGTGGAAGGAATAGTATTAACTCAACGTATAGGAACCATGGTAAAGAAAACTATTACGGTTGTTATTGCATGTTCCAGCCCACATAGAGATGATGGTGTTTTTGACGCAGCAAAATATGGGATCGATCGTTTGAAAGAAATCGTACCAGTATGGAAGAAAGAAATCAGCTCCAATGGGGAAGAGTGGATCGAAGGCGAATATTATCCCAAAGCTGGAGAATAATAATCATGTCCGCCATTCGTTGTTTGCAATGTAATCGTGAATATCCTGCAGAGGGTGTTCCACATCGTTGCATGCAATGTGGAGGAATATTTGACTTTGATAGCCCATCAATTTTTGACCATAAGAAAATTGATAACAACAAAGCAGGCTTATGGCGCTACCGACATGCATTAGAGTTACCGCCAGAAGCTCCAGAAGTCACTCTGGGTGAAGGAAATACACCTTTGGTGTGGATTGACTATAAAAAAAATACGGTTGGCTTTAAATTGGAAATGCTGAATCCCTCTGGCTCATATAAAGATCGGGGAACCAGTGTGTTAGTAAGTCAACTTCTACAACGTGGTGTAAAAGAAGCAGTGGAAGATTCATCAGGGAACGCTGGAGCTTCTTTTGCTGCATACGCAGCACGAGCAGGGATTAAAACCCGGATTTTTGTGCCAGAAAGTGCATCTGGCCCTAAAAGACTACAAATTGAAAGGTATGGAGCTGAACTTGTCAGCATATCGGGCCCTCGGTCTGCAGCTGCCTCTGCAGTGCTTGAGGAAGTAGCAAAAGGCGCTACCTATGCGAGCCACGCCTATCTACCTTTCGGTATTCCAGGAATTGCAACTATAGCATATGAGATATTTGAGCAGGTAGGTGGAATACCAGGAACTATGATCATGCCTGTAGGACATGGTGGATTGATGCTTGGGGTTATGAGAGGTTTTCAAAGTTTATTCCAGGCAGGTGTGATCAAGATCATTCCGTATTTTGTGGGTGTTCAGGCGGCTGCCTGTGCTCCAGCGGTAGCTGCATTTATGGCAAAAAAAGAAGAAATGATCTCCGTGGTAGAATTGCCTACTGTTGCAGAAGGTGTTAGAGTCAGGTACCCAGTTCGTGTAGATGCTATACTGAAAGAATTAAAACCATCTGGTGGAGAGTTCATTGCAGTGCCTGAGGAGAATATTTTGCCAGCCTTTAACTACCTTACCCGTATGGGTTTTTACGCAGAGCCCACTTCAGCATTAGCATGGGCTGCTTATGATACTTTAAAAGGGAAATTACCGGAGCCAGTGATCATTATTCTCACTGGATCGGGTTTGAAATATCATTCTTGAACCTGAAGGAGCGCAAGCTGCTGAAGCGATTGTTTGAGCAGTTTGCTCTCCTGCATCTTTGGAGGAAAGTAAATGGAAAACGGAGAGTCTGTCAGCATGAGCCCGCAGGAGTTTGCGGCTAAATTAAAATTGGATTTCAATGATCGATTGCTTCTCAGTCGTGCTCTTACCCATCGTTCGTATCTAAATGAACATCCTGAAGCCCTTGAGGATAATGAACGGCTTGAATTCCTGGGGGATGCTGTACTAGATTTTGTGGTAGGCGCGTGGTTATATAACCGTTATCCCGAAATGGCAGAGGGTGATCTCACCCGCATGCGTTCTGCATTGGTATATACCGAGCAACTAGCAATTTTTGGACGTCAGATCGACCTTGGAAACGCAATACGTCTCGGACGTGGAGAACTTTTAGCTGGTGGTCGGGACCGATCTGTATTAATCTGTGATGCATTTGAAGCATTAATCGGGGCAATCTATCTGGATGCAGGAATTCCTGCGGTACAAAAATTTATCGATCCTTTGCTGGAAAATTCTGCAGACGATATTCTTACAAATCATCGGAATGAAGATCCAAAATCAAAATTCCAGGAATGGGCTCAATCTCATGGGCACTCCACACCCAAATATGTCACTCGAAGTGTCAGTGGACCAGATCATTCCCGTACATTTGAAGTCGATGTACTGGTGGATGATGAAGTTTTTGGAAAAGGAACAGGTTCCAGTAAGCAGAGCGCAACAAAATCTGCTGCAATTGATGCTTTGCAAAAATTAGGTATGTTTGGAAATGGAGAATTTTAGTATCAAAATGCAGCTACGATTAAAATCTCTAGAGCTTCAAGGGTATAAAACTTTTGCCAGCCGTGCAATTTTTGAGTTTCCAGGAAAAATCACTGCAGTAGTAGGACCAAATGGTTCTGGAAAATCAAATATAGCAGATTCTGCCCGATGGGTATTAGGGGAACAAGCGTATTCTTTACTTCGCGCAAGAAAAACAGAGGATATGATCTTTTCAGGTTCAGATCAACGCCCAAAAGCGGGAATGGCATCTGCAACGATAACTTTTAGTAATGAAGATGGCTGGTTGCCAATAGATTATAACGAAGTATCTATAACCCGTAGAGCCTACCGTGATGGACAAAATGAATACCTCATCAACGGACAGCGTGTCAGATTGAAAGAAATCAATGAGCTTCTAGGAAGCTCAGGTCTTTCAGAAAGAACATATACGATTATTGGTCAAGGATTGGTCGATACTGCACTTTCTTTGCATCCAACAGAACGCAGGAGATTTTTTGAGGAAGCCGCTGGAATAGGTCTCTACCGTACAAGAAGGGATGAAGCTATCAACAGGCTTGATGTTACACGACGAAATCTTGAACGTGCACAGGATATTTTAAGTGAGCTTGGTCCTCGTCTGGCAAGTCTTGAAAAACAAGCCAGGAAAGTGCGTGAATATCAACAAATCCAGGATGGGCTGCATGAGTTGCTTCGTGAATGGTATGGTTATCACTGGCACCGAATACAGGCTGAAGTAAAACAACAACGACAGATTGTAAAAGCGCAAGAGGAACGACTAGAACTGGCACGCACTAAAACGGTGACCGTTGAAACTTCCATGGCAGAAATGCGTAAAACGCTGAATACTTTGCGTGAAGATATTGGTATGTTGCATGCGAAATCTGCCGGGCTTCATTCAGAGCGCGAACGCATTAGTCGTGAACTTGCTGTAATGGATGAACGAAAAAAATCTCTATCTACACAGTTGCAATCATTGCAAACAGAGCATGTTCATTTGGAAGAAGAACGCCAAACTACACATGAGCGATTGGTTAATCTGTATGATGAGTTAAATATGCTTCAGAGTGAGTTCAATCAGGCTCAGAGTCAGCTAGAAGTAGAAAATGAAAAACTGGCTGAGGCGCAAAAGTCGCGATCTATTATTGAGCTGCAGTTATCGGATACCAGACGAAAGATCATTACACATGAAACATTAAAAGCACAGAAAAAGGCTCAGGCTGAAGAACTTATAATACAGAGAGGCAGGTATCTTCAGCAACAAGAGAATTTACAAAAGAAGATCACTGAGATCGAACCTGCTTTACAAGTGCTGCAAAACCAACAGAACGACAACCTGCAAAAAGCTCACCAATGCAATAGGAGCATCGATCAATGTGAGCACGAGTTGGCATCTTTACGGGAAGAATTACAAAGGCTGGAGGATAGAAGACGAAAATCTCAAGATGAGCGAACTTCCATATCAGCGCAAATTAGTCGATTAAATGCTCAATTGGATGTGGTTTCACAAGCTGAAAAAGCTTTGTCAGGTTGGGGCCAGGGTGCCAAAAGTGTTTTGGAATCCGCCAACAAAGGGAAAATTTCTGGCAAATTTCGCACTTTGATCAGTGATCTTCATATCCCTGAAAAGTTGGAAAAGGCAGTTAGTGCTGTTCTGGGTGAATACCTGGAAGCTATCGTTGTTGAAGCTTCTGACTCACTAGACAACGTACTTGTACTGATTGAAAAGGAAAAGACCAATCGAGTAATGCTTGTTCTTCCAGAAAACAGCGATGATGGAAGAAGAATTACAGTTCCAGCAGGAAATGGGGTTATTGGTCTTTTGGAAGATGAAATTCAGGTTGCGGATAGCATTAAGCCTTTTATCAGACAGATCTGTGGAAATACCATTCTGGTTGAAAATCGACAAACCGCTTATCACCTGGTGCAAAATGCGCCATCATATATCCGAGTCGTTACACTGGTTGGGGAAGTCTTTGAGGGTAAAAATACTGTAATTGCTGGAGAGACCAGCTCGCAAAACTTACTGGCAAGACCACGTATGTTGAAAGAATTGAAGAGCCAAATTTCTGATCAGCAAAATGCTCTTGAAAGAATACAGGCCGTCATATTTGAGACTGAACAAAGCTTAAAAGAGAAGAGGCTAACTGAACGTAATACACAGGAACAGGTCAGTCAACTGCGAAAAGAGCGTGAAAGGATAACCCATCGCAATCAAGAATTAACTCTACAGGTGAGCAAGATGCAACAGCAACTAGAATGGCATAAAAACCAATTGAACCAGATCGCTTCTGAGATGGAGAAATCCAACCAGACATATGAAACCCTTCAGAATGAGCTTGCATCGATGATCGAGACAGAAAAGAAACTCGAAGAGCAGCAATCATTGACTCTTAAAACTTTAAATGAGCATAATCTCGATGAGTTGATCAACCAGGTGAACTATTGGAAAACCACTCTGGCGGTAGCACAACGATCATTGCAGGATGCTCAACGACGCAAACAGGAATATGAAGGCACAAGTGAAAGCATTACCCAGCGGATAACATTCACTTCAGAAAGAATTTCGGAATTGCAAAAGGTTACACAGGAATTGGAGACCCAACGCACACAGGCATTAAATTCTGCAGATTCATTATCTCAAGAGATTTCCTCTCTGCAGCTTGAAATTGAGCCTCAAGAATTGGTGCTGAAGAAAATGGAAACTGAATATGATCAACAGCTTTCCAATCAAATAGCTATTCAGCAGGGGTTATCCGTTGCAGAAAGATACTTCTCGCAGGCTCAAATTGAGTTAAACCGAAAGAATGAAGAGTTAGCTTCACTGCAGCGAAGGGTGGAAGATGACTTTGGATTGGTAGCTTTCCAATATACTTCTGAAATCACCGGACCAACTCCCTTGCCTTTTGGCGAGTTTGTTGAGCAACTCCCTGAGGTGAAATTACTTAAGTCAGATCTGGAAGATAGTATCACCAGGCAAAGGGCACTTCTTAAAAGGATGGGCGCGATCAATCCTGAAGCTCAAAATGAGTATGAAGAAGTGAAAACGCGCTATGACTTTTTACAAACCCAGATGGCTGATCTTCAACATGCTGACGAGGATTTGCGCCAGGTCATTCGAGAATTGGATGAATTAATGCAGCAAGAATTTAGAAAAACATTCGACGCGGTTGCTTCTGAATTCAAGCATTTGTTTACCCGATTATTTGGCGGTGGAAGTGCCCGACTGGTATTAGTAGAAGGTGAAAAGATTAACGAGGAAGGCATTGATATTGAAGCCCGACTTCCTGGAAGAAGAGAACAAGGTCTATCTTTGCTCTCTGGTGGTGAAAGAAGCTTGACCGCAGTTGCCTTGATCTTTGCACTATTAAAAGTTTCACCAACTCCATTTTGCATCCTCGATGAAGTGGATGCTATGCTGGATGAAGCAAATGTTGGCAGATTTTGTGAATTGTTACAGGAATTAAGTACCGACAGCCAATTCATTGTCATTACCCATAACCGAAATACTGTTCAAATTGCTGATGTGATTTATGGTGTTACCATGGGACGAGATTCTGCCAGCCAGGTTATCAGCTTGAGAATTGATCAGTTATCAGAAGAAATGGTACGCTAACCTAAGAATTGATAGGTAAAGCAGGTTGCAAATCTCTATTATGCAACCTGCTTTTTTTCACAAATATAATAGCTCTTTTTGCTTGCGAAAATGCCATGGCAACTGCAAAAAGGTGAATTCATTTATAAGATTGGGGATATGTAATGCTTGAAGAATCTGCTTGAGCATTTTATCGATGGCGTTATCCTTTCGGATATCCTTAACAACCTGATCCTTGATGATGCACTTCAACTTCTGGAGAATAATCAAATGGTGGTAGTGAACCATGGGAAAGTTTTTCTTAAGCTGAATTCTTATCTTTCAAAAAAACAGATATAGGATTGAAATATTAAGGTAATTGATGGGAATTTTCTTGACGATGGGTTATACCTTTGGAACCAGACAACTGAAGAATGGCTAGTTTTAAAAAATATTTTTCAGTAACAGGTATTAAAAAGATTTACTATCCAGACCTTGAACAATACAATCGATTATTCTTACTACAAAAAGATTTTTTACATAAAATAAGAAAGCCATCTTCTCAAAGATGGCTTTCTTTTATCATTTAGCTAAAACAATTATTGAACTGCAGGAACACCAGGTTCAGTCGGAACTACTGTTTGCCAGAAATCCAACTTCTCATACTTGCTGGCAGCAGTTTTTTGTTCATCAAGCCATTTAGTGTATTCATTTGTCTTGAATGAATTGAATTCGCTTTCGGTTAAAGTTCGAGTGCTATGATCGATGCACTGGATCAAATGCCAGCCAAAACTGGTTTGAACAGGAGCACTAATTTCGCCAGGTTTCAAGGCGAATGCTGCATCTTCAAATTCCTTGACCATCGCGCCTTTACTGAACCATCCAAGGTCACCACCATTGCTGGCGTTGCTGGTATCCAGAGAATATTGCTTGGCAAGCTCTGCAAAATCAGCACCTTCCATGAGTTGGCTGATAAGATCATCTGCAGTGGCTTTATCTGAAACGAGGATATGACGAGCCCAAACCTGTTCCTGTACGGGGCTTGCATCCGCAGTGATTTTCTCTTTTAACTTGATTTCCGTCAATTGAACACGATACATATAACGAAAGTCTTCAACAGTAAAACCATAATCAGCGGCTGAGGATACATAATCCGAAACCTTCGTTGCATACCCTTCTTCTGTCATAGGAGTAGAAGTAGGAGCAGGTGTATTAGTCGGAATAGACGGATCAACTGTAGCAGTTTGAGTCGCAGTTGGAATAGGGGTCAAAGTAAAGATTGGTGTAGGAGTGATAGTTGGTGGTAGTGAAGTAGGTGTGGCAGTGATGATATCAAATACTGCCGGATCGAGGGTGGCAGTTGGAAACGTTGTTGAAGTGGCTGTTGGTACAGGAGTTCCATTTGGAAAATAGCCAAAGGCTTCTTGCATAGCGGTATCTACTTCTTGATCACTGACCGTAATACCTTCTTTTTCTGCTAGCTGCATGATCAGACGTTCTTCCATCATCCGGTCAAGAACCGTTTGAGCCAGAGTAGATGCATAACTGGCGCTTAATTGAGTTTCCAGTTGTTGAAGACTACTTTGTATCTGGCTACTGAAGGTTGGATCGCTACCAAACCATTGGTAATACTGGACATACTGAAGGTACTGTTGACCTAATTGGGCACGTACATATTGAACACGTTTTACAAATTCCTTCGCGGTTATTTTTTCGTCATTAACCTCTGCAACGGGTTTAAGATCGCGCAGAACAAATTGGTCGAGTAAACCATATCCAATCAACCCAAGTACTGCGATTCCAATGACGATCAATCCTCCAAGTAACCACTTTCGCTGACGCTGTTCACGTTCCACACGAGCAAGATGTTTTTTATTGAATTCTTTATGAGATGGCTTTTCTTCGACTTTATGTTCAGATTTCTTGAAAATGAATGGGAATCGTGCCATATATTGCTTCCTCTGATTGAATTAATGAGCATAGAGAAACCTTCTCTATGCTCTTATTCTTCGAATTTATAAAATAGGCTTATTTATCACCCATATCAAGGGTGAATGGAAGCAGGGCGATATGTCGGGCACGTTTGATTGCATTCGCTAATGCGCGTTGATGTCGTGCACAAGTTCCTGTCTGGCGACGAGGACGAATTTTTCCATCTTCTGTCACATATCGTCTCAGGAGATCGATCTGCTTATAATCAATTTCTATATTTTTATCTGCACAAAACTGGCAAATTTTTGGACGTGCGATAAAGCGACGCCCACCACCATATTGCTCGGTTTCATTGCCATAATCTTCAGACATACTTTCCTCCAACAATTAATACGGATATTCATCCTGATGCTCAGAATCCCCGGACTCCATCGATATTGTCGATGAAGAATCCCGTCGTTCTCCCAGCATCATCATTTCATTAGCCACAATTTCAACAGTAGAATGTTTCACTCCTTCGGTATCTTCCCAACGTCGCGTTTGCAACCGTCCTTCAACATATACTTGTTGACCTTTTTTCAAGTACTGGTTACAAATTTCTGCAAGGTTACCCCAGGTTACAACTGTGAACCATTCCGTTTCTACATGCTTTTCTCCGTCTGCGCTATTCCAGTTGCGGGTTGTAGCTACAGTAAAAGTAGTTACTGGCTTACCTGCAGGGGTATACCGCATTTCGGGATCACGACCCAGGTGACCAATGATCATTACTTTATTCAGTCCACGGCTCATAACGTTCTCCTTGCCGGTTTCCCGGCGGACTGGATGAAATTATTTTGCAGTAAGCATAAAGCGTAAAACCGGTTCCGATAACCGTAGATTACGTTCCAGCGTAGTTGTAAATGCTGGTGCCATCTGTGCGTGCAGCATGAAATATTGTCCTTCGCGCTGCTTCTTGATCAAATATGCCATTCGCTGTTTACCCCAGAGTTCTGTCTTCAAAACAGAGCCGCCAGATTCAGTGATCCAACCTGAAACCTTTTCGACGAGACCCTTAAAACTTGTCTCATCCAGTTCGGGATCAGCGATAACTACGACTTCATATTCGCGCATTTTCGGAAAACCTCCTTTCCCTGGAATTACTCTCATTCATGCCGTGGGCATGCCGAGAGTGGAAAGGCAGCAGAAAATTCTGCTAACCAAGTTGGTATTTTACCATAAAATTCTGGATGATCGGCGAGAAGAATTAATTTCTCATGGCAAGTGGATAACATTATTGGATTTGGCTGATTCATGTAGTCGTAAAATAGTTTTTGCTATCTCTTTTGATTCAAGTAAACTAATACGAACGGGTAAGTTTCCGCGAGAGGCTTGAACCATATTCTCTACTTCACCAAGAGCTACATCTTTTGTGGAAAATGTAAACGTCTGATAACTTTGACCTTGTCGCAGAATGATCATAGTTCGACCACGGGGTTTAAAAGGTGAAGCGATCGTCATGATCCCTTCTGTGCCGTGAATTTCGAGCATTGCATAAGCAGGCAGGTCGAATGAACAAGAGAAATGGGCTGTAATTTCGTTAGGGTAATTTAATGTACCAAAGAAAGTGGTGTCAACACCGGTTGGACCAACGATCCCAGTACCAAAGCTATCAAGTGGCAGCGTTTTTGTGATAAGTTGAAAATAACTGATGGGGTAACATCCCAGATCCCATAATGCCCCACCACCAGCTTCAGGTATTAAACGAAAATCACCTTCACGATGATGAAAATGCTGGAACCCACTACGTAAATAACGAACCTTCCCAACCGCACCAGAGGATACCAATTGAGCGACTTTATCTGTCTGGGGGTTAAAACGATACATGAATGCTTCTTGAATAATCACTTTGTTCTTTTCGGCAGCAGCAATCATTTCATCGATTTCTTCAATGGATAATGCAAGTGGTTTTTCGACCAATATATGTTTCCCCGCATAGGCTGCTTTAATGGTCCATTCACAGTGTAAATGGTTTGGTAAAGGATTGTAGATAATGTCGATATCGGGGTCATCTAAAAGAGCCTCGTAGCTACCATAAAATTTTGGAATTTTCCATTGCTTTGCAGCTGCTTCTGCTTTTTCAACAGATCGGCTAGCAATGGCAACCAGTTCTGAATCTCGATGCCCTTTTATGGCAGGGATCAATTGACGATTAATTGTGGCGGTACTGAGAATTCCCCAGCGAGTTTTTGTTTTCATTATCATCAATCCTTTTTTACTTTATGGAGGAGCTATTAATTAGATTCTCCGGTTTTACACGTTGATAATACAATCGGAATGCGTGGGTTTCATTAAGGGAATGGAGTAGTTGAGATTGCAGTATCTCTGCAGTTTTTATATTAGCGACTCCATATAATAATATCCGAAAATGGTTATTTACGTCTTCAATAAAAGTATAAAGACCGCGTGCCTGGATCAGTTCTAAACCCAATCGGATGCTTTTTTCGTTTTGACCTGTAACTCTCTCCAGATCTGATAGATTTATTTGCTGGTCCTTATGATTGATCGCATACTTTACCATTCCCAGAAGAGTTTTTAAAAATTCTTTTGGATCATCATCGTTTGAGGTAAATCCAAGAAGTAGAATCTGATGAGGTGATGCTTTTTCAATTGCCTTGTCTAATACTTCTCGATTGGGCGGACTTCCAACAATGACCAGTATTTTTGCTGGGATGATTTGATCTCTTCCTTTTCCTGGAAGGATCTTCTGATTTGAACCCTCACTCCAGATCAGCATATTCTGATCTTTATGATCATCGATCCAAACACGCCCAGCGTTATTATCTTTACGAAAATCAAGTATTTCGATTGTAGAGTGAGAGGAGTCATCATTACTTATTAACTTGATCGGACGGGCGTCGATCCATTCCAGCTGAGGAGCTCGTGTCCCCTTGAATTCAGAAATGCGTAAAGAAAATGCCAGATCAAATGTACTTTCTGGTATTTGTAATGAACCAGCCTGCCAACGGATGACACGAACCTGATTTCCGTTTTCATCCATAACGAAGAATTGAGCATGTTCGCTATTCTTGCCTAAGGATGTGTGTTTTACAATGGTCAAATTATGGCACGCAAATATCGGAGGTGGATTCCCTGAGCCAAATGGTGAAAGTTGATCCAGTTGTTCAATCATTTCAATCGAAATATCTGGAAGGTTAATAAAAGCATCTATCTGAATATTCTCGGCAAGTGGAGTTGTAAGAACCAATTGATCAACTGTTTGCTCCATAGCAAAACGAAATTTTTCAAGATTCTCTGAAGAAAGAGAAAATCCTGCTGCCATTGGATGTCCGCCGAAGGTTGAAAGTAAATCATGGTTTTCTGCCAGGCAGGCAGTGATATCTACTCCATCAATAGATCGTGCAGAACCTCTGGCAAGTTCGCCTTTGGGTGATGAAATGACAAGGGCGGGTTTGTGGTAAACATCAACTAGGCGACTGGCAACAATCCCTACGATGCCGCCAGGCCATTCTGGATGGGATAGGATCAAAACGGATTTCTTTTGCAATTCGGGATCGTTCTCGATTTGAGTGTAAGCAGCCTGAAAAACCTGGTCGGTAGTGAATTTCCGCTTGGCATTCATGGCTTCAATCTGGCTGACAAACATTCGACATTCATCAGGGTTGTTCGATAATAGTATTTCTACAGCGGGATTCGCATCACCCAACCTACCAAGCGCATTCAACCGAGGTGCAATTGTATAGCTAATATCTTCTTCGTCTATTCTATCGGGGTTTGTTTCAGTAATGTTGTATATCTCTTGTAGCAAGCATGAGGGCTTTGAGCGAATATACTTCAATCCTCGTTGGACAAAATAACGATTGTCTCCTGTCAAAGATGCCAGATCAGCGATTGTTCCCAGTGTAACCAGATCAAGGAATTTTGTGGCCTGATGCGAAAACTTCGGATCATTCAGTAAAGCAGCTGATAACTCAAAAGCAGCTCCCACACCACATATTGATCTAGCCTGGTGTTCTTCTGGTAACAGGTGTGGATGGATAATGAATTGCGCATCAGGCAAGGTTTCAGCCAGGGTATGATGATCAGTGATAATAACAATGACCCCTTTTTGCCTAGCGTATGTGACTGCTTCATGAGCAGTAATCCCCGTATCACAGGTGATTAAAATCTGAATCCCTTTCGAAAGGAAAGTGTCAAGATACGGGATAGTGATACCGTGACTTTCTTTTGCGCGGATCGGGATGTGATATTCTACTTTTGCATTCAATAAACGCAATGTTTTGACCAGCAAGGCAGTCGCGGTCTGGCCATCAACGTCAAAATCACCCCAGATGCCAAATATCTTTCCATCAAGAATCGACTGCTTGATACAGGTTACTGTGTCAGCCATTTGAGGAAAATCATAGGGGCTTGCAGGAGTGTAGCTTTCTTCGTGGAGGAAGGGGAGTAGTTTATTCAGTGAAGTGAAGCCACGCCTGTATAAAACCTCTGCAATGAAAGGGTAATCAGGGTAGAGAGCAGCAATATCTTTCGGAATCGGATGATATTCAGGTTCAAGCCATTGCAAATTTGCAGGTATCAATGGGAAATTTCTCCAATCTGATCGATATCAAGACTTAAGAAAAGATCCTCCGATGCATTTTCAAAGAAAATCTCCTCATCCATTGAGCCTGCATTTATTCCATGATCACATAAAGAACGATACATACAAACCTGGCAAATTTTCTCATTCTCTGTCTTTTCAAAGGAGTCCTCGGATAGGTTGGAAATTTCTTCGATTAATGATGCTAAATGATTTTGTTCATAACGCATAGTGACCGATGAATAATTAAAATTTATTGGAATATTGGGGAATTCAACAAACCAGTAGGTCATGCGAATATTATCCGGATGAAGAATACCTTCTGCCAATAAATTTGAACCAGCGCTAGCCAGAACATAGCGATACACCTGTGTTTGCAAGGTCTTTTCTAACTTAAAGGGTGAAGGTAATAATTTGTTTGTTTTCCAATCGAATATTGTGATACTCGAGTCAGGATGAATAACCAGCAGGTCAAATTTCGCATCCAGATGATATCCTGCCAGACGGGTGGAAAGCGTATATTCAGCCAGTTTTTTCCCCTCCACACCTTTCAAAGGATCAACTTGAAGGAAATTTTGCCACCAATGTAGCAGGTTTTCATTCTTTATTGTTCTTGTAAGATTTGTGGCAGGAATTCCAGCAATATATTGCTGGATGAGTAGGTGAAAATTGTATCCATTATCAAGCTGTTGTTCACGCAATAGGATTGGTTCAGTAACAGGTGCTGGCCAGTTTACCTTTTTCATATACCGTAAATAAAAATGCTGTTTACACTGAACATAGGCTGATAGATTCGATTTCGAAAAACGAAAATTAAGATCCAAGTTCACATGTGCTCCTGTCTGGTGATGGCGTCCAACGCTAATAGTGCCAGAGCAGGCTGGCAATCCCCCCGTGAACCGGTGTTCCAGGTAAGGATTACTTCCTTTTTAGCTCTGGTAATGCCAACAAATAACACACGAAGCCGTTCTGAAGCCGTTGCCAGCCGCGCTTTTTGAGTTGGGGTTAATTCATCATTGTTATTTTGATTAGTTGTTCCCAGTAATTGCTCTAATTGTGCCAGGGTTTCTGCTTCCAGGTTTAATTGATCTTTGACAAAATATTTTTCAGAAACGTAACCATCTTGTGCATCACCTGATGGAAAATCAAAATTATTAACGGATAACAAATAGACTCGGTCCCATTCCAATCCCTTCGCTTTATGATATGTGGAAACGATTACCTGTCCTTTATATTGATCTGGATCGAAACCAATATCCTTATCGGAAAACCCGATGAATTTTTCCTTATTTTGAGCTATAGGGATAAGAACAGCAATAAAATCGGAAAGACAATGTTCTGGATTATCAGAAGATGCATGTTCCAATGTCTGGGCAATTTTATGAGCTAATGCCAGATCGGTCATTTCGGTAAACAGATCCATAGCAATAATCAGGATCAATTGATCAATTGGCAGCAGACTGGCATTATGCCATCGTTGTAGCAGTTTTTGAAAATCTTCCAATATTTTACAGATTTCTTCGTTATCAAGGTTATCAGGGAAGGCATCTTTCCAGGTTTGAGTGGAGGTTGGCCACAAAAAGATTTCAGGTCTTTTCAAGCCTTTCAAAAGACGAATAATGTCTGTTTCAATCGGAGATAAACCTTCATCACGATTTTTAAATTTAGTAATGGATGAGTACGCTTCTGCCAGAGAGGATGTTCTTGCTGGAGAAGCCAGGTGTTGCAGGATGTGTATAAAAAGATTGACCGTTTTTCGGGTAGAATCGGTAGAGCGTAAAAGTTCATGGTGAGGGACATTGTTCTTTTTTAGCTCTTCAACCAGTTGCTCGCCATAATAATTACTGGGGATGAGCATTGCAACCGTCTCATCAGGATGTTTTGGCAACCAATTTTTTACTGACTTCACAACAAGAGCCAGTTCTTCTTTTGAAGTATTTTTTTTCAGGTATAGCGTAATTCCTGCTGGATTATCGGGAGGATTGGGGTGGGGGTCGTTGGGATCGGTGATTTTAATCAGAGGTTCACGAAGAGAATTACGGAGAAGTACATTTGGGTGACTTGATCCAGTCCACTTGATTAGATTGTTGGCAAGGTTAATGATACTGGCTGTTGAACGCCCGGATTCGGGCAAATTTGCAGGAGTAACACCTTTTTCCTGCATGAACCGGATCAGATAATCAGGATTCGCGGTGGTGAACGTCTCATAAATTGCCTGGTTGGGATCACCCACACGCACCCAGTTGCCATTTAAGCCGCTTAATTTCCGTAGAATCTCCTCCTGCATACGGCTTGAGTCCTGAGCCTCATCTTCCAAAATATAAGGCCAACGTGATTGCAATTCTTGCAAGTAATCGGGATCAGAATTCAAGATATGCAATGCCATTCCAATCAGATCATCAAAGTCAACTGCCCCTCGATATGACAATCCTTGTTGATAATCGTTATAGATTTCCAATCCCATTTGAAGTAGCTCATTCTGCCAACCGAGTGCTCTCATTCGTTCTTCGATTGTAGCTGGTTCAGCTCTGAGGTCTTTTGCTTGACGGATGAATGCGATAGCGACGCTATCTACCAGATCATGCCAACCATTGCGGACTTTAAAATTATTTAAACTATGAAGTTCTGAAGTAAGTCCTTGTATCACATCTGGATGAAGCCTGAACCATTTATTGACTGCTGCATCTCTCAGGTTTTTCTGAGTATATTCATCTGCAACATCATAATTACTTGATAAGCCAACCAAAGCAGGTTTCTGCCTGACAATATCGTTTGCCAATCCGTGCAATGTGCGAACACGATATCCCATTCCGGGAATTTGTCGAGCATCCCGTAACATTTCTTGAATGCGTGCATTGAAGTTGTCAACAGCTGAATTGACCAATGTAACTATCAGTATCTCTTCATCTTCATTGATCTTCCCGTTTTTAATCAATTGAACTGCCAGCATGGAAAGGGTAGTGGTTTTTCCGCTTCCGGGAACAGCGGAAACCCCCATTTTACCTCCCTGATAACTCACAACTGGTATTTGAGAGATACGTGGTTCAAACATTTTCGGTATCCTCGATTTGAACCAAACTGCGGTTAAGGCGTTGCAATGCTTTCAAAAACGGGCTACTTTGTTCCTGACCCTGTTCGCTTAATCCACTTGCATACAGGAAAATGTGTTTATTACAACGGGCACAAAGCCCTCTTATGAGTGATGAGAGAGTTTCATTATTTAATTGATTTTCATGGGCATGTGTCCATTTTTCTTCAACGTTCCAATTACGACTTAAAACGAAGGGATGAGTAAGAGGTTGTTCCAATCGCTCTGACCAGGAAATGCTGCTGATATCTAACCAGAATTGATAATCAACAGGCTGGTTAGACATTAGAAATGTAAATGCAGGCGTTATTAGAACAGCATTATCATTGTTTTCATCATCAATATCCTGTTCAAGGTATTGGGCGGCCAAAACACCCCGGTTCACCATTTCTACATATTCATGACCAATCTCTTTTTCATCTATGGTGCCAGCTATGGTAACTACTTTGCGGAACTTCTGCACTGATTCAATCAGTTTCGCACAGATTGCTGCATTATCAAGGTGATCATGAAAACCAAAACCTTCTTGGGATAATAATTCACCGAAGATACGACTGAAGAAAATATCAAGATAAACAGGCGACTCTTGTTGATAATCATTGAGCCAGAGGCGCAGAGTTTCATATTTGTTGCCAAGTTCATAAGTGATCTGATCATTGCGCGAAGGCTCTTTAATATCATCAAAGGAGGATAAAGAAACCATATTCTGCTTCTTATGCAAGACAATGTCGCTAAGAATTGCGGCGCGGACCATATCCATATTTTTAATAGCCACCATCAATGCGTTGCGAAACTCAAAAGTATTGATAGGAAGATGCCATTGTGGATGAGCTAACTTTGCCAGGGTGAGGAGACATTTGGAAGCTGGTTCTGCATTAAGAGGTCGAGATGGACGATGTGAGCGGCAATGAATTCCTTTCTTTTCAAGAGCATCCGATAGAGTAAACCGGGTTGTGTCATTCAACAGTGGGGTAAGGACAGCTATTTGCGAGGGAGAAATCCCTGAATTTACCATGCTGAAGATCTGCTGAACCACTGCTTGATTAGCTTCGGGAGCAAGCCTGAAGAAACCAGTTGAAAAGGCATCAAGTATCTCTTTATTCACTTTAGGTCGCTCATGAATTATGCAGGAGGATAGAGCTAACGAAAATCTTTGAATTGGTTCAGAGGATACAAAAGAGTGTGTGAAACGAAAGATTTCTGGACAATATTGTTTGAACCGTTCAGCACTGATTGGATCAGCACCCATGAATGAACGATAACCTGCATCTTCATCTTTGATAAAGAGAGCTGTATCAAATTGGGATATCCAATCTTCAATTAAATCATGGGATGCTGGTGCATCTTCTTCCAAATTATCATAGATTAGATGTGAAAAGCTATTCTGAAGGTAAGCTCTTACAGATGGTTGGTGTGAAAGGAATTGACGGAATATTTCCATCTGGAGAGAAAAATCAAGTAGATTATTCTGCAAACAATAAGAACGAAACTGTCTGGCAATTTCCTCTGCCTGGTGATAAATGATGGTGTGCCCGCTTTCGCCGTTCCACGCAGCAGAAAGCTTCTCTCCTATGTCGTTAAGCGAAAATCCAACCAGGGCAGCTTTATTAAGGTTATCTAGAATCTGACTATAGAGACGGTTCCGCTTAATTTTTAGCGAAGTGAAATAACCGGATGCATCTATAATACTGTCAGCAATATTTGCAAGGTAATATTGTGCTGTTTCGAGGGTAAGAAATATGGGTGGAGAATCTTTTCGAGAAAAATCATATTGGGCATTTACCAGAGGCCAAAATAGTGTGATCATTCTCTGGGCAAGCCCTCCCAGGGTTGCCATTGTTGGTATGGATCCCGAAGGTAGTTCGAAAGATTGGATCAAATCATTGTAGGGTTTAGCCAACATCCTTTGAGGAATTATTATTAGTATTTGACTGGCAGCCACTCCATTTTTTACCAAATCAATAATATGCTGCAATGCAACACTGGTTTTGCCTGTACCTGCCCTGCCAGTAAGAAATGCTTTTCCTTTTTGAGCTAAAGTGAGTACGTTTTTTTGATCTATAGAAAAATCATCAAAAATAGTCATAACCCCTTCAAGTCGCAATTTCCAGAGAAGCTAAATATTTAAGAAGTTCATAGGTGAGCAAAGTGTCGTCAATTGCACGATGTGAATTAGGAATCTGTATCCCGCATTGCTGCCCTGCTTTTTCCAGTGTAACGTACCTGAAATCGTTTCGATAAGAATTCCAATCACCCAGATATGCGGCATAAAGTTTCATCAGACATACTGGTGTAAAAGTTTTTTTCCATTCCATCTGAAACATTCGATGGGTTTGAGCCATGAGGCGAACATCGAATTCAGAATTGTATATGGCAACTATCTTACCATTAAGGAGAGGTTCGATATCTGGCCATATCTGCTGCCATGAAGGAGCGTTTTGCACCATTTCGTTTGTGATGTTATTAATCCAGGTTGCTTCCATTGGAATGGAAATGGATGGGTGAACCAAGCTCTGAAAAATGATATTGCCCTTGTGATTTACCAGTGCAATCTCGATGATCTCATCAAAAGGTCCCAATCCAGTAGTTTCAGTATCTAGAAAAACTGGTTCTTTGGATAATATTTCACGTGCTTTCTGAATAATTATTTGTTTTGATGGCAAGAAAGCTGGTCGCATCAGGCGCTCGGATCAGAGGTGTGTACTTATTGGATTAAATTGTATCCCACGATGGATTTCACGGCAAATTCCAGTATGCGATTTCAGTTAATTCAACTGTAAAACCCGGTGTATTCAATCCAGCAATGAAAGCTCCAATATACCCTTCGTCTTTGATGCCAGGATCAGTAACTTCCTGAAGGAATTTGCCATTTGCGTATAACCGAAAGGAATCGCCATTGGCAAGTACACCTATCCGGTTGGTCTGGTTTGATCCAGTCAGTATTGCATTTGATTGAGTCAATGTAAGTACGTTCGATTTCCCGGATGCTTCCCATTTATCCAAGCTGTACCGTCCATCACAGGTGATGCCCAGATAATATCCAATTCCACTGGTGTAGTCTTTTGCTCGAAAAACCAATCCATACATATCTCCACCTGAACAGGATTGTACGGCAAATGTTCCTTCGAGATACATATTTTGGGGACGTGGATAAGTCAAACGCCAGGTTTGATATCCTCCAGTTGATTTACTGGTCATGATCATCGCACCAGAAGAAACCGACACTTTTGAATTGTCATCTTCATAAGGTGAACATAAGCCAAAAGAGGAACAATCATTCAGTTGATCTTCCCAGACAGGTGAACCTAAAGCATTTCGAATATCATCGGTAAAAATGGTAGGCGATAAGGTGATTGAAGGGGTAAGAGATGGCTCTAGTGTCTGAGTGGGTGGTGTGGGGATTTCATCTGTTTTTGTTGGAATTTCGGTTGTGGTCGGTATTGAAGATAAAGTTTGCTCTACAATCGTAGCAACCAAATCTTCTGTTGCTTCAAAGGATCTTGTTCTACAAGCAGTTAATATCACCAAAAGGATGATCATCAATGCTGTCTTTTTCATTATGCTCTCCAATTAATTTCTCGATGTATAGAAACCTTACTCAAGAATATCAGTATAGCGATGAGAAAACTTTCGCAATGCAGTAATTTCATTATAACGAATATTCTTAATATTTCCTTGCTATCCTTTTTGTGTCTTCAACAGATATGAGGGTTTGGGATATACAGTATAATTTCCAATGCAACTAAAATGATCACATGAAAACTCATATCCTTCAACCTGAAAGTCATGATGATGTCATTTCTGTGCTTGACCAAATCTCGTGGTCGAAAAGCACAAGGGTGTTGTTGGTTTTACCGAAGAAACAGCATGTCATAAACTCAAAAAAAGACCTACAGTTATTAACACGCAAGGCAAAATCACAGGGTGCACAACTGGGTCTGATCACAAATGATTGCGATGTACTTGATTTAGCGAGAGAAATGGGTGTGCCTTTCTTCTCTTCCATCCCTGAAGCGAACAATAAACCCTGGCGAAGAAGTAAAACGTTTATTCGAAAGTTGCCTGTACGTGAAAAAGTAGTATCTGTAGCAGAATTAAGGGAAAAGAGTGAAGTATTAAAACCGAGAAAGCAACCAAATTGGCTGAGAATGACGTCTTTTCTAATTGGGATAATGGCCATGCTTTCACTGGTGGTGTTATTCGCACCACGAGCCAAAGTAGTTATTCAACCATCCACATTACAGCAAGAAATCACGATGACTCTGCATGGAAGCAGCAAATATACCTCGCCTGATATTGCAGGGAATATTCCCCTGGAAGTAGCTGAAATCAGTGTGACTAGAGAAAAACAAATCCTAACCAGTGGTCAACAAATTGTGCCAAAAACCTACGCACAAGGCGAAATAGTATTCACAAGTTTAAGCAGCAACCCTGTTACTGTACCAGGTGGTACTATCGTATTAACTCGGGATAATCCAGCCATCCGATTTGCAACCACCAGTGATGTTCTCGTGCCAGGTGGAATGGGGGCTACACGGACAGTTGAAATCATAGCTTTGCAACCAGGAACTATTGGCAATGTAGAAGCCAAACAGATTGTTGCAGTGGAAGGAACCGTTGGGGTGTATTTGAATGTCAATAATCCTTCTCCCTGTACAGGGGGAGAAGATGTCATTTCTCCTGTGGGAACGGAGAGCGATCTTGCCAAATTACGCCAGCAGCTTAAAAATGATCTGATCTTGGCCGCAAAAGAAAAAATCACAGGAACAGATGATGATATTTCAGTTATAGAAGCAGAATCGCCTGTGATTAATATTACAAACGAGGAGATTCAACCGGGCATTGGAGTGCCTTCTGAATATTTACAACTGACTCAAACTGCAATTGTTGAACTTCTTTATTATCGAAATTCGGATGTGCAGCAAGCTATTCAAATGAGCATGGATGCGATTTTGGATAAGGATCAAAAAAGTATTTCAGGAACTTTGCAATATACTTTATTAAGCAACCCTGTAGGGGGTTCAGAACCCTATGAATGGGAGATCTTTGCTGTGCGTAATATCACAACTAATATTGACAAGGAGACTCTTGCGCTTCAATTGCGGGGAATGAAGAAAGAAGAGGCACTTAACTTCGTAAGACAAATACCAGGTAGTTTACCAACCAGTGAAATAATAATCACACCAGTTTTTTGGGAATGGATGCCCTACCTGTCATTCCAGATTGAAATCGAGATGCCATGAAGCAAAGATTTCTTGGAATTGACCCTGGTGATAAACGTATAGGAGTCGCAATAAGCGATCTGACAGGTACGATAGCCCGGCCACTGAAAGTTATTACCCATACCTCTCGTGAAAAAGATGCACAAGAAATCGTAGCTCTGGCGGAAAAGAATGAAATAAACTGCATTGTTATGGGACAGTCAATTCAAGATGATGGTTCATTATCCATACAAGGTCGAAAAGCTAACCGGTTAGCTGAAGTGATTAATAGAATGATCGATATCCCCATTGTTTTTTGGGATGAAAGCAATACTACACAATCAGCCCAGGAATATGCACGGGAGATGAGCGTGCCAAGATCCAGACGTACAGGTCACCTGGACGATTTCGCTGCCGCTATTATGCTACAAGATTATCTGGAAACAAATAGAAAGACACAGGACAATAATGACATTGAAACTTAAAACTACATCAAAAATTGTTGTTCTGATTTTATGCGTGGCTATGTGTCTGGTTGTAGCGGGGATTGGCTGGGTGGTTGTCTATCGATTACCCCAACAGGTTGAAAGTATATTTGGCCCAGCATCGCCTACTCTGACGATGATCCAAAAATATTCTTACGCGTTTCAACTTGTTGTTCATCAGGATGAATTGTTGACTCCATCAGGAATAGGAGAGAAGGAAATAGAATTTTCAATAGAAAGCGGAGAAAGTATTCAATCCATAGCGACCCGGTTGTATCAAGAAGGATTAATACCTAATGAAGATTTATTCATTGATTACCTGATCTACTCCGGTCTTGACATCAAGATCCAGGCGCGTACGCATAACATTAACAATAAAATGAATCCTGTAGCAATTGCTCATGAAATTGTTGATGCAACCCCAGAAGAAGTTACTTTTGGAGTATTAGCAGGTTGGCGGGTAGAAGAGATTGCAGCAGCTTTTACCGGATCTGGTTTGGCTTTTGGGAAGGAAGAATTTCTTGAATCTGTCCAGAATCCATCTGGAATAATGGATTTAAGTTTTTGGGGGAATCCGAGCTCTATTGAAGGGCTTTTAGCGGCGGGAGTATTTACTCTTCAGCGCACAGCAACTCTGCAAGAATTTCTATCGCTTTTGGAGAGAGAACAGGAAGTGCGTTTTTCAGATACAATAGTTTCTCAACTTGCAGATCAGGGGCTTACACCTTATGAAGGGTTGATTCTTGCATCGATCGTGGAGCGGGAAGCAATGTTGGATGAAGAAAAGCCATTGATCGCATCTGTTTTCTACAACCGACTTCAATCTGGAATGCGTTTGGATAGTGATCCAACTGTACAATATGCGATTGGTTTCAATACTGAACAGAATACATGGTGGACGAATCCGATCAACGCAGAACAGCTTCAAATTAATTCTCCATACAATACTTATACAATTTTAGGTTTACCTCCTACACCCATTTGTACTCCGTCTGAACAAGCCATTGAAGCAGTTGCGTCTCCAGCACAAACACCGTATTATTACTTCAGAGCTGCATGCGATGGAAGCGGAAAGCATCAATTTTCTATAACGTATGAAGAACACTTACAAAATGCCTGTCCATAAAAAAAGCTACTTTATAGAGGGATACTATGAATACATTAGGAATTGATGTCGGGGGATCTGGAATAAAAGGAGCGATTGTCGATATCAATGCTGGTCAATTGGTTGGCGATCGTATCCGCCTGGTGACACCAGATCCATCAACACCAAAAGCGGTGGCAAAAGTGATTAAAAAGCTGGTCAAGCAATTTGATTATCAAGGACCTGTCGGAGTGGGTTTCCCAGGAGTTATGTTACATGGAGTCTGTTATACCGCCGCAAATATTGATTCATCCTGGATTAACACAAATGTTGAACAAGTGTTCCAAGAAGAAACTGGCAATCCATTTTATGTAGCGAATGATGCAGACGTTGCAGGTTTAGCAGAAGTCAGGTATGGAGCAGCAAAAGATTTCAAGGGTGTAGTCCTGGTAATCACATTAGGCACTGGGATAGGAACAGCTATTTTTAATGACGGTGTTTTACTTCCTAATCTGGAATTTGGGCATTTAAAGATTCGGGAAAAAGATGCTGAAAAACGCGCTTCTGCTGCGGTGAAAGTAAAGAAAGATTTAAGCTGGAAGGAATGGGCAGCGAGTGTTGAAGAATACTTGAGGATTATGGAAGATCTCTTTTGGCCCGACCTGATTATAGTAGGAGGGGGAATCAGCAGGAATCATGCGAAGTTTTTCCCCTATATCAATATACGGACAAAAATCGTACCAGCCCAGTTATATAACCAGGCTGGTATCATTGGGGCTGCATTATTTGCTTCTATATCTCATTCCTTTAAGGCTTCGTAACCAGGTCCTTCAGAAAAAAATAAAACATTCACTTCAATGTCTGGCGAAAGATCTACCACTTCTCCAGCTGATAATATTCTTGTATGTTCAAGGTGCACTGGATTTCCTTCATAATCATATCCATCGAAAATTTCATCATAACCTGGTGTCCCTGATGGCATGGAGATGACCTTTGGATTCTCGGATACGAAACTATGAGGAACTTCATCTTTAGGAAAGATTGCTCTAACCGGGCACTCTGAAATGCATGCACCGCAATCAATGCAGGTTTCTGTGTCGATATAGAACCAAGGATATTTATCTTCAGGTTTGCCAGGGACAATGCATTCTACTGGACAAACCGTTACACAACCACCATCACGAACGCAGAATCTGGTAATAACATGTGTCATGGTTCTCTCCCAAAGTGTATTTTATTTATTGTACAACAAGAAACCGCCTTTCTACTTCATCCCAATTAACAATACTCCAAATGTTTGAAAGGTAATCAGTTCGGCGATTCTGGTATCGCAGATAATAAGCATGCTCCCAAACATCAATTGCCAGCAAGGGATATAACCCTTCAGCGAGAGGTGTGTCTTGATTAGGGGTAGAGTGGATTATAAGCGAGCCATCACTTTTCCGACTCAGCCATACCCAACCGCTACCAAACCTACCTAAGCCTGTTTTTTCCATATCTTTTGCAAAACTATCGAATGAACCAAAAGTACGCTCAATTAGTTGACTTAATTTCCCTTTTGGTTGCCCACCACCATCAGGTGAAAGGGTATTCCAATACAAGATATGGTTGAAATAGCCACCACCATTATTTCTAACAGCGGTACGGATTTCTTCGGGCACTTGATCAAGGTTTGCTAGTATTCTTTCAATTGGAAGGTTAAAGAATTGAGGAGCCTTTTCAAGAGCAATATTCAAATTATTTAAATATGCATTATGATGCTTGGTATAATGAATCTCGACAGTTAGAGCATCAATTGCTTTTTCTAATGCATCAAATTTGTAAGGTAAAGCAGGTAATTCAAAAGCCATTGTAAACCTCCAAGAATAAGTGAACTGCAATAATACAAATAATACCAAAATAGTCTAATATATTCAATAAATTTTTTATTAGAAAGCAGTAATCATTGTGAATCCATCGAAAACAACAACCTATTCAGGAATAATCATTGGGATTCTGGCGGTTTCAACTGCCTCAATATTCATTAGAATGGCTCAAGTAGAGGCGCAGGCATTAAGTATTGCTGCATACCGGATGACACTTGCAAGCATGATCCTTTTTCCGGTTGTTTTCATTCAAAGTAGGATGGAATTACGGAAGATAAGTTGGAGTACCTGGTGGAAAATACTGCTGGGTGGGGTGTTTCTGGCAATTCATTTTGCTTCATGGATCACTTCTTTGAGTTACACCAGCGTTGCCAGTTCAGTAGTACTAGTTACTACTACCCCTTTGTGGGTAGCAATTTTTGGGGCTCTTTTGCTAAAAGAGCGTCCTTCGAAAAATGTGATCATTGGCCTGGCGGTTGCTTTGACAGGAAGTACAATAGTCGGGTTATCGCGTGAAATTCCTTCCTGGTTCATGCAATCTGCAACAAGTTCACCAGGGGTAATTAAAACCTCAGGGAATTTATTAGGTAATTTTCTTTCTCTGTTAGGGGCATGGGCTGCAGCGGGATATATGTTGATTGGTAGGAAGGTACGCCCACAGCTTTCACTTCCAGTTTATACGTTTCTTGTGTATGGAGTGTCTGCTGTCTTATTATTGATCGCTGTATTGGCGACAGGCACACCTATGGCAGGTTTTCACATTCAAACATACCTGTGGCTGCTTTTACTCGCAGTTGTACCTCAAATTGTAGGGCACAGTGCATTCAATTGGGCATTAAAATATATACCAGCCTCATTGGTATCCATAGCGTTATTAGGCGAACCAGTAGGTTCGACAATTTTGGCAGCAGTTTTGCTACATGAGAATCCAATTTTTCTTGAAATTGTTGGAGGCGTACTTATTCTGATAGGAATATATCTTTCGAGCCGCTCAGGTGTTTCATCTGAACAGGATAAATAGATATTATCCTAACGATTTTGGTTAACGATCATAGAGATTATTCAGCTCTTTAATTCGTTCTGATATTCCTCTGGTGCAGTATGATACGGGTAAACGCCATCCCCAGTTGCCATCTGGTTTACTGGGGTAATTCATGCGAGCTTCAGTCCCTAAGTTAAGAATGTCTTGCATAGGTGTGAGTGCGAAAGCTGCTACTGATGCCCAGATAGTCCTGATCATATCCCAGGTAATATCACTACCGTCACGCCCGAGATACCGCCGGCAGAAATCCCGTTCAGATTCTGGTGCAGATTCATACCATCCTCTGGTGGTATCGTTATCGTGAGTTCCAGTATAAGCAACAGTATTTCTTTCATAATTATGTGGCAAGAAGCGATCTTTAGGATCGCCACCAAATGCAAATTGGAGGATCCTCATTCCAGGAAGATCGAAGTTTTCACGCAAGGCATCCACATCGGGGGTAATAACCCCAAGATCTTCCGCAATGATTGGTAATTCTCCTAGTGTATCTTGCAAGGTTTGAAAAAGATCAGAACCTGGACCTTTTTCCCATTTACCAATTTCTGCAGTTGGGCTGCCAGCTGTCACCTTCCAATACGCTGCAAAACCACGGAAGTGGTCCAAACGTATCCAATTGAATAGTTTTAATGATGCTTTCATCCGTTCAATCCACCAGGCGTAACCTGTGTTGGCATGAATTTTCCAGTTATACAACGGATTCCCCCATAGCTGACCGGTGGGTGAGAAGTAATCTGGTGGGACACCTGCTACAGCAGTAGGATTGCCCTGAGCATCGGTAAAGAATAAATCACGATGTGACCAGGCATCGGAACTATCCATGGATACGAAGATTGGAACATCGCCAATAATGCTTACCCCGTTCTTCTCAGAATAATCCTTGAGTTTTTGCCACTGTTCAAAAAAAATGAATTGCTTAAATGAGTGCTTGAGGATTTCTTCTTGATGTTCGAATGTGAAAGCCTTGAGAGCAGCTTCATCTCGCATTTTTAAGGGCAATGACCAGGTCAACCATGAACCACCACCTTGCGAATCTTTGATCGCCATGAATAAGGAGAAATCTTTCAACCAGAATGAATTATTTTCCTGGAAATCAGAGAACCTGGTTAATAATGCCTCATCATGATTTTGACGAAAGTGTTGGAAAGCTCGATCAAGCAAAGTAATTTTCCATTTGATTGCACAGCCATAATCTACATTATTTACTGGGAAATCAGGACGATCAATAAGATCAACTCTGGTTAGCAATCCTTGGTCGAGAAGCAAGGTAGGACTGATGAGGTATGGGTTTCCGGCAAAAGCAGAAAAGCATTGGTAAGGAGAATCACCATACCCAGTAGGGCCAAGAGGAAGGACCTGCCACAATTTTGTTCCCGAACTATTAAGAAAGTCGATCCAATGATAGGCTTCAGGACCTAGATCACCGATGCCATCTGGGCCTGGCAGTGAGGTAGGATGAAGGAGTATACCAGAAGCTCTAGGAAGTTTCATTATTTTTTCTCCAAATTGCGATAAAGTTGGACATATTTCTGAGCTGAATTGTTCCATGAAAAATCACTTTTCATTGCATTTTTTTGAATGTTCTCCCAGCTCGATTTCTGCGCATAGATACTAATTGCTTGTTGTATAGATGACGTGAGAGCTTCACTTGAAGCCTGTTCAAATAAAAATCCAGTTGCATGACCTGCATCTTGCGCATAAGAAGTAATCGTATCTTTTAACCCACCTGTGGCACGCGCGATTGGAATGCAGCCATACCGCATTGCAATCAATTGAGCCAAACCGCAAGGCTCGTATCTTGATGGCATTAGAATGATATCACCACCTGCATATAGCTGATGGGATAAACTAGCATTGTAACAATTTTCACTGCGAACTTGATTAAACAAAGTCATGGCAAGTTCCTGTGACCTTCTTTCGAGAGTGCTGTCACCACTGCCTAGAAGAATTGCTTGCCAGGAACCACCTTCCAATTGTTTTAAGCTTTGAATGATCAGATCAATACCCTTTTGTTTATCAAACCTGCTGATAACGACGATTAATACCGTATCGTCTTTTCTTGGGAGATCGAATTTATCTTGCAAGAAACGTTTGTTTAGAATACGCTTTTCAATATGATCTGCATCAAAGTTTTGTTGAATATTTATATCTGTAGCGGGATTCCATATCGAATTATTGATACCATTTAGAATGCCCGTAACTTTGTTCTGAATGGAATGGAAGAAGTGATCCAGATCACAGCCAAATTCTGGAGTCATGATCTCTCTGGAATAGGATGGAGAGACAGCAACTACTTTATCAGCAACCGCACATGCCATCGGGAGAGGAAGCTCTCGAGCCCATTCAGGTAATTCTGGGTGGGTGGAAGGAGAAATATGAAAATCAGGTAACATTCCCCGGGTTTCACTACCCATGAAGGGAAGATTATGTATTGTCAACACTGTCCGAACATTCTTTTTCCCCAGGGCAAACGTTTCGGGTATTGCCAATGCAGTATGCCAATCATTAGCATGAAGAATATCAATTTGCCACCCTAAGACATCAGGAAGCATTGCTACTGCTTTTGAGAACAAAATGTATTTTTTTGCAGCGCGATTTGCATCCTGGTCATAAACCCTTTCGCTGGAATGGATCCATTCACTTGAGAGCAAATAGACAGAAAGGTCATTTAGTTTAGTGAGAAAAACATCTACCGGAAGATCAATCTCCTGATATTTAACAGAAAATTGGCAGATATGCTTAAGCTCAAAATTGGATATGTTAGTCATCGCATGGTATGGAATGACCAACCGAATATCAATGGAAGAATTTGAGGGATCTTGAGAGTTGAGAGAAAGAATTGCACCTGGAAGGGAACCAGCTACATCACCCAATCCACCTACTTTAGAAAAAGGATCAGCTTCTGAGGCGGTAAAAAGAACCGAAAGATCCCTAACCATTGTACGATCTCCTATTTGGTAAACATCTCAAAATAATCATCCGTAACTGTATTTTCTGGTGAAATCCCTAAAGTAGTCAACAATTCGGAGATCAATCCAGATTTTAGCTCTGCATCTTTCTGACTCCATGTGCGACTCTTTATTTCAATAAACTTTCCGACAGTTGGTTCTTCGATGGTGTCCAGGTTAATAAAAAATTCAGTATTTTTGTAAAGGATCAAATACCTCAAGCGGTCTTTTTCGAATTCCAATTCTGAAGAAGGTTTGAAGTACTCTCGATAAAAGCGTAAGCTTTGCGTTGCAGGAGCAAAAAATCGTGATCGAGATAGTAAAACCTGGTTGGGAAATTTATGTTCACGTGCTGGACCAATATGAGTCAGCCGGCTTCGTACATTGGTGATCGTACCATTTTCATCGATGAAATGATCTTCACGATAACGAAGACGTTCTTTTTCTTCACCATCCTGAAAAAGGAAATAGGTATCGTATTCTCGATAATGTCTTTTTCGTATGACCCTTATCTTATCAGTGTTTGCAATAATTGCTTCTAGCACAGGCTCTAAGTTTTCTACTTTCACCTTCGCTTGTACTTCAAAACTTTCTTCTTCGCTTGCTCCACCAATGGCGATTAACTTAGAGAGGACGGATTTTTCACGCCGGATAAGGAAAATATCAATCTTTTGCGCATATTCCTGGCTATGAAGGAGTAGTTCTTTTTCATCCAGTGTGAGCAGATTGCGGTCTCTCATCACCCATTTTCCATTAATCATGACATCAGTGACATCGGTTGCTTTTGCAGAATAGACAATCTGGGCATAAACGCTATGAGGATCACGTGCAAAATGAGGTGAATTATGTAATTGATTAATGTCCACCAGGATCATATCTGCTCGTTTGCCAGGTTCTAATGAACCAGTAATATTTCCTATATGCATTGCCTCTGCACCCATTCTGGTAGCCATAACCAGAGTTTGTTGAGCAGGCAGGGTGGTGGGATCATTGCTTGCTGTTTTTGCCAAAAGTGATGCCAGACGGATCTCCTCAAACATATCCAGATCATTATTCGAAGCAGGGCCGTCAGTGCCAATACCAACATTCAAGCCAATGTCCAGCATGCGTTTAACCGGAGCGATACCTGAAGCCAGCTTTAAATTGGAAGTTGGATTGTGCGCAACTCCGGCATGAGCATGAAGCATGGTACGCATTTCACCATCATCGATATGGACACAATGTGCAGCTAATACTTTCGCTTCAAAAAGTGTCTGCTTTTTCAAATAAGGAACTACGGGCATCCCCTTTTCTTTCCGGTTGTTTTCCTGTTCGAGCGCAGTTTCAGCAATATGAATATGTAGAGGTACGTCAAATTCAATCGCAAGTTCAGCAGTGGCTCGGAGGATATCTTCTGTGCAGGTATATACTGCATGGGGAGCAACTGAAGGGACAATCAGGGAATGTCCTTTCCATCCCTGAATAAAGTTCCTGGCGTATGCCAACCCTTCTTCAAAGCTGGCAGCATCTGGGGTGGGAAATTTCATTACGGTTTGTGCACACAATGCACGCATACCAGCATCTGCAGTTGCCTGAGCGATATGATCTTCAAAGTAATACATATCTGCAAAAGTAGTGACACCACTGTGTATCATTTCTGCACAGGCGACCTGTGCGCCTAACCGAACAAAATCTGGAGAGACAAATTCGCGTTCGACAGGCATCATGTATCCCATCAGCCAAACATCCAGCCGAAGATCGTCAGCTAATCCTCGGAGTAGAGTCATGGGTACATGAGTATGGGTATTGATCAAACCGGGCATTAATATTTTGCCATGACAATCCACTATTTTATTTGCAGAGAATTGTTTTTGAAGATCTGATTCCAACCCAACTGCAATAATCTTGTCACCTTTTACGGCAACTGAACCAGAAGCAAATTGTGTAAGCAATGGATCCATGGTTAAAACATGGGCGTTAGTAAAAAGGAAATCTATTGTTGTCTTTTCCATAAATGTAATTATCCTATATATTGCGTCGTATGAAATCAAGAATCGAATTATTTGACCAGATAGTTCTATGAAGTGGTGAACCGCCATAGGATCGCTGATCTTCATACCACGTATCATTAAGCATCAACCCGATAAATAATTTCTGTTGATCGACACCTGGTTGTAAAGCACAGGCAAGAATGATGCAGGAGGGATTCTTCTGCGAAAGAAGGATCGCTTCTTTGTTCAACCGTTTTTTATCAAGAGGCTCTTTTCGTTTATACGATTTTTGAAGTGTAACACCACATTTTCGTAATTGGGTGACCAATGAATCATCCATACCAGAGGTCAATATAACGACCTTCTTCTGTTTTTCTTTCAATTTAGTTGCTACAACACTTTCTAGTGTATCAGAATCAGTACCGTAAATAGAATTTCCTAATCGTCTCTGAACGGTTTCAGCCACTGGTTGGATCATACTCTCCGCTTCTTCACGAGAATTAGCTTTGGCAGTGATTCGAATATCAATCTGACCCGGGTGAGCTAAAAGACCAACTGTGGGATTGGAAAGTAACTCGAGATCTCCTATTTGTTCGTCAACCTTTGATTCTCCCATGCCGGAAACGTGCAGAACATGAGCCAGGATCAATTGATGGAGATCAAACTTCTTGCGTAGCAAAGGGAGGATGCAGTTGTCAAATAAGTATTCCATTTCGCGCGGTACACCAGGCAAACTGATCACTATACTGTTCTCAATTTCAATATAAAAAGCAGGTGCAGTTCCAACCGGATTTTCTATCCCTATAGCACCAAGTGGGATGAACGCCTGTCTGCGGTTGTTTTCTGATGCTGGTCTGCCATATCGCTGGAACCGTGAAAGTATTTGATCCCATAATTCCTGCCGAAATTCCAAATCAGTATTAGCAGCCAAGGCAACCGCCTGCCGTGTAGGATCATCGACGGTTGGTCCTAATCCTCCTGTAGTGATGACAATGTCAGATCGTTTGATTGCATCACGGATGGCGTCAGCAATACGTTGAGCATTATCACCGATCAAAGTCGCTCGAAAAAGGTCGATTCCCGCATTTCGGACTGCTCGTGCCAGATATTGTGTGTTAGTATCTTGAATTTCGCCAAGCAGGAGTTCTGTTCCAATGGCAATGATTTCTATAGAAGGCATAAAGTTTATTTCTCTCTTTGTGAAGTGATAAAGTTTAGCATGGTATACCGTAGTTCGTCAATTAAATACCGACAGGGCGATCTACCTTTTCATCTCTTACAGGTCAGGTAAAATACATAGTATCATGAATGTACAAACCAGAGACAAGAAGAATCCAGAAACCCGTAATCAGAAACTTGCCCGGTGGGGTGAAAAATTAGCTGGAAATATTATGAGAGAAAAGGGATTAATAATTATTGCTGCGAATACTCATACCCCTTATGGTGAAGTTGATCTGATCGTCTCAGATGATGCTGGTATTCGTTTTGTTGAGGTGAAGACAAGGTCTTCTCAAGCATTTGGTCGACCAGAAGCAGCCATAGATATGAGAAAAATGAAACACATGCAGCAAAGCGCTGCATGGTATATCCAGACCCATCCAGAGGTAGAGCAGAATTGGCAAATTGATGTTTTTGCTATCCTTGTCGATCCGAAGAACTGGAATGAACATCAGGTGGAGTGGTTCGAAAATGTCTCAAGCTGATAAGAAATTGCCTTTGATTGTAATAGTCGGACCAACTGCCGTGGGAAAAACAGAGCTTTCCATAAGGCTAGCAATGCAGATGAATGGAGAGATCGTTTCAGCGGATTCACGTCAAATTTACAAGAAAATGAATATTGGAACAGCAAAGCCAACTCCAGAAGAATTGAGCATGGTACCACATCATTTAATCGATGTGGTGAATCCTGAAGAAATATTCAGCCTGGCATTGTTTCAACAAAGTGCATACAAGATTATTGATGATATCCTCCAAAGAGGAAAGCTGCCATTTCTTGTTGGTGGAACCGGGCAATATGTACGCGCTGTAGTACAGGGATGGAAACCCCCGGAACTTCTTCCCGATCTGGAATTAAGGAAGAAACTTGAGAAGGATGCGGTGTCCTTTGGCGGTGATTTTCTATATGAAAAACTTTGCGAAAAAGACCCTGAAGCTGCCAGTATTATTGATCCGCGGAATGTACGTAGAGTGATCAGGGCATTAGAAGTCATTGAACAAACGAAGCAACCGTTCTCAGTTCAAAGAGCGAAAATAGAGCCGAAATATGAATTTACCCAAATCGGATTAATCAGACCTAGACAGGAGCTGTACCAGCGGATTGATTTACGAATTGACCAGATGATTGCAAATGGATTATTACAGGAAGTCGAAAAAATATTGGCAGATGGTTGCCCAGTTGATTCGCCGTCATTATCCGCTATTGGGTATAGAGAAATGATTGCAGTTATCCAAAGAAAATACGAACTTGATGAAGCTATAATATTAATGAAAAGAGCTACACGTAATTATGTGCGCCGGCAAGCAAACTGGTTCAGTATGAATGATCCCAACATCAAATGGTTTGAGATGAACATTGATACTTTTGATCAGGTACTTGCATTCTGTAGAGATCGGATAAGGTGAAGAAAAAATCGGAAGCTTTCAGTCTTCCGATTTTCTTTATTTTGTAAAATGTATTAAGATATCCCATTCACTAATACTGGTGTACCGCTTTTCTTTGGGAATGGTGGCGGGAAGATCGCTTCGAATTCTTCTTTATTGATCGTTTCGACTTCTATTAATTTCTTTGCGACTGCATCCAATTTATCACGATATTTTGTTAGGATGTCTGTCGCTTGCTGATATGCTTCATGTACCAACTTGCGAACTTCCTGATCGATCTTTTCAGCCACAGCCTCTGAATAATCTCGTTGTTCAGAAATTTCGCGACCTAAAAAGATAAGCTCTTCTTTTTGACCATATACCATGGGACCAAGTTCTTCGCTCATTCCGAGCCTGGTTACGATAGTTCGTGCTAATTGGGTTACACGTTCTATATCGTTTGCAGCACCAGATGTAATATCGTCAAAAACCATAGCTTCAGCAGATCGCCCACCTAACAAACCAACCATTTCTGCTATTAATTTCTTGCGACCAGTTAATGTACGGTCATCTTTTGGTAAAGCTATTGTGTAACCAGCTGCCATACCACGTGCGACGATAGTTACCTTTTGCACTGGGTCAGCTTCGGGTAATGCATTCATTACTACTGCATGACCAGCTTCATGATATGCAATAATGAGTTTTTCTTCCTGACTGATGAGGCGGCTCTTGCGTTCTGGTCCAGCAATAACTCGTTCTACAGCTTCTTCGAATTCTGTCTGTGTAATTGCTCGTTTATTCCTTCGAGCTGCGAGAATTGCTGCTTCATTGACAAGGTTTTCAAGGTCTGCACCTACAAACCCAGGTGTACCTCTAGCAAGTACTGCCAGATCAACCGCTGGATCGAGTGGTTTCCCTTTTACATGAACTTTTAAGATAGCTTCGCGACCACGTACATCAGGTCTATCTAGAACAACACGACGATCGAAACGACCGGGGCGTAGTAATGCAGGGTCAAGAATATCAGGACGGTTGGTGGCTGCCATGATGATGATATTTGTATCAGTATCAAAACCATCCATTTCCACCAACATCTGGTTCAAGGTTTGTTCACGTTCATCATGACTGCCACCTAAACCAGCACCACGTTGACGTCCAACAGCATCAATTTCATCTACAAAAACGATACATGGTGAATTCTTTTTTGCCTGATCAAACAGATCGCGGACACGGCTAGCTCCAACGCCGACAAACATTTCCACAAATTCTGATCCAGAGATGGAGAAGAAGGGAACACCTGCTTCTCCAGAAACTGCTTTAGCCAGCAGTGTTTTACCCGTTCCAGGAGGTCCAACAACCAGAACACCTTTAGGAATACGAGCTCCAAGCGAAATAAATTTTTGAGGTTCGCGCAAAAATTCTACAACTTCACGCAACTCTTCTTTCGCTTCATCGACTCCAGCGACATCTTCAAATGTCACTGTTGGCTGATCACCACGGAACATGCGAGCTCGCGATTTTCCAAATGACATGGCTGCATTATTACTACCCTGTGCCTGACGCATGATAAAGAAGAACGCTGCACCCAAGATAATGAAGGGAAGGATATATCCCAGGGTAGTAAGCACGCCTACCACCGGACTTGGAGCTTTGATCTCAATACTGATTTTATCAGGCTGAAGCTCTTCAGGTGTAACTCCGAGTTGAATAAGCTGCTCTATTAATGTCGCACTGCTTTCTTTTATGGAAGTGCCCTGATTGCCTTCAGTTGCATAATAAATGGTTAACCGATTATCATTTTCAACAATGCGGGTAATCTCGCCATTTTTTATACCTTGTGCTACCTCATTAATTGAAAGTGCTTTCGTACTATTGTTTGATGAACCATAGTTATATACCAGCAAGGCAACAATGGCGATGAACAATAGCAGGTAGATAAGATATGATTGATTTCTTTGGTTCACAAATTCCTCCAGGTTCTATCAACTGAACCGATAGAACTCTATGTCCGATTATACCAAGCTATCCATACGATCGGAAGCATAAAAGCAAGCAAGTTTCATAAATATTAAGATAATTCTTATACAATTTAGGATTTATTGATATGATTTAGCATATCAACGACTTTTTTGACCTGACGTATAAGCTCTTGATCATGCAAAACAATTTTGTGGATCAATTTTTTAAAAGTGATCATTCCATATTTTGCTGAATTAGTTTGATATTGCCAGGTAGAATCGGGTAACGTTGATAGTAAATTGATTATCTGAATTCGTGAATCAATGAAATCTTGCAAAGCAAGTTGCCCATTCTGATGAATATATCCCATTTCATTGGACCAGTTTTCTGTCTCAATATTGGGGAAATTGGTATATGCTTCAGTGATCACTCGTTGAATTCCAGGTAAATACACTTCTTGATCTCGATCACGAAAATAGCAACATAATTCGTTTAATGAGTAATCATTATCATCTGGCTGCAGGCTCCACTTCTGAAAGGGTATATCCTTTGTTAGCGTTTCTAATGCAGCAGGAGTTGATTTCATCACGTTCAGCATTGCAGGTATGGTTGAAAAGTCATTAGAGAATTTTTCTCCACTGATCCTTTTCAACCAGGGAATTGCCTCTGATAGCTGCCCTGAGCTACTTAATGTATGTGAGGTAATATTTCTTTTGCCATCTGTACTTTGAATGAAAAATGTAGGAAAGCCAAGCGACTCTGCAGAAAGAATGTCTTGTCCCATATGATTGCCTATCATAACGGCTGGCGCAGAAGGCCACCCGAGTTGAGCAAGCAATTCAACAAAATAAGATGGATTGGGTTTTGCAAAATGGAAATCCTCATATGTTGAGACAATACTAAATGGATAATTCTCCATTGGAATTCCCGCCCAGGATAGGCGCTGCATTGTCGCTATGCGTGGAAAGAAAGGATTTGTTGCAATGGCTACCTGGTGACCCAGTGAAAAGGCAGTTTCAATTAGGGTTTTGGATTCTGGTAGTTGTCTGGTTAATCTTTGAAGCTGACCATAATCATTCCTGTAATAATCATCCAGAATATCTATTATTTCACTACGAGGTATATTTATAGCATCATAAAAATAAGCATTAAAAGTTTGTTCGAGAGTTAAAGCAGGCGAGTCTTTTGCTAGCATACGTTCAGTGATGATCTTCATTTCATGCGCAAATAAATCAGGATCAACTCTGCCTATTTTTTGTGCAAGTGATTTGATATAAGTGGGAAAAAATGTTTCTTCGGTGCAAAGAAGTGTGTCGTCAAGATCAATAAGAACAGTAATTTTCACCTGATATCTCCAGCAGGATCTTCAACTTGAAAATCAATCGATTTGTGACACTGACCGCAACCTATATGAGGTTCTTTCACATCCTGGTGAGATCTGGTGCAATAAGCTGTAACTTTAACTGATTTTCCTAAACGAAAAACACCAGGTTGAACTTCTGCAGAAAGATGCATATGTGTACATCCGTTCGCACGCAAGATTGATGGAACTTGACAAGATTTACAAAGAGTTGGTACCCAATTTCGTGGAGGTGAAACATTACCAATCAAATCACAACGATTTTGATTACGTCCACGATGGTATTCACCAAAAAAGAAGGGGCACTCTGTGCCGAATGGCGTGCGCATAGATGTACTCCGAAATAAAAAGGTTATCCCCACGGGGGGATAACACAAATTTGCTGAATTTAATTATCCATTTACGCGGGTAACATAACCACCCGTACGTGTGTCAATACGGATGATATCTCCCGTTACGACAAAGTAGGGTGTCATTACTTCCAGACCAGTTTCGACTTTAACCTTTTTTGTCACACCAGTCGCAGTATCACCTTTGACAGCAGTTTCTGCTTCAATTACTTCCATATCAACAGTTGTTGGAAGCTCCATGTCGACTACTTCTGATTGGAAGAAGGTCAGCTTGACTTCCATATTTTCTTTCAGCAATCCAACATACTCTTGAATTGTATCTTTCCGAACAGTAGTCTGCTCAAAAGTTTCGGTATCCATAAAATAATAAAAGTCACCATCATTATAGAGATAAGAGCTCATGCGGTGATCTAAACGTACATCCTGAACTCTGTCACCTGACTGGAAGGTTTTTTCCAGTGTAGTCCCGCTGCGTAAATCTCTGGCTTTAATACGGATGGTGGCATTGCCACGTCCTGGCTTATTATGGCTATATTCCAAAACACGATACAGGTTGTTATCGAGTTCAAAAGTAACGCCTTTGCGAAGATCATTAACGTCAATCATACACTATCCTTTTTTGAAAAATTGCAACATCCCATTATAGTCCAGCAAGTATGATGCTGCAAGGAAAAAATACTTTTACCAACAAACAGCTTCCTTTCTATACGCTTAAAGATTATTTTTGAATAGAAATAATGAACAGGCTGCATTAGCAGCCTGTTCGAGATGAATGACACATATTCCGTTATTTAACCAATGGTAGGCTCAATCAAACCATACGTTCCGTCAAGGCGACGATAAAGGATGTTGATCTTGTTTGTATTAGCATTATAAAAGACGAAGAAGTTTTCATGTCCTAATAATGCCATTTGTTCCAATGCTTCATGTTCATCCATGGGAACCAGGGTGAATGATTTTCGACGAACGATAACAGGTTCCTCAGTACCTTCCTCTTCACTAGCTACTGGTTGTTCAACTACCTGTGAAGCAGGGGTGCCATCGCCACGGCCATGGGCACGTTTCCCTTTATATCTTTCAATCTGACGCTCGATTTTATCTAGCGATTCATCGACAGCTTCAAAAATATCGTCTGCTCTTTCCTCCGTTCGTAAGATGAAACCTCTACCACGAATGGTTATTTGTGCTGAATATCGATCATTCGCACTTCTGGCTGATTTCGAAAAACCTAAATCAACCCTTGTTTCATCAATGTTATTTAAGAATCTATCAAGTTTGGAGACTTTCTTATTCACATACTCATTTATTTGGTCAGTCAATTCTAGATTTCGAGTGTAAACGTCAACTTTGAGAGTCATTTTAGCCTCCTAAAAAAGATGAATATTGGAGAGGAGAATCCATCTCCTCCAGAGAAAATGTATCCAAATGAATATCTTGATCAAGTACAGCTCTCGCAAGGCAAATGGCATACACTTGCTTTGCTCCTGCTGCCAGCAGCGCTTTACTGCATGAATCCATTGTAGAACAAGTAGTGGCAATGTCATCAACAAGAAGGATCGATTTGCCAGAAACCAATTCAGCTTTTGCCCAAAATGCGTCTTTTACATTCAATTCCCTTTGATGTGCAGTTAAGCCTACCTGAAAAGAGGTAGGCTTAATACGCGTGATTGCATCGGAAGTATATTGGACATTAATTAACCAGGAGAGAGGTTTTGCCAATAATTCTGCCTGATTGAAACCTCTGGTTTTTTGATGTTGTTTGCTCAATGGTACCGCTACCACTAAATCAGGATGCCAATCTAATCTTATTATACGACGTGCGAGCTTTTGTGCAAAAACTTCGCCTAATCCAAGATTATTTCTAAACTTTAATTGTAAAATCGCCTTTCTGAAAGATCCTGTATACGTACCTATTGCTTGTAATGCTGTGAAGGATGGAGGAGAAGATTTGCAAGAATTACAAATATCACTGGAAACGGAAGGCTGACCACAAATTCTACAAAGCGGAGGTTGGATAATTTGAATATTTTCTTCGCAAGCAGAACACCAGCGACTACCAAATGAGCCGCAACCTGCACAGTAAGGGGGGAACAACCAATCAACTGCCTGCCATAAGTAATGATAAACCAAGAAGGCTGGATGGATTTTTTTTCCCGCCAGCGGCATAAACATATTTTGGCTCTCTTTATTTAAACATACTTGCTAAAGACGAATTCATCAGCCTAAGAGCAGCAGGTGTCAACAATACTATTATTAATGAAGGAAATATCAATAGTACCATTGGGATTAGCATTTTGACAGGAGCTTTATGCGCTTCCTCTTCTGCATGTTGACGTCGTTTGATGCGCATCTGATCCGATTGAATGCGAAGGACTTTTGCCAAGCTGACACCCAATTGCTCGCTCTGGATAACTGCAGCAACAAAGCTGGTTAATTCGGGAATACCAATTTTGTCAGACATATCACGAAGGGCATCCCTTCTTAGCTTTCCAAGCTGTACTTCTTTGATCACTCTAGCAAAAGCGAGTGATAATTCCGTCTCCCATTTATCGCTTACTTTCTGCATTGCTGCATCAAAACCTAAGCCAGCCTCGACGCAAATTGTTAAAAGATCCAATGCATCTGGAAGTGCCCTTCGAATGGATTTTTGGCGGCGAGTAATCTTACTGGTCAACCATAACCGAGGGAAGAAGAAACCGAGTGCACCAAAAAGAAGGCTGAAAAGTAAAACTCTCCCGAATGGCATTTTTGTCTGCCCAACAGAAAATACCAACAAAATGACTCCACCAAAAAAAATGAGGGCGATGAATTGAAGTGCCAGGAATAAAGTGGGATCCAAACGACCTGGGTTACCTGCTCTTTCCAATTGAGTGCCGATGGTATTTAATGCATTTTGGGGTGTGAATTTTGCTGCTGCCTGACCAAGTTTTCTCGCGATTGGATAGAGTACCCGTTCTGTAAAAGGACGGGACATTTCTAGTTTTTCAAGGTCTACTTGTTCGCCTTTTTGAAGAAACTCTTCTAGACGCTCTTGTATTAGATTTTCTTCGCTATTCTGAGGGGCACGGATTCCAATATATACTAATGCGCCACCACCAATAAGGATAATGAGAAGAATGACAATTACACCAATCATACGAGCCTCCGAGGGGGAGTTAAACCTCAATATCAGCCAATTTATTCATTGCCAGGTAACCGAAAACAATGAGAATTGCAGCAAGGCCTAAAGCAATGTAGCCACAGATTCCACTGCCTTTTGCAAAAAACTCCATTAAATAGGGCCGGTTAACTAAATATAGGATCGCCATGACTATTAATGGCAAGAATGAAAGGAATCTTCCCGAATACATCACCTGGGTAGTTAAAACTCGAATTTCTCCTTTGATACGAACCCTCTCGCGAATGGTGTAAGAAATTGTGTCGAGAATTTCTGCAAGATTACCACCTACTTCGCGCTGAACATTTATTGCAGTAATGACCAGGTCAAGGTCATCACTGGGAATGCGGCGCAGTAAATTATCTAATGCTACCTCCATCGAAATTCCTAATTGCATTTCCTGAACCACCCGTCGAAATTCGTCGCAAATTGGGCTTGGCAATTCACGGCTTACGGATTCCATTGCTTGCATGGTGGAGTACCCTGCACGTAAACCGTTTACCATTAAGTTAAGCATATCGCCAAGTTGATCATTGAAATGAACCAATCGCTTTTTTTGTTGACTACGCACATACATTCCGGGTAAGAAAGCCCCAATAACTCCACCAATAAGCAAGACGAGGATGGATTTTCCACCAATGAAATAACCTAGAAATGCCATCAGGACTACACAAATGACTATGAGTGCAATGTACTCACCCGTTTTCATTTTTAGGTCAGCGCGAGCGAGGTTCTTTCTGATTTTATCCCCAGTGGTCGAACCTTCAACTCTGCGATCAATCCATTCGGTTACTACAGAAGTAGTTTGTTTTTTATCGGGAACTACCTGTGTTTTTTCTACATATTTTCCCAGGCGTTCATCTACCAGTGATTTGTCGCGTTTTACTGATACAGCGATACCTACAATCAGTAAGATTATTGCTAAACCACCACCGATGATTAAAATGAGAATGGGGTTGAGGTTCATTTATTCCCTCTATCTTATCTTCTTACACCTATTCCAAAAATGCTGGGTGGGAGCGAGATACCCGAAGCTTCGATTTTTTCCATAAACTTAGGCCGCAATCCAGTAGCGCGCAATCTTCCTAGAATGCGTCCATTATCAAGTCCAGTTTGTTCAAATACAAAGAGATCGGTCATCGTGATGATGTCACCTTCCATGCCTACGACTTCAGATACAGTCGCTATTTTCCTTGTACCATCTCTCAACCGTTCCTGGTGAACGATCAGGTCAATTGCTGATGCCACCTGTTCACGGATCGCTCGTACGGGCAGATCCATGCCTGCCATCAATGTCATAGTCTCAAGACGAGCAAGTGTATCGCGGGGACCATTAGAGTGGAGTGTGGTCATGGATCCATCGTGGCCTGTATTCATTGCTTGAAGCATATCAATGGCAGCCTCATCACGAATTTCACCAACGATGATCCGATCGGGGCGCATACGCAAGGCATTTACAACAAGTTGACGAATGGTTATTTCGCCTTTATTTTCAATATTTGGTGGACGCGATTCAAGTGTCACTACATGTTCCTGACGGAGCTGTAATTCTGCTGCGTTTTCTATGGTTACAATACGCTCATCTGCAGGAATAAAGCTGGAAAGGATATTGAGTAAGGTTGTCTTTCCTGATCCAGTACCACCGGAGATAACAATATTCAAACGGGAATGAACGCATGCTTTAAGAAATTCAATCACTTCAGGTGTAGCTGTGCCAAATTCAATAAGTTGATCAACAGTAATAGGATCTCTAGCAAATTTACGAATGGTAATAACTGGACCTACCAGTGAGATGGGAGGTATAATGACGTTGACACGAGAGCCATCAGGTAAGCGAGCATCTACGTAAGGGCTGGATTCGTCAACACGACGACCGAGAGGTGCGACAATCCGGTCGATAATCCGCATTACGTGAGCATTTGATTCGAAGCTTAATGGAACACGATAGATTTTTCCTTTTCGTTCAATATAGATATTTTTTGCGCCATTTACCATGACTTCTGTGATGGAGTCATCCTCCAGTAAAGGTTGAATTGGACCAAAACCTAGAATTTCTGCAGAAATTTGCTCGAAAAGTCTGGCTCTTTCAGGACGGGTGAGGATGATGTTTTCTTCGTTAAGAATGGTTTCAAAGAGCTCTTGGATTGTGGTACGTACTTCTGCAGTTTTGGTTACATCCATGCTTGGATCTAAGCCAGCAAGCAATTTATTCTGTACACGAGTCTTAAGATCCTGGTATGTGTCTTGCCCGATGTTAGAAGTTGGCGCTGTTATGCGCCGCGCCTGTAATGTTGGTTGTTGTGGCTGGTGGGGAGTTTGAGGCGGAGTTGCTGGTGCAGGTGTTGTCGAATTGACTGGCCTACTTTCCCCGTTCTGAATTCTTTTTAAAATAGACATTGATTACTACTCCCAAAATGGCAGATTAGAATGTTCCTTCTAGCGATTCGAGCTTCTGTGTGACCATTTCTGCCAGTGAAATCATACTTTTACTGAAAGGATGAGCTTTATTTTCAAGAAAAAGAGGTACTCCACGATTGATCGAATTGCTAATAAACCGATCATCCAATGGAATGGAAAGAACAACCTCTTGCTTTAAGTTTGTTGTAATTCGTTCGGGAAGAATGGCTACTCTACGATCAAATTTGTTGAGAATAAAGAGAATCCTTTTTCGCGAGATTCCCAGAGCATCTGCAAGCAGTAGAAAAGAACTAGCGTTTTTAATTGCAGGAATATCTTGAGTGGTTACCAGAATGATGATATCTGCGATGTCCAAAACAGTTTGTACTGCATCACATAGATAAGGTGTGGTATCAACAACTATATAGTTATATAAATTACGCATGTAATTTAATAACTGACCAAATGGTTCACCTTCCACTTTTTCAGCCAATTCTGGTCGGGGTGGTGCTGCAAGAACATATAATCCGGTTTTTTCTTGTTTTACTACTACTTCTTGAACCAATTCTGGATCCAATTCATCTGCATGCACTGTCAAATCAAGCACTGAATTCTTAATTTGCTCATTGATAAAAATCGGGATATCTCCATATTGCATGCTGCTATCAACTAGCACAATTTTATTTGCGTTTGTATCCAATGCCAAAGCAAGATTGGTAGCGATTGAAGTGCATCCTGTTCCACCCTTAGGACTATAAATAGCTATGATCTTCCCATTGAGTGCACCACCAAGCCCTGTAATGCCAGGTGTGGCGGCAAGTTGAATGCTTTGATTATATTTCGCAAACTCATCTTTTGCTGTTTCACCAGCCCGATGTACCGCAATGGTAAGCTCGTCAATGGTTGGAGGTTTTGTGAGAAAATCTCGTGCTCCTACCACCATAGCACGACGCATATATTGCATGTCATTTTGAACAGATAGAATAATTACCTGGCAATATGGTACTTTTTTGCGGATGCCTTCGGTTGCCTGGATACCATCCATATCTGGCATATTGATATCCATGACAACTACTTCTGGTTTTAATTTTGCTGCCAGCTCAATGGCTTCTCTTCCACCACGTGCTTCGCCGACAACTTCAATATTGACATCAAATTGAAGAAGTCTCTTTAGATTTTCTCTTGTTTCATTAATGTCATCGACCAGAAGAGTTCTAATTTTTTCCTGAGATGGCATACTACACTCCAAAGATTAAGATAGCTCTATGAAATAGTTTGCTATCTGTTATTGACCATTCTCAAGGGATGGGTAAATCATCTGATCAACCCTGGGCTGCATTCCGTATGGCAGTTTTACTGGATATGGGATGCCATATTGTTCCATCAGGAATTGCAATGTGACGGCTTCGGTAGCGACTTGTTGGTCATCTCCTGCGCCGCGTAAGGCAAGATTTAGCTGTGCGCCGGATAGCATTAAGTAATTCAGCGTGACTGCGTCTTGAGGAGTCACAATTAAAGTAATGATATCAGGATTCCCTGTACCGGTTGTAGTTGTTTGTTCTTCCCCTTCTGCAGATGGGGTGGGTGTTGGAGCAGATCCAGCAACCAGTTCGCCCTCTGGGAAGTTTCCAACCCACAATACAGTAACATCTTGGATCAAAGTCTGGCTGATCAGACGTGAACGTTGCGCTTCAGATGGAGTGACATATAAAGCCTGGTTCAATGTCATGTCAATGATAGTCCTGCCTGCAACACCTGTACCATCTCCACTTTGAATTGTGGCAGTACCAGTTATTCCTTCACCCAAAGGTGTGCCTGGTAATAGAATGACCCCGGTGGTGTTTGGAAGAATTGTTTGATAATCTGCATCCAGATCAACAAGCAATAACGAGCCAATAATATTTACATGGTCACCAGCTTGAAGGGCATAAGCAACGGAAGTCAACCGGCTGATTGGTATGGATACTGCTACCATACCTCTAGGGATTAAGTAAGACGCATAGGAGCCCGTAGGTGCATCAGTAATCAGGCCAGGTGTAAGGGGTGTTCCTTGAGCAAGGTCAAATTTCACACGTTTATCTAAAAGATTTACCACCTGGTCTTCTGTATAGAATAATCCTTCTGTTAAACTTTGCCGTGGATATTCTACAAAGAGCAATAAATCTTCGGTGATTTGAGTCCCATGAACTGCTGGTTGAGCCAAGACTGCTATCTTTACAAGATCGGATGAGGCTATGGGAGTTGCTTCTGAAGTAACAGTCGGTGATGGAAACAGTTGTTTTCGGAGCAGTAAGACTGCTGCAACAACTATTAAGATCAAGATCAAGGCTACCAGAATAAAAAGACGACCTGTTTTCTTTCCACCTGTTGCCATAAAGTCCTCCTCAGTTATGGGCATGGAATATACAAAATCATTATATATCAAAACAGACAAGATGCATGCTTTATGCCACTTAATAAAACTGTAGGGTTAAAAAGCTTTACGAAAACGAAAAAGCTCTGTTTTCACAGAGCTCTCTCGTAGCAATGAAAATATAATTGATGAAATTTAGATAGCGCCTACGATATTGCTGAATACATTACCAATGGTTGGGCTAAGCAAAGCAAGAATTACAATAACGACTACTGCGACTAAAACAAGAATTAAGGCATATTCAACAAGGCCCTGTCCTTTTTCCTTCGGTGCGAATAACATGTTTTTCACCTCCTTTCGCGCTTGAATATCAAAGCTTATTATAGACAAAACTCATATTCAATGCAAGTAGTAAACCTTGCAAATACCTTACAAGGAATTGTGCTACATCAGTGCATGTACAGATTTTCTGGATATTGGAAGAATGAAAATTGCTATAATAATAATGTTCAGAAAATTAGATTCTTGAAAATTGAGGAGGACTAATGAGCGATTTATTTGAACAGGTTACTGGATACCAGGATATATTTAAGAAATTATTGAGCAAAATACCTGGTTTCAAAGGATACGTTGAAAGAACCAATAGACGTATGGCTGATAAAATGCTCCGTTCGGAGGTCGCTGAACGATATGAAGAACAATGGCAGCGCATCTCCTCTTTGCAACGGGATTTGATTGCCCAAGGTGAGATTGGTTTGATCGATGATATGGAAGCTGCGTCTGTAAAGTTCCGTCAATTCATTGATAGAGTTCGAACTGCTACCTACGGATATTCCAGCTTTTTTGAAGCTGCAAAAGTCAATGAGGAAGAACTTGCCAGGATGTATCAATATGATCTGACATTGCTTGAGTTGGTTGAAGAAGTAAAACATAGTATTGACAATGTAGAAACATCCATAGGTTCTGATGGATTACCAGCGTCTATTCGTTCTTTGATCAACCTTGCTCAACGATGTGTGGATGCGTTCAACCGCCGTGGTGAAGTTATGCGCGGTGGTACTGAGGGTGAGCATTAAGTTCATCCATAAAAATAATGGAGAGAAATTATGGCTAGAATTTTTGATGTAGTTGAATATCCAAGCGAAATGGCAGATGAGCTTGTGCATCGCTTTCCTGAAACGGGTGTCGCAGACCTGCGCATTGGTTCACAGATAATCGTACGGGAATCGCAACGGGTGATCTTCTTTCGTGATGGCAAAGCGCTAGATACTTTCATCCCTGGTCGTCATACTATAGTTACAGCAAATATTCCTAAGCTAATCGATCTGATCGGAAAAGCATTTAATGATCGTACTCCATTCACTGCTGAAGTTTATTTCGTTTCGATGAAGGAATTTGCAGATCGAAAATGGGGTACTCCTCAGCCTATTATTGTACGCAATCCAGGAATGGGTATTGGGGTGGCATTAATGCAGGGCTTTGGCAGTTACAGTGTGCAAATATCTGATCCACAGCAATTTGTAACTCAAATTGTTGGAGCGCAGGGAATCTATCGCATGTCCGATATCGAAAACCGTTTGCGTTCTATGCTGCTTTCAAAACTTCAGGATCTGCTGGGTGAAACTGCTGCCAAGAAAAGTGTTGTTGAGTTGATTGGGTTGACCGAAGAGCTTGGTGCTGGTGTTCGGGCAAAAGCTCAAGATGATTTCGCCGCGATCGGGTTGCTTTTGAAATCATTTTACATTTCCAGTTTGAAACCTGCGGAAAAATCTCTAGAAGAATTAAAGCAAATGGGTGTATTGGATCTGGACACATATACTCGTCTGCAAGTTGCAGATGCGACACTTGCAGCTGCACAAAATCCAGGTGGTGGAGCAGGGTTAACTGCTGGTATTGGCGCAGGAATGGGAATTGGTGGGGTGATCTCTCAAACATTGCAGGGCATGGGCACAGGGCAACAGCAAGCCGCTGCAGGGGCTTCAGCAGCCGGTGCGGCTATTACCAGTGATGTTATGACGCCTTCTGAAGCAGCAGCAGTATTGAAGGTGTCTGAAGAGGATGTTATGGCTGCCATTACTGCAGGTGAATTAAAAGCACGAAAGATTGGGAATGCTTATCGGATCAGTAAACAGGCCCTTGAAGATTTTCTAAGGGGTGCTTAGATATAATTTATACAAAGAAAAGATACAGCCCGGTAATTCCGGGCTGTATCTTTGCAATGAATGGGCTATAATCTAAATGAATTAAGTAAGGCATCTCATCTATTTCGGGTGGAACTGAATGAGGTTGCACGAATATCAAACCAAACAGATTTTCAACAAGTATGGAATTCCAATTCCGAGGGGGAAAATTGCTCTATATGCAGGAGAAGTAAAGCAAATTGCAGATGAAATTGGGGGGCCTATCGTTGTAAAAGCGCAAGTTTTAGTCAGCGGTCGTGGAAAAGCAGGCGGGATACGCCTTGCAAAAAGTGCCAAAGATGCTGAGGAAATAGCAGCATATATTCTGGGAATGGAAATAAAAGGTCTCCCTGTCCATAAAGTACTGATTGAAGAGGCTGTGATTTTTAACCAGGAAATATATCTGGCAATAACAATCGATCGTGAAGCAGGATTGCCCGTTTTAATGGCTTCTGGATCTGGTGGCATGGATATTGAGGAAGTTGCCTTACGCTCACCAGAAAAAATATTACGTCTGCAAATAAATCCTCTTTTAGGAATTCAAGAATATCATGCCCGATTGATTGCGATTAATATGGATCTTAGCAGACAGCATTGGCGACAATTTTCCAAAGTTCTCGCTGAGATGTGGAAGGTATTCAGAGATTGTGATGCAACACTGGTCGAGATTAATCCGCTTGTCATAACTGGAGATAACCGTCAAATTGCCCTTGATGGGAAAATGATCATTGACGATAATGCCTTATTTCGGCAAGCAAATCTGGCTGAGCTACGCTGGTTGGAGGCAGAAAATCCCATAGATACGGAATCAAGGAAATTTGGATTGTCGTATATTCCTTTAAAGGGCAAAGTGGGTTGTATGGTAAATGGCGCAGGTCTGGCAATGACAACCATGGACCTCATCAATAGTTTTGGAGGAGAACCTGCAAATTTCCTTGATATTGGCGGCGGGGCAAATGCAGAGAAGGTAAGTGCCGCGCTTAAGATCATTCTTTCGGATCCGCATGTGACTACCGTTTTGATAAATATTTTTGGTGGCATAACGAGATGTGATGAAGTAGCCAGGGGGATTATTGCAACTTTATACGAAGTTGAAAGTCAGATACCGATCATTGTTCGGCTTAGTGGTACGAATGCAAAAGAGGGTATGCAAATATTGGCAGAAAGAAATCTAAATATTGCCAACAGTTTAAGCGAAGCAGCGCGGCTAGCTGTCGATTTCTCTCAGAGAGTACCAAATGGGAATACTCATTAATAAAGATACACGTATCCTTATTCAAGGGATCACAGGCCATGAAGGTCTGTTCCATACACAACAGATGTTGAAATATCCGATCCCAATAGTTGCTGGGGTAACACCTGGTAGAGGTGGAGAATGGGTTTTTGATGGAAAAGTACCTGTATTCGATTGCGTAAAAACTGCAGTAGAAGTAAGTGGAGCAAATACTAGTGTGATTTTTGTTCCAGCACGTGCTGCAACCGACGCGATATTTGAAGCAGCGGATGCTGGAATACATTTAATATTTGTTATCACTGAAGGTATTCCTATTCAGGACATGATGAGAATTCGTTGGTATATGAAACAACAACATATTACCTTGATTGGACCAAATACTCCTGGATTATTGATACCCGATGAAGCGAAAATTGGAATTATTCCTGGTGATATTGCTATCCCTGGAGATGTTGGGTTGGTTTCACGTTCTGGAACGCTTACGTATGAAATTGCCAGCATTCTCAAAGAATCTGGAATTGGGGTAAGTGCATGTCTTGGAATTGGAGGAGATCCAATTGTTGGAACCGGGTTTAGCGACATCCTTGATTTGTTAGAAAACGATCCTCATACAGAAAAAGTGGTGTTGATCGGAGAAATTGGCGGGCAAGAAGAACAATTAGCAGCAAAAAAGATCGCTAAAGAATATACAAAACCAGTAATTGCATTTATTGCAGGTCAGACAGCACCAACCGGAGTGCGCATGGGGCACGCAGGGGCGATTATTGAACGATCTAGCGGTTCAGCAAAAGAAAAAATCGAAGCTCTTGAGGCTGCTGGAGTAAAAATAGCAAATTTTCCAGAAGATATCCCTGGTTTGCTGATCTGATCGAATAGGTGAAAAACAAAAGCGCGATCATAAAACTTTACAATCCTTCAAAGTATCTGAAGGATTGTTAGTTTATTATCCCTATTAGATCAAGATACGAAGATAGGTAAATTTATTTCGATCTTTCCATATTGCTTTTTTACGATACGGTTAATTATTTCTTATGTTTGTTGATGTAGGTTACTGCATCTGTAACTGTTTTGATATTGCGCGCTTCGTCATCTGCGATAGTAAGATCAAATTTTTCACAAAAACCATCGATCAGAAAAAATTGGTCCATCGAGTCAGCATTGAGGTCTTCGATAAAACGGGTTTCGGGTTTTACAGCTGCTGGATCGCATTTCATCACATCAACAATTACATCTCGTACTGCTTCATATGTTTCGTCCATGTTAGATCCTCCGAAAGAATTCTCTATTGACTTTAATTGCATGAAGAAAATCTGTCAAGTGGTATTATAAAATAATTCTCACTAAATTGTATTTTGAGAGAGAGATTGTCTCTGGTATACTCAAAAACACACATTTGAATAAATCGTTTCGAAAGCAGGCAAAATGCCGGATAATTCCTTGCTTCCATTTCGTAAAGCTGATCATCTTCGAATAAATATTGAAAAGAACGTCCAATCAGGGTTGCAATCAGGCTTTGATGATTATTATTTTGTTCATAATGCCTTACCAGAAATTGACCTTGATGAGATTAATACTGAAATCACAATTTTTAAGAGAAAGTTAAAATCTCCCCTGTTAATTTCTTCAATGACTGGTGGAACACCCGAAGCAGCTGAGATAAATCGTACTCTTGCCAAAATAGCTCAAAAACATGGTTTAGCAATGGGGTTGGGTTCACAGCGTGCTGCAATTGAAGACCCTAATCTGGCTTATACATTTCAGGTGCGCTCTATAGCTCCAGATATTCTATTATTTGCTAATCTAGGCGCAGTTCAACTTAATTATGGCTTCACTATTGATCATTGTATCAGAGCAGTTGAGATGGCAAATGCAGATGCCCTTTTTCTGCACTTGAATTCTTTGCAAGAAGCATTACAACCTGAAGGAGAATGCAATTTTGGCGGATTGTTGAGCAAGATAGAAAAAGTTTGTATTAAATTGCCGGTACCTGTAGTGATAAAAGAAGTAGGTTGGGGAATCTCAGGTAAGGTAGCCAAGAGATTAAAAGATGTTGGGGTACAAGCAATTGATGTGGCTGGAGCGGGTGGAACATCCTGGTCGCAGGTTGAATCCCACCGGATCAAGGATGAAACTGACCGTATGATCGCTTCTGACTTCAATAAATGGGGAATACCAACCATGGTGTGTCTTGAAGAGATTAGAACTCAAGTGCCTGAAATACTCACCTTTGCATCTGGTGGAATAATTAATGGAATTGAAATTGCTAAAGCAATTGCCCAGGGAGCTTCTCTTTGTGGAATGGCCGGACCATTTCTTAGAGCAGTCAAATCATCGGAAGAGGCGGTTGAAAAGTTGATCGCATACCTGATAAAAGAATTACGAATCGCTATGTTTGCAACAGGCAGCAAAAACCTTGATGAATTAAGAAATGCTTCAATGATTTTTCAGAAAGCCAGATAATCATGGACACTGACGAATTGTTTAATTTAATGCGAGAGAAAATCGAACAGACCTTAAAAGATGTGATCAATCGAGTTCCAGAAAGCGAGTTGCGCTTTATGCTTTCATACCATATGGGTTGGGAAGGCGAGAGCAATGGAGTAAAGGTACAGGGAAAGCGAATTCGGCCTCTGTTAACCCTGATCGGTGTCGCTGGTACTGGGGGAGACTGGGAAGAGGCATTACCTGCCGCTGCTGGGATTGAATTGATCCACAATTTTTCTTTGATTCATGATGACATAGAAGATCATTCTGAAATGCGAAGGGGAAGAAAAACAGTTTGGTCAATTTGGGGAGTGCCCCAGGCGATAAATGCTGGTGATTTGATGTTCAGCCTGGCTAGAAATAGTGTATTGGATCTACAAAAGTATATTCCCGTTGAACGAGTATTGATGGCTATTGAATTATTGGATCAAACTTGCTTATCTTTGACTTATGGGCAATTCTTAGATATGCAGTATGAAAAAATAAACCAGATCGATATTATTGATTACTGGAAAATGATTGGTGGAAAGACAGCAGCATTAACTTCTTGTTGTATGAAGATGGGTGGAATAATTTCAGGAGCATCATCTGAGACAATTTCTCATTTGAGCCGTTTTGGAGAATTTTTAGGTTTGGCTTTTCAGGTTGTGGATGATTGGCTGGGTATCTGGGGTGATGAAAGTCAAACTGGAAAGTCAACTGCCAGTGATCTGGTTGAGGGCAAGAAATCGCTACCAGTCATTTTTGGGTTAAAGAATTGTGATGGTTTCCTTGAAGAATGGAAATCTGGGATTGGGAATCTACAAAAAGCACAAAACCTTGCAGAAACGCTGGAACTATGCGGAGCAAAAGCTTTTGTTGAAAAAGAAGCTGAGAAGCAAACATTATTGGCGTTGGAAGCTCTACATCTTGCAATAAAAGATGAAAAATATGCAAACATTCTTGAAGAATTAACTGAAGGAATGTTACATAGGAAGAAATAGGAAATATGAGGGTATTATGGCGCATGCGAAAAATCGTGTTTATAAAGCAGCGGATTTAATAGATGATAAAGAAGTAAATTGTGATTTATTGGAGAAAGCAACCCGCGATATATTGGTAGCTATAGGTGAAGATCCAGAGCGTGAGGGTTTAAAGAGAACACCTGAACGGGTTGCTCGTATGTATGATGAACTATTATCAGGTTATCGAATTGATCCAGTGAAAATGGTTAATGAAGCCTTATTTGCAGTCGATTATGATGAAATGGTAATAGTTCGTGATATTGAATTTAATAGTTTATGTGAACACCACTTACTACCTTTTATCGGCAGAGCACATGTTGCGTATCTCCCGAAAGGGAAAGTAATTGGATTGTCAAAAATACCCAGAATAGTTGATATGTTTGCGCATCGATTACAGGTTCAAGAAAGAATGACAAAGCAAATTGCAGAATTTCTGCAAGAATTATTAAACCCTGTAGGTGTTGGGGTGGTGATCGAGGCACTTCATTTGTGTTCCATGATCCGTGGAGTGAAAAAGCACGATGCACGCATGACAACATCGGCTATGTTAGGTAGTTTCCGAACCAATATTGCCTCACGTGTGGAGTTTTTAGACAATATCTCTCGAGGATCAGAATCTTTACATTTTTAAAACAAAATGCCACCCGGATTATCTTCAGGCGGTCTTTGAATATAATAGTTTAAATTACTTCATTAGGTAAAGAATGCCAATTGTTTTGGGGCCACAATGACTGGAAACAGTTGCGCCAGCTTTTGTTATGCAGATTTCATCAATACTTGCAATCTTTTCTAATTTCTCTTTTATATAATTTGGATCAATATCTCCGCCACTATGAGTAATAAAAACTCTATGTAGATCTATCTTATCAACATTCGCTTTAAAAGTATCAATTTGTGCATCCATCCCTTTTGTTCCAGAACCGCGCACTTTTTGGCGGACACCAAGAGTACCATCATGGCGTACCTCAATAATTGGATGAATACTTAGTAAACTTCCCATAATGCTTTCCATTGCAGAGCATCTGCCACCTTTGTACAGGTAATCCAGGGTATCAATTACAAATGAGGTATTAACCCGGGGAACAAGTGACAATATGTAATTATAAATTTCATCTAATGAAGCACCTTTATCTCGCAGTTCGGCTGCTGCTAATACCAACAAGCCAATTCCCGTGGAAAGATTTGCAGAATCCACAATGCGAATACGTTGGTCAGGTAATGATTGGGCGGCAATTGTGGCATTCTGGTTTGTTGCGGAAAGCTTTGCTCCAATACTAATAAAAATAATGTCACCAGGGTGTTGTTTAAAAAATTCGATAAATTCTACGACTGAAGGAGCTGCAGTTTTTGGCAGCTGACCGCTTTTTTCAACTTCTCTATATAATAGTTCAGATGAGATATCATTACCATCAAAATAGGTTTTTTCGTTTACATACACTGTTAAGGGAATTACTTCAATACCAAATCGCTGGATCAACTCTGGACTTAAATCTGCGCAACTATCAGTAAGGACATGTACCACGGATACCTCCCGGAGGCATTTTTTAATGATGGAAAATATTATAGTCTATTAATTTGGGTGTGAATAGAAGTATATTCCCCAATTCAAGATCAAAACCAGCCACGCTTTCTAAAGAAAACTAACATACTGGCAATAATCAATAAGCAAAGGATCCACACCATGGGATAGCCAAATTGCCAATTAAGCTCAGGGAAGTAACGAAAGTTCATACCGTAAATTCCTGCCAGAAAGGTGATAGGAAGGAAAATCGTAGATACAATTGTTAAAGCTTTCATGACATTGTTTAGTTTAAGGGATGTCGATGAAAGATATATATCTAGAGCACTTGAAACCAAGTCTCGAATTGACTCACTCATATCCTGTATCCGTACAAGATGGTCGTATATGTCGCGAAAATATATCCTCGATTGCTGGTCGATTTGTGGAAATTGATCTCTACTAAGGCGATTAATTACTTCGCGTTGTGGGGCAATAATGCGTCTCAATTCCATTACACTATGTTTAAGAAATAAAATCCGTTCCAAAACACTGGGTTCTGGAGTTTCAAGAACTTTATCTTCCAACAACTCGATTTCTTCATCCATTTCGTCCAATATCGGAAAATATTCATCTACTACAGCATCCAGAATGCTATGGCATAGAAAGTCAGTACCAAACTGATGAATTCTGGCATCTCTTTTTAGCCTAGCGAAGACCTTCTCGATGGAGGAAAGGGAATCTTCTTGATGATAAGTTACCAAAAAGTTGCTGCCAAGGTAGATATTCAACTCATTCGTTTCCATTTTTTGAAAATCATGATCTGGTTGTACGGCATGCATGATAATGAATAGGTAATCTGCGAAATCATCAACCTTTGGAGGTTGGTAACCCACACTTTGACAATCCTCAATAGTTAAAGGGTGGAAGGAAAAAAGATCGGAAAGAATGGTTTTTGTCTCTTCCTGTGACGGATTAGACAGGTGAATCCAAAGCAGACTATCTTCTTTCGTTAATGCATTTTGCATCTGCTCAATTGTTAACTCTTCTTGTACTAGACCATCTTGTAAAAAAAAGATCGAACGTATCATAGCTAACCTCACATTGGCTTCTTTCTAGTACGAATTATAAGACACATGATTGCAGGTATATCAATAATATCAATGAATTCGTAAAGAATATACGAATACCGGAAAAGATTGGCGTATATATTAATTTACTGCAATCTGAAAGAATATTTGAAAATTGAATCCTGATGTATACTAAAAATAAGGTGTGAATTATTAATTGCAGAAACGAAAAAATATTAGGAGGTGTACATGACGGAGCAAAAAGAATCTTGTGTAAAGCCATCCAAGGGGCCAATCATTCCTGAAGTAACAAGTACTAAAGACTCTCTTATTGATATTAAGAAGGAGGCACATAAAATGCTTGCAAGAGTAGGAAAAACAGCTCCAGATTTTGAATTAAATGCTTATTTTGAAGGTAGCTTTAAGAATATTAAATTATCTGACTATAAAGGAAAGTGGATTGTTATCTGCTTCTATCCAGGTGATTTTACTTTTGTCTGACCGACTGAATTGTCGGCAGTTGCCGTCAAGTATAATGAGTTAAAAGCATTGGGGGTAGAAGTTTTTGCGATTAGTGTAGACAGCAGGTTTTCTCATAAGATATGGCATGAAGAGGAACTTTCGAAGATGGTTCCGGGCGGGATTCCTTATCCCTTATTATCTGATAGTGGAGGTAAGGTTGGAGAAATTTACGGTGTCTATGACGAAGAAGCCGGAGTGGATATTCGAGGTAGATTTATCATAGACCCAGATTTTAATATCCGTGCCATGGAAGTATTAACTCCAGAAGTTGGTAGAAATGTCAATGAGTTATTACGCCAGGTTAAAGCTTTTCAGCATGTTCGAGCAACAGGTGAAGTGACACCTTCAGGCTGGATGCCCGGTAAACCTTCCTTAAAACCCAGCCCTTCATTGGTTGGTAAAGTATGGAAAGAATGGACAACTGATAAAGCATTCTAATAATTGCCGATATTATGGTTAAAAAATAACGGGTTGCTCTGGCAGCCCGTTCAATTTTTGGATATACTCATCTTTGGAGGCAAAAAATGACTGAACTCAATGTCGAGCAATTTTTCCAATATCTTCCAACTGCATTTCAGCCAGAAAAATCTACAGGGATCGATGCAAGAGTCCAATTTGATTTGAAAGATAAAGATGTACGATCGTGGACAGTGGAGATCAAGGATAAGCAATGTAAAGTAAGTGAAGGTGCACAACCAAATCCTACTGTTACATTAACAGCAAACACACAAGATTGTATTCAAATATTTACCGGAAAATTAGATCCAGCTACAGCATTCATGCAGGGTAGGATCAAGGTTGGAGGAAATATGCCGCTTGCTATGAAATTGCTAAATATTTTTAAATTGGGATAATTAAAACCACCCCAAGTTTTCAGCAGCACCATCTTCCATCATTGAGAAGTCCCACATTTCCATTCCTAATTCGAGCCGGGCAGGTCTTTCAAGGATCTGCTCGGCTTTTTGACGAGTTGTTTCGAGCATTGCAGGGCCATAAGGACAGTAGATACTGGTTAATATCATTTTTATTAGAGTAAGATCTGGTTCAATTTTTACATCTCGAATTAGCCCAAGTTGAATAATATCCAGTCCAATTTCGGGGTCCGTAATTTCACGCAATCCTTCGCGTAGTTTTGCGGTGAGTTCAGGATCAGTCTCTTCTGAATGCCAATGTGCCTGATTACTGATGGGTTGTCCGGTCATTTTCGGTCTCCGTGGATTTGCAAGGGATCACATAAGTACATAGATTATCACCACTCAATACGCAAGTGATCTTTTGCGCAGGAACATTTAGAATATTTGCAATTATCGTTTGATCAAGGGTACATACTTCAGGATGGTTATGCCCGATATGCATGTAGGGGCAGGAAATTTCTCGGAGATGGTAGCTATCTTCATCTTTATCCCATTCCACAACAAAACCTTCACGTGCAAGTAATTCTTTTAAAATATTGAGTTTTTCTTCGATAGGCCTTGAGAAAGCGCGCTTTCCCTGTTCAGATGAGATATCATTTGCCAGTCCAGCAAAGATTTGTTGAATGGTTTCGATTGGAAGTACCTGCTTCATCTGTTCAATAAGCTGGTTTGTCAGGCGAAAGTAGCGAGTAGGGAAATGTTCCTGACCTTTCTCAGTCAGAAAATAGACCAACCTGGGGCGTCCTACGCCATGCCGTTCTTCTTCAGCATTTACCATCCCTTCGGATTGTAATGCATCCAGATGGTGCCTTACAGAAATAGTATTGATTCCTACTTCTTTTGCCAGTTCAGCAATGGAAGTACGAGAACGTTCTAATAAGGTTTGTAGTATCCGTTCGCGAGTGCTTTTCATTTTTAACCCGACACTTAGTATAACCAAAGTACTATTTATTGTCAATATATTAGAATAATATCATAAATATTGACCTTATTAATCTCGTGTGCTATAATTTTGCCGAAAATTAAGAATTCCACAGTTTCTCTGTGTTTCATAGGAGTTTATAAATGTCAGGATTGGAAATTTGTGATCTGCATGTCAATATTGGCGAGAAAGAGATTTTGAAAGGAGTCAACCTGGTTGTAAAAAAAGGTGAAGTTCATGCCATCATGGGGCCCAATGGAACTGGTAAGTCTACTTTGGCAAATGCTTTAATGGGGCATCCAGCGTATACGGTCACAGGGGGCGATATCCTCCTCAATGGAACAAGTGTGTTAGGAAAAGCAGCAGATGAACGATCCAGAATGGGGATGTTCCTGGCTTTCCAATATCCTGTCTCGATTCCTGGTGTTACAGTGGCAAATTTTTTACGAACCGCAGTCAACGCGCGAAGGAAAGCTGCCAATTCAGAAGATAAGGGTGTGCCAATTGTAGAGTTTCGAAAGACTTTGCGCGAAAAAATGGAATTGTTGAAGATGGATCCTGTGTTTGCGGGAAGGTATCTTAACGAAGGTTTTTCTGGGGGTGAGAAAAAACGTGCTGAAGTTCTGCAAATGGCGATCTTGAAACCTGAAATAGCAATTCTTGATGAAACCGATTCGGGATTAGATATTGATGCACTGCGTATAGTTTCAGAAGGCATCAACACCATTAGCGGGCCTGATCTGGGTGTTTTGTTGATTACACATTACCAGAGAATTTTAAATTACATCAAGCCCGATTTTGTGCATGTGATGTTGGATGGTCGAATTGTAGAATCTGGAGATGCAGAGTTAGCTTTGCACCTTGAAGAGCGAGGATACGATTGGGTACGTGAAAAATATTTAAACGGGGTAGCTGCCTGAATTTGTAGGTGACCTGGAGGTTGTTATGAGCAACGAACAAAAGGCAGATTTCCTGGAGAAACTCAGCGAATATAAATATGGGTTCGTCGATCCTGATGTTTCAGTGTATAAGACACGGAAAGGTTTGGATCGTCAGGTTGTTGAAATGATCTCGACCATGAAGCATGAACCTCAATGGATGCTGGATTTTCGCTTGAGAGCACTCGAACATTATCAAACCAGACCAATCCCTACGTGGGGAGCTGACCTTTCGCACCTGGATCTGGATGATATTTACTATTATGTAAAACCAACTGAATCTGAAAGCAGGAAATGGGATGATGTCCCGGAAACTATCAAGAATACCTTTGATAAATTAGGCATTCCTGAAGCAGAACAAAAATTTTTAGCAGGTGTTGGGGCGCAATATGAATCTGAAATGGTTTATCACAGTATTCAGGAACATCTTGCAGCACAGGGTGTGATTTTCCTAAGTATCGAGCAAGGCTTGCAACAGCATCCTGACCTTTTCCGTGAATACTTTGGTACGGTAGTTCCTATTGAGGATAATAAATTTGCTGCATTGAACAGTGCAGTCTGGTCAGGTGGGTCATTTGTTTATGTACCCAAAGGCGTGAAAGTTGATCTGCCTTTGCAAGCATACTTTCGATTGAATGTTGCTAATATTGGTCAATTCGAACGTTCACTGATCATCGTTGATGAAGGTGCACAAGTACATTATGTTGAAGGTTGTACTGCACCCCAATATTCAACTAACTCATTTCATAGTGGTGTAATCGAAATTATCGTTAACAAGGGCGCCCGTATGCGGTACTCAACCATCCAGAACTGGTCGACCAATGTATACAATCTGGTAACACAACGTGCGATAGTGCATGAAGAAGCTACCATGGAATGGGTAGATGCCAATATTGGCTCGAAAGTCACCATGAAATATCCTTCTTGCTACTTAATGGGAAAAGGTGCACGCGGTGAAATTATGTCAATGGCATTTGCTGGCAATGGACAGCATCAGGATGCAGGTGGAAAAATGCTTCACTTTGCACCTGACACGACAAGCAAGATCACATCAAAATCGATTAGCAAGGGAACAGGAAGATCATCTTACAGGGGATTGGTAAAAGTAATCGATGGAGCAGAACGGGTCAAATCTAATACTGTCTGCGATGCGCTTTTATTGGATCCACAAGCCAGGTCGGATACATATCCTACAATGGAAATAGGTGAAGAAGATGTTTCCATCGGGCATGAAGCATCTGTTTCCAAAGTTGGTGAAGAGCAATTGTTCTACCTGAAAAGTCGGGGATTAAGTGAAGAAGAAGCGACCACCATGATCGTTTCAGGATTTATAGAGCCTCTTGTAAAAGAGCTTCCCATGGAATATGCAGTTGAAATGAACCGATTAGTGCAGCTTCAAATGACAGGCACAGTCGGATAGAATTGAGAAAAGATAATGCAAGAAGCACCTACCATAATTACCCGAAAACGTCGTATTGAAACAAATATTGCACCTGAGTTTTCTCTTACAAGTGAGATGATCCCGGAATTTAGTGAGGATAAATTGATCGCCGATTACCGGAAAAGCTCATGGGAAGCATACCGAAGCATTCCGATGCCTACGTTGAAGGACGAAGCGTGGCGAAGAACGGATATTCATGAATTACAGAGTGAGAAATTTCACCTGGCAGGATTAAATGGACATTCTTCGCAAGATAGTATCCCTGCTTCGTTATTAAAACCTTTAGCAGGAAAAATACACGGCGGGCAGATTGTACAAAATGCAGAAAACACAAAGGGTTTCCTGGATGAAGAGTTATCTTCAAAGGGCGTCATATTTACTGACCTGCAATCTGCCGAGCAAAAATATCCTGAACTTTTATCAAAAGTACTCGGGAAAGCAGTCCAATCGGGGGAAGGTAAGTTTGCTGCTCTTGCAGCAGCATTTGCCAGGCAAGGAGCTTTTTTATATGTACCCAAAAATGTCCATATAGAAACACCTTTGCACAGCTTGATATGGGGGCAAGGAATAGACCAGGCATATATGAGCCATATCCTTGTTTATCTTGATGAAAATGCCAGTGTTACTTATGTTCATGAAGTAGCATCACCTGATAAAAATGACGGACAATTATTTCACGCAGGAATAGTTGAAATACTGATAGAAGCAAGAGCTCATTTAGGATTTGTTGAGTTGCAATCCTGGGGTCAGAATGTATGGAATTTCACGCATGAACGTGCGATCCTCGATCAAGGTGGAAGTATTGATTGGATTTTTGGCTCTATTGGAAGCCGATTAACCAAAAATTTCTCTGAAATTACATTGCGTGGGCAAGGTGCAGAAGGGAAAATGTCTGGTTTTTACTTCGCAAATAACCATCAGCACCTTGATCATGACACACAACAAACTCATCTGGCACCAAACACTACCAGCGATTTACTTTTTAAAGGAGCTCTACTTGATGAAAGCCGTTCGGTTTGGCAGGGGATGATCTATGTATCTCCTGAAGCAATGAAGACGGATGGGTATCAGGCAAATAGAAATTTGATACTGAGCAGGAGCGCCAGGGCTGATTCAATCCCTGGATTGGAAATTCTGGCTGATGATGTAAAGTGCACACATGGTGCGACTGTTGGAAAGATAGATCCAGATTTACTTTTTTATCTAATTAGCCGTGGTATTCCTCAAAAGGAAGCAGAAAAGTTGGTTGTTGAAGGCTTTTTTGAATCCATTATGGAGCGGATTCCATTTGAGGGAGTAAAAAATCGATTTCATTCAGCTATACATAATAAAATGAAGTCGTTAATATGATATACTTATATGATTAAATTTTAATACGGAGAGTGGAATGTCATCCATTTCTTTTATGCGAGCTCCTGATCCAGGATTAACATTTGATGTAGGGGATATTGTAGAAGTATTTTGCGATCATGAAAAAGATGGCGAAAGAATCCGCGGTTGGCTGAAGGGTATTGTTGTTCAGGTTGATTCGAAAATGGTGGCGGTACAATTCAGAACCGATGTTTTCCTTACGGATGGGTGGATGGTACCAGACCATATTCTATGGTACCCGGCGAACTCACAACATATCCGTTTTCCACAGAAACGGACAACAAAAAAAGATTTACCTCAAGCAGAATAGTGTAAAAGGGTGGTGTGCCCGTGAATCCTTTTCGAGATGATTTCCCGATTTTGAACCGAGAGGTAAAACCAGGGTTAAAACTGGTGTACCTCGATTCTGCAGCAACTTCTCAAAAACCAGTATCTGTTATTTTGGCAATGGATGATTACTATCGAACAACGAACGCTAATGTTCATCGCGGTATTCACACATTAGCAGAAGAAGCTACACAAGCTTATGAAAATGCCCGGGTAAAAGTTCAAAAATTCATAGGTGCTAATTCTTCTCGAGAAGTCATTTTTACGAGAAATACAACCGAAGCAATTAATTTAGTGGCTTATACCTGGGGGAGAAAATATCTGGCTGCAGGTGATGTGGTTGTTTTAACAGAAATGGAACACCATGCAAACCTCATTCCCTGGCAACTATTGGCTACTGAAAAGGATATTAGGCTTGAATTCATTCCGGTGACGGATGAAGGTTTACTGGATCTGCAAGTGTATCGTAGTCTACTGGAGATGCGACCAAAGTTGGTTTCTTTTACTCATATGTCAAATGTGCTCGGTACGATCAACCCAGCAAAAGAGATCATTACCTTGGCTCATCAAGCAGGAGCGTTGGCATTGGTAGACGCGGCACAATCTGTTCCACATTTTCCAGTATCGGTAAAAGATCTGGATGCCGATTTTTTAGCTTTCTCAGCACATAAAATGTGCGGGCCCACTGGAATAGGCGCTTTATATGGAAAAGAGAGGATATTATCGGAAATGCCACCTTTTATGGGTGGTGGCGAGATGATCCGCAAAGTATCTTTAAGGTCATTCACTCCAAATGAACTGCCATATAAATTCGAAGCGGGTACTCCTGCCATTGCTGAAGGAATTGGATTTGGCGCCGCTATTGATTATTTGAATACAATTGGTATGCAAAATGTTGCAAAGGTTGAAGAAGACCTGATCGCTTATGCAATCGAACAGGTAAAGCAAATACCGAGTCTTTCAGTATTAGGACCTTCAGCAAATAAAAAAGGTGGAGTGCTTTCCATGGTGACGGAAATTGCTCATCCCCATGATATTGCCCAAATTCTCAATGATCATGGCGTTGCAGTACGAGCAGGACATCATTGTGCCATGCCATTGCATACACGATTCAATATACCAGCGAGCACCAGAGCCAGTTTCTATCTATACAATACTAGAGAAGAAATCGATCTTCTCGTCGAAGCTTTGAAGCATGTAGTACAAATATTTTCATAAGTGAAAAAATATGGACGACCTTTATCGGGAAATTATCATAGAAAGATACAAAAGTCCGCTTTACAAAGGCGAATTAGACCCTCACGATATTACATTTGAAGATGAGAATCCTTTATGTGGTGACCATATTCGTATTGATTTGCGCGTAAATGATCAAGGCATCATAAAGGAAGCTGCTTTTAGCGGACATGGATGTGCCATTTCTCAGGCATCTGCAGACTTGTTGGTAGAATCCATTATTGGGAAAAAACTGGAAGAAGTGAAGAACCTTTCCAAACAAGATATCCTCGATTTGCTTGGAATTGAAATGGGTCCTGTACGATTAAAATGCGCATTGCTTTCATTAAAAGTGTTGAAAGCAGGTGTTTATGGTCTGGGTGAAGCATCAGATGAACTGGTGGAATAATCAAAATGGATGAAGCTGAAGTCACTTTCTTCCCAATTGGTTCTTTTGCTGACTTGCGACCAGGTGAGAGAATGTTCCTTGAAATAGATCATTCACCTGTTGTTATTTTTCGTGTAGGAGACCAGGTTTATGCAATCAGCGATGAGTGTACTCATGACCATGGTCCTTTGGGTGATGGAGATTTGATCGGATTTGAAGTGGTTTGTCCACGACATGGTGCCAAGTTTGATATACGAACGGGTGAAGCAAAAAGACTTCCGGCTACAAAGCCAACTTTACAGTACCCAACCAGGATGAAAGATGGGATGATTGAAATCGGGATTACAAAGAAATAAGTTTTCTCGTAATAAACAAAAAGGGCTGTCCATTTCCACGGACAGCCCTTTTTTACCTTTACAGATAAATGACACTAGCTGTTCGGATCAAGCATCTGGCCCATGAATAAAATTGAGCCTGATTCATTATCAAGGATGAAATAAATAAATGGTCGGTCAATCTTGAGTTTATTGACTTCAACAGGCATAGAAGTGAGACCTACAATAATTGAAGTAGCTGCAGCGGCTTCAGTGCCGTTTTCATCCACATCAATAAAAGCTTTATGCTCGACAGCAGATATGTACAGATCTTTTGTACCATCCATACCGGATAAGTCTGCAATTCCAGGCTCAAAGGCATCAGGCATTCCCATTTCACTTAATGTATCTTTTAAACCAAAGGAGGATTCGACCGTAAATTTTGGCATGCTTAAATCTACTTCAGTATTTTGAAGGTTGTTCACTATTGATGAAAATTGATCCGCACTCAACTCAATCCTTATTTGGTCAAAATTACCCTGGTCAGGAAGCAGGACAAGCATGGATAATTTATCCCCCTTGTAGGGAAGGGATACTGCTTGAAATCCATCGCCCTGCAAATAAGGAAAATTTCCAGATTGGTTCATCATAGACACCTGGATTACATTGCCATCAAGGAGTGTAAAATTGTCTGGCTTGGTTCTATCTTTCTCAAACTGGTTCATCCACTCTGCTTTAAAATAAATTGCATTGGTAAGAACAAGACGGGTTTGAGGTGTGATTGTTCCCTCAGCTAAAAGGTCTTTGATCTTTTGTTCTGTTTCATCGCTGACCCATTGATTGATCTCTTTACGAGAGCCATCAGTGTTATTTATGAAATCCATCAGACGGATACCAGCTCCATAATTTTCTGATAAAAGGTCAAGGTATTCCGGCATGAAGGTGTATGTTTTTTCACCCCAGATGGCATTCACAATGTCAAGCTCAAAATCTTTCTCTGTTTTATTAACGTTATTTTGTTCACGAGAATTCAATATTATTTGTAGAGCATTAAACGTCTGATGCAGAGTTTCACCCAGCAAAGTAAAATGCAGCACTTCGTTCATCTGAGCCAAAGTTTGGTTGCGGGCACCAGCCTGCGCCATGGCAAGGGCTACAGAAATGCTATAAGGTGAAAAAATAATATTCGTGTTCTCTTTAGAGAGTGATTTATATAAAGAAATTCCAAATTCATCATTTCCATCGACGAGAGCCGTTAGGTCATCCGCGTTAACCACTGGATTTACATTACGTTCTTTTTCAGATTTAGCAATAGAAGATTGCCCGGACTGAATACCAGGATTGCATCCGGTCATCAGGAAAGCGATCAGACAAACCCAAATTCTCCATTTCATATTAGGCTTACCTTTCGTATATGTGATTTATTATAATGACGAAGAAGATGGATATCAGGTTCCATGAATTGTAAGTGACAGGTCTTAAAAAGAGAAATAGTGAAAGTATTCTTATGGGGAGGACACCTATTGACACTTGTGGATTATGTGGTCTGGGTTATTGCGTACATTCTTTACCATTGGATATAATCATTGGCTTAAGGCAGGCCAATCATGTTCGTTCTTGAAGAAGACCTGTCTTTCAGGCCTGGAAATATTTTTGATTCCAAATGCACATCCATTTTTTCAATCGTCATCAATACCTGTTAGGGAAAAACCACAAGAGGTAAAGGAAAGTGCCACGCGATTCAGCAAAAAATGCCGGTAACAATCCATAGCTGATTCTTTTAATGGAATAGGCACATAATGAGGACAAACGAAAAAAATGCATCGAAGAGCAAATCTAATGAAATAATTCATTAAAGTAATTATCTCTTAAGCACTTACAGGTCGAAGAATACCCTCAACACATGCGGAAAGGGATCATTTCATAATCCAACAGAGATATGGTTTCATTTTACTCATTCTCATTTAGCAACTGGTAAATAAGGGCTGATATCTCACTACATACCAGAGTAGGTACGCTATGATCGTGAGCCGATTCGATATTTGAGGCAACGATGCAGCGAATTTTCGTCAATAGACGACTTTCGCTGAAGTAGTTTATTTTCTAAAAAATACTTGTTTATTCTGGGCTGATTGCACTACTAAAATTGGCTATGATCCGTAATATATCAAAACCTTCAGCATAAGGTCGTTCAGCAATTGCGCCATGTCGGATCATCGTGGCACGAGTGATCGCCGGGTCAAAATAATACTTGTTTGCATAGGTTTTATACTGCGCCAGAGCCTTGACCTTCTTTTCAACATCTTCTTCTGTCACATCCACAAGAAAATTTGGGAAAAAACCGTAACTGGAACGAAGGACATCAAAACCCAATACTGTTGTGCCGCGGAATGCACGCAATACTTCTTCGGTAACAGTCGCATGATCTTGATGAATGTCAGCGCGGGTATGGGTGAAAACGATGTCAGGATGGAAAGAACGGTTCACTTGGATGAGATATTCTAAAATCTCCTGGCGAGCTTGGGGAAAACGCCGGGTTTCAAATCCACCAAAGGTAACATGATCATCTGGAATACCTAATATCTTCATACTTTTCCGGCACTCGTCTGCAACATAGAGCAATTCGGGATTTTGCTTATTATCTGATAATGTGATACATAATACCTCAGTTAATTTCGCAATATGAGCTATCAATGCGCCAGCTCCCAATTCAATATCATCGGGATGAGCTCCAATAAAGCAAACTTTCTTTCCATAAAAGGTAATGTTTTGGTTCATATGCACCTTATTTCGTTGCCAGGAATCCACCAACAACTTTAGTCATCACCAATTTGCCATCCTTTTCGAATCTTCTAATTGCCTCTTGTTTGATGGCATTCATTACCTTTTCGAAATCATCCTTCCCTTCAAACAAGCTTATCCAGATCTTTCTATCCTCTGAAAGAGAAGCGCGGGTGTAGTCAATAAATGGTTCCACACTGTCAAAGCTCAATGGATTTTCAAAAATATGAACATCAACCTTTGAAAATTGATTTCGAATCGTTGGTAAGAATTGACTTTCATAACGACTGCTGCCGGGCATAGGTGGAATGGGTTTATTTGTCGCTGCTTTAATAATCTCATAAAACAATTGTTTATTTTGTGGCATTGGGCCTGTAGTAAATAATTTTCCACCCGGTTTAAGAATGCGATGCATTTCACTAATGGTATATGGTACATCTTCAGCATAATAGATTGCAAAACAACAAGAGACCAGATCAAACTGGTTATCTTCGAATGGGAAATGTTTATTAAAATTCAATGTCATGAAAGGTATGGATGTACCACGCCGTTCATTTTCAGCCCTGGCTTTAGCAAGAAGATCGTCAGAAACATCACCACCAGTAATATTTGCATTGCCATGCAAATAATCGTAGTAAGAAAAGCATTGTTTTCCAGCGCCGCACCCTACATCTAGAATTTTCGCGCCAGATTGAAGTGCAAGCAGATCAAGCATCCAAGTATCGATATCACGACCACCGAATTTATTGTGTATGTCAATCCGAACTGCAAGATCTGAAGATGTTTCTTGATAGTTGATTTTCATAAATTCTCCAAAAAGAATGTATTAGCAAATTCGAGGCAGCATTTCTCCAGCCATCATATCCAAAATCCTTGTGCTGCCAAAACTGGTTTTCAGCAACACTGTACCAGGTTCTTCAGAAGCAATTTTACCAATAATGGCTGCATCCTGCCCATATTGGTGCTTGTGAAGGGTCGCAATTGCATCTTCAGCATATTGCTGTGGAAGGATGATGATCACTTTTCCCTCATTGGCGACGTAGAGTGGATCAAACCCTAATATTTCGCAGGCATTCCGCACAACTGGTCGAATCGGAATCCGTTCTTCTTCTAGCCAGATGCTTACCTTGCTTTGTCGGGCAATTTCATTGAGTGTAGTTGCCAGGCCGCCGCGGGTTGGATCGCGTAAAACATGTACTTCAGGTACTGCATGGATTAACTGCTGAATAAGACCATTCAAAGGTGCAACATCAGATTGTTGATCGACGATAATCCCCAATTCTCCCCTTGCTGAAAGAACTGCAATCCCATGATCGCCCAGCGTACCAGAAATAATAACAGCATCTCCTGGTTGGGCATTGGCGCCATTAATTTGCATTTTCGAAGATACCCATCCATACCCTGATGTATTAATGAAAATCTTATCTCCATTGCCTTTACTGACAACTTTTGTATCACCTGCCACGATTGATATTCCAGCTTCTTGTGCTGCTGATTGCATAGAAGCCAGAACACGATGAAGCAAAGAGATTTCTAACCCTTCTTCAAGTATAAAACCAGCAGTCAAAGCCATTGAAACTGCCCCCGACATACTTATGTCATTAACCGTACCACAAATCGCCAACCTGCCTATATCTCCTCCGGGGAAGAAGAGCGGAGTGACAATATGAGAATCGGTTGATACAACCAGCCTGCAATCGGGTAAATTTGGTGGTGGGAGAATTCCAAAATCATTCCCTGCATTAAGGATTGGATTGGAGAGGTAAGGACTGAACACTTTTTGTATCAATTCATAGGTCATCAATCCACCACTGCCATGACCCATAACAATTTGATCATTATGAGGTAATGGAAGCGGGCAGACAGGACCTTCTATTGCTGGCAAATTTTTATCATTCATCATGGATGAGATTGTAACATATCCCTGATTAAGTGCCGAAAATGAAGGCCAAGAATCCAGTAATCAAACCGATTCCCAAACCTATTGGAAGAGTAATCTTCATTACATTTCCTTCTTTTCCGGATAAACCAACTGTACTACATCCTATGGTGATTTTGGCTGGAGAAAGCATGCTTCCAAGTGCACCACCAGTGGTTTGCGCTGCGACTAACCAGACTGGACTAAATTTTAAGATCAGGGCGATTTCTTTTTGAATAGAGCCGAAAAGAATATTCGAACTTGTATTGGATCCTGTTGCAAATGCACCAAGTGTCCCAACCCAGGGTGAAACCAATGGATAGAATTTTTCAAATGATATTGCCAAGCCATTAGCAAGCTGTTGAGTCATACCCGTGTGTTCCATAATCGCTGCCAGAATGATTGTAGATACTACAGCAATACTAGAAGGTGCTGCAGATTTCCAGGTGATTTGAAAAACCCGTTTATTGGTTTCTTTGGAGAGAATCTGGCTCTTGCGAAGGAGAAATAATGTAACAATTGCGACCAGTAGAACGACTACGCCAGGATGTGAAAATGGTCGAAGAATTTGTCCATTTCCAGCGGGTGTAATAAAGCCTGTGTTTGTGATGACTTCGTCAAATTTTGGAATCCAGGCGATGCTCTGGAAAGCAGAACGGATAGGACCTGGCCAGAAAAGAATGATAAGAAGGATTGAAAGGCTGAAATATACTGCCATAGTAATTTTAAATAGTCTACTGGTATGATTAATCTCTGATACTTTTTTATGTTTATGTTTTAGAACTAACCCAATAAATACTCCTGACAAACCTGCCAAGAAACCACTGAGAGTTACCAGGTCAAAATAAGCCAATGTTGCCTGTACAACTGCCATCACTATACCGATGAACAAAACTTGTGGCAAATATTTCGTCTGTTTGAGAAGGAAAGCGACTGCGATCCCACATAGCAGACAGGCAATTCCTAAAAGTAAGCTGGATGGGAGAATGAGATCTGCTGCATCCATGTTTACCACCCCTACCAATGCCTGGAAAACCACTCCCATATCTCCAAACGTAACCGACCACGCATGACCAATTGCGGCTGCGGCTACTGCTGTGATGGGAGAAATTCCCAATGTTACCAGTATAGGAGCAACAATGGCTATTGGAATGCCAAAACCTGCAATCCCTTCGAGAAAGGAGGAAAAACACCATGCAAGGATGATTGATAAGAGTCCTGTATCGGGCACTGCATTTTGGAGTGTTTGCTCAACAGCGTTAATTCCACCTGAAACGGAAATCATCTGATATAACATCATAGCTGGCCAGATGATCAGCAATACATAGAATGACAATAATAGCCCTTTTGTAAAGGCTGTTATGATAACAGAAATATTCAGACCAAACGCAAATGCTGCGATCAATATGCAGATCAACAGGCTAACAGGACCTGCAATATTCCCTCCCCATTTTAAAATGATCATGAAGAATAATAATGCAATGATGGGTAATGCAGCCAGAATATATTCCATCGTATCTATTTCCTGGCATATCGATAATATGCTGAGCAAGTTCCTTCTGAAGAAACCATGGTGGCACCAAGGGGATTCTGAGGAGTACATAATGTACCAAAAGCCGGGCATTCAACCGGTTTCTTCAATCCCTGCAAAATCAAACCAGAAATACAGATTTCTGACTCATGTGTTTGTATATTTTCTACCGAAAAACGTTTTTCAGCATCATAAAGTGCGTATTCAGAACGTAAACGCCAGCCTGATTGAGGGATCAATCCTATTCCACGCCAGTTCCGATCGCACACTTCAAAATACTTTTGTATTAGCTGCTGAGCTTTCTGATTTCCTTGCTCAGTGACAATACGTGAATATGCGTTCTGAACGATGATTTGGTTGTTTTCCAATGCTTTAACTGTTAAAAGAATTCCATTCAACAGATCGACTGGCTCAAAACCTGTTACCGTAATGGGCACATGGTATTTTTCAGCAATAGGTGGATATTCCCAATATCCCATTACTGCGCAAACATGACCAGCTGCCAAAAAACCCTGTACCCGATTGGTGGGTGAACCTAGAATGGCATGCATTGCTGGGGGAACACAAACGTGAGAAACGAGTAAAGAGAAATTTTGCAATCCAAATGCCTGAGCCTGGGCTAATGCTGCCAGGTTTGAAGGGGCGGTTGTTTCAAATCCAATAGCGAAAAAGACCACTTGTTTATCAGGATTATTTTGTGCAATTTGGACAGCATCTAATGGAGAATAGACCACCTGAATATGTGCCCCTTTTGCCTTTAAACTGAAAAGATCTGATTGTGAGCCCGGAACACGCAGCATGTCACCATAAGAAGTAAAAATTACATCAGGTCTGGCGGCAATTGCTAAAGCTTTGTCAACCAATTCCAGGGAGGTTACACAAACCGGACAACCAGGTCCGTGGACTAATTCGATTTCTGTGGGGAGCAGCTGGTCAAGACCATAATGCATGATTGCATGTGTCTGTCCACCGCAAATCTCCATGATTGTCCAATGATGGGTGATGGTATTCTTGATCTGTTGAATTAAATTCCTTACAAGGGTTGGGTCGCGAAAGCCTGTGATCAGATCCACAATGTTATTCCTTGATATCGTCTAACTCACGTAATATGGCGAGAGTCTCCTGTGCTTCTTCTTCACTAAGGATATTTAATGCATACCCTGCATGAACGATGGTGTAATCACCAACCTTCACATCTGGTAATGATTCAACGCATACCTGGCGTGTAACACCGCCAAAATCTACAAGAGCCATTTTTAGACCTGGTTGATCCAGTAATTCGACAATTTTACCTGGTACTCCAAGACACATTTTTACTCCAATCAAGATAAATTTTTCGACACTTCTTGATGGGCGGCTATCCATGCCTGCCCCAATGAAATTCCACCATCATTCGTAGGAACCTTATGGTTTGTGAAAACCGTGAAGCCATCCGTTTCTAGTGCAGAAATAGTTTTTCTGAAGAGGAAACTATTTTGCCAGACGCCACCGCTCAGAACGATCGTATGGATACCTTGCTCTAATCGGATCGCTTTAGAAATCTCTCGTGTGGCCTGAACAATGCTATTATGAAATCTGGCAGAAATCACGCTTTGGTTGATGCCAGATAAAAGATCTTCCAGCACTGACTTGACCAGACTATTCACATCCCAGATGCCATTATTATGTGGTAATGGATAATACACATCTTCTTCTGTATTGGCTATCGTTTCTAATAGAATTGCAGCTTGACCTTCATAATTTACTTCTTCTTTGATTCCGATCAGTGCTGAGACAGCATCAAAAAGGCGACCCATGCTGGATGTGAGTGGGGTATTCAAATTATGCTCTAATTGAGCTAACAAGGTATTTTTATCTTCTATAGTTGTCGACAAATAAGGAGGGAGATCAGGAAGCCAATCCAGTCCAGCTTTCCATAGATAAGCCAATGCAATCCTTGAGGGGTGAAGGATTCCAGCATCTCCACCCGGTAAAGGATTGTATGCCAGATGAGTATGGCGGGTGAAGCTAAAACAATCACCAATCAAGACTTCGCCACCCCAAATTGCTCCGTCGGTGCCATAGCCAGTACCGTCAAAGCAAAATCCAATCACAGGTTCATCTTCGGGGAGATGATTTTCTGCCATCACTGAAACCATGTGAGCGTAGTGGTGCTGTACCTGAAGAATTGGCAGCTCATGCTCGCAAGCAAATTGATTTGCATAACGGGTGCTCAGATAATCAGGATGTAGATCACAAACTACTGCTTCTGGTGTGATGCGGAATAAGTTTTGATAGTGTTTAATCCCATCTCGAAAAGAACGATAAGTTTCATAATTTTCAAGATCACCTATATGGTGGCTGATAAAGGCATACTTTTCACGAGTAAGGCAGTATGTATTTTTAAGTAATGCTCCTGTTGCCAGGATCTGTGGAATAGATTTTGATAGAGTTATTGCGTCGGGTGCATAGCCCCGCGAACGTCTGATGGGGTAAATTGCATTCCTCTCTTCTTTAACAACAGAATCATCCACCCGCATATGGATGGGACGGTTATGATTGAGGAAGGCATCTGCGATGGGTTGCAAGCGAGAGAAACCATCTTCATCCTGGTATGCAATAGGTTCTTCACTCATATTTCCACTGGTCATGACAAATAGATCAGGAAAACCTTCTTCTGGCTCTAATAACAGGTAATGCAAGGGGGTATAGGGCAACATGATTCCCAGTGTATTTAATCCTGGTGCAACTGAAGGAGCGATAGTAATGTTATTTTTGGTGCGTAAAAGAACAACAGGTCTTTGCCTGCTTTCAAGGAGTTCTTTTTCTACGGGTGAAACCTCGCAGATTGAAGAAACTATTTTAGAATTGAATGCCATAAGGGCAAAAGGTTTATCACTCCGTTTTTTGCGTTTGCGCATAGACATGACCGAGTCTTCGTTACTTGCATCACATGCCAGGTGATAACCGCCTAATCCCTTTACAGCAATGATTTTCCCTTCTTTCAACCATTTTCTTGCCAATTGAAGTGCATCCTCTTTGATCGCAATCTCTTTGCCCTTTACTACGAATGATAGATGTGGACCACATTTTGAACAGGCAGTAGGTTGAGCGTGGAATCGTCTATCAAGTGGATCTCTATACTCTGATTCGCATTCAGGACACAAAGAAAAAGCTTTCATGGTCGTCTTAGGCCGATCATAAGGAATGTCTTCAATGATCGTGAAACGTGGACCACAATTTGTACAGTTAATAAATGGATATCGATAACGCCGATTTGTTGGATCGAATAATTCTTGTAGACAATCAGGGCATGTACAAATATCGGGTGATATGGGAATAAAATCACCGGGTTTTGGTTGACTGGTGATTATTTGGAAATCTGTATAGTTATTAGGCGAAATTTCAACAATATGAAGGCTATCTATTCGTGCTAAAGGGGGTAAACGATGCTGTAAAGCATCAAGAAGTGCATCTACTGCTCCAGGTGTGCCGTTCACTTCTATTTCTACACCTGCTGATGAATTCCTTACCCATCCAAAGAGGTGATTACTGACCGCCTGTTCATAGACAAAGGGTCGAAAGCCAACACCCTGTACTATTCCGCGTATGTAAATTTTTCGTGCAATTTTATTAGACAGCATTTTTATCGGTATCCAAATTGAATGGATAATAAACCTGTAGTTCTAAAGATCAACAGGTTATTATACCAAAATAGTCCGAATTATGGTTATTCCTGTGTGGTAGGAAGGGTTTTTGATGGTTGGTGTACAATGATATCAAATAATTCCAGACGATTGGTCAGCAACCGGCTGGCTATTACATTAGCAATCCTGCGCATTACAACATAGCCCAGTTGAGAATTTTCATCGCAAGCATTGATCAATTCATCTGCATCAAAACACACCATATGACAGGCTGTTATAGCCCGCGCAGTTGCTGTTCGTTGCCTAACAACGGGTGTCATACAAGACCAACCAATAATATCCAACGGTTCTGCCTGATAAATGCTCACAGTACCCCGAGTGGGTACGAAAGTCTCCAGGTCAAGTTGCCCTTCCAAAAGAATATAAAGCACATCTGTTCTTGAGCCTTCTTCAAATAATACTGCGCCAGCAGGAATATCACAATAACGAGCAATGGTAGATAGTGCTTCAAGCTGGTCTTGTGGCAAGTCATAAAACCAGGGAATACTTTTTAATGTCATCGCAAGGTCATTGTTGATATTCATAGATTGCTTCCATAAGGCAAGGTCGAGGGATCAGAACTTACAAGGGATATTTCCCATAATTCCTTTTCACAAATGTACTCTTTGTTGTAAAAGTGGTCAATTAACGAATGTAATAAAAATATCCTTGAATAATTTTATTATTTTGATAATATGTCTACCCAATCGATAATTTTCGCAGCTGCATTTTCTGATAATTGACGTGTAACGGGTGAAAGATCATGTGAAAATTGAAAAGAATACCCACGAACTGAGACGAGCAGAGCCACTGGAGTCTTTTTATACAAAGTTTGTGTTATGCTCAAGCAAGTTTCAGGTGTCATGTGATGTGTGAAAGGATTCTGCTGGAAACCAGGTTCTAACTGCTTGATATTAATATCTTCTGGTACAGCACCAGTATGGGCATCAACAAAACATACAGCATCGTAATTAGCAATTATGTCTGCCATTTCTGGCGTCAGTTGCAATGCTGAGTACAAATCTATTGATCTCTCTTCTGGATAGAAGCCATCAAGATAATTTTCAGGCACCTGAATGCCATAATGAACCGCAAGAAGTTGGAGTATATGCCAGGCTACACCGTCATCTTCTCTGTCAGGATTTCCATACCCAATGATTAAAATATTTGGCATAGTGAATATCTATAAGTGCAGGGGTTTTGACTCGATTGAATCAAAACCCCTGCGTAGTAATGAATGAATTTTTCAGTTACTGCGTTTTACCGTTTGCACTAAATCGCCGGATGCATCAAATACATCAACTTCAATTGGCATTTGACCTACTGCATGTGTTGAGCAGGAAAGACATGGGTCATATGCACGTATTGCGGCTTCAATTCGATTAAGCATGCCCTCGGTTACTGGACCATCAATATAGGTTTTTGCAACACTGTCGACAGCATTGCTCATTGCCCAGTTATTGTGACCAGTTGCAACAATAAGGTTGACTTTTTCCAATTGACCATTGGCATTAGCCCAATAATGGTGGAATAGTGTTCCACGAGGAGCTTCAATGACACCAACACCTTCGCCTTTGAATTCCTGGCGGGTGTTAATAATATCGGTAGAAAGAATGTCTGGATCGTCGCACAAAATTCGGATGCGCTCGAGGGCGAACAGGCATTCGATCATGCGAGCCAGGTGATAATATAGTGTATTTTCAACTGGTTTTCCATCATTGATCGATTTCCAGAATTTCATTTCTTCACCAGCAAGAGGTGTTTCAATTGTATCTGAAGCATTAAGGCGACCTAAAGGACCAACACGGTAGACACCATCTGGCCATCCCATCTTCTTATAATAGGGGAATTTTAGGTATGACCAGCTTTCGACGTGCTCTGCGATGACATTCAGGTAATTCTTGCCATCGAAGTGTTCCAACTGTTTACCATCAGCTCCGATCAATCGAATTTTTCCGTCGTAAAGCTCAAGGCCATTCTTAGGAGTGACAAGTCCGAAATAACCGGTTTTGAAAACAGCGAATTTATTTATATCTTCGGTATTTTTCGCTGCCCAGTCTTTGATGATCTGAATTCCAGTTTGTGCAGTTTCAATATTCTCATCAATTTGCGCCAGAATGGTATCGCGGTCTTTCAAGCTAAGTGCTTTGCTTACACCACCAGGAACTGCAAAATCGGGGTGAATTTTTCTACCTCCGAGAATTTTGATGATTTCCTGCCCAAATTTACGTAATTTAACAGCTTTAACTGCCAGGTCAGGGTTAGCACCGATCAATCCCACAACATTGCGGATGGCAGGATCGGCATCAAAACCGAGAAGCAAGTCAGGACCTGCAAGTTCAAAGAAATGCATGCCATGGCTTTGAGTTATCTGTCCCATGTGCATTAATTCGCGTAGCATTGTAGCTGGTTTTGGAGGCGGGCAACCCAAAACTTCATCACCTGCTTTAGCAGCAGCTAAATGGTGGCTGACTGGGCAAATTCCGCAAATGCGCGGGGTGATGTATGGCATTTCGAAAACCATACGGCCTTCGCAGAATTTTTCAAAGCCACGGAATTCATTAACGTGCATGTATGCATGTTCAACTTTTCCATCAGGTTTAAGATGCACGGTTACTTTTGCATGACCTTCAATACGAGTGACTGGCTCAATTGTTATTTTTTGCGTTACCATGATTATTCTCCTAATGCCAGTTAATCTTATCGCCCTTAAGGTCGGGCATACGACCTTGAGCCAATTCACTCAAGACATAGAAAATTACATCGGGATCTGGTGGGCATCCGGGTACAAACAAATCCACGGGTACAACCTCATTCACTGAACGAACCTTTGTTTGTGTGCAGAGTTCTGGATCATCAGGAATCTTTCCTTCTGCATCAGTGGATTCTGTTTCGATGTATCCACGTTTTAGAGTTTCATCTATTGAGAAGAAATTACGCATAGCAGGAACGCCACCGAATACTGCACAATCGCCCAATGCCACAAGAATTTTGCAACGTTCTCGCATCCGAAGAGCAACTTCTTCATTTGCAGTATTTGTTATACTGCCTTCAAGAATACCAACATCAACGCCACTTTCATCAGGCTGTTTTAAATCCGTAATGGGGGTTGCTCGTAGATCAGCAAGTTCAACTAACTTGATGATCCGCTCATCAATGTCCAATAAAGACATGTGACATCCTGCGCATCCACCCATCCAATCGGAAGAAATTTTTGGTTTTGCCATAGTATCTCCTGTATCTCTACGTTATCTACCGGTAACAACCGATTACGCTGTCACGATTTCTGTAATAGACTGGTGAATGGTTAATTCTTTCTTCCACTCATCACCATTTACCTTGATCCCAAGTTTATCAGCAATCACTTTCACTGCTTCGCTGCTGCTCTTCACCTGTTCTGGCATTCTTAAAGAAGCAACTGCTTCTTGTACATGGCCATCCAGATTGATAAAGTGGCCAGTTTCTTCCGCCCACATACCTGTTGGTAAGACAACATCAGCCTGAGCTGTGAGTTGAGAATGGTAAGCAGCAATAACGACCTTGAAAGGAACTTTATCTAATTGTTGGATGAGCTTCTGATTTGGTTCATCATCACCAAGAGCAACCAGTACTGATTTTGCTTTTGTCACATTGATAGGTTTTTCCATTCCCATTACGGTTGTTAATAAAGAGTTTGCGCCACCCAAAGTGCCAAGAACAACACCATGATATTTTTCTGCAACTTTGATTGCTGCTTTGATAGCATCTTCATTTGCGCAATTTCCAAAGACGATCACTGGCTGCACAGCGTGGGTAAGGATTTCGATTGCTTTAGCAGTATTATCTCTTCCCTTTCCTTCAGCGATAGTTTGCATCAGGGCTGCCTCGCCGCCTTTGGCTGTGGTTAAGACAACATCAGCGTAATTTTCGAATGGATTGGTTTCTGAGTCGACGATGATCAGATGTGTACCATTCGGGATGAGACGTTTTGTGATGAAGCCAGCTACCTGGTGGTCATCTGCTAAATTAGCATCAACCAATAAAATGCAATCAGATTGCTTCAAATCTGATAATTTGCCCTCAAAAGGTTTCTTCATTTCTGAAGACACTTTCGCAAGTGCAGCACCGGTGGGTTCAATTGTTGACACAAAGTCATTGCCAACAAGATTTTTGATCATGGAAAGTGTTTCTGCAGGTAATTTCGTCGATACCAGGGCTGAAGCATCATCTTTTGACCATTTTGTGGCGATTGTTGCCAATGCATTTTCCCAGGTGGCTGCTTTGGATTTACCATCTTGTTTCACAATTGGGGTGACAATGCGTTCGCGTTTTTCAATCATAGGTTCAAAACGACCTTTATCGCAGATCACACCCTTGTTGATGGAAGAATCCCAATTACCATAAACTTTAACGATGTTATTATCACGAGTGAATACTTCGAGACCGCAACCGACACTACAGGCGGTGCAAATTGTCTTTTGGGATGTGCTTTCTTCTTCTCTTCCGCGATATGCGCTCCAACGGTCAATTAATGCGCCCGTCGGGCAGACCTGCACACAAGTTCCACAGGATACGCAGGAGCTTTCACCTAGTGGGGTACCCAAATCAGCAACCAACATGCTATTTGCACCACGTTCTTCTACACCTAATGTGAAGTTTCCAACAAGCTCGCCACAGGCGCGTACGCAACGGCGGCACAAAATACAGCGATTATGCTCAAGAATTATGTATGGATGAGAGGCATCTACTGGAAAACTCTTCCATCCTGGTTGAAGCGGCCAATGGGTCATACCTTCGTCATAAGCAGCATTTTGAAGCTCACAGTCACCACCGCTTTGTTGGCAGTAAGGGCAAAAATGATTGCGTTCACTAAAGATCAGGCCAAGCACAAATTTACGTGACTCATGCAAGGCAGGTGTCTCTGTGCGGATAACCATGTTATTACTGATTGGTAATGTACAAGATGGTTGTGGGGTACGAAATCCATCAACCTCGACCAGACATAAGCGGCAACCACCGTATGGGGCTAATTCGGGGTGGTCACAAAGGGTAGGAATATGAATTCCATTCTCTGTGGCTGCTTTGAGAACAGTATAGCCCTCTGGTGCCTGAATACTTTTTCCGTTGATTGTGATGTTAACCATTACTCACCTTCTCCGTCAAATCTTTTTTTGAATAAGTAAAATTTATCGGCCACTCATGGGGCACACACCCGAAGGACATACTTTTAGTCGGATATGTGCTTCAACTTCAGCGCGGAAATAATTTAAAATATCGCGCAGCGGTGTTCCTGCTGTTTGACCCAGACCGCAATTCGAAAGTGTTGTCATTTGTTCGCTAAGAAGCTTGAGGTCATCCAGGTCTTTCAGCGTTCCTTTCCCTTGAGAGATCGAATCTAAAATTGCATAAGTACGTTCCGTTCCTATTCTGCAAGGATTACATTTTCCACAGCTTTCTCTGCGGAAGAATTGCAAGAGTGCTTTTGCCAAGTCAACAACGCATGTATCTTCGTTGCAAATAAGAAGTGCGCCTGATCCTAATGCCACACCAGCTTTTGCAAAGGAGTCAAAATCCATGGGGGTATCCTGCAAGCTGGCTGGAATTACCGAACCACTGGAGCCACCCGTTTGAGCTAACTTGAAGGAGGAATTATTCGACATTCCTTTTCCGTAGATTGCGATCACTTCACGCAAGGTGATACCCATGGGGACTTCGATCAGTCCTGTAACGTTGACATGTCCTAGAATAGTGTAGACTTTCGTTCCCGGACTGCTGGGTGTCCCAATCGAGCGGTACCATTCTGCACCATGTTGAATAATTGGTGGAATGTTGGCCAGAGTTTCGACATTATTTACGACAGTAGGCATTCCCCAAAGACCAGAAGTGGTTGGATAAGGGGGACGGTTGCGTGGTTCTCCACGCCTACCTTCGATGGATTCAAGAAGTGCGGTTTCTTCGCCACAAACATAAGCACCTGCACCAGAATGGATATGGACTTTGAAATCGAATCCGCTTCCGAAAATATTCTTTCCCAGGAAACCAAATTCTTCAGCTTGTTGAATGGCGTTGCGAAGGCGGTTCTGTGCGAGGGCGTACTCGCCACGAACATAGATATACCCTTCTGTAGCTCCTACAGCATAACCTGCTATTGCCATTGCTTCAAGTATCGCATGGGGATCGCCCTCAATGATCAGACGATCCTTGAATGTGCCTGGTTCGCTCTCGTCAGCATTGCAAACGATGTACTTTTGATCACCTGGGGTGCGGGCAACAAACGACCATTTGATACCAGTTGGAAAACCAGCACCACCACGACCTCGCAAGCCAGATTTTTTAACAGTATCAATAACATCTGCTGGCTTCATTTCACCCAGTGCTTTGCCTAAAGCCTGGTATCCATCATGAAGAATGTATTCTTCAATATTGTCGGGATCGATAATACCTGCTCGATCCAAAACAACTCGTTTCTCTGCAGGGAGAGTTCCTTTACGAGCAGAGATCCACGCTATGCGCCCGCTCAGTTCCCGTTGTGAAGCCTGCAAGCCTGCTGCAATGCGTCCTTTGTAGAGATGTTCTTCGACCAGGTATGGCACATCTTCAGTCTTTATCGGTCCGTAAACAACTGCTTCGGGATAGATAATGACCATCGGAATGGCATCATGTCGTCCAACATCTCCTACCATTGTCACTGAAATCTCACTTTCCAGACCGAGCCGGCGTACTTCGTGCTGGATGGATTGGAAGACATCTTGTGCTCCTAATTCAATACTGCGCTCATCACTGGATACCAGAACAAGTGAACGATATGTTTTCATTGTTCGCTCCTTTAATCGTACTTTGAAAGGATTTCCGGTATCTGGTCTGGTGTAACACTGCCATACATATCTTCATCGATGACAATCACCGGACCAACTCCGCACACACCCAGGCATGAAACTGTAACCAGCGACCATTTTCCATCTTTTGTTGTTTCGCCTGCTTTAATCTGCAATTCTTCTTGTAGCTGTTCCCAGACTTGCCTGCCACCAACCACATGGCACGGAGCGCTTTCACAAAATTGAATGATATGCTTACCGCGCGGTTTGGTTGATAGCATCTGATAAAAGGTTGCTACTGAAAGTACGTTGCTTTGAGGCAATTTGAGCTGTCGGCTGACTTTTTCCAGTGCTTCATTAGGTAAAAAACCGATTTTCCGATTAATTTCATTAAGAATCGGGATCAGTTCTTCACGTGAGGCTCCATATTGCTCAATAACCTCTTCAATCACTCTATCGGTGTTGCTTCCATGTTTTGCCTCTACTGCCATTATCTTCCTCCAGCAAATAAGAGTTTCGAGCGCTTGCTCGGTGAATCCAGGAAGTAACTAATTCCTCTATTCCTTACTTAATAATGATCGCATTAAAGTTACATACTTGCTTGCAGATACCACAACGGATACAAATATCTGGATCGATCACATGAGTTTTGCGTCTTTCACCAGAAATGGCATTTACTGGACAGTTGCGAGCGCAAACCGTACAACCAGTGCAAGTTCCATCCACGATCTCATAAGTGATCAATTTACGACAAACTTTTGCAGGGCATCGTTTCTCGCGAATATGAGCTTCAAATTCTTCGCGGAAATACCTAAGGGCGGTTTCCACAGGATTTGGAGCACCCTGACCGAGCCCACATAGACTGTCGCGTTTTATTTCAAAGCATAATTGTTGCAATAATTCAATATCGCCTTCGCGACCTTCACCATCACAAATACGGTTTAGGATCTCCAAAATTCGGCGGGTACCAACACGACAGGGAACACACTTTCCGCAGCTTTCGTCCTGGGTGAAGTCCATGAAGAAACGAGCCATATCTACCATACAGGTATCTTCATCCATAACGATCATACCACCAGAGCCCATGATAGAGCCTGCTGCAGTTAATGTATCGTAGTCGACTGCCATGTCAAGGAGAGTGGCAGGAAGCATGCCGCCCATTGGTCCACCTGTTTGAATGGCTTTGAAAGCTTTATCATCTTTAATGCCACCACCGACGTCATAAACAATTTCGCGCAAGGTGATGCCAAGAGGAACTTCAATCAAACCGGTATTCTTTACATCACCGGCAAGTGCAAAGGTTTTCGTTCCTTTTGCTTTTTCAGTGCCCATGCCAGCATACCATTCTGGGCCTTCCAAAATGATTCTTGGAACATCAGCATAGGTTTCAACATTGTTAATGTTCGATGGTTTTTGGAAAAGTCCTTTTACGGCAGGGAAAGGTGGTCGAGGACGTGGTTCTCCACGTTTTCCTTCAATGGAAGCCATCAGAGCGGTTTCTTCACCACAGACAAACGCTCCAGCACCCATTCGAACTTCCAGGTCAAAGCTAAAATTCGAACCCAGGATATTATTTCCGAGGAAACCAAATTCACGGGCTTGTTGAATACCAATGTTTAATGTTTTTACAGCTAAAGGATATTCAGCACGGCAATATATGTATCCCTGATTTGAACCAATCGCGTAAGCAGCGATAATCATTCCCTCAATGACTGAATGGGGATCGCCTTCCAATACACGGCGGTTCATAAAAGCACCAGGATCACCTTCATCTGCGTTGCAGATGACGTATTTTGTCTCACCTATACTATCACGGGCAAAAGACCACTTTTTGCCTGTGGGAAAACCTGCACCGCCACGACCGCGTAGCCCTGATTTTAGAATTGTATTGATCACATCATCAGGGGACATTTCGGTGATCACTTTTCCGAGAGCCATATACCCATCTTCGGCAATGTAATCCTCAATATTCGTTGGGTCAATTTTGCCGCAGTTGCGTAAGACAGAGCGAATTTCTTTTCGCTTGGGTAAACCAAGTTCTTCGTCGGAAATTACTTTTTCCTGTGCTACAAATTTTTGAACGACACGACCTTTAAGGAATTGTTCCTGAACAAGAAAAGGAACATCATCAACCGACAAATTCGCATAATGCACACCTTCGGGGTAAACCATGATATCAGGCCCAAATTGAGCTGGATCACCTAACCGTGATGTTTCGAGAATTTGAATTTCGTCGTTTAAACCTTGATGTACCAGTTCATCCTGTAATGCATCCATCAGTTTATATGCACCGCGTTTTACACACTCGGGATCAACTGATACTAAAACATGTGATCGAAAAAATGGCATTTTACACCTACCAAACACTCTCTTCTATTCGTAAGATATTTGCAACTACATGAAAACCTTAAAAATTATCCTTCAATGCGATTTTCTTTTAATGCAACACCGCCAACTACATGCTCTTTCATAATACGACGTGCAACTTCGGGAGTCACATGTCCATAGGATACTTTTGGCTGATCACCGATAACCACCTGAACAATGGGTTCATAAGAATCTAATCCTATGTTACCAGTTTGGCGGACTACAATGTCTGTCAAATTCTCTTTCTCAATGTACTCCAAAATTGCTTTCAAAGTTTCACGAGCACCAGCAGCAATACCTACTGTGCCCATACCAACAATTATTTCTTTTTGCCCGCTCATTGCTTTTGCGGTGCGTTTCTCAAGTGCTTCCTGACGAAGCTTTTTTAGATCCTCAAGAGACTTTACTTTTTCCATAGTGTCCTCTCTGGTTTTGGTTTCCGTTACATATAATCTTGCGGTCGAATGGAGTTGATTCCATCTGACAAATAAACTCGTAAGAAATTGATAACTAATGGCTCTGATAACGGAATATCGCCTAACTCTTTCTTTACTGGTCTGTCATCAAAGAGAAACTCTCTTTCATTGACTTTATAACGAAATGTCCAATGGACATCAGGTGTGCCAATAAGCAGGGTTAAGAATGTGGCTGCAAGATCTCCCAACGGCATACGATCGATATGGCTACGCTGAAACTCTGCTTTAACAAATGTACCTGCACCAGGTTCAGATTCGATTTTAAAAGAGCCATTACAAGCTTCTGCTGCTGCTTTAAGTAATGGAATTCCCAGACCAACTTTTCGAGTAGTGCGCGTAGTAACAAAAGGATCGACAACTTTGGAAACCATTTCAGCGTCCATTCCTTTTCCGTCGTCCTTTACACTCATGCATAAGCGGTCAGAAATTGTATCTTCCACCACTTCAATACTGATATTTTGTGAAAGAGCAGAAATGCTATTAGCAGCGAGGTCTAGAAGATGAAGCGTTAGTTCTCGCAAATCACCTACTTTTCAGAAACTTCCTCATCCATAGATCGCAAAGATTGAGGCAGTTTATTTGGTTTCATGCGACCAATAATTTCATCATCAACCACTACTACTGGTGCCTGGCTGCATGCGCCTACACATCGGCATAATTCCAAAGTAATTTTTCCATCAGGCGTGGTTTGACCCGGTTCAATACCGAGCAGCTGTTTTGCTTTATCAAGTAACTGCTGAGTACCACCAACATAGCATGCGGTACCCATACAAAACTTGATGGTATGTTTCCCACGCGGGGTAGTAGTAAAGAAAGAGTAAAAAGAAACGACGCCATGAACAGCAGATACCGGAATCTTCAATTGCTGAGCTACATAACGCTGCATTGGTTCTGAAACGAACCCAATTTTGCTTTGTAATTCATTAAGGATTACCATCAGGCCACCTTGTTTGTCTTTATTAGCGTCCAAAATGGCGTCTATTTTTGCTTTTTGATCTGGAATGGCTACCGGATCGTTGGCTGGAATGTTGTCGATCAATTTTTGCATATAGTACTCCAATATAATCTGATAAAACTAGTGGTAATTCAACTTCTTAATCTTAACAAGTCTAATCGCTCATCATCAAATAGGTCAATTATCAAATGTCATCGAATATCATGCAAGACGTCCATGACTAATTAAGTATACGATGACTTCTACCTTCCTGTTGATGTACAGCCATCCTGAGTTCCTGAATAGAAATATTGTTCAGAATAAATTCATTGGTTCCTGCAAAGTCTCCCAGGATGTGTACATCACCATCCTGAAGGAGTGGGTAATTTTTGATTTGCGGAAATTTTTTATACGCCTCTGCTGGTTGTAAATGCCTGGAAATTTCCAGAACATCAATAGGAATATCCATGGGTACAAACCCTAGAATTGAGAGGAGACCATTCATTTTACGATTGACATGAGCAGGTACCAACCATCCTCCCAATTCTGTCACTTTATTATACGCTTCTGTAAGGGTTAGATCTGATGAAGTAATTAGCAACCGTTCTTCTCGACGGATAAAATCACCTGTTTCGTCGACTACAAATTGCTCGCCAAAGTGTTCAATATCGTTCAAAATATCAGGCATTGATGCTTCAACAATTTTCTGCCATGTTTTTATCTGTTCTAATGTATCGAACAGACAGAGAACATGAACTTCTTCACGAGTCTGCAATTCCATTCCAGGAATAATTGAGAGGGTGGTGCCTTTAGCGGCTTTCTGAACGGATTCGATGTTAGCTGAAGAATTATGATCGGTGATTGCAATCAAATTTATTCCCAGATCAAGAGCTTCGCGAACGATTAATGGGGGAATCATTTCCACTTCAGCACAGGGAGACAGTACTGTATGAACATGCAGATCTGCCCGAATACGTATCACATTGATCTCTCTCGATCAGGCTCGAAGACCCATTTCCCACAATTTTCCCACAATAGGAAAACTTTGTTGAGGAGTAGAGAGCAGAACTATTCCTTCTTTATTCGCCCGTGATATTGTGCTTGCATCGGGCATTGAACCTTCGGTGATAATAACCGCACAGGTTTCTAAGAGTGCTGCAACTGCGACGATATTGTTATGTGCCTGCAGGGTGATCCAGATACTTCCATGAGCTGCGCCAGCCATGACACAACTTAACAGATCCGATGTATATCCTGATGTTGGTTCGATGCTGGAAAAATCTTTCTTTTCCGTTAAGACAGTGAGCTCAAGTTGATCGATTATTTGTTGAAGGTTCATGGGAATCAGCTCTCCTTATTAGCAGGCCATCCTTCGCCTACAGTTTCTTCTTTCTTTAAGAATATTCGCAATTTTAGGTGTGTACCTTTGCCAGGTTGCGAATCTAGTACCATGGTATCAACACAACGTGCTATATTCGTCAGACCCATTCCTGCACCAAAACCCAATTCGCGGATCTCTTCTGTCGCAGTGGAATAACCTGGTTTCAATGCTTTCGAAACATCAGGAATGCCAGGCCCATCATCTGTAGTTTCAATGGAGATACGGTGGGGCTCAATCTCAACGCGTAGATATCCACCATTAATTGTGTGAATAATAAGATTCATTTCTGCTTCATAAACCGCAATACCTACACGACGGGCAATTTGTGGGTTTGCGCCAAGCCGTAATAAAGCTTTTTTTATATTGGTTGATGCTGCGCCACCATGAGTAAAGTCATTTACTTTAATGTTGTAACGTAAAATTAGACTTGTACGATCTGATTCGATATCTTCAAACAGGTGACTGGCACGGTATCTGCGGATCTCTTCCTGTTTATAATCAGTCTGCAAGGCATTTAGAAGGCCGCGAGTGATATCACCTTTTGTTATGATCCCTACCAATTTTCCATCAGGTTCAACTACAGCAAGACGCCCAACACGGCTATTGACAAACAACTTCATTGCTTCAACTGTAGGATCTGTGGAACGAACTGTTATGACCTTTTTTGTCATGTATTTTTCAGCTATGGCATCCTGATCTGAAGCGATCAAGCAACGGATCAAATCTTCCATACTAATAATACCGACAAGTGTATTGTTTGATAAAACAGGGGCTCCTGAAATTCGCTGTTGTCGAAAATGCTCTATCACATCATGCATTGGCATATCAGGAGTTATCGAGAAAACATCTCGTGACATAACATCAGCGATCTTCAACTCATAGGAAAGTTCTTCAACCCGCGTGATTTCCTCGGCTGATTGATCGCTGACGACTACTTTCTTACCTGCAGGTGGCAGCACCATTTTATTTATCCCTGGTTCAGGAATTGCAAGGCTTTTCTGTGATGCATCCTTCTAGGCTTTTTAAACCTGCCTTATAAAGACGGCCACAAATTTCAAACATTCCAAAAGGTGATGAGATAAGCGGAATTTTTTCTAGTTCTGCCAGTTCGACAGTTTCTTGTGGTGGACATTTCCCCCTGACAAGTACGATGGCATGAACATCTGCCATCATGGCAGTACGAACTACCTGGGGATTGCATAAACCAGTTAATAGAACTGCACCAGGCTGGATCGAAGCTAGAACATCGCTCATTAAATCTGCTCCAAACCCACCAATTATCTCCTGTTCAAGATTAATATTATTTGTTAAAACTTTGCCTTGAACAAGGGATATGATATTTTCTACATTCATAAGCACCTGCCAAACGTAAATGGTAATTACCAGTCATCTTTCTTGTAATAAATTCTATCATACCTCTATTATTACGAGTATGTCAGGTAAACACATCCATCTTTTTAGCCCAATCTTAAGAATTTTTCTTGAATATTTATGCTAAAATTCATTTTTGATCATCGAAAAGGCAACAATTTTTATGAAAACACTTATTCCATCAGTAAAAGGCGCTCGGGATTTCTACCCTACAGAGAAAGCAATTCAGGGCTGGCTATATGAAAAAATTAGAGCCATATCTTCTCGGTTTGGTTATGAAGAATATGACGGCCCATTCCTTGAAAAAATCGATCTTTATGCTGCTAAATCAGGAGAAGAACTAGTTAAGGAACAGGCGTTTGTCTTGCAAGATCGTGGAGGAGAGCTGTTAACCTTACGACCTGAATTGACTCCGAGTCTCGCCCGTATGGTTGCACAGAGGCAGAACCAGCTCATTTATCCTTTGAGATGGTGGTCATTTGGACCGTTCTGGCGGTATGAACGCCCACAAAAAGGTCGATCACGCGAATTCTTCCAGTGGAATATTGACATGATTGGTATCAGCAGCCCTGAAGCTGATGCAGAATTAATCGCTATCTGTATCGATTTTCTCCGTTCAGTTGGGTTATCATCAAAACAAGTAGGGATACGAGTAAATGACAGAAGATTAATGGACGAAGCTCTAAGTGAAATTGGGATATCAGGTGAAATGAAAAAATCTGCATTCCGCTTGATAGATCGAAGTGACAAGCTACCAATTAAGGAATGGGAAAATTACGCTCTTGAATTGGGTTTTACCCAGGACCAATTGAATGGCTTAGAAGCAATTCTACAAGATGTTGAATTATGGAAAAGATCAGAATCTCTCCAACGACTTTTTACAGCACTAAAAGCACTATCTGTAGAAGAATTTGTAAAATTTGATGCTCACATAATTCGTGGATTAGATTATTATACGGGAACTGTATTCGAAGCAAATGACCTGGATGGGGGTAGGGCAATCCTGGGTGGAGGGCATTACGACAACCTTGTTGAAGCTGTAGGCGGTGAACCTTTACCTGGGGTTGGTTTTGCCATGGGTGATGTAATGATCACGTTGGTATTAGAAAAATACGGTTTATTGCCTGAAATCAAGCCTTTTAGAAAAACATGCCTCGTTGCGGTATTTGATGAAAATGCTTTATCTTCTGCTTTCGGTTTGGCTGCGAAACTACGAGCTGTTGGGCTCAATGTATTGTGCTATCCGACAGCAGTAAAATTGATCAAACAATTTAAATATGCAGATAAGCTGGGCGTGAGGTATGTGATCCTTCAAGGACCTGATGAAGTATCTCAGGGTATAGTGGCGATAAAAGATCTCACCAACGGCCAACAGCAATCGGTCTCTGAAGACAGGTTGGTCGATATAATGCAGAAATTGCTCGAATAGCTGCTTTTTTCTAAAATCGAAAAGATTTGATCGCTTCCACTACACGGGATTGCTCTTGCTGAGTTAGTGCGTTATGGAAGGGAAGCCTTACCAATCGATCGCTGATTGATTCCGTAACAGGACAATCACCAGGTTTTCCACCATAAATCTGACCCATATCCGATAAATGCAAAGGTAAATAATGGAAAACAGCATGTATTTGATGCTGTTTTAAATGTTCAATAAATTGTTGACGGGTATTGAGATCTGGCATGAGCATATAAAACATGTGGTATGCCTGCTGGCAATATTCAGGTATAGTCGGCAAACTGCAATTATTCGAGAGTGCCCAATCTAGGAGGTTATCATGATAATAATTCCAAATATCTGCTCGATGCTGCTGGATATTATGCCAGTTTTCTAGTTGGGCATAGAGCACTGCTGCCAGTATATCTGAAGGCAAATAGCTGGAACCGATATCCACCCAGGTATATTTATCCACCATGCCACGGAAAAAGCGGCTTCGATTGGTTCCTTTTTCGCGTATGATCTCTGCTCGTTCAATCAGTTGAGAATCATTGATGACCAGCGCGCCACCTTCACCCATGGAGAAATTCTTCGTCTCGTGGAAACTCTGTGTTGCCATGCAACCAAATGAACCCAGCGGTTTATCATGATATTTTCCGAACAACCCATGGGCATTATCTTCAACAATTGGAATATGATTTCGATTGGCGATCTCTTGGATTGCTTCCATTTCACAACCAACCCCTGCGTAGTGAACGGGAAGTATTGCTTTGGTTCGTTCCGTAATTCGGTTTTCTATCAAGGTTTCATTCACATTAAGAGTATCAGGTCTGATATCTACAAAAACGGGATGTGCTCCTCGTAATACGAATGCATTGATCGTTGAGACAAAGGTAAAGGAGGGAACAATAACTTCATCATCCGGCTGGATGTTCAACAGTAATGCGGATAATTCCAAAGCATGAGTGCATGAGGTGGTTAACAATACCTTTTTAGCATTGAGAACCTTTTCTAATATCTCATTACACTTTTTTGTAAATGGGCCATCGCCAGAAATATGCGCATTTTCAAACGCCTGTAAGGCGTATTCCATTTCTTTTCCCGTAATATGTGGTCGATTAAAATCAATCATACGTTTTTCCTGACGATGAGGGTAAAGTCATAAAGACCGTAGTCATGGTACAAGGCAATATTCTTTGAAAAATGCTTTTTACAATAATCAAAAAGAAAACAGGGATCTGCATAATATAATCTTTCTTGCATTTTCTCGGCGTCAGAATAACTGGTAAGAAAATTAACGGAAAATCCTTTTTTGGTGATTTCGTTAATGCTATTCAATGAGTTAAGAACATATTTAGTCCAATCATCATAGGATGTTTGAAGCCGGGCGTTAAAAACGCCACTTGCAACTGCGTAATCGACTATTGGTATCTGTTTAAATTCCGTAGTAAAGAAAAATCGAGTTCTATCAGGATGAAGCCGGTTAGCTTCATCGATCATAGGTTCGAGAATGTCACATCCAAAAAATTGCTTGAATTCATAACCCTGTGCAAGAAGATATTCAGCCATCGCGCCATAACCACAACCATAATCCAGGACAGTAAAATCAGATCTCTCAATAATTACTTTAATCAATTGAGCAAATCGTGTCTCTTGTGATTGGGTAGAATTCCAATCTGCTCCTTGTGCTGTACTGCCATGGACAGATAGTGCTTTACCAAAATATTTTTTTACATTTTCACAATTTGGAACATCATTCATTTTATTATCCAATGATATATTCTCTCGCATTCGAACCAGTCATAAACAGTAAATCAAGTATGGATACCTGACCATCAAAGGGGGGATATAGCTGTGTATATTCTGGATAATTATATTGCATGTATTCCAGTTTGATACCAGCGTTACGAAATTGATTCGGGTCAATATAATCTTTTGCTGACGGTCCTGAAATATAATGATCAGCCCCAACTAATTTGAGAATTGAAATTAAACGATCGGTTTTGCTTCCTTCTGCCTGTAGTTGGGAAGATAACAGGAAAGTGGGGTGAAATCCAAGAAGGTCGGAGATGAGCTTGGTGAGAGGGATTGTGAAATCGATCAGTTTCTCTGGTTTATGGGAATAGAACTCAATAAGGATATCAGCATATTGAGAGAAATGAGGTGCCTTCGCATAGTTATGCTTCAGGCTTGACCAATGCTCTTCATTCCATGATTTTGACCAATCGATGTCGATCTTATTGATAGGAATATGTTCTATTTGAGAGCCTTTTGAATGAACAGGTATGGTGATCCAACGAGAACCAGATGGTGTTTTGATCTTATTGCGATTACGCCATCCCCGGGAATCATATTGCACATCATCATAAAAAATAAAAATATCTGCCAGAGCAATCTGGTGAAAATATCCCCGCCAGGGGATATAAGAAGGTTGAAGAATAACGCATTTCATAATAATTCTTTTTGAGTGGTCTCATCTACTACATAGGGAGGCCGTTCCATGCTCCTATCAAAAATTCTCCCCAGATATTCTCCTATCAACCCAAGTGAGAATAACTGTACACCGCTAAAAATTGAAATTATTGAAGCAAGGAAAGGAAAACCTGGAATACTACCTGCTGCAAGAGTTGCCACCAGAACATAGAGAAATATTGCCAGACCAAAGAAGATGAAAAAGAAACCGACCATTGTAGCAAATCGTAAAGGAATGGTGCTGAATCCAGTCAAAATCAAAAGAGCTTGAGATGCCAATGAAAGAAAATTGTAATTAGAATGACCTTGCTGGCGAGGTTCTTCATTTACCTTGACAGTTCCAAATCGATTTGTACCCCATGAAAGCAATACATCCAGAATAACACTCGGACTCTGAAAATTAATAAAAGCATCTCTGATGGATGTATAAAATGCTCGAAAAGAACTGATATCTCGAATAGTTTTTACGCCCATAACTCTGGCAAGTGTACGTTTTGTGAACCATGAGAAAAAATTTCTCCATGCTGAATGGGGCATTTTGGATGGCAAGCCATATACTACATCGTAGCCTGTTTGTAAATGATCTAATAGTTTCGTAATCTCTTCTGGTGGGTGTTGCAAATCGTCATCCATCGTGATGACGACCTCATTATTTGCTGCACGTACTCCACAAAGTAATGCATTATGCTGACCAAAATTCCGCTTGAGGTTGATGCCGATAATGTGAGCAGGGTCTTTCAATGCCAGGTTTTGTATCACCTGCCAGCTATTATCAGGGCTACCATCATTTACCAGGATAATTTCGTAATTGCTAGAAATATCCGAAAGTGTGTTAGTTAATCTTTCTACTAATTCGATGATCGTATCAGATCCATTAAATACGGGAATGACAACTGAACAGGATAGGGAGGTGTCAATCATCGTTGAAAATACTCCATTGATTATTGAGAAGAACATTCATATTTGGTACTGATTTCATCGAGTGCAGCTTGATCTTCGTCTAACTGCGAAAGTTCTTTTGATAAATAATCTATCTGGCTGCATAGATGTGAGTGAACATTTCTGTTGAGAAGCATGGCATTGTTGAGTAATTGATCTACAGTATCCCAATCGCCTTTATGGGCAAAGCCTTCAACAAAAACAAGATATTCAGTGGGATCTGATGGTGTAAAGTTATTGTTTTTCGCATCATTCCACATGGAAACGATTGTATCCCAATTCTCAGATTGACGCGCCAGATCAGCTTTTTCAAAGTAGTAACACCAATTCAATTCTGTTTTTGAACCAAAGATGTCTTGAGGTGGAATTGCAGTGTCTTCATCGGATAATACCTGATTAACATTTGACAGGTAAAATGCTTTGTTCAAATCTTCAGGTAATTCGGGGACATCCCATCTTCGTGAAGGATCGAGAACACGCAAACAACCTGGAGGTGAGTAAAAAATTACTACCATGTTCGAGGTGTTTCCTGTAAACTCAGCACTACGATATGCCTGATATATGGGTACATTCCTCTTCAATTCTGGTATTGCAGCTCCAATACGAACGTCGGTAAATGCAAAGAGGTAAGGTATTTGAGTAGAGTGATTATCTGGTGCGTAGATCCAATTGAGGGGAGCTGTAAGAGAGTTATCGCTATAATACTTTAAAGGTAATCCAAAGGTTAGAACAGTTGTATCCTCTTTCAACTGAGGCGCCCGCCATGTGAGCTCCCAGAAAAGCTCTTTTTGAGTCTGCCATTCACGTTGAAAAGTAATTGCATTGACTACGTCACTTGCCATTGCCATGGAAAGGAAGAGCGCTAAAACAATTCTTACCTGGTATTCCGACCTGAAAAGCCAAATAAATATCCAGACGAGAATGATCGCACTTCCAGCCATAAAAGCCAGGTTAAAACGATCCCACGGGAATTGCAATTCGATGGGGAGATCCGTGATCCAATATGGAATGCCAGCCAATACTAAAGCTGATAAGCCAATCCAGAAAGCACTTTTAAGAAAATCGGGTTCAACGTTATTGATATCTTGTTTTTTATCTGGTTTGATCCGGTTAAAGACGAATAGTGTGAGAAGAGAAAAAACAATTCCAACCACAAAAATGATCCAGAACACGGCTTTAGAACGGATAGAAAAATCTTCAAGTAATGGGAAGCGGAAAGAATCAAACCAGGTTTGAATTCCTGAAGAAAAAGGATCACGAATGACACGATAGAGGATCTGACCAAGGTAGGATAGCGATAATCCTTGTTTGGATAATTTTGTAATGGTTTCGGGCTGATAGGTGGGGAATTTAAAGAATACAACCCGCCACAATAAGAAGGCGATCATACTTGCAAGGTAAGGCAACCAGAAAATAATCGCCTTCTTGATGGTTTTCCAAAAAGCTTTGGTTTGGGGAAGGAATAAAAAATATAGAATGACAAATCTGACGAGATTCAACCCAAAGTAATATTCTGTAGAAAAACTACAGAACAGATCAAGAATTATTGCCAGGCCTGTATAAAGCCAGAATCGCTTTCGATCACGAAATGCAAGAATGGTAAATCCAAAAGAAAGAAAGAAAGCAATCAGTAACAGGTACCCATTGCTATATATGACAGCAATTGGCTGTTGTTTAAAACCTGGATAAACAGCAAATAATGCTGCGATCCAAAATATTTCTTGTTGTCTATTCTTCCAGAGCTTTGAAAGTGCCCACCAGAAAGAGAGAGTAACACACCAACGTGTTAACAAACCAAAAATGTGCCATTGAATGGGAGAGTCTCCAAGAATACTGGTGCTGAAGAGATATACCCCTGCTAAGAAGGGTCTATCACCGGCAAGAACTTCCAGATATCCATTGGTACCCAGTAAATGTCCAAACCAAATGAGTGGCCAATCATCCCAATAAAATCCTAAGGAGAAAATAAGTGGAGCATAAGCCAGCACTGTGAGCCCAAGTAGGGTAATGGGTATGTACAGTGACGATAGAATTTTTTTCCAGGTTTGCTTCGATAAATTCATGAAATCCCATTTGTTCCGAGAGGATCGACCCTGATGGCAGCTTCACCAACGACAGGGCACTTATTTTCACAGATACCACAACCTATACATAACTCACGGTCAACAAAAGGTAATTTTACCCGAATATTGGCTCCATCTCGGGATAAGAATGTTTCTTCTTTCAGATAGATTGCTTTTTGTGGGATTGGGCACATTTCCTCACAAACGATGCAGTCTTGATGCTGTGCCCAGGCGATACATCTATTTGTGTTAATGATCGCTTTCCCAATAATAGTTTTTCGTTTTTCTTCCAGGGATAAGACAGGGATGGCCTGGGTTGGACAAACAAGACCGCAGGCATTGCAAGAATAATCACAATACCCAATCCTGGGAATGACCTCGGGTGATCCATAGTTCTCATCCATGACCGGTGCAGGTTGAATTGCATTTGTTGGACAAATTTTATAGCAAGCTCCACACCGTATGCAACGAGCTAAAAAAGAGTCTTGCATAGTTCCGGGTGGCCTGATAGGAGCATGGTTTGACGATGATATTAGTTTCAAAAATGCTACTCCCAATAATGCATAACCAAAACTAGAAAACAATTTTCGTCGGTTAGCGTCATATGGGAAATGAATCACTTCAGGTATTCCAGGTTTTATTTCATTAGCTGAAAATGAACATGCTTCGATACAATTCATACACATGATACACTCAGCAGGATCGCTTCGATATCCAGCAGTTTGATTAATGGTTCCGGTCGGACATTTTTGTGTACATCTCGAGCAACCTGTACATTTTTTAGGGTCTACCTGACGTCGGAATATTGAAAACCGGCTAAGGAAAGCATATAAACCTCCCAATGGACAGAGATAGCGACACCAAAATCGGCTTGTAATTACATTGAGAAGAATTAGGATAATGGGTACGGTAATGATCCATCCAATATTGGTGAAACGGGCAGGCTGCAAAGGTAAAAATACAGGTCTCAAAAGCTGATCAGCTTTGTCAATGATGGATGAAAGAAAAGTAATCGGATAAAGTATGTTTTCTAGCCAGGTGAATATTCGATCGATGAATGGCAGTATTCCTGTGATCAATAATCTTTGAAAGATGGATATTGGGTCAAGCCATACAAGGGTTTGAAATCCAAATAGGGCTGAGATAAGGATTACACCGAGAAGTAAATATTTGCCAATTCGTAAGGATTCGGGAATGTAAATTTTCTTTTTCGAATGAAAGCGAAAAATATCCAACAGGGTTCCCAGTGGACAAATCCACCCACACCAGAATCTCCCAAAAATCAATGCAAATATGAAGAGGAGAGCAGAAAATACAAATCCTTTGATCAACAATTTGCCAGCCAAAGAAGATGAAAAGGCTAACAAAGGATCCAATTGGATTGGAATTTTTGCCAATCCTTCCACTGTATTGTTTTTTTGATTCAAAATGATAATTGCAATAAATAAGAGTAGAAAAACTCCTTGCACTATCTTGCGGATAACCACCCAAGGTGTGGAGGGAATTTTCTTCATCAGTTTAGACCAGATCAGGTGTTAGATATTTCTTCGATCTTCAATTGTTGAAGATCAGCAGAGCCCAATCCTGCAGAGACACCTGCTTCTATATATGCAAGCGAAAGAGGATCCATCCCAAATAAGCTGTTTGCAGCATAACTATCTGCTGCAACGATATCTCTGGATGCAATAATTGTGTCCATTTTCTTCACATAATCCAGACTTCCACCAGTTGGACCATTTTCCATCAATACACGAATTCCATCAATAATCGTCAATTCAGGGCGTAGGAAACCAGCAAGGTCTGCAAGGTTATGTCCTAATTTTGTATGCAGGATTTCTCTCTTTTGAATCGTACCCATTAGATTCTTCATACCCAGGGTCAGCTTTGCCAGACCATGATCTTTTGCTATCGGAACATTGATCAAAACATCCGCATTAAGGATATCTTCATAAATTGCAGTTTTTTTCAAGCTGGTTGCGTTTGGGATGGTTGTATTAATAAATTTTCTATCAGTCATAAAGACCATTGTTCCCCCAGCAGTCTGTACCGCATCGCTAATTCCAGAAACTTTATATGCTTCTTCAGCTGTCCCTCCAAAAGGATTATCCATTACTTTTACACTGGCAGCTCCTGCTTCAAAGCAAAGTTTTACCAATGCCCCAATTACCCAGGGATTAGTTGTAGTAGCATATTCATATGTGTTATATGCTACACAGATATTTGGTTTTATTATGACACTGGCGCCTGAAAAAACAAATTGACCTATTCCACCTAATGCTTCAATTACCTGACGCACTAGAAGTTCGGGTTCACCATTTCGGGCAACAGCAAGGTCTGGCAATCCTATGGTTGGTGTTGGTTCTATTGTAGAAGTATCTTGAGGAACTTGCTCTGTATCAGTGGAACTAATATCGGGATTAATGCTTTTCGTAGGAGGTACTGGTTGAGGAGTTATTGTTTTACAGCCAGATAAACCCGCCAGAATTATGGCGCCTAACCCCAGGGATGCCTCTGTTAGAAACTTTCTTCGAGAAATGTTTTTCATTTTGCCTGCCTGAATAATAATCACTGGCAGGGAGAGAAAAGGGGCTGCAATATTTGCAGCCCCTTGGTTTCAAAAATGCTATTTCTTCTTTAGAATGATACGGGCGTCGACGACTTTCACTCCCTTGCCTTCTTCGTAGACAAGAATTGGATTTGCATCAGATTCACTGATATCATCACCAAGATCAAGGATCATTTTTGAATAACGGCAAACTGTATCAGCCAATTGAGCGCGATCGCGAGGCGATTCGCCGCGGACGCCAGCTAAAATTGGTGCACCACGAATCTCATCGATCATATGACGTGCCTGCCCTGTCGAAACAGGTGCAACTCGGAAGGTTACATCCTTCAGAACCTCTACAAAGATGCCACCCAGACCGAACATCATTGTTGGACCAAAGGTAGGATCATTGACAGATCCCATGATTACTTCAGTACCTGAAGGGGCCATTTCTTGTATTGCAACACCATGAATGTTCGCGTCTGCCTTATAATTTTTGGAGTTCTTCAGAATAATCTGATAGGCATCGCGAGCAGATTGCTCATCTTTGATATTCACTTTAACCGCACCCGCATCGGATTTATGTAAAATATCGGGAGAAACGATCTTCATAACTACTGGGAAGCCGATCTGCTTCGCTAGTGAAACAGCTTCTTCTTCAGATTTCGCAAGATAGGTCTTTGTTACAGGAAGTCCATAAGCTTCAAAGACCTGTTTGGCTTCAACTTCAGTTAGAGAATCACGACCTGCTGCACGAGCTCCGTCAATAATTTTCTGTGCGGTAGCTTTGTCTACTTTTACATCATTATTTTCTTTTTCAGACAGGGTTACGCGAATCTTTGCATACTCGCGCAAGGCAGCCATAGCATTTACTGCAATATCAGGTGCTCCATAAGCAGGAATACCGTTCTCGACTAACCATTGCATACCTTTTTCAGATTTTTCACCACCAACAAATGAAACAGTCACAGGTTTATCGGTTACACCGGATTCTTTGACTGCTTCGAATATTGCCTGGGCAATTTCTGAAGGATTAGTAATTGCTGTTTCACAATAGAGAACAATTACGCCATCTACCCAATCATGTTTGATTGCATATAAGACTGATTCTTTATACCATTCTGGTCCAGCCATTCCAGTTAAATCAACTGGATTCTTTGCTGAACCAAAGTCTGGCATATGTTTTTTCAATGCTTCTTGAACATCTTTTGGTGCAAATCTAAGCGGTATGCCATATCGCTCCGCAGCATCTGTAGCCAATACGCCCACACCACCACCATTGGTGATCACTAGAAGGTTATCACCCTTCAAGGGTGGTTCAAGCGAAAATGCAAGCGTGCGGTCAAAAAGGTTATCCAGGTCAGAAGCCTGCACGACACCAGCTTGTTGGAAAGCTGCTCCGTAAACTTTTGCAGCACCTGCAAGTGAGCCGGTATGAGAAGCTGCTGCTGCAGCACCATGAGCAGAAACGCCTGCTTTTAGTGCAATGATAGGCTTAGAAGTCTTCCGGCATTGTTCGATAAATTTGCGGCCATCTTTGAAACCTTCAATGTATAAAGAAATACAAGAAGTATCTTTATCGTTGTTCAACCACTCAATCATATCAGCGAAATCAAGATCCGACATATTACCGATAGAAAGCAACTTTTCAAAACCTACGCGGCGTGAATAGGTAGCTGCATCAAGGGCAATCAACAATGCACCGCTTTGAGAGATCAAAGAAGCTCTTCCACGTAGAGGAAGGAATGGTGCAAATGATGCGTTGAGTTTTTCGCCATTGGAGAGATATCCAACAATATTTGGGCCCAGTATCCGCATGTTGTACTTTTGGGCTATATCAACCATCTGCTGTTCCAGATCCTTTTCACCTACTTCACTAAAGCCGGAGGTGATGATGACTAATGCTTTAACGCCTTTTTTCCCACATTCTTCTGTGATAGGCACACAAATTTTAGCGGGTACGGTAATTACAGCAATGTCAACAGGTTCTTGAACATCAAGAATGGATGCATGACATTTAATGCCTAAGATATTATCCAATTTATTGTTGATTGGATAAATTTTACCTTCATATTTCCCCTCAATCAAATTAGCCATTACCGAGTAACCAATTTTCCCTGGGGTGGCTGATGCGCCAATTACTGCAACAGATTTCGGGCGAAAAAGAAAATCAAGATGTGAATTATTCACGTTATAGATCCTCCGTAAACGGATGTAAAATTATTAAAACCTCAACAAATATTGTACCGTAAATTATTTGCTGATAACCAATAAGTTTTGGTAATTTTCAGAAAATATAACACTTCTTGAATACAAGATGAATAATGAATTTCCTCAAAAAACCAGTATTTAATCGTGACATGGAAACTGACCACTGGAAAATTCCGGGCAACATTCCAATCGAACATCGTTCAAGTATTCTAAAAATCATTAAGGCTTCACTTGAAGCAGTTGATCCATATTCTGTGATAAAAAAATTCATTCAAAATGAAGCAAATGGATTTTTAATCGGTACTAGGAATTATAAACTAAGCCAAAATTCAAGAATAATGGTTGTTGCAATTGGTAAAGCATCAGTACCGATGACCAGAGGTTTGGTTGATGTATTAGGCGAAAAAATCAATAGTGGGGTAATTGTTACAAAAAAAGTAATTAACGAAACAATTGAAAATTCGAATAAATTCAGAATCATTTCGAGTAGCCATCCAATACCTGATGAAAAAAGCATTTTGGCTGCGGAAACAGTCATAGATTACCTAAAAGATGCTCAAGATGAGGATATTGTATTCTTCCTCATTTCTGGAGGAGGTTCAGCACTTCTTACTTACCCTGAAAACGGTTTGAAATTAGAGCATTTACAGAGGATGACTCAACTCCTTCTTGCTTCAGGTGCTACTATTCAAGAAATGAATGTTATTCGAAAACATCTTGATAGAGTTAAAGGTGGAAAGCTTGCACTAGCTGCACATCCAGCAAGATTCATTTCGATGGTTATTTCCGATGTTACAGATAATGCATTAGACTCTATTGCTTCTGGACCCACTGTTCCAGATTCGTCCACATTCGATGATGCCATTGATATCCTTTATCGCTATAACTTATGGCAAAGCATTCCTGTTGAAATTTCGAATTACCTTTTAGCAGGCAGAGAAGGAATCTATCCAGAAACGGTAAAAGAGAGCGCAACTATTTGGGAGAAGGGTTTTGCTCAGATCATTGCTAGTAATGCAACTGCAATGAATGCCGCATATCAACAGGCAATCATCGAAGGGTATGCAGCCTATGAAGTATCGAAACCTTTTATTGGTGAAGCACGAAAAGTGGGAAACGATTTGGTACTCCAGGCAAGAGAAATATGGAAGCAAAAACTTCAATTAGTAGATAACGCGTGTATTCTATTTGGGGGAGAAACAACAGTAACCTTGAAGGAGAATGGAATAGGTGGAAGAAATTTAGAAACAGCACTTGGTGCTGCCAAATTGCTATCAGGAAGTATAAACGAATTTTTCCTTACCCTTGCAACTGATGGAGAAGATGGTCCGACCGATGCAGCAGGTGCATGTGTAAACGGTTTGACTATTCAAGATGCACAAAGGCTTCATCTTGATATCGATGAAGCCCTTGAAGCAAATGACTCCTATCCATTCTTTGAAAGACTAGATACATTATTGAAAACCGGTTCGACAGGAACAAATGTGAACGACCTGGCATTCTGGTTTTCGCTGATCTAGGCTTTATTTCTCAGTTATACGAATAATCTGTCCTCTACTATTTATTTCCAATTCCCATTCACTACCTATCTGGCATTGGTTGAATTCATTGTATGAATTTGTTTGATAATCAAGTTTTCCTTGAGATGTCTGAAAACTGCAAATATACGACTCTGTTCTATTACCTTCTTGTTGCCCACTATCGAGAGACAGGTCTGGCCAATATGGATCAAGGTCATTTCCATTTACTACCGCTGTGTCGATCACGGACCATTCATAGTCCGTATAGGTACAGTAATCCATATACACTTCATAAACACAATCAACAACTTCTTCACCAACGCCACTTCCTGTGTCAACAACGTAGGGTGTGCCACATACTTCTACCGAACCTTCAACAGGAGCATCCTCTGTATGATGGTATTCTTTAGTGCAGGTACCAAGATCAGCGCTCTGTGGAATATTATCCAGCCAATCGGATTTTTCAGTCTGAACCAATCCGAGAATTGCGATTGAGCGTTCCCAATGAACTGAATTGACTGTTCCTGAAATGGTCTCTGTTTTCCCACCACCATCAGAAAATATCACGATAGAGAGAAAAATACAAATTGCAACCCCTGCAATGATCCCTATAATGATCCATAATGGATTGACTTTCTTGATTGGTAAAGCTGGGGCAACCTGGGCTAATTTTTCCAATGGAGCACCACATTTTGAACAAGTTTGATTTGTCTCGGGATTTGGTGTCTTGCAATTAGGGCATAACCGTTGAGGAACTTCTGCTGTTTGAACGGCACCTAATACTGTACCTGTCTGGCGCTTTTTACCACTGGACAAATCTGCTCCACATTGAATACATTTTTTTGTATCTGCAGGATTGCGTGCACCACAATACGCACAATGAATATCTGCGCCTTTTTTTGCGGCTTCAATGACTTTTTCATCAGTAATTTCATGGTCCTGCTCTGTTTTTTGAAATGCGACGTCATCAGGTTGTGGTTTTCCACAGCCCTGGCAGGTTCTTTGAGTCCCCAGGTTTTTTACTCCACAGGAAGGACAGTACCAGACAAGATTTACATAGCCTACTGTTTTTCTAACCATATTAACCTACCAAATCCAATCGTTTATCTCAGGCAGAAAACTGTATTATTTTTTCTTACCTGTAAATAGGGGATTTTTAAAGTACCCAAAGAAGGCATGATTGGACAACTAATTTCAGCATCATATACTGAGGTATATATCTCTTTCGTTGCATCCAAGAATTTTGCTAATGTCGAGATTGTGGAAATTCGTAAATAACCATTACAGAAAAAAGTTCCAATACCCATCGTGACCGGTATCATACTCCGGTTTGGTTCAGTCACATCATAATCAACAGGGTCTTGTGCAGGGGGAAGCATGTGGTATGCAAGGATATATTCCGCTGGGATATTGGTTTCCTTAAATGCAACTGGTTTTGGTTGTCCACCTGCGGTAGTGATCAAACCTTTTGCATCTAATAACCTCATATAATCCGGAGCAGCCTGTCCTCTCAACCAGGTACTTAAACGTACACCTTGCTTTGTAATGACGGTTCCCCAATAAATTCCGTGGGTAATATAAACCATCATTTGTGTTGCTTTTTCATCTTCCGCTATTTCAAATCTTGCAGTGATATCTTCCCCTGCCATCGCTCACCCCTTCTCATATTTATGAGTATCGTTTGCAGATCGTTGGAAAGAGATAATCATTGAATGCTTTTTCCTGATCAAAATCAGGCTTCCAATTCCAATCTGTACAGGCAGCGCTATCATCCAACCATGCAGGCCATGAATCAACAATCGCTTGCCGGCTGATATGCGGTTTATAAGTAATTTCAGCTTTTGGAAATGCAGATTTTACAATGCTGGAAATCTCATCAGCAGTTGGGCTAAAACTCGTAATGTTATACACAAGTCTTGATAGTTTTTCTTGAGGTACTGATTCGAGCATAAGAAGAGCTTTAATGGCATCCGGCATCGCCATGAAAGGCAAGCGGGTGTCAGGTCGAACAAAACAGTCATAAGGCAATCCCTGTGCAGCATGATGGATCATTTCTGGTGCATAATCACTCGTTCCTCCAGTAGGAACTGTAACTGCACTGATCAGCCCAGGGAATCGGATAGACCGAAAATCTATTGTATGGCTTGCTCTATCAGCAGCAAGTTGACGGTAATGGTATTGGTAGTATCTCCCAAGATGTTCACAATACAATTTGTTAATGCCATACATTGTTATTGGCTGCAGCCATTGATCTTCCTGAATTTTTCCAGCAGCATCTTTTACTTTCAGGTTGGGTAAACCATAAGCTGCAATTGAACTAGGGTAGATAAATTTGACGGATTTACCCTGCCATTGTGATTGTTCAACAGCAAGCCGAAGCAAGTTGAGTGTACCTTCGACATTCACTTTATGGGCAGTTTCAGGGTTGTATTCTGCTTTGGTGGATAAAATTGATGCTAAATGGAATATTGTGCGGATCTCAAATTCCGCTATCAGACGTCCTAATAACAAATTATCCAGAATGTCTCCCTGGATTGTACGTGCACAATATTGAGCAATTTCACTATCAATTGGTTGGACGTCAACAGCAACAATAGCTAGATTTCCTTGTTGCCCAAGATGAGCAATTAGACCATGACCCATCTCGCCATTTGCGCCCGTGATAAGAATCACTTCTTTTCGCATGAAATCTCCTTAGACTTATGGTTGGGATTGATCTTACATCTAGAAATATTATATAGAAAATTCATAAGTAGAATTCTCGAAAAATTACCTCCCTATAAAAAAGGGAGGTAATTCATATTGCTATGGTGTAGTGGATGTCTCGACAGGAGGTTCTGTTGGAGCCACAGTACTTTCCAAAGTAGGCGTCTCAGTTATGTAAGATGAAGTAGGAGTGAAAGGAGCAAGCGTCGCTGTTGGTGGTTCACATTGTAACTGCACATATGTTGCGGTAGGACCTAATTTAGGATCGTCAGCGATGCTTAATGCGATCCTGTATTGATCACGGGCTGAACAATAATCTTCGGAAGCCAAGAATTGATCTCCATATTGGATCAAGGCGTATCGATATCGTTCTGCAGCAGTCCAGCCATCTGCATCCACCATATTTGGAGCAGCAGGATAGATTTGACTGAAATATGTGACAACTTTTTCCCAATCTACTTTCCAAAAACTTGCACCTTGAATATATGCTCGTGCCCAGGAGCGGTAACCTTCTGCTTCTTTGTCGAGTGGGCCAAACCTTTCAACCAGGGTAAGATCATAGATGCCACCTTCAAGGTTACCCTCTACAACAATTTTATTGATCCCACGACCTCGTATTGCAATGTAGTACATACCATCCACATCGACTGGACGAAATGTGAGGTCTGCAGTGCGTAAGGCTTCAATGGTGATAATAGCATTAACCCAATCACCAGCTCGAAGGTAGTTTTGTGCAACATTAAAAAGTTCTTCTGAAGGGCGTGTATCTTTCGTGGGAGTTGGTGCGATGGTCTCTGTAGGCAGTGGAAGAGTGGGTGTTTTCTCTTGGGCGATTAGCATCATGACCTGGGTTAGTTTTTCCATTGCACCAGGAAAATTTGAATCAATTTGCAAAACATATTCAAAACGTTGTTTTGCAATTTCATACCGACCTGCTTCCAAATCTGCAACACCAAGCTCAAACTGCTTTGTTGCCTCGATCGCATTCTGTTCTTCTGCAGCAGCTTTGCGAGAATTATAAGCTGCCTGATATCCTATGAATCCGCCAATTACAGTCAGGATAATAACCAAAACGAAACCTAAAAGGATGATCCATCCTTTCTTGGGTTTTGTTTTCTTTCCTTCCTTATCAGTATTGGATGGAGGTGTACCAGTGAACTGATCATCAGGAGGCAATCTGGTTGGGATTTGCACTGTTATATCTTCATCAGTATCAGGTTCTATGTTAACCGGCAATGTTTTTTCATCTGAAATATCAGAAAAATCAGATGATGAATTTGTATCGTCTGTATAGTTCATGCGCCTATTATACCTTATCCAAAATTGCTAGAGGTGTAAAACGAACTTGATTTCTTTCCAAACTACAGGAATAAAGAAAATCACGCCTGCAATCAGGCTGAAACCACCAGAAATTAAAGGATGGAGAGTTGTTTTTTGAGCCAGGAATAGAACCCCATAACTTGCCAATGCACCAAGAAGACCTGCTACCAGTGCTTTTAATAAAACGATCTGTACAGGAAATTTTATTGCGACTGGTGAAATGGAAATATTATCTTCATTCAGTGGGGTTGGTTTATTACGAGAGAAAATCTTACGGTATTTACCTAACCAGGAACTCTCCTGTTGGGAAAGCATGAATAACAAGAAGATCGCCTGCGTTGAAAAAGCAATTGCATCCGTAAGGCTGATGCCCGTAGCACCCATTGATTTAAAAAGCAGGCTGCCCAGACTAATGTATACAAGGATATTGATTAAGGCAGCCAAAAGAGGCAAACGTGCATTCTGTTGTGCATAAAAAGAACGAGAAGCTACTTCGAGCAGGCAATGACCTGTTAACCCTACCAGATATCCCCTTGTTACGTTCATAAGAAGCATGGCACTTTTATCATCAAACCCAAATACCACTGGGAGAAGAGGCTGCAATCCTATGCCTAAAACAAAAGCAACTGGGATCGTCAACCCGATCAGAATATTCACAGCAGTTTGAATATTTTTTCGATATTCATCATTTTGACCTTTGGCAAGCAATTCAGCCAATGTAGGGAGCAATGCTGTGCCAATTGCAGTGCCGATCAGGGTTTCTGGTACCTGCTGGATCATCCATCCATATGCGAGCGCAGTTACTGCGCCTGATTCAAGACGTGAAGCCAGATTATCACGGACGATGAATATCAGTTGGATTAATAACATAGTGATCACGCGAGGACCCAGTAAGGATAGTACTTTTTTGACAGAATTGTCGCGCAATCCCAGGCTGAACGACCAATGGAATTTATACTTGATCAATCCCGGTACCTGGATGAGCAGGTGAAGAGCAGAACCCAGGATAACTCCATAGACCAGGCCATCCACCCCAAGACCAAGAGCAGGTAACTGAAATCCTGCAATCTGATAGGGTTCAATGGGAGAGAGGATTAATGCTCCAAATATCTGTCCGAGATTGTAAAGCAATGGTGCAAGTGCGGGTAAAAAGAAATGCTGGTTGGCTTGCAGCCCTGCCATAACAAGCCCACTGATGGAAAAGATGAGGGTGGCAATAAGGTTCAGTCTCATCAGGTGGATGACCAGAACCTGCTGTTCAGATGTGAATCCAGGCGCAATACCAAGATCCCAACCCACCAGATTATCAGCAAGAAGGGCAATGATAATGGATAGGACTGCAGTCACGAGAAATGCCAGGTTGGCGATACGGGAGAATAACAGCCAGGCAGCTGTTTTCCCTTTTTCCGTTAAAACAGCCGTGAGAACTGGAATAAAGGCCACCGCCAGTGCGCCGCCGGAGATCAATGCAAATAACAGGTCGGGGAGGTTGTTTGCGGCGTTAAATGCATCCAACGCTGCGGACAAGCCAAATTGCCTAGCGATGATGACCTGACGTAATAAAGCCAGAGCTTTATCTACAGCAAAGAAAACTGCAAGCATGATGGTAACGCGGGTCAATCGGCTCATAATATTTTTTGATTATAACGTAAAAAGACATCCCCATTTGGTAGGGATGTCTTATGCCTCCACAGAGATTCGAACTCTGGTTTTAGCCTTGAAAGGGCTGCGTCCTGGTCCCCTAGACGATGGAGGCGCCGCAATATTCTAACAGACGTTATCTCACGGGTCAAGAAATTGGTAGGTAAAATGTGAAAATTCGTCAGTTAATTAAATGGTTAGTTACTTTTATAAAGCCAATCTTCATCAATTTTTTTCCAGGAAATCAGCTCTTCAGGATTGAACCATAACGCGATCTCTTTTTCTGCATTTTCAACCGAATCTGAAGCATGAGTCAGGTTGCGGCTGACTGTCATGGCGAAATCATGCCGGATGGTACCTGGAGCTGCCTCAGTGGGTTTAGTTGAGCCCATCGTCTGGCGAATTGCAGCAACAGCATCTGCACCTTCCCAGACCATCGCCATAACAGGTGCAGAAGTGATGTAGTTGATCAATCCGGTATAAAAAGGTTTCCCTTTATGAATGGCATAATGGGTTTCTGCCAATTTACTATCCACCTGTAAGAACTTTGCTGCAACCAGCTTTAACCCTCGTTGCTCAAACCGCTTAATGATTTCACCGATCAACCCGCGTTGAACACCATCGGGTTTGATCAGCACCAATGAACGCTCCAAAGTGACCTCCAAAAAAATTATTTGAGAATTTCCTCAGCCTTCGTATAGGCATCAATTGCCTGCTGGATCTGGTTATTCTTGAAATACGCATCACCAAGCATTTGCCATAACTGAACATCTTCAGGGTGATCTTGCGTAAGCTGCGAAAGAGAGTCTATCACAACTTCGAGGTTTTGCTTTTGTTGGATCTGAATTGAGTTCTTTTGTAAAATATCTTCAAGAGTCTCAGGTTGGATGACTGGTTCAGGTTCAACAAAGGTCAGGGGTTCAGCAATAGTCTCGGGAATCTCTTCTTCCGTAGCAAATTGCGATTCAGGAATATTGATCTCTTTGGTTACTTCTTCAACTTCTGTTGTTTCTGTAACTTCTGTTAATTCCTGTGAAGGCAATTCCTGCAATTCTTCTTTTATTGGTTCTTCTATTTTTGCTTCCTGCGTTTCTTCGAAACCTTTCAGCCAATCTGGTAGATCCAGAGTGGTGGATTCACCTGCAACTTCTTCTGAAATGACTGTCTCATCAAGCATATTGCCAGTGACATTTTCCTGTGTTTCTTCCACATTTTCAAAGATTATTGGTTCTTCTTCAGTAATAGGTTCAACGGGTTCATGAAATGCAGGGATATCTTCTTCTGATGCTTCAAGCTCTCTGCGGAATAATTGATCAATACTTTCACCCTGAGCTTCTGATGAAAAAATTGTCTCGTTTGTTTCTGTCACAGGATGGAATTCGCCTTCTCCAGAGGCAGGTTCCGAGGCTGTTGGTTGGGTTAATTCAAGATTAAGTGGCTCAGTAATGGGTTCTTGTTCAGTTTCAGATGAGGAAAGAGTTTCAGAAGAGGAAGTAGCTGCAGAATCTGTAACCGTTTCTTGAATCCATCCCGGTATGGTTTCTGGTGGTATGGAAGAAGGTGTCTTTTGTGTGACATCCAAAGATTCTTCGTCTTCCAAAGCTGCGCGTAGCCAATCAGGAAGTTCATCGTTTGGACTTTTTTCGATATTCTCTTGTTCTGACACCAATTCATGAATGGGAGTTTTTGTTTCTGTTGGAGGAATTTCTTGTGTAGTCTCTTCCTCACTCATATCTGCAGGAATTTTATCTGTAGATGCGACCGATTTCAGCCAATCGGGTATTTCACTTTCTTCTGATGCTGTAATTAATGGTTCATCCAGCGATCCGGGTTCTAAAAAGTCAAAAGTTTCGTCTGGAGTCTCCTGCAATGGTTCGATTTTCCCAGTACCAGCCGATTTCTCTTCGATAGGTGCCATAGATTTTAACCAGTCAGGCAATTCTGCAGGAGCAATCTCTTCAGATTCTTCCGTAGAGGATTCAAATGGTGCAGTTATAGGTTCTTCTGATTTTCCAGTTTGCCAGCCAGCACTGCTCATCCACTCAGGCATGATATTATCAGGTTCGATTGAACTTTCAGGAGTTGCTTCTTCTGATGGTAACTCTTCTATCAAAAAGTTCTCAGGTGAGGGGATCTCGTCTTTTTCAAACGTAGCTATAGATTCTTGTTCTACATTCATAAAAGAGTCTTCAGAAAGTATGGGGTTAATTGGTTCTTCAAATTGGATAGCTTCAGGTGAAGGAGTATTGGAAGCTTCAGCTTCTGGGTATCTTGCCTCGTAGAATCCTTTTTCTTCTTCACGCCATTCTAATTTTTCAATCAGAACAGAATTGTCAGGAACCTGCTCGATTGTTGGAATGCTTGCAGAAATGAACTCGTAATAGGGATCCAGTTCAACTAATTTCTTCCGGGAAGCTGCAGCTTCATCGACACTAATGAGAGCGGTGTTTGCGATTAATATTCGATGTGATTCCATACAAAAAGGTAGTGAATCAAGCATTTTCTTTGCCAATTCTACTGCCTCAACTTTCAAACCTGCGAGATTTAATGCACGTGCAAGAACAACTTGCAAGTCCATTCTGGTCGGGTCTTCAGCAAGCGCAGCACGAGCTTCAGCAATTGCTTGAGTAAATAAATTTCCTCGCAGATACATGCGTACCAGAGCACCTCTGGTAAGCCGAATTTTTGCTGGTTCAATGCCTTCTTTTCGACCAATCAACCGCTTTAGTTCATCTTGAACTGCGCTATTGGAAGGTTGAATATCAAAAGCGCGCTCCATATGCCAGATTGCAGCATCAATATTGTTTTCATTCTCTCTTACGATGCTCATACCAATATGGGTAATGAAATCATCAGGGGAAACTGAAAGGATACGCTGTAGAATATCCAATGCATCCGGATATTTCTGGGCTTCGAGATATGCCTTTGCAAGCAGACGATATGTGTCCAGATGTTTGGGATATGTAATCAGGATATGCCGACAATGTGCGATGGCTTCTTCGATCTGATTATTGTCGATCTGGCTTTCAATTTCGCGATTATATGCGCGCAAAGATAGATTGCTCATATGCACCTCTCATCATTAGTATGCACCAAATATTACAGGAATGCAAGAGAAATGCCAGAATAAAGAAACGACCATGAATTATGGTCGTTTCTTTTTACTAATCACCTAAATAGTCGCGTAATTTTCGTCTAATGGAAGGATGACGAAGGCGGCTAAGAGCCTGCGCTTCAATTTGTCGAACACGCTCACGCGTAACCCCCATCTTTCTTCCAACTTCTTCGAGGGTATAGGCTTGCCCATCCAGTAAACCGTAACGCAATTGCAGGATGCGAACCTCTCTAGGAGGTAAAGTATTCAGTACGTCATCTAAATGCTCTTTCAGCAAATTGTAGGTGGCTGTATCATCAGGTGGTGGTGCTTCATCGTCCATGATGAAATCACCCAACACAGAATCCTCTTCGTCGTCTGTAGGAGTTTCCAAAGATAGAGGTCTTCGTGCAACCTGGATCATGTTCTCAACTTTCTTTGGTGGAACATCCAAGGCAATAGCCAGCTCATCTACTGATGGATCACGGCCAAGGCGTTGTGTAAGTTGGTGCTGAATACGAAGTAATTTATTAATTTGATCACCCATGTGAACTGGAACACGGATCGTGCGTCCCTGATCAGCGATTGCACGGGTTACCGCCTGACGGATCCACCAGGTTGCGTACGTGCTGAATTTATGTCCACGACGATAATCAAACTTTTTGGTGGCGCGAATAAGACCAATATTTCCCTCCTGGATTAAATCAAGGAAAGGAACACCACGTCCCATATACTTTTTAGCAACACTTATCACCAATCGTGAGTTTGCAGTTATCAGGTGCTCTCTAGCTGCCCAGCCGTCTTCGATCAATCTTCTTAATTCGATTCTGCGACGTGCGCTTACATTGGTGCGCGCTAATTCTTCGCGAGCCATACGCCCACGCTCAATACGTTGCGCTAATTCAACTTCTTCTTCAGCAGTTAATAAAGGAACACGACTAACTTCCTTTAAATAAAGCCCAATGGTATCGTCTGTGTCGATATTTGCCAGGTCATCCATCGAGGAGACCTGAGTCTGTTCTTTGACAACTTCCTCATCCTGTTCGAGTTCTTCGTCAGAAGGTTCTTCTGATGGAATATCCTCAATATAAGGAATACCAGCACTAAGTAATGCTGAAAAAGCTTCTTCTAGCTGCTCAACATCTTGTTCAGCGTCAGGGAAGAAATGCAAAATATCATCGATTGTGACGTAGGTCTTTTGCCTGCCAAACTCCAACAATCTTGCGATGTTCGAAAATTCTTCATCTTCCAGTTCTTGTACCAGTTCATCTTCCATTCTTTATTTACACACGTCCTTTTTAACAGAGGCTAAACCCTCTGGTATTCTTACCAAATATCAGCATACACTTTTTTTTACACAATTACAAGTTATTTTTTACAATCAGGGAGTAGGCGTTACCTCCATTTGTGTTGCTTCAGGTGTTGGCGTCTCTGCCATTAAACCTTCTGGATTTACGAACCTATTCAAGCTTTCAACCGCATAGGTGCTGATCACAATAGGTGAATCCTGATTGATCTGGGCAAAATATCCACTTGAGGTGGGTGTAATACCTCCTATGGTAACTTTTTGTTCTGTACCATCTTGCATAATTATCGTAAAGACAATTGATGGTTCAACCAAACCCATCGTTTCCATGGGGGTGGTTGGATCAACCACTGATTTGGTGTCCAAAGAAAAGAGTACATCCACCATTTCATTTGCGGCTGATTGCATTACCGCCACAGAACGATTGTTTGAAAACACCCAGGTATCACCAGCTTTTTCCAGACTAAATGATTCAGTACCAGTTTGAATTTTGATGCTGGAAACTTGAGCTTTCAATGAAGAATCTAGCAGTGCAGGCTGTTGTGTTGGTGTTGGAGTACCTTTGAGTGGCCCAACTGGATATTTTTCAACCAACAGTAGTGCAACCACAAGCATAACAAAGATGATGATTAATACCCAAGTACTTTTCTTGACCATACATTATCCTCTTTTCTTGCGAACAATTGCGGTAACTACACCTATTACGAGGATCAACCCAGGTATTACAAAAATGGATGCCAACAGAATTAAATTCATTACCAAAGATTGTGGTGGCTCCAGTATACGTTGAGTGGTATCTTTCGGGGTTAATGTGATCAAATCTTCTTGCTCGGATGCCCAATCTACACTGTTGACAATAAAATCAAGGTTGCCATAATAATCGACGTTGCTATTTGCAGCAAATTCACTATCACCAAAAGCAACAATTCGGCCTGAATTCGCAGAGTTTTCAGCAGCTACTACAAGAGGAAGAGGACCAGTTATATCGGTTGCTTCATCATATGAAACTGAACCTGATTGGAGGCTTGCCAGATCAGTTTCTCCCCAATAATCTTCAGGTGTGATCACAAGAGTTGTTTGAGTAATATCCTGTGGCTGACTGCTGAATGAAATGCTGCGAGAATATGGATACACCGTGACGAGATTATTCATTTTTGTTGTTATTGGATGAGATGAATCATAAGCACCTGCATAAGCCAAAACCGATGCTTCCTTCTCAAGATGAATTACCAGGTCATTATTGAAACTGATGCCCCAATTGGCTGACAGATATTCAGCAAACGGGTCAGCTGCATCACCAAACTGGTTTTGTATTGTTGGATCATACATAACGATTACCGATCCGCCAGCATCAAGATATCCACTCAGTAAGGATACTTCGTCTGTGGAGAGTGGTTTCATGGGTGATGCAATTACGATCAGCTTTGCATCTTCAGGAATATTTGGATTTGTAACCAGGTTCAAAGTGGAGACAGTGTAATTCTTTTCCTCAAGTTTTGATTTGAGTTTAGAGTAACCATCGTCTCCAGAATTATCGATATCAAACTCACCATGCCCCGATAAGAAATAAACAGCCGGAGAGGACGGGTTGATCAATTTTAATAAAGCAGTATCGATCTCTTTCTCTGAGATGATGTTTACCTGCTCTTGTTGATCTCCCATAGTGAGAACCAGTGTTTCATCTTTTTCGACATGTGCGTTTTGCGCTGCAACTGGATTTGAATTTGGGTTAATGAATTCAAAGTCAAATTTGCCATTTGATGCACGTTTAAAACTCTCTAATAAAGTTCGAGCGCTATCACTTGAAGATGTCGATGTGAAAAATGCCTGCACGGTGACTTTTGAAGGTAATTTTTCAAGCATCGCAATAGTTTCTGGGGCAAGAGTGTTCTTTTTACCTTCGGTTAAATCCCACCGGGGAGCGTATTTATAACCAATTACGTTGATTACTACAATAATCCCGATGAATGCAACCGTCATGATAAGGGAATTGCTGCCATATTTCACTTGCCGGCCTTTAATCAATTCCATCACATGATTGGGATCGATGAGAACCCAAAAGGCTATACCTAAAACAGCGACTGCCAAACTGATTTGAATAGCAAGGTTAAAAGTGCGATAGACAATATATAACCCTGCTGCTGTAATAACTGCTAATAGGGATAGATACAAACCAATAGATGCATATTTACGAATTTGAGGTTTCATTATCGCCACCTCCGGCTTTCAACAGAGACACTTCCAAGGAACAGACTAACTGCTGTTAAACTGAGGTAGTAGATGACATCTTTAAGATCGATAAGCCCTTTATAAAATGTTGAATAAAAATGCTCACCCAGATCAAGATATCGAACTATTTCACCACCACCAGCTCCCATAGACTGAGCAGGATAACTAATCATCCAAAGTGCCATGATAATACCTAGGGTAAGGAAGAAGGCTGCTATTTGGTTACTGAATAATGATGATGCAGCAATACCAATCGCCACAAATGCAGCACACATTAAAGCAAGCCCAAGATAAGAGGCAAGGAGTTCTCCCTGGTCGATACCGGGAGATACGAGCTGGTTAAGTATGATTGGGAATATCCAGCTTGCCAATAAAATGGTCAAGATGAAAAGAAAACCACCGAACCATTTACCAATGATTATTTCATGATCACGTACTGGTGCTGTTAGCAAGAGCTCCAATGTGCCAGTTTTTTGCTCATCAGCCATTGTGTTCATGGTAACAGCAGGGGTTGTAAAGAGGAGTAACGTTACCAGGGGGCCGATAACAATCTGAATACCTGGTGCCATGCCATAATTCGCATATGAAACAAGGTTGACATAGAACAAGATGCCAACGATCAACATAATCACAAATGCCACTGCATAAGCAATTGGGCTAGAAAAGTAATGCTTATATTCGCGTATTCCGATTGTCCAAATATTTCGCATATTGATCACCTCATTTCCTCTGGTTCAATTTCAGGGGAATCAGAGATTTCAGTAGAGTGTTCGGGAAGAATTTCATCTCGTGTTAATTCAAGGAAAATATCTTCCAGGCTCATGGATACTTTCTTAAGTTCAAGCAAATCATACCCAGCTGAAATTACATTTCGAGCTACTGTGGATCGAACATCCTCACCCGGTTTAGATTCGAATTCCAGTGAATCGATACCCGTGGATGATACGTTAATTACACCTGGTGTAGAAGATACCACGGGTAATACTTCGCTCGCATCTCCTCGGATAGATAAATGAACTCTTTGAGCGCCAGTTAGTCGAGTTTGCAATCGTTCGGTGGAATCTTCAGCTACAAATTGGCCTTTATTGATGATGATCACCCGATCACATACTTGCTGTGCTTCTGGCAAAATATGGGTCGAAAGCATAACGGTATGTTCTTTTCCAAGGTCTTTGATTATGTTACGCACTTCAATAATTTGACCTGGATCAAGACCAATTGTAGGCTCATCCAGTATCAATACATCTGGTTTGTGAAGAATTGCCTGAGCCAAACCAACCCGTTGGCGCATACCTTTTGATAGCTTGCCAATATATCCACTGGAGCGATCTTCCATTGAAACCATTTCCAGTACATCATCGATGCGATCTTCTGCGTTCTCAATATGTCTGATTCTGGCCATATACATCATGTAATCAAATACTGTCATATCGTTGTATAGCGGAACTGTTTCTGGCAGATAACCAACCATACGGCGAACTTCCAGGGGATTTTCAATAACATCATAACCACCAATTTCAACTTTCCCAGAAGTTGGAGGCATATAGCCGGTTAAAATCCTCATTGTTGTAGTTTTTCCGGCGCCATTTGGACCAAGGAAACCAACAATTTCACCTTTTTTAACATCGAAATTTAAATTGGTGATGGCGCGTCTTTTGCCATAATCCTTGGTTAAACCAGTGACATGGATCATACAATACTCCTTTTAAGTATGATGTAAATGGTGTTGATTAGAATGTTTGAGAAGCGGATTTAATGTCCGCTTCTCAATTTTTTCTCTGATTCTTATAACACCAATTTTTAACCGCATAACACTATACAATATTTGTTATGTGAAAGTCAACAGGTATTTCAAACTCTAATACAATCCTTATTTAATTTAAATAATTTCTAAATGGAAATTCCATAGAAATTGAGTTGCTTGACTAATTATTTTCACAAATATATACTCTTGAAGCTTAAAGAAAATCATCGGTAAACCATTCCACGTATATAATATTCTTCTATGACTCCAGATTCCCAACGAAACTTTATTAAAATTGGCCTGCTCGTTTTACTCTTGCTTATGTTATCAGGTTGTAAGAGGCAATCTCCTGCTGCCCAATCTGTAGAAGCATACCTGAATGCGCTTGTTTCAGATGACGTAAATGATGTAGCGATGCTTACTTGCAAGGAATGGGAAGAAGAAGCCATCATCGAATATGATTCATTTCAATTAGTTTCTCCCAAATTGCAAGATGTACAATGCAGTGAAATTGATCAGGCAGATGGCTCTGCCACTGTTAAATGCACTGGTCAAATATTAGCTACTTATAATAATGAAATTACTACTATATCGTTGGAAAACCGATTATTTGATGTAAAAAATGTGAAAGGGGATTGGTTTGTATGCGGCTACCATTAAAGCTAAAAGAATGGCTTGACCCAAAAGAAAACATTTTAGTATTTGTGATTTGTTTAATCATAATTCTGGTCATTATCCTTACTACTGGACTATCTCCCTTATGGATTTATTCGGGATTTTAGATGAAGATTGAAACAATTCTGCTGATAATCGCAATAACTTTATTATTCCGAATTCTTATTCATTTTTGGGGAAAGACCTGGCTATTAACTGCTGCTTCTGTTCTATTCCTTTTTTGGATGCAGCCGGCTTTACCTGTACGATATATCGGTTTTTGGTTTTCATGCCTGACTTTGATCCTGGTGATCCTATGCTGGTTGTTCATTACTCCAATAAATGATCGTAGGTTTAAGGGTAATTGGCTCACACTATGCATGATTGTGAGTGTGCCACTACTTCTATCTGGATGGCGTTATATTGATATTAATGGAATTATTGTTGCAAATCGTCCCCCATTATTATGGCAGGTCGCATTATTCTTATTCTTTAGCTCAATAATTATTGCACTCATTTGGAGATATGCAAAAACATCATCGATAGCAGCAATCACTGGCGTTGTTTTTTTTGTATTGATTTTCATTTTCCTAAAAACCCCAACCTTATCTGAACTTCTCAGTGTCCAGGTGCGCCAATGGGTTGGGCAATCTCCTCAACTTGCAAGTTCATTGGATATTCGATGGTTAGGTTTTTCCTATTTTGCATTTCGAATGATCCATACTTTGTTTGAATATAAGAATGGAAAACTGTTACCCATATCTCTTAATGAGTACTTTTGTTATGTACTTTTTCCTCCATCTTTGACTGCGGGACCGATCGACCGGATCGAAAGATTCCTGCCAGATCTCCATAAAGAGCTGAGAATATTCGATAATCCTGAACAGTATATTGGCGCCTTTAAGAGAATTTTATTTGGATTATTCAAGAAATTTGTAATTGCTGATACCTTAGGATTAATATCATTGAACCAACAGGTAGTTGGACAAACTACATCTGTTTTCTGGTTATGGGTTATTGTTTACGCATCCGCATTACAAATTTTCTTTGACTTCAGTGGGTATACCGATTTGGCGATTGGATTGGGAAAGATCCTCGGAGTTGATCTACCAGAGAACTTTAAGAAGCCATATTTAAAAACCAACCTGGCACTATTTTGGAATAGCTGGCATATAACATTAACACAATGGTTTAGAACATATTATTTCAATCCAATCACACGAAAATTTCGAAAGTCAAAGATTGGAAAACATCAAAATCTTATAATGCTATTTATGCAAGTGACAACAATGTTATTAATAGGGTTATGGCATGGTGTTTCTGGTCACTTCGTCGCATGGGGGGTATGGCATGGATTGGGGATGTTCATTCACAACCGGTTCAGCCCATTTTTACAGAATGCACAAAATAAATTCCAAAACAATTCATTGCTAACAAAAGTATGGAATAGTGTTAATTGGTTTATTACCTTTAATTTTGTTTCTTTGGGTTGGATTTGGTTCCTGATGCCAGATATGAGATCTGCCATCGATGTATTTGCCATATTGTTTGGGAGTAAATAATAATGGAAAATCAACGGTGGTCTACAATTATTCGAATTATCGCGAAAATAGCTATTTTCTTTGTAATTCTCAATATGCTGTTTTCGATTGTACATATAGAAGCATGGTTGGGAAATCTTTCTGGATATAATCTATTTTTCCCTGGACGATCAAGATTTCCCTTTGGTGAGTATCCCGAGCAAGCTTATAACCTGACCATGAACAACATCAATGCAATGTTTTCTTCACATGAGGTCAGTAAAAAAGAGAATTCAGATGAGTATCGTGTATTCCTCATAGGAGATTCTTCATTGTGGGGAACATTGCTTAGACCCGAAGAAACGCTTTCATCTCAATTGAACAAGTTAAACCTGCAAACCTGTGATGGACGCGTCATGCATTTTTTTAATCTTGGGTATCCAACACTTTCGTGGATGAAAGATCTGATGATCATGGAAAAGGCAAAGGAATATCAGCCAGACATGATCATCTGGATGGTTACCCTGGAATCAGCAGCAGTAAGCAATCAACTTGATAATCCATTAATACAGGCCAATCAAGATCTCGTGCAGAAAATTGTCGAGAATTATGAATTGCGCCGGTATAAGGTTTCTACTCAAAAATATAATCTCATAACCAGGAACATCTTTACAGAACGTAGGAACCTGGCTGATTTATTCCGACTTCAAGTATATGGAATTCTCTGGGCAGCAACGGGAATCGATCAGTACTATCCTGAAAGATACGATCTGGCAAAGCGTGATTTTGAAGAGGAAGATGATAGTTTTCACACTCTTGAATCGCCATTAAAAGAAAGTGATCTTTCATTTGATATTATTGCTGCTGGCAGAAAAGTTTTCTCAAATATTCCATTTCTCATCGTTAATGAACCCATCATGATAAGTTCTGGTGAAAATAGTGATATTCGATATGACTACTATTATCCTCGTTGGGCATACGATGAATATCGCGAATTGATGGAAGATGAAGCTGAAAAAAATAGCTGGGATTATTTGGATATTTGGAATCTGGTGGATGAATATGAATTCACCAATACAGCTATCCATATGACACCCAGTGCAACAGCAATGGTAGCTGAGAAAATTGCTCCGATCATTCAAAAAATGACTTTCGCGAAAATGAATTGTTCGGGAAATAATACTGGGATTACTTATTCACTTATAGAAGAAACCAAAGAACCTATAAGTACTCCCACCGAAATGGCTGTTACTGCCCCAACGATCACTCCAACTATAAAAATTTCTACAGAAAAACCGATGTGTGATGCTGAAAAATGGCAAGATATGCCTATTGTTCCCAACTATGTATCACCGGAATTAAAGAAATTATATGAGGAGGGACTTACCAGAGGCAATAACGTGAATGCATTCTCTGTGATCGGTGATTGCCAGAATGTCCCCAGCGTTTTTCTAGGGGCGTTTGATGATCCCGATTCATATAACCTTGGCGAATATCGCTATTTACAGGATGTGATCGATTTCTATAAAGGATCCTTCTCTAGAAGAGGGGCAGCAGTCAGTGGTGGATTCAACGTGGCGAGAGTTCTGTCTCCTCTTGCATCTGATCCGGCAATTTGCAATAAAGATGAAACACCATTGGAATGTGAGTTGCGACTTCAAAAACCCAGTGTAGTTTTTATCAGTATGGAAACCTGGTGGTCAAAAAGACCTGCAGAGACCTATGAACAATATATGCGTCAAATCATAGAAATCGTCATGAAGAATGGAGCCGTGCCGATTCTGGCAACAAAAGCGGATAATTTAGAGGGCGATAACCGCATAAATTACACAATTACCAAACTGGCTTGTGAGTATGATATTCCATTGTGGAATTTTTACGCAGCTGCCCAGTCTTTACCTGGGCATGGTGTATGGTCAGACGGGTTTCACTTAACAGTAGGTTTGAATTACTATGATGACCCTGAAAATCTAAAAACCGGTAGAGCAGTCCGCAATTTAACAGCATTACAGTCTCTTTACTTCATCTGGACAGCACTTCAGCAGTAATGCGACTTAATAATTACACAAATCACGGTTTCAAAATAATTGGTGGCACTGTCTACTATTGAGATGTTTAGACAATATTTACTCATTTTTTATTAATTTCCATTGACATAAAAAATAGATAGAGTACAATAAATAGGTTTAAATTTAATGCATTCAGAGCTCATTTCCATCGAAATATGATGAGATCATTAAATCTATTTGGAGGAACTATGAATCTGTTAGGGCTAGCCCGGCATGGGTTGAACAACTTTGAACAAATAGCAATCACTCTCGTTATGGTGACCGCGTTTGCCGCATTGTTGTATGCGTGGCTTCTTCGTGGAACTGTCTTAAAAAAAGACAAAGGCACTGAAAAAATGCAGGAAGTTTGGAATGCAATAAAAATTGGTGCAAATAGCTACTTACAAAGCCAGTTAAAAACAATTTTGCCAGCAATTGGGCTCTTAGCTGTAGCGTTATTCTTTAGTGTGTATATTGTTAAACCTTCTGCTGAAGCACTGGAAGAATTCCCCAATAATACTGTCATCATTATGGCTGTTGGACGTACACTCGCCTTTATTATGGGTGCAAGTTTTTCCTTAATGGTAGGCCAATTGGGAATGCGTATGGCAATCGAGGCAAATGTAAGAGCCTCATCTGCGGCAAGACGTAATTTTAATGAATCACTATCCATCGCATATTATGCTGGAACTATTACTGGAATGCTTACTGATGGTTTAGGCTTATTTGGTGGAACGCTTATCTTCATAATTTTTGGAAAAGCAGCCCCTGATGCGTTACTGGGTTTTGGTTTTGGTGGTACCCTGTTGGCATTATTTATGCGAGTAGGTGGTGGTATTTATACTAAAGCTGCAGATGTGGGTGCTGACCTGGTTGGTAAAGTTGAAAAAGATATTCCAGAAGATGATCCACGAAATGCCGCAGTTGTTGCTGATCTGGTAGGCGATAATGTAGGTGATTGCGCTGGTATGGCTGCAGATATCTTCGAAAGCTATGAAGTAACGATCGTATCTGCGTTAATTCTTGGTTTAGCTTTAATGGCAATTGATCCTACAAAGAGTTTGAAATGGATTGTTTACCCATTGATCATTCGTGCTGTTGGTGTGATCTCATCCATTCTTGGAACGTTTACAGTCCCAATCTGGGAAAGATTCCCAATCAAATTCCTGCGATCACATAATGCTGAAGAGTCCATGTTCCGCTCATATGAAGTATCCAGCGTGAACACGGTTGTTGTATCATTCTTGGTTGCAATCCTATATGCTGGTGATTGGCGTTTAGCATTGTTAACGAGTATTGGTGTTGGCTTGGCAGTAGCATTTAACCCATTGACATCTTACTTCACTGCAACCAGCAAAGCTCCAGTAAAAGAAATTGTGAAATCAACCAAAACCGGTGCAGCAACTACTATTCTCTCAGGCCTTTCTGTAGGAATGGAATCAAGCGTTTGGGCACTTGTAGTAATTGTCATTGCCTTTATTGGCGGACTGCTTCTGTATGGTGGCGAAACCGAGCCAACTTATGTATTGTATGCGGTTTCCATGATCGGTATTGGTATGTTAAGTCACACTGGTAACAATGTGGCAATGGACTCTTACGGCCCGATCTCCGACAATGCCAATGGTATTGGCGAAATGGCGTGGCACGGAATGGATGATGAAGAAACGCAAAAAGCACGCCAGATTATGGCTGACCTTGATGCTGTAGGAAATACTACGAAAGCTATTACAAAGGGCGTTGCTATTGCTTCTGCAGTAATTGCAGCGGTAAGCTTGTTCGCTTCATACATAACGGATATTGCAAAAGTACAAGCTAGCCTAGGAATGCCTGTGATCGAATCTATCCGAGTATCAGAAGTAAAAGTATTTGTAGGCTTCCTGCTTGGTGGGGCACTCCCATGGCTATTCAGCTCGCTTTCCATCAAAGCAGTTTCTCGTGCAGCAGGAGAGATTGTTGAAGAAGTACGTAACCAATTCAAAATTCCCGGAATTATGGAAGGTACAAAAATACCTGATTATGCACGTGTCGTAAGAATTTCTACTCGCTCTGCACAAAAAGAACTCATTCCACTGGCTGTGATTGCAGTCGCAATGCCATTGCTGGTCGGAATGATTCTGCAAGTGGAAGCTCTGGGTGGTTTCCTGGCGGGCGTAATTCTCAGTGGTCAATGCCTGGCAGTATTCATGTCAAACGCAGGTGGGGCATGGGATAATGCCAAGAAATCAATTGAAGATGAACCCCGTGATTTAGTCGCAAATACGGGTAAAGGTTCAGAGCGGCATAAAGCAGGCGTTGTTGGAGATACTGTAGGTGATCCTCTGAAGGATACCGCAGGCCCAGCGTTGAATCCAATGATTAAGGTAGTAAACTTGATCAGCCTTCTGTTAGCACCGATTATAGTTTCAACCACAAATTTCCAGAGCGAAGGCAAGTTGTGGATTGTGATTGTAATCAGCGTGATCTTGTTAGCTGCGATCATCTGGGCAATTTCAACAAGCAAGCGCCCAGTAAAAGATGTAGCCCCAGAAAAATAAAGCTTGGATATTTATATGAATCAAAACAGGAGCCATTTCTGGCTCCTGTTATTTTTATATCAATGATAATGTTTGAAGTGCATAGTGAAAATCAGGCGGGATTTTGGCAGAAAATTCCATTTTTTCTTTCAACTTTGGGTGTTCAAAGCTGAGTGAAAAAGCATGTAATGCAACCCGTTGAATAATATCCGCTCGAACTTGATCACTTCGAGGGATGGATTCATGATGATACAGTGGATCCGACAAGAGAGGCATAGCAATGGCAGCGGCGTGAGATCTGATCTGATGCGTGTAGCCACTTAATAGAATTACAGACAAATAATAACTTTCTTCAAAAGAAGTTATCTTACGAAAAATGGTTCCCGCTGGCTTTCCATTAATTTGATCTACAATAGTGCGATGGCTTCGATCACCATTTACACGAAGGGGAAGTGTGCATGTAAATTCCTGCCATTCGATCTGACTTGCGATTGCAATTGCACGATATTCTTTTTTGATAATCCTGTTTTCGAATTGATAGTTCAGTGCTTTATGAACCTCTACTGTCCTGGCGAAAATGAGAATCCCGCTGGTATCTTTGTCCAACCGATGAACGGTAAAAACTGTACTGAATTGGCTGGATAATAAGTTCTTTAGACAGGGGTTTTCAGGATGATAGCCATCAGGAATGGTCAACAATCCTGATGGCTTGTTTATTACCAGAATAAATTCATCTTCATAGATGACATCAAAATCCAAATTACCAGGCATAGGGTTTTGGCGCTTCGCCACCTGGTCCTGGGAAGATAGAATCCAGTTGTTTTAACATTTCACTGGTAAGTTTTACTTCCAGGGAATGTAAATTCCCCTGAAGTTGCTCTAAAGTACGCGGTCCAATAATGGGTGAGGTCACAGCAGGGTTGTGAAGTACCCAAGCAAGAGCGACATTGGCGGGTACTTCACCAATTTCCCTGCAAAATTGTTCATACGCTTCATATTTGCTACGATTCTGCTCAACTTCCTGCTGAAGACTTTCCTTGGATCGTCTTCCTAGTTTTACTTTTTCTAGAATACCACCCAACCTGCCACCAGCAAGTGGACTCCAGGGGATCAATCCAATACCATATGCTCGACAGGCAGGGATTACCTCGAGTTCTATGGTGCGAGTAAGCAGGTTATAATGACTTTGCTCTGAGATAAGTCCAAAAAAGTTACGTTTTTTTGCTATTTCCTGAGCCTGAACGATATTCCAGGCTGCGAAATTGCTGCTGCCGACATAAATGACTTTCCCTTGTTGTACAAGGGTTTCCATGGCTTGCCAAATTTCTTCCCAAGGGGTTTCTAAATCAATATGGTGCATTTGATAAAGGTCAATATGATCTGTTTGCAACCGCCGCAAACTATCATCACATGCCCGCATAATATGATATGCTGAAAGGTGTTGCTCATTTGCTCCTTGGCCCATACGACCGAAAACCTTGGTTGCAAGAACGATCTTCTCCCTTCTATTTCCTCCTTGAGCCAGCCAACGCCCAATGATCTGTTCTGTAACACCTTCGCCTTCGACCTTACCGTAAACATTAGCAGTGTCAAAGAAATTGATTCCAGCATCAATTGCATGATCCATGATTTGATAGCTATCTGGTTCAGAGGTTTGTGGCCCAAAGTTCATGGTACCCAAACACAGCCTGCTTACCTTTAATCCAGATCTGCCCAAATGTGTGTATTCCATGTATACCTCCAATAAAGTAAAAAGTCATGCTACCCAACCCCAAAGATAAAAAACACAAAGCAAAAGCATTTGGCTAAACAATGATAAAGTAGTGAAAACTATTCTACCAACTTTCTTGAAAATAATTGCAAGCGAAAAAAATAGTGGAAAAATCGACAATATATATCTCGATGTACTTACGAGAAATCCACTTTGATCAAGTTTTACAGAAAACAGTAGCAATAAAATTATGGAATAAATCAAATGCTCTCTATTTAATTGTGTTCTTGTAATAATCAACAGAATTATGCTTCCGAGAAAAACCAATGCATCAAAGAAGGTGGCAATATAAGAATTCGAGCAAAGGGGAGAAATTCCCACTAGTATTTTTATATTGCCGATCAATCCTTCCCAGGGAAAACCAATTTTTTGTGACCAATTACTTTGTAATGTCATCCAGGGCCATTCTCTTCCCAGAATAAAATGCACGGATAGAAAATAAAGAAAAAACGTTGCCGATATTACACTAATTGGAATCAGCAATTTACCATTCAGTTTTTTAGAGGTTTGTCTTCTGCTGGTCAGGCTTTGAAGGAGTGTCCAAATTAATGGAACAACAAGGAATACTCCTTGCAAACGGGTCAATACAGCGCAGATTCCCAACAATCCCGCCATCCACCATTTTTGTTTTCTTACTGCGAGGAAAAATCCTACAGAAAGAGCGAGGAAGAGTGATTCCGAATAAGGTGCAACAAAGAAAAATGCGGTTGGGAAAATGATCAAATAAATCAATGATCTTCGGGCGACTTCTTCAGAATATTGAGTAGAAGTTAATAGATAAAGCAAGTACAAAGCGCAAAAAAATGCCAGATTTGAAACAATAATTCCTGATAACAAATACGAGTTAGTGATAAAAGTAAAGAGTTTTATTAGCAGGGGATACATAGGTGGCCATACCGTTGTATTTCTATCAGCCATATAGCCATTTTCTGCAATATCAAGATAATGAACGGTGTCCCATCGATACCATGGGGTTATGAATAAGTTAAATAATTTGCCTTGAGATTGATAAGTTGAAAGAGCAGAAGGAGAAATCAACGGCTCAGGTGCCGATACTGGATCCATCGTATAGCTGAGGATCAGAAAGATCATACTTGTGAGTAATCGCAGCGTGAGAAAGCAGCAAACAGAATAGACGATCGCTCGTGTATGGATATTGGTCTTCAATTGCGATTTTATCGCATTCAGTATTTTTACCATTCGTTTCCGGCAATTTGTTAAATTGGTGAAAATTTGCTTGTGAAAGCCTCAATAATTATATAATACACAAAATAATCAATTTTCTTATTGGTTCATATCTTCTGCTAAAAAAATTAGTTGGAGTTGATGGAGGCTTTTATGATAATTACTCATGTTATGATACATGTAATCCCAGAATTGATCTCTGAATTTATTAATGCAACACTTGAGAATGTGCAAAATAGTAACCTCGAGCCTGGGATTCTACGATTTGATTTCATTCAGCAACAAGATTCTCCTGAACGATTTGTTCTTATAGAGATTTACAAGACACCAGAGGATGTTGATGCACATAAAAATACATCTCATTATCAAAAATGGCGCGAAAAAGTCGCCCCAATGATGGCTGAACCTCGGGTAGGGGTCAAATATAATGCAATTTATCCTTTGGAAATCAGTAAATAAAAAGGATCCTTTTTATAGGATCCTTTCATTATAAATAAATCAAGCTGCTGGTACAAAATAACTGATAGCTAGCACACCAGGCCCTGCATGTACCATAATGGCAGGTGGCAGATCAAAATAGGGTACTTCATTTACGTGTAGTAAATCTCGGCATTCTTTTGAAAGGATTTCAGCTTCGTCTTTAGCTGCTCCGTGCATGATGGTAACAAAGCATTCTTTTCCTTCAGGGCATTCTGAATGTGCGAGCTCTTTTAATCTGGCAATTGCGCGAATCTTTGTTCTTTGTTTTTCAAAGGCTTCAGCTTTACCATCATTGATTGTTAAGATTGGCTTGACTTGCATGATCGAACCCAATAAAGCAGCAGCGCCGCCAATTCTACCGCCTTTCTTTAAATATTCAAGAGTGTCTACGAGAAAATATACATGCTCTCGCTTGGACATTTCTTTTACTTTATCAACAATATCACTGGCAGATAATCCTTCTTTTGCCCATGCTACTGCGCATCGTACAATACTACCTAAACCCGAACCAATTGTGCGCGTATCCACAACATGAATGTCTGCATCTGGAAAATCCTGGGCAGCCTGAACTGCACTACGCATTGTTCCACTCATTTCAGTCGATGGGCAAATTACTACCATACTGTTGCCGGCTTCAAATTCTTTTTTATAAATTGGTGTATATAGGGCTGGAGGTGGCGCAGCAGTTTTTGGTAATGCTGATGATGCGGTTAATTTTTTCAAGAAGGTTGCGTGGTCAATTTCTGTATCATCACGGTAACTTTCATCGCCAAAAATAATTATTTGAGGTAATACATAAACCCCCATCTCTTCCAATTCACTTACTGGAATACTACAAGTGGTATCCGCAATAATAGTAACCATGATTTTCCTTTCACGAAATTAGATTTGTATATGCAGGTAAACCAGCCTCAGGCAGCGCAAAAGTTACTGCATTGATAATCGCTTGCGCCACAACAATTGGTGCAAACGCGCCAATAATGTTCACATCAATTTTCTTTTTCCCAGTAGCCATGGTAAAAAGGGTATCACCATCCATCATCGTATGAGCTGGATTGATGGTTAATGCGAGCCCATTTTGTGCCATCTGAGCTACTTTATTTGCCTCTTCTTTTGTCAGACGGGCATTGGTGATTACAGCCCCAATAGTGGTGTTTTGACTTGATGCGAATTTCATAATCGTCTGACCAGTAAAAGTACGTAATACATCAAGTGTATTAGCAAATTTATTTTTGCCACCCAGTTTAAGTGGTCCTTTTTGTACAGGTCTTGCTCCAGCAAGAATATCCCCAGAAGAAGGGTCAACAACATCACCGAATGCGTTCACTGCTACGATAGCTCCGACAAATACTCCAGACGAGATCTCCAATGCTGCTTGACCAATGCCAGATTTCATGGCACTCAGCATTCCAAAGATTTTCCCTACCGTTGCTCCGCAACCTGCGCCATAATTGCCCTGCATTGGAGATTCTGTTGACGCATTGATACAAGCCTGATAACCCATTTGAAGGTCTGGGCGGATGGAAGGATCACCAATTGCAAGATCAAAAAGCACAGCAGCTGGAACGATGGGGACAGGTATAACACCTGTATTGAATCCAATTTTATTCTCTTCAAGGTATTTCATTACACCCGTTGCTGCATTTAATCCAAATGCTGATCCGCCGGTGAGCAAGACAGCATGGATGTTTTCAACCATATGCATAGGGCGTAGAAGGTCGGTTTCCCTGGTGCCAGGAGAACCTCCTCGCTGGTCGACACCGCCAACTGCCCCATCTTCAGCAATAATTACAGTACATCCTGTAAGGGCTTTATTATTTTGTTCCTGGCCAATACGAATTCCTGAAATATTCGAAATATCGCAAAATTGACTCGCATCCCACTTCATAGTAAACCAGCCACCCAGATTTATGGATAAAAAGAATTCCTGTATTATCTCATAAAAATTAAAGAAAAATGAACGAATTAGTTCAATATAGTATTCAGGTATACATAAAAAATGTTTATTTATCTCTTTAAGAACATGCAGCTTATTTAATAGTAAGCAGCTCGTTAATCAAACGATAATGTCAATAAATTTTTATTGATGGAATTGGGTTTCCACAATTGGGGCAATAAACTTCGTTCTTTACTAAAACAAAACCACAATGTGGACAAGTGTAAGGCTGCTGTTCACCTAGAGGAGCTCCGCATGCGATGCAATGAGATTCACCTACAGGATTGGCAGTAGTACAATAATCGCACGATATTCTGCGTAGGCGTTCTGATAATTCCAGTCCCGCTCCTTTCGCGCGGATAATACTTTCAATAACCTGGATCACTTTATCACGGATCTGTAATGATTCAATATCTTGAGCAAGATCATCCAGTCTTCCTAATAAACTAAAGGGATTTCGCAAAGCGGCAATAGCTGTTGCACCTAGGCTGGCAGCTACACCAAACCAGGCTTGCTGACCAATTGTCACTGAAATTCCATCTTCGACGTTTTCCATGCGCACAGACATGGCAGTCTGCCCTCCGCTTATCGGATGATCTATGGTAGCAATTTGCACAGTGATCTGATTTTGATCGCCAACTTGTTGAACGCGATAGTTCCCTCTATCAAAATAAGCCATCAAACCCTGTGCTATTTCTGAAGGTGTTATATTTCCGTGATATATTTTTGTGTCCATAGAATAGATTATAATCAAAAAACACTGGTTTCATCCCAGATTTTATGGGAGTAATATTATGAGGAATAAAGTATTTTTCATTCTCTTTGTTTTGATTTCAGGTACATTTGTTGCCAGTATGATCTTTTCGCCCGTTCAGGCAAATTCAGATTTGCTACAGGTTACAGACAGTGCCCCAACAGTTACCAGTACTCCCATGTCATCCTGGATCACTGTTCGAAATGATGCAGATATGCCACAGATCAATGTTCGTTCAGGGCCTGGTACAGAGTATGATGGAATCGGCGTATTGCTGATGAATCAGCAGGCTCCTGCATTGGGTAGAACAAGCGGTGGTGATTGGATTTTAATAGAATATCCTGGTGTACCAGGCAGCCAGGGATGGGTGTACTCCCCTCTGGTAATCCTGGGAGGAGCCGACCTTCCGATAGTTGAACCACCTGCTACACCAACCCCAGTAGTAACTTCAACAATTAACCCTACTCTGGCAGCTCAATTTATTGTTACCAGTGTGCCTACAAGGTTGCCAACTTATACTCAACCAGCGGAATTGGTCATCCCTACTTTTCACGATGAAAGTGCTATTTCTTCTATAGGTTCACTACCTATGGGATTGATCATTAGTATTTTGGTTGTTACAGGTGGAATTTTGGGTTTGATCACACTTTTTCAAAATCGTTAGATTAGAATATTTTCCAGATACGATTGAAGTTTCTTTTGGCAGGTTGGTGATAATTTATGGGTAGTGCTTTCTTCGCAATAGGTTACCTGTGCTCCTGCTTCTTTCAAAAGGGTTGCTGCAAGTCTAGCTTGAGAAACAGGAATAATTTCATCCTTGTTGCCATGTGATATGAAGAAGTGGGCATTTGCTACTTTTTCTGGAGTAATCCATGATTCTATACCGTGGGGTAAAAAGCCTGATAAACAAATCGCTGAATGAAATTCTTCAGGAAAGAGGAGCATTAACAAATAAACCATTGATGCTCCTTGTGAAAAGCCAACCAGATGGATAGGAAAACCTGACATGTCGTTTGATTGTAAAAATTGGTTTAACCAATCATGAAATTTGCAGGCTTCTTGCTGCAAGTCAAGAAGAATTTTCTCTTTTGATTGGTTGATATTCACCCAACTGAAACCCGTTGTGGGAGCATTTAATGGTGCTCGAGGTGCAAGAATTGCGGTAGTGTCAGGTAATTTGGACGCAAAAATCCACATGGAATTTTCATCACCAGTTAAACCGTGAACAAGAACCAATACTGACGAAGTTGAACCAGCGGGGGACTTTTTATATCGGACAATTCTTTTATTAAATTCAAAAGTAACTGGTTCATTTTGGTTTTTCATGGAATTAGGCTTTCCTTCATTCAAATAAAGGGTTGTGAATATGATTATTAAAAAACACCTTTGATCTAGAAAGTTTAAGAAGATTTGAGGTTCGAAATTGGAATTCCAGGTGGTTCAGGGCGTCGGAATTTACGGAATAGACTACTTTTCCAGGATAATTGATCCTTAATATTTTCGAGAGATTTCATAACTGCTTTTTCACCTGATTGAATCAATTCATGGGGATCAACATTATCGAGAAGTCCAATATTTTCAACTTCTGGCCGAATAAGCACATCCGGCTTATCAATTTTCATTCTTTCTTCAGCCAATGAACGACTGATGATATCCATTGAGCGGTAAAAAACCTGAAATGCCTGCAAATACTTTGAACGAGAAACCTGATTTATGATCATCTGAGGAATCGGAACGACAGGTGGAACTGTAAATGGTGGAAGGTGCCCCCATTTTTGAGGTTCTGGCGATAAACATACTGCAACCACAGGAAGGGTAGGTGTAAGCCATCGCGCAAGTGCAACAGGAACTGGGTCCAGGACTCCACCATCAACTAGTGTGCAACCGCCAATCTTTACTGGTGGAAAAACACCCGGGAACGCTGCTGTTGCAAGGGCAGCTTCAATTACCCTGCCTTGGTTAATGATGATTTCTTGTGCGGTATCCAGATCAACTGCAGTACATGCAAAGGGTATTTTTAATGAATCAAACATTCGATCACCAAGTAATTCGGTAAGCATCTTGGTCAAACCTTGCAGGCTGAGCAAGGAGGGGACATTACTTGAGGATAAAGAGAAAAAGGCTTTCTGATTAACGTTATAAATAATGTCTTCAATTTCATCAGGAGAAAAACCACCTGCAAAAACTGCACCAACCAATCCTCCTGCACTTGTCCCGGTGACTGCTCTAATAACGTATCCATTTTCCTGAAGCTTCTTTAATACTCCAATGTGAGCTATACCGCGTATGCCGCCTCCTCCCAAAGCTACAGCAATTTCTTTCATGAGTCACCTCCTCATTAGAACAATTTTACAGGGTTTAATTTCGATAGTTTATTTAAGAATTATAACTGCTTATGATATGGATACTGAATCCGAGAAAAAACACTTTCATGTTGGAATAATCGATTATTTTTTTCGATAGAAGAAGTTCTATGCTACAATAACGCAATGCCTGTGAAAGTCGTTGCAACTAACCGCAAAGCTAATTTTGAATATTTTCTTATTGAGCACTTTGAAGCAGGAATGGTTCTTTTAGGGAGCGAGATCAAATCCATTCGTGCGGGGAAAATGAGTTTGAGTGAAGCCTATGTGCAGATCGAGAACCAAGAAGCCTGGCTGATAGGTGCACATATTGCACCATATGAAAGTGCCAACCGTTTCAATCATGACCCTCTACGGAAGAGGAAACTTTTGTTGCATAAAAAAGAAGTATTAAAGCTTTGGAATGCCGTTCGCCAAAAAGGGGTGACAATTGTTCCCGTGAAGGTTTATTTAAAAGATGGATTGGCGAAAATGGATATTGCTCTTGCTAAGGGGAAGAAGTTATATGATAAGAGGGCAGATATTGCTGAAAAAGATTTAAACCGTGAAATGGATAGACGAAGAAAAATTCGTTAGCTGGAGTCATTTGTGATTCATAGTGTATGGATTGCATTTTTTATTACATTGATGATAGCTTTAGTCTGGTTGAGATTGGTGGACTTCATTGCACATCGTGGTTGGATCACTTCGGCATTGAGCCGGAAGATCATTCATGCTGGAACTGGATTGATCTTCGTTTTATGCTGGCTTCTTTTTCCTGATCATCCTTCATCTCGCTTTTTAGCCTCTGTGATCCCTTTGGGTATCAGTATTCAATTTGCTCTGGTTGGTCTTGGTGTGATCAAAGATCAAGCTTCAGTGGATGCAATGTCACGCAATGGTAATCGGAGAGAGATATTACGGGGACCGTTATTTTACGGGATTGTTTTTGTAGCATTAACTCTGATCTTTTGGAAAACAAATCCAATTGGTCTTGTTGCATTAATGATGCTTTGTGGTGGTGATGGATTGGCTGACATTATTGGTAGTAGGGTAAAAAGTTTGACTCTTCCCTGGTCAAAGAAAAAATCATTGGTTGGAAGTCTTGCCATGTTTTTTGGTGGGTGGATATTCTCATTTATCGTACTAGCCATTTTTGTTACAACAGGTACTTTCGTAGGACCACTTAAAGTATTTATCCTTCCGATTACCATTATCTCTCTGATAGCAGCACTCGTAGAATCAATTTCAATTAAAGATTCCGATAATCTCACTGTTCCAGCAATCTCGATTCTCCTGGGATATTTCCTTTTTTGAGGGTATATGACAACTATTGATGGTCAATCGCTAACGCTTCAGCAATTGGTTCAGATCGCTTGTAATCATGAAAACGTAAATCTTTCACAAGCTGGAAAGGATAAACTAGAGCGAGCAAGGCAATGGCTGGATGCAATTGTAAGTAAGAAAAAACCAGTATATGGTATTAATACTGGGTTTGGAATCTTCGCAGACTGTAGAATTGACGAAGCTGATTCTGCAAAATTAAGTAGAAATCTGGTTTTAAGCCATTCTGTAGGTGTTGGAAAACCATTGGATGAAGAGATCGTTCGGGCTGCAATGGTAGTAAGAGCAAATGCTTTAACAGCTGGCCATAGTGGTGTAAAAACAGAAATCGTTGAAACAATTTTGCAAATGTTGAATAAGAATCTGATCCCGGAAATTCCATCTCAGGGATCCCTGGGCTCGAGTGGTGATTTATGTATGTTAAGCCAGCTTGCATTAGTTATTACTACCGATGAAAACGACCTTGATGAACAATCTGGCTGGGCATTTTGGGATGGAAAAAGATATTCCGGAAAAGTTGCCATGACAAAAGCTGGACTACAGCGAATTATTCTAGGCCCAAAAGAAGGGCTCGCACTTACCAATGGCGCATCATTTAGTGCAGCTTTAGCTGGATTAACTATTAACGATGCAGAATATCTGCTGCGATGTGCCATCGGTGCAATGGCATTGACGACTGAAGCATTATTGGGTTGTACGGATGCTTTTGATAATAAGTTACAGCAGGTAAGACATCATGAAGGGCAGTTATTTATTGCCAATGCGATTTTAGAAATGATAAAAGGCTCCACCTTCGTAGATTCAAGCGGGAGAGTGCAAGATGCATATTCTATTCGGTGCACTCCCCAGGTACTTGGGCCTGTCTATGAATTGCTTGCATACATCAAACCGCAGATTGAGAAAGAAATAAATGCAGCAACTGATAATCCTTTGCTATTCGAGAATGGTATAAGTTTATCCGGTGGTAATTTTCATGGTGAGATAATTGGTATGGCAATGGATTTTCTTTCCATTGCATTATCAGAAATGGGGGCTATTTCGGAACGGAGAATTTACAGACTACTAGACAATACTATGAATTCAGGATTGCCAGCAATGCTGGTAGATAGAGCGAGTGATGCTGGGTTAAATAGTGGATATATGATGCCGCATTACACTGCTGCTTCTCTCGTTCTGGAAAACCAGACCCTTGCACATCCTGATAGTATCCATTCGCTGCCCACATCAGGCGGACAGGAAGATCATAATGCCAATGCTTGGACGGCTGCAGTGCACGCCAGAACAATACTGGAAAACGTTCGTACTATCATAGGAATTGAAATGATTTGTGCTGCTAAAGCAATAGATCTGCAGTATCAGAAGCATCCAGATATGAAACTGGGAGAGGGTACAAAAGAGCTTTACCGACAGATAAGATCGCTGGTGCCAGCAACTAATGGTGATCAATGGTGGAAACCTGATATCGATAGAGTAAGCAACGCGTTAATGAAAAGAGAGATCATCCTTCCAGAATCTCTGCGGTACAATAATTAGATTAAAATTATCCAAATTAGTGTGACAATAATGATGAATCGTCGTGAATTTTTAAAAAAAATAATGTTAGGCGCTGGAGCCGTAATGCTTCAACCCATGTTGACTTCACCGATATTTCAAAATGAATGGCCTATGGGGGATTTACTTGGAAGAAATTGCACAGGCGGGATGATCAATATCAGGAAGAGGCCCAGTGCTGATAGCGAAGTTATCAAAACGATTTATGAAGACACCGTATTAACATGGTATCGGGAAGTAATCGGTGATGCACCTGCCGGCAGAACCAGTAGAAGATGGGTCGAGACACCTGAAGGGTATATTTTTGCGCCAAGCTTCCAACCTGTAAAAAATATTCCAAATTCTGTATTGACAGAATTACCTCAGACCACAGAAGGTCCTGGTATGTGGGCTGAGGTGACAGTGCCTTATGTGGACCTGAACCTTTCAAACCCGCCGGCAAGGTCTCCCTGGCTGCAAGCAGTTACCATGCCGAGGTTATATTATAGCCAGGTAGTTTGGATCGATGAAATCACCACACATTCAAGTGGGCAGGTTCTTTATCGGGTAAACGAAAAATATGGCACTTATGGAGATCTATTCTATGCGGCTGGAGAAGCTTTTCGTCCCCTGACGGAAGAGGAGATTAGCCCCATCAATCCAGATGTGGAAGAAAAGAAAGTTGTTGTCAATCTGGCACAACAAACACTCTCATGTTTTGAAGGCAATCGAGAAGTGTATTTTTGTACAGTCTCAACCGGAGCAATATACAATTCCTCTGGTGAACGAGTGGAAGAATGGGGCACTCCAGTTGGTCAGCACCCCATTTGGAGAAAATTAATTTCTCTTCACATGAGTGGTGGTGAATCTGGTGCAGGATGGGATACGGTTGGAGTACCATGGACAAGCTTGTTTGTTGGTTCAGGTGTTTCTCTCCATTCTACATTTTGGCATAATGGTTATGGCGAAAGATTATCTCATGGCTGCGTCAATATGCGACCTGATGATGCTAAATGGGTATTTCGATGGGTCAATCCAGAGGTTTCTTACGGTACAGGTGAGATTACTGTTGAAATGCCTGGCGGAACTATTGTTGAAGTTGTGGAAGTGTAGAATGGGAGAAAAATAATGCATGTGACCTTCGGGCTTTCATTGCTTGCAGGACTGGCATCTTTTCTCACACCATGTGTGCTTTCTCTTGTACCTGCGTATATTGGTTATTTAAGTGGTCAATCAGCTACACTAAAAAACAATAATGGTACTTTACGAACTTTTATTCATGGATTAGTCTTTGTAGTTGGTTTTAGCCTAGTATTCATTTTGTTTGGTATTGCTGCTGCTTCTCTTGGAGGTTTATTAAGAGATATCAGAACGTGGCTGACAAGAATTGGGGGGATTGTAGTAATTCTCTTTGGTTTACACATGACAGGGATATTACGTCTTAAATTCCTGGAGTACGATTTCAGATTACAGGCAAATAACAGAAGAGAGTTAGGATTAGTTTCATCCTTTTTCATGGGGATATCATTTTCAGCAGGGTGGTCTCCCTGTATAGGACCAGTTTTAGGGGCAATATTAGCACTTGCACTTCAAGAAGGTTCAATAAAAAATGGCTTTCTATATTTGAGTGCTTATTCATTAGGGATGGCTATTCCTTTCCTTCTTGCAGCTCTAGCTATTGGGTGGGTTTCAACGATATTACAACGCTATGGAAAGTTTATGCATATTGTTGAAATCTTCATGGGAGTGGTTTTGATTATTCTGGGACTATTATTATTCCTTGGAATTTATGAGCGTATGGCTCGATTAGGTACAATAATTAACCTTGGATTATGAGAAAAGAGAACATGCCAGAAGAGATTATTACCGTTACCCTTTACTATCGCCCAGATGATCCAGAATCAATGCGGGTGGAAGATGAACTGGCTTCAATTCAAACATTGATTCCACACCGGTTGGTGAAGATCAACGTAGAAGAAGATGAAATAATCAAGAACCGATATATCAATTTTTGTCCTGTTGTCGAAGTGGGACCTTATTTGGTGAAATCTCCTGTTACGAAAACAGACCTGGTAGCAACCCTGGGTGCAACTAATGATCGTCTAAAACAATTAAATTCAATGGATGATAAAAAGCATCACAGAAGAAAAGAAAAAGGTTCAAAAATCAGCAAACTGGACAGCTTTTCTTACTGGTTCAGCAAATGGTATATGATCTTCTTTAATCTGTTGATCCTTCTATATGTTGGAATTCCATTTCTTGCCCCTGTATTTTCAAAAGTTGATTGGGCAGGTGGAGCAAAGGTGATCTATGCTATCTATAAGCCATTCTGCCACCAATTGGCATACCGTTCATGGTTCTTATTTGGTGAGCAATCTTATTATCCCCGTGCGGTGGCAAAGATTTATGGAGTTGCGACCTATGAACAGGTTACTGGGAATGATAGCAAAGACCTGGTTGCTGCTCGTGAAGTAAATGGTAATGAAAAAATGGGATATAAAGTAGCACTTTGCGAACGCGATGTTGCTCTCTATGGTTCCGTATTACTTTTTGGAATAATATTTATGATATCTGGGCGTAAAATCAAGGGAATTCCCTGGTATGTATGGGTCTTCTTGGGGATTCTTCCCATCGGTTTGGATGGAGGTTCTCAATTACCCGGGTTGACCAATTATGATCTGCCTGCATGGTTGATTAGAGAAAGTACTCCATTTTTACGAACTTTGACAGGTGGTTTATTTGGATTCTTAACCGCATGGTACTTATATCCAATGATTGAAGAAAGTATGCGTGATACAAGGATTATCCTTTCAAAAAAAATCGCAACCGTAAAGCAGTGTATTCAAGAGAAAGTAGAATAAGATGGTATTAATCACTTCGAATGGATTGGAATATTATCAATTCGATAGTTTCGCAGACTTCCCTATAGTGCATGGTGTTTTTAGTCGCAAAGGAGGAGTAAGCCCAGAGCCTTGGAGTAGTTTAAACCTGGGTGGAACTGTTGGTGACACACGCAGTAATGTCATCGAAAATCGTAAGCGGATATTTGATGGGATTGGCAGAGAAGTGTCCAGCCATTTTGATGTATGGCAGGTACATGGCACAGAAATCCTCATTCCTTTGCAACCTCGCGGGTATAACGAGCCACATTTGCGCGCTGATGGTATTCTGACTGATAAACCAAAGATCACATTACTGATGCGATTTGCAGATTGTGTTCCCATCATGCTATACGATCCCAAAAAGCATGTTGCAGGGCTAGTTCATGCAGGATGGCAGGGAACAGTGAAAAAGATTGCAGCCAAAGCGGTTGAAAAAATGCAAGAATCATTTCAATGTGACCCAAAGGATATCCATGCGGGCATTGGACCTTCAATTGGACCTGATCATTATGAGGTTCAAAAAGACGTTATAGAACGATTTCAAGGCGTTTTTGGGAAAGAAGAAACGAAAAATTTTATTTCATCTTATGAACAGAAATTAACTTTGGATTTATGGAAAGCGAATGAATTTGTTCTTCGCAAAGCTGGTGTTGAAAATATCGAAATTTCTGGCATTTGTACTGCATGTGACTTGACCCGTTGGTATTCTCATCGCGCAGAAAATGGTTTAACCGGAAGGTTTGGAGCCGTTATAGGGTTAAAATAAACAATTGTTATGAATAATCACATCGCTGAAGAAATCAAGAATAGATGGTTGGCAGTACAAGATAGTATTGAACAGTCAGCCGTTCGTGCACATAGAAAACCGCATGACATCAAAGTCATTGTTGTAACGAAATTCCAACCTATTGAGAGAGTTGAAGCAGCAATTCAATGTGGGATTCGTGATTTTGGTGAGAATTATCCAGAAATGGCAATAGAAAAAATAGAACATTTCAGCAACATTTCTCATATTCGCTGGCATATGATAGGTCATTTGCAAAGCCGAAAAGCTTCAATAGTTGCAAAAGAATTTTCAATGTTTCATGCACTTGATAGCTTGAAAATCGCCCAAAAATTAGATAATGCACTTTCCATTTATGACAAAGTTATGCCTGTGTTGCTTGAAATAAATGTCAGTGGCGAAGAAAGCAAATTTGGATGGAAGGTTGATGATAATTCCTGCTCCAAGTGGATGGAAATAGTGGCAAAAATAAGTCAATTGCCACACCTCAGAATCAACGGATTAATGACCATGCCACCCTTTTTCGACGATCCGGAATTATCACGACCTTATTTTATAAAACTGTATGAATTATTCGTTAAACTGCGCTGTCAATTTCCAGCACTACCTCTTGATCATTTATCCATGGGCACCAGCCAGGATTTTAGAGTTGCAATCGAAGAAGGCGCAACTATGGTGAGAATTGGTACAGCGATCATGGGATCGCGAAACATATCGCAACGAATAGAACAGGTATAATCAAAGAATGAGCTATTTAATCCAACTAATTCATCTCATCGCACGTGTATTGATCTTTATTGTGATCATTCAGGCAATACTTTCTTTTTTCATGTCGCCATTTCATCCAATCAGACGTACATTGGATAAAATAGTTGATCCATTACTGGCACCTATTCGAAGGATTGTTCCGCCATTAGGAAATATTGACTTTAGTCCATTGGTTCTTGTGATCCTGGTACAGGTGCTTGACTCGCTATTGACTTATCTGTTATCTGCTATTGGATAAAATGATACAGAAAAGAAAATCCGCCAGGTTTCATGAAGCAAAAGTTGGTGCTGCTTTGGCTATAAGAGTAGTCCCCAACGCTCCGAAAACTCAGATTGTTACTATTATGGAGGATGGCACTATAAAGGTAAAAGTTGCTGCACCTCCATTTGAGGGGAAAGCAAATATCGTATTAAAAAAATACCTGGCAGATGTATTATTAGTTTCAGAATCGCAAATTGAAATTATTTCGGGGGCGAAGGGACATAATAAGCTGGTTTCTATTGTTGGTATCTCTCCAATGGAAGTTGAAAAACGTATTCATGCTGTTTTGCTTCCTGAAAAAAGTTGACCTTAAATTTTCTTTCCACGAAGATACTTGATTACCAATATATATAGAGCATAATCCCGCAATAAAGATTCATTACTCCTTACGAGCCCTTTCATTAGTTGAATAATGTCAGGCTCATCTTTAATCATTAGATACTGTAGTGCCTGTAAAGCATAATGCAAGTTTGGTGAAAGTGATGCTTGGATAAGTAATTCCATTGGGTAACTGCCAGAAGGAATACCTCTTCCTTGCTGGCTGGCAAACTCGATCAACCAGGCAGCTTCAGAAGGTGGGATGGGGCGTCGGGGAATGTATATTTGCGGGTTATTTTGGTATTCCAAAGCCTGGGTGGCAGCATTCTTTACCATCCATTCACTATCCTGAACAGCGGTCTCTTCTAGAAGGTTTTTACTCCATTCTTTGCGGACATGAGAAAGCCCAAAAACAGCAGAACGGCGGATCATCAAATCTTCAACCTGCATTGCTTCTTTCAACACATTCATTCCAGATGTTGAGCAGTTGGTAAGGGCTTCTGCTGCAGCAAAACGGTCCTTTTCATTTCCTCCAATCAGAAGGTCCATGAGTATTTCAAGTGCTTGTTGCTGGTTTGATGTGCTTAAAACGAATATGGCAATCTGTTTTACTGTTAGCGAAGTGTCTTTCATGCTTGATTGAACAAGCTGAAGCACTGGTAGAGAATTGGTGTATGGTATTAATCCTATAAGTGCCAATTTTCGAGTATCTTCAAAAGAAGATTTTAATAAATACTGGAAAAACTTGAGCGATAGAGTTTCATCCGCATACCAGAACGCTGGAATGATTCGATATCGCAAACCAAATGGGATATCGTTATTGGAAATCAGATTAGATAGATATTGAAAATAGCGATTCTTCCAATCCGAAGAGTTGGAGGGCAGATTCATTAATTTACAAATACTAAAAGGAATTACCGTGAATGAACTGGTATTCCTGACAATAGCTTCGAACCATTCTTGTGTTTGCTTGCGAATTGCAGAAAGTCCAAGTGCAATAGACCGAGTTTCCCATTGAGGGAATATATTGGGATCTTTTAAAGCGTTATCGTTAATCTGGAAGGATGCCAAAAATGCAAGAACCAATGGGTGCGAGAAACGATATTCCAATTTTTTATTCTGGCGAACAAAGCCATTTACAATCAATTGCTCCATATACTCAGAACTATTTTGTGGAAGAAGAGAAGCTGATTGCCCATCAGGATAATTTTTTTCTTGTGGGTTTGTATTTTTCCCTTTTAGTTTCTGCGCTCCTGGAAATGTGGCAGCTAATTCACTTGCGGTGATAGATAAATTACCTGAAGTTAGCTTAGAATGACACAAAGTTGCCCATTTATCCAGGTTAAAACATCCAGCGGTAATACGGTTGAGATATGCAAGCAATAACTCGGGCAGCGTCTCTCCACTTAAGTCACTGCTGTAGTTGCCCCAGGTCTGTAAAGTCCACTCCAGCGGAGTCTGGAATGATGGATGGGCAATCCAGCGTTCGATATGCTCGGAATTGATTAGTTTTTCATTCTGTATTAGCTCTTGATGCTGCAGACGGCTTCGATTCCATACCATAGACCATTTTGACAACCATTCATGGTAGTTCTCTTCTTTCCAGGCAGACAATCCCATCAAGCTGAAACCACCCTCTGGAAGGTAAGCCATATTTACTGGTGAAAGGGTAACTACAACCTGGAGGTGTGGAAAAGCCTTACACAATCCCAAAAGCCAAACGGCAATTTGCGCATAGTTATCAAGAGAGAGTTCATCCAATCCATCAAGGAGAATAATTGCAATATTTTTCTGTATAGCGCTTAATATCATTGACTTGAGGAATTTTTCGCTTAAAGACGGGTATTCATTCCCTATTGCTTGTATTAATACATCTTCTGGTGCATTGGCAGAATTACCAATAATGATATTAGATGCATGAAAATAGAGAGGAATTGATTGTGAATCTTTCCCAACGGAGATTTCTTCTTTTGCAAGCCGGCTGGCAAGAGAAGCAAGAGCGACTGATTTACCAGATCCTGAAGGAGCTACAATCGCCAGCCTTTTAACACGAGAAATTATTGAATATACCGAGATTGTAGGGTAAGGTAACCTTGCTGATAGTTGCGGAACATCTGGACAATATGGAAAAAGTTGAATTGTGAAAGGAAGTTGCTCGATTGATATATCTGCCGGAATTGGATAGGGCGAACCAATCAGTGAAGGTTCAATGAGAATTTCATCCAAAGGGCAAAGTGCACTTAACAGGTGTTCAGATTGTGCTTTTTGCAACACGAGGTTCCGAAATTCTAGCGCATTTTCATGCTTTTTCTCGTGTTTTTCTCTGACTGGTTGTGAAGAGCGTACAACCTTCTTCGATTTTTGGTTGTAAATGATCTGAGTTAACAAAATGGTGATCAGAACCCCTGCGACAAAACCCAGAAGAGTAGAAAGAGGATCGAAGTTGAGGAATGATGGCGGCATTAGTTATTCTGCGTAGATAATTCTTCCACAGGTATCACAGAAAACAAGTTGATTGGATGATCGTGCAGCCTGTTTTTCTGCTGGGCGCACAGGGGCTCCACAACCTTCGCATGAATCATCAATAATTGCAACAACTGCCCTACCGTTTTTCGCCTTTCGAATACTTTCATATTTTTGTAAAGCATCTGGAACTATAGAAGCGGTGGTTGCAGGTCGTTCTTTATTTAACCGGTCAAGCTTTTTCTGAAGCGTATCCTGCTCACCCTTAAGTAAAGAAAGTTCACTTGCTTTGTTATCTTTTACTTTCTGCAGGTGATCTTCGGCCTGTTTCGCTTGTGCTTCACAGGTTTCAAGGGTCATCATCTGCTCCAATTGTAAATCTTCTGCTATGGAGAGCCTTTTCTTCAGAGATGCGATTTCAGTTTGAAGGTCTTGTAATTCTTTTGGATTATGAATTTTCCCACCATAGAGTGATTGTTCACTGGTTGCGATTTTAATTCGGATTTCTTTAACTACTTCTTCTTGTTGCTTCAATCCTTGCTCTGCCTGATGTGTCTGTCTCTTTGATTCATCAAGATGTTGCCTGGCTTCCTCAATTTCTCGATTAGAGGCAATTAATTGTGTTATGTTGATCAACCGAACCTCTATTCGATCAATCTCATTATCTAATTGCTGTAGTTTGTACAAGTGGGGAGCCTGATTCATATCTTGATTATAGAGTCAGGTTGTTATCCTGACAAGTTTCAAATTATCCAAATCTGGTCTAAAATATGTAACTGGATTTGTATATGGGAAAAAACCAATTCATTCTGATCTGTGCATTTCTCATCATAATTTGTCTCCCTATGATAGCTGGCTATGCATGGGAGGGAAATAACACCAACTATAATGGATTGCTCATTGCACCGATTGATGGTAATTCCTATTTGGCAAAAATGGTAGAAGGTCAGAGGGGAGAATGGAAATTTACTCTGCCTTATACCAGTGAAAAAGGAAAAGGTGCATATATATTTCTGTATTACCTCTTCCTGGGTCATGTGAGCCGTTGGTTTCATTTACCAATCGTCTTGGTTTTTCAAATCGCCCGCGTCATTGGAGCATTGTGTCTGGCTTCTGCAGTTGGTTTATGGATAAGGCGAACCATTCAGGATCAAAGGATCCAATTTTTCACTATGATCCTGATCTTGTTTGGGTCAGGTATGGGATGGCTACTTCTTCCTTTCAAAGTAATTCCAACGGATCTATGGGTTTCAGAGGCATATCCTTTCCTCTCTTCCCTGGCAAATCCACATTTCCCTCTTGGTATAGCCTTCATTCTATGGATCATCTATTTGTACACGCTGCCAGAAACCTGGGCGAGGATAACTTATCTATTTGACTTGACTTTATTATTATCACTGGTGATGCCTTTTGGAGTAGTTATCGTTTGCATGATCGTTCTTTTGATTGAAGTGGCAAATGGTATTAAGAAACAAAAGGTACAGATCATAAAGCTTGCAATAACCACTATCGGTGGTGGGGCTTATTTACTTTACCAATACTTCACCATCCTTTCTGATCCCATGTTGTCTCAATGGAATAATCAAAACATTACTGCTGCACCTCCAGTATGGGATGTTGTCATTTCTTTTAGCCCAGCTCTTCTTTTGGCAGTCTATGGAATAGGAAAATTTCGAAAAGATCAAGAATTTATTAGCCAATACCTCCCATTCGTAATCTGGATCATTGGTGGAGCGGTTTTATTGTATCTGCCATTCAACCTTCAACGCAGATTTTTAGTAGGTTATTTTGTGCCAGTTGGATTAATGTCGGGAATTCTTCTCGAAAAATTTCGAAAAAGTAGCAACGCTGATAAGTTAAAAAAGCTTCCGGTAGTAGTGTTGGCATTATCTTTGATCACTAATATCATTTTCTTGACTGGCATTTTGGGAACATTGAAAAAAAATGATCCTTTGTATTATCAATCGAATGATGAAATAGCTACCCTCCAGTGGCTTAATGAAAATGCACGTAGTCAGAGTGTAATACTGGCTTCTCCGCAATTTGCGAATCTAATTCCTGCAAAGACCAATATGCGGGTGGTTTACGGGCATCCTTTTGAGACTATTGGAGCGGAGAACCAAATAAATAAAATAGAATCCTATTACAAGGGCAAAATGTCAGTAATTGACATTCAGCAATGGTTTAATGATCAGAACGTAAGTTATGTAATTATTGGTCCATGGGAAAAAATGTTGGGAAATGATTTGAATTCAACAAACTTATCTCTGGTGAAGCAGCAAGGTGATATCCAAATTTATATGGTAACCAATGAATAGATACTGGTATATCTACCTGGTCATTTTCCTTGTTTTATGCTGGTTTCTGATTGCAGGAATCAATAAATTTCCCTATCCGGCTACTGGTGAATACTCAGATTACACTATCAGTCATTACCCCAACCTCATCTATACTAAAAATTCTATAACTACCTGGCATCAGATTCCTCTTTGGTCACCTATGATCATGTCAGGTTATCCCTTCATGGCAGATCCTCTTTCTTCACTTTGGTATCCATTTTATTGGATAGCGATTGCTTTGCCTGCACCATGGGGGTTGAACATCTTGACAATCCTTCATCTGGTAGCAGGTGCATTTGGTATGATGTGTCTATTACGAGAAAAAGGGATATCGGAAATACCGGCTTTTGCAGGTGCGGTGGTTTTTCTTTTGATGCCGAAATTAATTGCACATCTTGGCGCAGGTCATATTACATTGGTATGGGCGGTAACATTAACCCCCTGGTTGCTTTTTATTGAAGAACTTGAAAAGAAGAAATCTGGTTTTTGTAAAAAGTATTTTCTACCTGGATTAATAAGTGGTCTAGTCATTCTGGCTGATGTTCGATGGGCAGCTTTTTGTTGGATTTTCTGGTGGTGTTATGGACTTTTTAAAAAGAATACAGGGGGTAATTTAGCAAATTGGATAATTACATTTTCGCAAAAGCTCGTAACGAAAATAATCCAAAGCCTGATTGGGTTGTTATTTGCTAGTCCATTATTACTCCCATTATTCCAATTCATTCAACTCAGTACACGCCGGTTGATGAATACAGCTGATGCGCTTACTTTATCTCTTCCTCCGGGAAACCTGTTTGGTATGGTCTTTCCAAATCTATGGGGTTCTGCTGAATGGATCACCTATTTTGGAGCTTTACCAATTCTGTTGATGATCACTGGATGTACCTCAAAGCCAATTTGGAGAAAAAACAGATTCTGGGTGATCATCTTTTTTGCCAGCATTTTTGTTTCATTGGGTTCAAATCTTCCAGGACTGCAAGCGCTTGCATCCATTCCCGGATTTGACCTGTTAAGAGTTCCTCCAAGAGCTCTTTTCCTGGCAGGTATCAGTCTTTCAGTGATCACTGCAAATGGGCTACAAGAATTTCAGAATTTGGGTGATGTGAAGGTTAATAGGATTACGCGATTGATCCTTGTGGGGTTTATTTTACTGGTTCTAATGTTAGCGATTGTTTTTCGAGCAAGTTCGGATTCTAGACAACCAGGATTTTTATGGGGTGGATTTGTATTTGTTTTGGTAGGAAGCATTTTATTTTTGGTATCCTACAATAAAATTGAAAAATCTTCTCTCTACATTCTTGTGATAATTCTTGTAGCAGACTTGAGTTTTGTGAGCGTTCATGCGATCCGGTTAGAAAAGCAAGAAAAAGTATTTGCTAAATCGGCTGAGGTTATTTCAATAATTGGAAAAGGAATATTACCGAATTCAAGGATCTACTCGCCTTCGTATAGTATTCCTCAAGAAATTGCTATAAAAGAAGGGTTGCAGCTCGCTGATGGTGTGAATCCAATGCAATTAGAAAATTATGTTAAGTATATGGCTGTTGCTTCTGGAATTTTTTGGAGCAATTATAGTGTTACTATTCCTGCTTTTTTGACAGGTGCTCCTGAAATTGATAACAAAGATGCAGTACCAGACGCTGAAATGCTTGGAATACTGAATGTACAAATGATCCTTTCAGCATTTCCTATTCAAGCTGATGGGTTGGTTTTATATGAAAAAACATCCAATGCGTATATTTATGAAAATACGCAATACCGTCCTCGGTCGTGGATTCAAAAAGGTTCAGTTATCAAGGTGGGTGAAGCTTATGAAGAGGCAATTATTACTCAATATTCACCCAATCGTATTCAGATTGATGTAATCGGTCCGGGTGTGTTGGTACTTGCAGATCCAAATTATCCGGGTTGGGTTGCCAGAGTTGATGGTAGAAAAACACCCATTCTGGAAATCAATGGACTTTTGCGAGGAATATCTCTTCCTGAAGGTAAGCATACCGTTGATTTTTCTTTTCAGCCTATCCTTCTTTATATCGGTTTGATTTTACACGGATGTATTTTGATGGTTGTAATCATTTTTGGTTTTTTTCGCCGAAAAAGGAATGATCCATGACGAAACAAGAAAGAAAGTGGATTTGGGTCACAGCGACAATTGTCATGGCGATTACCACTGTCCCGTACATCCTGGCATTGTCGATGGAGGGGGATGGCTGGAAATTCACGGGATTCTTATTCGGTGTTGAAGACGGAAATTCTTATATTGCAAAAATGCTCAGCGGAGCATATGGAAGATGGTTATTCAAAACACCTTACACCACTTTTCCTCAAAAGGGTGAATTAGCTTTTTTGATATACCTGCTTTTAGGAAAATTGACTTCCCAATCAGGGCAGCACGCACAATTGGTTGCTTTATTTCATTTATTCCGGTTTATATCTGGTTGCCTGGCAATTGTTGCTACCTATGATTTCATCTCAATTTTTATCAAGAAGATCTGGGTACGAAGGATAGGGGCACTTTTCGCCAATGTTGGGGGAGGTTTTGGTTTTCTTTACTTGCTTGGGCTTAATAATCTATGGGGAAGCAGATTACCGCTCGAGTTTTATTCACCAGAGACCTTTGGTTTTTTAAACCTGTATGGGTTACCACATCTTGCATTAGGAAGAGCATGTTTATTATGGAGTCTAAGTGCGTTCTTCAATGGTTCCCATCCTATACGAAAAATAAAATTTTCAGGGATCTATCTGGTAATCCTTACTCTTGTTCAACCTATAACGGCTGTATTGGAATTTGGATTGCTATTTTTGGCAGTTGCAGGGAATGTTTTCCATTACTGGCTGGTGAATCGAAAAGATAATTCATTACTTTTGCAGATTATTAAAGAAAATGCGAAAAGACTGATATGGATTGTTGGTATTGCACTACCTATCTTGGTTTATATTTTCGTTTCTTATAAGCTGGATCCTTTCATGCAGAGATGGGAACAACAAAATATAATCACTTCGCCACCTATGAGTGATTATTTGCTTGCATGGGGATGGGTTATTCCATTTGTTATAGTTGCAATTATTAAAATGAAGAAACAAGAAATGCCTTTTCAATATTTTCTTCTTGCATGGTTGCTGGTGATTTTTTTGTTGGTTTATTTCCCTATAAATATTCAAAGAAGGCTGGCTGAGGGTGTATGGGTGGTATTTATAATGTTTGTTTTACTGGTTATGGAAAACCAGAAAAATGGGAACGTGATACTTGCAATCCTTTTATTTGTCTTTTCTTTGCCAGCCATATCTATTCTGGCTGGTGGGATCAATAGCGCTTTACATCCTCAATCTCCCATTTTTCGATCTTCTCAAGAGGTTGACATATTTGAAAGAATAGCTCAAGAAGCTGATGCTGGTGATGTTGTTCTGGCTTCATATTCTGTCTCTAATGCATTGCCAGCATGGGCACCTGTACGCGTTCTTTCAGGGCATGGACCTGAAAGTATTGATGCTGTTTCTATTAATCATGAAGTAAAGAACTTTTTTAGCAATTCTTATTCACAAGCAGAGCAAATCCAATTCATCCAGAAGTATCAGATTTCGTATATTATCCTTGGTCCAGAAGAACGCTCCTTAGGAAATTGGGAGCCTGCTACATGTCATTTTCTGCAGCTTTTTTATAACTCAAAGGATTACGAAATTTATGGGGTGATCAAACCATGAAGCAAATCTTGCGATTGCCAATCTGGGTATTTTTTATTTCGATCATTTTACCTATTGTTTTTTGGGCAATTCCAATTTTTACTGGACAGTCTTTATATTGGGGAGCGCCAATTTTGCAATTCATCCCTTGGAGGATTGAGGCGCTAGAGCAGTTAACAAATGGTCTCTTCCCATTGTGGAACAGCAGCAATGGATTGGGAAGCCCACTAATGGCAAATTATCAGACTGCACTATTTTATCCTCCAGGATGGGTAATCAATATCTTCGGTTTGTTGAGTGGTTCGAGCGGTGTTGCATGGGGATTTACATTCATGTTGGCTGTGCACGGAGCATGGTCAAGCCTGGGGATGGCTTTTCTTGTAAAAAGATATACCAGCAATTCATTATCCATGGTAGTGGCGGGAATTTCTTACAGCCTGGGAAGCTATTTTATTGCACGGGCTGGATTCTTTCCGATGATATGGGTTGGTGCCTGGTTCCCCTGGATGATGATCAGCATTGCTAACGATATCGAAAAAGATAGGCAAATCTGGAGAATGAAGCATTTTCCTATTGCCAGTGTATTGGTCATCTCATCTGCTCTACTTGGCGGTCATGCTCAATTATGCTGGTATATGCTTCTTTTTTCTTTCTTTTGGATGTTGTTGACAGAAAACAATGATGGAAAAAAACCAGCATTACTACGAAAAACACTTTCGTATTGTTGTTATGTCGGAATTGCTGTAATGATTTGTGCTGTGCAATTGATCCCTACGGCAGAATTGCTCCTTAATTCACAACGAGCTGGTTCGGTAGCCTATGAAAGCGGTTTAGCATATTCCTTTTGGCCTTGGAGATTGATCACATATTTTGCGCCTGATTTCTTTGGAAACCCCGGTTATGGTGATTGGAATGGTTATGGTAGCTTCTGGGAAGATGCGATTTATATTGGTGTCATACCCATTTTCATGGCGATAGATACAGTAAAACTATTACTTATGAAGAAAGATAAGGGGATTAAGGATTTTAGAAGGATTGTCAGATTTTTATGGGTGATGATAATCATTTCTATCGTTTTTGCTTTGGGTAAAAACACTCCCTTTTTTCCATTTTTATATCGGTACATACCAACATTTGACATGTTCAATGCGCCAGCAAGATATATGTTGTGGGCGCATATGAGCTTATGTTTACTCGCTGCAATCGGAATTTCACAATGGAAAACTCCCTCAGGAAAGGGGCTATACTGGCTCCGATTAGGAACTGCCGGTGGGTTCTCAATATTGATCACTACTTTCATCATCGGTCATTATTTCCCAAATATTCGGGATAGTTTTGTCAGAGCTTCGACCACATTTGGCGTGCTAGTAATCATTTTTGGAGTTTTTTCACTAACTCATGATGTTTTCTGGAAATGGAATAAGAAGAATATTTGGATAGGGATGGTTGTTGCAGTGACTTTTATTGATCTGTTCCTGGCAAATCGACTATTAAACCCAACGATCGACGCTGGCAGCTATTCGAATTTTGAAAACAGCAACAAAAGCCATAGGGGAAGGGTGTATCTGGAACCTAAATCCGAATATTCACTAAAATTCACCCGATACATGCGTTTCAATGATTATCGCCCTATTGACAAAACTGAAAATATATTTACCAGTGGTCTACCCAATACGAATCTTTTTCAGAATATTGATTACGTAACTAATTTTGACCCTATGTTATCAAGAAATTTTGCACAGTTGATGGATCTTTTACCTGTTATGGACACCCAAGAACGTGAAAACTGGTTAAGGTTAATGGATGTAACTCTTGTTATCAATTCTGACTTGCAAAATGACAAAGGGGTGTCACAAACAAATCTTAATGGCTCAAAACGAATCTGGTGGTTTCCATGTGCAAACAATGTGAAAAATAATGATGCGGCTCTGAAAGCTTCGAGAAGTTTGTTGAAACATTGGGTAGAGGGTTCTGATCTAGTAAGAATTGTAATTGAGGGTGAAAATATTAACTTACCTATTGAAGAGGAATGTATCCAGAGCCAGCTTTCTTATTCTATTATTGAAGAAAATCCTCTGTCGATGACGCTTAAAGTCAGCATATCAAAAGATGGTTGGCTAATGATCGGGAATAGCTGGTATCCAGGCTGGAAAGCAACCATCGATGGAGAAAAAACAGAAATTTACCGTGGATTTAGTCTATTCCAGGTAATCAGATTACCTGCGGGAAATCATAATGTCGAATTACAATATAAACCTTTGAGTGTTTTGATTGGATTGATTATCAGTATTGCTGGACTGGCTTTTTTGATAGCTATAGGAGTTTTCAGCCGAAAGAAACATATTCCTGTTGATAAAATTGCTATTGATACACGCGACCTAACTTAACCAGGCTTTTTATGTCCCAATTCGGCATCGGCGCTGTCTTGCATGAGTTCCACTGCATGGGGCAGAACAGGTAAAATAAATTCCAGGCTTTCGCAAGCACCACGGGGGCTACCAGGAAGATTTATGATCAAGGTTTGTTTTCTGATCCCTGAAACTGCCCGTGATAACATCGCGTGAGGTGTCACTTTCAGGCTGTTCATCCGAATCGCTTCGCTTATCCCGGGTGCTGATTTTTCGATTATTGATAAAGTTGCCTCTGGAGTCACATCTCTAGTAGAAAATCCAGTTCCTCCACTGGTCAATACCACATCTGCAAGATGTTCATCTGCCCATTGAGACAAAACCTGAGCGATCTGGTCTCTTTCGTCTGGAATAATTTTTATATAGTTGACGGAGTGACCTTTTTCAACAAGATAGGCTTGCAGAGCAGGACCAGTTAGGTCTTCCCGTATTCCTTTTGAAGAACGATCAGATATGATTAATATGCCAAAGCGTATCATTGTAAATCTTTCCCATAAGTGACAACTTTCATTTTCGAAAACCCCCGTTTTTCGTAAAAATCAATTGCTTTTTGATTGTTTTCGATTACTAATATGTAAGTACGGATACAGCCTTTTGCTATTAGTCTTTTTTCCAGCTCTTGTACCAATGCTGAAGCGATCCCCTGTTTCTGGAAGGGTTCTGCCACGGCCAGATGATACATGATACCTCTGCGACCATCAAAACCACCTAAAACAGTTCCTATGATTTGGCCGTTACTTTCGGCGATCAAAAACAGATCGGGATCGCGCTTGATCTTCTTTTCGATTTCTTCTGGCTCATCAGATTTTGCGAAATGAATCCCTTCTCCTAAATGAGTCCAGAGAAAACGAACAGCATCATAATCTTGTGGGAATACGAATTCTCGAATTATATACTGGTTATCCATGATTATTTTGGGTTTAGCGCCCCAGGAGCGACTCGAACGCTCAACCATCGGATTAGAAGTCCGGTGCTCTGTCCATTGAGCTACTGGGGCAGATATATCAATGAGAAGGTCGAATTCCTCGATAGATCTTCGGACCAGCCAATGTACGAAGAATTATATCCGGAGATCGATTGATTCTTTGACCAATTTCAATGGCTGTCATTGGCCGATTGCCATTAGTTAGTAATACTTTAAACGCAGCATCAACTATCGTATTATGCTCGCTTATAAAGTCAGGTTGTTTTGAACAGTGATTAATCAGCGTGTTCAAAATGCCATCAATCTGTTTTACTTCTCCAGTTCTAGGATCGATCCAATCGATTTGAAGATTTTCATCAAACCCCTCAAAAGCAGATTGATGCTCAGGGCATAGGTAGTTTTGTAGAAAAACCTTCCAGTTATTGTCATTTTCTCGCCACCAATTGTAATCAATTCGGAAAGGGGTATTTTGCGTAGGTTTTACCATGCTAAAATGCCCGGTTTCACTCATCATTTCCTCCTATTGTTGCTGATTCATCGATGCGAAAATAGAGATCACCTAGATGTTTTGCCCAGGGCTTTTCCAGAAGAATTGAGAGCATTAATGCTGGAGGACAACGGCGGACGGTGTTTAACGCCGCATATAGTTCTTCAGCATGTACATTACCCTGTGGACTGAGTTTAATCATGTTGTTCATAATCTGGTGAATTGTTTTTTCAAGAGCAGGTTTACCACCTCTTGATTGTTGCCATACTTTATCTAACGTTTCAGGATCAGGAACAGCAATTGCCATACGCTCATCAATGATGGTAGAAATATTCTGTTTCAATAAAGCAAATACTACTCCACCATCTGCGCCTACCAGGGTAGTGTGGATATATTCTTTTGTTGGTCGTTTCTTTTGAGCGGTAATAATAACTTCACCAGGTTTATTTCCTTTTTTGATCTGGATCAGGCTCCCAGGAATAATTTCATTCTCTTCATACCATTTCGAAAGCCCATAAATATAGTGTTGTGCCCTGACTACCCAGCCAGCGAATGCTTTTCCAGTATTGCCATCAACAAAGGTAAATAGTACCCGTGGAGATTCATACGCACTTGGTATCAAATTGGCAATGTTTGCTGCCAATGGTAGCGTTCCAGAGCGCCAATGTGGATAAAGGATAGTAATAATCGCTTCATCAGTTTTCGCAGATGAGTCTTTTTCAGGAAGAGGTTCAAGTTCATCTACGATGTTTTGCGAAAATTGTTTAAGATAAGGTATTGCTGATGAATAGTCATATTCAAAAGCGCCGTATTTCAATTGTGAAGGTTGGTTCAGTACAGCTTCTGGTTCAAGGCGATGTAAAAACCATAATACTTCACCTGTTGGGCCAACTTCATCAAAACGTTCGTCTTCCTGTAAGGCATAATTCAGTGAAAATTCGGTTAATTTTATATTGGTATCAGTTGGGAGTTCAATAGATTGAAGGATAGTGGATGTGGATAATGGGCCACCACCTTTTTCATCCAATAAAGCTTCTGCAAGATTGAGATATCCAATATTCACATCAACTAGCAGTGATCGAGGGAACCATCGCCCAGCGATTTGAACTAACTCGTCATTATCCTTCAATTTACTTTCTAGTTTTTGTGAAAGAATGTTTCGATATTTACCTAATACAAAGCCAGGATCCAAATTTTCATCCGGTCCCGCAATTGGAAGTGGCTGGTTAAGAATATGATCTTCGCATTGACTGGCAAAGGATTTAATACTTTCGTCATCGAATTTGACTTCTATCACTTTAAATGGAGCAATATCTGGGTTTACTCCATCTCGGATGTTAACGATTTGTCCAGATTTCCATTCCATTGCTGGAAAAACAAGCCTGGTTCCCACTGAGTAGGTTTCTTTAGGTAGATACAAAGAGCCACGTCTAGCCTGTGTATTCTTCATATTCTCAATTTCATCTTTAATCCTTTTGGAAACCAAAGATGAAATCAATTCTAATGACGTCTGTGGAGTTTCATTTTCCAACAAACAATTATATAAAAATTCAATATCTTGATCTGTAACTTGGAAATCGTTCCAATAGGTTTTGGATAGGCTGATATTAATACTCATCCATCTTACTCACAGCAATAGTTTTTTTAGCCTAATAATTATACCTTACTTTGGAGGAAAGGTTTGGTTTATCCATTGTAGTGGGTCAACTGGGATACCGTTGATCCAGACCTCCCAATGCAAGTGTGGACCAACAGAACGACCTGTACTACCGATAATACCTATCGTATCACCCGCCTGAACAGTTTGACCAGGAGAAACAAATGTCTCTGACATGTGCGCATAACCAGTATAAACTCCCCAGCCATGATCAATAAGGGTGAACAACCCTTTAATGGGTAGTTCGTCAGAAAAGATAACCACGCCGGGTGCAGCTGCGTATATATTTAGATTATTCGCCGCGCAAACGGTGAAATCTACCCCTGTGTGGTAATAATTATAAGCTCCGCTGTTATATGTACGTCGTAAACCGAAACCAGAACCAAGACAGGGTTCATCGACTGGGTAGGAAAAGGTATTATCCCAATATTTCACATCAGTATTCTTGACCAGTTTTGAAAGGATTGCATTTTCCTTCTCTATTGTTTCTTGCTCAATTGTAGAGGAATCTACGCCTGTTACTGTTTCGGATGGATAATTACCACTCTCTACTAGAGCTGATTGCTCCATTTCATAAATTAAAGAATCTCCATCATAAACCTTAATACTGATAGGAATCAAACCAGGTTCCTGCAGCGCAAGTGTTCCCGCAAAAGCAATCATCTTTCCATCGTCATATTCATGAAAAGTAAGTGGGAGAGAATTAAATTCTGCAGTAATGCTTGTATCTTCTGCATTCTGAATGGAAAGAGTAATGGTTTTTCCCTGAACAACAGGCAATGGGTCAATGGATACTTGTGGTGTATCCGAAGCGATTAGCCTGTCATCAATTGAACTCCCTGAGTAATAAAGCATATCACCAGATATGATGTGTTTTTCGCCTTCATATGAACTATTTAACCGGATGTTCCAGGGATTGACCGCTGTCATTAATGCCACTTCCTCTATGCTTTGTGCAGAAGAAAGCATACCTAATGATGTTCTAACGTTTGCTTCATCGGGCTCTATTAAAAAAATTTCTGTTCCAATAAATAATTCTGATGGAGAGGTTATGCGGCTCAGCCTACTTAAAGTAGGAATATCAGCTTGTGATGAAATTACGAGATTTCGGAAAGTTTGCCCTGGTTGGATAAGAATACTGGTGATCATCCCATTAATCCCATCATAACCAGGAATCTTGATTTCATCACCAATGTTCAAGTTATTCGGGTCGATTGAAGCATTTGCGTCGATCAGTGTTTGCAAGTCAATTCCAAATCGAATGGCTATTGAGTAGAGCGTATCACCGGATTGAATAACGTAGGTAGGTAATACAGGTTCTGACTGTGCATGTACAGGATCAGGTATGCTTGTCAGCAGGAGAATGATCAGAAATAGAGAAAGCCTAGTTTTCATTGAAAATGATTCTATCACCGACCTGAAAATAATTCAGAACTTCAGGATGAACTTCAATGACATAGCGAGCTGGTTTTTCTGAAGAATATATCAATTTCCAGGGTTTCGCAAAAACCTTTGAAACAATGACATGATCTGAGTTCACCCATAAGACGCCAATAGGAAATTTCATAAACAACATGTGAATTGTTGTATTTATTTTTGTGTCTCTAAATTCATCAAAGACCAATCCCTCTGATGGAATTATCTCTTTTTGAAACATCAACCCCTTGAATTTTTGAAAAAATGTATTACATAATTTAAGGTTTATGCTATTGGAGTGCGGTGTTGTGGCATTAATTAGCGTTAAAATCTTTCTCATTTTCCACCCATTTGGTGCATTAGAAATTAGCTTTATTGAGAATTACTCTTTCAATACTACTAATCAAATCTTGTTGGCTAAAAGGTTTACAAATATAATCATCAACTTTGGCAATATGCAATCCCATTACACGATCAATAGCCTGAGATTTGGCAGTGATAATTATTACTGGAATCTTGTTGGTATTATTATTTGTTTTTATTTTGTTGTAAACATCCCAACCATCAAGATCAGGCATCATTAAGTCGAGAAGAATCAAATCGGGTTTTTCTTTCTCAACAAGGAAAAGACCTTCATAACCACCATTTGCACCAATCACTTCAAAGTTTTTCTTACTGAGAATCACCGAAACCAATTCGATCATCTCGGGATCGTCTTCAATGTATAGTATTTTGATGGAATTGCCATTTGCCATTATTTCACCTCAAAAGTATTATACAAGAATTGCGCAAATGGATAGTTTCCTGTCAACCTGAGTTTAGAATTTTCTGTCTGAGGTGGGAAAATGGATGAAATTTGTGGCAAATGTGACATGTGTCAGATATAATGATGTCAGGAGATTTCTATGCAGAAAAAAAGAATCGTGATTGTTGACGATCATGAAGTTGTAAGGATTGGGCTTCGTGCGTTATTAGCGCAAAATCCTCAATTTGAAGTAATTGGTGAAGCCGGTAATTCAAAAGATGCGCTTGAATTAGTAAGCCGGCTTAATCCTGATATAGTGTTGATGGATATTCGCCTTCCTGGCATTTCTGGTATTGAAGCATGTGAGCAAATAACCAGAGACTATCCACAAAGTAAAGTAGTCATGTTAACTTCTTACGCTGAAGATGAGATGCTCTTTAATGCAATCCGCGCAGGAGCTTCAGGATATGTCTTAAAGCAAATTGGGGGTGAAGACCTCATACATGCGTTAGAAGCAGTAGGACGAGGTGAGGCATTACTTGATCCAGCAGTCACCCAGCGAGTGTTTCAAGAAGTTCGAAGAGCTGTAAAAGAAGAAGAAGCATCAGCATTTGCCTCGCTTAGCCAACAAGAAAAGCATGTACTTAGCCTTGTTTCTGCTGGTAAAACCAATCGGGAAATTGCCAAAGAACTATTTCTTGGTGAAGGTACCGTTCGCAATTATGTTAGTAGCATTCTTTCGAAATTAGGAGTTAGTAATCGGGCTGAAGCTGCAGCATATGCGGTTGAACATAACCTGAAAGAATATTTATAATTCCTCACCAGAAATTTCTTGCCAGGTCTGTTGCATAAAAAGAGCATCCTCTTCAAGAATTGGGCTTTCACAGAGGATTCTGCCTTTTGTTTGGAATTGCACAAGCGCTTTAAATAGATCTTTTAGATTGAGATCTGATTCTTGTATTGGGAGATGATTTCGTTCGCCTTTTAAAGAATATTCGATACCCGAAAGGTGAATATGGATCTTATTAAGAAGGTCTTGTCCTAATTCTTTTCCGTATTGTTCCAATAAACGACACCATTCATCATAGGTGTTCATTCCACCATTGCCAGTACGTGCATGAAGATGGGCAAAATCAAGACAAGGTAGCACTTGAGGAACAGCTTTCGCCATCTCCAGGGTATCTTCAAGAGAGCCAAGCATTGCAGATTTCCCCATTGTTTCAGGGCGAAGTATCACAGGGTTTCCTAATTTTATTAATTCATCAATACAGCCTTTCAATCTTTCAATTGCAATCTTGAGCACAACAGATGCAGATTGTCCAAAATAAGAGCCGGGGTGAAAAATGATGTCTGTAGAGCCTGCCAGATTTCCATATATAGCCGAATCCATCAAACGTTTTCTTGATTTAGGCCATTCATCATCATTCGCATTCAAGTTAATAAAGTATGGAGCATGCACACTGATACCAACATCATTTATTTTTGCAGCCTGCTTGATTTCAACACAGGTCGCTTCAGAAACTCTTACTGACTGTACCCATCCCAGTTCAAAAGCGTTTAAATTAAGTTCCTTTATCCTCTGAATTGCACCAAGACTTCCACCGGGTTTCTTGGGAGTGCTCATAGGTGAACCTACTGTTCCGAAGCGATAACTGAGTGTCATAATTATTCTCCCGATGAAGTTATTAGAAGATATATATGCCGACCAAAAATGATTATCCCGACCAATGCAGCACCGATCGCCAGGATCAATACGCCAGCAGCGGCTGTGTCTTTTGCGATTTTTGCAATAGGGTGCAGTTCAGGCGAAGCCAAATCTACTACTGATTCGATTGCAGTATTGAAACATTCAGCAGACCATACTAATCCTATAAAAATGATCAAGAAAAGCCACTCATACCAATCTATATGAAGAAAGATACCTGCAAATAGTACAAGAATGGTAACTGACAGGTAAATCCATGTGTTCCGTTGAGTGCGTATCACATGGAATATTCCAGCAAAAGCATTTTTAAATGAAATAATACGCGAATAATTATTGTTCATTTTCTATGAAATCTTGCATTTTTTTCAAGACCAAATTCTGTTTTTCCCACATTACTTTTTCATCTTCCACATCAGCATGGTCATAACCACATAAGTGAAGAATTCCGTGCACAATAAGAAGTGCGATCTCTTGTCTCAATGGATGATTTGCAGCAATGGCTTGTTTTTGTGCTTGGGGTACTGAAATGATAATATCTCCCAAATGGTTCAAGCCAGTTTCGGGATTGGGATAATTGCCTTCAAAGGATAGAACATCTGTCGTCGCATCAATATTCCGGTATTTTAGATTGAGGTCCTTTACGGTTTCGTCTTGTTCCAGGGCAATCGATAACTCAACTTCTTCACCTTCGTTAACTTGATGTAGAGTTTGGTCAGCAAGCTTTTCAATCCATGTTTGAGAAAGAAGAGAAGAAAAATCGGGATGAATATTCACTTCGACTATCATTTCGCTGTACTTTCTTTTGTAAGAGGTGTCGTAGGTCGTTCCCCGTCAGGGTAACGTATACGTGGATGATAAGTATTTCGCAAGGTAAAAACAAACGATTCTATTGTTCGGTTCAGATCTTGAAACGTAAGGTTGGTATCATTCAATTGACTTTGCTGAAGGCAGATATCCACGGCTTTTCGCACGATTTCACGGAGTTCATTTTCGTCTTTTGGTAAATCAGCACGGGCTTTAGCTTCAGCACAATCCGCCAACATCAAGAGAGCGGTTTCTCGGGTTTGAGGGCGAGGACCTGGGTAGCGAAAATCTTCTTTGTTCACGTAATTACCATTTACTAGTGAAAGCTCTTTTGCTTTGTTATATTGAAATCTCGTAATGGTAGTACCATGATGTTCAAGGACGAAATCACGAATGCGTGGGGGCATCCGATATTTTTTCATGAGAGCCATCCCATCGGTTACGTGTTGAATAATGATTCTAGAGCTATCTTCAGGAGTTAAATTATCATGAGGGTTGGCTTGATTTCCAATTTGGTTTTCAATGAAGTAATGAGGATTCATTGCTTTTCCCACGTCATGATACAAAGCACCAACTCGCACCAATAATGGATCTGCGCCGATTATCTTTGCTGCCTGTTCTGCAAGGTTGGCTACTTGGAGGCTGTGTTGATATGAACCGGGTGCATTTTGTAAAAAGAATTGAAGCAATGGGTGATCGGATCTGGAAATCTCGAGCAGATGGAGTGGTGTAGCCAACCCAAATATTTGGGTTAACATGAATTGGAATAACAGTGCCAGGCTGGCAGAAGCAACTCCATTCAAAAAAGAAGTACCTACCAATGTCGCAATACCGAGCCAATCGGTATATGGTTCTGTCAAACGATAAGCAATGATGACCAGACTGCCTGCCAGCCCAATTGCCAGACCTGCCCAGATATAACTTACAACACGCCTACCTCTTCCCATCACCCAAATGCCGCACATGCTAGAAATTGCATAAAAAAGCGTCAAATCCAGGGAGAATGTCATATCAAATGCGGTAGTGATGGAGAGAATTAATGAAAAAATAATCCCTAATTCAGTAGAGAACAAACTGGCTATAACAAGTCCAAATGCCGCAAGCGGGAAAAAATACGGTAAAACAGTATGCCCCGGTATAAGAAATCGCCCCGCATACAAGAAAATTAAGAAAGCGATGGAGATCATTACCAGGCTTGTTATACTGATAGAAAGATTTAATTTTCTATGTGAAAGAAAAACAACAACAAATCCAGCTGAAACAAGAGTAATGGCAAAGGCAGCAATCAAATTATTCGTTAATGGATTCGATCGAATAATTCCATATTGTTTGAGGGCTTCTTCAATCTCAGGTGTAATTATTTCTCCACGTTGAACGATCAACTCATTGGCAATAAATGATTTATAGATGGGTTTAACAGCATCCGCTGCTTTTTGTTGTGCTGCGGTCGTTAATTCTTCACTATAAAGACTATTTGGAACAACATAGGGACTGACAATTGCTTCTACCAACTTGGATTGCTCGGTTGTCAGTGAATAACTTACCAGTGTAGCTACAGATCGGCGAGCTTCTGATACCTGCGTGTCACGAATAGAATTCCGCATTACCTGTTCCAAAACAGAAAGAGCTTCTTGTTGGATTAGATACCATCTTGTATCTGGCATGGATAAGATAGATGCGATCGTATCATCTTGAAGATCCATTTCAAGCAGGTTTTGAAGATCATCATGCCTTTGTTGTTCTGTTGCCAGAGAATCCACTCGCACCGTGGAAATATAGGCAAGAGCTGTTCGAAGTTTTTCAACCTGGGTTCTCGATATGAGAGGATCAGCGGGTAAATAAATAGGTTGAATAGATTGCCGAGCGTTGTCTTGTGCTTTGGCAGTGGATATTTCACTCAAATAAGAATGCGCGTAAGGAGCTTCAATTGACCGGGGTGAGACATCACCGACAACCAAAGAGTATGAACTGGAATCAAGATAGAGCGGAAGAGCAACGCCGATGAATGTTAGTATTGAAATTGAAACAAGCAGGATGGTCTGAAGGACTGCTATCCGTTCATTTTGACCAGGTGTTTTTTCAGGATCAAAGTCCATTATGCTTTTGATTCCAGAACCCTCTTCACAGTTTGACTGATGAGTGCATTGGGTGCCTGTCCTTGAACTCGTGGGAGGAGAACTTTCATTACCTTTCCCATATCTGCTGCGCTTGAAGCCTTAACTTCCTTTATAGCAGCTTCGATAAAAGGAATTAGCTCTTCTTCTGAAAGTTGCTTTGGGAGATAACTTTCAAGAATGGCAATTTCCTGCCTATTCTGTTCTATCATGTCTGGTCTACCCGCTGCTTCTGCATCTTTTATTGAATCCAATCGAATTTTCCCTTCCTTCTGGATGATCGTTAAGATGGCGGCATCTTCAATTGGAATACCTTTTTCTGCGTCTCCCAGCTTGATCGCACTAAGGATCAAGCGTAAAACACGCAGTTTCATTTCATCTTTACTTCGCATTGCATTTTGAATATCTTGCTCAATCGTTTTTCGTAAACTCATTATAGAAATAAACCTTTCTAGGGACTGACAGTTATCAGGTCTTTTATTTGATTATACGTGGTTTCACCAATTCCAGACACGTTCATAATATCTTCTTTATTAGTAAAAGGTCCATGTTCCTGGCGATAGCGAATGATCTCTTCTGCTTTGGTGGGGCCAATTCCAGGTAATTGGGTCAATTCTTCATTTGATGCTTTGTTGATATTCAAAGGATTTGCTTGTGAAAAATTGCTTGTTATTAATGGAGTGCTTTCATAACCGACACCAATCTGATCTGAAGATAAATTCTCTCCGATTCTAGGAATATAAATTTTACTGCCATCAATTAATGGAGCTGCCAGGTTGATTAAACCTGTGTCACTGTTGCTGCATAATCCACCTGCTGCCTGTATGGCATCGATTACCCGGCTAGTTTTCGCTACCTGATATACTCCTGGGTTTTTCACAGCTCCATCGACGTGAATTGTAATGGGAGCTGGTGTTACAGGATCACTCAAGGAATAAGGAATTCCATGAGGACGAGTCGAAACTATAATAATCAATCCTGCACAAATAAGCGCTAAGAAAGCGCCAAGGGCAACAGCTTGCCAGGTTTTCATTGCGATGTTTGTAGTTTTTCTTCCTCTTTCAACATTGCATTAAAGGCAGCAATAGAAACTTCCAACATTGTTTCATCCGGTTCGGCTGTAGTCAGACGTTGTAAAGCCAGATTGGGCTTTACCATCCACCAAACAAATGAATTTTGTAAATGGTTTGCAGTCCAGCGAATATACTCATAAGCAAGTCCAGCAATGACCGGAAGTAAAATAATCCTGCTTAACAAACGCCAAAAAACTGACAATGGACCTAATAGTGTAAAGACGATGATAGAAAGCACCACAAGAGTAAGCAGGAATGCTGTTCCGCATCGAGGGTGTTGTGTAGAAATAGGTTTGAGGTTTTTAGGAGTAAGCTCTATACGAGATTCATACGCATTAATTGTTTTATGTTCAGCGCCATGATATTGAAATACACGATGAATATCAGACATTTTTCCGACTCCCCAAATGTAAAGAATCAGGAAAATCAAGCGAACAAAACCTTCGACCAGATTTCCCAGCCAGCTACTCCACTTGAATAGAGAGTCTGTCCATTGACCGATGAGAGCTGGCAAAAGGAAAAATATCACTACTGCAATCACAATTGACACAGTAAATGTTAAATAAAGCGTCGGCCCTTCAATTTTCGGATCGTCATCGCCTGTTTGATAATTTGCTGAATAAGTTAAGTAACGCATCCCCAAGCCAAGTGAATCCCATAAAGATATCAATCCACGTAATAATGGGATATTCTTCAAGTTTCCGGTATAAATCCCAGAGAGCTTTTCTGTGCGAATAATTATCTCACCATTTGGTTTGCGAAATGCAGCAGCGAGGGAATTACTCCCTCGCATCAGCACACCTTCTATTAATGCTTGCCCACCATAATTAGGTAATCGTTGCTGTTCGGGCATGAATGATTTATTTCCTTAACTCTTGCATATTTATGAGAAAGTGGATCAATGAATTGATACCTGTATACCAGGTAGGGAGATCCAGTTTTTCATTTGGCGCGTGGACATGGTCATCTGGTAGTCCGAAACCACCCAGAATTGAATCGCTACCGATTGATGATTTCATGTAGTATGCAATCGGAATACTTCCACCTTCACGTTTGAAGAGAGGTTTCTTTCCCCAAGCTCGTTCAAGAGCGTCTGCAAATGCATTAACCTCTGGTAAATCTGTCCGCGTAATTGAAGCAGGAGCACCAGACATAGGGGTCAATTCCCATCGCACAGTATCAGGAGCGTGCATTTGAAGATATTTCACAAGTTGTTGCTGCACTTCTGCTGGGTCTTGCTCAGGTACAAGGCGCATGGATATTTTTGCCATTGCCCAGGAAGGGATAATAGTTTTTGATCCATGCCCAATGAAACCAGAATACAAACCATTCACATCCAGAGTCGGGCGGGCGCCAGTTCGTTCGGCAGGAGAAAAACCCTCTTCTCCCCACAATTCTGGTACACCTGTTTGCTGTTTGTATGTTTCCTCATTGATCGGTAATTCTTCGATCTGTTTACGGTCTTTTTCTGTGAGGGGAATGACAGAATCATAATACCCGGGAAGCGTTATGCGGCCATGTTCATCATGCATGCCAGAAATAAGATCACATAAAACTTGTGCAGGATTATGAACAACGCCTCCAAACATACCAGAATGTAAATCAGTTTTGGGACCATAAACACGCAATTCAAAATATGCCAAACCACGTAGAGCATATGTGATTGTTGGCGTGTTTTTAGCAATCATACCTGAATCGGGATTGAAAACTATATCGCTTTGTAGTAATTCTTTATATTCTTCAAGTTTTGGCGGCAGGCTGGGTGAACCAATTTCCTCTTCACCCTCAAGAATCCATTTCAAATTGAGATGAAGATCAGTTGTTTTTATCACCGATTCTATGGCACTCAGGCAGGCAACGATTTGACCTTTCATATCCGAAACGCCACGTCCAAAATAGCTGTCATTTCGTACTTCTGGTTCGAATGGCGGTGTTTCCCATAGTTCCAAAGGATCAGGGGGTTGAACATCATAATGACCATAAAACAGAACCGTGGGATAAGCAGGATCAATTATTCTTTCAGCATAAACCAGGGGGTATTTTGGCGTAGAAATCAGCCGTGTTTCAAATCCAAGCTTTTCTAATTTGGCAATTAACCAGTTTGCGGCGTCTAACATAGAGTTAGCAAGATCAGGATCAGTCGACACAGAGGGAATACCGACAAATTCACCCAAGGTATTTAAGAATGCTTCTTTATTTTTCTGTGCGTAATCAAGGGCAGAATTGCGTATTGATGTCATAGAGTCTCCTTATACATATAAAATGAATTATATGCTATTTTGCTTTTCTAATGGTGAAATCTGATATTGCTTGTGCTTTATTTGATTAATTGTTAAAATAATGGAAACGGGTTCGGTGGTCGATCCTGGTAGTGCCAGGGTCGGCGTAGGGTAATAAAAATAAGCCCTTCGAAAAGTACCGCCATCCGATGTCCACCGATCCTATGCCCATTTACCATTCTATTTCCATACCTGATTCACTTGATAATCTGCGAACTGTGTTACACACAGCTCCAGAAAACACCAGGATACTTGCTGGTGGTACGGATATCTTATTAGAATTGAAACAAGATATCGAACCATCCATTGATTTAATGGTGGATGTGACTTCAATTCCAGAACTACAACGGTTTGAAGAAAATGAGGATCAATTATTCATTGGGGCTGCAGTTCCACTTTCCACTATTGCAGCTTCACCGGTAGTTGGAAAGTATGCCCTGGCATTGCAGGAAGCCTGTAGGTTGATCGGAGGTCCTCAGGTAAGAAATGTTGCCACCCTTGGTGGGAATGTTGCACATGCTCTTCCCGCTGCAGACGGAAGTATATCGTTGTTATCCCTTGATGCAAGTGCACAAATCATGGAAACCAGCGGAAAAATTACCGTACGGAAACTTTCTGACCTCTATCTTGGACCAGGAAAAACTGCATTACTTCCAAAAGAGGTCATCATTGGTTTTCTTGTGAAGAAAACCAATCCGGGTCAGGGATCTGCATTTAAGAGAATAATGCGCCCACAGGGAGTTGCCTTACCAATCCTCAACATTGCTATTTGGGCAGAACGCACTGGTTTAACAATCCACTCCATCCGGATTGCTGTAGGACCGGGTGGTCCCATACCTACCAGATGCATTGAAACAGAGAGCTTCCTGTCTGGGAAAAGACCCGAAGAAGCAATCATAGATGAAGCTGCAGAAATTCTTTTGCGTAATATCAAGCTTCGTACAAGTGCACAACGCGCATCCGCGTCATATCGGAAACATCTATGTGTCCAGCTTTTTAAGGATGTACTTCTTGAAGCCTGGAATCGTTCTGGACAAATGAATTCATAGGGCATTACATTATGAATACCGAAAAATATTCAATACACTTTATTGTTAATGGAAAGGAAATTGATGTAGAGGTTAATGCATCAGAGATGCTTTCAGATGTGCTCCGCGAAAGACTGGGTTTGATCGGAACTAAAATTGGATGTAATGAAGCCGAATGTGGTGCCTGTACTGTAATCGTTAATGGCAAACCAATTCTGTCTTGTACATATCCTGCAGTTCGTGCAAATGGTAAAACTATCTTGACGATCGAAGGATTAGCAAAAGAAACAAATGATGGGTTTGTCCTTCATCCTTTACAAGAAGCATTCATGAAGCATGGAGCTGTTCAATGTGGTTTCTGCATCCCCGGGCAAATAATGACTTCATACGCTTTATTACAGGAAAATCCTGATCCTTCTGATGAAGAGATCCGTTTTGCTTTGAAAGATACTCTCTGCAGGTGTGGCACCTACCCATCTATTGAAAGAGCTATACACTCTGCCGCAGAAACAATGAAGACAGGAAAGCCTGTTGCTTCTCCAGCGATAGACGATTCAATCCGCGCACAAAAAGTCATTGGTCATACACATATTCGACCTGAAGCAATGGATAAAGTAACCGGTAAAGCTTTATTTACAGATGACTTGAAGTTTCCTGGAATGTTGATTGGTGCCACGAAACGTTGTGGCATTCCACATGGAATTGTTTTAAAACTTGATGTTGAGGACGCCAGAAAAGTACCTGGAGTGGTTGCTGTATTAACAGCCGATGACATTCCCGGACAGATCAACCATGGATTGGTAATCCAGGATTGGCCAACACTTATTGGGGTAGGTCAAAAAGTTCGTTATGTGGGAGATGCTATTGCGATTATAGCTGCAGAAACAAAAGAGGCAGCACAAGAGGCACTAGATAAGATCAAAGTAGAATTCCAACCATTACCTGTGATTACAAGTGCGGTACAGGCAAATGAACCAGATGCTGAAAAGGTGCATGAAAATGGCAACCTGCTGAAACATATCAAGGTTCGTAAAGGTGATATCGAAAAAGGCTTTGCAGAATCCGAAATCATCATTGAGCGGACATATCATACTGGTATTGTTGATCATGCATTTATTGAACCGGAATGCAGTATTGCTCGTGTGACTGATGAAGGTCGTATTGAAGTGTATGTTGGATCACAGATCCCTTATCAGGACCGCAGTCAGGTGGCTGCGGTGATGAATATGCCAGAAGATCGCGTTCGGATCAAAGGAATGATGATCGGTGGCGGGTTCGGTGGCAAGGAGGATATCATGGGGCAGATCCATGCTGCGTTATTAGCATGGAAAACAAAACGTCCAGTAAAGATCCTTTATGATAGGCACGAATCTCTTGTGGTGCATCCAAAACGACATGCCACACAAATTACAGTGAAAATCGGGGCAAAACTAGATGGAACACTGATCGCTGTGAAAACTGAATTATATGGTGATACAGGCGCTTACGCTTCTTTGGGCGAAAAAGTAATGACTCGTGCCACTACGCACTCAACCGGTCCATATTCTATTCCTCACGTTAAAGCTGATTGTTATGCAATGTATACCAATAATCCTCCGGCTGGGGCATTTCGTGGGTTTGGTGTACTACAATCCGCCTTTGCCGTTGAATCAACCATTGATGAATTAGCAGAAGCCTTAAAAATTGATCCAATAGAAATAAGATTAAAGAATGCATTAAAAGTTGGAAGCATAACAAATACTGGTCAGCTTTTAAAAGATAGCGTAGGTCTGATTGAGTGCATAGATAAAGCCTGTGCTGAAATGAAGCGATTAGGTGGACATGAACCATTTAAGGCAAAAATTGATCCACAGAATCCCAATCTCGTCCGTGCATGGGGGTTGGCAGTTGCATTCAAGAATACTGGACTGGGTGGAGGTGCTCCTGATAAAGCGGGAGCAGAAGTTGAACTCTTCCCAGAAGGTATAGTTGAAGTAAGAACATCATCAGCAGAACTTGGACAAGGCCTGGTAACCGTGCTACAGTTAATTGCTGCTGAAGAATTGGGAATGAAGGCTAAAGATGTAAAGGTGTATCTTTCTGATACTGATAAAACTCCTGATGGAGGTCCTACCACTGCTTCAAGACAAACTTATGTTACTGGAAATGCTGTGAAAGGTGCAGCAGCTGCATTACGTGACAATATCACAAGTGTTCTTGCTGAACGTTATGATATTGCACCAGACAAGGTGAAATTCATCGAAGGATTGGCACAAGTTGGCGAAAAAGTCCTTACTTTGGGTGAAATTGCGCATATTATGCAGCAAGAAGGGAAAAAGCTCACCGGTTTATATGAGTATTGGGCACCGAAAACCATGCCATTAGGTGAAGGTGGGGATATGCATTTCGCATATTCATATGCAGCGCAAGCCGCTGAGGTGGAAGTCAATACCATCACTGGTGAAGTAAGAGTATTGCGAGTTATTTCAGCAAATGATGTCGGTACTGCCATCAACCCTCTTGGTCTGAAAGGGCAGGTAGAAGGTGGTGTGATCATGGGGTTAGGAAATGCATTAACGGAAAAGTTTATTGTCAAAGATGGATATGTCATTACCGACAGGTTGGCAAAATACAGGATCCCATCCATAGCAATAACACCTGAGATCATTCCCATTATCGTGGAGCATCCCACTAATGATGGGCCTTTTGGGGCAAAGGGCGTGGGTGAAGTAGTGAGCATCCCCACAACTCCAGCAATTACGAATGCAATTTATAATGCAGTAGGTGTGCGCGTGCGCTCGTTACCCGTAGATCAGGAATTAATAGCAAGCGAATTGAATAATTTCCAAATAGGAGGGTAAAGATGCTGATCACCAACGGAAAGCTCATTACCTGGGATGAGCCCAACCAGATTCTCGAAGGAAGCGCTATTTTAATCCAGGATGGCATGATAAGAAAAATTAGCAACCAGGAAGAATTAATCCAGAAATATCCTGCAGAGGAACGTCTGGATGCCAAAGGGCAATATGTGATGCCAGGGAATATTTGTGCACATACCCATTTTTATGGAGCATATTCCCGCGGGATGGCGATCCCTGGTTCTGCACCCGATAGTTTCCCAACAATACTTGAAAAATTGTGGTGGCCATTGGACAGATCATTGACGCTTGAAGATGTGAAATATTCAGCATATGTGTGCATTCTCGAAGCCATTCAACATGGTACGACTACTTTAATCGATCATCATGCTTCGCAAAATGCTATCAGGGGTTCTTTGGAAGAAATCGCAAAAGTTGTTGGAGAAACAGGTGTCCGGGCTTCATTATGCTATGAAGTGACTGACCGTGATGGTGATGAACGCACACAGCAAGGAATCGAAGAAAATCTCGTAAATGTTGAATATGTAAAGAAAGAAAAACCTTTTGACGGAAGGCTGTCTGCCACATTTGGCCTACATGCAAGCCTGACTTTATCCGAGAAAACTCTTGAAAAATGCCGAAAAGCCTGCCCAGATAATGTTGGTTTTCACATTCATGTTGCTGAACATTCTGTTGATCAATACGCAACTTTAGAAAAAACTGGTGTAAGAGTCGTAGATAGATTAAAAAAGCATGGAATTCTTGGACCAAAAACTATTGTCGTCCATGCAGTCCATATCGACGGCCGAGAAATGGAATTGCTTCGCGATAGTCATACCTGGGTGACTCACCAGCCGCGTTCGAATATGAATAATGCGGTTGGTATTTCACAGGTGGAATCGATGTTGCGAATGGGAATACCAGTTTGTTTGGGAAATGATGGCTTTTCTAACGCGATGTGGGAAGAGTGGAAGACCTGTTATCTGGTTCACAAGTTGTGGAACCTTGATCCAAGGAGAATGGGTGGATACTCTATTCAACAGATAGCTGCATACAATAACTCGTTGCTGGCTACTCAGCAATTTGGTGGAGAGACGATCGGAAAACTTGTTGAAAATGCCAGGGCAGACATTATTCTTGTCGACTATAAACCCTTTACCCCTGTTACTGCAGGAAATCTTCCCTGGCATATCGTTTTCGGATTTCATGAAAGTATGGTAACAACAACTATTGTGAATGGAAAAATTTTGATGAAGAACAGGGAAATATTAACGGTGGATGTGGAAAAAGTATTTGCAGAAGCGCAAAAATGTGCTCCTGAATTATGGCATCGATACCAACAACAATTTTCATAAACACTTGGAGGCTGATGTGACTGATTTACCTGCAATAAAAACAATAGGTATCTTGGGCGGCACTGGAAAAGAAGGAAAGGGTTTAGCTTTTCGTTGGGGGCGTGCAGGATATAAGATTCTCATTGGTTCACGAAATTTAGAGAAAGCATTAAATGCAGCAAATGAGATAAAAGGTATTTTGGGGCAATCTGCTAATGTTTCTGGCTTAACGAATGCTGAAGTTGCAAAGCAAAGTGATATTGTTGTTCTAACCGTACCTTTTGCTGCACAGAAAGATACTCTGGAAGCAATAAAATCAGATCTGCAGGGAAAAATCCTGATCAATGTATCCGTTCCGCTTGTTCCGCCAAAGGTTACCAAAGTTCAAATGCCTCCTGAAGGCAGTGCTGCAATGCAGGCTCACTTGGTTTTAGGAGAAGGAGTGGAAGTTGTAGCAGCCTTCCAGAACATTTCCTATGAAAATCTATTGACACAAGAAGATGTCAATTGTGACGTGCTTGTATGCGGAACCAGTAAAGCTGCACGTGAAGTTGTTTTGAAACTTATTGAGGAAGCGGGATTGATTGGTTGGGATGCTGGACCTATCGAGAATGCAGTAGTAGTAGAAGGACTGACTTCTGTTTTGATTGGAATCAATAAGCAATATAAAGTCGAAACCTCTGGTATTCGAATTACTGGTGTTGATAGAAAGGTTTCTTTATGAGTTTAACTTTAACCGCAATCCCGAATTTCCCCCTGGTTAAGCCAGGGGATGATATTGCTGGACTGATTCTTTCAGCGACATCTGGTGCAGGTATTGAAATACAAGATGGTGATATTCTTGTTTTGGCACAGAAGATAGTGTCAAAAGCAGAAGGTAGACTGGCAAATCTTTCGGAAATAACACCTTCGGAACAAGCGCTAGCCCTTGCAGAAAAAACAGGGAAAGATGCCCGGATGGTAGAATTGGTATTAAGTGAAAGCAATAAAGTATTACGATATCGAACAAACGTCCTTATTGTTGAACACAAATTAGGGTTTGTTTGTGCAAATGCAGGGATTGACCATTCTAATGTAGAAGGTTTGTATGGGAATTCAGATGAATGGATGTTATTGCTTCCGAAGAATCCCGATGCATCAGCAGAAGCGATCCGAAGAAAGATAGAATATCAAACTCACACGCGAATAGGTGTGATGATCATAGATTCGCATGGTCGTGCTTGGCGAAATGGTACATTGGGGACTGTAATCGGTCTTTCAGGGATGCCTGGTCTGGTTGATCTACGTGGTAAACCAGATCTCTTTGGTTTCAAGTTGAAGATCACCCAGGTGGCTGCTGGTGACGAACTTGCTGCAGGTGCTTCCTTAATAATGGGACAGGCAAGCGAAGGTACCCCAGTAGTTCACGTAAGAGGTTTTCCTTATCCGTTAAGAGAAGGAAGCTTGAAAGAACTCATACGACCAGAAAATGAGGACATGTTTAGATAATGTTGGCAATCGCTTCATTGGTCAGTTTGAATACAGGTCCCAGAAGTAAAGCACTTTGGGACTCTATTGAAGATCGATGCAGTGCTTTTGGATATACTAGAACTCGAATTCCCCATTTCTCATGGCAAGTCGCAAAAGATTATGATCTTCAATCGATGCTTCCAACAATGGAAGACCTAGTATCAACTTGGAAAGAATTTTCGATAAACACAGCAGGTTTGGGTTTATTCACAGGAGAGTACCCTGTCCTATATTTGCCAATAATTAAAACACAAAACTTGCTTGAAAAGCATAAGGAGTTATGGAATCTCTGTTCCAGCTTTGGAACAGAAATAAGTTCGATGTACGAACCTGAAAACTGGTTGCCACATATTACCCTTGTTCATCAAGGATTTTCGTTAGATAGCGTGACATGTATCATAAAAGATTTATACTTACAAAAGATTAGCTTTGAATTTCTCGTTAAAAAGATCGAAATTATTTTTCAAGAAAACGGAAACGAAGGAATTAAAGCTGAAATATTGTTACAGAAAGGGTAGAAAGTGAAAATAACTGCTTTAGCTGGTGGAGTCGGTGGTGCAAAACTTGCAGATGGATTGGCAAGAAGTCTCTCAGCAGATGAGTTAACCGTTATAGTCAATATTGGCGATGATTTTGATTACTTTGGATTTCACATCTGCCCTGATCTAGATACTGTATGTTATACACTAGCAGGTATGGCAAATCCTGATACAGGCTGGGGGAGAGCTCACGAAAGCTGGGTGGTATTGGATAATATCAGCAAGTTGGGTGGGCCAGCCTGGTTCCACCTGGGCGATCAGGATATCGCCACACATATTGAAAGAACCAGGCGATTGAAAGCTGGAGAAAGTCTCAGTCAGGTAGTAAAAGCATTTTGTAAAGCATGGGGGATTAGAGTAAATGTACTTCCAATGAGCGATCAGGATGTTCGCACGATCGTGCAAACAAAAGGGTTGGGAGAACTTGAATTTCAAGATTACTTTGTGCGGAATCTTTGTGAGCCAGAGGTAACGGGTTTCCGATTTCAAGGAATTGAAACCGCCATGCCGGCCCCGGGTGTAATCGATGCTATCCGTCAGGCTGATTATGTCATCATTTGTCCATCAAATCCCTGGGTAAGTATTGCCCCTATTCTTTCTGTTGCTGGAATTCGGCAGGAGATACGAAAAAAGGTTGTCGTGGCAGTCTCTCCTATTATTGGTGGGCAAGCAGTAAAAGGACCAGCAGCGAAAATGTTCCATGAGCTGGGTATCGAAGCAAGCGCCATGGCTGTAGCTTCACAGTACAAAGATTTCTTAAAAGGGTTCGTGCTAGACACTTTGGATACCAGCAACATCGATGCAATAAAGCAGTGGGGTATAATTCCACTCGTATCTGACACTTTAATGAAGACCATTGAAGATCGTAAACGGCTGGCAACTGAAATACTCTCTTTCTGTTATGCAATCAACCAATAAGGTGGGCACATGAGCCATTGGATATGTGTTCCAATAAAACCATTTGAATATGGAAAATCGAGACTGGAAGAATTGCTGACCTTTGAGCAGCGAATTAGATTAAATCGCGCTTTGTTTTCTCATACATTAAAAGCTATCCAACAATCCAAATGGTCAAATAATGGAATAGTAATAAGTAAAGGAAGTGAAGCCCTCCAAATTGCAAGGAGGTTTGGATTTTTAACAATTATCGAGAATCCCCCTTACGGGTTAAATCGTTCACTAAGGAAAGTAATAAAAGAGTCAATTCTCGAATCAGCCACAAGCCTTACAATAATTCCTTCAGATTTACCCTTACTTACGACGGAAGAATTAAATGATTTGTTTGATTTAAGGATCAAGCAGAATGGATTGATCATCGTGCCAGATCAAAAAATGGAAGGAACCAATATTCTTTCTATCATGCCTCTGGATTCTATCTCATTCCAATATGGAAGAGATTCCTTTCAAAAGCATATAAATTCTGCCAGATCTGCTTCGATCCAAGTAACAATACAAGAATCAATATTATTAGGAATAGATCTGGATACAGAAGCTGACCTCATAGAAATACTTGCCATTAATCCTAACATTATTGATGAAATTCCTGAACTTGGTAGTTTACAAACTGTTATACAACCTAAAGGAGTGAGAAATGAATAAACCAGCAGCTCTCTATTTACAAGATGCACATGATCTACGTGATGGGTTAGATTATGTTCGTTACGCAGAGGAAAAAGGCTTTGATTCTATATGGCAGGCTGAAAGCCGTTTGGTTCGTGATGCCATCGTTCCCATGGCAGCTTATGCTGCTGTTACAAATAGGATAAAAATTGGCTCTGGTGTTATTAACAACTGGACTAGAAATATTGGGCTACTGGCAGCTACATTCCTTACATTAGATGACCTGGCTCCAAATCGTATTATCTGTGGAATTGGTGCCTGGTGGGATCCACTTGCAAGGAATGTTGGAATTATTCGTTCAAAACCTCTTACAGCCATGAAAGAGACAGTCACGGTACTTCGACGATTATTGAATATGGAACGTGTAACATTCCATGGAGAATTCATCAATGTAGAAGGGATTGAGCTTGATGTAGTGCATGGTAGAAAAGAACCTCGTCATGTACCGATCTATATTGGAGCTACGGGCGATCAGATGATGGAATTGACTGGAGAATTGTGTGACGGTGTTGTACTAAATTACTGTGTGTCACCAGAATATAACACCAAGGCTCTGGAATTGTTGGATAAAGGCGCAAAAAAATCTGGCAGAAGAGTTGAGGATATTGATCGCCCTCAATTGGTGGTCTGTTCTGTTGATTATGACCATGACAAAGCTATTGATACTACACGAGAATTGCTCACCCAATATCTTGCACAACAACCACATATCGCAAAAGCTTCTGGCGTTTCAATGGACGTGGTTGAAAAAATCCAATCGATTTTGGGTTGGCCTGCAACCCATGAGCAAATCCAGAAAGCAAAACATCTAGTACCAGAAGAACTGATAAACAGAATCACTGCATCTGGAACACCTGATGAGGCGAGAGCGAAAGTCGAGGAATATCGAAAGCATGGTTGTACACTGCCCATTCTGTACCCCGTTGGTGGTGATGTAAAATTGTTGATTGATACATTTCGCGCTTAGTGATACAGGAGGATCTTATGATCATTGAGTATCAGCGTCCAGGATCGATGGATGAAGCGATCAAGTTGCTTGGTCGGAAGAATCCAACAACTCTTCCCTTAGGAGGAGGTACTGTTATTAGCACAAAACAAAAACTGGAAGACTTTGCTGTGGTCGATATTCAGAATCTTGGATTAAACAAAATTGATTTCGATGAAAATTTGATCATTATTGGCTCAGCTTGCAGTTTGCAATCACTGATTGATGACAAGCAAATTGACCCTACATTGAAAAAAGCGATAAATAGAGAAGTCAGTTATAACATGCGAAATATGGCAACGATTGGCGGGACAATAATCGCAGCTGATGGATGTTCTCCATTGCTGACTGCGTTATCTGCAATAGATGCAAAAACTATATGGCAACCTGAAAGTACAGAGATTTTGCTGGGTGAATGGCTACCATTACGGGAAAACATGAAACCGGGGTTATTACTTGAGAAAATTCAGTTCAACAATCAGGTGAAACTAGAAATTAAATCGCTAGGGCGTAGCCCAAGAGATTATCCAATGGCTACGATAGCGATTGCTCAATGGAAGAATGGACGAGTGCGCATAGTGATAGGTGCGAATCGAGAAGGCTATCCTATTTTAGCAATGGATGGTACTGGTGTTCAAGGAGCTTATGAGGCGGTTAAACAAATTTGTAAAACTGCCCTGGTTGGTCATACACATGAAACATATTTTACAACTGTATTGCCTGAATTGGCTCGTCAGATGACTCAGGCGCTGTGAGCCCGCTGATGGAGGAGAAATAATGGATATTATTTTTACCCTGAATGGAAAACAGGTTCAATGGAAGATTTCTGCAAGTGATACATTATTAACCGTTCTTCGAAGTCAAGGATATTTCAGCGTAAAATTTGGAGGTTGTGAGAAAGGTGAATGTGGCGCTTGCACTGTCCTTTTAGATGGGAAACCAGTAAATTCTTGCTCTATGCTGGCAGCACAGGTTGATGGACATAAGGTTGAAACTATCGAGAGTCTGGGTGAACATCCTATTAAAGGATGGGCAATGTCAAAAGGTTTGCATCCAATTCAACAGGCTTTCATCGAAACAGGTGCGGTTCAATGTGGCTACTGCACGCCGGCATTTATACTTGCTGCAAAAGCATTATTAGATAAAGAACCCAATCCCACAGAGGAAATGGTAAAAGAAGCAATTTCGGGTGTTCTCTGCCGCTGTACCGGGTATATTAAACCAGTACAGGCAGTATTGCGGGCAGCAGCCATTTTGCGCGGTGAAACAGTGGAGCCTATCAATCCTGAGGGGTTAGAAGTACCACCAGAATGGATGATGCCAATAGAAAGCACTCTATCGCCAGAAGAACCGTACAGTGATGAAATCTCATCAGTGCAAACAAGGGTCCTCCCTAAAATTTGGGTCTCTCCTGAAACATCACCTCATGCAACAGTAGGGAAACCTGAACAGAAACTCGACGCAGCAAAACTTGCTCAGGGAAAACCATCATTTACTGATGATATTGAACATAGAGGAATGCTCTATGCTAAAGTATTACACTCACCGGTTGCGCATGCCAGAATAAAAAATATTGATACTTCAAAAGCGAAAGCATTACCAGGTGTAGCCGCAGTACTTACCTGGAAAGATCTTCCACGCGTGGCATATTCAACAGCAGGTCAATCTGATCCACTGCCAGGCCCATTGGATACTTTTTCTTTAGATAATAAAGTAAGGTTTGTGGGTGACCGGGTTGCTTTTGTAGCTGCCGAAAGTGAAGAAATAGCCACAAAAGCATTGGGTTTGATTGATGTAGAATACGAAGAGCTTCCATTATTATTGGATCCACGTCAATCTATGCAAGAAGGGGCTCCAATCATTCATGATGAACACGATTATGTGAATTTTGCGGACTCCGATCCAAATCATAACATTGCAGCAAAGATTAGAATTGATATAGGCAATGTCGAACAAGGATTCAAAGAAGCAGACAGGATCTTTGAAGCTGATTATGAGGTGCCCAAGGTACAGCAAGCTCATATTGAACCTCATATTGTTATCACTCACTGGGATGAAGATGATAGATTGGTCATTCGCACCAGTACTCAGGTACCATTCCATGTAAGAAGGATCCTTTCACCTGTTTTGAAATTACCAATGAAGCGCATCAGGGTGATCAAACCGCGCATTGGTGGGGGATTTGGTGGTAAGCAGGAAGTTTTGATCGAGGATGTGGCTGCCCATTTAACTATTGCAACCGGTCGGCCTGTGCGATATGAATACACTCGAGAAGAAGAATTCACATCAGCCCGGTCACGCCATCCGATGAAATTCCATATGAAGACAGGCGTAAAGAATGATGGAACGATCACCGCCAATGAGATGTACTGTCTTTCAGATACAGGAGCCTATGGCTGCCACGCGCTAACGGTTACCGGAAACACAGGCAACAAAGCTATGGCTATCTACCCTGGGGATGGAAAGTATAGAAAAAACCCAAATATACGGTTTTATGCGGATATCGTTTATACCAATACATCGCCAACGGGTGCTTTTCGTGGGTATGGAGGACCTCAAGGGTTCTGGGCGGTTGAGCGCCATATGGAAAAAATCGCTCATGAACTAAAGTTGGATCCAATTGATTTTCGTTTGAAAAATAGTATACGATCTGGTGAATTGCAACCATTCAGCACTGCCTGGAGTGAAGGTCGAGAACCAGTACCAGAGATCATTCAAACTGTGGGTTTGGAAGAATGTGTCAAATTAGGAAGAAAAGAAATTGGATGGGATGAAAAATATGCAAATGACGCCTGGCATACAATTCCTGGAAAACCCCATCTTCGGAAAGGAATTGGTATAGCCCTGGCGATGCATGGTTCAGCTATTCCATACCTGGATATGGGCGGGGCTAGCATCAAAATGAATGAAGATGGGTCATTTAATCTTCTTGTAGGTGCTACTGATTTAGGCACCGGTTCAGATACTGTTTTGGCTCAAATGGCAGCAGAAGTATTGGGTGTCAAACTGGAAGATATGATCGTTTATTCATCCGATACAGACCTGACTCCATTTGATAAAGGCGCATATGCATCAAGCACCACTTACATTTCTGGAACAGCCGCAGTATTAGCTGCTCAAAAAGCTGCTGATAGGGTCAAAGAGAGGGCGGCAGTATTGATTAATAAGAAAAGTGGCTCGAATTTCAACGCTGCAGATATCAAACTGGCAGATCGTAAAGCATTTTCCCCTGATGGGCAGTTTGTAAGTATGAGCGAGATTGGTTATTCAACCATTCATCATTTTGATCAAGAGCAAATCATGGGTGTGGCTTCTTATGTGTCACCGGTTTCTCCACCACCATTTGCAGCTCAATTTGCTGAAATCACATTAGATATCATCACTGGGGAAGTCACAGTGGATAAATTGTTAATGGCAGTGGATGCGGGTGTGATCATTAATCCACTTACTGCTTCTGGTCAAATCGAAGGTGGAATGTCTCAGGCATTGGGATATGCGGTTAGCGAAGAAATGACATATGATAAAAATGGGAAACCAAATGAAACAAACCTGATCGATTATCATATTTTCCGTGCCAATGAAATGCCAGAACTGACAACAATTTTCATTCAAACTTATGAACCATCTCATCCGTTTGGAGCTAAAGCAGTAGCTGAGATTCCTCTGGATGGTGTTGCACCCGCAGTAGCAAATGCCATTTATAATGCCTGTGGAGCATCACTTTCGCAAAATCCTGCCACACCTGAAAGAGTATGGAACGCAATACAATTATTGTAAGAGTTTGAAAGATTTATAAAATGACATCCGCTTTTGTTATAGGACATGTAAATCCTGATACAGACTCAATAGCTTCTGCTATAGGGTATGCATGGTTACTACGTGAACGCGATGGTATGGAGATTTCTGCTGGAAGAGCAGGTCCTATCAATATACAAACAAGTTGGGTTCTAAAGCGGTTAAATTTAGATAGCCCAACTTTACTAACGGATGCATCACCTCGTTTTGAATCTGTTACCAGACGGTACGATACCACAACACCAAATGAACCATTACGTGATGCCTGGGAGATTGCCAGTAAAACAGGTGGTATTGCACCCGTTTTAGATGAAAACCGGAAACCTTATGGATTGATCAATGGGAAGAGTTTGTTTGATTTTCTCAATCGTCTTGTAGGACCCAATCCACAAAACACTGGTGTTCAAATTTCTGATATGATGGATTATCCGTGTAAGGAAGCTGCTGATGTCAATGTGGCTCAATTTAATGGATCAACAAGGATAAAAGATGTTATTCATCGAGTATTGAGGGTTGAAGGTGATGAATTCTGGGTTGTTGATGAAAAAGGGCTTTATCAGGGCATCTGTAAGCAACGTGATTTGCTCAATCCTCCGAGATTGAAATTGATTCTGGTGGATCATAATGAACCTTCTCAGGCAATAGCTTCTCTAGAAGAAGCTGAGATCCTTGAAATATTAGATCATCACCGGCTTGGAAATCCTTCTACAAGAATACCAATACGTTTTACTGTGGACATTGTTGGGAGTACCAGTACTCTTGTTTCAGAGAAAATGGCTGATGCAGGATTGAGCGCACCACCAGCTATTGCGGGAGTTATGTTGGCTGGATTATTATCCGATACATTGGTATTAAAATCTCCAACAACTACTGAGCGTGACAGGAAAGCAGCAGAGAGATTGTCGCGATGGGCTTTTACAACTGATAGCCCTCTATATGGTGAAACATTGCAGTCCTACGGAAAGCAAGTATTATCAGCTGGCTCTGGCATTACTGTTCGTTCACCAGAAGAGATTGTAAGTAATGACTTAAAAGTCTATACTGATGGTGGATATAAATTTGCTATTGCCCAGGTTGAAGTTTCGGACCTTTATGAATTTTCAACGCATACAGAAGAATTTCGGGATGCTCTAATAGCATTAAGGGATAGCAAAGCTCTTGATTTCGCAATGTTAATGGTAACTGATGTAGTGCGCGGTTCCAGCAGGATATTGATCGTTCAACCTACTGCAGTGCTTGATGATCTTCCATATGCTGTACAAGCAGATGGGACATTCCTTGCAGAAGGTGTCGTATCCAGAAAAAAGCAGCTTCTGCCAGCAGTATTGGGCTTATTGGAGGCATAGATGCGTTCATTGTATCAAGATATCGTAGAGCTTGAAGAATCTGGTAAAGCAGGCGCACTATGCACTGTGATCAAAGCTTCTGGTTCGACTCCTCGACATGAAGGCAGTAAATTACTGTATTATGCAGATGGCAGAATGAAAGGTTCAGTTGGCGGTGGTGAAGTAGAGAACAGGGTGATAGAAGAAGCTAAAGCAGCTATACAAGATGGAAAGATCAGGGTCCTGCATTACAACATGGTCGATCCATTGCGTGGAGATCCAGGGATCTGTGGAGGTCAATTGGATATATACATTGAACCGATAATTCCTAAGCCAACCTTGCTCATTGTGGGAGGGGGACATGTAGGAAAAGCATTGGCGCACCTGGCAAAATGGTTGGGTTTTCGGATCGTGATTTCTGATGATAGAGTAGAATTTTGCACACCCGAATTTCAACCTGATGGCGAAATCTTTCTTCCTGTTCCTATGAGTGATATTAGTGAGAAATTTCCCATTGACCGATTCACATATATTGTTCTGACCACTCGAGGATCGGATGTAGATGTTGAAGGACTTCCAACCCTTTTGGAATCAAAACCCGCATATATTGGAGGAATTGGTTCTAAAAGGCGTTGGGCAGTCACCAGAAAGCAATTATTAGAAAAAGGGGTATCGGCAGATAAGATCGACCAGGTGCATTCACCGATCGGGCTTGAGCTGCAAGCTGAAACACCAGAAGAAATAGCGGTAAGCATCATGGCAGAGATACTCATGTTGCGTAATGGTGGAACTGGAAAGAAAATGAACGAACTTAAGTCGGAGGATTGAATATGTGGGAGAAGTACATCAATGCTGCAAGTGTCGATGATGTATTACCAGTTCTAAAACAATATAAAAGCAAAGCACGAATTATTGCTGGTGGGACTGATCTGATGCTTGAAATGGAAAGCGGAATAAAAACGGGTATTGATGTTCTCGTTGATATCAGTCGTTTGCCCAATTCTAACCTGATTACATTAGATGAAGATGGAATTATTCATCTCGGGGTTAACGTTACCCACAATGATTGTGTAGGTTCCAAGATTATACGAGAGCATGGTTTACCCCTGGCTCTTGCCTGCTGGCAGGTAGGATCTCCTCAGATAAGAAATAGAGGGACGGTAGTTGGAAATCTAATTACTGCTTCTCCAGCTAACGATACCATTTCAGCTTTAATGGCACTCGATGCTTCAGTCAAACTAAAGAACCTAGATGATGAAAGAATTGTGCCCTTAAAAGAATTTTATCTTGGTGTACGGAAAACAGTAATGCAAGATGATGAAATGATGGTTGAAATTCGTTTTCCTGCATTATCTGCTGATGAAAAAGGTATTTACACCAAATATGCGTTGCGAAATGCACAGGCGATTTCACTGGTGAATGTCTCTATAGTATTGAAGATGGATGGTGATACGATAAAAGATGCTTGTATTACTTTAGGTGCAGTAGCTCCGACCATTATTCATTCAGAATCAGCAGAAAAATATTTGCAAGGGAAACAACTTGAGGATACAACTATTGAACAAGCAGCAAAACTTAGTGCAATGGATGCAAACCCCATTTCTGATATTAGGGCTAGCGCTGCCTATCGGAAAAAGATGGTTGAAGTAATCACAAGAAGGTCATTAAAGGCTATTCGTGATGGAAACAATGTAAAGATAATGCCAGCAAAACCAGTATTGTTACGAAAATTTACACAAAACCATGTTCCAGTGATCCATGAAACGACAATTCATGGCATTCACGATCCCATTAAGCTAACTGTAAATGGTCAGGAAGTACAATATCAACCACAGAACAGCAAATCTCTTCTCAGATTACTTCGAGAAGATGGATTGCTGACAGGCACGAAAGAAGGATGTGATGAAGGTGAGTGTGGAGCCTGTACGGTAATCATGGATGATATTGCTGTGTTGAGTTGTATGGTGCCAGCGTACCGTGCTCATGGAACAAAAGTTACTACTGTTGAAGGTCTGGCAAATAACGAAAAACTGCATCCAGTTCAAGAAGCTTTTATAGAAACGGGGGCAGTGCAATGTGGGTATTGCACACCCGGTTTTCTTATTTCAGCAGCTATGCTTCTTGAGGAAAAAGAATCTCCGGATTGTGAAGATGTAAAACAAGCTATAACCGGAAATTTGTGCCGTTGTACAGGGTACTATTCAATTTTACAGGCAATCGAAAGGGCTTCGATTAGAAAGTAGGGGAGATGCCTACCAAATACACATATATTTCGGATAATGAAGATACCAGAACATTGAAACCGGATGTTCATCCGATTTGGAATGGGATCGGGTTTGCACTGATCATTCTTACGCCTATTCTTGCATATTATGGGGCAATTGAACTATTGACTTTGAACACAAAATATCAATGGGTAAGGATACCTCAAGAATTAATGATGTATAAATTGCCCGATCATTTGATTCTTGTGAAAGCAATTCTAATCGTTGCGTTAATATTATTGATTGGTGCCATATTTTCAGCGATAACTTTCTTTCTGTACAGTCTGTTTGTACCGACTAGATATGGCCCAATGGATGTGCCGTATTTACGATATCGTGGAAAACAATACAAACGCTGATTTATGTAAAAATGAAAATTCGAGGTATCGATGAACTATATAGGTAAGTCAATCTCAAAGATCGATGCAGTAGCAAAAGTGACGGGAAAAGCATTATTCCCAGGTGATTTTAACAAACCTGATCAGCTTTACATGAAAGTTTTGTTTGCTCATAGACCGCATGCAAAAATATTAAATATTGATACTACTGAAGCCGAAAAAATGGATGGTGTTGTTGCAGTCTTTACCGCAAAAGATGTACCAGTTAATGAGTATGGGTTAGGTACAAAAGATCAGCCAGTTCTATGTGGTCCTGGATCATCAAAACCTTATACCGATCGGGTAAGATTTGTGGGCGATCAGGTTGCTCTAGTTGTTGCAGAAACAGAAGAGATTGCTACTAATGCCCGTAATTGCATTCGTGTAGATTACGAAGACCTTCCTGTTGTTGATGACAGGCATGCTGCAATGGCAGATGATGCTGTGCTTCTACACCCAGATCGAGGTACTAATGTTTTCTGTCATTTTCGCATCCGGAAAGGTGACATAGATAAAGGCTTTCGGGATGCAGATGTCATCATAGAAAGCGAATATCGTACTCCTTTGCAAGAGCACGTTTTTCTCCAACCAGAGGCAGGTTTTTCTTATATCGATGATGAAGGGCGTGTAACTGTTGTCGTTGCAGGTCAATGGACTCATGAGGACAGGGAGCAAATTGCTCATGCTTTGGGACTACCTGAAGAGCAAATTAGAGTTATTTATCCTGCAATTGGTGGTGCATTTGGCGGTAGAGAGGACATGTCTGTCCAAATTATTTTGGCATTGGCTGCATGGCGATTGTCACAAAAAGGAATAAATCGACCAGTAAAGATCATCTGGAGTCGTGAGGAATCGATCATTGGGCATCATAAGCGACATCCGTATACATTACGCTGCAAATGGGGAGCCAAAAAGAATGGAAAACTAACAGCTGCAAGAGTAGAAATCATCGCTGATGGTGGCGCATATATTTATACCTCTCCAAAAGTTTTGGGAAATGCCACCTTGATGTGTACTGGACCATATGAAATTCCAAATGTAAGTGTCGATTCGTACGCTGTGTACACTAACAATATCCCCAATGGTGCTTTCCGTGGATTTGGAGGTCCACAAGGGGCTTTTGCTGCAGAAAGTCAAATGAACAAACTCGCAGAAGCGTTAAAGATGGATCCCGTTGAATTGCGTATGAAAAATATACTGCGAGAAGGATCACTCCTGTCAGTTGGTACTCCGCTACCCAAAGGAGCATCTATTGATAAAGTTATTGAGCAATGTGCAATAAAAGCTGGATGGACTCAAAAAGATGGAAAATGGGTAAAGCCTGAATGCTCCCCAGTCATTGGAAAAGAACATTTGAAACATGGTATTGGGTTTGGCTGTGCGTTTAAGAATATCGGTTTTTCATTTGGCGCGCCAGAACAATGTCAGGCAAAAATTGCATTATATGGTGATACTGAGATCGAAAAAGCAGTGGTCTTCCATTCAGGAGCTGATGTTGGCCAGGGTGCCCATACAGTATTTACGCAGATGGCTGCAGAAGCTCTTGGAATTTCCATTGATAAAGTCGAAATGGTTGTTTCTGATACGGCTTATACCCTTAATTCTGGTAGTGCATCGGCATCACGAATGACATTCATGGCAGGTAATTCAATTAAAGGTGCAGCTGCTCTTGCTCTTGAAAAATGGAGTAATGAAGAGAGACCAGCTATAGCCGAATATCAGTATCGAGCACCAAAAACTACACCTTATGACCCTGAAACTGGTAAAGCCACACCAAATTTCGCCTATGGATACGTAGCACAGGTAGTTGAAGTGGCTGTAGATACCGAAACTGGGCAGGTTCATATCCTTAATGTGATTTGTGCTGATGATGTGGGGCATGCAGTAAACCCAATGCTGGTTCAAGGTCAGGTAGAAGGAGCTATTGTTCAGGCTGCTGGCTATGCTACATTGGAGAATTTTATTCAGGAAAAAGCCATTCCCAAAACGACTAAACTGTCTACCTATTTGATCCCTACAGTTCTTGATATTCCAGGAAAAGTTGAATCGCTAATCCTTGAGTATGAAGAACCCAATGGCCCCTGGGGTGTTCGCGGGATGGGTGAAATGCCATTTTTACCTCTTGCACCAGCAATTGTTGATGCAGTTCATCAAGCAGTTGGTATATGGTTCAATGAATTTCCCCTTACAGGCGAAAGAGTCCTCAAAGAAATCGGAGGGCTCGACTGAAAGATGTTGCAGCGATCCTCCTGGCTGCAGGAGGATCAAAACGATTTGGACAATCGAAACTATTGTTTCCCTGGAAGGGGAAACCGATAATATGGCATGTTGCAAAGACGATTAACAACACACAATTTACACAGATTGTCGTCGTCTTGGGAAAAAATTCTAAACAGGTACAATCAGCTCTTAAGGATTTTTCCTTCACATTCATAGAAAACAAGTTATGGAATTCTGGCCAGGCAAGTTCCATTGCTGAAGGGGTAAAAGTTCTTGATAAGAAAATAGCGGCTGCAATTTTTTTCGTGGGAGATCAACCACTCATTTCTTGCGAGCTTATTGATCATGTGATCGATGCCTGGAAATCGCAATCAGGAGATATTTTTGTTCCTCATTGTGGCGAGCAAAGAGGAAATCCGGTTTTATTTTCACGCAACACCTTTTCAAAACTGTTAACCTTAACAGGCGATCGAGGCGGAAAAGAAATATTTCACGAATTTAATGTAACCCTGGTACCCTGGTCACGACCAGAAGAATTCATGGATATTGATACACAGGAAGACTATCAAAAGTTAATAAAAATAATATGAGTTCAGTAAACTAGAATGAACGTAACTGCGATTGTTCTTGCTGCTGGTTTATCAACAAGGATGGGAGAAAATAAACTACTGTTACCGTGGCGGCGGGGACGATCAATTATTCATTGGGTTGTGGAGCAAATTATCGCATCAGGAGTAAAAGATATTCTCTTGGTCACAGGAAGAGATCGAGAGAAGGTAGAGAACGAAACCACATTTGACGAGGTCAGGTATATATTCAATCCGGACTATTCTGATGGCGAAATGCTACATTCGTTGCAATGTGGTATTCGAGCTCTATCAGAAGATTGCGAGTGTATTCTCATCGTGCTTGGCGACCAGCCTCAATTGGACCAATTCGTAATTGGCGCAATACTTGAATATCATGAACTGTATCCCGAAGAGGTTTTAATTGTGCCCAGCTATCAAAAGCGAAAAGGGCATCCCTGGTTAGTTGGTAGACCATTATGGAAATCGATAATGGATTTGAAACCACCTCAAAATTTAAGAACTTTTCTCATCCAGCACAATGAAGAAATCAAATATGTTAGTGTGAATAACCCTGCCATCCTGGTTGACATGGATACACCAGAAGAATATCAAAATGCCCTGAAAAACATGGAAAAGGAAAAGAATAACTAATTATGTGATGGATCATTGGAAGATTCTTCTGAAGAATCTTCCAAGAAATCATTTGAAGATAGATCTATAGGATTATTCATAGAATTTGCTTGATCATTCAACATTTGCTCGATCAATTTGGATGCCCGTTCTGAATCCTTTTCATGAACGTAAATATGAGCTGCACCTAATTCACCTTGAGTAAAACCATATACTATGCCAGCAGATTCTTGATACACAACAGATTCAATTTCATACGATTGTAGAAATAATCTGATCGTTTCTGCATCAAGCATCCCATATGCAGTATAAATTTCAACCATTTTTGGATTTGCGTCCATCATTCAATCCTTTTCTTGCCAACAATTTGGACAATACTTCGATCTCTTATCCCTTCTTTCGTTAACCAACCATCATATATATGAATGATATCAAATTCAGAAAAGTATTGCGATACCATACCCGGCTCCATAAGATGGTTTGGATTGAGACCAGGTTTCTTCTCCATCATGGGAGTGGTAAGCACTTCAAAGAATAAATATCCTCCCGGTTTCAACATTTTGGTAAGTATTGGGATCAGAGTTGGTTGATAATAATAAAAATTTAGGATGACATCAGGTTGCAATTGTGGCAACGGAGCATTTTCAAGATCAGCAATGAATACTCTCAATTGAGGACAACGAGTTTTTGCTTTAATAAGCGCTTTTAGAGAAATATCAACTCCGTAAACTGTAAGACCTTGATGTGCAAGCAAGCAAGCATCCCTTCCAAGTCCCATCGCAATATCAAGCGCTACTCCGCTTTTTGGTAGTAAATATATATATTTTTGTAATAACTCCCGCGGATCAGTTGTATGGTACGTCTTGTCTTCCTGATAACGATAATTCCAACGTAAAGCATCATCGCGCGACATCTTCGGAATCTCCTAGCTTGATAACATGATTGATTTTTTTCAATAAACGGTTTAGCCTGTTATTTAAATTTGATTCTTGTTTTCTTGTTGAATAGATTTTGTTCTTTGGCAGGTATGATATTGCCTTCACTGTATAGGTATAAGCCATTTGAAGATCGCTGGCTTGATGTTCATAATATTTCGCTAGTTCCACACAGGCATCAATATTTCCCAGCGAAGCTGCCTTCGCCCATAGATGGATGGCATCAGCATAATATCCATTCCGCTTACAGAGTTCAGCATAACGTAAAAGAGCAGGCATTTCCAATTCATCTGGTAGTCCATTTTCAATGCCCTTGGCGTATAGTCTGGCTGCAATTTCTGACATCGAAATTTTCTCAAAGACCCTGGCAAGCCCAATATAATCAGCACCTGATGAAGAAATACGAAATGGCTGAAAGGGCGACTCAAGCATCTGGCTTGTTGTACAGAAAAGGGCTGCAAGAGATACGATGTCAATTGCATTGTGATAAAAGACACCTACCAATGGCTGTGGATCTCTCGATTGTAGATATTCAAAATAAAGCTGAGGCACCAACCAACCTGGAACTTCTTCCTGGCTGCGTTGATATCCCAGAATATTTACTTCCATATCTTTTAATGTGCGCGATTCCTGACTATATTTCCAGACCTGCCTGACCAAATGAAGAAGATCGATATGCTTCCATTCACCCATTTCGAATGGAAAATGGTTTTGGATATGCCGGCTACGTAAAAGTGGGATATCGAAGCTTTTACCGTTGTATGTCACAACACAAGAATAATTCTTGGTGATACGCGCCAGAACAGCCAATAAAGCCTGCTCTTCCGATGGGTCACGCATGAATAATTGCCTGACCACAAAACTTGATTGCTCAAACCACCCCAGACCGATCATGAAGGCGAAAGTACCAGTACCTCCAGCCAGCCCACTTGTTTCAGTATCAAGGAACAGCGTTGTATTTATATCAGGTTCATCTTCATCTCTAAATTTTGCCCATCGCGAGATGTTTATTAATGATTCAGTGGGAATAAGTGGTTGTTCCCCATGATTATATGGGAATGTATATCGGGTTGTTGCAATAAAAATTTCTCCAAATTGTGTACTTTCATACTCGCCTTGAATCAGATCTTCGATCGCAGGAAGTTTAACCTCTACTTGATGGTCAGGAAGTTGAGATGTGCCAACTTTTACCCCCAAGCCATCTAATTTTTTGAGCAGATCAGAAATATCATCCATGATCATCGACTACCATCGCCTTTAATAATGCTAAAGTCTCTTTCTTTCCACCAGTTCCATTTTCTCCTGCAGGTCCGACGCAACCAGGGCAGCCATCTTCGCAAGTGCAATGCTGAACCAGATCAAGACTGCTTCTCAAAAGGTCAGAGTGAGATTGATAAAGACTCTGTGCCAAACCAATCCCTCCTGGTGTATGGTCGTAGATCATTACAGTGGGTTGCCCTTCAGCAAATTCTGCTTTAGGATCAGCAAAAGAACCTAAATCTGTTGGGTCGCACATAACAAATAACGGTGCAAGATTAAGCAATACATATCGCAAACCAGATAAACCGGTACGGGTACGAACAATCATTTCAACTCGACGATGGCAGGCAGGACATAAAGTGATTAGATTGCCAGGCATGTTGGCTTCTTGATATGAAGAAAATGTTTTAAAAGGGGTTTTATGATGAATATGTAGCGTCTGGTTGGTACCTGATGTACCACAAAGGGTGCAGGTGAAGTTATCCCGTTTTAAAATTGTCAGGCGAATATTCTTCCAATCGGGTCCATATTGATTTTCATCGCCTGACCAGGAATTCAATTCACGCAAACTGTCAACCACCTTCTTTCCCAATGTCAACCAGTAACCAGTTGTATCCAATGTATTGGGTGGTAGATCAAGGTCATGGGTTGAAAGGATTTCATTATTCGACCAACGAATTTTCTTATATCCGATCACCTTATTTAATACCCTGATATCACCATAAAACCGGTTGATCTCTGCTGACCGAGTTTCATGAACCGGGATTGCATACTCAATTTTTATTTCATTGCGTGGTTCTGTATAGTAATCAAGAGATACTGGCTCTAAAAGAGCCTGCCCTTTTTCCAGATCCAGCTCTCGTACGAGGTAACTCTCTCCCTGGTGCAGGTAAACAGCATCGGGATGTACCATCCAGATTGCACTGGGGGCGTCTACTATACCGATGGAGAGAAACCTGTCTCCATCCGGAATTTTGAGGCTGACAATTGAACCAGCACTCGTTCGAAGATTAAGACCATCAGCCGGATATTTATCAGCAGTCCAATAATAAGTATTTGAGTTATTGTAGACTTGCTTATCTTTCACTAAAAACATCAATAATCCCTGCAGTAGAGTGTCTGGAACATTGCCAAAGTGCTCGCCATCATGGAACGGAAGCTCAAATGCAGCACAACGCAGGTGACCAAGTAAGATTAAGAGGTTATTGGGATCACATCTGGCATTCTCAGGAGAACGATCCAATAAAAACTCTGGATGTTTCATTAAATATTGATCCAGAGGAAATTGTGAAGCGATCAAGGCAGCCAACGCAGCCTCATTTTTTCGCCCGGCTCTGCCAGATTGTTGAACGGTAGCCGCAATTGTTCCAGGATAACCTACCATTACCACAGCATTTATACCACCAATATCGATGCCCAATTCGAGGGCATTTGTAGCCACAACCGCCCGTGTTTCACCAGATCTCAATTGTCTCTCTATGGCTCGCCTTTCTGCTGGCAAGTATCCACTGCGATAACCATGAATGTTCACATCTGGGAAAAGGGTGTGAAGTTGCCTGTATAAAATTTCTACTGAACGCCTTGTTTTCATAAAGATCAGAATTTGTTGACCATAAGCCATCAAATCTGATGCAAAGCGGATACATTCAGCCACTGGATTCTGTCGGATACCCAGGTCATGCTGTATGATCGGAGGGTTGATCATCAGAAAATATTTTTTTCCTTGCGGTGAGCCATTTTTTGAGATCCAGTGAACATTTTCTTCGATCAAATTACTGGCATGTTCAACCGGATTGGCAATTGTAGCTGAAGTCATGATAAATTGTGGGCGTGCACCATAAAAATTACAAATACGTTTCAGCCTTCGAATCACATTGATGATGTTTGCACCAAAAACACCTCTATAGGTGTGAATTTCATCCAGAACAACATACCGTAAATTCCTGAAGAATTGCTCCCACAGGGTATGGTGCGGCAGCATTGCCATATGAAGCATGTCTGGATTGGTGATCAATAATCGTACTTTGCTCCGAATTTGTTGTCTTTGCGTGGGAGGTGTATCGCCATCATAAATCCCAGTGATAATTTTTGGAGTACCATCATCAAAGCTTACTCGCTCCATAAAAACAATCAGGCGTTGCAATGATTGAAGTTGGTCTTGTGCTAAAGCCTTCGTGGGAAATATGAACAGCGCGGTAGGGTTTTCAGATGAGCTCGCAGCTTGAAGTACCGGTAGTTGGTAGCAGAGAGACTTTCCGCTTGAGGTTCCTGTTGTAATAACAATATTTTCCCCTTGAGATACCGCTTCCCAGGCTTCTGATTGGTGTGAATACAACTGATTGATCCCAAGACTCTGTAAAGCCGATTTCAATATACCATTTAGATCGTCTGGAATGTCAGTGAAGATTGGGTCACGCGCTGGTTGTACAACCCAATGCTGGATTGTCTCTCCCAAAACAGGGTCATTCTGCCATTGAGAAAAAATATGGTCAACCTGAGAACGTTCTTGTGAATTATTCAATAACATATAATCACTCTGCAGTTTTTATTTTACCCGAATTTATAGAAAATATATTCAGTAAAATGCTGATTTGTTTAAGTCCCTAATCTGGTTTATACTCATCACATTGTAAGGTAATATCGTATTGTGGAGATGAGGTGAAAATGAAGCTGACGATTCTTGGAGCAGGTGGTTTTCGAACTCCGTTATTGATGAAAAGCCTATATGATAAGTTCATCGCTTTAGGATTTGAGAAAATTGCTCTTTATGATATTGATCCTGAGCGAATAGGAATTGTTCGTGACCTGCTTCAATATGCCATCCATGATGATAAAAAGAGGACACATATTGGATTTGTTGAAAATGCAAATGAAGCATTGAAAGATGCTGATTTCGTAATCACAACTTTTCGGATAGGGGGAATGGAAAGCCGGATTTTGGATGAAAGGATACCGTTGAAACACGGCATTCTAGGTCAAGAAACCACAGGGCCTGGTGGATTTTCAATGGCTCTACGATCCATTCCTGTTATGTTGGATTACCTCGAGATCATGCGAAAAGTTTGTCCCAATGCATGGATAATTAACTTTGCAAATCCATCTGGCTTGATGACTGAAGCGATTATAAAAATAGGAGAATGGAAAAAAGTAATCGGGATTTGTGATGGTCCTGAATCAATTCGTCTATATGCTGCAAAATTCTTAAGAATGGACCAATGCGATATTGAAATTGAATATTTTGGGTTAAATCATCTGGGATGGGTGAGGAAAGTATTGGTTCAGGGACATAATATCCTTCCAACATTCATTGAACAGCTTCCATCGGATGCAAAAATGCCCGGTCAACCTTTTAGTGGTCGGTTAATAAAGAACCTCCAGATGTTTCCTAACGAATATCTTTATTATTATTACAACCGTTTATCAGCCGTTAAGTCAATTCTAGATGAAAAACAGACGAGAGGTGAGTATTTATTAAGATTGAATAACGAATTTATGAAGGAAATAAATTTGCTGCGCAGCGAAAATCGTTATGGCGATATGTGGGAAAGTTATTGGTCGTATATTGGTGAACGTTCACAATCATATATGAAGCACGCTAAAGAGCCATCTACTATCGAAACAAATATTGATTCGGATGACCATCTCGGATATGCCAATGTCGCATTCCGTGTGATCGAAGGATTAATCTCTGGAAATGGAGCTTCGATCATCAATATTCAAAATGCTGGAGCTATTGAAGGCATAGATGATGAAGATGTTGTCGAAATCCCAGCTCAAATTTCTCATGGACAGATAATTCCAAAATCAATTGGAGAAATTCCTGGTCACTGTCTTGCTTTGATGAAGCAAGTTAAGGAGTACGAAAAATTAGTGATCAAGGGTTTCCAAGAAAAATCTTATGCAGCTTGCTTACAGGCATTAACGATACATCCGCTGGTAATGGATGAGCAAGTTGCTAAAGAAATCTTGGATGAATATATCCTGGCTTTTAAGAATATTTATCCTTGCCTTGGGTGATTTTCAGTGGATGCACCATACTTTGATGTATTGGCTGTTGGTGATGCTTGTCTTGATGTCATTGTCACTGACCTAGATAAGGACATTAATGTCCATGAGATTGTGCATGGGAATTGCGCTCAGGTTCTACCCGGCGGAGGGTTTACAACACCTGCAGCCTTGCAACGTCTTGGTGTTAAGGTTACCTGGGCAGCTGATTTTGGTACGGATGAAATCAGTAAATATATATTGAATGAAATATCTAGCGAGGGTATTGACCTTTCATATTCTAAAATAGTAAATAGAAATCTGAGAAGAATATCCGTTTCTCTTTCTAAAGAGTCAAACCGTTCATTTTTAAGTTATCAAGATAAGAGCCCTTTCATTCCAGCAGCATTCTTCGGTATTCTGAATGCCAAAGCGAAAATTGTTTATATGCCTGGCTCTCTTTTTGGATGGATGTTTGATATTGGTGCGTTCATTGCAAAGAAACGGAAAATGAAAATCGTCGTCGATGGCAATGGTGTGGAAAAATATTTACTTAGACAAAAAAAGGTAAAACGAGCACTACAAAAAGTGGATATTTTTATTCTTAATGCTGCTGAAGCCTGTCACTTAGTCGAAGAAAATGATATTCAACTTGCCATGAAAATATTAGGTAAGTATTGCAAACTTATAGTTGTAAAAAATGGTAGAAAAGGTGCTTTGGCTCTGGAAAAGAACAAAATTATCGAAGTGCCTGCTATTCCTGTTAATGCAAAAGATACGACTGGAGCTGGAGATTGTTTCAATGCGGGGTTCATCGCGTCGTGGTTGAGTGGATTTTGTCTGCAAGAATGTTTACAGAGGGCAAATATTGTAGCTGGATTATCGACTACTGTTGCCGGCGGTGCTGCAAAAACTATACATATAGAAGATGTTCAATTTTGGATGGATAAGGTTTATTTAATGTCCAAGGGAGAAATGTGATGCCTCTACAGTTAGAACCCGTTTTATGGATTTTCTTTTTAAGTGTTCTCACTGGCTATTTTGTAAATTATCTCTCGGATGTACTTCCATATACTAGACGGTTATCTGCTCCTTTGTGCATCCATTGTCAATCCATTTTTAGCTGGAAATCATATTTGTTATTCAAGCAATGCGAAACCTGTAATAAAAAGAGAAGTATAAGAACCTGGCTGGTTTATGGGATCATTTTTACTGGATTAATGTTCATCTGGTTCTTCCCTAATACAATCGGAGAGAATACACTTATTGTTGAACTATCAAGGTTTGAAAATTTTGCCTTAAAAGGTTCCGCTTTTATATACTTATTTCTGGTTGCAGTGATCGACCTGGAGCATAAAGCAGTTTTGTTTCCTGTAGTAATATTTGGTGTATTATTCGGTGTTTGTTTCGGTTTGATATATCATGGATGGATATCAACACTTTTGGGTTTTATTGTAGGATTTGGCAGTCTTCTTATCCTATATTATCTTGGAGTGTTATTTATTAAACTTCTCAACCGAAAACGATCTGAGGCTATCGACGAAGAAGCTCTAGGTTTTGGCGATGTTAATTTGTCGGGTATATTGGGGTTGATGCTTGGATACCCGGGAGTATTTGCAGGATTATTCCTGGGGATTATTGTTGGAGGAGTAGGCAGCCTGATCTATCTTATCATTGGAAGACTACGGGGTAAATATCAAGTATTTACCCCGTTACCTTATGCTCCATTCCTAATAATCGGTGCAGCGTACTTTCTTTTTATATTTTAGGCATCAACTCTTTGCGCGTAGACATTTCTAAAATTACTAAACAACTCCATTGCCTGTTTATCATAAGCATCAACATCTTTCCAGCTTCTTCGAGGATAAATTAGTTCATCTGGCACGCCTTCGCAATGTTCAGGAACGGGTAATCCAAATATGGGATCTGGAATAAAGTTACTATTTTCCAATTTTCCTGATAATGCAGCGCGTATCAACGCTCGTGTATAGGGGATTGGGATCCTGTGACCAATACCATATGGTCCTTCTGTCCAGCCTGTATTCACCAACCAGACTTTTGTCCTATTTTCAGATATCTTCTCCATCAACATTTTTGTATATACGGCAGGTTTGAGAGGTAGAAATGGTGCTGCAAAACATGCTGAAAAAGTTGCTTTTGGTTCCATCCCTAAACCGACTTCTGTGCCAGCAAGTTTTGATGTGTATCCCAAAATGAAATAGAAATGTACTTGCTCCAATGTTAGTAGCGAAAGTGGAGGTAGCACGCCAAAAGCATCTGCTGAGAGAAAGAAAATATTGTTTGGGGTATTTCCTTTTTTTGATTTCTTTATAAAACTTAACCCATCCAATGAATACGCTGCCCGTGTATTCTCAGTAAATTCAGAAGAATTAAAATCCGGAATTCGAGTGTTATGGTTATAACTCACATTTTCTAATACAGTGCCAAAACGTCTCGTGGCTTTCCAGATATTTGGTTCATTCTTTTTTGACAAACGTATGGTTTTCGCATAACAACCACCTTCAAAATTAAACACACCCTTCTCTGACCAGCCATGCTCATCATCTCCAATGAGTTTATATGCTTTATCATTTGATAAAGTGGTTTTTCCTGTTCCTGATAACCCAAAAAAGAGAGCCGTGTTGCCATGGTTATCTTCATTGGCAGAGCAATGCATGGGAAAGACATTTTTTAGTGGTAAGTGAAAATTCAGCATTGTAAATACTGATTTTTTAATCTCACCTGCATATCCAGTGCCACCAATAAGAATCAGTTTACTTTCAAGATCAAGTGCGATCACAGTATCCATATCTGTTCCATCTGTTTTGGGAGATGGATGAAAATCAGGGCAATGAATCACAGTAATATCAGGAGCAATGGTCTTCTTGTCAACTGTACGAGGACGAATAAATAAATTCGTAGCAAAAAGCGCACTCCATGCCGATTCAGTGATCACCCGCAAGGAGTATTGATAGGTTTCATCAGCACAAACAATCAAATCTTGAATAAAAATATCTTTATTTTCCAAATAATTGGCAAATCGTTCCTTCAAATGAGTGAAGGTTGTTGGTGACATGCGTTTATTCGCATCCCACCACATAGGTTGATCTTTTACAATATCATTTTCGACTAAGTATTTTGCTTCGGGACATCGGCCGGTTTGTTTTCCGGTATATACATATAGTTCCCCAACGTCTGAAAATTTCCCCTCAGATCTTCGTATTACTTCTTCAATTAAACTAGCAGGTTCTAAATTCCAAAAAGCTTGCGCTACTTTCTCCAGACCATGATGTTCCAATCCATATGGACTGTTCATGCCATGTATCTGCATGGCCACCTCCATGAGTAGAATATTTTGTCATTTCGCACCTAAAAGGCGAGGATACCAATACCAAATTACATCAGCTGCAGGCTTTCCGTGAATGGACGGTGAGCAATCCTGAACTATAGCGGGTGAGTAATATCCCCGGCTGATTACTCCGTCGAGCCATGATAACTGATTGATCGCAATGAAAAATGCATTATACATGTCTACTTGTTCAGCCAGGTCTATTTTGCATTCCGTTCCTGCATATGTAGAATTTATTTCCCAATCGATAAAGAAACAATCATCTGAAGAAAGGATACAGTTGGTAGCAGCCCCATCTGCAGATGAAAATTGAACTCCAAGGATCAATGGTTTACCAAGATCATCTTTCAGAACCTTAATATCCTGATCCAAAAGTCGTAATAATTCATTGCTCATTTCTGCCTGAGTTTGTAAATCTGTAGAGGCGAGAGGAGCTGAATAAAGGACATAAATCCAATCAAATTGTTCAATGAATGAAGGATAGTGGTCAGTTAGAAATGGGTAAGGGATTGCCCATGCTATTGTTCCAGAATAGCGGGAACGAATTTCACTAATTAAATTCAACCATTGCTGCTCAGCATCTAACGGCACATTAGCATCAGACCCATCAAATAACTTTCCAAGTGGTAATGCCGGAATTACCTCAGTACCACCAAGAATAAATGCGTTTGCGCCAGCTTTTTCTGCCAGGCTTGCTTGATGAAGAATAAATAAGGAATAACGGTCAAACCAGGTTTGCCACCAATTCTGATCCCGGGTTGCATTTAACCACCATGATTGGTAATCACTCGGGAAACTTAACCTCGGAAAAACAGCAATCTGTAAATTTTTAGAATGCGTTTCTTGAATGAGAGTTGATATATCGGGTTGAAGAAGATCGGTACCCGCATTTTGCGTGATCACAGGAGGTGAATTATTGATGACTGACCATGTTGGAGATAGAAAAACCCAATTTGCACCAAGATCAGTGATATTTTCCAATGCTGATGGATAAGAGGATATCCATGATGGATGATTGAATCTGGCTAATTCAATGCCTGCAATATATCCAGAACGTTGTTTCGAAATAGTTGTTGTTACAACGGAAGTAGGGTCATTGATGGTTGAAAGATTCGCCCAGTTTTCTACTTCATAATCAATAGTTTGTTCGATCAAGGATGGTGTGAATGAATCCCAGCTTGCGTTTTGACCTAGAGTTTTTGCATCAGCAGTTACATCACATTGTTCATTCCTGCATATCCGATAGAAAACTTCGCCCACCATATTCATCGGGCTATAAAGGGTATACTCCCATAGTGTTTCACTGACCTGCCACATGGGTATTGGTTCCATCCAGCCAAATGGGTTAAGTTGCAAGGTAATGTGCTCTGTCTTTGGAGTATTTTCAGGAACGGTAATAGAAAAATGAATAGGTTTTGCACCGCTTGCTTCCCATGATGTTATCGTCTCGTAAAAGGTTGTATCTTCCTGTGGAACGATCATCTCTCGAAGGCGAAAATCACCATCGATCCCGTGTTCTGCATTCCAAAAACCATCTCCGAGACTATATTTATATTGAAAATATGCACCTGCTGGTAATTGGATAGATAGAATATAGCTCCCATCAGAACGGGGTGTAAGAGTTGGTGCTCGAACAGCAAGGGTTGACATTCCACCCCGCAGATCAGCGAAAGTATTTCCTAATTGAAAGAGATCGCCTATCAAACGAATAGGATGCATTACATCAGAGGATTGCTGAGATGGTGGTGTGACAATAAATGTAATATTTACCAGGTTAGAAGGCGTTAATTGAAGGGTTGCTGGAGTAGTAGAAGACGCCGCAATCATAGCGCCTTGTTGGAAAGGTTTATAGCTTCCATCGAGGCTATAAGCAACAAGATTATGCGTTCCAACGGGTACTCCATCAAGTGTATATGAGCCATCGATAGAGGTTATAGTGCTGATTCCTGCAATTGAAACCAATATATTTGCAGCTGCCATATGCGTAGAAGTATTAAATACTACACCCTGAACCCTGCCAGTTGAAGTTTCAACAGGTTGGTTTTCCCACTGGCTTACAAGATCGCGAACCTGAAAACCAGGAACGATGTATGCAAGCCGGTATCGAATTTTTGTACCTAGCGGGGTTGCTTCGGTGATGGGTGGATCTGATTGAAGAATATACCGGTATCGTATTATTGAATTTTGAGATAATACAATTTTACCGGTGTAAAATCTATCAGCCGCTTTTGTCAAACCATACCGTTTTGGATTGAAAGCCAAGCCGGTAACTTCATCCAGTATATCAACATAAATTTCAGCATCTTCGGGTGTAGATTCAGGTACAAAAACGCTGAATTCTACTTCCATGGAAGCCAAAACAGGTACAGTTAGCTCATTAGAATTAATTTCTTCCTCAGGGTAAATAAAGCTTCGTAAATCGCAGGCAGCCAACCCAGAACAAACTACAAGAATTATCACCGTATGAAGTATTCGAGTAAAAGTAGGGACGATGCGTCGCTGCATGAAATTACCCCAGAAATTTATTCTAATCAAGAGATCAGACTTGAGATTTACGAAAAGTCTGTTGTATTTGATTTTCATGTGAAGCTAATGCGCCTAAAACACCATTAATAAAGCGCGGGGCACTATCAGAACCAAATAATTTAGCCAGCTCGATTGCTTCGTTGATCGCAACTTTAACGGGTGTGCAACTCTCTACTCCAAACTCCCAGAGAGCAATTCTTAATATATTACGATCAATTACTGCCACTTGATCCATTGGCCATTCAGGGGCGTGTTTGGCTATCAAATCATCTAATTGATTGGTGAGTGGCAAAACTCCCTGCACAATTTGTAAAGCAAATTGAGTCAAATTATCATCCATTGGGATTTCTTCTATCCTATCTTTGAATACTTCACCAACAGGATGACCGGTAAGATCGATTTCGTAAAGTACTTGTAAAGCAACACTCCGCGCTTTTGTGCGTGATTTCATATTTTGTAATTATTTATCCATTTCATAGTCAATGTCTTCTACGTGGACATTGATCCAACCTATATCCATTCCGACCATTTCAGAAATCGCTCTCGATACTTGAGCTTGTATTTTATGGCAGACATCACGAACGTTAAGATCTTTCTTAATAATGACATGAATCTCAACATTGACGCAATCGTCTTCTATTTCAACAATGACTCCCTCATTCGCATTTTTTACAAAAATCCTATCGACAGTGGTTGGTACAGGTGCAAGATGTGACACACCTTCAACACTTAATGCCGTTAAGCGTGCAATCTGGGTAAGGACATCGGGTGCAATCGTAGTTTTCCCTGGAGGTCGATTATTTATTGTCATTTTCTCTCCATAATATTCTTCAGTACATTTCGCAACATTTCGTATGCTATAGCATTATAACAATAAATAGAATTTACGGTTACGGGAGGTTCAACAAAGGGATAGTATTTACTGCATTTGGCATGACTGCAATAGAAGGATCGGGTGAAAGTAAATCTTTAGCCTGATATATGGCATCCTGTAAAGAGGTTGCAGGTATCATATGCCATGTTTTTACTATATCTGATGGGAGATTGGAAATCAAAATAACAAGAATTCGTTCAAGTATCCGGGCAGTCAAAAATGCTTTATGAGGACCAATTTGAAATGGTTGGCTTGACCATTTCTGCAGAACATCGGAAGGGCTGGTTGTATTCTTCATGAAAGCCTCAAAACCTTCACTACCTGGACCTTCTCGACATTCGGCTGATAATATTAATATGCCATTATCTTTTGTGAGCATTGCACCATGTGTCATTGCTTTTTGTGCTTGATAAAAGTTGATATCTTTTGGATATCCACCAGCCGATGCAATAACAATGTCGTATTGACGTGAAACAGGTACCTGGCAGACCTTTTGACAAACAGGGATACCCTTTTCTATCACTGATAATGGGTCGCCAGCAAGAACATCAATGATTTCTCGATGTTCATTCATGATTGCATTTACAGCAAGGTCAACACCAATTATTTTTCCAATTTCTTCTACATCCTGGCGCATCGGATTGTTTTTATATCTACCTGTTGTGCAGTTGGGATGTGGCAGGAGCGAATGATTTCTTTGAATGGTTGTCAATCCTGTTAAACCAATAGAAGCTGTTTTATTTCCACCCGAAAAACCCATGAAGTGATGCGGTTCAATATTTCCTACAACAATTCGATAATCTGCAGAGTAGAAGTCTTTATTAACAAATACTGGTGTGTGATTTGCCTTTGTTTCACCCAGTTGAACAAGATGAGAGTCATCCTTACAGTTATGAGAAATAACCTTATATTTATTTGTTAAATCCTCAGGAAGCACTAAATTATACTCCTCAGGTTTCATGGGAATATGTGTACCCGTAGCAATAATAAATAAGATATTTTCTGGTAATATACCTTTTTGTGCCAACCAATCCAATAAGGGCGGAACAAGATCAGAGTGGGGGACTGGGCGAGTTTTATCGTTGATTGCAATGGCAACCTTTGCTTTAGGAGTAAGCTTTTCAGAATGAATATCACCCAAATAATAATTCAATGCATGTTTAACAAGAAGGACAGGTTTTTTTTGAGCAGAAACCAAAGGGGGAAGCACCCAATCAATCTTTTGTATCTTTGAAAGAGTAGCTGAAATCGACGTAGAACCATATTTTATGATGATATCTGTCATAATTTTGTCATCCCGAAAGAAAAAGCAGTAAGGGTATTATTGATCACTGTATAAGAAGAATGATAATGTGCTATTTTGCGCATAGTGACGCTTTATAAATCGCAAAAGAAAAGTTAAATTAATAATTTCGCTTGTGCGAAAAGATATGATAAAAGCCTGATAAAAAAGGGTGGCGTGCATTGAATTCATAAGTAGATAAAATATTTAAGAATAGTCTCGAAAAAAGAATAATACACCCAATTAACCAAAACACATTCGATTTTGTTACCTATAAAGCACTTACTGTATCACATCAAATATTTCATGGTACATACAAACAGGTGTTCTTATGACGATGAGTAATTATATATGCGTAGGAAATAGCTCGAATAGTGTTTTTTATCATGATTATTTGACAGGGGAAGGTAATTATTCACTCAACTTTCATAAAGTGCCCGTTGACAAGTTCAAGCTTTTGATAAGTACGATTACCAGAAACATGGTACAATAAAATAAATCAATAAAAAGGCCCCCTTTTGGAGAGAAAATGGAACAAACACTGAATAGAGAAACAGTATCGATACAAGATGCTACGCAACGTTATTTAGCAACGGTCAACACTGCACGTAGTAGTAACACTGCACGCACTTATGCTAACGGTATTTCTCTATTTCTTTTGATGTTGCAAGAACATGAGATAAAACCAGATGTTACTCCTGTTGCTGATCTTAATGAAGATGCAGTCGCCTGGTTTTGTGCCAGGTTAAAAGATTATTCACCAGCTACAGAAAGGCTTTATCTCACAGCAATTACAGGATTTTACGATTATCTTGCAGGTGAGAATCTTGCGACAATTAATTTACCGCGTATACACCTCATTATTCGACAACGAGCACGAAGACCTGGTGTGAGGTTACCACAATTTCCCCAAAACGATTTGGATAAGGTTTTAGAGTATGCATTGAGCTTAAATATCCTCCAGGCTGCAGACGAGGAGGAAAAACTCAGAAATCTACGCGATAGAGCCTTTCTAATTACTTTAGCTGACACGGGTTTACGAGTTCATGAAGCTTGTGGGCTTCGGAGAGGAGACCTTGATTGGAATGAAGGCCGTGCTATAGTCATTGGTAAAGGTAACAGGCAGGCAGTAGTGAGATTTTCGAAAAGAGCTCAAAATGCGCTAAAGGACTATTTATCTGCACGGGCACAGTTGGATGGCAGTAGCGGCCGACCACTACGCGCACTCCCCCTCTTTGCAAGACACGATCCGGGAGCTGGAAAAAAAGTCAAACCTATTACTACAGCAACGGGGAGAAATATAGTCAATCAACGTGTGGCAGAAATACTGGGACAAGAAGCAGTAGGAAGCATAACCCCCCACTCTTTCAGACACTACTTCGTAACCCGGGTTTTACAAGCTTCTGGCAATCTTAAGCTAGCACAGGAACTGGCACGCCATAAAAATATTGCAGTAACACAGCGTTACGCCCACTTGTCTGACGACGAACTGGATAAGGGATATATTGAAGCTATTGAAGATTAAATCTATCTTCTAACCCAAAAATCCGACTTGAATTGCTTGCCCGACAGGATTTAGGCCGCAAAAAAGCGGAATTGCACCAGCAATGCCGATAATTATGATAACAAATAGGATCGTAGTTGGTTTGGCGTTCTTTTTTGTTATCAAAAACCAGATAGTTAAAATGAGCAACAAAGGGATTAAGTTTGGCATGATCTGGTCTACTATGTTTTGTATCGCAAAATTTGTTCCGCCAATACTGAATACAATGGGTGTAGATAATTTAACATAATTCGCTGCAAGCAATCCCATAAGAAAATTACCTGCGACAGGAACACCTTCGATCACTTGATTGAGCTGCTTGCTTGAAAGAATTTCCAATGCGGCTGGCTGACCTCTCCGGTAGCCTAGATAATATATCCACCATGTGAAGCTCCATAAAAAAGCCGCAAATGTTACCAGGTAAAAAATCGGTCCCAAAATATTCCCTTCAGAAGTATCCATTTTCCCCCCAGTGGCGATACCAATGCTAATGATCAAGAAAACCGGCACGATGATACCCTGGATGATGGAATCGCCAATTCCAGCCAGTGGCCCCATTAAGATTGTTTTTACTTTATTTATATCCTCATCCGAAATGTCAGCTCCCGCAGCTCGATCTTCTTCCATAGCGATGATAGTGCCATGGATGATTCCTCCAAAATCTGGTTCAGTATTGAAGAAAATCAGATGCCTCTTTAGTGCCAAACTGACTTCTTCCTGCGTTTTATAGAGTTTTCGGATAATGGGAGCCATACTATGGGCAAATCCAAGCCCTTGTAATCTTTCCCAGTTGTATGATGAATGAGAGAAAAAAAGCCAGCGCCAATACGATGAAAATACATCATGCTTGGTCAGTAATCCTGGTGTCTTTCTTGTTGTATGTTCAAATATTTGTTCCTGATCACCTTTAAGGTGATTCTGATAATAAACATATAAATATGCAATTATTAACCCAATGACTGCAAACAGGAAAAAACTAATATTACCTTTTACCATGCTCGCAACTATAAAACTCAAAAAGAAAAATGGCCAAACATCTTTTTGAAGCAATATTTTGAGGTTGATGGCAATTCCTAAAGCTGTCAGCATTCCACTCGCAATAACCATGCCTTGTATCACCCACTCTGCATTGACTTGAAGCCATTGAACCCCTACCGCTACCAGAGGTACTCCAATATAGGTCAGTACTATTACAGGTACACCGTAAAGCAAAAAGAGAAACGGTTGAGAATAAAGGTAATCTGCTCTAGCAACACCCCAGATGTCGCCTTTTTCTGCTAACTTATCAGCTATGACAGGAATTCGTGAGCAATAAGTCATCTTAACAGACCAGGTAAAGTTACCTAATAATCCTATAGGAGCTGCCAATGCCAGAGCTGCACCTGGTTCCAGATGTGAACCGATAACAAGTGCAGTGCCAAGGTAACCAGCAAGAGATGGATCGCCTGGGAGCGAACCCCCAGCGGAAATAAACCCTAAATAAAAAACATTTATGACCGCTCCAATTGCAGCACCAAGTGATGGCTGCCCCATGATAAAACCAACTAGGGTTCCTGCAACAAGTGGGCGATAAAAAACGGTAAAGCTCAGGTTTGCCAGCCAGGGAGATTGAGCCAGATAATAAAACAACCCAATGAAAAATGCAGCAAGAAAACTTACTTTATTTACTTCTATTGGCGTTTCTGTAGCTGCCACCGCGTTTGTGGTGAAACTGATGATACAGGCAAAAGAAACCAATAATGCAATTAAAATATGTTTACATTTCATTGATATTGTTATTCTCCATTGATGACAGGCAAAAGGTATTCTTCTCAATTGTAGCAGATTAAAAATTGGTGAGTAAATTTATCAAATGAGTTTTATAATAAAGAGGCTGCAGTCATGACCTGCAGCCTCTTAGAAAATTGATGATCCAGATTACATATTTACCAGAACGCGGTAGGTATCTGGGCGTAATGCGGCTTTGATTGCGTCTTCAAGTTGTTCAAAGGGATAAACCTTTGATACAAATGGTTTCAAATCGACCAATCCGGTTGAGATCAATCGGCAGGCTTCTAATACATCCTGTCTACTCTGGCTTACAGTACCGGTCAGAGTAACCTCTTTACCATGGAATATATTAGGATCGACAGAAATCTTTGTTCCACGTGGGTGAATACTGGCATATACCATTACACGTCCACCTTTTGCAGCAGCGTCTATTGCTGATTCAACTGCACCTGCAATGCTGACTGCACAGAAAATGGCATCAGCACCACGACCATCAGTAACCATCTTTACAGAATCAGCGAATGGTGCTTTTGTTGGATCGATCACTGCATCTGCACCCATTTTAAGCGCAAATGCAGCACGTTCAGGGTTTGGTTCGCTGACAATAACACGGGCGCCACGAAGTTTGTTCACTTTTAGATGTAGCAAACCCATGATGCCTGCACCTACGACTACAACGTTTTCTGCGAAACGGACCTGTGCTTTGTTCACGCTTCGTACCACGCAGGCTAAAGGTTCTGTCAAAGCCATTTCGTCATAAGAAACTTCTTGACTACCTTTGTAGATCATGTAATCCTGAACCAGCACATATTCTGATAATCCAGATGGACCGGGCACATCGGTATTCCATTGGGGTTTAAATGAATTGTCGCAATTGCTATCCAGTCCTTTTCGGCAGGATTCGCAATATCCACAGCGAGTCAGGGTTGCTGCAACGACAGGATCGCCAATTTTTGCATCGGTGTGAACATATTTTCCAACCGATACCAATTCACCGGAAACTTCATGCCCACCAGAAAGAGGATAGAACTTCTCCTCACCGGTATACATTCGCTGTTCCCAGGTACAAATCGCACAAGATTTCACCTTAATCAATGCCTCTTTTGGACCTGGTTCAGGAATTGGAACTTCATCTATTCGAATTTGGCCGGGACCGGTAAACACTGATCGCTTATAAGTTCCACTCATTATTTACTCTCTTTTTCTATTCCGATATTATTTCAAGAATTTCATTGCTTCGTCGACTGTGGCACCGTGATGGACAATAGCAACAATTGCAGCAGTGATTTTTTCAGGATGTTCGTCCTGATAAATATTACGTCCAACTGCAACGCCATTAGCGCCTACCTGGATCGAATTGTAGATGTTCTCGAGAAGGTCACGAGGATTGCTGCCCTTGCTTCCGCCCAGAACAACCACTGGAACATATAACTGGTTAACGATTTTCTTGAAGGATTCTGGATCTCCGCTATATTGTGTCTTCAAGAAATCAGCACCCATTTCTGCACAGATGCGGTTTGCATGACCAATATTCTCAGGTGTCCACCATTCTTTTGGATTTTCAAAGCCAGCAGGCAATGCTTCAACCATTACAGGGATATTCCACTCGGTGCACTGTGAAATGAGGTCTGCAAGATAAGCTAATTGGTCAGCCTCAAATTTTGAACCAGGCAACCCCATAGCACCAACTGCATCTGCGCCGATGCGTAAAGCATCGTAGACATCCACAGTCAATGTACCGCATGCTGCTTCTTTGGCAAGCTTGCTGGTGCCGCCATCAGCACGCAAGACAATGCCCATATTACCAATTTCTTTTCCAAAGTTTTTGCAAATACCGAATGTTGTCAGGATAGCATCTGCACCACCATCTGATACACGTTTGACAACCTCACCTGGTTTTTCGAGACCTTCCATCATACCAAATGCACCAGCATGGTCCATTGCAAAGATGACGGTTTTACCATCTGCTTTGAAAATCTTATTCCATCGATGGGCTTTTAAATCTGCCATTTTGTACTCCTTTCAAATACTCATGTAACTTTAATTTTCGCCATCAGGCGTAAATAAAGGCCCAACCTTGATGGCCAGCTGGGCCTTTATTTATTAACACTATGTTCGAAACGTACTAATTGTTATTTCAACTACCCTAACAAACCAACTCGAATTGCTTGCCCAGCGGCGTCGAGACCCCAGAAGATCGGAACTGCACCGAGGATGCCAACAACGATGATCACAACCATGACCAAAGTTGGGGAAACATGTTTCTTTGCAAGCAACCACCAGACCAAAATGACCAGTAACAGTGGGAGCAGGTTGGGCATGATTTGATCCAGAATACCCTGAATTGCAAAGTTGGTTCCACCAATACCGAAAACTATGGGTGTAGACATCTTGATAAAGCTGACAGCTAATGCGCCCATGATGAAGTTACCAAGAACACTGGCGCCAACGATCAGTTTATTCATTTGGTTGCTGGCTAAGATATTGGTTACAGCAGCCTGACCCTGTTTGTAGCCCTGGTAATAAATCCACCAGCCAAAGCCCCATGCCCATGCTGCGACAACGAGGATGAAGAAAATTGGGCCAAGAGCGTTACCACGGGTAGCAGTACCCAGTTGACCACCAGTTGCGATGCTCATACCAATGGCCAGACCAAGTGGGATAACAATACCCTGTTGAATGGTGTCACCGATACCAGCGAATGGACCCATCAGACCAACTTTTACGCCGTTGATTGCCTCGTCAGAAATATCAGCACCAGCAGCGCGTTCCTCTTCCATGGCGATCACAATACCATGGATAACACCACCAAAATCTGGTTGGGTGTTGAAGAATACGAGATGTCGGTTCAATGCAGCAGAGATATCTTCTTTTGTCTTGTAGAGTTTTGCAATGATTGGGGTCATACTGTGGGCAAAACCAAGACCTTGCATACGTTCCCAGTTGTAGCATGCATGTGAGAAGAATAACCAGCGCCACCAGGATGCAAATACATCCTTTTTCGTTAACAATCCTGGAGATTTTCGTTCGACTGTTTCAACAGCAACAGCTTCTTCTTTCTTTGCGCCAGAGGTGAACAAGACATGCACGAAGGCAAGGCCACCACCAATGATCGCCATCATGAGCAAGTTGACAGAACCACTCATCATGGAGGTTACAACGAAACCAACGAAGAAATATGGCCACACATCGCCCTGAAGTAGGAACTTAAGGTTGAGTGCAATACCAAGTGCAGCCAACATACCACTTGCTACGAACAGACCATTCATTACCCATATTGCATGTTGGGCAATCCATCCAAGACCTGCAGCGACTGCGGGTGTACCTAAATATGCTGCCAGCATTACAGGAACACCGTACAGGATGAAGAGGAATGGTTGAGAGTAAACATAGTTAGATCGTGCGACAGCCCAGATATCACCCTTTTCGGCAAACTTGTCAGCCCAGTGGGGAATGATTGAGCATGCAGACATACGCACTGACCACGTAATGCCACCCAAAAGACCAAGTGGGGCAGCCAGAGCAAGAGTAGCTTGAACATCAAGTCCAGCACCTAATGCCAGAGCTGTGCCAAGGTAGCCAGCCAAAGCTGGGTCACCGGGAAGCGAACCACCAGCAGAAATCCATCCCAGGTACAAGACATTGATATTGGCACCAATGGCGATACCTTCTGCTGGGCGACCCATAACGAGACCAACGAGCAAACCAGCAACTAATGGGCGGTAGAACGCTGCAAAACCAACATTCGCCAGCCAGGGTGAATTCGCCAGATAGTATAAACAGCCAATAATGATAGCCATCAAAAGGCTTACTTTTGGTGGTTCATCTTGTACTGAAGGTGCAGCTTTTACTGCAACAAAGCTGACTGCGAGGAGGATAACGCTAATGATCATAGCGATCCCAAGTTGTTTCTTGTTATTCTTCATTTTTTGCTCTCTCCTTATAGTTTTTTTCAAGCAGACATTGGTTGAGAAAAATATTTAAGTGATCTTTTCTGCTACAACCTCCTTCTTTACTAAACGGTTACTAAATCAAATCTTTAAATGATTTTGATTTTTCACCTGGTACAGTTAATAGGGTTATGTTTACACCCTTAGCTGTCAGATCTTTCAAGTGACCTTTTTCTTCTTCGGACATTGCAATGTTCTTAAAGACATTCTTACGACCCGGACCCATTCCAATACCGCCAATATTCAATTCAGTGTATTGAACACCTGCCTCGTATAATCTCTTGGCAGTTAGCGGGGTCTTCATCAGGAGCATTACATTTTCCTTATTGGGGATTGCGTTCAATGGTTCTACACATGCCGCAACCTCCATGGCTTCCACTGTGATGCCAGATGGTGCTGCTAAACGCAATACTTGTTGCATAAATGCGTCTTTGGCAACAGCATCATCAATAACGATAATTCGTTTAAAAGTCTGATGCCGACACCATACAGCAATCACCTGTCCATGGATCAGCCTATCATCGATTCTTACCAAGCCCCAGTTGCTAATAGTAATCACCTCCTTTACAAATATCTACAGCATGAACTCTGCTGTAATTTCAAATTATTTTGATGGTTTAAATATTGGTTTGAGATTCTTGATTGATTCTTGCCCAGACTGAGCAATTGATTCAGCTAATTCTGAGAGAGAACTACCTTCACGGGACATCAATAATTCAATGAACATGGGTAGGTTTACACCCGTAACACATTCAACATTATCGCGCAGAACCTGTTTTACTGATACGTTATATGGTGTGCCACTAAAAATATCCATTAAGATCATCGTGTCTTCATTGCCGATTTTTTCAAGAACGACATTTAATTTTTGTTCAAATATTTCGGGTGTTTCACCAGGGTAAAGGCTTACTGAATATACGCAATCTGCTTCGCCGGCAATCATTTCAGCTGATTTAATAAACTGCGCCCCTAAATCTCCATGTGAAACGAGCACTACATTGATCATTTCTACCTCAGTAATTATTTATTTTCTGTATCAAGATTTACTACCATTCGATAATTCTCCCCGCAGTACGTTGCATGGGAAAATTCAACAACTTCATTCTTTTCGTTATAAGTAGTTCTTTCGCTATGTAAAACTGCAGAAGGATATGTAAGGTTTAGCATATTCAATTCTTCTTGATTTGCTAATCCTGCATAAATTTGTTCAACTGCCCTTACCAATCTGATCCCATATTCGTCAGTTAAAATACGAAAGAGAGAGTCTTTTGCAAGATTATGATCCAATATATGGGGGCAATAACGGTGATTAAGATGCACAATGTGTAATGCCAATGGAATATTATTGTTATATCGAATACGGACAATTTTTACAACTTCATCACCAGATTCTAACACCATTGATTTGAGTAAATCCTGCGAAGGAGATTGAATAATTCCAGCACTGACCAGGCTACTGGATGGAAAACCACCTTCTCGTTTGATATCTGATGAAAAACCATTCAGCGATACATGAATTGCAAGATTTCTCTGAGGTTCAGCAACAAAAACACCCCGACCTGCAGCTTTTCGTATCAAACCTTCACGTTCCAAGCGATGCAAGGCTTCGCGAACTGTAGTACGGCTGATACCATATTGCTCACACATTTCGCGCTCAGATGGCAAGCTTGATCCTGGCATATAAATACCCGCAGCAATTTGTTTTTTGATCAAAGCTGCGAGCTGATTGTGTAAGGATATCGGTGCAGTCCTGTCAATAATCATTTTATTCGCTACAGATAAAACCAGTATTAACTGGTAATTACCAGTTATACATTTTTATCATTTTAATGTTTTGAATGACCTTTGTCAATAGAGTGCACAAAATGTTAAGATTTCTAACAGCGCAATTTAAATTGCAGTGTAGAAAACCAGTTTAATACCATCGGGATCTGTAACAGAAAATGTTCTCTGGCCCCAGGGTTTATCAGCAATTTCTCCCTTGATCGGAATACCTTTTGATTTTACATGGAAGTAGAAGTTATCGACATCCTCTACTTCCATGTAAATTTCGAAATTCATTGGAGGTTTGTGTTCAACATTGGGTTTACATTCCAGGATTTCGATGGTTCCGTTTCCTACTTGAAACACACACCCTCTGTTACCAGTTCCATTATCCCAGGAATGGTCGATTGTGAAGTTCAGCATATCGCGGTAAAAATGCATTGCGGCTTCATAATCCCTGGAAACAAAGACAATACCAAAACCTGCCATTTGAACCTCGAAAAGAATCGTCTATAAGAAACTTTTTAAATAATATCGAACATCAGCAGTTGTAGGAAGTGAAATTGCGTGCTGAGCGATTTCACAGGCTGTACTTATGGTGAATTTTCGGATATGTTGTTTGACCAATGGGATGGCTCGCGGATTCATGCTAAATTCATCAAGCCCCAAACCCAACAAAACCGGAGTAGCCAGTCCATCCCCAGCCAACTCACCACATAATCCAACCCAACGATTGTTCGCATGTGCGGCATCGATTACCATTTTTATCAGCCGTAATACAGCCGGGTCGAGAGCATCTGCCACACCTACTACATTCGTATTTCCTCGATCTGCTGCTAATGTGTATTGTGAGAGATCATTTGTTCCTATGCTGAAAAAATCAACTTCTTTAGCCAGTGCATCTGCCATGACTGCTGCAGACGGTATTTCAATCATGATGCCCCACTCAATTTTCTCTTCAAAAGGAATACCTTCCTGGGTCAGTTCATTTTTGACTTTTCGTACATGCTCCATGACACTTCGCACTTCCTGCACAGTGCCAACCATCGGGAACATTACTTTCAGATTGTACCCAATGCCCGCACGCATCAAAGCGCGCAATTGTGTTTCGAATACTTCAGGACGCGCCAATGCCAGACGTGTACCCCGAAGACCTAAGAATGGGTTCATTTCTTCTGGTATTTTTAGATAATTAGCGGGTTTATCTCCGCCAATATCGAGAGTTCGTGTCACAACAGGATTTTTACCGAACTGTGAAAATATTTCCGAATAGATATCTATCTGTTCCTGCTCTGATGGAGGAGTTCCACGTTCCAGGAAAATAAATTCAGTTCGTAATAAACCAACACCTTCAGCACCGTACTCTACTGCAGATTTGGCATCATCGAGACCACCGATATTTGCTACGACTTCTACTTTTATGCCATCTTTTGTAATGGCATGTTCATGAGTTTTCTCCATAGCTTTGCGGAAACTCTCTTCATAAAGTGTCGAAGTCTCTTTGAATTTCTTTATCGTTGCCTCATCGGGATCCAGGAACATTTTACCGGTAAAGCCATCAACCACCGCTTCAGTACCTGGTTTTAATTCATCCATCCAGGGACCAATGCCAACGATTGCGGGAATTCCTAATGCTTTAGATAGAATAGCAACATGTGATGTAGGTCCACCTGAACGTGTACAGAAAGCTAACACCTTAGCCTTATCAAATGCAACAGTATCAGAAGGTGTAAGTTCATCAGCCACAACGATTGACGGCACAGATATGTTTTTGCTGGCGGAATTGTTGTTTCCGACTAATATCCGCAGAACACGTTGTGCTACATCCTTAATATCTGCACTTCGAGCTGCAAGATATTCTGAATCCATTGATGCAATGAGCCCTGCGTAATATTCAGTTGCTTCGTACCAAGCATATTCTGCTGTGTAATGCTTATCATAGAGTGAAGCATGAACTTGATCGAGTAAATCTGGATCTGAAAGTAACATGGCATGTGCTTCAAAAATTTCAGCTTCGTTTGATCCTGTATTTAACTCGGTACGTGCTTTTTGAAGTAAATTATCAAGATCTGATCCAGCTTGATGCAATGCATTTTGAAGGCGCTCATTTTCAACATCAGGATCTTTAGCAAAAGCCTCTTTAACCACAATGACTTGTGATTCGTATCGAAAAATGGGGCCAACAGCAACCCCTGCCGATATCCCAACTCCTTGAAATGTTTTCATCAGGAATAACTCCTAATTATTCACCAAAATTATTATCTATCAACTCTTTTAATCCTTGAAGGGCCTGAGCAGCATCATCGCCATCAGCAGTTATCCGAATATCATTGTCATGATCAACGGCAATGGATAGGATTTTAACGAACGACTTTGCATTTACTTTATCAGAATTTTTAGTAATGTTTTCAACGAGTATCTGTGATGCAAAACTCTGCGCTTTTTTCACAAAAGAAGCTGCTGGCCTGGCATGTAACCCAACTTTATTGATGACTTTAATGACTAAGCTCTCCACAATAATTCTCTCCTGTAAAAAATATATTACCTTGTTAAACCACTTGTCCCATTATGCAAACATATGACTTTTTTGTCAATGACAATAATTTTCAAGAATAGATAAAAAAACAAGAAAGTTCTGAAAATTGATGCTTGTATTTGATAATTTCATATTGTACAATTGTAATACAATCGAACAGTTGACTTATCAGTACTTACCTTGCTCTTAGAATAAGGTTTAAGCCGACCTGATGAAAAAGGACTTACTGTCCAACCCCCTTCAAAATATCAAGAATAGCTCTCAAAATGAGCTAAAACGTCTATCACTACGTGATGTTGTTATCGAACGTATGAAACAAGCAATCATCAACGGTGAACTGGTAGATGATCAAAAAGTGACCGAACTTGAAATGGCGGAATGGTTTGGTGTTAGTCGGGGATTAATTCGTGAAGTGATCCGCGAGCTCGAAAATTCAGGAATTCTTATTAATATACCCTATCGTGGGACATTTGTCAGAGCTTTAACTGCTGAAAGAGTCAATGAACTTTATACCCTGCGCGATATTTTGGAAGAATATGCAGTTGAATTAGCGGTAGACAAAGCGGATGAAGCTGGAATTAATAACTTACGAGAAATTATAGAAAAAATGTATCGCTATGCGAAATCAGAAGATGTAGATTCTCTTGTTGAAACTGATCTAGAATTCCATAAAACCTTATATGCTTTATCTCAACATCAGTTACTGATTGATATGCTTGAAAGATTGAGTGGGCAAACTCATATGTTCATTCAAGCTACCAAGGCAATTTACTCTCTTTTTCCATCTCTTGATGAAGTAGCTCGTTCACACGAACCAATTGTTGAAGCAATCGCCGCCAGACAAGGTCAAAATGCAAGGAATGCGATCCACTATCATATCAGCGATGTAGGACAAAAATTAGTGAATATCCTAAATGAAAAAGAACGCATTCAAAATAGTTTACGTGAAATATCCGACACTGTTTCACCTGATGCATCAGTTATTCCCCCAAATCATCCATTTTTTTAGTACGACGTGTTCTTTTTAATTATTTGATTTTCTGCAAAATTTTACAATCCTATACTTTTGCTGGAGGTAAAGATTTTATGGCATTCCAACCCGTTTTAAAAGTTCTTTCCGATGAGCAAATTTACCAGATCCACCAAGGTGCGTTGGAAATACTGTGGAACACAGGCGTATTAGTGAAATCAGAAAATGCTCGTACTCTTTTACGCCAGGCAGGCGCAGTAGTAGATGATGAGACTATGCGCTGTAGAATTCCAGGATTTATTGTTGAAGAAGCCTTAAAACGCGCACCTTCCTCTTTCACAGTATTTGCAAGAAATCCTAAGAACAACGTTCATGTATCCACTCGAGAACTTCATTATGAACCCATGATTGGTCGTTTGAATTGTTATGATTATAAAACTGGGAAAACGCACAGAACCACGCTACAGGACGTAGGAGATCTGATCAAAATTTCTGATGCCCTACCCCATTACCATTTACTACACTCTGGTGCAATCATGCCTCAGATTGATGGGGTAAAAATTCGCGCTACACATGTACATGGTTATCTTCAGTCAGTAAGGAATTCGAGTAAAGTAATCAAAGCCACCTCCAGAGAAAGAATACTCGCGGAAGACTGCTTGCGTATGGTGGCTGTGATTGCTGGTGGTGAGAGCGAATTGCGAAAGAAGCCATATACTTTTACCACAGATAATCCAGTGGCGCCTTTGCATCACGATCGCGATCAAATGGATGGCGCATTGCTATTTGCAAGTTATGGTCTGCCCATTGATGTTACAAGTGAACCTCAGGCGGGTGCTACTTCTCCTGTAACCCTTGCTGGTCTATTGGCGCAACAAACTGCTGATGTGATCAGTGGTATAACGATCATCCAATTAGCAAATCCAGGCAATCCCGTTTGGTATGGAACATGTGGCTCCATTATGGATATGAAAGTTGGTCGCATTGCCATTGGCGCTATTGAAATGGGATTAATCAATGTTGCCAGTGCTCAAATAGCCCATTTTTACAATATTCCATGTCGAGGTACTGCTTCGGCAACGGATTCGAAACTACTTGATATTCAAGCTGGTTATGAAAAAGCGATGACCTTAACGATGGCCGTTCTTGGCGGTGTTAACAAAATCTTCTATCCAGGAACTATGGAAGGAGCATTAACAGTAAGCAAAGAAAGCCTGGTAATAGATGATGAAATCATCGGTTCACTTTATCGAACCCTTGAAGGTATCAATGTGGATGCAAATACACTGGCGTTAGGCGTGATCGATAAAGTCGGTCCAGGTGGCCACTTCCTCGGACAGCGCCATACTATGCAATTCCTCAAACAAGAACAATTCATTCCACCGTTGGCAGATCGCATGACGCGCGACAAATGGGAAGCCGAAGGCTCTATAGGGGTTGCTGATAAAGCGTATGAAAAAGTACAGAAAATCCTGGCAGAACACAATGTTGATCCATTGGACTCCAAAATGGAAGCTGAACTGGAAAGAATAGTACGAGAAGTAGAAGAACGGGAAACAAAACACTAAACGGAAGGATTAATATGGCTGATATTGAGTTTCTTTATTTGAACCAGGCGGACATTCGCGCAACAGGTATTGATATGAAAGCTGCAATGGCTGCAGTTGAAGAAGCTTTCATATTGCATCATCAGGGAAAAGTACTTCTTCCACATAAAACCGTTCTGGACATGGGAGAACGTGAGCGCGGTCGATGCAATGCTATGCCTTCTTATGTTGGCGGCCAATATGACGCATTTGGCATTAAATGGATTGCTGGATTTCCACAAAATCCAAAAAAATATGGCATGCCGCGGGCAACAGGATTCTTTATTCTAAACGATGCTGAAAAAGGATTTCCCCTGGCAGTTATGGATTGCACCTTATTGAGTGCAATGCGCACTGGTGCAGTGACTGGCGTAGGTGCTAAAAGATTGGCACGACAGGATTCTGAAGTGGTTGCAATGATAGGAACCGGGGTTCAGGCACGAACGCAGACAGATGCACTCATGGAAGCGTTACCTAATATTAAAAAGATCAAAGGGTACGATGTAAATTTTTCTGCTGCTCAACAGTATGCCATTGAGATGAAAGAAAAATTTGGGGTTGAAGCCGAAGCTGTCCAAACCCCGGAAGCCGCTGTGCGTGATGCAGATATTATTGTTACAGTGACTGTTGCTGATGAGCCAATCGTCAAAGAGGCTTGGATGAAGAAAGGTAGCTTTTTCTCCGCAGTTGGTTCTTACCAGGAAGAGGAATTTGAGGTTGTTCTCCATTCAGACAAGATAGTAGTTGATGGATTGGAACATGTTATTCACCGTGTTACCCCCGTAATTGCCTTAATGATCAGGGATGGAATGATCAAAAAAGAAGATATCACCGAATTAGGTGAAATTCTATGCGACGAAAAACCAGGACGTGAAACAAGTGAAGAAAGGATTTTCTTCTCACCTATTGGTATGGGAACTGAAGATCTCTGTCTTTCATATCGTGCCTATCAATTGGCTCTTGAAAAAGGGATTGGTCAAAAGCTTTTCCTTTTTGGCAACATCTAAATCAATTATTTTCGGAGGCTGAAGTGACTACTGAAGAAATTGTTTTCTCAAAGATGCATTCTGCAATAGAAAATTATGATGCTGATGCTGCAGTAACCGCAGCCAATGAAGCGGTTTCTGCTGGTATTGATCCTGCGGTAGCTCTTGAAAAAGGGTTTGCCGACCCTATCCGGAAAATCGGTGAAGCTTTTGAGCGTATGGATATTTTCCTCCCTGAATTGGTAATGGCAGCCAATGCCATGAAAGCTGGTGTTGAAGTACTTGAAGGAGCATTAAAAGCAAGAGGCTCAGCAATAGCAAAAAAGGGTGTAGTAGTTTTAGGTACCGTTGAGGGTGATATTCACGATATTGGCAAAACAGTTGTTGGAGCGATGTTCCAGGCAAATGGGTACGAGGTTCATGACCTTGGAGTTGAAGTGCCAGCTCCGAGATTTATTCAAGCAGCAGAAGAGACCAAGGCTGATGTTATTGCGATGTCCGCCCTTCTGTCTACCACAATGTTATATCAAAGGGATGTAATTGAACTTTTGCAAAGCAAAGGGTTGAAAGATAAATATTTCATCATCATTGGTGGCGCTCCTGTCACTCAAAAATGGGCTGATGAAATTGGAGCAAATGGGTATGGGAGGGATGCGATTGAAGCAGTACGCGTTCTTGATTCCCATGCAAAGGAGTGGGCTAAATGAACTTCAAAGAAGTAGCGAAAAGAGCGGAAACTGGTCCATTGATCGAAGCGAATGATTTCTTGATGCAGCGTGTAGCAGCAAATGTCCTGGCATTAAAGAAAGAGTATGATGTCAAATGGGATGGAAAATCTCTCATCAATCTGGATGATCAACTTGCAGATCGCTGCTGGCAGGCTGGAAAAGAACTTTTACTTCGTTCTGGATTGTATTCAATGAATAGTCGACGTGTAATTCAATTTTCTAAAGAAGAAATTGAAGATGCAATCCGTCTCGCACCAAGTCAGATCATTATGGGTGAAGGCAAAGAACAAAAAACAGCCTATCATCGAGGTGTAGAAGATCCTCGGGAACCTTTTGTAATGAGCGGACCTTTCAACGCTGATACTCACGAGTCAATGTTTGTCAAATTGAATGAAGCATTTGCTCAAGAACGGTTGATCGACTGTCTTTTCTTACCCGGATATCTCAAAGAGTTGGATGGACAAATGATCAGACCAAATTCGGGTCTTTCCAGCAGAGCTGCTGTGTTGTATGGTGAATGGGCACGTGAGGCTGTCCGCCGTGCAGGAAGACCTGGTATGCCAATTATTGGTCATTCTGTGATGGCATTGAACGAAATTTCTTGCACAAATGAAGCATATGGTTTGCGAAGAACCGACCCACGAGCAATGGTTTTGCTATCTGAGCTTCAAGTCGATGATGTTACCATGGCTCGCCTTGGATATTACCTGGCATATGGAACCCCCATCTATATTGCGCATACACCATTAGTTGGCGGATATGGAGGTGGACCAGATGGCACCGCAATTATCGGAGTAGCCTCGTTTATTGCATCAATTCTCCTCGGAGCAGAGATTTGTCATGTGGGGCCTCAACATATCAAATACAAAACACAGACAAATAACCATTCTCTCTTCCTGGGAAGCCTTGTGAACCAGGCAACCAATCGCAACAGCCACATTATTACCACAACATCGCACACTACAGCTGGACGTACTGGATCAGACCAGTATGCTTATGAGTTTTCTGCTTTGGAGCTGGCTGTGGTGACTGGAGGAAGTAATATTAGTGGGCCAAGACCAGCAGAACCACTGGGATTCAACAATGTAAGCCCCCTGATGGGAAGATTGTTTGCTGAAGTAGGCCATGCAGCCTCAAAACTGACACGCGAAGCAGCTGCAGGAATAATCGAACAGCTTTTTGCAAAGTACAAAGATGCCATGTCATTGGAAGTTTCACCCAAGGGTGCCCCATTTGAACAGCTATACGACATTCAGAAGCTAGTACCAACAGCTGAACATCAAGCCTGCTATGATCGCGTGAAAGAAGAATTGACCAGATTGGGTGTTCCCTTTAATAACTAGGAGAAAAGATGGCAAAACGTCTGGTAATTGACCTGAACAAATGTACTGAGTGTAGAACCTGTGAGTTGAAATGTTCTTTCGTTCATTTTCAGGTTTACAACTCTAATAAAGCAGGCATCCAAATCATATCGCAATGGCCAGAAAAACCCTCAGCGCGTCTTTGCCTCCAATGCAAAGAACCTGACTGCCTTCCCGCCTGTCCTTCTGAAGCAATGGTTTTCACACATGAAGGCTCAGTAAAAATTCTTTATGATGTTTGTATTGGATGTGGAAGCTGTGTTGATGCCTGTCAATACGATGGTGTATGGATCGATCCACTGAATAATGTGGCTGTCAAATGTGATACATGCGAGAATAAATATCAGTGCATCGCTGATTGCGCTGTTGGTGCTCTGAGCATTGAAGAATAGAGGAGGTCAATATGTATGAATGCTACAACCGCAAGTTACTAAGAATTAATTTGACCGACCGTACTGTAAGAGAAGAACCAATCAGCGAAAAAATGATCCAGCATTGGGTAGGAGGTATGGGCTTTGGTGTCAAACTGCTAACTCACGAAGTTCCTCCCACAATAGATGCTTTTGATCCTGAGAACAAAATATTCATTTGTATTGGTCCTCTCACTGGTACCATTGCACCGCTTTTTGCACAGACCTGTATTGTAACGAAGTCTCCCCTGACAACAGGAATTATTAATACATATGCCGGCGGGCAAATAGCAACAGCTATTAAATCTACCGGGTATGATGTAATTGTATTTGAAGGGAAAGCTGACCAGCTGATATATGTTACTCTAACACCAGCTGGAGTCAAGTTTGTAGATTGTCCTGAGCTGAAAGGGAAACCAGTAAGAGAAGCAGAAGAGTATGTAAAAACAACCAGCGGATACGATAACATGCATACCATAGGGATTGGTTTAGCGGGCGAAAATCTTATCCGGTATGCTGCAGCGATTTCTGAGACTCGTGCATTTGGTCGAGGAGGCGCAGGAGCTGTTTTTGGTTCAAAGAATTTAAAAGTCTTTGGGGTCGTAGGATTAAACGATGTTAAAGTAGCTAATCCAAAAGGATTTGAGGAAGCAATTGAAAGAACGTATACTGCTTTTAGAGAAGACCTTTCTCATCCCTGGAGCTTACTAGGCGGATTTGGCAGAATTGGTACAGGTTCAGGGGTCGCACTCATCAATGATAAGCATGTTTTTGCGACAAGATACCATAAATACACGAGTTTTCAGCATGCCAATGAAATCGATGGTGAAGCATTTATGCGTAAATACGAAACCCGCCCCATCGGATGTCAGAGTTGCCTGGTTCACTGCGGTATGGTAAGAAAACCTCTAGAAACTAAATGGGGAACAATATGGACAAGAGGACCCGAATACGAAACAATGTATTCTATCGGCTCTCTTTGTTTCAATGACAACTCTGATATGCTTTATTATGCTAATGATCAAGCAGAAAAATATGGTATGGATACCCTTTCACTAGGGGTGAATGTCGCTTTTGCAATGGAATGCGTCGATAGAGGAATCCTTAGTAAAGACGCACTGGGAGAAGGATATACCCTTGAATTTGGAAATCCTGATGCGACTGTACGTTTAATTGATATGATTGCTGCGCGAGAAGGTATTGGTGACCTTTTAGCTGAAGGTGTGAAGCGTGCCAGCGAAAAGCTTAATCAGGGATCTCAAGATTTTGCACTTCAGGTCAAGGGAATGGAATTTGCAGCATGGATGCCGGAAAGAATGCGCGGCGTGGCTACCACATTTGCAACCGCAAATCGTGGAGCCTGTCATAAACGTGCACCGATCGGGATGGAATTGATGGAATTTGTTCCAATGGATTCAACCGAAGGAAGAGCTGAATTAGTCGCTCAAATCCAAAATGTGGTAAATGCAACATTTACCCTGGTATCCTGTAGATTTGCAGAATTTGTACTAAAGCCCGCTCAATTTGTAGATTTATTGAATAATGCAAGCGGTATGAGCTTTACAGCTGAACAATTTGAGTTGATGGGTGAAGCCATTTGGAATATGGAAAGGATGTACAACCTGGCTGCTGGGATCGATGCTTCACAAGATTCGTTACCCGAAATTTGTTTCAAAGTACCCCTGGATTTCCCAGAAGGGTATAAACCACTTACTCATTCTGACTTTAATATTTTGATCAAGGATTATTATGAGTACAGGGGTTGGGATGCCAGTGGTACACCAACACCTGAACGCCTTGAGAAATTAGGGTTAAAGGGCTGAAGCTAATGAAACTGGTTGTTCGTTTTTCTGGGCTGCTTCAATCCTTGTCAGGAAAAAAGGAAGTTGAGTTGGGATTGAAAGAGGATTGCTCTCTTAGAGATGCTTTAATTGAATTAAAAAAGAATGTTCAACCAGAATTTGTTTCACAAATAATTGATCCGCTCCTGGAGGAAAACAATACTGGACCATTACGTTTATTAGTTAAGAATCATAGACACATGCATTCTGTAGCTGAAATTGATTTACCGCTTAAAGATGGTGATGTTCTTTCTTTTCTACCACCTATGGAAGGTGGATAAGACTATCTCAATAAACGAAAATTCATGAGGAGGCTGTAATGGGTGCTTTGAGTCTGAAAGGTCGTGATGTTCTTTCACTGGCAGATTTTTCGAGAGAAGAAATTGATGTAATATTTCAAACCGCTTTGGAACTCAAACGCGGCATATCACGCGGCGAATATCAAGATCATATTCTCCGTGGCAAAGCAGCTGCGATGATATTCGAGACACCTTCTTCGCGCACTCGAATGTCATTCTGGAGGGCAATGCATCAATTGGGTGGTGCAGCGGAAGATCTCAGTGGAGGAAAAACATGGTCAGAATCAGGAGTTGAAAGTTGGGGCGACACATGCCGCGTAATGGACCGATATTTTGATATTCTCATTGCTCGACTACTGGCGCAATCAACATTGGAAGAGGCCGCTAACTTGTTGGATATCCCAGTGTTCAATGCATCCACCGATTTTGAGCATCCTTTCCAGGCATTAGCAGATTTCCAGACGGTGCTCGAAAAGAAAGGTCGTTTCGATAACATCAAATATGTCCTTACCTGGGCATACCACGAATATAACCCACCTCTTGGACTTGTGGTATCTAGTATGTATCTTGCGTCACGATTGAAAGATTTCCAGTTTGTTCTTGCCTGCCCTGAAGAATATACACCTCCACAAGATATCATTGATCGGGCACAAGGTTTCGCATCAGAAAATGGTGCAAGCCTGGAAATCGTTCATGATATGAAGAAGGCAGCAAAAGACGCTGATTTTATCAACGCTTACTGTTATGTAATGCCAGATGTATTCCGTGCAGGATCACCTGCCAATAACTGGCAATATCCTACTCCCCATAACCAGGAACCTGAACGATTCAAACATTGGAGAGTTGATTCAGAAGTAATGGGACTCGCAAAACCACATGCAAAATTCATGCATTGTATGCCAGCTGCTGTAGGTCATGAAGTGACTGCTGATGTCATTTACGGACCTAATTCACTCATTCAAGACGAAGCAGAAAACCGGTTACATGCTCAAAAAGCAGTCTTAGCTCTTACTTTAGGCGCATAAATTTTCATCGATGAACAATGGGAAGTGGCTTTTCAAGCTCACTTCCCAGACATAACTATTGCGAGGAGTATGCATATGAAAGAAGCATCTCTGAACCTTGCAGGTGTACCTTTTAAGAACCGTGTCATAATTGCTGCGGGTTGTCACGGCGCAGATGGTGAGACAATTGTCAGATCCAGTAAAACGGGTGTAGCAGCCATCGTTACCAAGACCATCGTGGCCAATGCGGTTGAGGACGTACGCCCCTGTTTTACGATAGTTGATGGGGGTTTCATCAACAGTGTATTTGGTACAACCCTTTCTTCGAGACAATGGTTTGATGTAGAGCTTCCTAAAGCAAAAGAAGCAGGTATCCCGATCATTGCTTCATTGGCGGGGCTTCACCCAGCAGAAGCAGCCGATCTTGCGAAACAGGCGGTAGCTGCGGGTGCTGATATGATTGAAATGCCTACAGTTTGTCCCCACATGGGAGAGATTCTTCAAGCAATGTTCCCCGGATTAACTATGCCGCCTCCAGAAGTTCATGATGTTGCTCCGTATATAGCAACAATCCATGCAGTCAAGGACGCAGTAACTATTCCAGTAATTTCTAAATTTAGTGCGCTCTTCCATGCCAATGTGGTGGAATGGGCTTTAGCAGTGGAAGATGCCGGAATCGATGCAATTGCCTGTGCAGATGCCATCGGTCCTGCATTGAAGATTGACATTGAGACAGGAGAACCAGCATTAGGTGGTCCACGTGGTGTTGGTGGTTTGACTGGTTCAGCTCTAAAACCAATTTCTCTAATGATGATCCTGGAAATGGCACAACATGTCAAAATTCCATTGATCGGCGTGGGAGGAATCTCCCGTGCAGAAGATGCAATCGAATATTTTATGGCTGGGGCAAGCTTTGTTGGTGTCGCTACTGCCGGTCACCTAAAGGGAAGGCATCATTTTGAAAAGATCATTACAGGAATCGATAAATGGGTTGCGGATCATGGCTTTATTGATGTCCAAGACTTTATCGGTTTGACATTAAAGAGAATTACTTCGCGAAAAGAACGCGGTTTGGTTGCTATAACAACCCCTCAGCCACCAGTAATAAATTCTGATCTTTGTGTCGGATGCAATCACTGCGTTGTCTCATGTGTTTACGATGCCCTGTTTTTGGGTGATGACCATAAAGTGCATCTCATGCCCGAAAAATGTTATGGATGTGGATTGTGTCGCTATGCATGCAATTTTGATGCAATCCACCTGACATATTTTGACTAGGAGGAAAACAAATGGCTGATATTTTGATAAAAGGCGGATTGGTAGGAACACAGGATTCCAATAGAAGAGTTTTTCCTGATGGAGCTGTAGCGATTACTGGAAACAAGATTGTTGCCGTAGGTCCTACTGCTGAAATTGAAAAAGCTTATTCGGCTGAAAAAGTGATTGATGCCAGTGGCAAGATTGTTATGCCTGGTATGATCTGTACCCATACTCATATGCCCAGCGTAGTTGGACATAATATGCCCGTTGATTATTCAAAATTCCGGGCTTTTATGGATCTCCTCACGAAATGGTGGTGGCCAGATATTGAAGAAGCAAGTACTTATGAAAGTATTTATTGGTGTTCACTTTGGGCAGGTGCGAAGATGCTTAAAACGGGTACCACCACCGTTGTCGACATGGTTGAAGCACCAACTGTGGTAGATGGGTGCCTGGATGTATCTGCCGATGCGGTTATGAAATTGGGGAGCCGAGCGGTTATTTGTTATGAATCCACTGAACGCATCTCCAAGGAAAACGCCCGGGCAGGTATCAACGAGAACGTTCGGTTCTTCAAGAAATATAAAGATGATCCCGAAAGTCGAGTTTCTGGAAGAATGGCTGTTCATACTGTTTATACTGCCAGCGAAGAAATGCTACGAGAAGTCCGTGGTTTAGCCACCGATCTTGGAGCCGGCATCAAGATCCACGTTGCAGAAGTTCCGCCACCACTTGTTATTGAAAAATTTGGCAGAACTGCACCCTTTGTATTACAAGATACGGGTTTCTTGGGGCCAGATGTATTGGCAGTTCATTGTATCAACATGAACTCAGAGGAAATTGCCTTATGGCGTGATCATGATGTAAAGGTCGCTCATACTCCAATGAGTAACATGTTGGGGGGGAATGGTGTTGCTCCTATTGTAGAAATGCTCAACGAAGGAATTACGGTCAGCCTTGGACATGATTGTTTCTTTACATTGGATCTATTCCAATATATTCGCATGGCATATTTACTACATAAAGTGCATCATCACAATCCGGGAGTTATTCCCTCTTTCCAGGCAATTGATTTTGTTACCACGAATGCAGCCAAAGCAATCCAAAAAGAAAACGAAATTGGCTCTCTTGAGGTTGGCAAGAAAGCTGATGTTCTCATCATTAAACCCGAACAACCTTCTCCTCTTTTACCTCAAGTATTCTTTGATACCTTAATCAATGATGTTGATGGAGCAAATGTGGAAACAGTATTGGTGGATGGAAAAATTGTTGTGGATCATCACAAATTGGTTAATGTGGATGAAGAAGAAATTCAACGAAAAGCAATTGAAGAAACCACTAAAATTTGGAAAAAGGCAGGATCAATACAATGAGCAATGTCACTTACCGGGTAGGCATTGATATTGGAGGAACCTTTACCGACCTTGTTGTCACTACAAGCAATGGAGAAATGTACATCTTCAAATCTCCATCTACGCCAGCAGATTCATCAATTGGGTTATTTGATTGCCTAAAAAAAGCTGCCCGATTCTTTAATCTGGAATTTGCTAGTTTTTTAGACAAGGTAGACATTATAGTGCATGGAACTACCGTCGCTACCAATACCATGTTGCAGTACAACGGCGCAAAAACTGGATTGATCACTACTAAAGGCTTTCGAGATGCTTTGGAGATGCGCCGTGCTCACAAGGAAAATATCTGGGATCTTTCTTTGGCGTCACCACCGCCGATTATTCCACGCCATCTTCGTTTAGGAGTGACCGAGAGACTGGACTATTCTGGAAAAGTAATCACCCCCCTGGATGAAGATGAAACTCGTCAGGTAGTACACCAATTGAAAAGTAAAGGGGTAATTGCAATTGCTGTTTGTACTCTTTTCTCTTTCATGAACCCTGTTCATGAAAGAAGAATACGCGAAATTATCAAAGAAGAATACCCTGATTGCTATGTATCAATTTCATCAGAAATTTTGCCTCAAATTCGCGAATATGAGCGCACTTCTACCACTGCAGTTAATGCCTATGTCGGTCCAGTTCTTGGACGATATCTTACACATTTACAAAATAAGCTCACCGAAGCGGGTTTTAAACATGAGGTTCTTGTCACCCAATCTAATGGTGGCATCATGTCAGCATCTTATGGAGTAGAGCATGGGGCTTCTACCTTGCTTTCTGGTCCTTCAGCTGGAGCAGTTGGTGGTATGTTTTTTGCCAAACAACTTAATACACCCAACTTGATCGTGATGGATATGGGTGGCACCAGTTATGATGTTACCCTCATAAAGGATGGCAAATATGCCATGACCACTGAAGGTGAAATCGCCCGATACCGAGTTGCTTTGCCAATGATCGACATTAATACGATCGGAGCAGGTGGTGGATCACTGGCATATCTCGATCAAGGAAATATGTTAAAAGTAGGTCCTCAATCTGCTGGAGCGATACCAGGACCGGCATGTTATGGAAAAGGTGGGACCAGACCAGCTACAACAGATGTAAATGTTGTGTTAGGGTATATCAATCCTGATTTCTATCTGGGTGGCGAGTTTGCGATAGACAAACAGGCGTCTTTTGATGCAGTAAAGCGAGAAATAGCTGATCCTTTGGGTATTGACACTATTGAAGCTGCTTATGGGATCTATACTGTTGTCAACAATAACATGGCCGATGCTACTCGTGTGGTAAGTGTTGAAAAGGGACATGACCCGCGTGATTTTGCTCTGGTGGCTGCCGGTGGAGCAGGTGCTTTACATGGATCAAAGATTGCTGAAATTGTTGGAATTCCAAAGGTGATTGTACCTAAAACAGCTTCTGTATTCTGTGCAATGGGTATGTTGGAAAGCGATCTGAAGCATGACTATGTTCGCACAATGTGGAAACCAGTTGATGCGTTAGATTTGGCTGAGGTCAACCAGGCATTTGATGCGATGGAAGCTGAAGCTCGAAAAACCTTGCTCAATGAAGGTCTGAAAGAAGAGCAAATTCACATTGAGCGGGGTTTTGACTTGCGTTATATGGGGCAGCATCACGAAGTACCAGTCATTATTCCACCGGGTAAGATTGATGAGGCTATGATGCCTGAAATCAAGAGACGATTCCATGAAGCACATAATCGGTTATTCCTCTATAGCGAACCTGACAGTCCTCTCGAATCGATCAATATCCGCCTGACTGGAACGGGTATTATCCCCAAAACATCTTTGACCAGTTGGGAATCTGGAGGTAAAGATGCCAGTCTAGCATTAAAAGAACCTCGCAAGACATATTTTGGTGAGGTTGGTGGTTGGGTAGAAACAAGAATATACGATGGCAGCAAGCTCAAAGCAGGAAATATTATCGATGGTCCGGCTATCATCGAAGAAGTGACAACGACAATTGTTATTAGCCCTAATGATAAGGCAACGATTGATCGCCTTGGGAATGTTGTCATTGATATCAATGCTCTAAAAAAGTAGCGCAGTGGCTATGACATCTATTAGGAGAAATATTCATGGCTAATCAATCCGTTGATCCAATCACAATGTCGGTAGTCTTTAATCGTTTAGGCACGATTAACAAAGAAATGGGTATCACCATGACGCGAACATCGCGTTCGCCAATATTTGCAGAAGTGCACGACTTTTCTTGCGCTATCTGCGATTGGGTACCAAGAATTGTTGCTCAAGTCGATGGTGTTCCTTCTCATACTGCTTCTTCTATGTTAGCTGCCAGAGCAGTAGTAGATAAATTTAGGAATGAAATGAAACCCGGTGATGTCTACCTAATCAATGACCCTTATGAAGGCGGAACTCACCTGGCGGATGTTACTGCAGTGAAACCTATTTATTACAAAGGTGAGCTGTTATTTATGGCAATCAATCGGGCACACCATCTTGATATTGGCGGTATGGTAGCAGGTAGCTATAGCCCAGAAGCGAAGGAAATCTTCCATGAAGGTCTTCGTATTCCAGCAATCCGAATATATGAAGATGGACGACCCATCCAATTTGTGATTGATTTATTAAAAATAAACACTCGCATGCCGGATCTATTTGAAAGCGATATCCGTGCCCAGGTAGCTTCCTGTAATGTTGCAGAACGACGCTTGATAGAAATGGCAGAAGAATTTGGTGCAGAACGACTCAAAGAAATTTTGAATGCCATAAATGATTACGCTGATCAGATGATGCGCGCAGAGATATCAAAACTGCCGGATGGAACTTACGAAGGTGAAGCGATATTGGATGGAGATGGCTTTGATGCGGTCAACATCAAAATAAAGACCAAAATCGAAATAAAAGGCGATGAGCTGTGGGTAGACTTTAATGGTACTGACCCGCAGGTTACAGGTTTCATCAATAGTCCTTTTGCAAATTCTGCTACTTCAGTTTATGTTGCGGTGCTTACTTGTGTAAGTCAGGAAGTGCCACACAATGAGGGGGCTTATCAACCCATCCACATCACCACACAAAAAGGAACCATTGTAGATCCATTACCTCCAGTGCCAGTTGCATCGTGCACATTGGATACAGCCTGTGCCATCCTGGAGGCAATGTATATGGCATTATCCAAAGCAATCCCCAATAAAGCTCCTGCTGCATGGAACCGCTGGTGTGGACCTGCTATTTCAGGTATGGATCCTCGAAAGAATGAATTCTATGTTGGTTATGCATTCTGTGGCATGGGTGGCGGTGGCGCAATGCCATTCCAGGATGGACAAAGCTATATCGGAGATGGTATTGATTTGGGCGGATTAACTGCCCCCAATATAGAGACTAACGAGATCGATATGCCACATATTACAGAATGCCATGAATTATGGAAAGATTCGGGTGGAGCGGGCAAATATCGTGGTGGCTTAGGTGTAAAGTATTCAATCCGTTTTTATGACGAAGCTCCTTTCCTGGCTTTGTTTGGTGATGGGACCGTGAATCCTCCATTTGGATTATTTGGAGGACAACCCGGTACTGTCAACAAGTTAATTGCAAACGAGGGAACTGAAAGCGAAGAAACTTTACCTGCAAAAGGAATGCGTCAACTTAAGAAAGGCGACCGGTATACCGTGTATTCTTCAGGTGGAGGCGGTTGGGGAGATCCATTGGATCGTAATCCTGAAAAAGTATTGGATGATTTGGTCAATGGTTATATTTCTGAAAAGTCGGCTCGCCATACTTATGGTGTTGTTATAGAAGATAACAAGGTTGATAAAGTAAAAACTGATCAATTGCGCAACGAACTACGTTCAAAATAAAGAAAAGGAGAACTCCATGGCTAGAATAGCAATTTTAGGTGCAGGAAATGGTGGTTGTGCAGCCGCTGGAGATTTAACCATGCGGGGACATTCTGTAGCTTTATTTGAAGTTCCACAATTTGCTGACAAACTCAAACCGATTAAGGAGCGCGGTGGATTAGAGATCATTGACGAAGGTTTTGCAAAAATCGATACCGTTACTTCCGATATTGCTGAAGCAATGAAAGATGCTGAGTTAATTTTCAATCCGGTACCTGCTTTTGCACATGAGACATTTGCAAAACTTTGTGCGCCATATGTTAAAGATGGTCAGGTTATCGTTATCTGGGGAAAAGGTGGCGCCTGCCTGATCTATGGGAAAGTATTTCATGATTTGGGCGTAAAAGCTGATGTAGCCATTGGTGATACAAATACATTGCCTTATGGTGCAACGCGCATGGGACCAACCCTTGTGCGAATTGAAGCCCGAGTTATGGAATTAATCACAGCAGCTTTTCCAGGTAAGAAACTGGATAGAGTTGTCAGTGGGCTGAAGACTGCATTTCCAACTTATTCCATTCGCCCAGCAGCCAATGTTCTGGAATCTATACTGGTAGATTACAACGCCATCACCCACCCTGCACCTATGATCTGTAATGCTGCTCGTATCGAGTTGGGTGATCCAACTTTTCACTTGTTTGATGAAAAAGCAAATACACCTGCAGTTGTCAACCTGATCAAATTGATTGATCGTGAAAGAATGGCGATTTCAGAAGCATTGGGTATTAAAGCTTACACTTTGGAAGAAGAAATCAACCATGTGGGATGGAATCCAAAAGGTCGTGAAAACGATGGAGTAATCCCCCTGTACGATGCTATCCATACCGAAAAGCTTTCTGTCTGCGAAGGTCCATTCAAGCTAAATACACGGCATTTGACAGAAGATATTCCATATGGGTTGTTCACATACTGTGAATTGGGTCGCATGTTGGGCGTTCCCACTCCTATAAGTAATGCGATGGTTGACATAGCGAGTGGACTACTCAACAGAGATTTTCGTTCTGAGGGACGATCGTTGGAAAAATTAGGGTTTGATCCCAAATGGACTGTGAAAAGGCTGTATGAATACCTCGAAAATGGGATTTAGCCTTCTGAATAGGCACCTGATATGATCAATAGCTATTTGTTCCCAGCTACTGTAGCAGAGGCATTAGAAATATTAAAAGAATATCATGGAAAAGCGCGCATTATTGCAGGTGGAACAGATCTGATGCTTCAAATTAATTCAGGTCAAAAATCCCCCGAGATTCTAGTAGATATTTCGCGCCTGGGAGAGCTAAAGCAAATAAAAGTAGAAAATGGATATATCTTTGTCGGTGCTGCCGTTACTCACAATGAAATAGCGTCCTCCACTTTCTTGCAGGAAAATGTCCGATGCCTTACGTTGGCTGCAGAGGAAGTTGGAAGTCCACAAGTGCGTAATACAGGAACCATTGGCGGGAATGTTGTAAATGCGCAACCTGCTGCAGATACAGCATTGGCATTAACTGCGCTGGATGCAGAAACAGAAGTAGTTTCAGAAAATGGATCTATTTGGACAAAAATACCTCAACTATACGAAAAGCCAGGTGTTTCTAAGATCGACAGCACTTCACAAATTGTTAAGTCTTTCCGCTTTAGGCTGCCTGGCAAAAACATTGGAACTGCATATCGAAGGTTGGGAAAATGTAAATCTATTGCTTTACCTGTACTTTGTTCAGCCACAGTTCTGGGTGTAACTGATAATGTAATTGACTATACAGCTATAGCCCTTGGCCCGGTAGCACTTGCTCCAATGCGTGCAAAACAGGCTGAAGCATTTCTGCTTGGCAAAAAGCCAACCCATGAGGTATTTGAAGAAGCAGCATCTATTGCGCGAAGTGAATCAAATCCACGAGATAGTATTCTCAGGTGCTCCAAAATGTATCGTGAAAACCTGGTAGCGATACTGGTCGAAACCACTCTACAACAGGCGTTATTAAACATCTCGGAAAGGAACATCTGATATGGCAATTATTCAATTTACAATCAATAATGCACATATACAGGTGGATATAACTCCTGATATCATGCTTTCCGAAGTGCTGCGCGATATGCTTCACCTGACTGGCGTAAAAATCGGATGCGGTGTTGGAGAATGTGGAGCTTGCACAGTTCTATTGAATGGCAAACCTGTTGCCTCCTGCATCACACCTGCCATGAAAGCGGATGGCGCTGAAATCACAACGATTGAAGGTGTATCTCCTGAACCACCGATGGAATTGGATATCATCCAAAAAGCATTTCTGGTGTCAGGAGCAGTGCAATGTGGTTTTTGTACCCCTGGGATGGTACTTACTACAAGAGCATTATTGAGTAAAAACCCGGATCCAGATGAAGCAACCATTCGAAAAGAATTCAATGGGCATCTCTGCCGCTGCACTGGATATGATACGATTATTAAATCTGTACAAATGGCAGGTAAAGCAATTCGAAATAACACGGATATCATGCTTCCCGAAGTTGATAGCCATAAGGTTGTTGGCCAATCCATAATTCGAAGAGATGGCATTCAGAAAGCAAAAGGTGCTTTTCAATATGGCGCCGATTTTTATCCCGAGGATGCTTTGTTTGCTGTACCAGTATTCAGCCAGTATCCTTATGCAATAGTAAGATCGGTTGATACAAGCAAAGCGGAAAAAATACCAGGATTTATCACTACAATAAATGCTTCTGATATTCCAGGGAAAAACATACAAGGCGTGATAATACCTGATCAATTAGTGATAGTGCCTGTCGGTGAAAAAGTTCTTTGCATCAGTGATGTTATAACGGTCGTGGTCGGAAAAAATGAAAGAGCTGCGAGAATGGCAGCAAGGCTGATTGAAGTTGAATATGAAGTATTGAAAGGTGTATTTTCTCCCGAAGATGCTTTGAAACCAGATGCACCTATCCTTCATGATCAGCGTCCAGGAGATTCTCCTTCAAATGTTATGTATAGCACTCACGTTGAACTTGGCGATGTTAAAAAAGCTTTTGCGCATTCAGATATTATTCTAACGCGTGAATACCACACACCTTTTGCTGAACACGCCTATCTTGAACCCGAAGCCGGTTATGCAGAATGGGATTCTGATAAAGGTATAACCATTCACATGGCCAGTCAGGCAATTACTTTTCATGTTAATAATATTGCATTGATTATGGGATTACCACCTGAAAAAGTCCGGCTAATTCATATTTCGCCAGGTGGTGCTTTTGGCGCTCGTAGCGATATGAGTTTACAGCCTTATCTCGCATTAGCCGCTCACAAAACAAAAAAAACTGTCAGGATGGTATTGACCCGGCAAGAAAGTCTGCGAATGCATACCAAACGACACCCCATGCGTCATAAATTAAGCATTGGATGTAATCGTGATGGCAAAATCACTGCGTTGGATTGTGAAATTCTGGCTGATACAGGTGCTTACTCAAGTGAAGGTATTCCGGTTCTTGATCAGGCAACCCTATTTGCCACCGGACCTTATGAAATTCCAAATATCTTGATCAAAGGGTTGTCTGTTTACACCAACAACATTCCTTGCGGTGCAATGCGCGGTTTTGGCATTCCGCAATCAGCCTTTGCTATTGAATGCCTGCTCGATGAAATGGCAGAACAGCTAAATATGTCTCCATTTGAAATTCGGAAGATCAATGGACTAAAAATAGGCAGTACAACTGCTACTGGTCAGGTGTTGCAATCCAGTGTGCCATTTGTGCAGACTGTCACAGATGCAAGGACGGCGCTTGATAAAATGCTGGCGGAACTTCCTGCCCCCTTACCAGGAAGAAAGCGGGGAATTGGCGTCGCCAGCAGTTACAAGAATGTTGGTATTGGTCTGGGAATGCCCGAGGCCACTGGTGTAATTATTGATCTTTTGCCTTCAGGGAAAATTCTCATTCGTTTCGGGGGTGCTGAACTGGGGCAGGGTTCAGATACAACCATCGCACAAATTGCCGCAGAAGCATTACATGTGCCTTACAAAATGATAGAGGTGTATTCTTGTGATACTGGAAGTACACCTGATGGGGGTATTACCAGCGCATCTCGAACAACTTTCATGTCAGGGAACGCAGTGGTAGAAGCTGCATCCACATTCCTCGACCTTTTAAAGCAAGAAATCGGGCTTACAACAGATTTATCTGAAAATAATTTAATTTCACTCGCAAAAAGGCTTCATACGGAAGGGAGAAAATTATCCTTATCTCATATTTATCAACCGCCAAGAACATTTCCACTTTCAGCCCAGGGAGAACCAGCAAATATTAATTTTGTCACGTTTAGCTACGCAACTCAAGTGGCAATTGTTGATGTCGATCCAACTTCAGGTGAAGTAGAAGTGCAAAAGATGATAGCAGTTCATGATGTAGGTCGGACGATTAATCCTATAGGAGCTAAAGGGCAGATCGTAGGAAGCTGTGTCATGGGAATAGGGTATGCATTATCGGAAGAACTGATCCTGAATAATGGGTATTTAGAGACAGATACCCTGGCAAAAGTAGGTATTCCAACGATCAATCATATTCCATCTTTTGAAGTATTTTTAATCGAGGATCCGGAACCTTGTGGCCCCTTTGGCGCAAAGGGAATTGCTGAAGCTGCTGTAATCCCAAGCGCGCCAGCGATCATTAATGCAATTCACGATGCAGTGAATATTCGTATTTATCGATTACCTGCTACCCCTGATCGTGTTGCAGGTGCGATTGTTCATCAAGAATATTGTCCACAATAAAAGAAAGGAGGTAAACGGGAAGGCGCGAATAAAAGTGAATCGTGTAGTTCAGAAGTGGATTTTGCTGTAACAGGAGGTGGTGTGAGTTTGGTATTGTATTACGATTTACCATTAAACCCCTCAACCTTTAGACATATTCGCTTGAAAAAACTATTCATGTCTCAAAAGGAGGAACAGCATGGCTGACAAACCAAAAACTGGCTTTACCACTGTCGAACTTGTATTCATCGCAATATTGGGTGTGGTTTTCGGGATTGTGAACAATCTCATAGGTATCGTGTACACAGGGATTAACGCAGTTAATCCTACTGCCGCCTTGTTCTTTGCGCCATTCGGAATTGTGACTCTGCTTGCTGCATATGTCGTACGAAAACCAGGAGCAGCAATTCTGGCAGGTGTAATCAATGGGCTCGTACAATTCCTTGCTGGCAATCCTGCGGGTCTTTGGGCTCTCGCATTTGGTATTGCTCATGGCTTGGGTACTGAACTTGTTTTCTTCCTGTTCAAATACAAGAATTGGGGCTGGCTTGCATGCTTGTTGGCAGCAGGCGTAGATGGGCTCTTCAATTACGTCGTAGTTGTCTTTGCGTTTGGTCTTTACAACTACTATGACTTCTTTGGGATTCTTTGGAGAGGTCTGGTAACGTTCTTTACCAGCGGCATTGAAGCTGGTGTTCTTGGAAAACTTTTAGGAGACCTGTTAAAGAAAACCGGATTGCTAAAGAGCTTTCTTATCTCAAAACAAGCAAGCTAAGCGCTGAAGGAGATGTAGAGTGTCCTCATCAATACCTTTGATAAGCATCCATAATCTATCCGTTACCTACGAAGATACTGATCATGCTGTTCTGAACAATATCAATTTAGAAATTGGTGAAGGCGAACTGGTTCTTGTTTGTGGACCAACAGGCTGTGGTAAATCAACCCTTGCACAGGTGCTTAATGGCTTAATCCCTTATACACTGCCAGCAACAATAACTGGTGAAATTGAAGTATGCGGTAAAGATCCAAGAGTAACTACTACCCCCATTATGGCACGTGAGGTTGGATTGGTTTTTCAAGATCCAGAAGGGCAGCTTTGTACTCTTTTTCTTGAAGACGAAATCGCTTTTGGACCCGAAAACTTGATGGTTCCGCATGATGAATTGAAAAAAAGGGTCGACCACCTTTTAGATATCATCGCCTTGAATAAATTCAGATATGGATCAGTATTCGAGTTATCGGGTGGTCAAAAACAAAAGGTGAATATTGCCTCTGTCCTCGCAATGCAACCGAAAGTAATGGTCTTTGATATGCCTACCGCAAACCTCGATCCGATCGGCAGTATGGAAGTATTTAAACTTATCCGCAAATTGGTAAACGAAGAAGAATCAACATGCATCGTCATTGAAAATCGACTGGATGAACTTGTTCCTCTAGCAGATCGGATTATTGTTTTAACACAAGAAGGATCGATTGCATTTGATGGTACACCGTCAGAGGTCTTTCAACACAGCCAGGAAATTATGGATGGATTGGGAGTGGAATTGCCACAGGTTGTAGAACTTGTAGCAAGGATCAAGGAAAAATTTCCATCAACCTTAGAAAAAGAAATTCCACTCACGATTGATGATGCAACCCAATGGATGAGGACACTCATCGATAAAAGAAAAGTTGAAATCTTCAAGGATATTAAATTTGAACAAGAAATTTCGATAAGTCAAAATGAAAACATTGTTGAAGTAAAGGATGTTCATTTTTCATATGGAAAAGGTCCTGAAATCCTCAAAGGTATTTCTTTTGATATGAAAAAGGGAGAAATGCTGGCAATCGTAGGAAATAATGGCTCTGGCAAAACCACCCTCGTAAAACAATTGGTTGGTTTGTTAAAACCAACTGCGGGAGCAATAAAAGTTTGCGGAATGGATCTAAAAACATCCAACTTAGTTGACATTGCAGCCAGAGCCTCTTATGTATTCCAGTATCCAGAGCATCAATTTGTAGCTCAAGGCCAATCAGTATACGATGAAATTGCGTTTAATTTGCGTACCGCAGGTTACGATGAAACGTATGTAAAGGAAAGAGTAGATCTGCTCATTGACAGGTGCCAACTTCATGGAAGAGAAACTGTCAGCCCGTTTATGCTTAGTGGTGGCGAAATGCGAACAGTCAGTGTTGCCTGCATGTTGAGTACGAAACCCGAATTGCTCATTCTGGACGAACCAACTTATGGGCAAGATCATCAACGAATTACCGCCTTGATGCTTCGACTAAAAGAATTACAGAAATCAGGAACAAGCGTGATCATGATCTCTCATGACATGAGGCTGGTAGCTGAATATGCATCAAAAGTACTATTACTGAGTTATGGAGTGGTAGAGTTTTTAGGAGACCCAAAACAGCTCTTTGAAATGCCCGAATTGCTGCAAAAAGCTGCTCTTAAAGAACCTCCTGTCTGCACCATTGTGAGAAATCTGCAAGAAGCTGGGTATGACTTTCCAATTGGGATCATTACGACTTCCGCTTTCATGAATGCAATCAAGGTTAGGTGATCATCATGTTTCAATATGCGCGGATTCCTTCAACTTTAGAAAAATTTGATGCCATGAGTAAATTCTTTTGGGTTATATGTGTGGCAGTTTTGGTCTTTATTTACCCACCCGAATATAACCTGATTCTATTCATTTTACTCCTGCTGATAGCAATTTTTCTTGGACATATCAATTATGGACGATTAAAAGGCGCTCTTTCAATTTTACTGGCGTTAGCTTTTCTTTTTCTACTGGGAGGTTTTTCTTATAAAGGAGAAGTACCGCTTTTCGCAATTGGCAACCTGGTTTATTACAAAGAAGGTTTAATTGTTCGAGGCGCCTCTGCTGCCAGAATACTCAATATTATGTTATCATCGATGCTGTTTGTCTGGGTCACCAATCCTCGAGACTTTGTTAACGGGCTTGTCCAGCTCGGTATGCCTTATCGGATTGCTTTTACAATTTTTGTTGGTCTGAATTACATTCCTATTCTTACGAATGAAATGGGTTACATCTCAGACGCTCAAAAATTGCGCGGACTCAGGCGAGACAAAAGCTTAAAAGGTCGCCTTATTCAATATAAAACCTTTCTTGTTGCCGTGCTTCTTCGCAGCTTACGGAAAACTCAGATAACTGCATTTGCCCTGGACAGCAAAGCATTTGGCGCAAACACCAAACGCACCTATCTGAACCAATTTCATTGGAGTATTGGAGGAGTAAGCTGGTTAATTGTTTGGATACTTCTTGTAGTTGCCAGCTTAATAGCAGGAGTAGGTTTACATTTATTTACTGGACACCTTTTAGCATACTGATTTAGAGGTGAGTTTTTTGTCCACTGTTTCACATATCAATCATAAGCAATCTCGTTTTGGTAAAGGGGAGGTATGGGCTTTGGTTTCAGCAATAGCCTATGCTGCGGATAATTTATTTGCATCTCATGCAGTTACAGGCAATGGATTGGATGCTGTAATGGGTGTAGTTTTACGTGCCTTGCCCGTAATGACATTTGCAATAATTATGAGTTTCTTTGCAAAGAAACGCAATCCTGAGTGTGTATCTATTTTTAGTAATTGGAAATTCATTGTGGCAATATTTGCCCACGGTTTATTAACATTCGTTATTGGCAATACTCTATTATTCAATGGATTTAAACTGGGTGGAGTGCTGGTTACCACACCATTATTAGGTACAAATGTTTTGTGGAGTGCAATTATCGCTTCCGTCCTATTGCATGAAGTTCTAAATAAACGGATGCTCAGTGGGATCCTTGTCAGTATTGCTGGTGTATTCCTGCTTCGAATTGGTCAGAATACCAATGCAGCCTTGCCAGCAACATGGCTGAATGCAGTTCCTTTGGCATTAACAACCGCTTTTTGTTGGGCGTTAGCGGGAGTATTGATCACTTATGCAATGCGTAACAATGTAGATCGGTTTCAAGCACTGGCTTTTTCATTATTCTGTAGCCAGATACTGATGAATATATATCTTGCTACAACTGGCAAATTTTCTTTATATTGGACTGCTCCAAAGAGTTTGATTTTTAGTGTTCTTGTAGCTGGATTGTTCAATACGGTAGCTTTAGTTAGTGTTACCACTGCTATGCAATATACATCTGTCGCAAGTGCAGGTACTGTGAGTTCTCTGCAGGTTGCTTTTGCACCAACCCTGGCTTGGATTTTCCTGGGCGAAAAAATGAATTTACTATATGTTTTTAGTATCGCACTAATCCTGTTTGGAGTCATACTAACACAACGCGCAAAACTCAATGGCGCTGTAAAAAAACCACCAAAAAAGAAGGAACAGATAACTACATGAACAAAATGATAGAAGCTTCTTCGAATATCGAACGCTTTTTTAATGCTCACGCAGTAGCGATCATAGGAGCTTCTACCAATCCCGAGAAATTAGGACATGTCATATTATCAAACATTATTGCAGGTGGTTTTCAAGGAAAGATCTACCCGATAAATCCGAAAGAGAAGGAAATTCTCGGATTTCCTGTTTATGCTTCAATAAATGAAATACCCGATAAGATTGATCTTGCCGTAATTGTTATCCCAGCTGCATCCGTGCCAGAAACATTACGGCAAGCAGTCGTAAAAGGTGCAGGTGCAGCCATCATTATCAGTGGTGGCTTTCGAGAAGCTGGTAGAGTGGACCTGGAAAACGAGTTGCTGGATATTGTTGCAGAGACAGGCATCCGGCTAGTTGGTCCAAATTGCCAGGGAATCAACTATATTCCAAATAAATTATGCGCATCATGGCCTATCATTACTACACCAGGGAGCATGGCAATTATTTCTCAAAGCGGTACAGTTGCAGCGACCATTGCTGGCTGGGCTGAAGAAGAGAATTGGGGTATTTCCGCTTCAGTTAGTCTGGGAAACCAGATAGATGTCAATGAAACAGATCTTTTAGAATATTTTGCGAGTGATCCAAATATTCGTTCGATTGCTCTTTATCTGGAAGGTGCAAAAGATGGCCGTAGGTTTCTTAATGTTGCGCATAAAATGGTATCTACAAAACCTTTGATCGTCCTCAAATCAGGACGTACTTCTGGTGGTCAACGAGCTGCAGCATCACATACGAAATCTATGGCAGGTAAGGATGAAATTTTCGATGCAGCCTGCCGGCAATTTGGGATTGTACGTGCTGCTGATATTGAAGGTCTGTATGATCTTTCCAAAGGCCTTGCCAGTTTGAAACCAGGTAAAGGCAGGCGGTTGATGATCATAACAAGTTCAGGTGGCTCTGGCATATTAGCGGTAGATAAGGCTGAAAAATGCGGATTGATCATTGAACCATTACCAGAGATTGTGAAAGAAAAACTGAAAAATACAGAAATTCCTGCAAATGCAACTTTGGCTAATCCTCTTGATTTGACTGTGGCAACTGCATCCGAGTTTAAAAACGCATTGCAGGTTCTTTCAGAATTCGATCTGGCTGATCTTTACCTGATCATTTTTGGTGATCCTATCCCAGGAGCAGCTGCTACATCTATTTGGTTGAGAGACAAAATTGGTTCAAAAGTAGCTGTTGCATATCTTGGCGGCGGTGAAGTAGAAAGACAAGAAAGAAAGATAATGCATCAAGAAGGAATTCCCGTATTTTCGACACCCGAACGAGCAGTGAATGCTTTGGGTGCTGTCGTCTGGACAGAACAATATAAGAATAACCATTGATCGATCTAATCTCTTCGTGAAGGAGCGAGAACTTTGAACAAGGTATCTAATCCACCCGCGGGTAAGAAGATGGTATTGCTTGGAAATGAAGCTATCGCAAGAGGTGCCATTGAAGCAGGAGTAAAAGTGGTTACTGCCTACCCAGGTACTCCAAGCTCTGAAATTGTTGAAACTTTGCTTGAGTGTTCGCAGGATCTGGGCTTTTATGCAGAGTGGAGTGTCAACGAAAAAGTGTCGTTTGAAGTTTCTATTGGGGCATCCTTGATGGGTGTTCGTGCATTAACTGCCTTAAAGGGAGCGGGTCTTAATGTCATCATGGATATGTTAATGACTATCCCATATACCGGTACACGAGGCGGTTTTGTTCTGGTAGTTGCTGATGACCCTGGAGCACATTATTCCTCGAATGAGCAAGACTCGCGATTTGCTGCTCAATGGGCAAACCTGTTGTGTCTTGAACCTGAAAGTCAACAAGAAGCAAAAGAAATGACAAAAGCTGCATTCGAGTTTTCAGAAAGGCTTGAATTGCCCGTAATTGTTCGCTCAGCAACTCGCCTTTCACATTGCAGTGGAGTAGTAGAGATTGGCAACATTGAAGGATCTCAAATGGAACCCGGGTTTAATAAACATTACAAGTTGCCTTTTCGATGGAATGTTTATGGCCCTCCTGGAACAGAAGGAAAGCATATCTGGCAATTAAACCAGCTTACTTATATTCGAGAGTTAGTCGATAAAATAAAATTTAATCAGGTAGAAAAAGGCTCATCACCCGTAGCCATCATATCAAGCGGTATGGGTACAGCGTATTCAAGAGAAGCAGTTCGGGAATTAAAACAAAATGGCAATCTTTGGTTTGTAAAAATTGGAACCCCCTATCCTTTGCCTGAAGAAAAATTGATACCTGTTCTGCAAAATTGTAAAAAAATCCTGGTGGTTGAAGATGGCGATCCATTGATTGAAACCCAACTTCGGGTATTGGCACAACAAAAGGGCATCTCAGTAAAGTTATTTGGTAAAACTGGTGAAGGAGTTCTTCAACTCCATGGCGAGCTGACAACAGATAAAGTTGTAAGTGCTCTTGCCAAGGTTTTAGATCTCAAATTACCCAATGATGATGCGAGAAAAGCTGTAAAAACCAAGCTGGAAGCATTAGTTCCTCCACGTTCTTCAACTCTTTGTGCAGGATGCCCACATTTAGGTTCTTATTGGGCAATTAAAAAAGCTTTGATATCTGGAAAAGAAAATGTTCCTGTTGTTAATGGTGATATTGGTTGTTATGAACAGGCAGGATACGGGGTCAAAGGAGTAGTACCTGAGACTAATGAGTTACCTTCGGTTCGATATTCTTCCAAATTACCATATGATTTTCTAGACACACTCCATATCATGGGTTCTGGCATTTCATTGGCACAGGGTGAAGCGCGTTCGGGTATCGAGACAGGCCAATATTGGGCGGTCGCAGGGGACTCCACCTTCTTTCATTCCTGCATGCCTGGGTTAGTGAATGCTGTCTGGAATGGAACAAAGATTACTTTTGTTGTTATGGATAATTCCTGGACGTCTATGACTGGGCATCAGGTGTGCCCGGCAACAGGTTTAAATCCCCGCAACCAGACAACAAAAATTATCCCCATCGAAGATGTGGCAAAAAGTCTAGGCATAGAGTTTATCGAAGTTGTTGATCCTTATGATCTTGCAGAAACGGGTGAAGCAATGAAAAGAGCATCTGCGTTTGATGGTCCTTCAGTCGTCATTGCCAGACGTGAATGTGTGCTTCAAGTTTTGAGAAGAGAGGGGAAGCAGCAACCAAAGACCTCAGTGGACAATGATCGCTGCACTGGGTGTAAAACATGCTTACAACTTGGTTGTCCAGCGATCACTTTTAACGACAAAAAGGCAGGAATCGATGGGCTCTTATGTGTAAATTGTGGTATGTGTGCTCAAATTTGTCCAGTAAAAGCGATCGTTGAGGAGAAAGCGTAATGAATAATAACTCTATTGTGACCAACATTATTGTTTCTGGGGTTGGAGGACAAGGAAGCATCCTCACTTCCCATCTACTTGCTGAAGCCGCATTGATCGAAGGACATGAAGTAAAGCTGGCTGAAACGTTTGGCGCAGCTACGAGAGGCGGCTCTGTTTATGCGCATGTACGCGTTGGAGAAGTCTGGGCACCTATGATGCGAGAGGATGAGGCTGATGCAGTAATATCATTGGAACCTCTGGAGGGATTACGAGTAGGTTTGAAGTTTCTAAAACCTGGCGGATCTGCCATAATCAATACGCATCCATGGTATCCAGTTGATGTAACGGTTGGAAGAGCGAAATACCCCAGTATTTCTACAATTATTGATGCGTTTAGGAAGATTAACGCAAATATTCACTGTATTGATGCCACTTCTCTTGCTTTAGAAGCTGGTGATTCACGTGCAGTTAACAGTGTTGTGCTTGGTGGTCTAATAGCATTAGATATCTTGCCCATTACCCGAGAGAGTATTTTTACAGCCATGTCGGAAAAATGGAAAGAAAAGCTCGTCCGAATTAATGAAAAAGCATTTGACCTGGGTTTTGATTATATAAAAAGCATCATCTGACAACAAGGAGAATGGATGCCTACATTTTCACTCTTACCTGAGCCAGAAGCAATTATGCTATTGGAAAAGAACCAGCTGCCATACCCGGAGAACGGTTATGCAAAATCTTCGGATGAAGCCATCGAATTTGCAAATAAGATCGGGTATCCTGTTGTCTTAAAAATTGTTTCAAATGATGTTATCCATAAAAGCGACATTGGAGGAGTAAAAACCAACCTGCAAACACCTGGAGATGTTCACCGTGCCTTTATTGATATTTATACTAATTTGCTTGAACACATCCCTAATGCTAAGTTTGATGGAATTCTTGTCTGCAAACAAGCTGAAACAGGTATAGAACTGATTGTTGGTGGTATTCAAGATGTGATGTTTGGACCTTGTCTAATGGTAGGCTTGGGAGGAATTTTTGCAGAGGTATTAAGAGACGTATCTTTTCGTATTATTCCTTTTAAAAAAATTGACGCTATAGAGATGCTACAAGAACTAAAAGGATATTCAATATTATTAGGTGTACGTGGCGGAGAAAAAGCAGATATTGATGCGTTGGCTGAATTTCTTGTAAAAATCTCAACTTTTCTTTTTGAAAACCCCTGGATAATGGAGGTTGACTTTAACCCTGTAAGGATTAAGGGAAATAAAATCACAATTTTAGATGCACGTATCTTTTATTAAGAGTTTCTTTTCAGAATCTTCTTATTGTCCATCCTACTGAAATTGCAATGTTTTATATTATTGAGAATTAATAATTTTTCTCTTGTAAGTTCTTTGGTTGGCGATCCAGGAAATAACAGAGAGGACTATCCCAAAGAAGATGATCATTGCTGATAAATGCAATACATACTGTAAGCTGTTCACTTGAACTGCTGAAGGAGCCTCAGTAGCACCATTTACAGGCATCCAACCTAGATTCTTTACGATTCTCCACACCCACAAGGCACTTGTCAAGGCAATTCCACTGGTTTGACCTAATGTCCTCGATAAAGCAAGTATTCCTGAAGCAACCCCTAATCTATTCTTCGGTGCTAAACCCATTATTGCACTATTATTTGGTGATTGAAATAAACCCAATCCAAAACCAATTGGTGCTGTTCGCAAAATATACCCGATTATTGTTGTATTTTCGTCTACAGTTGATAATGCGAGGATACCTAAAAAGAATATACATAACCCAACAACCGGTAATCTTTCAGTCCCATTTTTATCGGATAATTTTCCAGCAACAGGTGCTGTGATTGCCATTACTGCTGGGATTACTCCCATCATTAAACCGCTTGTACTGGAGGAATGTTGTAAAACATTTTGAAGAAAAAAAGGTAATAAGAAAACAATTCCAGAATTAGCAAAGAAAACAATAAGTCCTTCTATAACATGGCTTGAAAATTGGAAGTGATCAAATAAAGAAATGTCAAGCATAGGTTGCGCGACCTTCTTCTCGATGAAAATAAATAGTCCACCAAAAACTGGAAAAAGCATTAAGAGAATAACAACTTCAGATTGGGTAAAACTTTTCAGTTGACCCAATGTTAATCCAAACAATAGGCACCCTAACGTGAAGAAAAGCGCAATAGCTCCAGGAATGTCAAATTTTTGGTTTCCATCTGGTTTCTTATTCCTCACAAATTTGCTGACCAAAATTATTCCAATAATACTGATAGGTATATTAACAAAAAATATCCAATTCCATTTCAGGTAGTTAAGTATCAACCCTCCAATTGTTGGTCCAGTGATAATTCCAAGTGAGACTATTGTCCCGTTAATCCCCAGTGCCATTCCACGTTCAGTTGAAGGAAAAGCTTCTGTAATGATTGCCGTTCCTAGCACCATTAAAAAAGAAGCACCAATCGCTTGAAAAGAACGAAACCCAATCAGGGCATACACATTATTTGCTAAACCACAGAGAAACGATCCCAAAGTAAAAACAATGAAGCCGGCGAGATAAATTGGCTTTTTACCTACCATATCAGCTAACCTGCCAACACTCAACATCAATATCGATATTGTCAACAAGTAAATAAGAACAACCCACTCAATAACAGTAAAAGTAGTGCTCAATTCTTTCACTAACACGGGCAATGCAATATTTACAATGCTTGAATCAATAGTAGCAAGGAAAACCCCCATAGCAACTGCTGCCATAATGAACCATTTATTCTTATTGTTCTCTATATCCTGGGAGGTAATAAATTCCATGATTATATTTCAAATATTGCAGTTTTTATTCATAAATCATTTATGTACATCTTTTCTGATTAATAACAGATAAAAACCAATCAGGATAACAATAATCGAGCCACTGTCTCCAACAAAGCTTAATGCCTTGCTAGAATTTGCTCCTAATGCCAATCCCCAACCAACAAATGCCAAAACTCCTCCCGGAATAAGTGGCCACCAAATGACTTGAGAAAACAGGAAACGAGAGATTAGGGCAATTAAAACCCATCCCACTGCAAACCAAACAAGCATTATGCCCGTTTGGGCTAATCCATCAGGGTTGGTTTCAGGTCTCCATGCTAAATAAATACCTGGACCAGTTGTGATTAGAATACATCCAGGAATGATCAATCCAAACCAATTTCTAACTAATCCCCATCCCAATAAAGCAATTCCAACGCCAAGGGTGACAGCAAGAACAAAATGGAGTAAGGATAGCTTTTCCAAGAAAAAGATAATAGAGAGAGGAAATAACATGCCCGCTGGTATTAATGGCCAAAGCCGCGATTTCCTCTTTGCACCTCCCAGGACGATAGCCAGGAACACAAAACAACAAACCAACAGAAGAATGCAGAAACCTATTTTTTTAATAACGCTTGCAGTCAAATGGGTATTTGAAAAGTAGATAAGTATGAGTCCAATTCCTGCAATAAAAATACCTGCGATCTTTAACCCGTCAGCATTGGTGGCAAATCCAAATATGAGAAAAATAAATCCTGCAAATAAAATTGCAGTAAAAGTAATCCATTTTTGATGTAATGCTGCTCCAAGCAAATATCCTGCACCTAGTGTAACCAGAACAAAGCCAATAGAAAGGTAAACTGCCTGTGATTTTGTTTTGATATTTAATCTTTCTAGCATAGTTTTATAAAACCCCAAATTCTCTAGCTTTAATTACTGCTTGCAATCGATCTCTGGCGCCTAATTTTGCTAAAATACTGCTTACATGATTCTTTGCTGTTCCTTCTGAAATAACCAGTTTTAATGCAATTTCTTTATTTGAGAATCCAATAGCAATTAAAGACAGGACTTCAATTTCTCGCTGGCTTAATGGTTCAATAAGTGAATTATCGGGTTCCTTGCGAGTCGTTTCGGCTTGGGTTACTTTTTCTACCAGCTTCGTCATTGCACTTGGCGCTAAAATGTATTCTCCCCTGGCAGCGGTTCTTATTGAAGAAAATAGCTGTTCAGATTTCATATCCTTAAGCAAGTATCCAACAGCTCCGACTTTTAATCCAGTAAACAGAGCTTCATCCTCATCAAAGGTTGTAAGCATGATGATACGGATATTTGGATAAGCAGCATGAATGATTTCGATTGCTTTTACACCATCCATTTCTGGCATACGTAAGTCCATCAAAATGACATCGGGCAACAGTTCCTTTGTCATCGCCACTGCTTCATTCCCGTTGGTCGCTTCACCTATAATTACAAAATCATCTTGAGTTTCTAATAAAGTCCGAAGCGCCTCACGAAATAAAATCTGGTCATCAACAATCAAAATGGATGTGCTCATAATCTTTTAGGCACCTTTACTTTCAGCGTAAATCCCTTATTCTTATTCGTTTCTATCGTTAACACTCCACTTAATTGTTCTACCCGTTCACGCAGTCCGATGATCCCATACCCACCATTCAATGCATTTGCCCCAATACCATCATCAGTTAATGTAAGGCTGGTATCACCATTTTCATCATAATTGATTTTTACACTAATCTTGCTTGCATTAGAATGTTTACCAATATTACTTAACCCTTCCTGTAATGTTCGAAAGAAAAGTACCTCAATCTCTGGGGTCAGTTGTCTTTCATGACCAATGACATTTACTTCTGTTTTGTATCCAGTATTTTCAAATGGTTTTAGTAATCGGGTAAGGCGTTGAGTGAAGGGGATATCAGACTTTTTCGTATCTCGAAGAGCACTAATGGATTGTCGCACATCTTTTAATGCGTCGTCTGATAATGTTTCAGCAGTCGATAGCAGTTCAGCGGCGCTATCGGGATCTTTTTTCATAGTTGCCTGTGCAGCTTTTATCTGCATGCTGATCGTCGTAAGATAATGTCCCAATCCATCGTGGATTTCACGTGCCATACGGTTGCGTTCTCGAGTTAAAGTCAGCTCTTCAACCTGATTGGCATATAACTTAAGCTGTTCATTGGTCGCTTCTAGATCTTTGACCAAACCTTCGATCTCGATGCGTGAACGTTCTTCATTAATAACCATTTGTGTAAAGCTTACAATGAAGAATTGACAACCGATCAATATTGGTAAATGAGAAAAAACAGCCTTAATACCTGTAGATAAATCCAGGCTAATTGCATACCCAATAACGACAAGCAAGTTAAATATTAAGGGGCCATTTAATTCCAACAAAACAGATGAATGCACGATTATTGGTAAGAAAAGCAACGCAGCCAGGTCAATTCCATCTGTCAGATACACAATTGTGCAGCTAATTATTATTTGACTGCCAAAGTAAACATAATTTGCCCAGGAACGAGTAGATTTTACACAATAACCATATCCGTAAATACCATTTGCAAGATAAATAACACCCAAAATAATCAATAGAAAAATTTGTACGGTTTTTAAGGTATCAAACTTTGTAAAAATAAAAAAATAGGTAACCATAACGACCATTGCAAAAGCCAGGTCGGTGCCAGTACCCGTCATGATTTTAGATTTGTATTTATGTGACATACCATGCAATTATAGCATTCAACAAATTTACCGGGCTATGTCTTCTTTCACATTTCTTTATAGGTCGCAAATGTGACTGTTGGAACTTCAAACAAAAATACCTGCTGATTATCATCAAATTATGTTATTCAAGTATTTTCAGAAAGGGTATCATGAATGAATGTATTATTGCTTTACCCAGAATTTCCAGATACTTTTTGGAGTTTTAAACATGCTCTTCGATTTGTATTAAAAAAGGCATCATCACCGCCACTTGGTCTGATTACTGTTGCAGCGATGCTACCAGATAATTGGAATAAACGACTTGTTGACCTGAATGTTCGAAAGTTAAAAGATTCTGATTTGAAATGGGCTGATATCGTTTTCGTCAGTGCGATGATCATCCAGAAAAAATCAGTTCGTGATGTCTTTTCTCGGTGCAAAAATTTTCAGAAGAAAATCGTTGCTGGTGGCCCTCTATTTACTGCTGAATATCAAGAATTCGAAAACCTAGCAGATCATTTTGTCCTGAATGAAGCAGAGATAACACTGCCACAATTTCTCCAGGATTTTCAAAATGGGATCGCAAAGAAAGTCTACAAAACAGAAGAATTCTGTGATATTAAGGAATCTCCCGTTCCTCTTTGGAATCTTATTGATCTGAATAAATATGATTCTTTGAGTATCCAATTTTCACGTGGATGTCCATTCAACTGTGACTTTTGTAATATTACTGCGCTGCTTGGACATAAACCTCGACTTAAAACTGCACAGCAGATCATAGCTGAATTGGATCTTATGTATTCATTAGGATGGCGTCGCAATATCTTTTTTGTTGATGACAATTTTATTGGCAACAAACGGATACTAAAAGATGAAATTCTTCCTGCACTCATCGAATGGCGAAAAGGGAAGATAGGCTGTCATTTTCTTACAGAAGCTTCCATAAATCTTGCTGATGATGAAGAATTAATGCAATTAATGGTCACTGCTGGTTTCAAATCAGTTTTTGTCGGTATTGAAACTCCTTCCGAAGAAGGGCTGGCTGAATGTCAGAAAACGCAAAACAAAAATAGAAATCTCGTCGAATCTGTCAAAGAAATGCAGCATTCCGGTTTGCAGGTGATGGGTGGGTTTATTGTTGGATTTGATAGTGATACAGAAAGCATATTTAAAAGACAGATTGAATTCATTCAGCAAAGTGGTATTGTCACCGCAATGGTTGGCTTGCTTCAAGCTCCAATCGGAACCAGGCTATATCAAAGATTAAAAACTGAAGGCCGAATTATTTCTGACATGTCAGGAGATAATGCGGATGGATCAACCAATATCATCACAAAAATGGATTTTCAATCCCTGAAGAATGGTTACTTTGAAATTCTCAAAGAAATTTATTCTCCTAAACTGTTTTATGAAAGGGTTGCGAATTGTTTAGCATCGTATCAACCTGCAATACAAACAGTTCAATTGGAAGCCAGTGAAATCTATGCTTTTTTGCGTTCGATATGGAAGTTAGGGATACTAGGGAAAGAAAGAAAATACTACTGGAAGTTATTCTTTCACACCCTCTTTCATGACCCGAAGAAGTTTCCACTGGCAATTACATTTTCGATTTATGGATATCATTTTAGGAAGATATTAGAAAATAATTGTAAATTAGAAAATATTAGAATATAATGCCTACGCGCAATATGTGAAAATAATCGCTCACACAGGAAACACAAACCCGTGTGAGCGATTTTCTAAACAAGTTCTTTTCTAATCCTTGCGCTCAAAAAGTCCAGTATCCAAACAACTATAATAATCGCATATATGGCTGTTCCTGCTTTTGGGTATTCAAACGAGTTTATTCTTTGTGACAGGTAATACCCGATCCCACCACCACCAACAAAGCCTATTACAGTAGAAATGCGAACATTGATATCCCAATGGTATATCGTGAAGGAAAGAAAATCAGGAACAATTTGGGGGATTACTGCATAGAAGATCACTTGCGCCCAATTTGCCCCTGTTGACCTTAAAGCTTCTATTGGTCCTGGATCGATGCTTTCTACGGATTCTGAGAACATCTTTCCTAGGGATGCAGTGGTAACCATCACTAGTGCCAGAATACCAGCGAAGGGCGTTCCATATCCGACAACCAGTGCAAAGATAGTTGCCATCACTAGAGGTTCATATGATCGAATCAGGTTAAGAATTGAACGAACTAGATAATATATTGCTGAACCTATTGGACCATGTCTGGTTATATTACTGGCAGCCATAAAACTAAGAGGAATAGCGAATATTGTGGCTATCGTTGTTGCCAATAACGCCATGAATATTGTTACAACTAAAGAATCCACTACTTCTTTTGTCGTGGAAGAAAATACGAGTTTAGTATTCTTTACTTCCACTTCCGCAGTGAGCTTTACAGGGGTACCTTCTTTGGTAAGAAGAATTGGACGTATCTCTATCTGTTTAGTAAATTCGCCTTTAGAGTCTGTAGTAAGCCTACCTGCGCTTAGTTTGTTCCCATCTGGAAAATACCACCACAGTGCAACACCCGTGTTAGGATCTAGCATTTTTCCATAAATATTAAATTTCTGTCCAACATCTCCACAAGCAATATCTACTTCAATTCTGGGGCCTGATGTTTCATGCTTGCTTGGTTCTGCAGAGCCACATGGCACTGGAAAATCATACTGAAAGGTTGCTACTTGTGTAGACCTGGTAAAAATATCTGGTACTGCAAACTCTTTTAATATCTTACTTGCTTTTGGTGCTGAAACAACTAACTTCACAGGATCAAATTGCGTCACTTTGGCGCTGACATAATATGCAGCCGCAAGGGCAATGATAATCAACGTAAAACGAGCTGGCTTAAGGATCTTTTCCAGTGATGTCATGGCTACCTGATCCTCTCTCGTAATTTTGCACTAAAGAAATCTAGTACGATGACTACGAAGGCTATTGCGATGAATGCACTGGATAAAGAACGATAGTCTCCCAACATGATCCACTGATAAAGGAAGAAACCAATGCCACCTCCACCGACAAAACCAATGATTGTAGAATTTCTTACATTAATATCCCATCTGAAAATTGTTAATGCAGTAAATGGTGGGACAATCTGCGGTATTACACCGTAACGAACAATTTGGATCCAATTCGCACCGGTTGCACGAATGGCTTCTATAGGCCCAGGATCAATGCCTTCTATCACCTCCGAATACAGCTTCCCCAACGCAGCAATTGTATGTACAGTAATAGCTAACATACCAGGGAATGGACCAAGTCCGACGATCACCACAAAGATGATCGCTAATATCATCGATTCGATTGACCTGAAAAAGTTCAAAATTGTGCGTACGATCGTATAGATCGTCATTGTTATGAAGTTACCACCCATTAAATTTCTTGCAGCCAAAAAACTGATCGGAATAGCCAACAGAGCTCCAAGAGTTGTAGCTAGAAAAGCTAGTGCAATCGTTTCGTAAATACCTTGCACCAGGTATCCTCCAGTTTTTGTTAATTGAATACCTTTAATTTCGCGTGTTTGTATAACCGTTGGTTGATGAGGAGATGGATTCGTAGGATCAGTGGAATTAGTTAAAGCCCGAGGAGGGACGGCAATAAAAAAGGTTACTTTCCCTTCTTTATCAGATACAGATTTCCATGAACCTGACAATGCAGAAATGGGATCGTGCCATTCAAGCGTTACAGGATAATCAGGCCACAACCCTTCAGCAGAGATCGTGACATATTCATTTACATTGGCACATGATGGAAATGCTCTTATCCTGATCCCATCCTCAGTTCGGTCTGATACTGGAGGATTCTGAGAGCATGGTACTTCTACATAAACGAATGCTTCTTTCGTTTCTGCCTTCTTTTCAAATAATTTTGGATGCAACATTGGTTGAATAACAGCCTGTGCTCTTTCTGGATTTGTGAAAAGTGCTGCTAAATCAAACTCAGTAACTTTGATTCCAATCCCATAAGCAATTATGACCCAGATGATGATCGCAAAAAGCATCTTCGCACCTTTTGCTAAAATCACATCGAGGATATTCCAAATCCAGAATAAAGCTATCAGAATATACCAGACAGGGTGTTTATACCAGATCACTGCTAGAAGAGCAGAGACTCCCAATATCATTATGGCATTACCGCGTTTTGCTCTTTTTTGATATATCTGTCCCAGTCCAGGTAATATCAAAGAAAGAATTATGGCGATCGCCATGGATCTTTTCTTCAATGTGATAATGTTAGAAAAGCTCATTATGCCCCCACCTGAGTGGCGTGAACTTCTTGAGCTTCTTCACCATAAATTTCTTTAAATCGCTCTCGGTTGATTTCCTGAGCGTCACCTTCAAATACCTTTCTCCCATCTTTTAATGCAATTACATGCGTTGCATACCTTTGAACAAGATCTAAAAAATGAAGACTACAAATCACAGTAGTACCATGCGATTTATTTAGTTGTTCCAGGTATTGAAGTATTGAATGAGCCAAGACCGGATCCAGACTTGCAACAGGTTCATCTGCTAACATGATTTTTGGTTCCTGCATTAAAGCGCGTGCTATTCCTACACGCTGTTGTTGCCCGCCAGATAGCGCATCTGCACGTTCCTTTGCTTTATCAGAAATACCGACAGTTTCGAGGGCATCAATCGCCCGTTGCTTTTCTTCTGAAGACCAGACTCCCAATAAAGACGGAATAGTACTGGTGTAACCAAGCCTACCACTAAGGACATTCGTCATGACTGATGATCTTTTTACCAAATTAAATTGTTGAAAGACCATTCCTATATGCCGGCGAATTTTTCTCAGCTCATTTCCTTTAGCGGCAGTAATGTCAATCCCATCCCAGATAATTTGACCCTCTGTGGGATCAATCAACCGGTTGATGCATCTAAGTAATGTGGATTTCCCCGAACCAGATAAACCGATCACTATTAGAAATTCTCCATCCGGTACAGAAAAACTTACATCAGTTAATGCTTGTGTTCCACTAGGGTATATTTTTGATAAATGCTTTACTTCTAACACGTTGCCATCCCTCTATAAAAAAGAGGGAGGAGAAAAGCTTCCTCCTCCCTCTAAGCAATAGATAAGTTACTTTACTGCAGAGGTGTAATCAAAACCAGCAGCCTGGATATATACACGGAAGTCATCATAGAAAGAATCTTCACATTCTTTAACCGATTCAAATTCATAGATGGCTTTGAGAATTGCTTTTCCGTCTTCAGATGAGGACATTTGAATGAAAGCATCTTTGAATTTTTGAACCATCTCAGGAGACATGGTTGTGGCAAATGAAATGTTATCATTAGGGATGATTGGGTCTGTTCGCCAAATCACATCGATCTTTTCCATCACATCAGGAATTTGCTCTTGTAAAGTTGGGTTTGTCCGAACATCGATGAATGTAGCGCCAAAATCGCATATTCCGCCAGCATTTAAAGCGGTAACAACTGTTGGATGACCCTGAACAAATGCGCCTGCTTTTGTTGGAATACCTAAATTTTGGAGAATGCCGTAGGGAATAATGTAACCAGAGGTAGACAGAGGATCTGTCCAGCAAGGTTTCTTATCTGCAAATTGCGCAAGAGCTGTTGCTGCATCTGCTGTATTAGTATTGGTCTCGGAATCAAAATATGATGTGAAGCCACTGGATTTAGCAGCAACAAATTGAGCGCCATAAAAAGTCGAGCCATAACGTTCTACGATCAAACCTACATCCGCATACCCCTTATCATGCGCAACAAGATAAGCGAAAGTTGGGAATAACGCAATGTGAGCATTTCCTGACCCCATTGCTTCGATCAATGCAGCGTATGAAGTTGGGATGTTCGTGACAATTTTGTATCCGGTTAATTCCATTAACTTATCAGCAAGTGCCTGTCCACTTTCAGCAACTTGTTGACTGGTCATGGATGGCGCAAAAGCCAGAACAACAGGATTCTCTTCAGTTCCTAACTCAACTGGTGCTTCAGTTGGTTCAGGGGTTGCTACTGGTGCTTCGGTTTCCGCAGGAGCTTCAGTTTCTACAACTTCAGGTGCCTGGGTGGGTTGAGGTGCAGATGTTGGTTTGCACGAAGTTAAAATCATCGTGCTCATTACCAGCACTGTTAAAACGATAAACAAACTTCGCTTCTTCATGGGCAAATTCTCCTTCTTTGGATTTTTTTGGAAGTTGATCTTCCCGACTCTATTATTATAGCGAATTTCGTTTTCAATACAACCTTTAATGGTCATAAAATAATGTTGATATTGATCAATAAGTACTATTTCAACAAATTAGCCATTTGACCAAAAAATGCTTAGTAGGTAAAATACGAATGAAGGATTTCTTATGCCAATTTACGAATATCATTGCCAACAATGTGGTTCAACCTTTGATGAAATCAGGCCAATCAGCCAGGCTGATGACCCGATTTCATGTAAAAATTGTAACAGCCAGAATACGAAACGAAGCATATCTCATTGCTTTTCTCACTCAAATTCCTCCGACTCAAGTTACAGCAACTCGGGTGGATGTGGAAATTGCTCGAGTCATTCCTGTGCTACCTGTCATCACTGATCAGTGTGACATTTTTTCCATAATCACATCCAAATATCCATTGGGACATTTGTCCCTTTTTGTTATACTTGTTAAGCTATTTCAACTTTCTGGAGGGTAAGCTGAATGAAAAAGGATTTTCTTGCAATTTCTGATTACTCAAGTGATGAATTACAACAGATTTTAGATCTCGCAATAAAACTAAAAAAAGAGTATTTTGCGGGTGGCAATAAACCACTTTTGAAGAATAAAGTTTTGGGTATGATCTTTCAAAAACCCAGTCTACGCACAAGAGTAAGTTTTGATATGGCTATGCGCCATCTGGGTGGAGATGCCCTTTATCTTTCTCCAAATGAAATTGGCTTGGGGCAACGGGAAAGCATTGCTGACGTATCTAGAGTATTATCGGGTTATGTCGATGCCCTCATGGCGCGTGTATTTGCGCATGATCATGTTTTAGAGTTAGCTAAGTGGTCAAGCATTCCTGTAATCAATGGATTAAGTGATTACAACCACCCTTGCCAGGGAATGGCGGATGCATTAACTATAATTGAAAAATTTGGGACGTTGAAAGATCTGAATGTGACTTTTGTAGGTGATGGAAATAATGTTGCAGTATCTTTAATGCACATTTGCGCGAAACTGGGTGCAAATTTCACAATCGCAAATCCTGAAGAATATGATATTGTTCCCTTAGCAATCGAACGGGCAAAAGAATTTGCAAAAATATCTGGTAGTTCATTGCGTTTTCTTCGTGACCCACATCAAGCTGTAAAAAATGCCCAGGTCATTTATACAGATACCTGGACAAGTATGGGGCAGGAATCTGAAAGCAAAAAACGCGAATTGGTATTCCCTCCATATCAGGTAAACCAACAATTAATATCTGAAGCAGACAAGGATGTGATAGTTTTACATTGTCTTCCTGCACATCGTGGTCAAGAAATAACAGATGAAGTTGCAGATGGTTCTCATTCAATGTTATTCCCTCAGGCACATAACCGGTTACATGCCCAAAAAGCAGTGCTGGTCCATCTACTCGCTTAGATTTCTTAGATCCGCTGAATGGAGAAATGATGAAAACACAAGATTACATCGCAATAGAAGATCAATACGGTGCTCATAATTATCACCCTCTGGATGTTGTTATTACAAAAGGTGAAGGGGTCTGGGTTTATGATGCAGAAGGAAAACGTTACCTTGATTGTTTGAGCGCTTATTCAGCTCTTAATCAAGGTCATGTACACCCTAGAATTCTCAAAGCGATGATCGATCAAGCACAGCGTGTAACGTTGACTTCTCGCGCTTTCCGTAATGATCAACTACCTCTGTTCTATAAGGAACTTTCAGATTTGACCGGATATGAAATGTCCCTCCCGATGAACAGTGGTGCAGAAGCAGTGGAAACTGCACTTAAGGTCGCTCGTAAATGGGGATACGTTTCCAAAGGAATACCTCGTCATCAAGCTGAGATTATCATTGCAGAAGGCAACTTCCATGGTCGCACTATTTCGATCATATCGTTCTCTTCTGAACCTTTCTATCGCGATGATTTTGGGCCCTTCACTCCTGGCTTCAAGATGGTACCCTACGGGGATGCTGAAGCTATCCAAAAAGCGATAACTCCAAATACCGCTGCAGTCATGTTGGAGCCAATTCAAGGGGAAGGGGGTGTCATTATTCCCCCCGCTGGTTATCTCAAACAAGTAAGTGAGATTTGCAAGGCAAATAATGTGATGTTTATTGCAGATGAAATTCAGACAGGATTAGGTCGAACTGGTAAGCTATTTGCCTGTCAACATGAGAATGTTCGCCCAGATATGATAATCATAGGCAAAGCGCTTTCAGGCGGCTTTTACCCAATTTCTGCGGTACTGGCTGATAAGCCAATTCTTGGTCTTATACAACCAGGTGAACACGGTTCAACGTTTGGTGGTAACCCTGTCGCTGCTGCAATTGGCCGCGAATCTTTGAAAGTGATCGTAGAAGAAAAATTGGTTGAAAAAGCAGCCACCTTAGGTGAATATTTCATTGAACAGCTTTCGGAAATTCCCAGCCCTCATGTTAAAGAAGTTCGAGGGAAAGGTTTGCTAATCGGTGTTGAGTTAAAACCTGAAGCAGGTGGTGCCCGTCGCTTCTGTGAGGTTCTCAAAGAGAATGGTTTGCTTGCAAAAGAAACTCACGAACGAGTTATTCGTTTTGCTCCACCATTGGTGATAGATAAAGACACCATCGATTGGGCGATCAATATTATCCGACCAGTTTTGAATATGCCCTGATAATGCTATGGAATGGAAACATCGATTTACCAATCGTCTTTCCACCCCATCAGAAGCAGTTGAATATATAAAATCGGGGTTTCGTATTTTTCTGACGGGGAACTGTTCAGTTCCCCAGTCGCTTTTAACTGCTCTAGTGAAGAAAGCACCTGCACTTCAAAATGTCGAGATCTGCCAGGCATTAACAGTCTGCGGCAGTGATTATGTTGCACCAGAACTGGAAGGACATCTTCGAGTTAATAGTTTCTTTTCTGGAGCAAATGTTCGCCGGGCTATCAACGAAGGTAGAGCAGATTATACGCCGATATTATTATCGGAATTTCCTCTGGTTTTTTCGCGAGGTATCGTCCCGTTGGATGCCGCGCTTGTCCATTTATCCCCTCCCGATGAAAACGGTTATTGCACTTATGGCATAGAGGCTGGATTAACCAGGACAGCTGCAGAATCGGCAAAAATTATCATCGCAGAAGTTAATGAACAAATGCCTGCGATCTATGGTGATACCAAAATCCATATTGACGATGTTGATGTTGTTGTGCCCGTGGATTATCCATTGGGTAGTCTTAATATGGCTGAAGACAAAAAGAATAATGGGCAGATTATAGACAAAATCGGACAAATCATTGCAGAGCGAATTCCAGATGAAGCTACTCTACAAACAGGAATTGGAATTCTACCCGATTCAGTATTGAAGCATCTAATGGGGAAAAAGAATCTGGGTATACATACCGAACTCTTTTCCGATGGAATCATCGATCTGGTAGAAGCAGGGGTAATTAATGGCGCCTGCAAGAGTATTCACCCACACAAAATAACAGCAGGTTTTTTGCTTGGAACAAAAAGACTGTTTGATTGGGCAAATAAAAATCCCATGATTGAATTGCAGCGCACAGAATATATCAATAATCCTTTTACTATTGCTAAGAATCATCGCATGGTCGCTCTTAATTCTGCCATCGAAGTAGATTTGACAGGCCAGGTATGTTCCGATTCGATTGGGCATCAATTCTATTCAGGCGCAGGTGGACAGCTAGATTTCATTTTTGGCTCGTCAATGTCTGAAGGCGGTTTACCAATCATTGCACTTCCTTCTTCTACTACAAATCGTAATGGCGAATGTTTCAGCCGGATCGTTTCTTCATTAAAACCCGGTGCTGGGGTTATCACAACTCGAAATCATGTTCACTATATTTGCACTGAATATGGCATGGTAGATCTTTACGGTAAAACAGTACGCGAAAGGGCAAAGTTACTAATTTCCATTGCTCATCCCGATTTTCGGGATAAATTGATGTTCGAAGCTCAACAATTGAAGTATATTTAGACTGGAGGTAAATAGCATCAGAATGGAAAGATTTGCCAAAATCATTGCAACAATTGGTCCTGCCAGTCAAAAAAAAGAAGTTCTCATGGAAATGATCAAAGCTGGAATGAATGTAGCCAGGCTTAATTTTTCTCATGGAACCCATGATGAACATCAAAACGTATTCAACATTATTCGTGAAGTCTCAAAAGAATTGGATATACCTGTAGCAATTCTCGCAGATCTATGTGGACCAAAAATTCGTGTGGGTGCTCTTCCACCAGAAGGGGTTCCACTAATTGCTGATGATAGTATCTACATTATATCTACTGAAAATGAAGTTAATCCGATCAATCACCTTTCAAGCTCAACTGTAATTTCGATCAATATCCCCAATATCTCCACTGCTTTCCAACCAGGTAATCGCATATTAATGGACGACGGTAAACTGGAATTAGTTGTAGAAGATATTATTGATCAGGTTGTTAAAGCAAAAGTTATTACTGGAGGGATACTAAAATCACATAAAGGCGTCAATTTGCCTTCTGCAAAATTGAGTGTAAACGCACTTACTGATAAGGATATCCATGATCTAGAATTTGCTCTACATCTTGGAGTTGATGCCATTGCCATCTCCTTTGTACGTTCCAGCGAAGATATTCTCTATACCCGACAAAAAATACAAGAATTTGTTAAAGAACCAAATTTTCATATACCAATAATTGCCAAGATCGAACGACCGGAAGCAGTAGAAAACCTCGATTCAATTTTAGATGTAACTGATGGGATAATGGTTGCCCGTGGCGATCTTGGAATTGAGACTTCAACCGCTACTGTTCCAATAATTCAGAAGTCCGCAATTCAAAAAGCATTGATTCACTCAAAGTATGTCATAACAGCAACACAGATGCTCGAATCAATGATCAATAATCCTCGTCCAACCAGGGCTGAAGCCTCGGATGTTGCAAATGCTATTTTTGATGGCACGGATGCAGTCATGCTTTCTGGAGAGACAGCTGTAGGCAAATACCCCGTTGAATCAATACGTAATATGGATGAGATAGTTCGTACAGCAGAGCAAAACAATGATTCTTGGAGTATCTGCTCTCATGTTCATGTGAATGATAAACTAGGCGATGATGCTCTTTCTATTTGTCGTGCAGCGAATGAGCTTGCCCATGATACAAATGTAGAGTGCATTGCCGTCTTTACCCTGACTGGTCGAACAGCTTTATACATGTCAAAAGTTCGCCCGCGGGTGACGATCCATGCATTCACACCTCATGAAAGAACATACAATCGTTTGGCATTATATTGGGGTGTCTTTCCTCATATAGTTGAATTTGCTCACAGTGTTGAGAATATGATCAGCATCGTAGATAAAGCATTGCAATCAACGACGATCCATGAACCAGGACAGCAGGTCGTCATGCTGTCTGGCTTACCTGTAAATGCCATGCGTGCTCCAAATATGGCACTTTTACATACACTTGGAGAACCATACTAAATTTTCTTGATGGATACTTCGAATCCTTATAAGATTGCTTTCGACAATTTTTACCTTGCTCAATGTATCATTAGCGAAGGCCTTATTCAAGATTCCAATAACTCATTCAATAATCTATTTGGAATTGAAAAAGAATTACCATCGCAAAGAATCATTGACTACGTAAATCCACAATTTAAAAAGAATTTCCTCAACAACATTCAAGATATTCTGAAAAGTAAAAACGATAGTGCGATCACAACGATTCCTTTTCGGATTAATTCACATACTTATCGGGATTTTGAAACACATCTTTGCGTGATTCCAAAAGAAAATACTCGAAATACTATCCTCCTCACGTTCTATGATATCGAAAAGGCACGGAATTTAGACCTGATCGAAAATGAACAAAGAACTATCGCTGACGTTTTGAGAGATATCTCCGCAACGCTCAACAGTAATTTGGATTTTGATACGATCTTGGAAAAAATTTTAGAGCAAATGGCACGAGTAGTACCGTATGATTCAGCCAGCATAATGCTGCTTGAGAAAGACCAGGAAACGGCACGTATTTATTCAGCAAAAGGTCTATATGATCAGCGTGGTCTATTGGATTGGAGAAAAGAAGGGACGCTGCTAGTTAGTAAGACACCCATTCTACGCCGCATGTTTCTTACCGGCTTACCCCTGGTGGTTCCCGATACCACCTCCGAACCTACATGGGTCATTACTCCACAAACAGCCTGGATCAATTCATTTGCTGGTGCTCCCATTAAAAGTCGAAGCGGAACGATCATTGGCTTTCTTAATCTAAATAGCCCCATCAAGAATTATTTCACCTATTCAGCTGTTGAAAGATTACAGGCTTTTACCGATCAAGCTGGTATTGCTCTGTACAATGCGCGCCTTTTAAAAGACCTACGACAGAGTAATATCGACCTACTTGAAGCATACGAAAATACTCTCCAGGGTTGGTCAAAAGCATTGGAATATCGTGACGAAGATACTGAGGGCCACACACAGCGCGTAACTGATATTACCATGGCATTATGTTCTTCCTTTGGCATCACAGAACCAGAATTAACGAAAATTCGTTATGGCGCATTACTACACGATATTGGCAAATTGGGTATCCCTGATGCTGTTCTAAATAAACCGGGTAAATTAACTGCAGAAGAATGGTCGATTATGCAAAAGCATCCTGAATTGGGACGTGAGATGTTGAAAGATATCCCATTTTTACAGGATTCATTAGAAATACCCTACAGCCATCATGAACGATGGGATGGCACAGGTTATCCCCAGGGGTTGAAGGCTGAAGAAATCCCTATTGCAGCAAGAATTTTCTCCGTGGTTGATGTGTGGGATGCCATTGTATCGAAACGACCCTATCATGATGGTCATTCTACAAAGGAAGCCGCAAAATATATTGCTGATGAAGCCGGTAAACACTTCGATCCAGAAGTTGTCAACCGATTCTTATACTTACTTGAGCAAAAACACATGATCTAATTCCTTATTTGAGGTTTTGATGCAAATTCGCGAAATCAATGTTACTTCAATCAATGATCGGAATAAATTCATTCAATTTCCTTTTCGCTTATATAATGAGAATAAACAATGGGTACCACCATTCATAACTGACATGCATTTTGTCATGAACAAGCAAAAATACCCTTTCTATCAGCATTCAGATGGTACTTTTTTTGTTTGTGAAAGTGGTAAGGAAGTTCTAGGACGAATAGCCATTCTTCATAATACAAACTATTGTAAATTTCATAACTTAAAAACAGCTTTTTTTTACTTTTTTGAATCAATAGACGATTTACAGATCGCAAAAAATCTATTCGATGCCGCAATCAGTTGGGGGAAAAAGCGTGGCCTTACACAAATATATGGTCCTCGAGGTTTTTCCAGGGTAGGATGTAATGGTATTCTCACAAAGGGTTTCGAGTATTTGCCCGCTATGAATGTCATCTATAACTTCCCATATTATCCTGTGTTCATGGAAAAGATGGGATTTGTTCCTGAAACTGATTATCTTTCAGGGTATATTTCGCGTGACACCTTCCAGATACCACAAAAAGTTATAGAAATGGCTGAAAAGATAGCAAAGCGTAGTGATCTCTGGGTAAAAACATTTCGCAATAAAGCAGAAATGAAAGCCCTTATCCCTGAAGTCGATGCGATCCATTCTGCAGCTTTTGAAAACAATCCAGCTTATTATCCTTCAACAAAAGAGGAATTTAAATTAATCGCTAATGGAATATTACAACTGGCAGACCCGGGTTTGATTAAAATGATCATGAAAGGGAATGAAGTTGCCGGTTTCATTATTGCTTATCATGATCTATCAAAAGCTCTTCAACGCACAAAAGGTCAGATGGCACCTTTTGGATGGATTGAGTTTCTAAAAGAGAAGAAGCAAACCAACGTTGTAGACTTGAATGGTGTAGGCATTCTCCCAAAATTCCAAGGAACAGGTGCAAATATTCTCTTGTATTACGAATTACTAAGAACGCTTATAGCATACAAACAATTCGATAGGGCTGAATTTATTCAGGTGGATATTCGAAATTTTAAGAGCAAAAGCGATTCAGAAACCATGGGTGTGAATTGGCATAAATGTCATCGTACATATCAAATGGAAATTTGATTCATGGTAACAATTCTTCAAAATGTTTAATCGAATCCAATAATCTAAAATAAATTGAGCGACCGGAAATCCGGTCACTCAATATAATACTACACCATTATTCTGTAAGTTTCAGGATTTACTGCAAGTAATCATTTTTTCTTTTGTCTAATCAGGAGCTGGCAAATTCAAATTATCTGCTGGTTCCTGGACAGAGTTGGTTTAGGATTCCGCCCACTCGATTGCCTGTTTATCACTTAAGACTTGATCATCAGAACATCATCTTGTTTACTTTATCAATGCTCTCTCTGGGTGGTCTTATTCGGTTCTCTGGCAACCTGTTTAGGGGTAGATCTTCGGGTAATTGATGAATATCCATTAGAGTAGGTTGGTCAGGGTTAATATAAATCAATCCAGTGATCACATGATTCTCATCGATAGCTTTAGTAAGTAGCTTGTAAGCACTTAATTTATCTGTTGGGTCATGGTCATTTCCAACCTTTTTCAGCTTCAAAGTTGAACCATCAAAAAGATCGATCTCTCTGGTAGTCCCTTCTTCAAAATTTTCTATGAAAATTTCTTCTTCAGGGGGAATATATGTTATATCTTGGATAGGAATTTTATTTTCTCGTACCCAGGTGAATGAATGATGGCTATTTTCTTGGTTATGGAAGGTGACACAAGGACTTATTACATCTAGAATAGCAATACCCCGGTGACTTAATGCTGCTTTAATCAATGAAACTAATTGCCTTGGATCACCAGCAAAAGATCGTGCCACAAAACTGGCATTTGCTGTCAACGCTTCCAAACATATATCAATAGGTTGATATTGATTTATTCCTTGCTTTTTTAATGATAATCCTCTTTCTGTGGTTGCTGAGAATTGACCTTTTGTCAATGCATATACACCGTTATTTTCAACGATGTATACCATTGGAATATTTCTCCTGACTAAATGCTTGAATTGCCCAAATCCGATGCTTGCTGTGTCACCATCTCCACTTACTCCAATTACTCGCAAATGTGTATTGGCAAAGGATGCTCCCAGCGCCAGTGATGGCATCCGACCATGCAGTCCATTGAAACCAAATGATCTTCCAAGAAAATATGTCGGGCTTTTGCTTGAGCAGCCTATTCCACTGAACTTCATCACCTGTTCCGGAAGAATGTTCATTTCATAACAGGCTGCTATGATCTGGTTAGCTATCGAAAAATGTCCACAACCTTTACAGAGAGTTGATGCTGCTCCTTTGTAATCATTTCGTGTCAATCCAACTTTATTCACTTGTTGTTGAACTGAGACCAAACCCTTATCGTCACTCATTGATCTCTCCTTCTTGTTGAGAAATTGCGTTTTCTATCCATCGAGCCGTCAAAGGTAACCCATCACAATGAGCAATTTTTTTAAGTTTGCTCGCCATTTCAGGTAAAGAAATAGTAAGGATCTGCCACATCTGGCTATCGCGATTATTCTCAATCACATAAATCCGGTCATGTGATTCGATGAACTTTTTTATATCACTGTGTATGGGCAGCGCTCGAATCCGCATATAATCTGTTTCGATTTTCTTTTCAGATAAAAGATCTTGTGCTTCATCGACAGCAGGGTCGTTTGATCCAAAAGTGATCAAACCAATTTTCGCTATTCCATTTCCGCATAATAATGGCTCCGGAAGTAAATCCGCTGCACTGTCGATCTTAAACTTTAATCGATCCATCATTCTCTGCCATACTTCTGGTTCTTCACTATATTTGGCAAACTCATCATGCCCTGTTCCACGACTAAAATAAGCCGCACCTGGGTGTGTATTCCCTGGCAACGTGCGGTATGGAACTCCATCTCCATCAACATCCCAATATCTTCCCCATTTTCCATTGTGCTTGGTAACAAAATCGTCAAATTCTTTTTCCCAAAGAATCTTTCCTCGATCCATGGGTTTATCAGGATATACGAATGGCTTGCCCATCCAATTGTTCATACCCAAATCAAGATCGATCATTACAAGAACTGGAGTCTGATAACGTTCTGCAATATCAAACGCATTCCAACCAAATTCAAAACACTCGTCAACAGATCCGGGCAACAAAATAATATACTGCTTATCACCGTGACTGATGAAATTAGCAAAACTTAAATCTGACTGTGCAGTTCTTGTTGGCAGTCCAGTACTTGGGCCAACACGCTGCACATCCCATACAACCACGGGGGTTTCTGTGTAATAAGCCAATCCCAGGTATTCTGCCATCAGGCTCAAGCCTGGTCCAGAAGTAGATGTCATCGAACGTAAGCCCGCCCAGCCTGCTCCAACAACCATTCCTATTGCAGCCAGTTCATCTTCAGCCTGGATAACCACATAAGTATCTTTCCCAGTTACAGGATCTTTTCGTAATTGTGGTAGATATTCGTTAAGTGACTCAGCAAGACCAGTGGCAGGTGTGATTGGATACCACCCAACAAATTGCACACCACCAAAAATTGATCCTAACGCAGCAGCAACATTCCCTTCAGCAAGGATATTCTGCGAAGTACCATCCATTGGTTCAACAAAATACGGGTCCTTTTTTTTCAGGTTTTCTGAAGCCCACTTTGCAGCTTTAATTACCAGTTTATAATTTGCTTCTACTGCATTCTTTTTACCTTTGAAGTGAAAATCAAGTGCATCGTGAATCTTTTCCAGATCAATACCTATCATCTGTGCAAGTACACCCACATAGATCATATTCGCAACATAATCACGAAGTTTTGCAGGAGTATCTGATTCACTGATGATTGCTTTTACTGGCATGGGATAGATAGTTATATCATCCCTCACTTTTGGAAGCTGAATATCATCTGGGTAAAATAGTACTCCACCAGGAAGAATATAATCGTATTCCTGTATCAATGTAGCGGGATTCATAGCAATGACGACATCATCCTTCTCAAGTCGCGCTCTATATCCTTTCGAACTAAGTCGGATCGAATACCAGGTTGGCAAACCCTGGATATTGGACGGGAAAATATTCTTTCCAGTTACGGGAATTCCCATTTTGAATAGTGCTCTTAAAATAGTGGTATTTGCTGTTGCACTTCCCGAGCCATTGATTGTGCTGAAGGTGATGCAAAAGTTGTTTACTATTTTTTCTGTCATAGAAAAGTTTTTTCTCCTGAGATATAGTTATTCAAATTTCTGGGTAACATTTGGCTTTTTTCTCAAAGACATCAAGTTGAAATGCTCGCGCAAAGCATTCAACCCTGCTGTAGTTTCGCCTTTCCAAATATTTTCAGCTATCTCGCTGTGATAATCCCACACCCTAGCAAGATATCCATAATTGGTATAGACATCCAGTCCTGCTAATTCATAAAAATCCCAATAAGCTTCAAGTAAGCCATGCAAAAATGGGTTTTTAATATATTGGTAAATTAATGTGTGAAACTCCCGATGTTCTGCATGCGGAATCTGCACTGGTAATCTATTCAACTTGTCTCTCGCCATTTGCACCAATTCTTTCAATCGCAATTTATCTTCCACATGCAACAAAGCTACGGCTTCATTCCAAAAAGAGGTTTCAAGATGGATCCGAATTTCGGTATACGCAGCAAAAAAGTCTCGATCTACCATCAGTGCATAATTAAGACTTTGTTGAACTGCAGGTCTGAAAGAATATGGTAATCGATGAATTCCTGTACGCGGTTTTACTTCCACCAATCCTAATGCTCTGGCGACTTCCATTTGTTCACGAAGGCTGGAAGTACTTAATCCAATTTCAGGAGAAAGATCATTGAGTGCAGGTAAACGTTCGCCATCTTCACATGAAGAGGCAAGGTATTGAAGAAAATCATATTGAATTACGTTATTTGGAACGAACTTTGCTTTCATAATCGCTCTTTAATTTGATTAATATGATTTATCATATTATTGAATTATAAACATAAATAGCATGCTTTTTATACTATTGAATATCATGAGTAATCATGTACGATGGTCATATTTCTCCCATCTCAGATCTTTCAAACTAAATATAAATAACCCTGATTCTTTTGTTCATCAGGGTTATTTCTTATCAATGATTTTTGTAGAGCCACAAACTATTTTTCAGAGTTATCGATAGTAGTAATTTCACTTTTATGAAATTCTCTGATCCCACCATCGTTCAGATCAACAATGACACCTTCTCTCAAAGGAGCCAGGTCGATCACTTTTCCTACTCCTACGGGTGTATTTACCATTTGCTTTCTTTTCGGAAGATCCTCTTTTGCTGCCATATATTGATCATATTCATAAAAAAGACAGCATCGCAATCTTCCACACATTCCAGTAATCTCACCCGGGGTTAGAGAAATGCCCTGTTCTTTTGCCATGCGGATGGAAATAGAAGAAAAATCTGTCAAGAATTTAGAACAACAACGTGATTCAAGTCCACACGCCCCCATTCCACCCAGGCATTTTGCCATATCTCGGGGTCCAACCTGGCGCAACTCGATCTGTACATTGCTGTAAATCTTTTGCATATCCTGCCGAACAGCTTTAAGATCGACCTTTTCGTCTGTTTCAGTATTGTAAATTATCGCCAACCTGCTCCCATCAAAACTGAATTCTGCATCAACTATCTTTACTCCGCTTAAATTCAAATTCTTAACTTTTGCGGTGCATTGCTCAATAATTGCCTCTTCTTTTGCTTTCCAAAGCTGCCTTTGCATCAGGTCTTGAGGTGTTGCTTTTCTGGTGATCGATTTGATCTCTTCATTTTCGGGTGTTTCGAGATCTTCACCTAAGATAACCACCCAACCCAATTGCATTCCGCGAGAAGTTTCTACTATCACTCCATCACCCTGACGCAAGTCAGTTATCGCACCAGCGTCAAAGTGATATATCTTTCCAACTTTAGAAAACCTTATCCCAGCAATCATGATAATTTCTTAATATCTTTCTAGCTTTTGCATTCCGATTTTTTTTGCAATTGTGTTGCAATCGTCTGAAATATTATTGATGATGAAGCAGAAGGATTCATAACTGTAACAGGAAAACCAGAATCGCCACCAATTCGAATGTCACGGTCAATGGGAATTGAACCGAAGAAATCAACATTGAGCTCTTCTGCTAAATTCTTACCACCACCATCACCAAACAGATCATAGGTCGAACCATCTGGAAGTGTCATCGAACCCATGTTTTCAACAATACCCAAAATGGGAACATTCATAGCGCGGAACATTTCTGCAGCACGATAAGCATCATCAGTGGATACTTTTTGGGGTAGAGTAACAATTACTGAACCTGTTACCGAAGCAATTTGCATCAGACTGATTTGAACATCCCCTGTTCCTGGTGGAAGGTCAACAATTAGATAATCTAATAAGCCCCAGGCAACATCTGCAAGTAGTTGCCTGACAGCAGAATGAAGTACAGGACCACGCCAAACTAGCGGTTGGCCTTTTTGAATAAACATTCCAATAGAAATTACCTTTACACCATATGCTTCAGCAGGAGTGATTTTTCCATCATTTTGTGGGGGTAAGGTTTGAACACCCATCATCGTTGGGATATTTGGGCCGTAAATATCAGCATCCATCAAACCGACCTTGAAACCCTTTTGTGCAAGAGAAATTGCCAGATTGGCAGCTACGGTTGATTTGCCTACACCGCCTTTACCCGAACCTACAGCAATCAGGTGCTTGATTGGTAATGGAATTTTCCCCGCAAATTGTGCGTTCGATCCTTCCATATTAGCGAAAACAATTTCGACCTTTTTAATCTTTGAATTCTTCAATAATGCCTGTTCTACATCAGATCGAATTCTTTCTTTTAATGGGCAGGCTGGAGTAGTCAATGCAATTGTTACAGAAACTACTTCATTCTTTATTTCAATATCTTTTACCATATTCAACGAAATGATATCCTGGTCTAATTCAGGATCATCAACCGTTTTTAATATATCCAATACTTGTTCTTTTGAGATCAATGGGTTCTCCTTTGTTTCACCGATAATGAGATTTTCCGGTCTCTAGATAATCGATGATTTCCTGCTTTGCATGCAAATACTGCTCCAAAAGTTCCTTATCACTTCCTCTAAATCGTTTGATGGAGTTTCTTGCACACATCAGGCAGCCTTTCATCGCTCTAAAGGCATCCGAATTACAATTCCCGCATCCATTGATGCGAGCGATCATATAAACAAATGCAATCCTATTTACTGAATCAATTTCTTCATGTGACACCTGTTCAACAAGCTTCTTCCAATTTTCGCCTCGCAGGTCACCTAATTGCACGCAATATCTTTCGGGAAAAATGAATTCAGTATCATTAATAGCCATATCCTACACATTTTATCATCTTTCAAGAATTATTCAGCTTTCCTGTAAAAAATCATTTTTCTGTTACAATGATTGAAATTTACTTTTTCTAAAAGGCACTATGCGTAAAAATCTAATCACTTCTATCGCCTCGCTTTTTATCATTATTTTCATTTCAGGTTGTTCATTTAGTACTCTCACAGCAGAAGGAAAAGTAAAAGCTACCCAAGAAGCTTTCGAAACAGCATTTGCACAGATTACTACACAGGCTTTTCTTAATCCCACATCAACAAACACGCCAGTACCAACCGCAACTTCTACTTCTACTCCATCTCCAACAAACACTCCAACATTTGAACCTACATTCACCTTCACATCTTCACCAACAGTTCCTATATTAAAAGCGCAATTACTTTATGTAAGCACTTTCCCCGAAAATAAACAGGAATTTGTACCTAATGAAACTTTCGGGATTGCGATTGGTTTTCAAAACACTGGTTCTACCGCCTGGGGTGCAGGATCCAAATTACTTCTTGTTGGCTACGAAGGTGAATACGTCACTGTACAAACAGAAGCTACTCTTGATCATGTTGTTAATCCAGGAGAAAAAGTAGAATTTGATCTTTGGGGATTCTGTTCTGAGGATATGTCTTATCAATCAAATTATTTCCAGCTTTATTCCGAGTTTGGCGCAGCCATCGATGGAGGCTATGTAGTATTCGGGTATCAGCCAAAATAAATTGTTTTTATATTATTCCACAAGAGAAAAACAGGATAAAAATCTATCCTGTTTTTCTGAAAAAATTACGCTCTTAATAAATTATTCTACAGTAACGCTTTTCGCCAGATTTCGAGGCTGGTCCACATCCAAACCGCGTTGCGATGCAATGTGATATGCAAACAATTGTAACGGCAACACTGTTAAAACCGGGCTGAGCAACCAAGGTGTTTCTGGCACCCAGAAAATGTCGTCCGCAAGTTCTCTGGCTCTTTCATCACTCTCGCTGGCTACCATAATGATTGTTCCGCCACGCGCTTTTGCTTGCTCGATCTGGCTGATCATCTTTTCATACCATGGATCACGTGGTGCAATAACCAGAACTGGCATCTCCTTATCTACTAATGCAATTGGACCATGCTTCATTTCTCCGGCAGGATATGCTTCAGCATGTATATACGAAATTTCTTTCATTTTCAAGGCGCCTTCATATGCAATAGGCATATTGATTCCCCTGCCCAGATATAACATGTCATGTACATCACGGTACTTTTTTGCAACCTGAACGATTTGATCTTCTCTGGATAAACATCGACTAACCATATCTGGGATCAATCTGAGATCTCGTACTGCCTTCATCCGTTCTTCAATTGAAAGAGAACCACGCAAATCGCCTAATAGAATTGCCAGCATATATAAATCTAAAAGCGGCGCTGTAAATGCCTTTGTTGAAGCAACACCAATTTCTGGGCCTACTTGCATGGAAATATACCCATCAGCTTGCCGCATTGCCTGCGAACCAATTGCATTAACAATCGACCATAAAGTAGCGCCTTTTCTTTTTGCTACTTCCATTGCAGCTAAAGTATCAGCAGTTTCACCTGATTGGCTGATGGCAAGGACGACAGTTCCATCTTCCAAAATGGGATCATGATAGCGAAATTCAGAAGCAATCTCTGTTTCAACAGGAATTTGTGCCAACTTTTCAATTAGCAGTTTTCCTACCATACCGGCATGTGATGCAGTTCCACAGGCAGTGATGAAAATTTTTCGTATGGATGTGGCAAATTCTTTGGTAAGGTTCAACTGTGGCATTTCGATTTTTCCAGTGAAGAAATTAACCCTGCCTGCCAGAGTATCTGTCAGTGATCGTACCTGTTCGTGAATTTCTTTTTGCATGAAATGTCGGTATTCACCTTTTTCTGCAGCTACAGGATCCCACGCCACAACATGCACCTGAAATGGAACTTCATTTCCGTTGAAATCAAAAATTTTCACACTCTTCCGGGTTACAACAGCATATTGCCTTGATTCCAGGAAGACCACCTTGCGTGTGTGTTCCAATATGGCAGGAATATCACTTGCAATATATGCTTCATCTTCTCCAAGACCAATGACGACCCCACCTGCATTTCCAATACGTGCTGCCACGATCTTGTCTTGCTCTTCTGTGGATACCAGAACTATTCCATGTGCACCTTGCAAAAGCTGAAAGGTATTTCGTGATGCATCAGTCAAACTTTGACCAGTAGACATGAACCTTTCCACCAGTTGTACAATAGTTTCGGTATCGGTATCAGAATTGAATTGCACCCCTTCGGAAATTAATTCTTGCTTTAGTTCAATGAAATTCTCAACTATCCCATTATGGACAATGACTACTTTTCCATTGTTGCTTTTATGCGGATGGGCATTATTTGAACTTGGAACCCCATGTGTAGCCCATCTTGTATGCCCAATACCTAAATTTCCACTGACAGGGTGAGCTTCTACCAGGTTCACCAGATTCTCTAGTTTTCCTACATCTCTTCGCACTACTATTTCATTATTTTCAATTACTGCCAAACCTGCAGAATCATACCCGCGATATTCAAGTTTCTTTAAACCATTCAATATTATTGGAGTGGCATTTTTACTACCAATATATCCAACTATTCCACACATGAAAACCTCCAATGATGTGGCAAAGATTAACCGATGAAAATATTTTTCACCGGCTTGTTTCTGTTTAATTTTCATGTTTTGGAAAAGGATGAGTTAAGAATATTTAACTCAGAGGGCTTCCGCTGACCTTTCGATTTTCCCAGGTAAACTGGTTAACTCCATCCTGCGATGGAGAACCCTCCTCCTCGTCAATCCCAATAAAAAAGCTATTGGGAACCATGCGCTACCTTTCCCTTATTTATCTACCTCCTTCATAATGCATTATACTTGAAAAATCAAGCGTTTCTTATTGATTCTTTTCGATCAATTCCACAACATCTGGAAAGTCAATACCTAATCTCTTCACCGTTTCAAGGGTAGGAACACCATTTTTCGACCATCCACGACGTTTATATACCGCATCCAAAAGCTGTTCATAACGAGATTCACGGTGAGCGCGTAGCTTTTCCATCTTTTCTACTGTTGATAGATTTCTCGGATCAATCCCTACCATTTCTCGTAGTTCAGTATCATAACGCTCTACCCGGCTTTCATATTCATTTTCTGTTACTGGGCCAACTGCTCTATAAGGAGGATAATCTTCATTTCGTTTTCCATAGCCAAGGCGTAAATTAAACAATCGTTGGAAGTTATAAACTTTTTCTGATTGTAAAATTAAATCTTCTAGGGTCGCTTTCTTCCCTGTTACTCCTTCATAAAGCCAAGTGTAATTTTCGATATGTTCGGGCACTTTGGCAGGTTCAGATGCAGTCTTATTGCTTACAGGTATGATGTCATTCCAGGGCAATTTACATAATCCGTGTAGACTGAACCATGTTCGCCACATGGGAAAATAATGTAATGCTTCAGCCTTCTTTTCAAAAGTAGGCAATTGCTTATGCACAAGTTCCATAAATATCAACCAGGCTTCATCGTGTTGGGCACCTTTTGATGCCAATGCATAACCACCTTGCTGCGTTACTGATTCTTTAGTCATATATTCAGATATTTCGAGACCTTTTACTTCCATTCCAATATCCTGTAAAAATTTTGGATCAGCATGGAATTTTTCAGCAAAGATTTTTTTCATTGCTCGAATACCCTGACCAATCGTGATACCAAAACCTTCTCCTTCAGCCATTTGATGTAAAGCCGTTAGGCAAGCATCTGCATTTCCCCACGCGAAATCTAGTCCACCAGTTCTTTCTTTGTTCAGAATGCCTGCTTCGTAACATTCCATGACGAAAGCAAAGGAATTACCAACCGAAATGGTATCAATCCCATAGGTATCACAATAAAAATTTAATTCTAAAACCGCTTCTGGATCGAAAACTGCGATATTTGAACCTAATGCACCTAATGTTTCATACTCTGGGCCATCAATAAATACCTTTTGGCCTTTATATGGTCCTGTTTTTAATGTAAATTCCGGTACCGCATGTGCGCAAGCCATTGTGCAACCATACCAACAGCCATCAGGTCCACGTTTATCAAATTTTTGTTTCCAGATGTCGCCCGCAATGTTTTTTGCTGAATCATCACATCCATATCGGAAGTTTTGTACAGGCAGCAGGTCAAATTTATTCATGATCTCAACGAGATATGGTGTGCCTGTTCCGCGCATGTCATTTTGCGAAGGATCAAATTCGATGATCTCCTTATTTATCCTCACTCCCGCTTTCTTGATCAATTCCATGTTCGCGACATGATTAGAATTGGGATTCATATCACTATATTTAACGACAATCGCTTTGATCTTCTTATTACGCAAGACGGTTCCTGCTCCGCCTCTAGCTGCCTGTTTAATCCTCACTTCTTTCCGTTTTGGATCATAATAACTGATATTTAAACCACACATGGGAACATGCTCAGCAGCCCTGCCAGCAGAAATAACTGAGACATTTCGAAAATTTCCATCTTCACCAGAGTACATCTCTGTTAATATTCGATTGATGATATGGGTATCAGCACACTCTAAGGGTGCAGTATCGATTTGAACAATTCCTTTATCGCCATCAATAACAATAATTACATCTTCTTTTGCTTTCCCCTGAATTTCCAATGCATCCCAACCAGAAAATTTTAAGTAAGGTCCAAAGTAACCCCCACCGTTACTGTCGATAACAACTTTAGTAAGAGGAGAGATAGTCACAGCAGTTAGTTTTCCCGACCCGGGATATGAGGAAATTCCTCCGATAGGTCCGCTGGATATTACAAGCTCATTTTCAGGGTCATCCCATCTGGTATCATCTTTTATCCCGTTCCAAAGAAGCCATAGGCAGAACCCACGTCCACCTGTGAAAATATCTTTCATTTTTTCCGTAACTTCTTTTTCGACGATTGTATTCGAATCGAGATTTATATAGAGCGTTCGACCTGCATATCCATGTACAATATCTTTCAACACATAATTAAAAGTGGCTATATTAGTGTGTGCGTTTTTATATTGCTCGATCGTATAGTCCTGCATTTCGCCCTCCATATGATGGGAATTATCCTCATTCTAGGATTATAATATTTCCCAGTGCATTTTTGATGAGTAGAAAATCACTGAATATTATTGCAAACATTATCTAATTAAATATTATGTTCATCTTTCAACGGATTAAACGCTGGCTAACTGTCCCGCAATCTGAGGGGATAGACTCGAAGAATTTTCTTAATGTTCAAATAGATGCAATAGGTGTAGCTCTTGCTAATGCTGCCAGTCCATTTTTACCAGTGTTCTTAACAAGGCTTGGCGCAGAGACAATTCACATCGGCTTACTTTCCTCCATGCCTGGAATCACAGGCTTGATTACTTCGATTCCACTGGGACGTTTTCTCCAAAATCGGAAGAATGTAGTTCCCTGGTTTAGTGCAGCTCGCCTTGCAGTGATACTGAGCTACGCATTGACCAGTATTGCAACCTTAATTTTCAATGAGCATAACTCAATTTATGCTATCCTAACTATTTGGGCTTTAGCAACCATTCCACAAACAGTGGTGGCTATTGCGTTCAATGTAGTGATGAATTCAGTTGCAGGCCCTACTGGTCGTTTTGAGTTGATGTCAAGGCGATGGTCTATCATGGGCGTGACTACTGCCACCTGTGCTTTCCTAGTTGGCATATTGCTTGATAATGTAATATTTCCATTGAATTATCAATTGGCTTTCTTTTTCCTTTCAATTGGAGCATTCCTTAGTTACAGGTATTCAAGCAAAATAAAGATAGAAGACCAGGATGTTCAACCTTCAACAAATAAATCACATCGCGAAAAGTTGCAAGAATATTTCAAACTGGTGACAGGGCAGACCTCTTTTATTGATTTTGTATCCCGAAGGTTTGTATTTACTTTTGGTTCATATTTTGCAATTCCATTGCTTCCGCTTTATTACGTTCGTGAAGCTGAAGCATCTGACGCGTGGATTGCAGTAATTACTACTGTTCAAACTGCAGTAACCATTATTGGTTATGCTCTTTGGACAAGGCAAACTCGAAAATTCGGTTCTCGCCGAGTACTTCTTCTTTCCACTCTTGGGGTTGCCCTTTATCCGATCTTAGTTGCATTAACCCACCAGGAATTATTGATTACCATTCTTGCAGGAATCATGGGAATTTCTTCTGCAGGTGTAAACCTAATTTTTTTTGATGAGCTTATGCAGACCATACCTCCTAAATTTAGTGCAACTTTTATGTCTATTTCACAAAGCCTCGAATTTCTTGCAGCAGTAGTTGCACCATTAATTGGATCTTTAATTGCAAATAATATTGGTTTAAGTTACGCCTTAATTATCGGTGGTAGTATAAGATTTACAGGATTTATCCTTTTTTTGTTTAGACCATCAAAAATAGTTGCAGCAACATAGACATTTTTTGATTCATTCTTTAGCAATAACGGATTATTTCAGGGATGAAAAGCAGCCATACCAGAAGCATAATTGCACCAATTATTCTCATGAGTTCGGGATTGATCCTGCTCATTGGAGTATCACTGTTTTATGTAGTATATTTACCAAAAACTTCACAGGAAAAGTCGTCAAAACCAGTTTTACCCATAATCATTACCCGAATCACATTGGCGGATGCAAAAAAAGCCTACGAAGAAAAAACGGCACTTTTCCTTGATGTCCGATCATCTGCTAGTTACTCTTACAGCCATATTCCTGATGCTGTCAATATTCCATTGATCTATCTCGAAGAAAGATTAGGAGAATTAGATAAGAATCAATGGATCATTCCATATTGCACCTGACCAAACGAAGAATCAAGTGCCCGTGCGGCAGAAATTCTAATTGAAAATGGCTTTACACGAGTGAATCCTCTCATTGGCGGCTTTCAAAACTGGAAAGATAATAATTACCCAACTGTTGAAGAAGCTACACCGTAATACAATTGATAAATGACCTTTCTTAGCCCTGAACAAATTCTCGAACAAGCAAAAGTATCATTTCGAATATTCATACATAAAATGCAGCCTGAATCACTTCAGGCTGCTGCTTTAGCTCGTGGTCAACAAACAGAACAGATCATTAGAACTATTTTGTTTCGCAAAGGACAAGATGATTTCTTTGTAGTTCTTGCTCCTGGTGATAAACAAATATCCTGGAAAAAACTTAGAGAAAAATTACATAAGCGGCGTATTACGACAGCTACAAGGGATGAAGTATTGTCTATAACAGGCTATGAACCTGGTACAGTTTCACCATTAGGTCTGCCTTCTGGTTTACCAATCTACTATGATAGTTCGATTGCTAAGAAAAAAGAAATTTCTTTTGGCTCTGGCGAAACAAATAAAGCATTGATCCTCAATGCCCAGGATTTATTATCACTTTTGCCAGATGCAATCCCCCTAGATTTTGAAGATAACCTGGGAAAATAAATTTCATGAAGTCAATTGCATATTTCATCACTTCTCATGGATTTGGACATGCATCAAGAGCGTGTGCGCTTATGAATGCTATCTACCGTATCGATACGCAAACAACATTTGAGATATTCACAACAGTTCCTGAATGGTTCCTTGCGGATTCATTGTTTTGCAAATGGCATCTTAATAAAATAGAGACAGATGTTGGGCTGGTGCAGAATTCACCATTTTTCATCGACCATGTTTCCTCCATAGAAGCTATAAATGCTTTCTATCCATTATCTGATGAGAGAATATCAAAAATTGTAGAAAGATTAACTAAAAATAGAAATATTGCGACGATTTGCGATATCAGTCCACTTGGAATTCTGGCAGCAAAAGAAGCAAATATTCCTTCGTTCTTGATTGAAAATTTCACCTGGGATTGGATTTATCAGCAATTAGGAAGGGGAAATCAGGCATACAGAAACATTGCAAGTACACTTGAAATTTATTACAAACAAGCAGATTATCACATTCATTTATTACCAGGTTGCCCAACTACTAGTGTTGTTCATGCTTCTTTCGGGCCAATCGCTCGCACGCAAGTCGCTGATATTTCCTCCACTCGCAAAAAACTTGGGGTTCAAAGCAATAAACCATATGTATATATTTCTCTGGGTGGTATTGAATCCGATTTTCACATATCTGAAGACCTGATATTTAATGATTTCTTTATTGTCTGCCTGACAAACACTAAAAATCCAATCTTTGGCAAACATGTACTTCAATTGCCCCACCATTCGGGATTTTATACACAGGACCTTCTCGCTGCGAGCAGCTTAGTAGTAGGGAAACCGGGCTATAGCACTGTTGCAGAATTGGTAATCGCAGGACTGCCATTTTTCTATATTCCTCGTCCTGATTTTCCAGAATGCCAGTATTTGGAAAAATTTGTACAGGAAAATGTCGCTTATCGAATCCTGAATCAAGATGAATTTTCTTCTGGCGAATGGGTTAAGCATGTCCCAGACTATCTTGGAATTAAACAAGAAAAACCACCAGATAACGAAACCTTCCAGGTGGCAAAATATATACTTGATAGAATTTGATCACGCTTGTTTGGTTAATTTATCGTATGCGTTTACCCAAAAATCACCTGCCATTATTCTCACAGGAACTTTCACTTTAGGGAACTTCTCTGCAATTCGAATTGCAGTTTGCGCTACAGTACCCCAATCATCCTTTAAAAGAGCAGTTTCTAACTCGTCCGCATAGCTTTTGGTCCATCTCCATTCCATTCGAAAACGATCAGCCTTGACCCAGTATCCACGCTTTTCCCAGGCCTCAACTGACGGGTCAATTCCAGAATTAATATCTCGCAACGCTAAAATGATAAAAGCAGTCAGGTCTTTACTCTTCTGATCAGCCCTGGATTGTTTCATGAACTCTCGAATGCAAATAAGAATAGACTTGGTTAAATGAGTTCGTTGTTTACCTTCTGATTCAGTATCGATTAATCTACTCATGTATTCTCCAAAACAACACAAAATGAATCGCACACATTATAATCGTGTTGCATAATGAGCAGTGATTTCTCTATCAAAAACATTTCGATCCATGGAGATGTAATATTAGCTCCCATGGTTTCGATTTCCGATATGCCTTATCGGCTGATTACTCGCCAATTGGGAAATGCATTAAGTTGGTCAGCTTTTGTTAATGCTCAAGAAGTCATTTATGGTCATCCACATCGCTTAAATGACCGATTGAAGTTTTCAGAAAGCGAAAGACCATTTGTTATGCAGCTTTACGGAAATGACATTGATATGATGGTTGCAGCAGCGAAAATCCTTATGCAACGCCAACCGGATATTTTGGATATTAATTTGGGCTGTTCGGTTAAGGCAATTAGTGCCCGGGGCGCAGGAGCTGGGATGTTACGTGACATGCCAAAAGTAATTAACTTGATTCAATCTCTTTGCAATACACTCACAATTCCAATAACAACAAAAATTCGTTTGGGATGGGATGAATTAACGAAAAACCCAGTTAATATAGCAAAAACCCTTGAAGAAGCTGGTTCCAGCATGATAACAGTCCACGCTCGCACTCACAATCAGCATTTTAGTGAAAGAGCAGATTGGGAAGCAATTCGGCAGATCAAAGCAGCTGTCTCTGTACCTGTGATCGGAAATGGTGATATTCGAACACCAGCAGATATTGATTGCATGAAATCTACAACTGGATGTAATGCAGTCATGATTGGAAGGGCTGCTATAGGTAATCCATGGTTATTTTCAAGAAAAGATGTGGATACAATACCCGTCCAGGAAAAATACGAAGTTATAAAAGAGCATCTTAACTTGATGTGTGAGTGTTATACAGAGAAGAGAGGAGTACTTTTATTTAGGAAACATGCAGCTGGGTATCTTTCACATCTTCTAATCCCTAATAACCTGCGGATTGAGATACTTAAAGCAAATACAAAGGAAACTTTTCTTCAACTTCTTCAAAAAGCATTTGATTGATTATCTGTTTTGTCCATATATAGCTTGACCCATTGCTTAGGAAAAGATAGAATATTTCATACAAATTTCATCTAGAAAAGGGTACCATCAATATGCCTTCCTATAAAATCATACTTAACCCAATTTCGGGAAGGGGAACGGGTGCCAAAGTATCACCTCTAATTGCATCTTTTCTTCATGACCATCATATTGATTTTGATTTGGTGCATACTAATGCACCCTGGCACGCTGCAGAATTAGCAAAAGATGCTATTTCTCAGGGATTTGACTATATCGTTGCGGCTGGTGGCGATGGAACAATGAACGAAGTCATCAACGGTTTTATGATGGCTCGAGATGCTGGCATGCAACATAAATCCGTAATGGGTGCACTTTCTGTTGGTAGAGGAAACGATTTTACATTCAGCATGGGAATTCCTTCCACATATGAGGAAGGATGCAAAGCCCTTATCAAAGGTGAGACCAGGAAAATTGACATTGGGAAAGTTACTGGTGGTTTATACCCTGAAGGTCGCTATTTTGGAAATGGTATTGGAATTGGCTTTGATGCTGTGGTCGGATTTGAATCTGTAAGAATGAAACAACTTAAAGGTTTTTCTTCATACATAGCAGGGGCATTAAAAACAATGATCTTTCACTTCGATGCTCCAGAATTACAAGTAGAATTGGATAACGAGAGAATAACTAATAGATACCTGATGGTGTCTATTATGAATGGCTACCGATTAGGAGGTGGCTTCTTCATGACACCTGAAAGCAAACCAGATGATGGTCATTTTGATCTATGCCTCGTTGAAAAAGTATCTCGTATTCAAGCATTAAAACTAATCGTTCAATTTACAAGAGGAACACAGGGTTCTCATCCTGCAGTTACTTTTGCCCGCAGCAAGAAATTAAAAGTGACGGCAATTAAAGGATCAATTCCTGCACATGCTGATGGTGAAACGATTTGCACTAAGGGTGATCAATTGGCACTGGAAATTATTCCTCAACAGATCGACCTGATATATGCAAACGCAAAATAGCCTTAAGCTCTCCACGCGAATTATCAACTTCTCTTTACGCAATATTACGGAAGTGATTTGCGACGTTGAAGCGAAAGACCTTTCCAAAATTCCTGAACAAGGACCTCTGATCGTATTTGTTAATCACATTAACTTTTTGGAAGTTCCTGTTGTTGCATCACGGCTCGAGAACAGGCAGATTTCTGTAATTGCCAAAGAAGAAACCTGGAAGAATCCTGCACTTGCATTTCTTTTTAATTCCTGGAATGGCATACCCATAAAAAGAGGTGTTTTAGATAGAGAAGCTATTCAACGCTCGTTAGAGGCCATTGAAAAAGGAAATATTTTAGTTGTTGCACCAGAAGGTACACGTAGCAAGGATGGTAAATTAAAACAAGGGATGCCAGGTATTGTTTTACTGGCATTAAAATCGCAGGTTCCACTTTTACCATTGGTTTATTATGGGGGAGAAAAATTTTGGAACAATATCTCGCGTTTTCAACGAACTAAATTTACTATTAAAGTAGGAGAAAAATTTATTCTAAAAGAATACCCTCGTAATCCCGATAAACAAACCAGGCAACGATTGACCGATGAATTTATGGCAGAGCTTGCCAAATTACTACCCCATTCATATCGAGGCTATTACAAGCATATAAGTAATGAACCTTCCCCATATTTTGAATATATTGATTAATCCCATTATAATTTTTCTTGACACTCGTTCTTTCACAGCATATAATGTTTTCACTATTGCGGGTGTTGCCAAGTGGTAAGGCAGTAGCTTCCCAAGCTACTATTCGTGGGTTCGAATCCCATCACCCGCTCTTGTAGCCCCATTATCTGCACAAATACCTTCAAATAAATATTCATACTTCCTCATATTTCATTATTTGGGGTGAACCTTGTTCAAAATTTCCATTGCTAATGAAAAAGGTGGAGTAGCAAAGACAACCAGTGCGGTATCGCTTGCTGCTTGCCTCGCAGAAATCGGAAAGAAGGTCCTCCTTTTTGACCTTGATGCCCAGGCAAATTCAACTCTTGCCCTCGGCTTGGATCCATCTTCATCTCATTTGACGGTTTTTGATACCCTGCTTCGAAATATGAGTATTTCGGATGTTGCTCAACAAACCAGCTCAACGGGAATTGCGATTATTCCAGCCACTCAAGAAGTAGGACTCATTGAAAAAGAATTGTCACATTTGAACAATTTCGAAATACGACTAAGAAATATTTTATTGTCAAATAACATTCCATATGATTTTGTGATCTTCGATTGTCCACCTTTTCTTGGATCAGTAACAATCAACGCAATTACTGCATCAAATTTACTACTAATACCAACACAGGCAGAATTCTTTTCTATTTATGCGTTGCGAAATTTAATGGAATTGATCCGAAAAGTACGCTTAACAAACAACACCCGACTTACCTATCGATTATTGATCACGATGTTCGATCAACGAAATAAGATTCATCGCCTTCTTTATCAACAGCTTCAAACGAATTTCTCAATGGGTTTATTACAAACATGCATCGCAGTAGATACGCGGTTGCGTGAATGTCCTGTATCTGGAAAGACTATCATCCAACATGCCCCAAGATCGCGTGCTGCGGTTCAATATCGCTCTTTGACTCAAGAAATTTTGGATTTACAAGATCAGATGGAAAATTGAGTTAGAAAAATATCTCTTTATACTCCATCTGGTATAATTTTTATAATATTAAATATGCTTTACTAATTTCATGGAGGTAACCCAAATGAATATTCCCGCTAACCTTAAGTACACAGAAAATGATGAGTGGCTGTTGCTTGAAGGTGATACAGTCACGATTGGTATTACCGACTATGCCCAGGACCACCTTTCAGACGTAGTCTATGTTGAGTATCCTGTTTCTGCAGGTGATAAAGTTGTTAAAGGAGACTCAATAACAACAATCGAATCTGTGAAAGCAGCAGCAGAAATAAACTCATCAGTTAATGGCGAAGTTGTTTCTGTAAACGAAGCACTTACCAAGAGTACCGGTGACGTAAATTCTGATCCGTATGGTTCATGGATGGTTAAAATCAAAATCTCAGATCCTGCAGATGTATCAACTTTAATGGATGCTGCAGGATATGAAAAGTATTGCGCTGAACGGAGCCATTAATGTTTATTCCACATTCAGAACAAGAAACCCGCGAAATGCTGGGTTCAATTGGCGTTAAGTCAATTGAAGATTTGTTTAGGGATGTACCAAAAGCTTATCGCTTTCCAGCAATACATATTCCGCCAGCACTATCTGAAATGGAAGCGATATCGAACCTTCAAAGCCTCGCAGAAGTCAATGAGACCACCCGAGATTTGGTGTGCTTTTTAGGTGCAGGTGCCTATAATCATTACACCCCTGCTGCTGTAGACGCAATCATCCGTCGCGGAGAATTTTTAACTGCCTATACACCCTATCAACCTGAAATCTCACAGGGGACACTTCAAGCGATTTTCGAATACCAGACACTCATCTCTCGCCTGACAGGAATGGACGCAAGCAATGCATCGCATTACGATGGCGCTACTGCTACAGCAGAAGCAGGCGTCCTTGCATACCATCAATTTCGCGGTAAAAGGACAAAATTCCTTGTCTCCTGTGCAGTAAATCCTCAATATCGTGAAACTCTCCGCACCTATATGGCTGGCATTTGCAATATTTGTGTCACAGGTGATGAAAGTGATCATGATCCGCTTGAAGATTGGAAATATTTATTATCACAAATAGATACAAATACCGCCTTGGTAGTCGTCCAATACCCCGATTTCTTCGGTAGAGTATATGACTACACTGAACTGGCGGAAGTTGTTCATGAAAATGGAGCAATGCTTGCAATAGTTGCTAATCCAATGGCACTAGGATTACTCAAAGCTCCAGGTGAATTTGATGCAGATATCGTTGTCGGTGATGGACAACCATTAGGATTACCCCTTTCCTTTGGTGGACCCTACCTTGGTTTCTTCGCAACAAAAAATGAATATGTCCGAAAATTAGCTGGTCGGTTAGTTGGTGAAACAGTAGATCATAATGGAAAACGAGGATATGTATTAACTCTCACAGCTCGTGAACAACATATTCGCCGCGAAAAAGCAACGTCAAATATTTGCTCCAATCAGGGATTGATGGCTCTTGCAGCAACCGTTTATATGTCACTATTAGGAAAAAATGGTTTCAAACAGGTCTCGGAATTATGCTATCACAAAGCCCATTATGCAGCAGAGAAGATTAGCAAGGTTAAAGGGTATTCTGTTTGCTCTGGTAAGGATTTCTTCAACGAATTTGTGGTTAGCTGCCCATCTGATGTAGAAGAGATCAATCATCACTTACTCGATCACAACATTCTGGGTGGATACAACCTTTCAAACGATTATAAAAAATTAGGGCATCATATGCTGATCGCAGTAACCGAAATGAATACCAAAGATGAAATAGATGCGCTTTGTGAGATTTTAGAGGAGGTAAATCATGACTGAACCAACTATTTATGAATTATCCTCCAAAGGCAGACCAGGAGTAACCTATCCAGAGCCAGATGTTCCACTCGCAAAATTACCAGAAGGACTTGTTAGAAAGGATCTACCTTTTCCTGAATTGTCAGAATGTGACGTAGTGAGACATTTCACCCGGCTTTCTTCGCTAAATTACAGTATTGACAGCGGTTTTTACCCTCTCGGTTCCTGCACAATGAAATATAACCCGAAGATTAACGAAGAAGCAGCCAGACTTCCTGGTTTTGCTCACATTCATCCGCTGCAGCCTATTGAGACAGTTCAAGGTGCACTGGCATTGATGTACGAATTACAGCTTTGGTTGGCAGAAATCAGTGGTTTTGAGCAAGTTAGTTTGCAACCTGCCGCTGGTGCGCATGGTGAATTTGTTGGTGTTTCGATTATCCGTGCGTATCACCTTTCTCGTGGTGACTCTAAGCGGAATCGAATGATCATCCCTGATTCTGCCCATGGTACAAATCCAGCTTCATCTTCGATGAACGGCTTTGAAGTTGTACCTGTTGCAACAGACGCAAATGGTAACGTTGATATTGAATCCTTAAAATCCGTCTGTGATGATAATTTAGCAGGGTTAATGCTCACAAACCCCAACACATTAGGTCTTTTTGACCAAAATGTGATGGAGGTGTTGCGTATTGTCCATGAAGCTGGTGGGCTTGTCTATGGTGATGGCGCAAATTTGAATGCTCTACTTGGAATTGCCAAACCAGGAATGTTAGGTTTCGATGTGATGCATTTCAATCTGCACAAAACCTTTTCTACCCCTCATGGTGGCGGAGGCCCTGGTTCTGGTCCTGTTGCAGTAGGCAAACATCTTGTTGATTTCCTGCCAGGCCCTATTGTAACAATCCTTGAAGAAGGGAACGAAGAGGTTCCTCCTCTCTTTGGCTTCGAAATGCCAAAGCAATCCATAGGTCGTGTTAAAGCATTTTGGGGTCATTTTGGAGTAATGGTACGTGCATATACATATATCTCCATGCATGGACCCGATGGTTTACGGAAAGTTTCTGAATTTGCTGTTCTTAATGCCAATTACATCATGTCGAAATTAAAAGGCACTTATCGTGTGCCATACAATAGAGTCTGCATGCATGAATTTGTTGCAGAAGGTAAATGGGAAGATGCACCAGATGTTCGTGCATTAGATATAGCAAAACGGTTGATGGATTACGATTTCCATCCCCCAACGAACTATTTCCCATTGATCGTCCATGAAGCATTAATGATCGAACCAACCGAAACGGAAAACAAGCAGACTATGGATGCTTTTTGCGATGCGATGTTAAAGATAGCTGAAGAAGCTCACAAAGATCCAGAGCTGCTACGATCTGCACCGCACAACACACCTGTTGGAAGATTGGATGAAGTAAAAGCCGCTAAAGATCTTGTTCTTTGCTGTTGGATACCTGAAAACGAGTAAATTAGCCATTTGCTAAAGATGAAATAGAGTGCAGATTAACATTAACTGCACTCTATTTCTTTTATATCATTTCTTAACAAAATAAAATTACTCTTTTTCAACTTTTCAGCGACATCTGATAGTTTTTCATTGGTGTCACTATTCGAATAATTTGGAATCAGTTCTGCCAGAGGAACAGCAATATAAACTTGCTTCCATAAAGCTGTGTCAATTTCTAGATTGCCATATAAGATAACATCAATATCAATTGTCCTGGGAGCGTTCTTATTTTCTGTTCTCACTCTCAACAAATTATCTTCAATAGGTCGGATAATTTCTCTCTTTATTTCTTCAATAGACAATTGAGTACCTACTTTGATAGCACAATTTAAAAAATTAGGGTCATCAGGTTTACTTGCTTTAGTTTCCCATATATTTGATATATTGTCTATGCGCATTTTTTCTTTTAACATTTTTATCGCCAAAAGAATATTCTTTTTTGGCTGAATATTCGAACCTAATAATAAAAATACTTCAATGCTACTTTGATTTTTCCCTTTACTTTCCGTTAAACCGTTCAATTTCGACCCCTACACTTTCTGTGAATCGCACAGCACCAGGTTTTTCTACCTTTACCTGTACACCTTCCACACGAGGTTGTTCAAGACATATCTTAGCAATATCTTCTGCTAACGCTTCCACAGTATATCTTGCAGCTATTTCTGCGTGTTTTATTACTTTTTTAGCTACAGTACGGTAGTTGATTGTGTCATTAATTTTGTCTGTACTACCACATTTCGTGATATCAGTAAACAGAATAATATTGATAATAATATCTTGAGGATTAAGGCGTTCTTGTTCACCTACGCCAATCACTCCCCTTGCACTTAGATTCTTGATAAAGATTTGATCCATGAATTTACTCCTTTAATTAATCTATATGCCTTCCACCATCGACGTGGATGATCTCTCCTGTGATGTATCCTGATCCACTTAAAAGAAATAGCAATGTCTCTGTCACTTCGGAAATAGATGCCCAACGTTTTAATGGAATGTCCTCAAGTACATTCCTGTCATTTGCATTGTCTACCGCTGGAAGAATTGCACCTAATGCAATGCCATTTACAGAAACACGTGGAGCCAACGCTACTGCCAATGATTTAGTCATTGCAGCTAATCCCGCTTTTGCCATTGTGTATGGAAAATGGTCTGTCCCTGATTTTAGTGCTCGCCAATCGAGGATATTCACAATTCTTCCCTCGTTGCTTGAGTAAATCGTCGCAAATTTTCTACACAAGAGAAAAGCTGAAGAAAAAATAATATTGATATGGGTTTGCCAGGCATTTAAATCGGTTTCCTTGAAATTTAGATCCTTAAAGATTGCTGCGTTGTTGACAAGCGCATCAACTTGGATCTCTTTAAATACTATATCAATAACATCTTCAACCTCTTGCAAATTTCCAAAATCACATCCAAACACCCATGCTTTTGAGCCAAATGATCTTACACTGCTTGCTACTTCTTCTGCCTCTTCTTTTGATTTTCCGTAATGAATAACTACATTAGCTCCTTCTTCGGCCACAGCAATTGCCATCGCCCTTCCAAGTCTTCGAGCGGCACCAGTAATCAATACAGTCTTTCCGGATAATTTTTTAACCACACTCTTCACATGTTCCTAATTAATGTTGTTCCTTGCTTATTTTACAGGTATTTGAACAAATTTTGGCATTCATTGTTGTTTATAAGCAATAATTTAACACTTCGATGACTACGGACCACAGAATTTAGATCATATCTTGACTTTTACTATCTTATTTGTTATGCTATTATTAACCCCTCCCCTATGGGGTGGGTAAGGAGAATGATAAGGAATATGAATAATTCAGACGCCCTAACCCGTATGAAAACCATAGAAGGTCATGTACATGGCATCACAAAAATGATTGAAGATGAAAAATATTGTATTGATATTATCAAGCAGATCCAGGCGGTTCAGGCTGCGCTCAATAAAGTCAGCACATTGATTCTGGATAACCATCTCAAAAGTTGCCTCATCACCGCGGTCCGTGGAGATAACATTAATGAACGCGAGCGCGTGTTGTCAGAAATTGCAGACGTGTTTGAAACAGCAACAAAAGTTTAAGAAGTAGAGGTGAACATGACTACTGTTAATTATTATGTCCCCAACATTTCCTGCCAGCATTGTGTTCACACTATTGTGAACGAATTATCAGAGCTTCCTGGCGTACACTCGGTGAATGCAGACACAATCAGTAAGCAGGTTGTGATTACTTTTGCGCCTCCTGCAACAGAAGAAGCGATTATTAAGCTTTTAACCGAAATAAATTATCCACCCAAGAATTGATGCATTTTATGGGGGCATGGGGCATTACTTTCCCTCCCCCTTTAATCAGGCTATAAAAATGAGCAATCAAAAGCAAATTATTCTTCCAATAACAGGGATGACGTGTGCAAATTGTGTTGCAACGATAGAACGCAATGTTAACAAGCTGGTAGGTGTACAACAATCTAACGTCAACCTTTCTAGTGAAAGGGCTACAATAACCTTTGATCCCAATGCAATTTCTCTTGATCAAATCGTTGGAAAGATTCAAAAAGCAGGGTACGATGTTGCCAGAGGCGATTTGAACATAAACGTTCTTGGATTGGCAGATTCTACAGACGCAACACGCCTTGAAAAAGCGTTAATGGAGCTAGAAGGTGTTACTTTAGCCCAGGTCAGTATTGCATCTCAACAAATATATCTCCAATACATACCTACAATCATCAGCCAGACAGATATTTATAAAACGATAAAGCACGCTGGTTTTGAAGCTATTGAAAATGGAGAAAACGTTGACGATGCTGAAGTAAAAGCTCGAGAAATCGAAATTACCCATCAAAAGAAGCTTCTTTTTACCGGGCTTCTGCTCACGATTCCATTATTTATCCTTTCGATGGGCCGAGATTTCAATCTCCTGCCAATGGCGATTGCTCATGCTCGATGGCTGGATTGGTTCATGCTTGCTTTGGCAACACCAGTCCAATTCTATGTTGGCGGGCAGTACTACATCAGTGCCTATAAATCATTGAAGAATAAATCCGCAAATATGGATGTACTGATCGCTCTAGGCAGTTCCGTGGCATATTTTTATTCCCTACCAATCGTTTTTGGTTTACTTAATGGTCATATCTATCTAGAGACTTCTGCCGTGATTATCACTCTCATCAGGTTGGGAAAATACTTGGAATCCAAGGCAAAAGGTCGCACGAGTGAAGCAATCAAACGCCTGCTGAATCTACAGCCAAAAACAGCATTAGTTGTTCGAGATGACCGGGAAATTGAATTGCCTGTAGAAGATGTGATGATTGGTGATGTTGTACTGGTCAAACCTGGCGGAAAAATTCCAGTGGATGGTGTGGTAATTGAAGGTAAGTCGACTGTAGATGAATCTATGCTTACTGGCGAATCTCTTCCGGTAGAAAAACGCCCTGGTAGTACAGTATACGGAGCTACAATAAATAGATTTGGTTTCCTCCGTTTTGAAGCATCTCGAATTGGCAAAGAAACCGCATTATCTCAGATCATAAAACTGGTTGAAGAAGCACAGGGCAGTAAGGCACCTATCCAGCGTCTTGCAGATAAAGTGTCCTCTATTTTTGTACCCATAGTCATTGCTATTGCCATGGTAACTTTTCTGGTATGGCTTTTCCTTCCAATTTCAACCAGCGCTAATATCAGTGGTTTTACACATGCTATGATAAATGCAGTAGCTGTTCTGGTCATTGCCTGTCCATGCGCTCTGGGTTTAGCTACGCCAACTGCGATTATGGTTGCCAGCGGAAAAGGGGCTGAAATGGGAATACTATTTCGTTCGGGGGAATCTATCGAACGTGGCGCATCGATAAATACCATAGTCCTTGATAAAACGGGTACGTTAACCAGAGGGCAGCCAGCAGTAACTTCCATCATTTCACTCCATCAACAATATTCGGTAAACAACATTTTGCAATTTGCTGCAAGTCTTGAGAAAGGATCAGAACACCCTCTGGGCGAAGCACTGATAGCTGAGGCGGGAAATCGCAGCCTGGAATTGCACACACCCTCTCAATTCACCGCAATATCAGGAAAAGGCATTCACGGAATTATTGATGAAAATGACATTCTTGTGGGTAATGTTCAGCTCATGGAAAGTAATAACATTAACACAGAACATTTTCAATCCCAGATGGATTCACTGCAAAATGACGCCAATACTGCAATTCTAGTTGCAGTTAATAACCAGGTGATCGGTCTCATTGGCATTGCAGATCCGATCAAACAAGGTTCTCAGGAAGCAGTAAAAAATTTACAAGGGATGGGCCTTGATGTAATTATGCTCACAGGAGATAACAACAGGACAGCCTTAGCTATCGGACGCAAGGTTGGAATTGAACACATCATTTCGGATGTCTTGCCAGGTGGAAAGACGGAACAAATTAAATTATTGCAGCAGGCTGGCAAGAAAGTCGCAATGGTTGGTGATGGAATTAACGATGCACCATCTCTTGCACAGGCAGAAATCGGCATGGCGCTTGGTACAGGAACAGATGTCGCAATAGCGGCTGCCCCAGTGACATTGATCAGTGGTGATTTGAGGAATATCGCAGTTGCCTTGAACCTTTCAAGAAAGACGATGCAAACGATCAAACAAAACTTATTCTGGGCATTTTTCTACAACATAATATTGATTCCAGTTGCAGCACTTGGTTTCTTAAATCCTATGATATCTGCAGGTGCTATGGCATTCTCCTCGATTTTTGTTGTCAGCAATAGTCTTCGATTGAAAAATAGACGATTTTAAGCCACTTCACCTTTATTACCCTGAATGGATTGTGAGATAAAAATGGTAAAATGAGTGAAATCATTTTTAAGGATATGTTATGTCTCCTCAGGATTTTCAACAAAAAGCAATAAATACAATTCGTTTTCTTTCAGCCGATGGTGTGCAGAAAGCAAATTCAGGGCACCCCGGTTTACCGATGGGTACTGCTTCAATAGCCTATACAATTTTTACCCGGCATTTACGCTTTGATCCTAAAGATCCAAAATGGATAAACAGAGACCGTTTCATTTTATCCGGTGGCCATGGCTCAATGCTCCTTTATTCATTGCTTTACCTTACTGGTTATAACATTACTCTTGATGATCTGCAGCAATTTCGTCAATGGGGCAGCATTACACCTGGGCACCCAGAAGCAGGATTGACTCCCGGTGTAGAGACCACAACCGGTCCTCTCGGACAGGGTTTTGCAAACGGTGTGGGTATGGCAATTGCAGAAGCTAATCTTGCTGCAACATATAACAAGACTGGTAACGACATTATTGACCATTACACCTATGCCATAGTCACAGATGGTGACTTAATGGAAGGAGTCGCTTCAGAAGCAGCCTCTTTAGCCGGCCATCTAAAATTAGGGAAAATAATCTATCTATATGATGATAATAAGATCACCATCGATGGATCGACTGATCTGGCGTTTACTGAGGATCGTGAAAAAAGATTCCAGGCATATGGCTGGCATACCATCCGAGTAAATGATGGCAATAACGTTGATGAAATCGATAAAGCTATTCAACAAGCCAAGAAAGATCCACGTCCGAGCTTGATCTTATGTAGAACCATCATTGGTTTTGGACTTCCCACGCGGCAAGGTACTTCTAAAGCACACGGAGAACCACCCGGCATGGAAGAATTGAATGCAGCAAAAACCAATGCAGATTGGCCGCTTGAACCAATGTTTTATGTGCCAGATGAAGTATTGCTACATTTCAGAGAAATTGGAGAACGAGGCACAGCACTTCATAATGAATGGGATAAAAAATTCACAAAGTACCAGAAAGAATTTCCTCAAGAGTCAGCAGAATTATTACGTCGGTTTAGCGGGCAGCTTCCGAAAGGTTTCGATGAAGCCTTTCCTTCCTTCCCCTTTGATGTTAAAGGGATGGCTAGTCGAAGCGCCTCTCACAAAGTGATCAATGCAATTGCTTCAAAACTACCAGAATTATTTGGTGGTTCCGCTGACCTTGCACCATCGAACAATACCTGGATGCAGGATATTCCCGCTTTCCAATCAGATACACCTGAGGGTCGCAACTTTCATTTTGGAGTACGAGAACATGGTATGGGTGCAATCATAAATGGAATTACCTGGCATGGCGGCTTTCGCGCTTATGGTGCCACTTTCCTTGTATTTACAGATTATTTGCGGCCAGCCATCAGGGTATCAGCTCTTTCTCGTTTACCCAGTATTTGGGTTATGACACATGATAGTATCGGTTTAGGCGAAGATGGTCCAACTCATCAGCCTATAGAGCAAATTGCTTCTCTACGAGCAATTCCTAACCTCACCGTTATTCGACCTTGTGATGCAAATGAAGTCTCTGAAGCTTGGAAGGTAGCGCTCAAACGAAATGACGGACCCACTCTATTGGCATTAAGCCGTCAAAATCTACCTACACTTGATCGTTCAAAATTGTCACCAGCAAGTGAATTAAATAAAGGTGCGTATATATTGTGCGATATGGGTGGCGGAAAAGCTCAAATAATACTGATGGCCTCTGGATCAGAAGTTGTTTTAGCACTCGAAGCGGGCTCAAGGTTATCAGCAAAAGGTTTGAATGTTCGAGTGGTTTCATTTCCAAGCTGGGAATTGTTTGAGAAACAAGATCAAGCATATCAGAATCATGTATTTCCACCATCGATCGACTTGCGGATTTCCATTGAAGCTGGAGTTACTCAAGGTTGGAGTAAATGGGTTGGCAATAAAGGGAAAATTATTGGAATAGACCACTTTGGTGCTTCTGCTCCCGCATCCGTATTATTTAAGCAATTTGGTTTTACGGTTGAGGCTATTGTTAAATCCGTTGAAGAATTGACCGGCATTACTGAAGATGAAATAATCTAGAGGCAATCATGAGAGTTGTAGTAGTGGGCGATCACGTAGCAATTGCGATTCGAGAAGTTGTTGTAAAAACCCTTAAAGACCTGGGGCATGAAGTCATCGACCTGGGTACCTGTACCCCAGAAACGGTTGATTTTCCAGACATGGCAGAAAAAGGCGGGCGTGTTATTCAACAAGGAAAAGCTGAACGTGGTGTATTTCTTTGTGGATCAGGTGTCGGTGTATGTATTTCAGCGAACAAGATGAAAGGCATTTATGCCAGTGTATGTCATGACACCTATTCTGCTCACCAGGGTGTAGAACATGACAATATGAATGTTTTATGCCTGGGAGGAAGGATCATCGGCCCAGAACTCGCAAGAGAAGTAGTTACTGCTTTCATTAATGCACGTTATATGAGTGAAGTACCCCGTTATGCGCGACGGGTTGAAAAGATTCACAAAATTGAAGAAGCAGGGTGAGCTATGACGTCCAATAATATCCCTTCCAAATATATTCAATTTGGGCAATCACTATGGTTTGACAATATTCAGCGTAGCCTGATCAAATCAGGTAAACTCGAAGCAATGATCAACCAGGGAGAAATTCGAGGAGTAACCTCTAATCCAACAATTTTCCAAAATGCAATAGGAAAATCATCAGATTATGATGATGCAATTCAAACTATGTCATGGGCTGGGTTAGACGCAGAAACGATATTTTATCAATTAGCGATTGAGGATATTCGATCTGCAGCAGAATTATTTGCTCCGCTTTATTCCAGCAGCAATAAAAGAGATGGATATGTAAGTTTGGAAGTTAGCCCATATCTCGCCAACGATACCCAAAAAACAATTGCTGAAGCAAAAAGGCTATGGCAGGCAGTCAATCGACCAAATCTCATGATCAAGATACCTGCTACTTTGGAAGGGATCCCTGCGATTAAAGAAGTCATCGCCTCTGGGATAAATGTAAATGTCACTCTAATTTTCTCGACAGAACGATATCGTCAGGTACTGGAAGCGTTCATCCAAGGAATTGAAAGTAGAGTAAATCAGAATCTTCCCATCGATGGAATTGCTTCAGTTGCGAGTTTCTTTGTCTCAAGAGTAGACACAAAAATTGATGGCTTACTGAAAGCAAAAATCAAAGATAGTGAAAAACCAAATGAGTTTGAATTTTTACTCGGAAAAGCAGCTGTTGCCAACGCCGCAGTTGCTTATTCGATTTTTGAAGAACTGATATCGCAACCAAGGGTAAATTCTCTTCTTCAGGCAGGATGCCAGATGCAACGCCCGCTATGGGCATCAACCAGCACAAAGAATCCAGATTATTCCGATTTGCTATACGTTGATACTCTCATCGCACCTTATACTGTCAACACAGTTCCTCCACAAACACTGGAAGCAATCCGCAATCATGGAAAACCTTCTAACCTCAGTATTCGTGAAGCACAATTAACTGCAAAAGAAACCTTCGCAAGAATTGAAGAGGCTGGTATCTCCTTTGAAAAAGTCACCAGTGAACTGGAAGATGAAGGTGTGAAAAGCTTTGCGAACTCCTTTACTTCTTTGCTTGAAACGATCAACGATAGGAAATCTGGTTTTATTGGTGAGCTGGGAGATCTTCATCCTGTTATTGTCGATCGACTTAAGAAAATCACATCAGACTCTGTCATTTTACGTATGTTTGAAAAAGATCCAATTGTTTGGACGAAAAATGTTGCTGAACATGCAGAGATCAAGAATCGCTTGGGATGGCTGAACTCACCAGTGAATAGTGAAAATTTGTTTGAGGAAATCGACGGATTCGTCAAACAAACCAGGTCCAAAGGTTACACAGATCTTGTACTTCTGGGCATGGGTGGCTCATCCATGGCTCCCGAAGTATTCTCACTTGTTGGTAAATCGTTCAAAATGCTTGAACCTGGTATGAAGCTTACTGTTCTTGATACTACAGATCCCCGTCAGATTATCGATACAGCCAGAAGAATCAATCCTCTCAATGCTTTATACATCGTTGCCAGTAAATCTGGTTCTACCATTGAAATTGATGCACTTCTATCATACTTCTGGCATCTCACGCAGAGTCTGATAGGAGATGCCAGTGGTGATCATTTCATAGCAATCACCGATCCAGGTACCAACCTTGAAAAACTTGCTATTGAAAGAAATTTTGCGCACGTTTTTTATGGTAATCCCTCAGTTGGTGGAAGATATTCAGCCCTTACTCCGTTTGGTCTTGTTCCAGCAGCTTTGTTAGGGTTTGATCTGAAAAAACTCCTGAACAATGCCAACTCTGCCCGATCCGCTGGGTTGCCTGAAGCACCAGTTTCGCAAAATAGAAGTGCAATACTAGGCACGATTATTGGAGAAGCCGCCCTCCACGGTAGAAATAAAATCACCATTCTTTCAGATCCAGAGTTTTCTTCATTAGGAGCATGGATTGAACAGCTAATCGCTGAAAGTTCAGGAAAAACCGGTATTGGTATTTTGCCTGTAGATGGTGAACCAATCATGCCACCGGATTATTACTCTACGGATCGGTTATTCACCTATTTTTGCCATTCAGGTGATTATCGAGAAATCGTAATAAATTTAAAGAATGCTGGTCAACCTGTATTGACCTTCTTTTTGCCCGATGGCTATGCGCTAGGCTCTGAAATGTATACTTGGGAGTATGCTACTGCCATCGCATGCTCAATTATTAATGTAAATGCATTTGATCAACCAGATGTGCAAGATAGCAAAACAAGAACACAAGCTAAGATCAAAGCATTCATTGAAAAAGGTTCCCTTTCAGAAAGCGCTCCTTCCTGGCAAAACAATGAATACGCAATATTTATTGAAAATTGTGCTTTATCAAAATCGGAAACTATTGAGGAGTATATAAAAGCATTTTTAGAATTAGCCTCACCATTGGATTACATCGCGATTAACGCTTATGTTCCGCGTGATCAATATTTCTTAGAGTTGCTTCAGGATTTTCGAAAGCAAGTTATGCAATTGACCGGGTGCGCAACCACCCTGGGATTTGGTCCACGTTTCCTTCACTCCACTGGACAAATTCACAAAGGTGGACCTGCTAATTGCCTAATTATCCAGATCACAATGGATTATTCTTCTCACGATTTAAAGATACCAGGCAAGCAATTTTCATTTGGCACGCTGCAGGCAGCGCAGGCACAGGGAGACCTCGAAGCTCTTCAAATTCGTAATCGAAAAATTCTTCGCATTCACCTGAAGAATAATCTAAAAGCAGAATTGCCGCGTATTTATACAAAATGAAATCAGGTCTTATTGCATAGCCCTAAACACGTTTATTTTCAATGTCTGAAACCGACCTGCAGATTTCGTTTTCCTGCAGAATTTTCAGAGAATTTCGTTCAATGCCCAAAGTGCGGTTCGTCCACAGAACCTATCTTTTCGGATTTTGAGAACACCGGAAACATCTCAACTCAACCTCAATTTCGTACGGAAATCGCCGTTCTATTGGATAATATTCGCAGTGCTTTCAACGTAGGTTCGATATTTCGCACTTCTGACGGAGCTGGTGTTCAAAAGATCATTCTTTCGGGAATCACTCCACCTCCTGATCACCCTGGTGTACGCAAAACTGCTCTCGGTGCGGAACTTCACATTCCCTGGGAACAATCCTGGAGCGCTGTAGAAACATGTATTCAATACAAAAATGCCGGCTATCAGATCATTGTCCTCGAAAAAGCACAAGGGGCAACTCCATTATCAAACCTCGATTCCAGGATTTCCGGGACTCCAATATTACTTGTGGTTGGAAATGAGGTCAACGGGATTGATCCTGATATTTTCACCCTGGCGCATCAGGTTGTGACGATTCCTATGTACGGCATAAAGGAATCCCTAAATGTTTCGGTTGCTTTTGGAATTTGTATTTATTGGTTGAGGTTTGTTACCAAAAACTAGTATTGAATTTGTCAAACATTCCTGACTTGCTCCACGAGTTTTCACCTGATATATTATAAATACCAAGCGCCGAGGTGCCCCCCTCACCCCGGCGCTTGGTATTTAATCTCGTTTATCCCTCTTTAATTACCTCAAGAAGATATTTTCCATATTGATTATGGGTTAATTTTTGCGCAAGGTGATAAAGTTCATCTTTTGTGATATACCCCATCCGGTATGCGATCTCTTCAGGACAGGCAATCATAAGTCCCTGTCTTTCCTCCACTGCCTGAACAAAACTGGAAGCCTGTAGTAAAGATTCATGTGTCCCAGCATCCAACCAAGCAATCCCGCGACCTAAAAGTGAAACTTCCAATTCTCCCAATTCTAGATACAAACGGTTTAAATCTGATATCTCCAACTCTCCACGACTCGATGCTTTTAGTTTCTTGGATAATTCAACAACTTTTGTATCATAAAAATACATCCCTGGTACAGCGTAATTGGATCGAGGATTTTTTGGTTTTTCCTCTATACCAATAACGTTGTAATTTTCATCCAACTCTACAACACCATATCGTTGAGGATCCTTTACCGGATATGCAAAAATGATCGCACCAGATTTGATCCTGGCTGCTTTTCGTAGTTGTTCCGGTAACCCTGTCCCAAAAAAGATATTATCACCAAGAATTAAACAGACAGGATCATTGCCAATGAATGATTCACCTACCAGGAATGCATCTGGTAATCCTCTGGGTTTTTCCTGCACAGCATAACTAAAACTCATCCCCCATTGATTACCACCACCCAATAAATTTTGATATGCTTGAATATCATTATCAGTTGAAATTACTAGAACCTCTCGAATTCCCGCCAGCATCAGCATGGAAAGTGGGTAATAGACCATCGGTTTATCATAAACAGGCAATAATTGTTTGCTGACTGCCAGGGTAAGTGGATACAATCTTGTACCCATACCTCCCGCCAAAATAATTCCTTTCACCGTTTCAACCTCTCTTTAGATAATTTTTTGTGATCCATTCTTGATATGAGGGCTTTTTTCGAACAGCCTTCACCCATTCTATATTATCAAGATACCACCGAATAGTTGCACATAGCCCATCATGTAGTAATGTTTTAGGCTTCCAATCCAATTTCTGTTTTATCTTGGTGCAATTGATTGCATACCGAAAATCGTGTCCAGGTCTATCAGTAACAAAATGAATGTATTGTTCGTACGATCCAGAATGCAAGGGTTTCTTTTCATCAAGGATCCTGCAGATCATTTTTACCAATTCAATATTCTCTATTTGAGTATCACCACCAATACAATACGTTTCTCCAGATGTACCATTGAATAATGCCTTCCAAATAGCATCACAATGATCTGAAACGTAGAGCCAATCACGGATCTGTGCACCTTTTCCATATATCGGAATAGGCTTCTCCTCCAAAGCGTTCAATATCACCAGTGGGATCAGTTTCTCAGGATATTGAAATGGCCCATAGTTATTAGAGCAATTTGTAATGGTTACAGGTAATCCATATGTTCGTGAAAAAGAGCGAACAAAATGATCACTCGCAGCTTTTGAAGCGGAATAGGGTGAATTTGGTTGGTAGGGTGTATTTTCATCGAATGGTGGGTCGTTTTTACCTAATGCTCCGAATACTTCATCCGTTGATATATGATGAAAACGCACAATGGAATCATCCAATATTTTTCTTTCCTCCCAATACTTTAATGCAGCCATCAACAATCGATATGTTCCAATCACATTAGTTCTGATAAATAATTCGGGATCTATTATCGATCGATCAACATGCGTTTCAGCTGCAAAATGAACAATTCTTGTAACTTCATGTTCTCGCAGAATCTTTTCCAGAAGTTCTGAATTTTCGACTCCGCCTTGAATAAAAGTATGCCGCTTAGGATCCGGCAATTTACCAAGACTTATCAAATTCCCAGCATAAGTCAAAGCATCCAGATTCACTATTCGAACATCTTTATCTTTTATAAGAGCATACCGAATAAAATTTGATCCAATGAAACCTGCGCCACCAGTTACTAGAATTGTGTTCATCTTTTATCCATAATTGTTTTCATATTTTTGGGCTCGCTCAATTTTCAATAGTTAATATACAATACATTATTATCACACACAGTGAGGATTTATGAAAAAATTCGTAGCAGCAATCGACCAGGGTACCACCAGTACACGATGTATTCTTTTTGATCACTTTGGGAAAATAATAGCTTCTGATCAAAAAGAACATTCTCAAATTTATCCCCAACCTGGTTGGGTCGAACATGACCCCCAGGAAATTTGGATCAACACCGTGCAGGTAATACACGGAGCTTTAATCAAAGCAGGGCTTGAACCAAAAGATGTATCAGCAGTCGGTATCACAAACCAGAGAGAAACCACATTGGTCTGGAATCGCCTGACCGGAAAACCGTATGGAAATGCAATTGTCTGGCAAGATACCCGTACTGACAGTATTTGTAATCAATTGGCACAAGTAGAAGGTCAAAACCGTTATCGAAGTAAAACGGGTTTACCTCTTGCCACATACTTCTCCGGTCCTAAAATTCGCTGGTTTTTAGAAAATAACCCAGATTTGCGAAAAGATGCCCAATCTGGTATTGCGATATTTGGCAACATGGATACTTGGTTAATATGGAACCTCACTGGTGGTATTCACGGGGGAAATCATGTTACTGATGTCACCAACGCATCCCGTACTTTGCTCATGAATCTTCAAGCCTTGTGCTGGGATAGCGATATTTGTTCAGAAATTGGCATCCCAATTTCCATGCTTCCCGAAATACTACCCTCTTCTTCCTCCTTTGGCATTTGTAAGGAAACCCTGGATGGAGTGCCAATTACAGGTGTCCTGGGTGACCAGCAAGCTGCTCTATTCGGGCAAACTTGTTTTAATCCTGGAGAAGCGAAAAATACATATGGCACTGGTTGCTTTATGTTGATGAATACCGGAACTCAACCTGTGCCAAGCAAATCAGGTTTATTAACAACTGTTGGATACAAAATAGGTGATTCACCAGCTATATATTGTCTGGAAGGATCAATAGCTATTACTGGAGCTTTGGTTCAATGGCTGCGTGATAATCTTAAATTCATCGAGAAATCTGAAGACATCGAAACCCTTGCAGAGGCAGTTGAAGATAATGGCGGTATTTATTTTGTTCCAGCTTTTTCAGGTCTCTTTGCCCCTTATTGGCGAAGCGATGCGCGTGGGATCATTGCAGGCTTAACCCGTTATGTGAATAAAGGGCACATTGCTCGTGCAGTACTCGAAGCCACTGCTTATCAGACTCGCGAAGTCTTGGAGGCAATGGAAAAGGACTCTGGAGTAAAGTTATCCACACTTCGCGTTGATGGTGGCATGGTACGTAACCATTTATTAATGCAATTTCAGGCAGATATTCTCAATGTACCAGTTCTTCGACCTTCTATTACTGAGACCACTGCTCTTGGTGCAGCCTACGCAGCCGGTTTGCAGGTTCATTATTGGGAAACGCTGGATGATCTACGTGCAAATTGGAGCATCGATCATACCTGGTCACCTGATATGCCTGAAGTAAAACGCACATCTTTGTACAGGTTCTGGAAAAAAGCGGTCCAAAAATCGATGGATTGGGTTGAGGAATAATTTATTAGTGAAATTGTTGCATCAAAGCAATAAACAACATTGCTTTTTAGTATTTGACATATCCTACATTGCAGGATATACTCCAATGCTGTTAATCCCACGGCGGAAGCCGAATCTGCATGAGCGAAGGTAACCAGATTTCTCTGGTGAGAGGCGCTCGAAGGATGGAATAAGATGGAAAAAGTTGTATTGCAAGCCGAACGCCGCAGTGTAATTGGAAAACAGGTCAATTCATTGCGTCGTGAAGGTAAACTGCCCGCTGTCATTTATGGGCACAATTTCGAACCAACCCCAATCGTCATGGATTTGAAAGAAACAACGAAAGCATTATCAGGATTGACTTCTTCAAGTCTGGTCACCCTTGTTCTTGATGGGAAAGAACATGCGTCTCTGGTACGTGACCGCCAACGCGATTACATTCACAATCGCCTTATCCATGTTGATTTTCAGGTTGTCAGTCTTACTGAAAAGATTCGCGCTAAGGTAAACGTAGAAATTACGGGTATTTCTCCTGCTGTAAAAGACTTCAACGGTGTTGTCTTAACAGGTCTTGATGAAGTAGAAGTCGAATGTTTACCTCAATATCTTCCAGAACGCCTGATCGTCGATATTTCACCATTGAAGAGAATTGGTGATGGTATTTATGTCCGCGATATTAGCTTCAATGAAAATGTCGAAATTCTTGAAGATTCAGATGAGATGATCGTCATGGTGACTGCATCCACCGAGGAAGAAGTAGTATCTGTTGAAGGTGGCGAAGCTGAACCCGAAGTGATTGAAAAAGGCAAGAAAGAAGAAGAAATCGAAGACTAAGGGAGTTCGATTGGTTTTGATAAAGCAGCGATTTATCTCGCTGCTTTATTTTTTAATTACTGCGATAAGATCATTAACAATTTTTGCAGTGATGCCCCATAACAATTCCCCATTGTATTCTGAATAAAACAGTACTGGAACACTTTTTCCATCTGAGCGCTTCCACAACTTTACCCTATAATTTCGACTGTCGTCCAAAAAAGTCATTGGAATGGTAAAAATTGCATCAACTTCGTTAGTATAAGCTTTTATTCTTTGCGAATTCTTGATCACTGCGACTACTGGTGTGATCTTGTAATTGCTGTTCGTTTCATAATCTGCTAAAAAACCGAGAACATAGGCGTCTTCAGGATCAAGATTGATCTCTTCTTTCGCTTCTCGAATTGCGGTAGCTACAATATCATGATCATCTTTTTCAATCATTCCACCAGGGAATGAAACCTGCCCCTTATGATTCTGAACATGATTGCTTCTTCTGGTAAATAATATCTCCCATTGATTGGTTTGCCAGATCAACGGCACCAATACTGCTGCACTTTTTTGACCGTTATTAACAAAGTCGTTTTTTCTTACTTCAGGTTTTGAATATAGATTTTCTTTAAACTGCAATACTTCCTGAAGTGCTTTATCGGGTAGTAGCTGAAAAATATCCATCTATCTTACTCCAGATCAAATTTCTCCAATGAACAATCTGGAATAGTCTCATTTTCGATGATCATCGGTCTGGCAAATACAATATACCCGGTATGAGCAACCATTCTATCGGTCGGTCGAAAATGCTCTGCATCAGATTTGTAATATCGTAATAAAACTTCGCATACTTCAATGAAACCAAATTTCTCCCTTTTCAATGCATCCAAAAGCAAAACGACTTTATTGGTGGTTGGAACAATGCTGCAAAAGAATCCCCCTGGTTTTAATGTTTCCTTGACCTGTTGAATATAGTCATAGGGATACTGAACATCAAGAAATAGGACATCTACATCCTTTTCATCAAAACCATCCCGAATATCGCGAGTTTTCAGGATCACTCTATGATCTAAACCTAATCGTTGTAGATTTTTTAATGCAATACTTTGAAAATCGGGATTGATCTCGTAAGAAATGACTTTTCCTGTATCCCCCACAGCAAATGCCAGAGCAGCTGTCATTGAACCAGATCCTGTTCCAGCTTCTACACATATCCTTCCAGGTCCAATTCCCATATAGACAAGCATAAATCCAATATCTTTTGGATACATGATTTGTGTACTACGCGGAATAGACCGAATAATATCTGAAAGTCCTGGCTGTAATAAGAAGAATGGATTTCCATTATGGCTGAAGAATTGACTTCCCCAGGGTTTTCCAATCAGGTCATCATGCCTGACAATTCCTCGATGGGTGTGAAGTTCTTCGCCTGGTTTCAACTTAATTATGAAATGCTGGTGACGAAGTCCAACAATTTCTGCCAGATCACCATCTTGAGCAACCGCATTCTTTGATTGCCAGGTCATCGAATACCTTTTTTCTTCGGTTTTTGCGGTGTAGTTTCCTGAACTAAACTGAGCCAATACCCTACTCCAAGAACCGCAAAACAGCCAAGTAAAGCCATACCAAGGTGAAGTGGTCCAACACTCCAGAAAGTCCATCCTAATTGATCAGCAGCCAGATGCCCCAACCAAAATCCTATCCAACTTAATACCAGATAAAGAACCAAACGGAAAGGGCTTCCTCCTCTCCAGAGATGGAAAACCGAACCAACAAGAGAAGATATTACAATCCCTAAAATGATAGCTGGAAAAGTCATAGCGATACCTCACTTTTGAATAAATCCACCACCTAATACTTCGTCTCCCTGATATACCACTGCAAGCTGCCCCGCAGTAATATCTCGCACTGGATTATCAAAGTGTATCTGAACATCATTATTATCCAATTTTTGTATGTACGCAGGATAAAGATTTGCACGATATCGCACCATTACTTCTGCAATAAAGTCTTTGTCTACATTTACATCATTTATCCAATGGAAGTTTCTAATCATAATCTCCTTTTTGCCAAGTTGAAACTTCTTGCCAACAATCAGTGTATTGCTATTAAATTCCTTGTCTATTACATAATATGGATCAATATCTGCAATGCGAATACCTTTACGTTGACCAATAGTATATGCAGCCAAACCCTCATGGTCACCAATCTTTCTTCCATCTAATGTTGTAATCTTTCCAGGGCGTAAACACTCAGGGGCATACTTCGTCAGAAAATCTCGATAATCTTTATCACCTAAAAAACAAAGATCCTGACTGTCATGCTTCTCAGCCACTGGTAAATTAAACCTGCGGGCATGTTGTCTTACCTCGCTTTTTTCCATTTCTCCTAAGGGCAGTAAAGTTTTTTGTAGTTGTGTTTTAGAAAGCATGCTTAATACGTATGACTGATCCTTCGCTTTATCTAACCCTTTGAGTAAGTGAATATTCCCTTCTGGATCCTTCATCAGTCTAGCATAATGTCCGGTTGCAAACGCATCTGCTCCAATCGATAGGGCATGGTTTAGAAGAAAGCCCCAGCGGATAGATTGATTGCAAAGAATACAAGGATTTGGTGTTTCTCCAGATTTGTACCCATTAATAAAATAATTCACAATTTGTTCATAAAAAAGCTGCTGGGCATCGATAACATAAAATGGTATTCCAAGCATTGCAGCAATTCTTCTTGCCGCAAAAACCGAATCTGGAGTACAACATCTATTGGAACATTCTTTTCCTTCTTCACTCCATAACCGTAACATCATACCTGTCACCTGGTATCCCTGCTCTACCAACAAAGCTGCGACAGTTGAACTATCTACACCCCCGCTCATGGCTACAACAATATGAAGAATACCTTTGTCTTCCGAGCCCATTTCACCCTGCATAAAGTTTTCGCGCCTTACTTACCACACCTGGTAAGTAATCGAGAAATCTTTGTACTTCATCGGCTGTTGTATTTCTACCGAGAGTCACACGCAACGATCCTAGTGATTTTTGTTTATCTATACCTAAAGCAATTAATACATCCGAAGGTTTCGGATTTCCTGATTTACAGGCAGAACCAGAAGAACATGCAAATCCACCGGCATCCAGCATCATCAGAAGTGTATTCCCATCCACATCATCAAATACAAAAGATGCATGGTTTGGTAATCTTTGTTTGGGATGTCCCGTAATTCTTGTACCTGATATGGATTGCATTACTCCTGTTAGAATTCTGTCGCGTAGAAGCATGGTATGCTGATTATTCTGTTCCATATCACAACAAGTGATTTCATAAGCTTTAGCCAGTCCGATAATTCCAGGAACATTGTGAGTTCCTGCCCTCATCCCAAATTCCTGTCCACCTCCAGTTTGAATTGGCTCGATCAACGATCTATCGGAAACCAATAAAATACCCACACCTTTTGGCCCATAAAATTTATGCGCTCCTGCTGAGAATCCTGCAAAGGAATTCTTTTTAAAATCCATCCTTAAATGTGCAGCTGCTTGTACTCCATCAGTATGGAAGAAGATCCCATATTCCGTGCATATTTCGCTGATTTCGTCTACCGGGTTAATGGTACCTATCTCGTTATTTCCATAAATGACAGAGACTAATGCAGTATCTTTTCTTATATGCGTAATAACATCCTTTGGATCGACTATTCCATTACTATCCACTGGTAGCCATTCTACTTCAAATCCTTCATCAATCAATGACAAAGCTGTCTTGGCTATTGCAGGATGCTCTACAGGACTGATCAATAAATGGCACGCGTCTCTGTTCTTCCTTGCTGCATGTGCAGCACCCCTTAATGCCAAATTATCGCTTTCTGACCCTCCGCTTGTAAAAAGAACTGTGTAGCTTTCTGCATTCATCAATCTGATTATTGTTTCTCTCGCGGATTCAACTGCATCATCTGCTTGCTGCCCCCATGTATGGATTGATGATGGGTTTCCAAACTTTTCTGAATAATAAGGCAACATCGCGTCAAGAACTTTTTTATCCAAAGGTGTTGTCGCAGCATAATCCAAATAAATACGTTCTGTCATCACATACTTTTTCCTTTAGAACAGGATTATAGCACGTCAGTCAAGCTTGCTTTTATAAAAATGAAAGCTTGATATAATAAATTCATTATTGATTAATTTTGGAGGAATGATGGCTACCAAAATTCATTTTGGAACAGATGGATGGCGTGGTTACATTGCTGAAGATTATACCTTTGAAAATGTACGTAGATGCACTCAAGGTTTTGCAACCTACCTTATCAATCATGGTAAACAGGGAAAATGGATCGTCGTAGGACATGACAAAAGATTTCTTTCAGAGAATTTTGCTCGCGCAGTAGCAGAGGTACTTGCTGGCAACGGTCTAAACGTTTATCTCACAGATGGCCCAACTCCAACCCCTGTGATAGCATTTTCTGTAGTGAATAAAAAAGCTGCTGGTGCAGTGAATATTACAGCCTCTCATAATCCCCCAACAGATAATGGTTATAAAGTTCGCGATGAACATGGAGGAGCAATAGCTCCAGAAGGATTACAAGAAATCGAATCAGCTATTCCAGATGATGAAACAAGTGTAAAAAGAATCTCTTTTTCATCAGGACAAAAGAGTGGCAAGATTGTAATTTTTGATCCTGCTCCTCCTTACATAAATCACATTGAAGAGATGATCGATCTGCAGCCCATTAAACAAGCGGGATTGAAAGTAGTAGTTGATTCCATGTGGGGGAATGGCGCAGGTTACTTCCCAAGGCTGCTTTCTGGTGGAAAAACACAAATCATTGAGATTCATAACACACGCAATCCCATATTTCCCGAGATGAAACGCCCCGAACCAATTCCACCAAACATCGATGTCGGATTAAAAAAGACCCTTACGGAAAAAGCTGATGTCCTCTTGATCACAGATGGAGATGCTGACAGGTGCGGTATTGGAGATGAAAAAGGGAATTTCATCAATCAATTGCAGGTATATGCACTTTTAGCTTATTACTTGTTGGATGTCCGCGGATTACGTGGAGCCATAGTAAAAACATTATCAACAACGGGAATGCTAGATAAACTGGGGAAAATTTATAATGTTCCAGTTTATGAAACTGGCGTGGGATTCAAATATGTTGCGCCCAAAATGCTTGAGACAGATGCTTTGATTGGCGGAGAAGAATCAGGTGGTTATGCTTTCCGCGGGAATGTTCCTGAGAGAGATGGTATTTTGGCTGGGATCTATTTCCTCGATATGATGGTTAAATTAAACCGGAAGCCCTCTCAACTTCTGGATTTGCTTTTTGAGAAGGTTGGACCGCATTATTACGATAGAATTGACCGCAGTTTTTCGGGAAATAGGAAGGAATACGAAGAAAAGATCATTAATGCGAAACCAGAAGAGATTGCTGGATTGAAAGTATTAAACCTCAATACAACTGATGGTTTCAAGTTCTCACTTGAAGATGGTGGTTGGATGCTGATACGATTCTCAGGAACAGAACCTATGGTTCGTGTCTATTGCGAAACCACTCATCTAGATCGCATACCAAAAATTTTACAATCAGGAATGGACATATTAGGGATATCGTAAGTTTGTACAACTTTATCGACACGCATTGCCATCTGAATTTCAAGGATTTTGATGCTGATCTGCATCAGATATTGGATAGTGCACGTCAACAGGGAATTCAAACTATTGTAATACCTGGTGTAGATTTGGATTCCAGCAAGAAGGCAATATCTTTAGCTGAAGAATTTGATGGGCTGTATGCTGCGGTTGGAATTCACCCGAATTATGCCAACTTATTGGATGGAAAAAGTTTACAAATATTGAAAGAATTATGTTCCAATCCAAAAGTAGTTGCAGTGGGCGAAATTGGTCTTGATTTCTATCGTGATTATGTTACACAAGATGAACAGATGGCCGCACTTCTCCATCAACTAGATTTGGCGCAGGAATTCCATCTTCCAATAATCCTGCATTCTCGAAATGCAGAGTCCATTCTTTTAAATGAGTTGAAAAAGCGGACCAATTCGTCGGGGATGTGTTTTTCCGGAGTATTTCATGCTTATGAAGGAGATCTCTCAACTGCATTGGAAGCAATAAAAATGGGTTTCTTGATTGGAGTTTCTGGGCAGATTACCTACACGAAAAAGCCCGAATTTCTCTCAATTAATGCTGCACTTCCATTATCCTCTTTACTTCTTGAAACCGATTCGCCTTATCTAACTCCCGAACCATTCCGTGGAAAACGCAATGAACCTGCAAATATCCCTGTCATTGCAAAAAAAGTATGCAGCTTGCACGACATTGAAATGATCCAGCTTGCAAAAATTACAACTGAAAATGCATTTAAATTGTTCCAATTGGAGGCTGGATCGTGAATAAATATTCAGAAATCTCAGCTTTCGTGCAGAAAGAAATCGTTCAGGTTGAAGAAATTATTCGTAAACAGGTTCGAGAAAATCATCAAGACCTTGTTACGGCAGTAGATTTGTTGCTTTCATCTGGTGGTAAAAGAATCAGACCGACCATTACAATCCTGGTCGGAAAATTATTGAATGCTGATATGCAGAAAATATTAAACATGGCATCAGCGATTGAATTACTGCATACTGCAACCCTTGTCCATGATGATCTAATCGATGAATCTTTACTCAGAAGAGGTGTCCCAACATTAAATGCAAAGTGGTCTACAGGTGCAACTGTGCTGACTGGTGATTTCCTCTTTGCAAGCGCTGCAGAAATTGCTGCTGAAACAGAATCGATTGCAGTAGTAAAACAATTCTCGCACTCTCTCATCACGATTTGTAATGGAGAGATAAGCCAGCTATTCAATAAGACCAATAAAATCAACAAAGAAGAATATTATTCACGAATATATGCCAAAACAGCTTCGCTATTTGAATCTTCGGCATGCTGTGCATCTTTGATCAGTACTCAAGGGGAAAAATGTTATGCTCATTTAAGAACTTATGGAAGAGAAGTAGGGTTGGCTTTTCAAATTGTGGATGATATTCTGGATTTTACCGGAGCACAGGCTACATTTGGCAAACCAATTGGAAACGACCTGATCCATGGTTTGATTACACTTCCGACAATATTACATACTGAGATTTATCCCTTGGATCCGTGTAGTCAGAAATTACTCCATGGAGAGTTCATAACGAAAGAAGAGTTAAGCGGATTCATCGAAAGAATTCGTTCGGGTAATGCAATTGCAAGCGCCTTTGATGAAGCGAAAAGCCATTCACAAGCTGCTATTAACGCACTTGAAGGTGTTGATCCACATCCAGCACATGATGCTTTGATTAGCATCGCGGAGTTTATTGTTGACCGCGCATTTTAAACAAATAAACCGCGTCAAGCGGTTTATTAAGTGCGCTGGGGGGGAGTTGAACCCCCACGCCTTGCGGCACATGGCCCTCAACCATGCCTGTCTGCCAATTCCAGCACCAGCGCAGAGCAAAGCAATTATAATCGGCTCTGTTTGTATGTCAAGCAGAAAGCTATTATTTGGAGGTAAATTACAATGCCTATTGTTTTAGATGGAATGGGAAGTGATAATTTTCCAGATCCTGAAATCCAGGCTGCAATAACTGCAGCATCTGAATTGGGTGAAGAAATCATCCTGGTTGGCAACCAATCAATACTAGAACCTAAATTAAAGGCTGCTACACATGAAACGCTACCGATCAGACTGGTCCATGCTCCTGATATGGTTGATATGGAAGATAAAGCCGTTGAATCTGCCCGTAAAAAACCGGAAAATTCAATGGCAATCGGAATGAATCTGGTAAAAAATGGTGAGGCACAAGCATTTGTGACAGCAGGGAATACAGGTGCCGCTTATTTTCATGCGGTAACCATTCTCCGACGTATGCAAGGTATTTCACGACCTGCACTTGCGGTATCAATTCCAACATATAAAGGACGATGTATTTTTCTTGATACAGGCGCAAATGCAGATTGCCGGCCAGAATTTTTGGTAGATTTTGCTCTTCTAGGAAGTGTATACGCAAAGAAAATCCTGAATATATCCAATCCACGTATTGCAATCCTATCAAATGGCGAAGAAGCTGGAAAAGGCAATCAACTAGTTAAAGAAGCATTTCGTCTTATGCAGAATTCAGGACTGAATTTCATCGGTAATGTAGAAAGTAAAGAAATTTATGGTGGTGAAACAGACGTAGTTGTCGCAGATGGTTTTACTGGAAATGTTTTCATTAAAACTAGTGAAGCTGTTGGCAAATTGATCTTTACGGTGTTGAAAGAAGAAATATCCTTGTCTTTGGGCAGAAAGTTAGGTTACTTGTTAGCCAAACCTGCTTTTTCAAAACTTAAAAAGCTAATGGATCCTGCTGAAATCGGAGCTGCAATGTTGTTAGGCGTAAATGGTTATGTGTTTATTGGTCATGGCAGGTCAGATTCTCGCGCGTTGATCAGTGCAATTAAGTTAGCCAGTAGATCAATTCATGCGGATTTATTAAATGAAATAAAATCTGAAATTCAATCAAGACCCACAATTATCGCATCATGATTTGAAGATAATGAGTTGAATATGAAAATAATTACGAATCACAAACTAATAAAGAGAAATAAAAAAATTGGACAGGTTGCAACGTTCACAAGTCTTGGCGTTCTGGTTATTGGCCTGTTGATTACCTTTTTTCGAAAAGAAGAAATATTTTGGTCAATAGGCGCTCTGGCTCTTGGTTTTATTATTTCGCAAGTTGGAATTTATTATGGGAAACATTGGGGACCTTCACCACGACAGGATGAATTACTCGCAACCGCGTTGAAGGGATTGGATGATAAATATACTCTCTACAACTACACGTCACCAATTCCATATTTATTAGTAGGCCCATCAGGTATAAACCCTTTGATTCCCTTAAATCAAGGGGGGATTATTCGTTACAATACTAAAAAAAAGCGCTTTACACAAAAAGGTGGTAATGCCTATATGAAATTCTTCGGTCAAGAAGGTATAGGGAATCCACAAGTAGACGCTTCGGCAAATTGCGAATCAATCACAAATTTCCTGAAAGAAAATCTAAAAGAGGCCAATTTTCCCGCTCCTGAGCCCATTTTGGTCTTTACCAATCCTAAGGTTACCCTTGAACTGGCAGATGCACCCTATACAGGAGTGATATCCGAAAAACTTAAAGATGTAATCAGGAAAAAAGCAAAAGCTAACCCAACTTCTCTTGATACCATCGAAAAGATTAAAACCTTAATGGTACAGGAAGATATCGTGTAAGTATTTTTTGTTAAAAGATCTATCCTTGATATAACACTGCGAAGTGAATGGTCACCTTTTAAGACGAGGTTTTTCACTTCGCTTTTTCTTTATAGCAATTTTATTAAGCGTTGGGCTATTTTTCTGTTTAGCAAAATCAACTAGGTTCTTAACTTCAAGCATTTTTAAGTTTCGCCATTCCCGAGGTTTCAGATCTCCCAGAGTAAGGGTACCAATTCTCACCCGCAAGATTCTTTCAACAGGTAAACCAATTAATGAACCTACTTCTCTAATCTGGCGTTTTTTCCCTTCGCGCATCACAATCGAAAGCCATGTATTTTTTCCGCTTGTTGAGTCAACCGTAACTTTTGCAGGTAAGGTTTTTGTCCCATCTTTCATCACGACCCCCCTGCGCCATATTTCTAATTGCTTATCATCTGGCTGCCCAACAACCAGTACTTTATATTCTTTTTCATGCCCATAACGAGGATGCGTGAGAAGATTTGCCAGTTCACCATCATTGGTTAGCAAAATCAATCCTTCAGAATCGTAGTCCAATCTACCAACAGTAAAAAGATGTCCGGGTACAGGAACCAAGTCTCTCACTGTTGGTCGATCATCTTTCGGATCTACATCAGAAAGAACCCCACGTGGTTTATGTAATGCTATATAGATTTTTTCTTGTGGCTTTCTCGCAATGGGATGTCCATCGACCTGAATATCATCGATTTCCTGATCTGCTTTCATTCCCAGGGTTGCTACTTTTCCATTGACCGTTACCCTGCCTGCAGAAATGATCTCTTCATTGGCCCTTCGAGAGCCGTAACCAACTTTCGCTAATAATTTTTGCAGTCGTTCTTCCATAATTTAATCTTTTAATATCCCATTACTTCCAGAAGAACTGACTTCTTCTTCCAGTTCAAACGGAGGTAATGCGGATAACATTTCTAAACCAAAATGTTGCAAGAAGAGATCAGTAACACCATATAAAATTGGTCTGCCAGGCGTATCAGCCCGACCAACTTCTTCAATCAAACCCTTCGAAAGAAGGCTTTTTAAAACACCATCACTGTTTACACCACGAATTGCATCAATGCCTGGGCGTGTTACTGGTTGCCGATATGCGATAACAGCCAGACTCTCCAATGCTGCTTTACTTAACTTCGTTGTAGCTTCTAGACCCAGCATCTTCTCAATAATTTCCGATACTTCGGGCGTGGTTGTGATCTGGTAACGATTGTTGAATTCCTGAAGCTTCAATCCTCTATTGACATATAAAGCTCTCAATTCGTTCAATGCTTCATTTACTTCAACTTGCTTTACACCAAGTAGTTCGGCTAATTGCGCAATAGATAATGCTTCAGAAGCAACAAATAGTAATGCTTCTACTTTGCTACATAAACTTATTGATGATGAAAGTTGAGTTGTCTCTGTCATGCTATAATTGGAACGCGAATTGCATAGTATCGTAGTGATTATACTCGATATCCCAATTCTGACTTTACTATGAAATCATCTAATCTTATTATATTTCACCAGAAAAATTACCTCTCATTGATCCTTCTGCTAGCCTCGATTTCTTTTATTCTTGCTGGCTGCTCTTCTCTATCGACAAATTCAGAAACCATTCAAATAACTCTGGTGGTCGATCAGACTCAACAAATAATCAATACTACCAAAGGTATCACTGTATCCGAATTATTAGGTGAATCCCAGGTAACCTTATCCACATTAGATAGAGTAGACCCACCCCTTTACACTCAATTAACGAATAGTGGAACTATTACGATCACCCGAGTGCGAGAAGAATATAAGATTGAAGAAAATGTGATCCAATTTGAACATCAAACAGTCCGTAATGAATCCTTACCCGAAGGTCAAACGAGGTTAATTCAGGCGGGTGTTAATGGAACTCAACAGATCACATACCGAATTGTTTATGAAGATAATGTTCAGGTATCAAAAACTGTATTCAAGACCACGACCATTTCCGAATCTCTACCTGAAATTGTCATGGTGGGCGTTCAAACCCCATTTACAGCAATTGAAATCCCGGGTACAGTAGCTTACCTGACAGCTGGAAATGCGTGGATCATGGAAGGAAATACGGGAAATCGTCGCCCCATCATCACAACAGGCGATCTGGATGGTCGGGTTTTTGACCTCTCTACTGATGGTAAATGGCTCTTATTTACCAGAAAAGTTACCGCGATTGAAGAAGGGGATAACCAAATTAACGAGTTATTTGTCGTTGACGTCACAAAAGAAGAACCTCAACCAATCGACTTGAAAGTTGCAAATATCATCCACCATGCCGCCTGGGTTCCTGGTTTGCCTCAAACCATTACATACTCAACGGTAGAACCTCGAAGCACTGCGCCTGGTTGGCAGGCAAACAATGACCTGGTCTTGTTTGCGTTTAGCGATACAGGTATGATCGTACGGAAAGAAACGATTATTGATACAAATTCTGGCGGTATCTATGGCTGGTGGGGCACTTCCTTTAGTTGGTCTTCTGATGGAGAAAGGTTGGCATACGCTCGTCCAGACAGTATTGGGTATGTTGATTTTGAAACTAAATCGTTGGTGCCTCTACTTGAAATGGTACCACTTCAAACTCAGGGAGATTGGGCTTGGGTACCAGGCATTTGTTGGGCTCCTGAAGATGACCTTTTATATTTCATCCTCCATGGCTCAAGTACATCATCTACCAGCCCTGAAACTTCTCAAGCATTCCATCTCAGCTCTATCCTGGATTCGAAAATTCAGGTATCGTTGGTAGAACAGACGGGTATGTTCGCCTATCCTGTTGCATCACCTCAAGATACTAATGGACGATACCAGGTAGCATACCTGCAAGCGATATTTTCTGATCAATCAGAAAGCAGCAGGTATCGGTTATATATCATGGATCAGGATGGATCGAATCGAACTTTGGTTTTCCCTGACGAAGGTTCAACAGGTTTGCAACCACAACAGGTTGTCTGGGGTATGAGTAGTCCATCATCTCCACGCATGATTGGTCTCATATATCAGGGAAATCTATGGCTGATCACTCCCGGAAAAAACACAGCCAATCAAATAACAGGTGACGGTTCAATTGTTAAGATAGATTGGGAATGAAGAGGAAAAAATGAGAGTTTTAATAACAGGAGCTGCTGGCTTCTTAGGCTCACATCTATGCGAAAAATTCTTACATGAAGGTCATCAAGTTATCGGTATGGACAACTTTATTACCGGTAGCCCAGACAATCTTTCTCATCTTGCAGGCAATCCTGATTTCGTTTTCATACGTCATGATGTCGCAAATTTTATTTTTGTACCCGGCAAAGTAGATGCCGTGATGCATTTTGCTTCTCCTGCCAGCCCTAATCCAACTTCTCCCTTTGGTTACACTAACCTGCCTATACAGACCATGAAGGCAGGCGCCTTAGGTACGCATAACACTCTGGGGGTTGCGCGGGTGAATAATGCCCGCTATATGCTGGCTTCGACCAGTGAAATTTATGGTGATCCCCTTGAACATCCTCAAAAAGAAACGTATTGGGGGCATGTCGATCCCATTGGTGTTCGATCAGTTTATGATGAAGCAAAAAGATTTGCGGAAGCATTAACCATGGCATATCATCGTTATCACAGTATTAATACATGCATTGTGCGAATTTTTAACACATATGGGCCTCGAATGCGGCTGGACGATGGCAGAGCATTACCTAATTTCTTACAACAGGCACTAAAACATGAAGCCCTTACGGTTTATGGAGATGGATTGCAAACACGCAGTTTCTGCTATGTAGACGACCTGATCGATGGAATTTATCGGCTACTTTGCTCAGATGAGCACGATCCCGTGAATATTGGAAACCCGGAAGAAACAACCATTCTGGATTTTGCCAAAACAATCAATACTATAGTACAAAATCCAGCTGGGATCGTTTTCAAACCCGATCTTCGTCTAGGTGATGATCCACAGAGGCGCCAACCCGATATTACGCGCGCAAGATCAATATTGAACTGGCAGCCCTCAACCAGCCTTTCTGAAGGTATCAAGAAAACAATCCCATATTTTATTAAGAAACTTGGACTTGAATAATGTTTAAAAACCGCAAGGAATGGACACGGTTCTTCCGTTTTGCTATCGTGGGTGCCTCAGGAGCAGTAGTTGATTTTGGAATTCTCAACCTCTTTACCCTAATTTTTAAGGTAGCCTACGTTCCTTCATCAGTTATTTCATTTATTATGGCAGTATTGAATAATTTTCTTTGGAATAGATATTGGACGTATCCAGATTCTCGCAGTAAACATGTTGCCAAGCAATTGACGCAATTTGCGATTATTAATGTTGTGGGGTTAGCTATTCGAACACCCTTATTGGCATTTCTCGAAGGCGTTTTAATCAAGTGGTTTACCAGTTTTTTGCCAAAAGGCTTCCTCTCTCCAACCCTTGTTGGTCATAATATCGGTTTGGCTATTGCAATATTGGTTGTCATGTTATGGAATTACATCGCTAACCGATATTGGACATACAATGATGTGAAATAACCCGTTGAAAGGTTTGTATGAGTAACTTACGTGTAATAGGAGGAAAAGCGGGTGGTCTACGATTGAAATCTGTTCCAGGCACTGGCACACGTCCAATCACTGACCGGGTAAAAGAGGCTCTATTTAACATCCTCGGAGCTGATATTCAAGATTCATCAATATTGGATATCTTTGCCGGTACTGGCGCTGTTGGAATCGAAGCATTAAGCCGAGGGGCTGCTTTTGCCAGAATGTTGGATCTAAACAGGCTTGCCATTCAAACAATACATGCCAACCTTGATCACACACATCTCTCTGCAAATGCAGAGGTAATTCAAGTCGATTCGATAAGTTACATCCAGAGACAACCAAATAAAAAATTTGATTACATTTATATCGCTCCGCCACAATACAAACAAATGTGGCTACAGACGTTACAGAAACTTGATACGCAGCCAGGTTGGCTCGTGGATAACGGTTGGATCATTGTACAGATCCATCCAGTTGAATATGAACCCATTCAATTAGTCAATTACGTAGAAATTGATCAGCGTAAATATGGCAGTACCTTATTGGTTTTCTTTGAAAAGAAAGCTGATCAGGGTTGAAATTGAACGATTAATTTCTCGTTCTCATCATAATGGGAATAACCCCAAAATAATTCTCCATCTTTTACAAATTGCATTACTTTCGGCAAAATATAAGGGATATCCTCTACCAATGGCAGGATATCTATTTCATTAATATTTACCCATTCGAGTTTGCCTTCTTTGGAATCCTTAATCACCTGCCCATTATAAGTACCGCTAAACACAAACAGAAGAATACCGGTCGGAGAAAAGGTATTGATTGTAATAGTTCCACAAAGTTTTAGAGGAATTCTTGAAAGGTTACTTTCTTCATATAACTCTCTTTCCGCAGAATGTAATATGTTTTCGCCATTCTCAACATGTCCCCCTATTCCGTTGTATTTGTTCGCCCAAATTCTCTTATCGGGTGAACCTTTTATCATTAACACCTTATCTCCATTAAAAATGAAAATCAGGACTCTTGGAATTACCTTGTACCGGTCATTCGAAATACCCTGCTCTGAAATTGGCATGAAATCACCTGAATGGTTTGTTGTTCTATTATAAAGAGCGCAGTAAATAAATTATTTAGGTTAAAAATAATTCATTTTTCTGCGCTCAATTAATTCCCGACCGTAAAATTTAGCTCAAGAACATTGGTACACCCAAAAAGTCCTTGATTTTTGGCTTATAGTTCTCTGAATCATAGTAATTCTCTACATCGACACGTTTCTTCTCTGCCATAATGATATCAATTGGCACAGTGGTATACTTCCCTCCACGTAGTGCAACCATCTTTCCAGTTTCATTGCGGCGGATCAACTGCATGGCAAGGTGTCCATAAGACATGGCTACCATCCGATCCAAAGAATCGGGCGCTCCAGACCTCATCAGATAAGCTAATTTTTGGTACATGATCCCTTGACCTGTGCGGCGTTGGATTTCTTCCGAGATGATTTCTCCTATACCGCCCAGTTTTCGGTGACCATATGCATCTTCTTCCCCTTTCTCGATAATATCCCCACCTGTCATCGTTGCACCCTCAGATACAGTCATAATACAGTAATTGGAAGGATTATTCCGCTTATCTTCAATTAAAAAGTGAGTTAACTTATCCATATCGAAAGGCACTTCTGAAATAATTGCTCGATCTACATAAGCAAGGTAAGCAGTAATGAGACTGGTTTCACCTGAATTTCTTCCGAAAAGTTCGACGACGCCAATGCGCTCATGAGATCCAATGGACGTACGTAGATTTGTGACAAATTCAACGCTTCGCGTAACTGCAGTTGAAAAACCAATACAATAATCTGTTCCGTTGACATCATTGTCCATTGTTTTGGGGATGGCCACGGTAGGGAACCCCTCGGAGTGGAGACGATGAGAGTAACTCAAAGTGTCATCGCCGCCAATAGTTACCATTACATCAATACCGAGATGAGCCAGTACTTCCAAGATATAATCCGTAAAATCCATTGTCCCGTTTTCATCAACTTGTTTTCCATACTTTGAGTTTCGCAGAAAATCAGGTATAGTTTTCTTTGAAACTTTTTGTGGATTGGTTCGCGAAGTATGCAAGAAAGTACCGCCAGTGCGATCAACCGTTCGAACATCGTCTCTTGCCAAATCCCTTACATAATAGTCGTAAGTAGAAGGTTCATTGAGGTTGTAATTTAATAAACCTGCCCAACCCCGACGAATCCCAATAACCCGATGACCATCTTGAAGTGCACTCATAACAACTGCTTTCATGCAGGGATTTAAACCTGGAACATCGCCCCCACCTGTCAATAAACCTATTGTTTTCTTTGCCATATATGCCTCCAAAAATAATTCATCTTGCTATAGTAGTTTGGTTTGTTTTCTTCATCTCTTGGATAGGAATTTCAAAAGAGATCTGCGAACCTTGCCCCACTGCTGATTCTATACTCATCGTTCCTCCCAGCATCTCCACTCGTTCGCGGATCAATTTCAAACCAAACCCTTCGCCCGATAAGGCATGCTCGGGATCAAATCCTTTACCATTATCAATTACTGAGACTCTAATAGTACTTTCATCAATGACTAAATTGACGTTAATTACAACTTTACTTGCGGTATCCATGTTATATCGATATGTATTTCCCATCAATTCTTGCACCGCACGAAAGATCATTACATCAATAAAGGGTTCAAATCGTTTTTCATTACCTTTTACCGATACGATAACATCAATGCCGGTTTGTTCTTTGAAGGCTTCTCGATATCGATTAATGGTTGGAATCAAACCCAGATCATCCAGCATCATTGGTCGTAACTCAAAGATATATGCTTTAACTTTCTGGAATGTACTTAGCGCAGTATCTTTTAATGTATTTAATTCATCACGAGCCTTATTTGGGTCAACCTCGAACAAGCGGGTTACAATTTCAGCTTGCACAATAAAATTTGACAATGCCTGGGCAGGACCATCATGCATCTGTCTTGATAATCGTTGTCTTACCGCTTCCTGTGAATTGATCAGTGTTTCCAAAGTGGCTGCCTGATTCATTGCACCAAGAGTGGTTTGATGCGAAATTTCACCTAACAATTGCAAAGCTTTTTCAATGTTGCGAATATTATTTTCCAGGTTGTTCTTATCACTCTGCAGTTTATCTAATTGACCTTTCATGACAAGCAATCGTTGTTGAGCATCAAATGCCGATTTATATGCAGTTTGGATTTCTTCTTTTGGCAATGTATCCATATGTAATTGGATCTGCTGCATATGACTTGTAACCACAGTATTTCGCTGGGTAAGTTTGGCTAACTCAGCCTGACTTTGCTCAATCATCATGCTGGTTTCTTTTAGAGCTTTACGAGATTGCTCCAGATCAGCTCTCAATTCAAGTTCTAAATTTTCGCTTGAACTCGTATCAACAATTTGTTGAACCATGGTTTTTCCTTTACGCTATATTTTTTCTACTTGCCCAGCGGAAATTTTAATTCCCGAAATTTTATCATATATCTATACAACTTTTCTAAGAATCCAATTCTTATTTCCATAAAAATACTATCATATTCTCCCCTCCTGCAATTGGAGAAAACTTACCATTAGAATCATACACAGGAGTCCCCATCGACGCAAGAATAGGATACCATTCAGGGAATGTGACTAAATAGTCTACGTTCTTTTGATTGAGATATTTGGCTAACTTCTCTTCATCTCTCATAATAGGAACCACTTCTGGGGTGATGAGCCCTGCAAGGTCAACAATATTTCGTTGTCCGTAATACCCTAAAGCACCAATATCATGGGTTGCAATCAAGGCATCTTTTGCTGTGTTAATAGAAACCCACTTTGCTGTATCAACCATTTCAGTATTAATAATCGCTACATCCTCGGCGTAAACAATTGCACCTTTAACAAGAAATATTGCAGCAAGAGAAACAAGAACAGCTATCCAGGTATTTCTCACTATTCTTTGCCAGATAATGGCTTTTCTTAATCTTTGAATTACTGTATTAAAACCATGTAGACTGAGCAAGAATAATATGGGCATTGCAGGCATAATATACCGCCCATGCTGATAAGTAACTGGAAGCATGAAAGCATAGATTCCAATATATCCAATTGCCCAGATCAAGGCAGCAGATCCATTCACATCTTTTCTCTTTCCTATATTGACCAGTTCTATCAGGAAACCTGGAAGTAGGATAGAGGAAGCTCCGACCCATGGTAAAGAGAATTCTTTAATGAACCGTATATAATAGGGGGTTTCTTTTAAAATAGCATATTCGGACTGTTTTGCATAAAACGTATTCGGCCAGACAGTCCCTGCAACAAAATAGTTAAAAATCAAATAACCGCCAAATACTATCAGAAATATTGTTAAACCTTTCCATAATGAGGTTTTCTTTTCTTCTATGCTCGCTTTACTCAACAAGATGACCCACATCCATGGTCCTAGAAGAAGTAATCCATCTGGCCTGATCCATACAGCCACTCCAACCAAAATTCCAGAGATCCATCGCAGGTTAGGCTTTTTTAATAACGCAAAGAACAGCAGGATCACGCTGATATAGAAAATCGTCTCCATTCCTGAAACCGCCGCCCATATCAAATGCCATTCAGTTGCCAAGAATATGCCAGCAGCGAGCAAGAAAATTTCTGAGGTTTTTTCCTCATTCATTTGAAAATATTCCATTGCCAGAATTGCAACCGCAATCAGGCAAATTATACCCAACAAATATGTCCACACTTGAGGTATCCCCAACCAATGGCCAGGGATGAGAAGGATTGTCCATAAAGGTGAGGTCGATCCTCCAGATACCTGCCCATGAAGAAAAGCCCATTCTCCGTTTTTTGCAAGGTTTCGGGCATAAGTTTGATGAATCCATGCATCATCCAGAGGATATCCAGTATCATTTGTCATCTTGCTAATTAATAAATACAGACTTGATGCTAGTAGAACAACAAACACAATAATAAAATAGCGATAGTAGTGAAGAAAGAAAGAATTCCGGAATACCTTTTTTATAATATGGACAGAATTGCTCTTCTTCATCATCATTCCCCTGGTACACGAAAAATATGAATATTACCTGATGATGTCAACAGCTGCATACTCGATATTTGTGCAGGTGCCCTATATAAGTCATCTAGCTCATCCGGATGATTTGATTCTAGTACTACAATTTCTGCATCATAATTTCTTGCAACCGATATTAGATTCTCAATGTTGCCATTGGGAATTACGATCGATTTTCTACCCGTAGCCAGATAAAAGCCTGGTGGATTATTTACCATAACGATTGCATCATTAGCCACATTCAAATCTTTCAGTATTTCATCAACTTTCAGATATTGCTGGTTGCTGTAATCCCATGCTCTATTTCCAGATGGTGTAACTACCCTACCAATAAATAATACTGCTGTCATTAAGACTGCAATGCATAGAAATCCGAAAGTAAAAACTTTTTGTGCAGTCGCCGACCTCCATTTTCTTTTCCTGGCACCCCATTGAATAGCAGAAAAGAAACCAATAGGAAAAACACTCCAAAACAAAGGTTGAATAGCAGCTCCAGAATGGAAAAAACCTCCACGTACCCCTGCAAACGGAAAAACAATGGACATGATTCCAAAAATTGCCAGCCACATGAAAAAGCCAAATAAAATGCGAGGTTCTTTTCTCAATTTCCAGGCTCCAATAAATACGAATGGACACATGAAAATTTGCATTTGTACACCAAAAAAAGTTTTCAGATTCTGGAAAATCGCATTCAGCCTTATCCCAATGATCTCCCTCCACCCGCTGGCTAACCAGGCGCTAGAGTTCAATTTATTAGCAGGATAGGAAAATGTTTGATTATACGAAGTTAGCCAAATCGTCAAAGAACCACCTGGAGGCAATAATTTGCCCCATTCAGACAAATTTCTTCCATACCACCAAAATGTAACTGCAACGTACCCAATAATTACAATGATTAGATATTGAATGTATTGCAAGATCAATTTTGTCTTTTTATTTGATTGTGATTTTCGAAAATCGCACCTAATTCGCCAGACAAGAATTCCTACTCCTCCCATCAACCAGAGCAATCCATCAGCACGCAGCAAATGCATTAATCCAATAAGAATTCCAGTTACCAGGTATCCAAAGTATCTCTTCCAACCAGGTTTTCCAAATAGAGACTCATCAAATGCGATCAAAAAGAAAGCGCAGCTAAATATCATGAGAAATGGGAAACTATCAGTTAATGTATAGAATATTGCATAATACCCAGAAAATATTGCGAGAAAGCCTGCGGTGAATGCGACTGATTGATTTGCTCCAATCTTCTTTGATAAAGTATAGACCAGGAATGGAAGAATTGATGCAGCAATGATGGCAAAAAATCTTGCCGCAAAGAAACTTAAGTTCCCAAACAACAGCATCCCTGCTGCTGCCATGATGGATGGTAATGGCATCCAATAAGTAAAAGACGGATGTGGAATACCCGAGGGATCATCTAAATAATTCCATAAAAAAGGCTCTGTCATTTTCCCGTTTTGAACAAGTTGAATGGCATCAGCGAAGTAATATTCAGAATCCATATACCCTGGAACAGATTGAAAACAGGCAGCAATAAGCATCATGATTAATGAAAAACCTGTTAGAAGTAATCCGGCAGAAGAACGCATAGACAACCCTGAATATTACAATTTTAAAGTTTTTTAGAAGATATGCTGTTAACGGAGAAAAACAATAAAACTCTACTTCACGATGAATTACCTGAAACGTTTTAGTTCCTCTTGCGCAATATCGTACCAGGGTTTAACTGAATTCATTACCCAATTTCTGATCCAATACATCAAGATGAAGAGAAAACTAATAGCAGGGAAAAACATAATAGCGGTTTGGTTTACATTTCCTTTCGTCGAAAAGTAAATAAACCAGATCCCGGCTAATAACATGACATAAAAAGCACCATTAAGAACCACGCCAACTTTACGCCAACGTTCGTCTATAACATTAAATATCATGGGCAACAGAGGTAAAAGCATAATAAAACTTTTCGTTTCAACGGGTAATCCGATAAATACTGCACCTACTAACGTGAGATAAATCAACCAGACAAGCTTTTTTTCATCTGGTTTGCGCACTCTTATCCATTCAATAATAATTAATGCAAGTATTACACCTGACATCGACCAGCCTATCTTTGTCCCAACTCCGGGAAGTAATGCAGAAAATGCTGTAGCTGGATTATAGACATTTAGTGTTGCCAGATTTTGCACACTCGCTCGCAAATATTGGATTATCCAATCTGATTGAAGCAGTATAGTACCAAAGATTAAGAAAGTTAAGCTGCTGAAAAACCAAATCGCAAATTTGTACTTTCGAATAGATAAAGACCAGATAAGAAGGATGATAATTAATATGATTGCATATTGCGGTTTAATTGTTGAAAGCGCAAAAACTACCCCTGCAAACTCCCACTCACCCTTTTTTACCGCCCAGATTCCCATTACAACGAAAAATGATGTGATGATAATGACATCGCCAGAAATTAATGCTCTTGTTGAGTAATACCAAAGGAATGAAAATAGAGAATAGAGCAAAAAACCCGATGATTCCGATCTGCAATTGCTAATCTTTAGTGAAAAGAAAACTATTCCGAGCATTGCCATTTCAACTAAAGTCATCCAGAGAGACCGCGCCAGGATGAGATCAGGAATAAGTGCAAACGGAGCATAGACAATCAGAGAATAGAGAGGGCTGGTAAAGATCAAAGATTCTTCATTTTCTCTCGCCTGATGCCCGTAAGCCATAATTTGAACTTGAGACGTTGTTTGCTCGCTGTAAGCGCTCTGACCTTCTGTAAGAAACAGTCGTGTTCCTAACCAGTAAGAAAGAAAATCATCACCACCTTTTATAGATGATGAAAAACGATAATTCACCCAGGTGAGACCCACTAATAAAACCAATACCGCAGTGATGCAAATCACAATAAAAATTGCTTTATTTGTTCTTCTCAAAATAACTCCTGATTATCATCTATCCATTATAATTCATGGATAGATGAAGACAAAAATAGCACTAATTCAAATGCATATTGAGCCTGGAGAAATGGAGACCAATTTTTCTAGAGGTATTGATATGTTAACCCAGGCAGCAGACAAGAAGAGTGAAATTATACTATTCCCTGAATTGTGGACTTCAGGCTATAAATTACGTGATCCAGAAGCGATTTTTCACACCAATCAAGAGTATTTGCTAAACTTAAAGCAAATCGCTCATGATCGAGATATCTATATTGGCGGATCCTACCTTATTCAAGAGCAGAAAAAGTTTTTTAACAGATTCATCCTCATTCCACCCAAATCAGATTCCTTCATCATCTATGACAAAATTCACTTATTCAGGTTGCTTAATGAAGACAGAGTCTTCTCAGCTGGAGATAAGCTAAATTGGTTTGTTCTTCCCTTTGGAAATGTAGGACTGTCTATCTGTTATGATTTGCGGTTTCCTGAATTCTTCCGTACTTTAGGTTTTCACGACATGTCGCTCCTTCTACTTACTGCTGAATGGCCTTTAAAAAGGATTAAACATTGGAATATTCTATTACAGGCTCGTGCGATTGAAAACCAGACCTTTTTTGTGGCCGTGAATAATGTCGGTAGATCAGGCAAAATTATTTTTGGCGGCAGTAGTAAGGTCGTTAACCCCTTTGGTGACGTGACCTGTTCTGGATCTGAAACCGAAGAAGAAATTCTTCTCGCTGATTGTGATCTTGATCAGATTATCGAGGCACGTAACGCTCTTTCTGCGCTGGATGATCGCCGTATTGATCTATTCTTCCCGGATCAAGGCACCAGCAAAACCCCAACTTCATCCTTCTGAATTATCTTCCATCCATTGGTTCGCAAAGCCTGAACCAATGGGCGATCAGAATATAACATCACAGAACCTATGTTATATTCCTTCATTAAATTTTCCCAACCAGGTTCGGTATAAATTAAAGAAAGCCAATCATTAAAAATCTCGTCGCCATAAAGATCTGTTCGAGCATCGATCATTACTGGATACTCCGTTTCTTCCCATGCTAGATAACCTCCCCAGTTATATTCATTCAACAGATTTCCCTCTGGCTTTGTATTCAATAACGTTTGTATTTGCTGAGTTGGATAATAATCTGTGATATGGCGTTCCACTATTTTTGGATAACCGTTGATATAGAATTTTAATAAGAATACAGCAAACAACAGCCCAATGATGCCGTAATTGATGATACGTGTTGTTGTTGGTCGTAAAGGTTTGCTATTAATTCTTTTACTTACTCGTCTGGTATTTTTCATTAAAAAGGAAACGTTCTTTGAAAATATTGGAATGACTGCAACTGTAAATAAAGCAATATTTCTTCTAGCTGTCAGGGCAAAATACGAAAATATCAAGCTGACAATCAGATCACTCCAATCAAATTTTCTTCGTGCTAAAAGCAGGACAATATAATTCGCAAGAAGCAAAATTAAAAACATCAAATGAAGTGGTTCACGATAATCCGGTGCCAGCCACTCTTGAATATACTGTTGTACCCTGACCTGTACTGTGACAAAAGATATTCCATATATCGATAACCCATTTGGATTAACTGCAATTGCACAGAAAGCCAAAATTCCCCATCCCATAAGAGCAAAGAAGTTTTTCCAATTCCTTTCTTCACGCTTTGTGAACATTAAATTCACAAAGTTACCGCCAACATACCCTATCATGTAAATGATGCCAATTGTGGCTCCAGCATGAAGATTTGACCAAAAAGCGAAAATAATAGGCAATGCCCAGGCTTTTCGATAATTTCCTTTTACACAACATGTAAAGTACCAGCTCGTAAAAGCCAGCAGGAATAAGGAAAAAAGCTGCGGTCGTGGAGTTAATATCTGGGAGATTAAGAATTCTCCATATATGATAAACATAGATTTCATAATGGGTGATTCATTAATCTGTAGCCATAAGAAAAGTGCGGTGATCGCAGCCAAGACAACCACATATCCTTCCAATCCCCAATAATTTCCAAACCTGAATATCAGATAAAGAATTACTTGTGCCATCCACGAATGATTTACCCAAGGTTCTCCCAATTTTGTGAATGACATGGTATCTATCAGAGTAGGCTTTCCTGTTTCAATAGTGGTTTCTCCTGCCCTCAAATGCCACCACATATCGGTATCAAGCGGTATTCTGGCTGCGATTAATATCACTAACAACAGTGTAATCATCAAAAATAATGGTGATATTCCTGAATTCTTTGCTTCCATGTTTTGTGTCATTGAACTAATCCCAGATCAAGGTTATCAGGATACACGGGTGATGAAAGATGGTAAAAAACCTGGTAATCGCCAATCTGTTTTTCCATCCATGTAATATCTGCTTTTCTAAATTCTACTCTCAACCGATCATTCAATTGTGGATGATTAGTTGTAATAAAAGCTACCCGATTGCTTTTATTCACCTTTTCAATATATGGTTGATATCGATTATCACGGCTGGTAAATCGAAAATCTTGATGGTATGGCAATTCCGGAATGAATATCAACTCCTCATTAGATAAAAATGCCAGAGGATAGGCTACCCAATAATTGGTAAAGCCAGTTAATTCTCCTTCTTCCCTCAAGAACTCGATCAATTCCTCATCGAAGGCATGATCAATCTGTGTAATTGAATCAAATTGAGTTGTAATTCCAGGAGGATTCTTCTGCGCACATTGAATTGTCCCTACCAGATGGAAACAGACAATGATTGCTACACATAGGCTGTAGATTACTGGCTTCTTCATTCCTTCATATAATTCAATACCAGCCAATATTGCTACCATTTGATATACAGGTAAAAAATATCGCCCCGATGGATCATTTCCAAAAGGTGTAAGAATAAATCCTAATAATAGAATTATGCATATTGAAAATACAATCAAAATGATTAGTTTGTGGTTCTCACTTTTTTTCTGTTGTATACCCTTGAGAAAGATAAATATCCATATTGGCAGAACTACCGGGATTAGGGGTATGACTAATAAATTGACTCCCCATGGTGGTCGTAAACCAAACAGCGCAGTAATACCAAACAAGAGGAAATTCCTAATGTGTTCCAACATTGTGATGAAATAATTTCCATTGCTTAAAGATACTGCTGAACCCAGGCTTTCCCCTATTGCAGAATGCCATCCGGCTTGAATAACAAAAATAATCCAGGGAAGAAGACCAACACAAACTCCTGAAACATATGCCAGTAAATAAACCAATGTTTGCTTCTTGATTTTCATGTTATTTTCATACTTCACCCAATACCAGATGAAGAACCCAAAAATTGGGATGCTATAAACTAAAGTTAATGCATTGACCCAGAATCCAAATCCAGTGATCACCCCCATACCAATACCAATAAATGATTTCACCTTCTTCGGAATGTGCTCGTTTTTATATTGGATAAATGAAACCAGGAGCAAGGTACCCAACAGAAGTGCTTCACCGTAACCACCCAGGCTTACAGTTGTATACAAGGTTGTATTTACAGGTGGAAAAGCCATAAGAATGCCAGAAATCAATGCGGGAATAACAGATTCTGTACATTTCTTTATCAAGTACATGGTCAAAGCAACGGTCACTGTATACAATAGAATTTGTACGAATCGAATTACCCATACCTTCAATCCAAACATGGCGAACCCGCCAGCGACCAACCAGGCATCCAGACTTCCCATATATGCTTGTCCGTAAAAGAAAGTTGGACGTTCGCCCTCCAGAATATGTTTCGCCATTAACCCGACGATAGCTTCATCTGCATTAAATGGGAAGGCATCATTGATCAGCAGACAGGACTTATACCCTGCAGCGAGAATGAGAATTGCAACAAAAAGAATTGAATACCAATTTTGTTGTTTCATGCTAAAGTATTGTATTCGGATATTCGTATGCCAACAACTATTCACAAATCATTGACAGCCTTACCACCATATCTGGTAATTTGCTTCTTAACCGTATTGTACTTTGTATCCATTATGCAAGTACCATTCCATCCTGATGAAAGCACACAACTTTTCAATAGTTATGATGTAGAAACATTCTTTAAAGATCCACTATCGATGGCATGGGAACCATCCATTCCTTTAACCACACAAATGCGGTATCGCATGCTTGATGCACCCCTGACAAGGATTTTTATTGGCATTGGACGTATCATCACGGGTCAACCTCCACAAACAGTAGATTGGGATTGGTCTAAATCTTGGGAAGAGAATTCCAATGAGGGCGCTTTGCCACAAAAATCTGAGTTATTCGTAGCGCGCTTATCAGTTTCGTGGGTATTTCCTCTATCTTTATTGCTTTTTTGGCATCTTCTGTCAAAATATTTTGGCAAACTTGCTGGATGGATAGGAATAGTTTTCCTTGCAGGTAACTCACTCATATTGCTTCATACAAGACGTTCGATGGCAGAAAGCTTGACAGTCTTTTTTGTTATCCTATGCATATGGGCTATTTTTTTCTGCAAAAAGCACCCATGGCTAATTGCATTACCGGTTTCCTTGGTATTCAATGCAAAGCAATCCACGGTAATTTGGTTGATCATCGGATTCATGCCCATCCTCTTCAATTATAAATACTATATTCATCATAAATTATTGGGGACGAAGCATATATTGCTATACGCAATCATCGTTACGGGGGTGTTTTTCTGCCTTAACCCTTTCACATGGAAACACCCTATTTATTCTTTACAAGAAGCTTTTACCTTACGACAGAACTTGGTTGCACAGCAATTAGCTGACATTATCAGAGTCTCTCCCCATGCTGCTTTAATCACCCCCCTGCAACGGATCATTGGAATAGTAGCCAATCTCTTTTTTACAGCACCGGCACCTTTAGATACTGCCAACTACCAGATTGAATTAAGTGTTCAAGTGAACAAGTATTCTTCTATTCCCATTAACAATTTCATGCGCAATTTTTTTGGAGGATCGATCCTTCTTATTTTTTCAATTACGGGTATGTATAGTGTCCTTAGGGGATTGATCAGGAATCAAAAACGAGAAGAAATCTTGATTCTCCTTGCAGGAGTTCTGCAATTCATTCTTCTCGTTTTTACAGTTCCAATCCCCTTTCAAAGGTATGTCATGCCATTGGTGCCAATCGTGGTTTTCTTCTTTGCTATTGGTCTTAGTAATCTTATCAATTTATTTTTGCAATTCTCTCAGATTAGAAAGCTGTCATAGATTTTATCTATATTGCTTTTCCATAAACTCTATGTCGTTTATAAATCTGTGCACCAAGATTTTCCATATCCTTTCTAATCTGCACAGCAGTATCAGCCATCTGAGTCTGTTCGGCGTGTTCGAAAGGATATTCTTTAAAAGTTTTTGCTATTTCAGAATACATTAATGCATTACCACCTCTACCCTGAAATTCGGGTAGAATCCCAACCCCATTCAATGAAACCCAATTAGTTCTTTTTACTTCACGCATCAGATCAAGAATGGTTAATGGATTTAGATGTCCCTTTCCACGCTGCATTGCTTTGGATATATCGGGAAAAACGAACAGGAATCCAATTACTTCTTCCTTGTGCATGATAATTTTCATAAGCCTTGGGTCAGCCAGCAGCATAACATTATCAATGACAAACTTAAGCTCGTTGTCAGTCAAAGGATAATACTCCCAATTATTTACAAAGCTGCTGTTATAAGCGTGACCTATCTTTGTTCCCCAAGAAATCAAATCTTTCTTATTCTTAAACGTTTTGACATAAATATTCCCACGTTCTCTTATTCGGTCTGCTATTGCTTTAGCTTTTTCGGGCAAAATATAGTTGGCTGGTTGCAGGTAACAAGAAACAAAATCGTTGGCTTTGGTAAACCCATAGTTTTCGACATGCTGAACATAATAAGGGTAGTTATAATTCATCATATTCATCATTTGACGATGCTCGTACCCCTCATATAAAATCCCATAACCATCCAAAGCTCCAAACCCCTTGGGACCAACCAGGTCAGTAAGACCTCTCTTCTTTGCCCATTCGCTTACCCTATCAAATAAAGCGTTTGAAACTTCTTGATCATCAATCGTATCATAAAGGTAGAATTGAGCTTTTTTTGATGCATGATACTTATTAAAAGGTTTGTTCTCCATGGCAGCAATGCGCCCCACTATCTTCCCATCCACTTTTGCCACAAAGAATTCAGCATCCGAATGTTCATAATAAGGATGTTTATTTGGATTCAACATTGCTTTAATGTCCGCGTAAAAAGGTGGAACCCATTGCGGACAGTCTTTATATAAGTCATAATGAAACTGAACAAAAGCATTTACTTGTGATTTGTTTTTTATATCTACCTGTTCTATCTGTACCATTTTTATCCTCTTAATATGGGATTATAAACTAATTGAGTATAAATCATATCTGCTATAACTTATTAACCCGAAAATACCTTTATAGCATCGATATTTTTTATTATAAAAAAATTTACAAGTAATTTTCCATTGAAAATGTATTGCATTTTCACTTCTTGGAAAGAAATTAGCATGTGTGTGTTGCTATACTAACAAAACATCCCCACATAGTAGAATTCTTAGCTCATCGAGAGCACTGGATCGCTGAACACCAAACGTTAATACCCACTCATCAATTAGATGCTCTTTCGCTTGATGTAAAGTGGAGGTATCATCCTGATTCAAATTATGCGACCGCGATCTATCTGTAAGATCTCTGATTATATGGCATAGATCTACTAACGACTTCTTTTTCATTCGCTCGCGAAGTTCATTCTTTCGTTCGTATTGACGATCAGGTAGATTCTCACCATGAGTTCGTAAAATATCAAACAGTTGTGTAAATTTTTCCTTTTCGATGGGTTTGTGAATAGCATCATTATCAATTCCATTAACCGGCATCCAGAATTTTAATAGTTCTACTTCGACTGCATAATATAATTGGGGGACACCAGCAACAGTTTTTTCTTCTATTGCCACTATAGTTCCAACGCCATATGTCCAGTGGATAATTACATCCCCAATTTTAAAATTCATTTGTACATCTCCTTATGACCTGATATGCAATCCTATATGTCACATGATCAGGGTGAAACCACTTGCCCCCAACTTTACATTAATGAAAATAAGAAATTCACAGATCAATCCAAACTTGGGTTTGACACAGAAAAATCAATATTAGTTTTTTCCCGCAGGGATGATTTACTCACTATACTACCTTGTCACTGAATAAAATAAATATACAGCTATATTCCAAATGATTAAGAATAGATATAATCAACTTACAGGAACTTCTGTATCAGATCATTAAACTATAAAGGAGGCTATCTTGGAGAAATTCGTTATCGAAGGCGGCCATGCCCTTAATGGAGAGATCACTCCTGCGGGTAATAAGAATGCAGCATTACCATTAATGGCTTCATGCTTATTAACATCTGAACCTGTAATTCTCCATAATGTACCAGATATTATCGATGTAAAAAACATGCGACTCCTGCTGGAGAGCCTTGGTGTAACCTTTACTCAGCTGGCACCTCAATCCTGGAAGATTCAAGCTGAACAGGTACGACCTGCTGATCTTGATCCAGATCTATGCAGAAAAATTCGCGCGTCTATTCTCCTTGCTGGACCGATGTTAGCCAGAATGGGCGAGCTAACTCTTCCTCCGCCAGGTGGTGATGTCATTGGCCGCCGGCGGGTGGATACACATATTCTGGCTCTGCGCAGTTTAGGTGCGAAAATCAATTGTGAACGTGCTTTTGAATTCCGGGTAAAGAAGTTAGTAGGCGCAGATGTTCTTCTTGATGAAGCCAGTGTAACCGCCACGGAGAACGCCATTATGGCTGCTGTTACTGCTAAAGGACATACTATTTTACGGAATGCAGCATCAGAGCCACATATTCAAGATTTATGTCACATGCTGAATACGCTAGGTGCAAAGATTGAAAATATCGGCTCGAACACCCTGAATATTGATGGGGTTCAATCATTACATGGCGGAGAATTTACCATTGGTCCTGATTATCTTGAAGTGATTAGTTTTGTTGGCGCAGCAGTATTAACAAATGGCAGTATCAGAATTCGCAACGCAGGAATCTCATACCTAGATATGATCCGCCTTATTTTAGGGAGGATGGGAATTAGTTGGACTGTTGATGGTGAAGATATCGTCGTGCCAACAAATCAAAAATTGGAAATCCAACCAGACTTGGGTGGTGCAATTCCCGAGATCAGTGTCATGCCTTGGCCTGCATTCCCAACCGATTTAATGTCAATAGCCATTGTTATTGCAACAAAATGCAAAGGTACCATTCTCTTCCACGATTGGATGTATCCAAGCCGTATGTTCTTCACAGATAAATTGGTTGGTATGGGGGCTCACATTGTTTTGTGTGACCCGCATCGTTGTATAGTGCAAGGGCCTTCTCAGTTATATGGTGAAAAAATGGAAAGCCCAGATATCCGTGCAGGTATGTCGTTATTGTTAGCAGCATTATCTGCAAAAGGTGTTTCTGTTATTCGTAATATTGTGCAAATTGATCGTGGCTATCAAAATATTGAACAAAAGTTGCTCAAGCTTGGTGCTAAGATCACACGAGAAATGGATTAAATCACTGGGTCTGTTGAATTGTTACTCAATTAAATCAACAGACCCCGTTATCATTTTACCAATAGAGTAGTAAATTAATTCTTCTTTTCTACTATGTTCAAGAATTCAGTAACCAGCTCACGTAATGGACCTTCTGGTACAGCTCCTGTTTGTCGATGAACAATTTTGCCATTGGCTACAAACAATAAAGTTGGAATACCTTGTACACCATATTTCTGTGCCCATTCGGGATTTTCATCTGTATTCACTTTTGCGATCAAAAGCTTTCCACCATACTCCATGGCAAGCTTTTCTAAAGTTGGTGCGATCATTTTACAAGGATTGCACCAAGGTGCCCAAAAATCAACAATGACAGGAATTGTTGATTGTAAAACTGCTTTTTCAAAAGCCTGGTCTGTTACATGAACTGGTTCTGTTATCATAATCAACCTTTCTATTCTATACTCTTTTTATTTTACCAATAATGACTGTAATTCAAATTAAAATACATGGGCCATATTTCATGCCCATGTATTTTTGCCTTAAATTATTTTGCTTTTATTGTGATGGTTTTAGCTCGTACTTCTTCTGCCTTTGGTAATATCAGGTTAAGTACACCGTTTTCAAATTCTGCTTTCGCTTTATCAGCTACAACAGGTACTGGCAGATTGATACTTCTTGTAAAGCTGCCCCAACGTCTTTCTCGGATATGATATGTTGCTTTGCTATCCTCTATCTCTTTCTGCATCTCTCCCTTTATGGTCAAAACATCACCTGCAATTGAAATATCAATATCCTCAGCGCTTAGCCCAGGCAACGATGCTTTAATGACAATTTCATTAGCAGTTTGGTACATATCTAGGGCGGGTGCGATCTGTCCTAAGGGCGAAATGCCACCAGGTTGGGTGATCATCTCATCAAAGAGCTTGTCCATCGCATCTCGCAGGCTCAAAAATTCATGAACAGGTTCCCATCTGGTTAAATTTGACATACAACACCTCCATATTCAAAAATCTATAATGAATATAGCTCTGTTGCATTAGAAATTTGCTAACGATTTATTAAAATCATATCAAAATTTGGAACTATTGGCTCTTCTCTCCGCGTTTGTAATCAAAAAAACGATACCCTACACCCCTCTCAGTCAATATGTACTTTGGATTAGCAGGATCTTTTTCAAGTTTCTGACGTAAATAGTTAACATAAAGTCGCACATAGTGTGGTTCATTTTGATACTCATACCCCCATACTTTTGTTAAAAGCTGATCATAAGTCATAACCCATCCAGCATTTTGCACAAGATGGTAAAGCAAACGGTATTCAGTAGGACGTAATTGAATTAACTTTTCATCAACCCAGATTTCTCTCCTGCTAAAATCCAACTTCAATCGTTCATCCACCTGGATCACATCTTTTGCGCCAATTCCGCTGGTCTCAGTTCGTCTGAGAACAGCACGAACTCTACTAACCAGCTCTCTCGGGCTAAAAGGCTTGGTTATGTAATCATCTGCACCTAATTCAAGTCCACGGATCCTATCTTCTTCTTCGCCCTTGGCAGTAAGCATAATAATCGGAACGGTATTTGCTTCGCGAATCATCCGCAATACTTCGAAGCCATCGATATCTGGCATCATAACATCGAGTAAAACGAGATCTGGCATCTCTGTGCGAATTAATTCGATCGCCTGAGTACCTCGTGTTGCCTGGATAACCTGGAACCCATCGTGTTCCAAATTTAAACGAATGAACCGCACCATACGTTCTTCATCATCAACAACAAGGATCATTCGATTTCTAAATTGCTCATCACTCATCCTGCTACTCCCGAACAAATGTTATTACTTCTTCATCCTCTTCACTTGGTAAGACTTCAATGAACATCACCCGGTTGATTGGCCAGATGACCTGAGAAACTTCTGTATCAATGTATCCCAAATCTTTACCATCCCGTCGTCGAGGATTACGAACCGAAATATTCGAATCAGTAGGAGAAGGTAATTCTTCTACTTCACCCACAATAGGGTCTTCATTTAAAATGTGAATGATAACAGATTGCATAATCCATCCTACTTATTTTTGTACTATTTGAATTCTAAATTTCCCCAAAGTTATGATATCGCCAATTGTAAGCGGATATTCTACATGTGGGGTGATCAGTTGCCCATTTATTCGTGTCCCATTGGAGGAAGAAAGGTCAATAACAACAATACCATCATCTCCATATCGGATCTCTGCATGCAATCGTGATACCCCATAGGCATATGCATGAAATGGAGACAGATCTATGTCGGGGATTTGTGATTGATTATCCGCTATTCTGCCAAGAATTACTCTGCTATTTTGTTTCAAGGGGAAAAATTGGTCGCTATCCATTACATGCAAGTTGAGTGTTTTATTCAATACCAGGGATCCTGTTCCTACATAATTAACACGGCGATTTCTGTATATGGAATTGCGAATTTCTTCTTGCAGTACTTGTTCTGGTATGGCTGATGATAAACGACTCGTGGAAATAAGCTTGGCTGCACATTCACTACAAAATAGTGCACCTACAAATTCCCGATGGTTGCAATTGGGACATATTATCATATTACTATACCTTTCTTTCCTTCGGGTAATAGAAATGCTCTTGTCCCATATTTGATTTTCTTATCTCCGTCGTTACTGAATTGTTTGTTGCGCTGAATATTTTCTGCTTCTCGTAACACTATACGTGCCAGGTCCTTGTTGCCCTGTGACATTAGATGTGATGCCAGATATTGGAGACGTTTAAATGCGGCAGTAATATTTCCTTTATCAACTTCAATTCGTGCTTTTTCCTGTATCCGATAAAGAACAAGCTGTGACATAGCTTGAACAATTTCTGCAGGTGGATAACTCACTTCAGGATTATACCTAACAGGACAATCGAGTTGAACAAACATCCTTATCGGTACCTCCCAATAAGGTGATTCAAGTGTAATGAATCCATGAGCTAGCCTTACCATCGGAGTTTCGCCAGATATTGGTGGAACTAAAAACTCCATTATGACTGATAACTGCTCTGAAAATGGGACATTTCCTAAACAAATGTTTCTTTTTGGTTCTAGTTCTGCACTATCGGGTCGTATTCGAAATGCATAATTTAATTCGACCCCTTCGTCACTGGTCATATCAAAATTCACAGAATGGGAAAAAAACAATCCTAATGTGATTAATTTTTCATTGAGAAATTTTTCGAGATCACTACTGGAGGTGATAAATTCCGCATTGCTTCCAGTTAAAGAAGATAATTGATCAAGAAATTTATCATTCCACTCATATCCTAATCCAAAAGCAGAAATAACGATTTTCTTTTCAATTGCCTGCATCGCTAGTTCTAAACAACGTTCTTCATCACCGTACGTTTGACCGTCAGTGAAGAGGAGAAGGTGTTTTCTGCAGTCTTTTGCCAGGTTTGTTTCTAATTGCTCAATACCAGCAGCCAAACCGTGAAATAATTCAGTACCCCCTTTTGTAGAGATCATTGAAATTCGCTCATCATCAATACCAAATGAGCCTGCTCTCATCGCAGGGATAATTACTTCTGCTCTATCGCTAAAGGCTACGACCGAAAATATGTCATTCTTTCCCAACTGTTGAATAAAGCTTGTGATGCTCGATTTCACTTTATCCATTCTCTCTCCTTGCATCGATGTCGATCGATCAATGACAAAAGAGATAGCTAATGGTGCTGCTTTTACATTGTTAGGATCAATATTGCAGCGAATGTTAAGTTGTGTGTAGACTATTTGCGGTTCATCTAATGGAGGTAAGACATTTCGGCTGTATACATTTTCAATTTTTAATGGTGAAATGATTGAGGAAGAGTTAATTTCTTTATCGTATGCAGCTCTTTTCTCATCGTCGTTTAATACCTCAAAAGCTGCTTGAATTTCAAGAAACTCATCTGTGGACTCAGGAGCAGGATTGATATCAGGATGAAACCGCAATACAGCTTCTTTATATGCAGATCGAATTGTTTCTGCGTTATCTGATGGGGATATTCCTAAAATAAAATATTTATTCCTCTTCATATCCTACCCCAGATCTACAACAAGCATTTTGCCATAATAACACTGATATTATCAGGACCACCTTTGGCATTCGCCAAATCAACAAGCTTTCGGCAATCATCTTGAAGCGTATCTCCGCTATTTTGTAGCACTTTAATGATTTCGGCTTTTGACACCACACCCCATAATCCATCACTACAAATTATTAAAATGCCCTCTTTGTGAAAATCTATCGTTGAAATATCAGGTTTAAATGGTTCTGGCTGACCAATTGCTCTTAATAATATATTTCGTTGTGGATGTGTGGATGCTTCTTTTTCTGTGATCTGTCCTAATTCAACCAATCTACCTACCAGTGAATGATCCTTTGTCAACACCTCAAGAGAACCATCTGGCAGGTACATATACGCTCTACTATCTCCAGCATGCGCCAGAATTACCTCCTGATTCAGTATCACAGCTCCAGTAAATGTGGTTCCACCTCCTGGAGCTTCCAATTGCACAACTTTATGAGCTTCTTCTAAAGCAATCCCTATAATTCCTTGTACAGTTTGTGAGGTGAGCTTTTTTGCGCCTAATATACCTGGTAATATACTTTTCTTGACAACAACTTCAACAAACTTTTTTATGGCAGCGGCACTGGCGATTTCTCCATACTGATGTCCCCCCATACCATCGGCTATAATGAAAATACCCACGTTATACTGGATTTCTTCGCCAGAAATGCAAGTACTCATTTCAAAAAGTGTATCTTCATTATGCTCGCGTTGTTTTCCCACTGATTGGGCAGAAGCAAAAATGATTTGTGGGGGATTATATTTTTCTACAGATGTTGAAAAAGAATCTTTTTGTTGTGATTCTATAGGTATTGTTGCAATATCACTGCCAGCATCAATCGATCGACTGATATTTCTCTTTCTAAACAACTCTTGTAAAAAGCTTGGCAATTTCTCCTCCGCGATCTTTATGACACTGGGAACGCATAAATGGTATGATCAAATGAACCGATGACCACTTTATCGGCGAATGCACACGGCATACCGGTAATTGGTCCTCCTGTTTTATATTTCCATCTTAATCTTCCTGTTCGATATTCCAGACAGGCAAAGGTCCCTTCACCTCCACCAACAAATACCGCATCTTTATATATTGCTGGAGTGCCACTTATCTGTTCTTCCATATCGAAATGCCAGATCTCTTTTCCGTTTGAAAGATTCAAACTATACAATTTTCCATCAGCACTTCCTGCAAATACCATGCCATCTGTAATAGCAGCGCTCGATGCAGTTCCCCGATTCATCCGAAAACGCCATACCGGCCAGCCTGATTTTATATCCAACCCATATAAAGTGGCGTCCAACGAACCAATTACCAAAATATCTTGTGCAACAACTGGAGAGGCAAACACAGCACGCCTTGTTCGAAATCTCCAGCGCATGTTTCCATGAATATCTAACATAAAGATATCCCCTGCTTCACAGCCAAACACAATTGAATTCTGCAAAACTAAGGGACTGGAACGAACTGCACTTCCAGTATTAAAACGCCAAACATCGCGCCTGCTGACAGCATGGATCGCATGCAGAAAACCATCATCTGAACCTAGAAAAATATAATCTTCTGCTATACCAGGAGAAGACCGTACAGGTCCTCCAGTTTTATAAGTCCATGATAATTTTCCAGTTCGCACAGAAATTGCGTAAAAAGAGGAGTCTTCTGAGCCAAAATAAACGGTATCATCGGCTACAAGTGGTTTGCTGATTACACCACCTTCACTTGGATATTTCCATATCATTTCGCCAGTTTCGGATTTTAATGCATATAGGTTATTATCATAAGCACCTATGAATACAATATCATTGTGAAAAGAAGCTGAACCCCTGATCTCGTCCTCGCACTTAAATTTCCAAATTGGTTTTATTGATTGATCGCGTGAATCTTTCCCCTGCCGCAAAGCAACACGTGATAAAGCACCTGTTTTACCAGCAACTGACATCAGTGCGTCTTTCATTTCTTCAGCGGATTGAAATCTTAACTCAGGCTCATAACGCAATGATTTTTCTATGATCTGCTGAAAATCTACAGAAACAGCAGGATTGATGTTTCGAATTGGTCGCTCAGAAAAAGTGAACGGTGGTTCAATACGTGGATCGCGCCGGGTTAATAAATGATGTAATGTAGCGCCTAATGCATACAAATCAGCTAGTGGTGATGCTTCACCTCTATATTGTTCTGGCGGTGAATACCCTTCCGTTCCTATCATTGTTCCTTTTTGCCCAACCTTAAAATTCTTCGCAATTCCAAAGTCTACGAGAACAACATGACCCTGTTGGTTGATCATGATATTGGAAGGCTTAATATCACGAAAGACGATTGGCTCTGGCTTATGCGTATGTAAGAAGCTAAGAACATCGCAAAGTTCTATTGCCCAAACAATCATCTGGTCCTCAGGGAAGAAGCCTTCAATTGAATTTAGCAGAGCTTCCAGGTCCTTCCCATGCACATATTCTTCTACCAGGTATGAACGCTCATTTTGAGTAAAGTAATCGAATATTTGTGGGATAGCAGGATGAGAGAGGGTGACCAGAATATTTGCTTCACGTTCAAAATTTTGCACTATGGTACTCATCACAATTGGATCATGAGTCTGGATAATCATCTCTTTCACAGCAACAATCTTCTTCACACTTGGAAAATGCAAATCACGTGCGCGATATACCGAACCCATTCCTCCAACACCAATGACATCCTGTACCTGGTATCTGCCAACCAATAGATCACCAGATTGCAATTGTTTTGATTGTGGAAGAGACATATCATTAAAACTCTGAGTTATCTGTGGATCATCCAATCTGTCCTCCAGGTATATGAAAAATTATATGCCTTATGGAATTGTTTAGCAACTTATGGTAGTTTTCTATTGTTATCGCATTTGTAAGGTAACTGGACTACTCTTCTACAATACTGTACAATTTATAAGGTGATAATTCACTCATCGGGAGATGAAATGATTGACTTTCCTGGAAAAGGTAAAGTTGCCGTTTTAAAAACAACCCCTGATACCATCCTGGAAGATATCGACCGCTTGATGAAATTAGTTGAATTTCAATCAGCTCTTCCAAAGGAAAATACAACAGGATTAAAGATCAATATTTCATGGCAGACCTGGTATCCTGCATGTTCTTCCACACCTTGGCAAATTGAAGGAGTAATTAAGACACTTAAAAGTAATGGATATGAAGATATCGTCGGTATTCACAATGATACTGTTGTGGTGGATACTAAAGAAGGTGAAGTAAATAACAAACATCGCTTTGTTACAGATACTTATCAGATTCCCTGTCTCTATTTGTACGAACAAAAATTTGATTGGATAAAATACGAACCAAAACAACCTTTCCTTGTTTTAGATAAAGTCTACCCTGAAGGCGTTTATATTCCTAAGGATTTGGTGGGAAAGAACATCATTCATCTGCCGACAGTTAAGACCCACGTATTTACCACCATCACAGGTGCTATGAAGAATGCCTTTGGAGGATTATTACACCGTAATCGTCATTGGACACACAGCGTCATTCATGAAACTCTTGTAGATTTGTTGATGATTCAGCAGGATATTCATCCTGGCTTATTCGCAGTGATGGATGGAACTTTTGCCGGTGACGGACCTGGACCTCGAGCTATGCGATGGCACGAGAAAAACATTATTCTGGCGTCATCAGATCAGGTTGCGATTGACGCAATTTCCGCTAAGCTCCAGGGTTTCGATCCCATGAACATTCCCTTTATCCGCCTTGCACATGAAAAAGGACTTGGTGTTGGGAATCCATCTCAAATTAGCATAGTCGGATATGATATTAATCAGGAGCCTTCCTGGAATTTCATTCAAGAAGATACATTTGCGTCGCGCGGGCAAAAAATGATTTATCATGGTCCTTTAAAACCCTTTGAAAAAGTACTTTTACAAAGTCCACTGGTTCCTTGGAGCTTTTTTGCCAGCAATTTTTATCATAATGTATATTGGTATCCTTTTATCGGGAGAAAAAGAGTTCAACAAGCCCTCAAAACACCCTGGGGAAAGAAATTTGCCAGTTACGGGAATGGAAATGTTGTACTGCCCGGAATGCAACCCAAGACTGTTTTTCAGGCAATAGCAGGATTGGGTATTCTGGCTGCAATAATCAGTATTCTCGTTTGGATATTTAAGCATAAAAGTAAATAAATCTCAATTACATCATCTTGGAGGGGTATGTTGTTCAAAGACTTTAGTGACTCTGCTGCTTTTATCAAGGAACAAAAGATTCAGATGATAGATTTAAAATATTGTGATTTTTGGGGGAAATGGCATCATGTAACACTGTCACCTTCGGAATTTACACCGAACCTGATGAATAGTGGGGTTGGTTTTGACGGATCCAGCATCGGTTTAAAAAGTGTAAAAAGTGGAGATATGGCACTTATACCCGATTTACAAACCGGTTTTTTTGATCCTTTTTATGACCTTTCGACATTATCCTTCATTTGCAATATAGTGGAGGCTGATACCAAAAATCCTTTTAACCGTGACCCCCGCCTGATTGCAAAAAAAGCTGAACGATACCTTTTACAAAGCGGAGTAGCAGATGAATCCCGATGGGGTCCAGAATTCGAGTTTTACATTTTTGATCATGCAGAAATTGAAAATACTTGTAATATATCCAGATACTATTTTGATTCCGATGAAGCAATCTGGAATGCGGGAAAAACATCTGAAGCATATCAGAATCCTACACATGGTGGATACCACGCAATTCCACCTGGCGATCGACAATTCCAGGTTCGCAGTCAAATTGTGCACGAATTAGAGAAAATCGGAATCCCGATAAAATATCACCATCATGAAGTAGGAGGTCCTGGGCAATGTGAAATCGAAACACCCATGCTTTCGATCATTGCTGCAGGTGATTCAACGATGTGTATCAAGTATTTCACGCGCATGGTTGCTTTTCGTGTAGGAAAAGTAGCTTCCTTCTTGCCAAAACCTTTGTTCGGAGAAGCTGGCAATGGTATGCATTTCCATATTCAATTGATACGATCAGGCAATAATTTATTTTACGGCGTTCAAGATTCAACTTTACTGTCGGAAAACGCCTTATTCTTCATAGGCGGTTTATTGACACATGCTCCCGCTCTTCTCGCTTGGACAAATCCATCAACAAATTCATATCGGCGTCTTGTTCCTGGATATGAAGCACCCACAAGCTGTATTTTCTCTAAGGGAAATCGCAGTGCCGCTATTCGAGTTCCCTCATATGCAACGAAAGCTCATCAAGTTCGTTTTGAGTTTCGGCCACCCGACGCGACTTGCAATCCCTATCTGGCTATGGCTGCAATGCTATTGGCGGGGATTGACGGAATTAAAAAACGAATTGATCCAACTAAAGCAGGTTTTGGCCCGATCAATGAAGATATTTTTTCTTGGACGCCTGAAAAACGAGCCACTATCAAAAGTCTTCCTACCTCGCTACCAGATGCTCTACATGCGCTTGAGGCGGATAACCAATTCCTTCTTTCAGGTGATGTCTTTGACACAGGAATGATCGAAAGTTGGATTCAAGCCAAAGAAAAAGAAAACTACGAAGTGAGTATCCGCCCTCATCCATACGAAATTGCAAAATATTTTGATCTTTAGCTTAAGGGGTATCTTTTACAAGGCTTAAATAGTCAGCAACAGCCCAACCAGAACGATTTTCGTCATATGGTGATACAAGGAACCACCATACATATCCATCTGCGTCAACAGGTCCATCCTTCACCTCATATAGCTCTGCATCCATCGCCACAAATTTCAGATTGTACCCTGTACCTGGACCAGACCTTAATCGTAAACCAGCACCTTCAGTACCGTGGATCTGAACAATACTTCCCTTTCCAACCCCATTAACAATTTCTCCATCAGGAGTTGGAGTTAAATTTATTCGAGGATCTATTGTTGCAGTTAACGATGGCGCAGGAATAATCAGGAAAGAAGCGGTTGGAAATCCTGAAGTAGCTGTGCGGTTGGACAAAAAAGCAATCAACAGGGTGCCAATCACACAAAGAACACTTAGTGTTCCAAAGAAAATGATGATCGACCAGAGACTGAATAATTCTTTAATCCGCAACATAATCTACTCATGAGGGAAATAGAAAGAAAGCTATTCCCAAAATGAAATAAACACCTAATAAACCTGCACCTTCCAACCAGTTTGATTCCCCATCAGAAGAGACAAGTGCTGAGATCATTACAGCTGCTCCTAACGCAAGTAACTCAAATACATTGAAAATCAAAGTAAGTGGATTACCTATGACCAAACTGATGAATACAAGCAAAGGTGCTACAAAAAGCGCTACCTGTAAACTGGAAGATAATGCGATTTCAACGGATAGATCCATTTTATTACGTAATGCGACTTGTACTGCTACCAAATGCTCTGCAACATTGCCTACGACGGGGATCAAAATGATCCCAAGGAAGAATTCAGAAAAACCCAGTGTAGAAACCACTTGATCTACAGTTCCAACAAGGATTTCACTGATCCAAACCACTCCACCTGTTGCAGCAGCAAGTACCACAATAGCAGTAATTTTTGACCATGCTGGTGAAGGTTGTTTTTCATCCAGTGAGAATGTTACTGGGCTACTTGCACGAAGGCTATATATTAAGCCCAGGATATAAATAATGATCATCACTCCAGCTACACCTAAAGACAAGGCTTCAACATGTGGACTACCATTTGATCCAATGGAAGAACTAAAGAGTGAAGGGATCACTAAAGCAATAATCGAAATAACTAAAAGCATACTATGATTTCCAGTGTGAGAGCGATTGAATCGTTGGACACCATTTTTCAAACCACCTGTCAACATTGCAAAACCCATCACCAATAGCAAATTGCCAATTACTGAACCTGTTATGGATGCCTTGACGAGCTCTAAAAATCCTTCTCGAATAGCTACTAGAGTAATGATCAATTCAGCTGCATTACCCAAAGTGGCGTTAAGAAGCCCCCCAATTTTGGGTCCTGAATAATACGAAAGGGCTTCAGTTGCTGCCCCAATATAGCCAGCTAAAGGAATCACTGATAAAGCAGATAAAGCAAATACAACACCGGGATTCCAATTAAAAACATTGCCAGCAATCGCGAATGGGATAAAAATCAAAAAAAACATTAAGGGGTTAGCTGTTAAATTGTGTTTGATTTGCGCTATTTTCATGATCCAATTTCCTTAATCATAGAGCTTATTATAGCGTATGGCAGCAACCTGCTATGTTATAATCTTTTCGTATGGCCGATCAACAAAAACAAGAAACGCTATTAAATAATCGCTATCGCCTCGAACACACCCTTGGCAGAGGTGGAATGGCGATTGTTTATAAAGCGTATGACGTAATGCTGGAACGTTCAGTTGCGATCAAAGTATTGCGGCAGAATTTTTTTTATGATCCAGAATTTCAAGCACGCTTTCGCCAAGAAGCAAAAGCAGCAGCCAATCTCGCTCATCCTAATATTGTTACTATTCATGATTTCGGCTATGACCAGAATAAATTATTTATAGTGATGGAACTTGTTCCTGGCACCGATCTAAAACAACTTCTTCGACAAAAAGGTTATTTTGAAGTTGATGAGGCACTACATCTGATCACTCAGGCTTGCGCAGGTATTGGTTATGCGCATCGCGCTGGATTGATTCATTGTGATGTAAAGCCACTGAACATGTTAGTTACACCTGATATGCGGTTGAAAGTAACCGATTTTGGCATCGCCAGGGCTCTTGCCTCCATTCATCCTGAAGAGCAAAGCGATCTTGTTTGGGGTTCTCCTCAATACTTTTCACCCGAACAAGCTGCCGGAAAAGCCCCATTACCAGCTTCTGATGTCTATTCTCTAGGTGTAATTTTATTTGAAATGTTAACTGGTCGTCTTCCATTTCAGGCAGATGACCCCAAAGAGTATGCCCGCCTTCATCGGGAGCAGTTACCTCCCTCTCCTTCTCAGCTAAATCCTTTGATCCCTGCAGAATTGGAAAAGATTATTCTTAAAGTCTTATCCAAAGAGCCATCTGCCAGATACCGTTCAGCAGACCAATTTGAACGTATCCTGGTCAATTTTGGGCAGGCAACAAATTCTATCAGAATTGATGAAACAAAAGATTCTATTACTAGTCGAAGCAATATGGAACAGACTTATCAGGTTCCAGTGGTTACAAATCTGAATGATGTGCAGAATAACAATGCTGAATCTGAAAAGTCTTCACTAAGCTTTGATTGGTTAACCTGGGGTATCGGCTTACTTGCTTTCTTACTTACAGGTGGCTTAATTCCTTTTTGGATGTATGTCCTTTTACAACTCAGTTCCAATAGATAGGATATAAAAAATGTCGGATCTCATTATTTCTGCTTCGATACTATCAGCAGATTTTACAAAATTAGGTGATCAATTACATTTATGTGAAGAAAGTAAAGTTGATTGGATACATATCGATGTCATGGATGGACATTTTGTACCCAATATAACTATGGGGCCTTTTATTGTTGAACATTGTAAGAAAGTGACCAACCTTCCATTAGATGTTCATCTAATGATAGAAAAACCTGACAATTTCGTTGATGCCTTTATTGATGCAGGTGCCAGTTATGTTTGCGTTCATCTAGAAGGTAATCCACTTATCCAGCGTACATTAGACCATATTCGATCTCGCGGCAGTCACCCTGGGATAGCTTTAACTCCAGCAACACCAGCAGGTATGCTCGAAACCATTCTGTCTGACGTAGATTTTGTTCTGGTTATGAGTGTAAATCCAGGTTTTTCTGGACAGTCATTTTTAACTTGTACGGTTGACAAAATTCAGCAGATAAAACAAATGATAGATAAAAGGAGTCTATCAGTCAGTATACAGGTAGATGGTGGCATTAATGCTACAACATTACCAATAGTATATCAAGCTGGTGCAAGAATTGCTGTTGCAGCGACCGCGATATTTGGCTATCCTGAAGGAATTTCAGCGGGCGTTACTGCCTTGCGTAATTCTATCAATTAAACAAAAATCACGGCGAAGCCGTAATTTTTGAATTGTATGAAAACGAGAAATATTATGCTGTTTTGGACATCGAACGAATGCAGCGAGCGCATAAAACCTTACGAACCTTCCGCCCGCCAACCAACACTGAAACACGTTGCAAATTGGGCAAGTACTTTCGATTGGTTGCTCGTTGTGAAAAACTTCGGTTATGCCCAAAAGTTGTTGTCTTGCCACAAATTTCACATTTAGCCATGATAAGTACACTTCCTTTCAAAACAGAAATACGGCTTTTATTCAGTCTCACCAAACACGAGTTATTATTTTACTATAAACCGTAACTGTTAGCAAGAATAACTGTTACATAATAAGAAGGAAAGGGAAAATGAGCGACTCAACTATTTCTACAGGGAATATCTATATCTCACAGCGGGCAATTGCTACAATTGCTTACCAATCCTCATTGGAATCATACGGTGTTGTGGGACTTGCTGCAAAAAATTTCGCACAGGGCATTGCTCATGCTTTAGTTAAAGATCCTCTAATGGGCGTAGAAGTTCGACAGGACGAAAATACTATCAGCATTGACCTATATATCATAGTAGAATATGGCACTCGAATAAAATCAGTTGCATCCAGCGTGGCAGAAAGTGTTCGGTACCATGTAGAAAAATCAACTGGATTACAGGTTAAAGAAGTAAATGTCCATGTTCGTGGGTTGCGTATTAGCGACCTGGATTAAATCAGTAGAATGGATACCTTATGACGGATGAATTAGTTTTTAATAATAAGCTTGGTAAAGAGACGTCCATCCTCTCGAAAGGAATTACTGGGCAAGAATTTAAAGCCCTTTTTGAGGCTGGAATGACCTGGCTTCGGACAAATCACCAGTATGTTAACTCCTTGAATGTTTTTCCAGTGCCAGATGGTGATACTGGTACTAACATGCTTTTAACAATGCAGGCAGCTTTTAACGAAGTCACTCATTCGGGCGAACAGAATATTGGGAAAATTGCTCATGACCTTTCAAAAGGTGCCTTACTAGGAGCCCGTGGAAATTCAGGAGTTATCCTTTCGCAAATCTGGCGTGGCTTTGCCCGCGGTTTAGATTCCTATGAATCCATGAATGCTCAACAACTGGTACAAGCATTGATCGAAGCACGAAACACTGCATATAAGGGTGTAGTTCGACCTGTCGAAGGAACAATTCTTACGGTAATTAAAGATATTGCCGCCACAGCTGAAGTCGAAATTCGAAACTCAGATGATTTGAAATATCTCCTTGAAAAAATCGTGGCTGCTGCTGATATTTCGGTAAAAAACACCCCTGAATTACTACCAGTGCTTAAGCAAGCAGGTGTAGTGGATTCGGGTGGAAAAGGTCTGTTTTTCATTTTTGATGGCTTTCTCCGTTATTTGAATAATCAACCCCTTGATACAGCGGTCACGACAGTTCAATCACTTACTGCTTTATCAATGGAACAAACAATGGAGACGATTGAACCCGGTCAGGATTATGAAATTGTCGTTGATTTTCGCCCTTACAAACCATTGAATCTCGAAGAATTCTATTCTCGCTTGTCAGATATTGGTACATCCATCCAGATTGGAGAAGGTGACAACATGTATCGCATGCACATTCATGTGCCGACGGATAGACGTTATGACCCAATTGATTACACGATGTCACTAGGTACCATCACAAAAGTTAACATTGAAAACTTGATGGATCAAATGCAGATTGGTACATCAAAACCAGAGGATGAGATTAAGTTTTCACCTGTAGAAGATGGCAACATTGCGGTGATAGCTGTTACACCAGGTATTGGAATTGCCCGCATTTTTGCCAGTCTGGGTGCATCTGGTGTGGTAAATGGTGGTCAAACCATGAATCCCAGCACTGAAGAGATCCTGCATTCATTTGAAAATTTACCAACTGATAAAGTCATCGTACTTCCAAATAACAAGAACATTATTATGGCGGCTCAAACAGCCGTCTCTATGACGGTTAAAAAAGTCGCAATCATTCCGAGTAAAAATGTCCCACAAGGCCTCAGTGCAATGCTGCGATTTATTCCCGATGGAGATTTCGACAGAAATGTCGAGGAAATGAATGAAGCTTTAAACGATGTAGACACTTGTGAGATTACTACTGCTACTCGTTCGGTCGAAATTAATGGGGTTGATGTCAAGGAAGGGAGCGTCATCGGCTTATTGAATGGGAAATTGGTTGCCTCAAGCGATGATCTACAAAAAACATGTTTGGAAGTTCTTGAACAGGCAAAAGTTGAAGAACGTGAAAGGATTACCTTCTTCTATGGCAATAATATTTCGGAAGAAAAAGTAAATGAGATCATAGAGAAAGTACAAGAAAAGTATCCCAAACATGAATTGGAAATTCATTCAGGTGGACAGCCGTATTATCAATTCATAATCGCTGTAGAGTAATAAATGAAACGCTGCATCGTCACCGATTCTTCATGTTTACTTCCTGGAAAGCTGGATACGTCCAACATTCCTGTACTTGAAATTGATCTTTCTCCATCAGAAGAACAAATTACCGTTGTCATTGATCAAACATCTTCAGGTGAAAGCAGGATGGCTAAACATTTTTCAACAAAGAAACTGCTAACACCTGAATTTGAAAGTCTATACCAGTTTTTCTCCCACATCACTGACGAGTATGACGATATCTTTTGCATTTTTCTTTCATCACAACTAAACCCCTTGTATGAAAAAACCGTAAAAGCTGCAAATGCCTGCAAGGGAAGCCATAAAATTAAAGTGATTGATTCATTGAACACTGCAGTTGGTTTAGGATTCCTGGTGAAAATTGCACATCAGGAATATACAAAGAATAATAATCCGGAAGAAACCGAAGCAATTATTCGATCCAGGATTCCTCACACTTTTACATTACTTTGTACACCAGATATTCTTGCACTTCGAGCAAATAACCATGTTGATACCTCACAAGCCATCATAGGAGAGATGATAGGGTTTCATTCAATATTTGGGATCGAAGAAGGGTTTCTTACTTCAGTTGATAAAGCGAAATCCCCTCAAATGGCATTGGAACTCTTCATTGAATTTATTGGTGAGTTTGACAAACTAAAGAATATCGTTTTTATCAAATCTGCTGAACATCAAGATTATGATCTTTCTATTCTAAAAGAACAAACATCAATATTATTTCCTACTGTACCTTTTTTTGAAATTTCGGCTAATACTAGCTTTTCTACATTATGGGGGAAAAAAGCTTTCGGAATAGCTGTAGAAGAGTGACAGCCCCGAGAATTCTACTGAAGATTTATATAGATTAGATTAGGGTAAAATAAACCTATGATTCCACCATTTGAAAAACTACGAAAAATTTTAAAGTTAGAAATTACTCGAAAGTATGACAATCGTGCAGTTTTTGGAGGGTTTCCCCTTTTTGCGAACACCTGGCGTACCGAAGCACAGACCTTTGCAGTCAATAACGAAACGATCAATCAAGTTTATTCCCATCTGGCTTCTTATGGAGATTATTCAGCTGAAGAGAGAGCAAATGCTGTTGAGAAAATCCTTGCCCTCCTTGAAGAATCTGGTGAAGTACCTGAAGCACCTGTTCAGAATAAAAAAGATGAAACAAAAGATGCTTCATCCGTTGTACCAATACCTGAAACTACAGGAAATGCATCATCACCTCAACCTGTTCGTACTTCCAATGAAAAAACCTTAAAACAATTACCGATTAAACCTGCAAAAGGTGAAGCTCAGCTCGGTATTTATGCTCCAATCACTCATATCAACATGATTGGTCCCAAAAATGCTGAGCTTTACAAAAAACTCGGTATAAGTACCATTCTCGATCTACTCTATTATTTTCCGCGTCGCTATGTAGATTTCAGTAAACTTGAACCTATCAACCGGCTGCATTATGGAGATACCGTAACAATAATGGCAACCGTAATGAATACTGCCAACAGGGTTGCCCGGGGAGGAAAACTGCAGCTTACTGAAACTATTGTCAGCGATGGCACGGGCAGCCTGCGATTGACCTGGTTCAATCAACCCTGGATCGAAGCCCGCTTGAAACCCGGTACACAGATCGCTGCCTCTGGTAAGCTTGATATGTATCTGGGTCGTCTCATGATGAGTAACCCTGAATGGGAACTTCTAGATCAAGAGCACCTTCATACCAATCGCATTGTTCCAGTTTATTCACTTACTGCAGGGTTATCCAATAAAATGTTGCGTAAAGTAATGAATACAACTGTAAGTTTTTGGGCTCCACGTTTGGATGAATTCCTCCCTGGTACCGTTCTTCAAGATGCGCATTTAATGGAGCTTCAAAAAGCTATCCAACAAATTCATTTCCCTGATTCTCAAGATTCATTGACATCAGCAAAACGAAGGTTGGGTTTTGATGAAATCTTCTTGCTGCAATTGGGTGTGATCAGGCAAAAGAAGAATTTGCAATTAATAGAAGGGAAAAGATTTCCCAGTGATGATTCTTTCTTAGCGCAGCTCATAAGTCATTTACCATATTCTTTAACGCAGGCACAACAGAGGGTTCTCAATGAAATTCGCAGCGATATTGATTCAGGGCGAGCCCTTAATCGTTTGATCCAGGGCGATGTTGGTTCTGGTAAAACCGTTATTGCAGCCCTGGCAATTGCTTTTATCACACATGCCGGTTCACAGGCTGCATACATGGCTCCCACGAGCATCCTGGCTGAACAGCAGTATCAGACGATATTGCGGTTATTAACCACTGGCGAAAATCCAATTCTGCAGCCCGATGAAGTTCGTCTACTCATTGGTGATACCTCAACATCAGATAAAGAAGATATTCGTAGAGAATTATCCGATGGAAGTATTAAGATAATTGTGGGTACACACGCCCTTTTAGAAGATCCTATCGAGTTTCATGACCTGCAATTTGTAGTAATAGATGAACAACATCGATTTGGTGTAGAGCAACGTGCTAAGTTGCGCTCTAAGGGAACAAACCCACACTTATTGGTGATGACAGCAACACCCATTCCTAGATCATTAGCATTAACCTTATATGGAGACCTGGATGTTTCAATTTTGGATGAAATGCCCGCAGGAAGACAACCTGTAGAGACATTTGTAGTTCACCCTCTTGATCGCGAGCGGGTCTATCGTCTGATCGAAAACCAAATACAAAAAGGTTTTCAGGCTTTTATTATCTGTCCTCTGGTTGAATTGGGCGAAAATAATAGTGATGAAAACAAAGCAGCTGTTGATGAATATGAAAGGTTACAAAAAGAGATTTTCCCAAACCACAAGTTAGGTTTATTACACGGGCGTATGAAACCAGAGGAAAAAGATAAAGTAATGTCCGATTTTCGGGACAAAAAGTACGATATTTTGGTATCGACTTCAGTTATCGAAGTAGGTGTTGACATACCCAATGCTACTGTTATGGTTATCGAAGGAGCAAACCGATTTGGTCTGGCGCAATTGCACCAATTTCGTGGCAGGGTTGGTCGTGGTTCTCAAAAATCTTACTGTCTTCTCATTCCAGAGAATGAAGATGATCTCGAAAACGAACGCCTTGCAGTAATGGCTGAGACGAATGACGGTTTTGTTTTGGCAGAACGCGATCTTCAGCAGCGAGGTCCAGGAGATTTTCTTGGAACTCGTCAGGCCGGTTTTATGGATCTTCGAATGGCACAGATCACTGACCTTTCATTAATTGAAGAAGCACGGAAACAGGCTTATCAAATTTTTGAAATTGATCCTGATTTAGCGATGCCAGAGCATCAGGCATTACTAAAAATGGTCAACCGCTTTTGGCAAAGCGGAGAGGGAGATATCAGCTAATGATACGAGCAATTTTTCCAGGTACTTTTGACCCCATTCATTATGGGCATATTGATATTGCTTTACGTGCTGCTCGTTTATTTGATGAATTGATCGTGGCGGTATATGACAAACCTCTAAAGAATGCACTTTTTAACCCGCAAATGCGTATTAAACTTACAGAAAAAGCATTTCAAAATGAAAAGAAAATCCGAGTAGTAGGATACTCAGGGCTTACAGTTCAATTCTGTAAAGAAAGTAATGCGCAGGTGATCGTTCGCGGATTGAGGGTATTTTCAGACTTCGAATATGAATTTAAAATAGCTTTGGCTAATCATCGTTTAGATCCATCCATTGAAGTTGTAGCATTTATCACGAATGAAGAGCATTCATTCCTTTCTTCTTCCACAGTAAAGGAAATTGCATCGCTTAATGGAGATGTCAGCAGTATGGTCCCTCCTCATGTGGAAAAGGCCCTGGCATCGAGTTTTAAAATGCTGGGAAATGATCAACAAGTAGTACCAAGCACATCCATGAGAGACTGATTAATTTGTCAACTTGTTGTACAATTAGAAATATTCTTGATTTCGTTGTCCAATAACATTAGGAGTGGGTATGGATATTCTGCATCTCGTTGACCGCCTTGAAGAATTATTTAACGAAAGCCGATCAATACCCTTTACTCATAGCGTGATTGTTGATGAAGACCGCATGTTGGATATCATTGACCAGATGCGTGTTTCAATCCCAGATGAAATTAAAAAAGCTCAACAAATCATTGCACAAAAAGATCGGCTGATGGCTCAGGCAAATGAAGAATCGAAACGCACTCTTGATCTCGCACGAGAAAAAGGTGAGCAAATTGTCGAGCGTGACAACATTGTTCAGGCTGCTCAAACACGCGCAGAGCAGATACTTGCGCAGGTACGTGAGGAAGCAAATCAAACGAGACGCGAAGCCGATGAATATGTTGTTGATACACTGCATGATTTTGAAGTTCAGCTAGAACGAATATTAAACCAGGTACGAAATGGTATAAAGACTCTTCAATCTGAGGGATTAATTTACTATCCAGATACCCAGCAAAAAACCAATGAACATGCTAGCGAGCAATAAAAAGAGCACAAAAAGTGCTCTTTTTTTTTAATCATATTTCTGGTAAATAAGAATTGAGTCAAACAGATGCTATTTATCGGTATCTGATCATCCCTTTTTTATCTCAGCCGGATACATAGCTACTTCCAATACATGATCCATATGCTCCACAGGGATGATCTTCAGATCTTCCTTTACCTTCTTTGGTACATCTACAAGGTCTTTCATATTTCGCTCTGGGATCATTACCGTTTTAATTCCAGCCCGATGAGCAGCCAGTATTTTTTCGCGTATCCCTCCCACTGGCAGTACTTTTCCACGTAAAGTAATCTCTCCTGTCATAGCAATATCTTTATAAATTTTCCTATTGGTAAATGAAGAAATCAAAGCTGTTGCGATCGTTATCCCTGCGCTTGGACCATCTTTGGGGATTGCACCTTCTGGAATATGAATATGTATATCCAGATGCTCAAAAGATTCAGGATCGATTCCAAATCCTCTTGCCCGAGATTTCAAGTAAGAAAGACCCGCTTGTGCTGATTCTTGCATGATATCGCCCACTTGCCCGGTAATTTGTAGATTCCCTTTTCCTTCAACTATCAGGGTTTCAACGGGCATTATTTCGCCACCATTCTCTGTCCAAGCTATGGCTGTAGCGACACCAATTTCATCTTCGCGCTCTTTCTCCGTTGTGAAGAATTGAGGAGGTCCAAGATACTTTTCCAGTGAATCAACTTCAAGTACATGTGCGAACTTCTTCTTTTCGGATTTTAACCTGGCGGTCTTTCGACAAATCATCCCGATCTCTCGTTCGAGGTCACGTACACCTGCTTCATATGTGTATTCACGAATGATACGCCTCAAGGCAGCATCTTTGAATCTTAATTCAGTATCCTCAAGCCCACTTTCTTCAATCTGTCGTGGGATTAAGAACCGCCGTGCAATTTCTAATTTTTCCTCCTCAATATATCCTGGAAACTCAATGATTTCCATACGGTCGATCAACGCTGCAGGAATAGTGGAAAGCACATTTGCAGTAGTTATGAACATGACATGTGACAGATCGTAATCAAGCTCAAGAAAATGATCAGAGAAAGCCTGATTCTGTTCAGGATCTAAAACTTCCAACAACGCTGAAGCTGGATCCCCTCGAAAGTCAGTGCCTAACTTGTCAACCTCATCCAGCATAAATAATGGATTTATCGTGCCAGCTCTGCGCATCGTCTGCAATATTCTACCAGGTAGCGCGCCTATGTACGTACGCCTGTGACCTCGGATTTCAGCTTCGTCCCTTACTCCACCCAAAGATAACCTGACAAAATTCCTGCCCAAAGCATCTGCGATCGATTTTCCCAATGATGTTTTTCCTGTACCCGGAGGACCAACAAAACACAAGATGGGTTGCTTGGTCTTTTTGGGCTTCAGGCTACGTACAGCGATATATTCCAGGATTCTATCTTTCGCTTTACCTAAACCAAAATGATGCTCTTCTAGTATTTTCGCAGCATGAGTAACATCAAGATTGTCTTCTGTGGATTTTACCCATGGTAATTCCAATATCCAATCCAGATAATTTCGAATGATCCCTACTTCCGGAGCCATAGGTGGCATTTGAGACAACCGTTCCACTTCTTTCAAAGCCTGATCACTGGCAGACTGGGGAAGTTCAGTATCCATTACCTTCTGTCGTAATTCAGAAATTTCTCTAGCCCATATATCACCCTCACCCAATTCATTTTGGATGGCTTTCATTTGTTCACGAAGATAGAATTCACGCTGTGATCGATCGACTTCGTTTTGTACCTTATTCTGGATTTCATCTTCTAGCTGTAGAACATCAAGCTCTTGAGCTAAAAGCTTGTTGACCCTTTTCAATCTCTCCAAAGGATCTGGTAGTAGAAGAAGTGATTGTCTTTCTTTGAAAGCAGGTGATAATGCGGTGGCGATCATATCCGCCAACCAGCCTGGTTCAGCAATATTTATAGAGAATAAATGAGCCTCATCTGGCAGGCTGCGGTCATATTGGACACAACGTTCAAAAAGGTCACGTGCAGTCCGCATCTGTGCATCTGTTTGCCGGTTGACATCTGTTGACTCAAATATCTGGCGAGCTTTGACAATGTAAAAGGGCTCTTTTTGGATGAATTCGATCACTTGAACACGATGTCGGCCTTGCACCAGTGTTGAACCATTCCCATCAGGCATATTCAATAATCGTCCAACAGCCAGTTCAACACCAATGGGTAATAAATCTTCTGGTTCCGGATTTTCGATTTCAGAATCCTTCTGCACCAAGCCAATCATTGTCTGCATATTATGTTGGGCTTCCATGATAGCCAGCATATTTTGCCCTGGAACTACGAAAATTGGAGATATCATGCGTGGAAATACGACAATATCACGCAGAATAATGACTGGGCATTCAATTAGACCGTCATCATCAGGCTCTGCGTCAGGAATACGATAAAGCTCATCAGTACGCTGGTGAAGAGATGAACTAAACTCTTCATTCATTTCCTGTTTGGGGAACCATTCATCAAATTTCATGTATTCCTCGGTCATTCCTTTTATCTAATATGTTTTCTTTATTGAAAACCAATAATCCCTGACGGCAGCAGCAATAAAGAGGCTTCCAGTAGCCAAAATGCCGCATGTGTTTCCGGCGGTATCTAATGCAGTGTTGACCGCATCGGTCACATTCTTGATCGCTTTTGCTGGAATCCCAAACTTCTCGGCGATCTTAACAATTTCATCTGCATCCATAGCACGCGGATGAACAGATTGGGTAGCAATCACTTGAACCATTTCAGGCAATAACTCTGCAAACATCCCCTCCACATCTTTATCTTCAGACGCACCAAAAACTAAAATAAACGGTGTACCTGGTAAATAGTCTTTAAGTGTTCTTTGTAATTTTAACGCAGAGTCACGATTATGGGCAGAATCAACAATGACGGGAGGATTATTCCGCAATATTTCAAACCTCGCCGGCCAATTTACAGTTGCGTACCCCGTTTTTAAGTCTGATTCCTGAATATTATAACCAGCTTTTTCCACCTCTAATAACGCTGCAAAAGCTGTTGTAGCGTTTTCCATTTGATGATAGCCCAATAAAGGTATAGTCAATTCGATCGGATGATCAGATTCATATTTATTACTGACCTCTATTTCACTCCATATCTTGATTATCTGGTTGTTCAGGTCATGCTTAACAGGACAAAAATGAATTTGCTTATTTACCTGTATCAAAGAGGAGTTTCTTTCTGCACAAATTGACTGAATAACTTCTTCTGCTTCTGGCTTCTGTGGAGAAAGCACAACGGGTTTTCCATGTTTGATGATCCCACCCTTTTCGAATGCTATTTTTTCCAATGTATTCCCTAATACACTCATATGGTCCATAGAAAGCGCTGTGATTACTGAAACTAATGGATCCACAATATTTGTCGCATCTAATCTTCCACCCAGACCCACTTCAATTACTCCAAAATCAACTTTTTTTTCTTTGAAATATTTAAAACCTAATAATGTAGTTAATTCAAAAGTGGTCAATTCTGGTACTTGTTCAACATAGGGTTTGAGCCATTCAACCAGATCTGCCATCTCTGCTTTACTGATCTGTTCACTATCAACTTGAATTCGTTCAGTGAATTCAGATAGGTGGGGTGATGTATATAAACCAACTCGAAATCCAGCTGCTTTTAAACAGCTTGCTATCATTGCAGCGGTAGAGCCTTTTCCTTTTGTACCCGCAATATGAATGACGGGGTAAGCTACCTGGGGGTTTCCACAAATTTCAGCCAGTTTCATCATACGGTTAAGATTGAACTTCTCTGGACTATAGCGCAATGCTCTCGTCAGACTATAATCAACAAAACTGTACAGATAATTCAATGCTTGTTGGTAACGGGTGTCAGAGTCCATTTATTTATTCCTTACGTTATAATTCGGATGAGGATTGTAACCTTTGCCAAGTCATTGTGCAAGTGTGTACGGCTTATAACACAAGATTACGAGATTACCAAATGGTCGGAATTCTATATCTTGTTTTGTGCATACCTGGCTGTAGGTCCTTAAAGGAAAAACGGAGTGCAATAAAACCACTTATTCACCGCTTGCATCGAGAATTCAATATTTCTATTGCTGAAGTGAATTTTCAAGATGCATGGAGTAAAGCGGGAATTAATTGCGCTTGTATTGCAAATGATGGAATTCAATGCCAAAAAGTGTTACAGTCAGTCATAAATTTCATTCCTCTTCACTTTAGAGAGCTCGAAATTATTGAGCACAAGATCGAAATTATTTAAAAGAAAGGACAATATGGATCTACAACTTTCAAATAAAATTGCATTGGTTACTGGTGCCAGCAAGGGTTTGGGTTATTCAACTGCGCATATTCTGGCTGAAGAAGGTGCAAGAGTGGTAATTAATAGTCGCGACCCCCAACATGTCGAGGATGCAGTGCAAACTATACGCAGAGAAACCGGTGCAGAGGTGATAGGAATTACAGGAGATATCACCCTTAATGAGACAGTTGCCAATGCAATTCAGACTGTTGTGAACCGTTTTGGAGGTTTGGATATTCTGATAGGGAATGCAGGTGGACCAACTCCAGGTAAATTTGATTCCTTAACAGATGAAGATTGGTATAAAGGAATAGAATTATCATTGATGAGCCAGGTGAGGTTGATTCGGGCTGCATTGCCCTATTTGCGAAAATCTTCTTGCGCGAGTGTTCTAACAATTAGCTCTTATTCAGTAAAACAGCCAATTCCTAATTTGATCCTCTCAAATAGCATTCGTGCATCAGTAGTTGGGTTAACAAAAAGTCTTGCTCTTGAATTGGGAAATGAAGGAATCCGTTTTAACTCGATCCTCCCGGGGTGGACGAGGACAGAACGGGTGATAGATTTAATGAAAGCCCGCTCACAGCAAAACGGCACTACCATTGAAGATGAAATTGCAAGCCAAATAAAAGAATCGCCTCTTGGCAGGATAGCTGAACCTATTGAATTTGGAAGGGCTGCTGTATTTCTTGTTTCTCCAGTTGCTTCTTACATTACTGGAACAACATTATCGGTTGATGGTGGTATGGTAAAAGGTACATTCTAAATTGCATAATTCATCACTTACTTCACAAGAAATCAGCAAGATGCTGGATCGAATTCTCTTAAAAGTTGAAAAACCCGGTAGATATGTTGGTGGAGAATATAACCAGGTGAATAAAGATTGGGGGAGTGTATCAACCCATATCGCGCTCGCATTTCCGGATATTTATGATATTGGCTTATCCAATTTGGGTCTTGCCATTTTGTACGACATCATTAATAAACAATCAGATATGCTGGCTGAACGGGTTTATCATCCATGGAAAGACATGGAAGAACAAATGCGTACAGGAGATATACCCCTATACGCACTTGAGAGCAAGCAGCCTGTTCGTAATTTTGATATTTTAGGCCTCTCTCTTCCCTACGAAACTCTCTACACCAATGCATTAAATCTGCTAGACCTTGCAGGCATTCCA